>Ga0265324_10000003_pt1 | contig 379527 bp, 253 predicted proteins | sample 41419metaG_FD_198634 | JGI IMG/M metagenome (GOLD analysis project Ga0265324, IMG submission 198634) | Rhizosphere microbial communities from Carex aquatilis grown in University of Washington, Seatle, WA, United States - 4-14-19 metaG | ecosystem: Host-associated > Plants > Roots >...
GTGCCGCCGGGCAAGATCGCCGAGATCGCCAACACGGGCAAGTTCATGATCATCCCCTACAACTCACTGGCCTTCGCGTTCTTCGGGTATAACAACAACAACCCGATCTTACGGATCAAGGAAGTGCGGCAAGCGTTCACCCTCGGGATGGATCGCAACAAGATGCTGGAGGATATCTACTTCGGCAAGGGCGAAGTCATCTCGGGCCCCTTCTCCCCGGCTTCCTGGGGCTACAATCCCGACGTGGCCCCCTGGCCCTACGATCCGGCCCGGGCCAAGGCCCTGCTCGACAAGGTCGGCATCAAGGACACCGATGGGGACGGCATTCGCGAGTACAAGGGCATGCCCCTGAAGTTCAAGCTGAAGATCCCCATCTATAGCGGTAATGAGGGCGGCCTCTCGGTCTGCCTGCGGTTCCAAAACTACATGAAGGCCCTGGGAGTCCAGGTCGAATTGCAGCATCGGGAATACGAGAAGTGGAAGGAAGAAGTGAAGGCCAAGCACGATTTCGATATCGTGTTCGCCGAATGGCTGTTCGACAACTCCTCCGATATTTCCTCGCTCTTCCATTCCTCCAAGAACCAGCCGCCCACCGGCGATAATTTCATCTCCTACAAGAACCCCAAGGTGGATAGCTTGCTCCAGAAATTCTCGACCACCATCAACCACGAAGTGCGCCGCCGCATCAATTACGAACTGCATGAGATCCTCGCCGAGGAATGCCCCTACACCTTCCTATGGACCCTGGAGAAAAACGCGGCTATCGAGAATAAGGTCAAGAAGGCGGTGGTGCACCCTTATCGGTTCTTCACTTTCATCAACGATTGGTTCATTCCGGAAGACGAAAGGGATTGAACGGCCATGGTTGCAAGCATGACGGCACGGAAATCCGCACCTAGGAGCAAGGGCTCGTTCAAACTTTCCGCAAAGGCCTTTAGCCTACGGGGGCTTGGTCTCGCGCTGCTGCCTTTCCTGGCGGCCGGTTGCGCGACCAGCATGAGCGGAGTGGTCGTGAAGCCAGACGGTTCCAAGCTCACCCAACCGGACGTGGTGGTATATACCAGCCCCCGCACGGAGTCGGTGCGCGCGGACAACGACGGCGAATTCAAGATTTCCAAGAACGTCATCGAGGAGAGCGAGTACACCTTGATTGCCGAGGACAAGGACGGCAACATGGGGTACGTGCGCTCCTTCAAGCCAAAGAAAGGCGCGAACAAGAACATCGTCGTGCGCCTCTCGCGCGAGATCGACGGGAAGGATGCCGTGATGGAAGGCGGCCCGAACGAGGGCAATACCACGGGCCTGGGCGAGAAAATCCTGAAATCGAGTCCCTGACCGGCGTTGCCGGAAATGCGCGCCGTCGCCAAAATCGTCGGGTACTTCGCCGGCTCGCTGGCGCTGGTGTCCCTACTCATCTTCGCCATCGTCCATCTCACCCCGGGCGATATAGCCGAAATCCACAACCTTTCCGCGGCCACGGCCCATTCCCTGTATCTGGATCGGCCCTTGGCCTTGCAGTACCTCCTGTGGGCTCGCGGATGCTTGGGGCTGGACTTCGGGATCTCCATGGTGAACGGGACCCCGGTCTCGTCCTTGATCGCGGAATACGCCGTGCCCACCTTGATGCTCACTTTCGGATCGCTGTTCCTTTCCCTCCTCATCTCCATCCCGCTCGGGGTTTATCGCGGCCTGCGTCCCGTGTCCCCTCTCGGCAAGTTCATCAGCCTGGCGGTGTATACCTTGTCCTCCGTACCGGTATTCGTGCTCGGGTATATCGTCCTCGCCATCGTATTCGGCTTCTTCCGCTTTTACGTTACGGCGCCGCCCGACGGCCCCTTCCGGTTCTGGCCCTGGTTCGGCTATTACTCGCTGCCCATCGCCGTGCTGGCCGTGGGCAACGGCACCATCGGGGAATTCGTACGCTTCATTTCCCTTGAGGTGCAAAGCGTCAACGGGGCCATGTACATCAAGGCCGCGCGCGCCCGCGGTAGCCGGCTGTGGCGGCATTTCTTCCGCTCCATGGTCTTGCCCATCTTCAACATCGTGGTCGCCAATATGGCCGTGCTGTTGGGCGGCATCGTTGTGGTGGAGCGTATCTTCAATTTCCACGGCCTAGGATGGCTTAGCTGGGAGGCCACCCTGAAGCGGGACTTCCCGGTGATCATGGGGATTACCTTGGTCATGGCCTTCCTCATCCGCCTTTTTATGCTCGCCAATGATCTCCTGGCCGTTTGGCTCGATCCCCGGATGCGGGAATGAAGCGCGGGCCCTTCCGCGTATTCCTGAAGCAGCCCGGGGGCTGGCGTATCCTCGCCGGCGGCATCTTGGTTTTCCTACTGGCGCTGGCGACCCTGACCGGATCGGCCTGGACGCCCTATGCGGCCGGGGAAATGGATCTGGACCATCAATTGGCGCCGCCCTCGATTCCCTGGTTGAAGCGTCTGATGGCCACCGATGCCGGCTTGAAGGCGCTGGAACGGGAGTCGGGCGGGAGTAACCGGGCGCCGGTTACCTCTCCTGGATCCGATGAGGAAGACCTGGGTTACCTGAGCGGCGGGGGAGGGGCGACCGCGCCGAAGGCGGCGGCCCCGACCGCGCCTTTAGGCAAGGGCCATTGGCTGGGTACCGATCGCAATGGGCGGGACATGCTGGCCTTGTTGGTGGCCGGGGCCCGCAACTGCTTCCTGCCCGGCCTGGTCGCCTGCGCCATCGCCTTGGGGCTAGGCGTCCCCCTGGGCCTGCTCTCGGGCTATTACGGCGGGCGCGTGCGCAAGATCGTCGGAACTTTCAACAGCACCATCCTTTCCATGCCGCGCCTGGTGCTGATCCTGGTGGTGATTTGCGCCTTGGAGCCCAACGTGTATTACACCATGGGCGTGCTCGGCGCGACCCTCATCCCGCGCGTGTCGGGACTGATCGCGACGCGCGTCCGCATCCTATCCAACATGGGATTCATCCTGGCGGCGAAGGAAGCGGCGCTTTCCGATTTCAAGATCCTGTACCGCCATCTTTTTTGGTACCAGAATCGGGCGGTGTTCTTCATACAGTTCTCCTTGATCATGGCCGAATCTATCCTGACGGAAACCACATTGAGCTATTTGCAATTCGGCACCAAGCCGCCCGAGGTCTCCTGGGGCAATATCATCGAGGGCAGCCAGATGTCCTTCTTCGGCGGCATCTATTGGATCACCTTTTTCCCCGCCATGGCCATCATCCTGGCCATCTTGGGTTTCTTCTATCTGGGCGATGGCCTGAACGCTCGCCTGGCCTTCCGGGAAGGACGTTAGGGCGATGTCGGAGCCCCTGCTCAGCGTGCGCGACCTTTCCATCTGGTTCGGCGGCGGCGGCCGCTACCTGAAGGCCGTGAATCGCGCCAGCCTGGAATTGGGGCGCGGCGAAATCGTCGGGCTGATCGGTCAGTCGGGCAGCGGGAAGACGACCTTGGCCATGGGGCTCCTGGGATTGATCAAAGGCTATCCGGGCGTATGGGAAGGCGAAGCCCGATTGGATGGCAAGAGCCTGTTGCCGGACCTGCCGCGCTTCATCATCCGCAAGGGTGATCAGGTGGATAAGCGCTATATCGCTTGCCAAAGGGCGCATCGCGCGCAGTTGCAAGGCGTGCTGGGACGGGAGATCGCCACCATCTTCCAGGAACCCAAAGCCTCCCTGGATCCGTTCTATACCGTGGGCGAGCACATGATCGAGGCTTTGGAACGCAATCTCGATCGCCATGGCGATGCGGGCAAGGCCGGCCTCAAGGATATCGGCGTAGCCTTGCTGAAGGACGTGGGATTGGTGGACGCGGAAAACCTCTGGGGCCTGCATCCCCACGAGATCAGCGGCGGCATGGCGCAGCGCGTCATGATTTCCATGGCCCTCTGCGCCAAGCCCAAGCTGTTGATCGCCGACGAGCCCTCGACCTCTTTGGACGTGACCACCCAGGCGAAGTTGCTGCAACTGTTTCTGCACTTGCGGGACAAGCACGGGCTCTCCATCCTCATCATTTCCCATGACATCGGGGTCATCCAGGAAATCAGCGCGCGCATCTACGTGATGCACCGCGGCGCAGTGGTGGAACAGGGCGCTTCTGCCCACGTGTTGGTTGCGCCCAAGCATCCCTACACGGCCAGCCTTTTGGCCTCATTCTCCCGTTTCGGCGAGAAGCTACCTGCCCCGCCCGTCGACCCGGAAGCCGGGAAAGGCTGCGCTTACCGCGAAATGTGCGCGGCCTATCGGGGCCTGCTGACGGCGGAGCAACGGGCCCGCTGCGAGTCCGAGAAGCCGGCGGAGCAGGCGGAGGCGGACAAGGCGGAAAGCCAGGCCCCGGGGGCCGCGGTGGGTGATTGGGCCAAATGCCATTACCGGGATCTCGACAAGTCCCCTGGGCCCAGCGTGCCGTCCTATGTCAATCTCGACATTCTGATGGGGAAGGATGGGAAGGAAGAAACCCTCGTCGAGGTTCGCGATCTGCGCAAACGCTACACCCAAGGCCGCCGTTCCTTCTTGGCCCTGAATGATATTTCCTTGAACATCCCGAAAGGGCGCACTTACGGATTGGTGGGGGAAAGCGGCTCGGGCAAGTCCACGCTGGGGTTGTCCTTGATGGCCTTGCAAGAGGCCGACGCGGGTAGCGTGAGGTACAAAGGGGAAGAATTGCGGAATGCGGGCCATGCGCGCATGCGCGAACTGCGCAAGGAAATCCGTATGCTCTTCCAACATCCCGAGGGCGTGCTCAACGGCGGCATGACCATCGCCGATATCCTGGCCGAGGGGCTGGAGCGCGAAAAGGGACTGGATAAAAAGGAACGCGATCGGCGCGTAGCCGAGGCCCTGGAGCAGGTGCGGCTCGATCCCTCCCACGGTTCCCGCTATCCGGCCAACCTGAGTTCGGGAGAGAAGCAACGCGCCACCATCGCGCGCGCGCTCATCACGCGGCCCGCCTTCCTGGTCTGCGATGAGCCGGTGGCCAGCCTGGACCTCGCCATCCAAAGCCAGGTCATGTCCCTGCTCAAGGAGTTCCAGCGGCACTTAGGGCTAACCTACCTATTCATCTCCCACAACCTCGCCCTGGTGAAGATCCTGGCTTACCGCATCGGGGTCATGTACATGGGTTACTTGGTGGAGGAGGCTACGGTGGAGCGATTCACCGTGGCCGGCGCGAGGCATCCTTACACGCGCTTGCTGCTCGCGTCTTCCCCCACGCTGGATCCGGCCATCCGGGAAGTGCTCGCGCAGTATCCGGACGTCGAGCCGGCGCGCCTGGAAGGGGGATGTCCGTTCCGCAACCGCTGTCCCGTTTATTTATCCAAGCGCTCTTCCCAATGCGAAACGGTTATGCCGCCGCTCACGGAGGTCGCGCACGGGTCGCGCGTGGCCTGCCATTTCCCGTTGTGAACATAGGCCCCTGCCAACGGGTATGAGCGTTTGCGCGTGGGGGGCGTAAAAGAAAAGGCGCCGTGGGAGCGGCGCCTTGATAGAGAGACCTGCCGGCTCGGATCCCCATTCGGGGACCCGGCAGCTCACATATGTTCGATGAAGTCGTTCACGTCCTTGTAGCGGTTCAGATCGATCTTCAGGTTGGTGATATCATCGGTCATGAAGTGGCTTTCCCTAACGGGAGAGCCCGCCTTATGGGTGGCCCGCGCCTCGGCCGGCTTCACGATCAAGGACGTATGGCCCTTGCTGTTTTCGCGGGCGTTGATGTTCTTGAGGATTCCCTGTACCGTCGTCATCTGGAGATTGCCTTGGATCTTCTCGATTTCGCTTTCATCGATCTCGAAGGTTTTGCCGTAATAGTACATCAGGGCGGAATTGCAAGAAGGACAGTTGAGGACGATCATGTACGCCTCGGAGCCCAGGAAAAGCTCACTGACCTCTTTACAATGGGGGCACTTCACATAGAGGGGTTTCATATTCGCTCCTGACTCCTATTGTGAAAATATAAAGTTCCAGGGCCTCTCGTTATTAAGTCTATTGCTTAGCCCGTAGCGTGTCAAGTGGAATTGGTTGGGGATACGGGGCGAAATCGCGATTGCCCGGATGCTCTGGCGACCGCATACAGCCGGGCCTGGAGGCTTATCACGTCGGGATTCACTCGATGATGGCGAAGGCTACGGCATACTCGCCCTGATGCGATATCGAGACGAGACAACGGGTTGCGCCTAACTCACGAAGCTTCGCGTTTGCTGCTCCCGTTAAGGTAACTAACGGTGCTCCCGAGCTGTCGGGAAGGATCTCCATCTGTCCCCAACCTAAGCCACCGCTCCAGCCGGTGCCCAATGCCTTGAGGATCGCTTCCTTGGCCGCGAAGCGGCCGGCGATGCGTTCATGCGGGGAGGCGTAACGTCCGCAATACTCGGCTTCCGAGGGAGTGAGGATGCGCGCGACGGCCTCGGGCGCTAGTTTTTTTATCCTTTCGATATGGCAGATGTCGGTTCCAATGCCTTTAACCATTATATCCCCCGGATCGGATCAGGATGGCACATCCCCGGCCCGAACCCGGATTTGACCATTCCAAAATCCCTCCAAGAACCCCAGAGACCCGGCCAGCCGCGTCCGGATGGGCATTGGAAGGATGGTCATGTCCGAGGCTGAGCTTCAGGCGAAGATAGCTTTTTTGCTCCGGCCGGAATCGCTGGAGCTGCTGCGCGGGCTCTGCGCCGATCCGCGGGATGACCTGGCTTTGGCCTCGTCGCCGGCCTTGCGCGGCTTGCCGGCGACGCAGCGTACGGCTTTGTTGGAGCAACGCAAATTGCGTTTGAAAGCGGTGCGCAAGCGCCCGGAAGCCTTGGGGATGATTTTCACCGCGTTGGGGCTGGAGCAGATGACGCATGCGGATCTGGCGGCCTACAAAGCCTCGCGCCTGCCGGCTTCGCTTTCCAGCTTCGCTGATCTTTGCTGCGGTTTAGGCGGCGATTCCTTTTCCCTGCCCGGCCGCATCCGCGTATGCGGACTGGACCGCTCGCGGGGAACCTTGCTCGCTTATCGGCACAACGTCGCCTTGCTCCGCCCGGCCGGCGCGGTGGAGGCGGACGTGATGGCGTCGCCAGTGCGCGCCGAAGCCGGCTGCATCGATCCCGCGCGCCGGGCCGCGGGACAGAGCGGGCGTTGGCAGGAAGGGGACATGTCTCCCGGCTGGGACGGACTCGAGCGGCTCATCGCGCGTTACGGGAACCTGGCCGTGAAATTGGGGCCCGGGACCACCTTCCCGGATTTCCTGGAACCGTACGAATGGGAATACCTCGGGCTGCGCGACGAATGCCTGGAAGCCGTGGTATGGACGGGATCATTGGGAAGGCCGGGAATGGTGCGCGCCGTGGAGTTGCCGGGCGGGGCCTGGGTGGAAGCGCTGAGGGCCGACGTGCCGGACTCCTTCGGGGAGCCGGGGCCTCCGGGCGCGTACCTTTACGAACCCGTAAAGTCGGTCGTGCGGGCGCATCTCTTCGGAGTGCTCGCTGCGCGCCATCGTTTATGGCCTCTTGATGCGCGCATCGCCTACCTCACCGGGAACGAGGCGGTACGCGACCCGCTTCTCAAGGCCTATCGCATCGAGCGCGAATTGCCGTTCGACCCCAAGGCCATCAAGGCTTTCCTAAGGCAAGCGGAGGTGGGACGGCTGGAGATCAAGAAGCGCGGGGTGAACGTGATTCCGGAAGAGTTCCGCGCCGGCTTACGCTTGGCTGGCCCCAACCAGGGAACGCTTTTCTTCACCCGCGTACTGGATCGGAAGACGGCGTTCTGGGCCCATCGGTTGGAAGGCGGAGCGGAGGGCGAAGGGCCGGAAGGGGATTGAGGGCCGGAAGAGGCCCGGGACGGAGGGCCGGGTTAATCCTCCAGAGTGAAGGTAGTCTGGCCGACCGTGAAGCTTTCGCCGGGATGCAAGATGGCGCTGGGAACGCGCTCGCCATTGATAACCATCCCGTTGGTGGACCCCAGATCGATGACCGTGATGGTCCCATCCCCCACGACGTCGATGGACAAGTGCTTGCGGGAAATGTGGGGATCCGGCACGAACACGTCGCAAGCCTGATCGCGCCCGACCAGGTTCATCCCGATTTTCAGCGCATACCGTGCATTGTTGGATAGCAAAAAGGGCATAGTGGCTGGGTTATGCGTCCATTCTAGTCTTCGCGGAGGCGATTTACCACAACTCCAATCGGAAAGCGAGCCCCGCCCTGCGTATTTCTTCCGCCGGCGGGCGATCGAGGCGAAAACTAGTAAAAGCCCGGCCCGACGCTTTGACGCGGCTCCCCTCCGTATCATAAAATCAGGCGGGCCGGCTCAATCCGCCCGGCGATCGATCGGAACGGGTTTCGCTCAGTTATGAACTATTCGGAAAAGCCCATGCTATTGGTGGTGGAGGACTCCCGTGTCCTGTCCAAGGTCATCGAGCAGCGCATGGCGCCTTTTTTCCGCGTGGACGTGGCGCATGACGGCGAAGAAGCCATCCGGCTCCTCACGTCGACCCGGTACGCGGCCATGGTGCTGGACCTGGTCCTGCCGAAGGCCGACGGCTTCGAAGTGCTACGGGAGATGCATAGGCAGGGACAAGCGGTTCCCGTGGTCATCGCCACCGCCAAACCCCGTTCGGCGGTGGAAGGCGAGGCCCGCGAGTTCGGCGTGGAAGCCATTCTTTCCAAGCCCCTCGATTACGGGGTATTGGCCGACATGCTCCAGCAAGCCATTTCGCATTCAACCGCGGGAACCATCGAGGAAGCCGCGGTCAATAAGGCCACGGGAAAGAAATACCCTTTCCGCGTCGCGAAGCGCTCCTGCTACATTTGCGGTTACGATAGGGTCCAAGTGTTCCTTCCCGTCAAGGAAGGCTTCACCGAGGATTGGAACCGAGGGGTGTTCCCGCGTTACACGAGCAAGGCCGGCTACGAGGATTGGGACCATCTGAAGACGATGGTAATGGTCTGTCCTTACTGTTTCTTCGCATCTTCCGATCCTGCCGATTTCGCCGAAACCAAAGACTCCCCTTATCCCTACAGCGAGGAATCGAAGAAGATCCTGACCCGCTCCATCTCCATCCGCAAACGGCTGGTCCCCGAAGCGTTGGACGTCGATGCGCGCTTCGATCATCCGCATCGCGATCGCGACACCGTGATGGCTTCGTTGATCCTGGCCGAGAAATGTTGCAACGGATTGATCTTGGCTGGCAAGGTGGGCGCCTACGGCCAGGGCGGGGTGTACACCACCCTGCAAGGCGCGCTCAATTTTTCCAATTCCGAGAAATATTTCCGCGAAGCCTTGATGAGTTTCGAGAACCAGCTCAAGAATAAGGAGACCCCGCGCCGCGTCCTGGTGCGGACCTACTTCTTTTGCATCGTCCTGAACATGCAATTGAACCGCACCGTGGTCGGGCGCGACATCATGAAGAAGGTCGAGGAAATGTACGCCGAGGCCCGTTACGAAGAGATCGGCGAGGAAGAGCGGGAATGGTTGATGCGCATCAACTACATCTGGAAGCACGGCTGCGGATCGGGACCCTCCCGGGATATCACGTGAACCCTCCGGACCCGGCGCCGGGTCAATCGACATCGGGGCGGCCTGCGCCTTCGCGCCTGGTGGTCCATGTTTCCAATCCCGGCATCGGCGGAGCCGAGATCAGCTTGCAAACGGAGATCGCCGCCATGGCAGCGTCGACTCTTGGCGTCTGCGTCCCAATCTTCCTGGTCCCGGCGGAAGGCCCGTTGGCCCGCGCCATCGCGGCCCGGGGTTGGGAGGCGCGGTTGCTCCCTTGGCCGCGAGGCTATGCGGACTTGACCCAGACCCGTTGGCGATCCTTGTTCCGCCTGCCCGGACTGATGCCGTACCTGGTCCGCCTGGCGTGGGCCGTGCGCGGGTCCCAACTCGTCTGGTCCAGCGGGGTCAAGAGCCATGCCGCGTGCCTGATGCTTTCTCCCTGGCTGCGCGGGCGGCTCCTGTTCGACGTGCGGGATTTCCTGCGCGCCCCGATCCTGCGCCGCGCCATCGCCTTCGCCGCGGCGCGCTTCGGCTGCCGGGTCGTAGCCAATAGCCGCGCGGTGGCCGCCGGCTATCCCGGCGCGGAGGTCCGCTACCCTCGCATCGCCTTGGCGCGCCCGGCGGTCGATCGACGGTCCCCCGGCGGCCGGCGCGTCCTAACCCATCTGGCTTATTACGCGCCTTACAAGGGACAAGAACTTTTCCTCCGCTGCGCCCGCGCCTTGCTCGATGCGGGGGTGGATGCGGAGTTCCGATTGATTGGCGACGTTCTCTACCCGGCTCCGGACTATGAGCGCTACCGACAGGGCGTGCGGGATTCGGCCGTGCGACTGGGCCTGGGGGATCGCCTTCGTTTCCTGGGCAAGCTCGATGCCGGGCAGGTACAGACGGCCCTGGAAGAAACCCATCTCCTTTTGCATTGCACCCTGGAGCCGGAACCGTTCGGGCGCGCGCCCATGGAAGCCTTGCTTTGCGGATGCGAGGTCATTTGCCGCCGCGGGAGCGGCGTATGCGAAGTGGCGGACGTTGAACCGGGGTTCCCGGAATGGGCGCTGGGGTTGCGCTCTTTGCTCGGCAAAGAATTCGTGAGCCTGCGGCTGAAGAGACCCTAGCGAATCCTGATGAGGGGCCGGGATCAAGCGCGCGCGAAGAATGCCTTCTTGGTCGCGGTCCAATTCTTTCCGGCCAAACCGAGCATGCGCGCATAGCCCGCGATCTTGGCGGGCAGGGAAAGATCCCCGTCGACCATTCCCTTGAAGATGGCGTAGAACGCGATCTGCGCTTCGCGCGGCAGTTCCACCACGAAATCCCGGATGCGCATTTGGTAACGATGGTTCTTCCCGAACTTCTCCCAGCAATCCACCTGGTATTGGGCCAGGAAGGAGCGGGATAAATCACCCCCGCGAAAGCCGGCGTCGATCCAGCGCGAACAAAGTTCCCCGCCCAGGATGCCGCTCATGATGCCGCCTCCGGTGAGGGGATTGGTATGATGCGCGGCGTCCCCGCAAAGCGCGAAGCGATCGGCCACGTATTCGGCCAGGTTCCCGCTCACGGGCACCGCGCCTCCGTGCACCTCGACCAGGTCTGCATCCGGGAACAAGCGCCGCTTGTATTCCATGCTCAGGTCGTACATATTCTTCTCGCCCAGCTTGGGCGTCAGCGCGCCCGAGCCCAGGTTCACCACCCCGGACTTCATCTTGGGAAACACCCACACGTAGCCCTTATTGATGGAATCGTACCCCTGCCAAAAGGTGAGATGATGGGGATTGGGGTCCATGGCCGCCACCCGCAGCTCGATGGCCGAGCAAACCTGGGGCGGCAAGTGCCGTGTCTTCAGGCCCACCCAACGTCCGCTTAAGGCCTCGGCCCCGTCGGCTCCCACCACCATGCTGGCTTTGATGATCGATCGCGCTTTCGTAGGCTCGTGCACCACGATCAACTCGCGCATCCCGTCCTTCACGGGCGAGATGCCTTCGATACGCGTATCCACGCACAGTTCGGCTCCGGCCGCTTGCGCTTGCCTCGCCACGTCCTGATCGAAAAGGCCGCGATCCAACATCAGGCCGATGTCGTCATGATCGTAGCGCACGGAGATGCCGCCCGGCCCGTTCAGGATGACTCCGTTCAAATCGGTCTCGATGTAGTCCTCGTTGACCTTCATGAACTGGGATAGGCGGGCGCGGCGGCCGGTGGCCTCGCCGCAACGCACGGGGATGCCAACCACCGGGCGCTTCTCGGCTAAAAGCACATGGTAACCGCGGGCGGCCAGGTTGCGGGCGCAGAGCGAGCCCGAAGGGCCGGCGCCGATCACGACAACATCGTAGGTGGAAGCGGCAGGCAAGGTGGGGACCTAGGCGGCCGCGGAGGCGGGGGCGGCGGCCGCCGGCCCGGCGGCTTGGGAAGGAATTCCCTTGATGATGGAGAGCGCCCCTACCGGACAGAAGCGCACGCAGATGGTGCAATAGGTGCACTTCTCCTGGAAGACTTGCAGATCGAGGCCGTACATGTCCAGGGCCAGATCCGGGCAGGTGCCCACGCAACCTGCGCAAGAGATGCACGTGGCGCGATCGAGCACCAGGGTCTTATTGGGTTTTTTCGGTCCGGCGGACATGGGGCGATCAGGAAATAGTACAAAATTGGCCGATGCCGGATACGACACTCTAGAGTGGCGCTTGTCAAAGCCCAAGCGGGCCCCCGCCAAGGCGCGAGAGGCGATAGGGGCTTTTAGCTATATTTACCCCGCTTACCCAGTCGCGCTCGGACGCGCGGCATTCCCGAACGGACGGAATCGATGAATCCCTTTGCGGGCGAATTGGAGCGCATACTCCCTTTCGTCAAGAATCCGGGCCGCTATATCGGCGGCGAGAACAATCAGATCGTAAAAGACCCGGCCAAACTCCTGGCCTCCATGGCCCTGGTGTTCCCGGATGCTTACGAACTGGGCATGTCCCATAACGGGACCAAGGTGCTCTACCACGTTCTCAACCGGGAACCGGACCTGGCCGCCGAGCGCGCCTTCGCGCCCATGCCGGACATGGCCGAAAAAATGCGCGAGTACGGGCTGCCGCTCTACACCTTGGAATCGTACCGGCCCATCTCCGCTTTCGAAGCGGTTGGCATCTCGCTGCAGACCGAACTGAATTACACCAATGTGCCCTACGTGCTGGAGCTGGGCGGAATCAAAGCTTGGGCGAAGGAACGCGCGGAGCAGGATCCCTTCGTCATCGGCGGCGGTCCCTGCATGGCCAATCCCGAACCCGTGGCCGATTTCTTCGATCTCTTCGTCATCGGCGATGGCGAAATCCTCGCGGCGGAAGTCCTGCGTCGCATCGGCCAGGGGCGCAAGGCCGCCTGGACCCGCGAACAGATCCTGCGCGATCTGGCCTCGCTCAAGGGCATCTACGTGCCCCGCTTCCTGGAGGTGACCGAAAGCCCGCTCGGCGAAACCGTTCCGGTCGTGGACGGATCCCAAGGGCCCTACCTGCGGGCCAAGACCATCCAACGGGCCTGGGTCGAGGTATTGAACAAGGACGATTACCCGGTCAAGAACCTGGTACCCCACGTGAAACTGGTGCATGATCGTTTCTCGGTGGAAGTGATGCGCGGCTGCACCCAAGGCTGCCGCTTTTGCCAGGCGGGCTATTGGTACCGGCCCAACCGCGAGCTCAACGCCGATGCGGTGGTGGAAATCGCCCGCGCCGGATTGGCCGCCACGGGGGAGACCGAGTTGGGTCTGCTGTCCCTCTCCACCGCCGATTACGGCCCGGTGGAAAAGGTGATGGATGCCTTGATCGATCAGGACGATTTCGAGGACATCAGCTTGTCCCTGCCCTCGCTACGGGCCAATAGCTTCGGGCAAGGCCTGGCGCGCAAGGCCGCGGCCCTGAACGGCGGCAAGAGCGCCACCTTCGCGCCGGAGACCGGTTCCGAGCGCTTGCGCAAGATGATCAACAAGACCATCAGCGACAAGGATATGTACGAAGCCGCCGAAAGCGTATTCGGCAACGGCTTCCACAATGTCAAGCTGTACACCATGGTGGGCCTGCCGACGGAGAACCTGGACGACATGCGCGCCTTCTGCGACCTCATCGCCAATCTGAACCGTATCGGGCAGAAGCACAACCGGCGCAACACCGTGCACGCCAGCATCGGCATCCTGGTTCCCAAGCCCTTCACGCCTATGCAATGGGTGCCCTTCATGGAAGAGGAGAAGGTCAAGGAGCATATCCGCTTCGTGCGCGAAGCCTTCAAGTACGTGAAGAGCGTGCGCATTAGTTGGAGCGAATACGGCCTGGCCCACGTGGAGAGCTTTTATTCCCGCGGCGACCGCAAGATCTCCTCCATGATCTACCAGGCGTATAAGCAGGGCCGGGTTTTCGAATCCTTCGGCGAGCATTTCAACTACGACGGTTGGAAGGCTTTGTGGGCGGAGCACGGCTATCCCCAGGGGCGCATCTTCCGCGAGCGGGCCCTCGACGAGGTCTTCCCGTGGGACTTCATCCACGCGGGCGCCAACAAGGGCTTCCTCAAGAACGAGTACAAGAAGATGCTCATCGAGGACAGCGCCCCGGTGCCCGATTGCAAATGGGGGGATTGCCAGAAATGCGGCATCCCGGGTAACGGCCAGGATACCCGCCTGTCGCCCATGCCCGAAAAGTACGTGGCCCCCAGCCGGACTCCCGAAGAGATCCGCACGCTGGCCGAGGCGCGGAAGCAAAAGCGCGGAGGCGCGTTTCCTTACCATCTCATTTACCGCAAGGCCGGGATGTCGCGCTACATCGCGCATCAGAACACCCTCGACATATTCGAACGGGCCTTCCGCCGCTTGCGTCTGTCCCTGAATTATTCCGAAGGTTTCAATCCCCGCCCGATCATCAAGAACACGGGCGCCCTGCCCTTAGGGCTGGAGTCCCGCAAGGAATTGTTGGTTATCGAATTTCGGGAACGGGTGCCGGGAGACCGGGACGAGTGGTGCCGCAAGCTGTCGGATATGCTCCCGTTGGGGATGGAAGTGGTCGCGCTCAATCCCGTCGCGCGCGCCCGTATGCCGCGCATGGAATCCGTTACCTTCCGCCTGCATGCCTATTCCGGCGGATCCGCCGCTCTGGAAGCCGCGGCCGGCCGCTTCGCGGACGGAAGCTATGCCCGCATCGCGGCCAACCGGGGCAAGGATATCGACCTGAGCGCGGAGATCGAGGCCGTATGGATGGAGTCGGGCGAGCTTTGCCTCAGGGCGAAGGCCCAACCCAGCGGCGCCGTTATCAGCCCGTACCTGGCTTATGCCGCCTTGCTGGGAGTGGAACCGAACTCCCTGCGCAGCGAGTCCATCGCCAAGGCCGATTTCGTGCTGGAGGCGGGACAATCCGCTTCGGTTGCGGGGCAAAACGCATCTGGCTCCCGCGTAGGCCGTAAGGCCATGCTGGTCGCCGCCGATCGGGCGGAAAGGCCGGCCTACGGGGAGGGGGAGGACGCGTGAACGCGGAGGCGGAGAGCGTTTCCGGACGCAACGGCGGGTCCGGGGAATCGGGTAGTGATCCTAAGGCAGGGAAGTTAGGCCCTCAAGATCCCAAGGTCCAGATGGCGCGTCTCGACGCCTTGATCGCCGCCGAGTCGGACGAGGAGCGCTTGCGCGCCGGGCTGGGCATCCGCCTGGCCTTGGGGTTGGCCCAGGAAATGCGGGAAGGCAAACCCATCGGCTCCCAGACCACCGAACTGGTCGCTGGTTGGATGCACGATTACGGCCAGGACACCGTGGACGCCGCCACCCGGGTGGCGCGCGAATTCCTGATCAAGCCGGAAGAGCTAAGGAAGTCCTTGGGGCAACGCTTGGGCTTGGAAGGCCAGGCATGAACGCCCGCTATGCCAGCGTGGACATCGGCACCAATACCGCCAAGCTCCTGATCGGGGAGTCGCGGGACGGGATCCTGCAACCCGTATTCCAGCGGGCCGAGGCGACCCGCATCGGCCGTAACGTGTCCGTTACGGGGCGTATTTCAGAAGAAGCCTATGCGGCCCTGGAACTCGTGCTACGGTCGTATGCCCAAGACGTGCGCGACCAAGGGGCCGTGCTGGTGGGCGCCATCGCGACCCAGGCCTTCCGTATGGCCTCCAACGGGCAGGAGCTCTTGGAGAAGGCCGCGGCGGTGCTAGGCTGCGAGGCCCGTACCATCGCCGGCCCCGAAGAGGCCCGCCTGGGTTGGTTGGCCGTGGCCAACCGCCACCCCGCGGCCGACCTGGCCGTGCTGGACATCGGCGGAGGCAGCACCGAAGCCACGCGCAAGCGGGAAGGCATCTCGACTCCCATCGGGGCGGTGGTCTTGCTCGAAGCCTGCGGTCCGGATGCGACGGCTTGCCGCGCCAAGGCCAGGGAAGCCTTCGTCGGATTCCCCGATTGGGGTCCGCTACGCTGGGCCGCCGTGGGCGGCACCGCGACCGCCTTCGCCATGCTCGAGCTCGGTCTGGAGAAGTACGATTCGGAAGCGATCGAAGGCCTGGAAGTCGCCCGCACGCGGGTGACCGAACGGATCGAGCAATTGGCTGCCATGACGACGGCGGAACTGTTGGCCATCCCGGGGTTGGGGCAGGGTCGCGCGGACATCGTAATGCCGGGCCTGTGCATCCTGGAAGCCTTCCTGCAGCAGACGGGCCAGGAGAAAGTGCTCATTTCCGATCGCGGCATTCGCTACGGCCTGCTGGTCGATTGGCTGCGCCGGCGCCGCGCGGCCGTACCCTAAGCATGCGCATCAATCGCTATCTCGCCTTGTGCGGCTTCGGGAGCCGGCGCGCCGTGGAGGATTTGATCCGCGGAGGCGCGGTCACCGTGGGCGGCGAGGTGATCTATGATCTCGGCCGCCAGGTCAGCGAGGCGGAGAAGGTCGCCGTAAAGGGCAAGCCCGCCCGTCCCCCGCAGGCCTATGCATACGTCATCCTCAATAAACCCAAAGGCTATCTCTGCTCCGTGGGCGATCCCTTCGATCGGCCCACCATCTATCGTCTTCTGCCCGCCGAATTCAAGACGCTCCATTACGTCGGCCGCCTGGATTACAACAGCCGCGGGCTGATCCTGCTCACCAACGATGGAGCATTGACCCATTCGTTGCTGCATCCCAGCCGCGAAGTGCCGCGCACGTATGCGATCAAGACCCGCAAGCCTATGGCGGAAAAGGACGCCGCGGCCCTGTTGGCCGGGGTCGACATCGGCTTCGAGCATCCCGCCACCGCGGCTTCGGTACGCCAACTTGAAGATCATCTCGAGATCGTACTGCAAGAAGGCAAGAATCGCGAGATCAGGCGCATGCTGGAAGTGGTGGGCTACCGCGTGGTAGACTTGCAGAGGATCCGTTTCGGTGCCTTGGGGCTGGGAGACCTGCCCGAAGGCAAGTGGCGGCGCCTGACCGCCGCCGAGATCGCCGACCTGCATGGGAACAAGAAAGACAGGGATTGAACTTTTGCTGCTGATGGCCGTGCCGGCCATCGCCTCCGCCGCCACCATCCCTTTTCCCGTCCAACCGCATCAGTCCGTTCTGCTCGCGATACCCGACGCCAATCTCCTTCAACACGGCCAGTACCGATTGCAGGGACGCTTCCAGTATTTCACCAGTTCCCAGCCCGGGGCCGTCGACACCGCGTTCGGGGATACCGCTAATCCGAACTCGGCCAAGCAAACGCAGAACATGAATTACACCTCGGAGCTGGCTTTCGGAATCGAAAATCGCGCCGAGGTGGGCATCCAGTACGGAAGCGCACTATCCTTATCCATCAAGGCCTTGGTATGGCGCGAGGATCTGTTTTGGCCGGACATCGTGTTCGGCGCCCGCAACCTTTTCGCAAGCCAGGAAGGCGGCGTCTACGGGGTATCCGATTCCAAGACCTTGAAGAATCTGCAATCCGAGAGCTTCATGACCTTGGGGAAGAGCTTCGCCAGCCGTACGCGTACGCATGCGGGCTTTTCCGTCCTCACCCATGCCAACAAGGGTCTGGCCAGCGTCAACCTGGGTCTGGAGCAAGATCTGGGGGCCGGCGCCTGGCTGGGCTACGAAGTCTTCGAGCGCTTCTCGGATTTCCACCAAGACCTGACCTTGCAATGGCGTTGGCGCAACCTGGTCGGCTTCTCCGTCTCCATGACCGAATTCCAATCCTGGATCCGCCAGGACGGCGAATGGGGCTTTTTCCTCACGCCCTCCCAGAACAATCCTAACGGGTACAATTCGCCGGGCATCTCGGTCTCGCTGCAATTCCTGGGATGGATCCCGCATCGCGACAAGCGTACCTTGCCCGAGCGCGTCGCCATCCTGGAAGTGAGGAACGCGGAGTTGGAAAAGCAAGTGGAGGAGATGGAACTGCTCAAGCGGCGCGTCGCAAATCTGGAAGATCGCGCCGAGGCCTCGCCCGATACCGTCGTTCCGGCGGCCCCTGCCGCGCCCGTCCCCGTAGCGCCTCCCACCCCGGCCCAGCAAGCGGTGGTCTACCTCAAGTCCCTGGCCGACAAGGGGGAATCGGATCTGACCGATCCCAAGGAGATCCGCGATCTGATGGCCAAGGTGGTGGCCTTAGGCCCCGAAGGCGCGGAAGTGGTCAAGCGCGCCGCCGCCGATACCGGCGCCGGTCCCGTGCGCGTCCATGCCGTGCTGGTGATGGCCTTCAGCAAGGACACGGGCTACGAAGCGTCCCTGCGCGCCCTCTGCTCCGACGCGGATCCCCGCATCCGCCGGGAAGCGCTGACCGCCTTGGTGAAACTCGGCGGCCGCGCCGCCCTGCAGGACGCCAAACGCCTCCTCTCCGACCCCGACGAGACCGTCGCCTTGGCGGCCGGGGAAGCCTACAGGCAATTGAAGGGCACCGCCAAGGTTTCATCCGCCCGCAAGCGCGGCAAGTAGCCGTTCCGCCTAGCCAGGTCCCACGCGTGGCCCTCGCGGATCCCGGCCCCGCCTAATCCCGCGCCCGCTCCGATTCCGGCTATATTTCCCCCTCCGTCCCGGCGACGGCTCATCCTGGGAAACCACCGGCATCGCTTCCATGAAAACCTCCGACTTCGATTTCACGTTCCCCGAGGAATTGATCGCCTATACGCCACGGCCGCGCGGGGAGTCCCGCATGCTGGTGGTCGATAAGGCCGGGGATGCCGGGCCCGTTACCAGCCTCACCCGCCGCTTGATCGATTATCTATCTCCCGGCGACGCCCTGGTTCTCAACGATACCCGCGTCCTGCGCGCCCGTCTCTTATCGACCTTGCCCTCCGGCGCCCGCGTCGAAGCCCTGCTTCTGAAACCCCTGCCGGGGCCTACTGCGCGCTGGGAGGCCATGGTTAAACCGGGCAAACGTTTTCGCGCGGGCGAACAGATCGCTTTTTCCCCCGAACTGGTGGCAACGGTGGAAACCGTGCGCGAAGACGGCACGCGCGTGTTGGCTTTCGGCTTGGATCCGGCCGGGTTCCATCGTGCGCTAGAGGCGGTGGGGCACGTTCCCTTGCCTCCTTACATCAAGCGAAGCGCGGAAAGCTCGGATGTCGACGCCTACCAGAGCGTGTTCGCCACGCACCCAGGTTCGGTGGCCGCGCCCACCGCCAGCCTGCATTTGAGCGAGGCCATGCTGGCGGACCTCCGTGCCCAAGGCGTGCATATCCTCATGCTGACCTTGCACGTGGGCGCCGGCACTTTCAAGCCGGTGCAGAGCGAAGATCTGGACGGACATGTCATGCATAGCGAGGCCTATGTCCTGCCCGCGGAAACGGCGGCGGCCTTGAACGCGGTGCGGACGGCCGGGGGCCGGGTATGGGCGGTGGGAACCACGGTGGCGCGCGTGCTGGAAACCCGCGCCACGGGGTCCGGTACGGAAGCCTTCACCGCCGGGGCGGGGGAGACGGATATCTTCATCCGCCCCGGTTACGCGTGGAAAGGCGTGGACGGATTATTGACCAATTTCCATTGGCCCAAGTCCACCCTGTTCATGCTGGTGTGCAGCCTGCTCGGCGCCGAGCGGGCCAAAAGGATCTACGGCCGGGCCTTCGCGGAACGCTTCCGGTTGTTTAGTTACGGGGACGCGATGCTGATCCGGTAATCCGGTAAAGAGATGGGACATTCGCTCCGCCCATCGCGTCTAAGTGCGAACCCATTCCGCCCGGAGGCGTCTATGCCCGCCAGTTCCATCCCCGTCAAATCCATCCCGTCCTTGCTCATTCCCGCATCGCTTATCCTTTTGGCCGCCTGCGCCCAGCCGCGCATGGTCCCGCCCGATGACGTGGCCAAGGGCACGGTCCTGGAAGTGAAAAATCGTAGTAGTGCCTCGGGGGCATTGATCAAGGAGGACTTCGAACTTGGCCCTTACAAAGTCGCCAAGGTGGATCGCAGTTGGATCCATGGGAAGGGGTCCGGATTCGGCGGGTATAGCGACAAAAGTTCCAAGGCCACCTACAGCTATGATCTTCAAGGCGGCGCGCAGGCTTGGAAGGGAAACTGCGCGCTCACTAAGGATGAAAAGAACTTCAAGCTGGGCAAAGGCATGTCCTTGGGGGAGTCCAAGGCCGGCCTCTCCTGCGGATGCGCCGACGGGAGCCGGTCGGGACGAATCGAATTGACCCGCAACGCGAGCGGGGAATTCGAAGGCAGCCTGTCCCCGGCAGGGACGGCCTACGCCTTACGTCCGGTCAAGGAAACCGATCGCAAATACTTCGGGGGGGAACCGGCAGGTTACCGTTTCGACGGGACCGATGGCCCGCGCGGCGCGGTGGAAATGCTGAAGCCGGGTCGCATCTGGTTCACGGAAAAGATGGCCGAGTCCGAGCGCGAACCCGGCGCCTGCCTGCTGGCCGGATTGATGCTGTACATGGAGCCCCGCGATCAGGATGATTAGCGCCTAAATGGAGGACAATCAACCTTTTGCCGCTTTGGTCGCTAACCATGTGGACGCCATGCTCGTGTATTGGGACAAGGGGCTGATCTGCCGGTTCGCCAACCAGGCCTATCTGCTTTGGTTCGGCAGGACACCGGAAGAGATGATCGACACCATCCATATGCAAGATCTACTGGGCCCTCTTTTCGAAAAAAACCCGCCTCACATTCAGCGCGTCCTGGCCGGCGAACGCCAAACCTTCGAGCGGGAGATTCTAACGCCATCGGGTCTCAGGTATTCCCTTGCCAATTATTATCCTGACCTCCGTGACGGGGAGGTGCGGGGTTTTTTCGTCCATGTCGCGGACATCACTCAACTAAAGGTTTTGGCCCTGCAAAGGGAAGCGATCCTCGGGCAACTCATATCCGCCCAGCAGGAAATCAAAGTCTTGAAGGGATTGCTTCCCATTTGCTCTTGGTGCAAGAAGATCCGCGATGACGGAGGATATTGCGGCCCCAGGCAGGTCGCCGAAGTTAAACTTCGTGGACCGCGTCTACGAAGGCGCGGGCATGATCCGGATTGATGTCCGGCAAGATCCCATGGCCTAGATTGAAAATGTGCGGCCGGCCGGCCACTTGCGCCTTCATGGCCTTCACCTTCGCGCGGATGATTTCCGGAGACGCGTATAGAGCGCAGGGATCCAGATTTCCTTGGAACACTTGCTTCGGATAGGCCTTCACGGCATCCGACAGGTTCACGCGCCAATCCAGCCCCACCACGTCGGCGCCCAGGGAAACGAAATGCGGCAGCAGATGCGGAGCCCCGTTGGCGTAATGGATGACCGGGACGCCGGGATGCGCCGCCTTCACTTCGGATATGAGGCGGCGCGTATGCGGGAGCACATGATCGCGATACTCGTCCGGGCCCAGATAGCCGGCCCAGGAATCCATGATGGTCAGGACGTCGGCGCCTTGCCGGGCTTGTTCCCGTAAATAGGCCGATGTTACGGAAGCCAGCTTGCCCATCAAGATGGCGAACACCTCGGGACGCGAAAAGAGCAGGGCCTTGAGCTTGGCCAATTCCTTCGACGATCCGCCCTCCACCATGTAGGAAGCCACAGTGAAGGGGCCGCCGGCGAAGCCGATCAAGGGACCGCGGTTCGCCAAGGCCTGCTTCGAAAGGCGGATGCCTTCGAAAACGTAAGCGAGACTGGAGTTGAGATCGCCTTCGGGCAAGGCGCGGATGGCCGCGTCATCGCGCAGGGGGTTGGCGATCACCGGTCCCTTATGCTCTTGGAACTCCACCTGCAATCCCATGGGGGGGAGCAAGACCAGGATATCCGAGAAGAGGATGGCCGCGTCCACGCCGACTTGATCGAAGGGCTGCAAGGTTACTTCGGCCACCTGTTCCGGCGCGCGGCAAAAATCCATGAAAGACGGGAAGCCTGCGCGCACGCGCCGATAATCGGCCAGGTAGCGGCCGGCTTGGCGCATGATCCATACCGGCGGCCGCGCGGGCATGCGGCCCAGGGCGGCATCGAGCAGGGAACGGTTCTTCAGGCCTTGGCCGGCAGGGGCGGAGGAAGCTTCGGGCATGCAGAGCAATTTAGCTCAAAAGCGGGCCGGTCTCCCAGCGGCACGCACGACAGATCCGCTGGCCAATAGTGCCCGCTTGTCATTCCACCGAAGCGGAGAAGCCCCACCAGCCATCCATTTCGGCCTCGTCCACGATCCGGAAAGGCGAGCCTTCCCGCCATTTCAGGAAGTGGGGCTTATCTTCCAGGCGCTGCCCGGAGACGACGAAGAGGCCGGGACCGGCAGGGGAGCGGGGGCCCTTGGGGGCCAGGCGCGTGCGCAGCTCTTCGCGAAAGGGCCAAAGTTCGCTGCGGATCATATTGCAGATGACAATGCCGAAGCGGGCCCGCGGCGAGAGCGCTCCGGTTTCGCCGATAAGGGTGCGGAAGCGGCAGCCCGCAGGCGGCGGATTGAGGACCAGGTTCTCGTCCAGGCAAGGCCCCACCACGGGATCGATGTCTAGGGCGACCACTTCGGCCGCGCCCAATTGGGCCGCATACAGGGCCAGGATACCCGTGCCCGTGCCGATATCCAGAACGGAGGCCCCTTTCAAATCGGCCTTCTCAAGCAGCAAGGCGGCGATACGGGTGGATTCGTGGGAGCCCGTCCCGAAGGCCATCTTGGCTTCCAGGCGGATGACATGCCGGACTCCCGGCGGGGCTTCGATCCAAGGCGGGATGACCGTCAGGGCTTCGGTAACCGGCACGGGCGTTTGCCGTTCCCGCCAACTACGATCCCAATCCTCGATGTTCGCTTCGCCGGAGGCCAGCCCGGACCGGTCCGAAAAACGAGCGCGAGCCGCGGCCAGCTCCGCGGCCGATGCGAAAAAGCCCTTCAGAAGGATGCCCTCCGGATGCGGGCCCGCTTCCTCCACTTCCTCCACGCCCGTGGCTCCGGTCTCGAATAACCCGTCCTGATCGAGTTCCAGACGGTCCGCCGCAGCGCGAAACGTCAGCCACCAATAAGAATCCAAAGCACCTCCCTGACCCTGCCAAATCGTGCCAGAGGGGCAAATATAGGCACTTCTCCTCCTGTCCCAGGGAGTCTTTTCTTATATTACCCGGTCCACCAATGGCCTTCCGCGGCCGGCCCAGCCGCCCGGAAACAAGGAGTCCAGTGAGCGAGTCCATCACCGCGCCGGCATCCTATGAGCAGGTGCTCATGGACGCCCGCGCCTGCGTGGCCGAAGCCCTGGACCAGGTCCATACGGTCATGCTGGAAGTGGCCGAGCATGCTCCCGGCAAGCTTTCCGGCCAATTGAATTCCCTGTTGGTCCGCAAAGGCAAACGCATCCGCTCTACCTTCCTGTTCCTGTTGGCATCGTGCGGCAAGAACGGGCTTTCGGAACGGGCGGTGCGGGCGGCCGCGGCCATCGAACTCATCCACCTGGCATCCCTGGTCCACGACGACATCATCGACGACAGCGATTTACGCCGTAACGAGAAGACGGCCCATAAACGCTGGGGCAACCGCATGGCGGTGCTCTTGGGGGACTACACCTTGGCCAAGTCGATGGAGATGGTGTGGAGCGATCGCGATCATCGCATTCCCTTGAGCCTGTCGAAGGCTTCCAGCCGACTGATCATGGCCGAGGTGATGGAAGTGGAAGGCGCCGGCAACGTCGATCTATCGCTGGAACAATACTTCGCCGTCATCGAAGGCAAGACCGCGGCGTTGCTGATGGCATGCGGGGAATGCGGCGCCGTCCTGGCGGGCTTCGACGAGGTCATGGTGCGCCAGGGTCTGGAATTGGGCCGTAACTTCGGGATGGCATTCCAGATCATCGACGACCTGCTTGATTTCGGGTACGGGGCCGAGAACCTGGATAAGCGGACTTTCTCGGATCTGAAGAACGGGTACTTCACGCTTCCCTTGATCCTTTTCTTCGAGTCGTGCACGCCGGCGGAACGCCAACGCATGCTGGGCTTGCTCGCTACGGCCGGTTCGGAAGCCGGACAGGCGGAGATCAAAAACCTTCTGCAAGCGCATTCGGCTTTTCAGAAGGCGCGTGACATCGCGATCGAAAAGGTCAACGCTTGCATGCCGTTCCTGGAAAGCCTTCCGGACACGCCGGCAGCGGGCCATCTCAAGCGGGTATGCCGGCTGATGACTGAGCGTTCCCTCTAACGCGGCAGAGCTTCCCTTCTCGGTGGCATGGCTACGCGCTCGCTTTAGATCTTTCAAATCCATTTCAGCTTAAAAAAAGGAAGGGCAGGCTCAGGGCCGCCCTTTTCCATTTCTACTTCATTTCAGCCCGCAGAACGTACAGATTTTTCCGATTTTGAAGCTGCGATCCTGATCACGTTCCGCTTAAAAGTAATGAGCCAGTGAAGTTGGTGCCAGGAATCTTGGCGTTTTGGCATTTTTTCACCCTAGCCAAAAGTACCGCGAGATTTTACCCTTCTCGTCCAGTATTACCCGCGTAGGCGCGTATCGGCCTAGCGCATCGCACTTGAACATACGGAAAGTAGGCACCAACAATGGGACGCTTCTCGTTTTCCATACCGTCGAATTTGCTAACCAAAGCCTTTGTCGTCGTGGCTCTCTGGGCCGCCGGCCTCGCCGCGCAACCCGCCAATACGATTCTGGCGGAACGATGGGATGGGATTACGGGAACTCTCGTAACCGATCTGACTTCCAACGCGAACTATCCGGACAATCCCTCCTCCCGGTCCTATCCCACGATATACGAGCTCCCGACCAATACGGCCGATAACTACGGAACGCGTACGCGCGGCTATATCACTCCGCCCACCACCGGCAGCTATACCTTCTGGATCGCCAGCGACGATGCCTCCGAGCTCTGGCTGGGAACCAGCAGCGATCCGGCCACCGCCCGCCTCATCGCCAGCGTTCCCTCTTGGACCAACTCCCGCGAATGGACCAAGTTCACCCAGCAGCAAAGCGTCGCCATCACCCTCACCGCAGGTACGACTTATTACATCGAGACCCGGCATAAGGAAGGCACCGGCGGAGATGCCTTGGCCGTGGGTTGGCAGGGGCCGGGCATCACCGGTGAAACCGAACGTCCCATCCCGGGGACCCGGCTTTCGCCTTTCGTGCTGACCACCCCGGTGGCCAAGACCATCCTGCAGGAGCGGTGGGACGGTATCAGCGGAGGGACGGTTTCCAGCCTGACGTCGAACTCCAATTATCCGAATAATCCCTCCTCGAGATCGTATCTCGCCCTGTACGAAATGGCGCAGAATACCGGCGATAATTACGGGACGCGCACGCGCGGCTATATCACGCCGCCGACCACCGGAAGCTACACCTTCTGGATCGCCGGCGATGACAATGCCGAGCTCTGGCTGGGAACCAGCAGCGATCCGGCCACGGCCCGCCTGATCGCCAGCGCGCCCACTTGGACCAATTCGCGGGAGTGGACCAAGTTCACCCAACAGCAGAGCGCGGCCATCGCGCTTACGGCGGGGACCCGCTATTACATCGAGACCCGGCTCAAGGAAAATACCGGGAACGACAACATGGCGGTGGGCTGGCAAGGACCCGGTATCACGGGCGAGGCGGAACGGCCGATTCCCGGGATCCGTTTGTCGCCCCTCCTCCTCGGAGCCGCGCCCTCTATTCTGACCCCGCCGTCCAACCAAACGGTCAATGTCGGGCAAACGGCGACCTTCACCGTCACGGCGACGGGTCTGGCGCCGCTGACCTATCAATGGTACCGGAACGAAGGCCCCATTTCCGGCGCCACTGCGGCGACCTACACCACGCCGCCCGCGACTTCCGGGGACGACGCCACCGATTACATGGTCATAGTGACCAATTCAATTGGTACGACCTCCGGGAATGCCTTGCTATCGGTGAGATCCCCGCCGGTCATAACCATCCCGCCCGCCAGCATTGCCGTTAACCCGGGCCAAACGGCCACCTTTTCGGTAGCCTCGTCCGGTACCATTCCTTTTACCTATCAATGGCAGAAGAACGGGGCCAATATCGCCGGCGCCACCTCACAGACCTACACCACGCCCGCCACGACCGCTTCGGACAATGGTGCGCAATTCACTGTCACGGTTTCCAATCCCGCGGGATCGGCCGCCAGCGCGGCGGCGACCCTCTCGGTGAACGCGCCCCCGACCATCATAACGCAACCGTCCAACGTAACCGTCAACGCCGGTCAATCGGCGAGTTTCATCGTCATCGCCACGAACCCCGGGATGTCGCCGCCGACCTACCAGTGGCGGAAAAACGGCGTGAATATTTTAGGCGAAACGTCCTCCTCCTACCTATTCCGCAACGTCACCTCAGCCGACAACGGCACGCTTATTTCGGTCGTCGTATCCAACCCGGCCGGGTCCGTCATCAGCAACAATGCGCTGCTGACCGTTAATTCCGCTCCCATCATCACCGTCCAACCGGTCTCCATAACCGTGACGCAGGGAGAGTCGGCCGCATTCTTCGTGACCGCGACGGGCTCGCCCGCGCCCACCTATCAGTGGCGCCGCAACGGGGTCGCCATCGCGGGAGCCACTTCCCCCACATACTTCGCCTCGAGCGCGCCTAGCGAAAACGGGGCGCAGTTTACCGTGGTGGTCAGTAATTCCTTGGGAAGCGTGACGAGCAATGTTGCAGTGCTCACGGTTCTCTTCGCGCCCACGATATCCCTTCCCCCCGCTTCCCAAACCGTGATGACAGGGCAAACGGCCACCTTTACCGTAACGGCATCCGGTTCAGCGCCCCTCACTTACCAATGGCGCAAGAATGGGGCCGATATCGCCGGGGCCACCGCGCAGACCTATACCACGCCCGTCTTGACCTCGGCCGATAACGGCGCGAGGTATGCGGTGGCCGTTTCCAACTCCATCGCCTCGGTCACCAGCAGCGATGCGGTTCTCACCGTGGTTTTCGTGGCGACCAATAGCCGCAAGCTCGCCGTCAGCGGGGAGTTGGTGGACGCCTCGGGCAATCCCCTCGGCTATCCTACGCCCGTGACGGTAGATGCCATCGTGAATCTGTACAACGATTCCACCGCCGGGACGAGCCTGTATACCGAAGCCTTCCGCGCCAACGTCGCGAAGGGCATCCGCGTTTCCAACGGCTTGTTCGTGGCGCGTTTGGGGGAAGGAACGACCACCCAGAACCTGCAGCAAGTCATCTCCGCCAATGCCAACTTATGGGTGGAAGTGACCATCGATGATGGTACTCCCGATATCCTGCGGCCCCGCACGCCCCTGACGGCCGCGCCTTACTCCCTGGGCGGGACGCCCCCTCCCGCGTTGGCGCCCTCCATCGCGCCGTCCCTGTCCGGGAACGGTGATCCGAATTCGCTGGCCATCGACGGCCAAATCGGGGCCACCTACGTGAATTCCGTGGATAATTCGACCTGGTTCAAGCTGAAGAGCGCTTGGAAGCGTTTGGACTGACCGCGCCTCCACCACCTTCGCCGCATAGGAGCCATGAGCGTATGATCTCTTTGAATCCGCTTCGCGCCCGCTTGGGAACCTGGTTGCTCGCCGTCCGGCGCGGGCTTCCCTCGGCGGCCTTGGCCGCGGCTTTGGCCTCAGGCCTGGGCGCAGGCCCCGCCTTCGCTATCCGCCCAGAGTCCGCCAATCCGGGCATCCAAGGCAAGAGCAACCCGTACCGGTCCGGTTTCAAGCATCTCCGCCAAATGCAAACGGGGGATCTGCTTGATCCGGGCGAAACGCCGCGCCGCGACCGGATCGCGCTTACGGGCGAATCCTCCGCGGAAATCCTGCGGCGGTTGAACGCGAAGCTGAAGGCTTCCGGCGGGGAAGCCCGCATCCGATCCGAAGAGTCGGATGCGTTGGGCAACCGGCATATCCGCGTGGACCTGTACCACCAGGGTTACCTGGTGATCGGCGGGGACGCGGTGATCCACGTGAACGCGGCCAACGAGATTTACGCCGTGGGCGGGTCCCTATCCGAAGGCATGTCCGCTGTCGCCGCGCCCAAGCTGAAACAGGATTCGGCGCGGGCCCTGGCGCGGGCCGGACTGGCACGCCCTTCCTCCGTTTCGGAAAAGCAGGCGCCGCGCCTGGTGGTCTTCGATGGCGCGCTCGCTTACGAAACCTTGATCCAGGAGCCCGGCTCCCCGCCGCATTTGTGGAAGAGCTATCACGACGCCGCTACGGGGGAATTGTTGTTCCGGGCGAACCGCATCGTGGATGCGGCGCCGGTGGGCGGCGCGCCCCAGAACGTTACGGGATCCCTGTTGCAAGGGGAAGGCGGGGCGGTGGCCACCATTAGCGGCTGGCACGACAATGCGGGATTCTATTTCCTGCGCAACGATACGGAAAAATGGGGCGTATACGATGAAGTGCGGCTGGACTGGTCGCAGAACACGACGGGAAATTGGGGAACGACCGATCGGGCCGCGGTCTCCCTGGCCCGTAACGAGGAACTGACCCAACGCTACGTCTCCCAGGTGCTCGGCCGGAACAGCTATGATAATGCCGGCGCTCTCGCGATCGCGAACGTCCATTACGGTAGCAACTACGTGAATGCTTTCTGGGACGGTTCCCAGTTCAATTTCGGCGACGGCGACAATGTGGAGTCGGGCCCGCTCACGGTACTGGACGTCGCCGCCCATGAGTACGGCCATGCCATCACCCAATACACTTCCAACCTGGATTACGTGAACGAGAGCGGGGCCTTGAACGAGAGCTATTCCGACATCCTGGGGACCTTGGTGGAATTCTGGGCCCAGCCCGACGGCCGCTCCGCCTATCCCTCGGCCATTCACGGCAGCGCCGATTGGCTGATGGGCGAGGATTGCTGGCTTTCCTCCGACGCGCTCCGGGATTTGCGTAATCCCCAGCGCTATGGGCAGCCTTCCTATTACGGCGGTACTTATTGGAGCGTCGACGGCGGGGATAATGGGGGGGTGCACACCAACAGCGGCGTCCAGAATTTCGCCTTCTACCTGCTTTCCGAAGGCGGCAACGGCAGCAACGACGGGCACGCTTATTCCATCTCCGGCCTGGGTGTGCAACAGGCGGGGGCCATCGCCGAATACGCGAACATGTTCCTGCTCACCAGCACCGCGCAGTATAGCGACACGCGCGCGGCCTGGGTCCTGGCGGCGACCACCTTGGGATACAATGCGCAAACGGTCCGGGACGTATGGACGGCTTGCGGCGTGCTCGAGCAGGTCCACAATCTGGCGGTCTCCCCGGCCAGCCTCGCTTTCGGCAACGTCGGCGCCGGTTCGCCCGCCATTCTCACTCTCACCCTCACGAACAACGGGGCGATTGCCACCACCGTCACCGGTTTGACTTTCGACAATGCCGCCTTCACCGCGACCGCCGTCTTGCCGTTAAACGTACCCGGAGGCGGTACGGCGCAATTGCCGGTGCGCTTCCTGCCTCCGACGACCGGTCCGCAAGCCGGCACGCTGACCATCGCCAGCACCGCCCTCGACCACCCCGTCTTGAGCGTACCGCTTTCGGGAACCGGCGCCCAACCCTCCCACATTGCCGTGTCTCCCGCGTCCATAAGCGGAAGCGCGCCAGTGGGCGCGATACGAACCGCTACCGTGCACGTGTCCAATACCGGAGTCGCGGATCTGCGGGTGACTCCGCGCGTTCAGGTGAGCGGCGTGCCGGCGCTGCAAGCGACGGGGGGATGGAATGTCCTGCTTCTCGCGGCCGCCTCGTCCAGCCCGGTGGACTTCGAGGCTCCCCTCCGGACCTTGCCCAACGTCGCCAGCCTGACCGTCTGGAACGGATATACTTCCCTGCCTGCCTTGAGCGATCTACGTCCCTTCGATGCGGTGGTCGTCATCGCGGAATATGCTTGGATCTCCCCGAGCGGGATCGGGGATCTATTGGCGGACTACGTCGATGGCGGCGGTTCGGTCATCCTCATGGGAGCCACCTTCCATCTGGGCGGGAATTGGGCGTTGCAGGGACGCATCATGACCTCCGACTATGCGCCGCTCGCCGCCGTTTCCTATACCGTTGCCTCGACCTCCCTGGCTACGCTGGCCAATCATCCCATCAATGCGGGCGTCACGACATTGACCTCCGGCCTATACGCCTACAACACGGCTCCCCAAGGAACGGGGGTTTCCCTCGGAACCTACAACGGCGGATATCTCATCGGCGCGTACAATCCGAACAAGCCCATCGTCAGCTTGAACGCGTATCCCGAGACTTCCTATTACGGCGGCGATCTTCTCGTACAGCTTCGCAATGCCCTCGATTTCGTCGCCAAGCCGAAGTGGCTTTCCGTAGCGAGTGACGGGCAGGAAATCGTCGTGCCGCAGGGCGCGGCGACCGACCTCCTGGTTACCTTGGATGCGACCAATATCATGGGCGGAACGTATACCGGGAATGTCAGTTTAACGCATAACGATCCGGCTTCCCCGAATCCCTTTTTGGTTCCGGTGACATTCGCCGTGGACGGCTACCGTCGCTTGGCGGTTACCCCCCCGGCCTTGGCCTACGGAAATGTCCTGACGGGAATGGCGGATACCTTGAGTCTCACCTTGGCCAACGCCGGCGACGAGGCGACGACCCTAAGCGGGATTACGATCACCGGCAGCACCGACTTCTCCCTCGTCGGAAGCGCGCCGGCCTCCGTTCCCGGCATGCGCTCCGTCACCGTTAAAATCGAGTACCGCCCGCATTCCCTAGGAGCACAGACGGCTTCCCTGATCATCGCCAGCGACGCCGAGGACAATCCTTCGCTTACGGTGGCGCTATCGGGAACGGGGGCGATCCCCTCCATGCTAAGGCTCACGCCCGACCATATCCAGGCCGACGTGGACGCCGGCGGGACGGCCGTCCGCGCCCTGACGGTGGGGAATGCCGGCGGCTCGGATCTGATCTATTCCATCGCCGGTAACGATGGGCGTGTGATCATCAACGAATTCAGCAACGAGCCGGACTTTATCGAGCTCTGGAACCAAGGGCCCGATAGCGATCTGAGCGGCTGGCGGCTCTCCTGGGTGGATGATGCGAGTTCCTCCGTCCTCAGCTTCACCTTCCCCACCGGTTACACCCTGCGCTCCGGCCGCCGCGTGGTGGTCCGGGAAAATACGGGCGTCTCCGACGATTCCACTTTCTACGCGGGCGCGAACATCGGCTGGGTCCAGGGGAGTGCCGTGGCCGTCACCTTGGCCGATGCGGCGGGGAACGGGATCGATTTCGTCCGCACCCTCAATTCCACGACCACGCCGCCGGCCGGAACCGCCTGGTCGGGAGGCGGGGTGGACTTTAGCGGGTATTCCGCCTACCGCAACCAGAACGCCGATACCGATGGGCCGTCGGGCTGGGCTACCAGCATGACGCCCAGCGAGTTCTTGCTCAATCCCGGCCAGAGCCCGGTCTCTTCCCTGCCTGCCTGGATTTCCATCTCTCCCGTCGCGGGAACGGTTCCCGCCGGCGCCTCGCAGGACGTGACTCTCACCTTGAACGCCGCCGGGCAGATCGCATCAACCTATTCCGCCAACGTATTCGTAAAAAGCAATGATCCCTCGACGCCTCCCGCCGGCATTCCCGTGCCGGTGCAATTCACCGTGCGCGGAGCCCGCCATCTGGCCGCAACCCCGACGGCGCTCGCCTTCGGGAACGTATGGGCCGGGAACTCCCGTTCCCTGGCCGTTACCCTTCGCAACGACGGGAACCAGGCGACCACGATAGCCTCCTTGGCCAGCGATAATCCCAGCTTCGGGACTCCCGCGGGGACCTTGACGGTACCGGCATTCGGAAGCGTGACCGTACAAGTGGCATTTTCTCCCACCGCAGTAGGCGCGCAATCCGGAACCTTAACGATCTCCGGCGATGCGCAAGACAATCCTTCGGTGTCGGTGGCGCTGACGGGCATGGGTACGGCGCCGCCTGCGGCGGCCTTATCGCCTTCGTCCTTCACCTTGGCCTTGGCGCCGAACCAGGCCCCCGCCGATCGTACCGCGACATTGTCCAACACGGGCGGCGACAACCTGTCCTGGCATATCGCCTCCATCGCCCAAACCGGATCGCCTTTGGGGCAAGCCCTTGCGCCGGCCCCCGTCTTGCCGGCGGTCCAGGCGGGACTCATCTACGCGGAATCCAATTACGCCCATCCCTACGTGCCTGGGCGGGTGATCGTGGGCTTTAAGCCCGGTCTCTCCTCCTTCGCCGGCCTGCATACCGCCGCCGACGTCGGCATCGAAGAGATGCGCGAATTGGCCCGGGCCATCGATCCCAAGACCCATCGCAGGGCCTATACCGGCCGTAGCCTCATGCTGCTGGAGCTCAAGGATCCCGACGGGGTGCGGCAAGCCCTAGGCATCCTCAAGCAGGACCCCAACGTAGCCTATGCCGAACCCGACTATATCCAGAAGGCGACGGTGATCCCCAACGATCCCTCTTTCAATCTCCTCTATGGCATGCACAACACCGGCCAGAACGGAGGCGTGCCGGGGGCGGATATCCATGCCACGGAAGCGTGGGACCGGCATACGGGCAACCGCTCCATCCTGATCGGCGTCATCGATACGGGGATCGATTACACGCATCCCGATCTCGCCGCCAACGTCTGGACCAACCCCGGGGAGATTCCCGGCAACGGCATCGACGACGATGGCAACGGTTTCATCGACGACGTGCATGGCTGGGACTTCGCCTATGACGATTCCGACCCCATGGACGGCCATTACCACGGGACCCACGTGTCGGGCACCATCGCCGGCATCGGCAACAACGGGACCGGCGTGGCGGGCGTTATGTGGACGGCCAGCCTGGTGGCCATCAAGTTCCTGGACGATTCCGGGAGCGGAACCACCTCGGACGCCATCGATGCGGTCAATTACGCCCATGCCATGGGCGTGCGCGTCACCAACAACAGCTGGGGAGGCGGGGCCTTTTCCCAGGCACTGATGGATGCCATCGCGGCGGGCGGGCTCTTCGTGGCCGCGGCCGGGAATTCCTCCAGCGACAACGATACCTCGCCCCAGTACCCTGCGAGTTACGCCCTGGACAACATCATCTCCGTGGCCGCTACCGACAATACCGACGCCCTGGCCTCCTTTTCCAGCTACGGCCATACCACCGTGGATCTGGGCGCCCCGGGCGTGGATATTTACAGCGCCCAGCCCGGCGGCCTGTACCAATACCTGTCCGGCACGTCCATGGCCACCCCCCACGTCGTAGGCACGGCGGGATTGGTCTGGAGCTATAATCCCACCCTGACCGCGGCCCAAGTAAAATCCGCCATCCTCTCCTCGGTTGATCCCGATCCCGCGCTGGCCGGACTCACGGTGACCGGAGGGCGGCTGAATGCGCGTAAAGCCCTGGAGGCGGCAGGCCCGAGCTGGCTGACCGCCGCTCCGCTGCAACCAGGAATCCTGGCCCCGGGCGCGTCGGCGCCTGTTACCGTGACCGTGAACCCAACCGGCCTGATCGCCGGTAGATGGTCGGGCGTCGTCAACGTCGCCACCGATGACCCTATGCACCCTAATCTTCCCATCACCGTGGCGGCGGATATCTCCGGCTGCCGTTCCCTGACGATCGATGCGGGAAGCATCGACTTCGGGACCCGGTTCACGGGTACGACGGCCCGGTCAAATCTCACGCTTCGCAACGACTGTAACGATACGGTTACGGTCAGCGCCGCGTCATCCGGGGATCCCGCCTTCAGTTTAGCCGCCGCCCTGCCGCTGAAGGTCCTTCCCTTCGGGACGACGGCGGCGGCGGTGGAGTTCCGTCCGGTGGCCGCGAGGCCGTACTCGGCCGCGCTCAGCCTGACCACGAATACCGATGTCGATCCCGTTAAGACCGTGAACCTGACGGGCCTAGGCGTGGATCCGCCCGTAGCGACGGTGAGTCCCTCCAGCGTGTCCCAGACCTTGGCTCCCGGCACCTCGACCTTGGTCGATTTGGCCATTGGCAATAGCGGCGGCTCGGATCTGAATTGGACCCTTACGGGCGTGGGCCAGGGTTTCACGCCTTATGCGCCTTACGATGCCACCCATTTCGCGCCCATGGACAAGGGCCAGGCCGATACTCGCGTCGGCCGCCCGGTGACCGAGGCAAGAGGGGGCCCGGATGCGTTCGGTTACGGTTGGGTTGATTCCGATGAACCCGGCGGGCCGGCATACCAATGGCAGGATATCCAATCCACGGGAACCCTGGCCATTAGCGGTTGCGACGATTGCTATGCGACCCAATCCCTGAGTTTTTCCTTCCCGTTCTATGGCAACCGCTTCAACCAGGTCAATATTTCTTCCAATGGTTACCTCACCTTCGGAACGCCCTCGTCCCAATACAGCAATTACCCCATCCCCAGCACGAGCATGCCGAGCAACCTGGTGGCCGGGTTCTTCGACGACCTGCTCAACGGCCCGATCTATTTCCAGGATTTCGGGGACCGGGCCATCATTCAGTTCCAGAATGTCGGGTACTTCTCCGGAAGCGGCACGGTCACTTTCCAAATGGTGATACATGCCGACGGGGAGATCGATTACTACTACAACAACATGACGGGTTCGGTGCTCAGCGCCACCACGGGCATCCAGAACGCATCCGGCACGGTCGCGCTCCAGGTCCAGTACAATACCGCCTATATCAAGAATCATCTCGCGGTGCGCATCAGCACCATACCCGCCTGGCTGCGGGTATCGGCCTTGTCGGGCACGGTTCCGGCGGGAGGCAACCAGCATTTGGCCCTGACCCTGGATGCCACCTCGCTTCGAGGGGGAACCTACGCGCAGACCATGACCTTGAATTCCAATAATTCATCCCAGGCCCCCATTTCCATCCCGGTCAGCTTAACGGTTGCGGGCCAGGTCCCGATCGGGATTTCCCGCGTGCTCCGGGTGGGCCCATCGGCCTTGGCATCGGCGGCGGGAAGCCGGTATTACCTGTGGAACATGACGGTCGGGGGGGAGGCGCGCGGGCTCGCGCGGGGAAGCCGCTATTCCTTATATCTCAAATAGGGATGTACCTCGATTAAACGGACCGGGGCATTCTTGGAGCGGCGCAACCGGAACTCATCTCCCGAGGCGCGAAGCGTAGGTAAAGGCATGGAAATACTTCTGCCACTGGGTTTCCGTGCTCCGGTATTCGTTATCGAATGCGAAGAAGTCCACCAGCGCTTCCCGCGCCCGCGCGATCTCACGCAACCTTCCTCGATTTTTAGGATCACGCAGTGTCAGGTCGATCAATTCCAGTGCTCGGTAAAAGGCCATCTGCCGGTATTCGCGATTGCCCTTACGGCCCCAGCTCAAGGCGCGTTCGACCTCGCTCCCGACATTGGCTAATTGAGTGCAGAGTGAGAAGCCGCACCAGCGTCCTTCCGCCAAATCCTTATGGGTCGGGTTCACTCTACCCACTGCCGCACGATTTCCAAGATCCTGGCCCGGATCTTCGGATCATCCACGGATCGGCTTTTATTGTTTCCCATAGGCCTGAGATTGATCATGGAATCGAATTCCACGAAGTTCCCGTCGTCGTGCGGAAATTCAGGATACAGATTGATACCCCACAAATCCTGCTGACGGGAACCGCGCTCCAAAAGAAAACTTTCCTCGTCGGAATGAAGCTCGGCATCCAGAACCACTAGGTTCTTATCCACGTCCACAACCGCTTTGACCATGTTCCCGAAAAGGCTCTGCGCCATGGCCTGAAGTTCTGCCCGGGTGATTTTGTCCAAGAGCAGTTTCATCGTCCACCATCCGCGGCTAAGATTTCCGAACTTCCCAAGCTAACAATCCACCCGTTACTTCGAGGCCTTCCCGGCCTCCGCCTTCCGGAGCGGCTTCGTCTTCCCGCCTTTCGGCTTCTCGATTCCGCGCTTCACGCGGTTGGCCGCCGCCACGTCCTTGAAATGCATGTGGTCGGAATTGTCCACCGAGAAAAAATGCTCGCGCGAGCCGTCGTCCTTGGCGACGAAGTACATCTTGTCGGTATTCAATGGCCGCAGGGCGGCCCGTAAGGCTCCCCGGCCGGGATTGCAGATGGGGCCGGGCGGAAGCCCCGTGAACTTGCGCGTGTTGTAAGGCGAATCGCAGTTCAGGTCCGAGACCAGCAAGGGGCCGGTGGGTTTGCGCACCGCGAAGCGCACGGTGGGGTCGGCCCCCAGGCTCCAGCCTTGGTTCAGCCGGTTCCAGAACACTCCCGCGATGGGTTCCTGCTCCTGGGGGACGGCGGCCTCCTTTTCCACGATGGAAGCCAAGGTCACCCAGCCGCGCTGCCCGTATTTCTGGTAGACGGGCGCCGCGACGTCGAACTCCTTCTCCACCGCCACGAACCGCTTCGTCATCACCTTCAACACGTCCCGCTCGGTCACGCGCCAGGGTAACACGTAGGTTTCGGGAAAGAGGAAACCTTCCAGATCCGGCGAGCGGAGGCCGCAGGCCCGGGCGAACTCGGACGAATGCACCAAGGAATCGAACTTCAGGCTGTCGAGGGGGAACTTGGCCTTGAGGATGGAGTAGATCTCCCAGGAAGCCTTGCCCTCGGGAATGGTTACCAACTGGGTGGCCATCTTTCCGCTGGTCAGCTTCCAGGTCATCTCCAACGCCGAATTGGACGGGCGCACGTAGAAGTAGCCCGCGCGGATCTTCTTATCCTGCCGGGAAAGGCGTAGGAACATCCGGAATACCTGGGCGTTGGGGATGAGGCCCTTCTGTTGCAGGTCTTGCGAGAGGGCCGTCAGCGAGGCTTTGGGAGGGACTTCGTAGAGAACGTCCCCGGTGCCCGGATCGGCCTCCAGCCCGGTCTCCGCTGCCGGTTTGGCCACCGACTTGGCGGTCAGCACCCATACGATGGACCCGGCCCCCGCCGCGATCAGCAAGAGCAACGCCGCCGCGCCGGAAAGAGAGAATCCCTTTTTGGTTTTTTTCGCCATGTAAATCCGATGGATGGGGGAAGGGGTCCTATCTGTTCAATTCCAACACCAATTTAACCCTGTCGCGCGCTCCGGGCACGCGGATCCTCGACCGCGGGCATGGAAGCCTTGATGGGGGTACGGCTTGCCAATTTGCCCCGCACGGCTTCGGCCACCACTTGGGTTTCCATCTGGCGCAGGCAGGAAAAGTGCGAGCATGGAGGCATGGACCCCAAGTAGTAGCAGGGACGGCATGCTAAGTTCGCCAAGAAAACCGGTGTCGATCCGATGGGGTTCCATTTGCGGGGATCGGTGGGGCCGAATAGGGTCACGGTTGGCACTCCGCAGGCGGCCGCCACGTGTAGGGCTCCGGTGTCGTTGCCCACCACCAGGTCGCATGCGGAAACCGCTTCCAGCAGGGACGCGTAATCCAACAGCCCCGTCGTATCCTCCGCCATCCCGTTCGCGGCCGCCAGGATGCGGGCTGCCTCGGGCTCTTCTCCGCGCGCTCCCAACAGCACGCAGGCATGTCCCTCCCGCGTCAGCATGGTGATGAGTTCGGCGAAACGTTCCCAGGGCCATTTCTTTTGCGGCCAATTGAAGGAGGATCCGAAGACGATGCCTATGCGCGCGCGCGGCCCGGGAATATGGACCCGCGGATAGAGCGGTTCCGGATCCGAAGCGGGAAAATCCATGCCCAGGACGCGGTAGAAGCACTGCCATTCGGGCATATGCCGCGGCACGGGGACTTCGAAATCATGATGCTTGGGAAGCGCGCCCTCGACCTGGAATCCGCGCGAGAAGGGGATTCGCAGTAAGCGTTTCAGGATCGGGCCCGTGCCGCGGTACAGCTCCAGGTCCACGAATTGCGCATAGCGGTTGCTTCGCAGGATACGTAAGAGCCGGAGCAGGCGAAGCCATAGGCGAAGGGACAGCAACTCTAAGGCGAGGCGTCGGCCGGTGACCGGGAGCTCGTAGACTTGGCCAATCTCCGGGGCATGACGGTATATGGCGGCGATGCGCGCGGAGACCAGGACGTCGATGATAATCCCGGGATGGCGGCGCTTGAACTCGCGGAGCGCATACAGGGAGACCACCGCGTCCCCCAGGCAACACCATTTGCAAACGAGGATCCGATGCGGGCCACTTGGTTCCGCGGGCCGCGCCGCGCCGGACCGGGGACTCAGCAGACGAAAGATCCAGGGCAGAATGGCTCGCTCCAGGTTCCGAACCTTGGCGTTGCTTCGCACGGGATTGCAATCGCTCATGGACGCCCGCCTAACATGGCGGAAAGGGCGGTTTCCAGGCCTTGGGCGGCGGCGGCCGGGCCGTACCCGGTTTCCGCCTGGGCCTTCGCCGCTTCCAGCCGTTCCCTGTCTGGGTAGGCCGCGAAGATCTCGCGTACGGCCTGGGCCAGATTCTCGGGGGTATCCAGATCGCGGGCCGCGATGGTCGGGAAGTCCGCTGCCAGGTCGGCCAGATTGCCTCCCCGGCTCGCCAGCACGGGTAACCCCAAGGTTACGCCTTCGAGCGCGGCTTTGCCGAATTGCTCCGCCTGCCGGGCGTTTTCGCCAGTGGGCAAGACGAGCAGGGCGCAACCGGCCAGGGCCCGCTGCAAATCCGCGTTCGCGACGTGCCCCAGGAATTCCACCCGACCGGACAGCAGGCGGTCCCGCGCCAGGGCTTCCAAACGCTGCCGCTCGGGGCCGTCGCCTACGATGCGCAAGAAGAAATCCGGCAACAGGGTCAAGGCTTCCAGGATCAAGCCCACGCGCTTAAGCGGGATAAGCCGGCCGACATAGGCGATTCGACGCGTTCCGGGATCCGCTTTCGCGGTTTTACGAGCGCGGATCCATAAGGGGACGATGGATAGGGGTCCGGTATAACCCCAGGCGCGCGCGCGCGCGGCGATGGCGGCGGTAGGGACGATGCAGCCTTTGGCTTCCGAGAAGGTTTTCTTCAGCAAGGCGGGGAAGGGCCAGGGCAAAGCCTTGGGCCGGTTCTCGGCGCTGTAGAACGCGAAGGGAATGCCTAGCCCGCGCGCGCGCGCCGCCACCTGGCGCGTGGCCAGGCACCATGGCTCTTCCCAGCAATAGATGGCATCGGGCCTAAGGCGCGCGAGCAATGCCCCTAAGCCAATCCAGAGGAAGAAAGAATTGCGGCCGGAGGCGATCACGGGGAGGACGTGCAAGGCGGGAATGCCGCCCCCGCCCGTGGATGGAAGCGGCGCGCGATATGCGTGGCCCAGGCTGCGCGTACGCCAGATGCGCGGCACGATCAGATCCAACTGATGGGCGCGCCAGCCGTGGAAAGCGAGGCGGTTCTCCTCGGCGGCGAGGGGATGGCCGATCACGGCCAGACGGCGCTCAGGCACGGGCGCCGCCGGAGAAGGGGAGGATGGAACCCTGGACGGGAGCGAGGGCCCCGGGAGCGACCGCGCCCGTTGCCGGGGTCGATGCGGACTGGGCCTCCGGATGGGGTTGCTTGGCCAGGGCTTCCCGGGTCTCGCGATAGAAGCGGGTGATGCAGCCGAGGCTGAACCAGAAGAAGATGTCTCCCGGAGGCGTATGCAAGTGCGTACCCGTGAGGTTCAGCACTGTCAGCATGAAAACGATGGTCATCAAAAGGCGGCAGAGCTCGCGCACCTCCTCGTCCTTGGTTGCCGCTATGACGGACATGCCCCGATAGAAAGTCAGGATCAGGATGATCAGGAAACAGAGGAGGCCGGGATACCCGATCTCGCCCAGCACCAGGAAGTAGTAGCTATGCGCGTAACCCGTAGTCCCCTGTCCTTTGCCGAAGGGGAAGTAGAAGGAAGTGTAAATGATGCCCATCCAGGTTTCCATGCGCTTCTGGACGCTGTATTCCTGCAAGGGATTCGCGAGGGCCGCGGTGCGGTTACTGATCATGCTCTCCGTGAGGGTCGGGCCCTTGGAATTGAGGCGCGCGCTGAGCGCTCCATTCCGCTGGAAGCTTGCGCCGCTTTCCCCGCTGCCGCCCTTGACCGCGTACCCGACGATGCCCCCCGCCATGGCCGCGATGATTGCAATCTTGGCCCATTTGTTCCTCAGGCGTAGGAAAACCACATAGAAGAAAATGCCGGCAGCGGCCGCCAGCCAATTGGTCCGAACCGAAGCGATCAGCAGGGGCGCTATGCAGGTTCCGATGAGCAGGATCCCGAAAAGCACCGTATGCCGGCCCCGGCTCAGGATCCAATACCCGCCCGCGGCCAGCATCAGCACCATACCGTCGGACATGGCCGCCGGGGACACGTAGGTGGAGAAGGGCCGCACGATCCCGTCGATGCGCAGGGTGGTGAAGGTGATGGAATCCATCCACTTCTGTTCGAAGTCGGTGAATCCGAACAATATCTGGCGTATCCCGTATAAGGCCGTGAAGAAAAGCAGCCAGGAGGCCCAAGCCAGGACGGATTTCGTTTCCTTGAGGCTGGTGAGGACATAGCTGCCCGCGAAATAGAAGAACACGTAGAGCCCGTTGAACTTGAATCCGTACAAGCTTTCCTGGATATCGAGCTCCGTCCCCACGAACACCTTGATGAAGAGAAGGATGGTGTAGAAGACGATGAAGGCGGAGAGCAAATCCCGGGAACGTTCTTTGTTCAGGATCCAAAGCAGGATAAGCGCGACGATGAGCCCGCCCATCACCCCGTCCGAGATCAGCATCAGGTAATCGAGGGCGGGCCGTTCGCTGATGAGGTAATACATGCGGCGGAACAAGGAGATGAAGAGCGGCAGGCAAAAGAGGTAGTAGACGCCGAACTTAGGCCACTTGAGGGTGGGAATGAGGAAGAGGGCGATGCAGAAGATGGCGGTCTCGGCGCGCGAAGGCACGTGCATCAAACGGTAGGCGAATCCGATCCCGATCAGGAGAATGACAGGGATGAATACGGGCCAGAAGCCGGCTTTTTTCACGCCGCACCCCCTGGCGCGGCCGCCCCCTTCGTAGCCGCCGGCGCCTTCTCGGCGCGGGCCTTGGCCAACCGGTACAGGTCGAGATACGCGGATGCGACCACCGCCGGGGCGAAGTGCCGCGCGAACTCCCGCGCCCGCTTGGCGATTTCCCGCCGAGCGCTTTCGTCCGCGAGGATGCCTGCGACCAGGGCCGCGGCCTTCTCCGGCGGCGCGATTATTCCGGTCTCGCCGTCCTTCACCAGGAATTCGCTCCCGGCATGGGGCGTGGTCACCACCAGGCACGAGCAGGCCATGGCCTCGATGATCCCCACTCCGAAACCCTCGTAGCTGGAGAGGCAAAGGTAAAGCCAACTTTCACGGTACAGGCCGAGCAATTCCTCTTGGGAAATCCGCGCGCGGAAATCGATGCCGCGATATTCGCCGCGGCTCCGTAAATCTTCCACTTCCCCGCGCGGTCCGACGTAAGTCAGCCGCAGGCCGGGCAGCTTCTCCCGCAGGCCGCGCCAGATCTCCAGCGCCAGATCGCCGCGCTTGCGGGACTTGCGCGAACCCAGATAGACCAAGCTGGGAAAGGCCGTCTTGCCCGCCGCTGCGGAATCCGGCGGCGCAGGCAGCATGCAGGGTATGACCCGATCGATACCCGGAAGATGGGCGGCCACGTGCGGGGAAATGCCTACGGTGAGCCGGCAGCGTCGCGCTTCCCGGAGTTCCATCCAATAGGATAGGCCTTGCGCCAGCTTGCCCTTGAAGCCGGCGGCATGGCGGTATTCGAGCGCCGCGGTCCCGTAGAAAGTGCGCACGAAATTGCCGCGATAGCGCAGGAAGCCCCCGTCCCCGTGCACGTGCACCACGTCGAAGCCATCCATGGGCAGGCGGCGGTACCATAGCGGGTACCAGAGGCGCTTAAGGAATGGGGCCCAGCGCAAGGCCCGGCGGAGGCCGGGCAAGCGGATGGGGAGAACGGCATAGCGCGCATCGGCGGGGAGGGCGGAATGGGTGTAGACGGAAACGGCATGGCCGAGATCGGACAAGGCATTGGCCAGGCGATGGACCTGCACGGCGACGCCGGTATAGGAGTCCGGCGGCAGATCGCGATGCAGGAAAAGCACCTTCATGCCGCGGCCCCCGGGGCCGCCGCCTTCCCCGGACGGGCTTCCAACAGGAAATCGCCGGTGGCGCGGGCCACCGCGACGGCGGTATAGCGCTCTTCGACGTTGCGACGTTGGGCGGTCCGCACCGCATCGGAATCGGGAAAGGGCAGGGACGCCAGCAGGGAGCCCAGGGATTCGGCATCGCCCTGGCGGAAGGTCGCCTTCGGAAACAAGGTGATGCCGGGGATGTTCCCGGAATCGCTTCCCAGCGCGATGCACCCGCACAGGATGCCTTCGATCAGGCAGCGGCCGATCTGTTCTTTCCAATCGGGAAGGGTGAGGGAGGGGAGGATGACGTAATCGCCGGCTTGGTACAGGCTGCGCAACTCTTCGGCCTCGAGGGAGCCTAGATGACGCCAGCGCGATCCCAGTCGCCCGGGGAGTTCGGCCGCCAACGGGCCCTGGCCCGCGCTCAGGACGCGTAGGCGCGGAAAACGGGGGAGGACTTGGGCCAAGAGGCGCAGGCCCTTCGCCTCCGCCATGCTCCCCGCGAAGACTAGGGCGATCTCCTCGTCCCGGATGCCGAAAACCCGGCGCAAACCCGGACGGTCCGCCGCATCCGCGGGCCGGAACCAAGACTCCGAGGCCCATAAGGGGATGACGCGCGTGGGACCCGTATACCCGTTGTCCTTGAGCGCCGCATCGGCCTCTTCCGAAGCCGCGATGCTGCGGGAGATCAGGAACTGGTTCACGAACGTGGCGAGACGATGATGCCAACGGTAATAGCGGGGGGCGCGCAGGTTTTGCAGGGAATAGTTGACCACCCGCACCGGGGGCCAGCAAAGGCGCGCCAAGAGCGCGTGCCACGCCAGGCTGGCCCTGTCAATCTCGTCCATGACGTACAGGTAACGCGGGCGATACGTCCAGAGATGCCAGGGCAGGGCGGGCACCAGGTAGCGGGCCCCGCCTCCGGCGAGGTAGGCGGTTTCTACGATTTCGCAGCCGCTCTCGGCCCAGTCGCCCGCGGGTCCGAAATCGCGCGAGCCATGCCGCCAGCCGCGGGGGGAAAGGACGCGCACGCGCATGCGGCGGGCCAATTCCCGGAAGAAAGGCCGATACGCGGGCACCACGGCGCCCGACCATACGATGAGCACTTTCACGACCTCTTAAGCCTCGCGATCTCTCTCCATTTTACCATGCATAAGCCGACGATGCAGGCTTGCTCGGCCAGGGCCACGATCATCGCTTGCAACGCTGGCGCCACGGCCCGCAGCCGTTCCCCGGCCCGCAATCCGGGCTGCCGGCAGAGATAACGGAGGCATTCCTTGAAGTACAACGCGAAGTATTTCACGCACCAGTCCGCCAAGGTGCCGCGGGCGTCCCCGTGATGGCGTACGCGCGCATAGCTGGAAGGGTGCTTACGGTACAGCCGCATCTCCGCCGCGACCAGGCGGACCTGGGTGCGGTAGGCGGCGCGCAGCGAGCGCAGGAATCCGCGGGGCAGATGGGGATGTTCCACCACCAGATCGGCGCAAAAGGGGATGGCGACGTCGTGATCCAGCAGGGTGAGAGCCAGATCCGTATCCTCGCGGTAATTGGCCGTAAAGCCCTCATCGAAGCCGCCCAAGGCGAGCACCTTGTCCACGCGGAAGACCATGTTGGCGGTGGCGTAGGTACCGCCGGGATTGTGGAGGGAATGGGTGAAGGGCGGTTTGGGGCCGGCCACGGGGCGGACGGGCCCTTCCACCGCGGCCGCGCCGGGATAACGGGAGGGGATGTTCGCCAGGTTTTCGAAATACGACCGCGACAAGATGCAATCGGTATCGGTGAAGGCCAGCCAGGGGGTAGGCGCTTGCCGCAATGCGTGGTTGCGCGCATGCGCCGCGGAGACATGCTGCAAATGGTGCGCGGTCAGGCGCGGATGGGCCGCTTCCCGCAATACCGCCGGGGTCGCGTCGCTGGATCCATCATCGACGACGATCAGGGGCACCAGGTCGGCGCCTAGTTCCCGCCACGCCGACAGGAAAGCGCGCAGGAGTTCCGCCTGGTTGTAGGTCGGCACCGCCAGGGCGATTTCCATGTTAAACCGCGCCCCGTCCGAACAGCACCGTCGGGATGGTGGCCATAAGGATCTTCATGTCGATCGCCAAGGTAGGATGCAGGGCGTAGTGCACGTCCAGGTCCACCATGTCGTTGAACTTAAGCTTGGATCGTCCGCGCACCTGCCAGAGGCCAGTCATCCCCTGGGGCACGGTCATGCGCACCTTCTGGATGTCGTTGTACTGGCTCACCTCGCGCAACAGGGGCGGCCGCGGCCCGACCAGCGACATATCGCCCCGCAACACGTTCCAGAACTGGGGCATCTCGTCCAAGCTCGTGCGCCGCAGGAATCGGCCCACCCGCGTCACCCGCGGATCGTTGCTGAGCTTGAAGGTGAGCCCGCCGGATTCGTTGAGGTTGTCCAGCTCCCATTGTTGCTTATGCGCACCCACGCGCATGGTGCGGAACTTGACGAACTTGAAGCGATGCCCGTATTGGCCCACGCGGGTTTGCACGAAGAAGATGGGCCCGCGCGAGTCGAATTTGATCAAGGCCACCATGAAGGGGAACAACACGAAGAGGATCATGAGGCCGGCCAGCGCTCCCGCGATGTCCAATACCCTTTTGCCGGCGCGGTACGCGCTATCGCGAATCCCTTTCCTCGGCGTGTTCGCCATAGGTCCCGAGCAATCTCCGCGCGCATGCGTCCGGGGAGAATTCCGCCCGGATCGCTTCCGTCGCTTCGCGGGTCTCCGCGGTAAACCCGCGATTCCCCACGCTCCATTCTCGTATTTTTCGGGCCAAAATGGCCTTGTTTTCCGGCGGGAACAGGGTGCCGCGCGCGGGCCGATCCACGATCTCGGGGATGCCCCCCACGTCGCTGCCGATCACGTAACAGCCGCGCGACAGCGCCTCCAAGGCCGTATAAGGGTAGTTCTCCATAAGGGAGGGGAGGATCAAGGCGCCGGCCCAATCGTAATGATCGGGCATGCGGGAATGATCGCATGGACCCGCGTATTCCAGGGTATAGCGCCGACCTGCCGGTCCTTGAGGCAAATCGCGGTGGGCTTGGAAATCGCGGATGCATTGGGCGTCCAGTTCCCGCGTTGGCGGATACATATGGCCGACCACCCGCAAGGTCAGCCCTTCGGCATCGGCGCCCAGGGAGTCAAGGGCCCCCAGAAGCACTTGCAGGCCCTTGCGATGCTCAACGCGGCCCACGTAAAGCAGATGCGCGGACGACTTGGCCTTCCAATCGATGGGATCGTCCCAGAGAAGCATGGGATTGCGGTTGATCTCGGCCGCGCGGGGCATTCCCAGGGTATCGCGCACGTAACCCCGCGCTACGCTGGCGCTGGGCGAAACCAGGCGATCCGCGCGCTGGCAGGCCTGCCTTTGCAGGCGTAGCAGCAACAGGCGCTCCAGGGGGTTGTCTACGTAACCCTCCATCCAACCGGTATGTACCCGGCAGATCAAGCGAGGGGCCCGGGCTCCCGGCCGGCGCGGGAAGAAAGCCCCTTCGCCCGCCGTCTCGGGATATTCCCAAGCGTCGAAGCCGGCCAGATCGAGACGCTCACCGAGGTAGCGGGCGGCGGTGCGCGCCCAGGTCAGGGCTTCCAGATAATGCGGCAGGGTGCGGCGGTACCACGCCCGATACGGGTAGAGCAGGCGGCCTCCGGGCATGGGATGCGGCCCCATGGGGACGCGGTGCACGATGACTCCGTACTTCGATTCCACGCGGTATTCCGGGCCGTTACATACGACGTGGACCTCGTGGCCTTCGCGGGCCATGAGCGCCGCGGCCGCCGCGGAGTAGGTCGCGATGCCGCCCACGTGTGTTAGCGGGGGATATTCCCGGGAAAGGATCCCGATATTCATGCGCCGCTCCGGGAAGCCGCGCGTTCGCGGATGGGGCGTTCGCCTAGAACGGAAGCGCGCCATGCGGCCAACAGGCCCGCGGCGGCGCCGGCCCGGCGGGAAGCGAGGTAGGCCTTCTGGGCCATGTGCAGGTCGGCGTCATTCCCGTCGCAATGGGCGAGCAGGGCCCCGGCCCAGGCGTCCTCGTCCCCGGGCCGCGGACTGGGGGCGCCCGTGGCACGGGCAACCGCCTTCATCTCGCCGGTAGCCGAGCCGATGCAGACGAGCCCGGCCGCCATGCCTTCGAAGTAAACATATGGGCTGTTCTCCCAGAGCGAGGGAACGACCAAAGCGGTGTGGCACCCGAAAAGGGCCGCCCGTTCCGCGGGGGCGCAAGGCGGCTCCCATGCGATCCGATCCCGTATGGACCGCGGTTGGCTCCCGATGGCGTTCTTAACCGCATCCGCGTAGGCCTCGTCGCCGGTTGCGCCGACCAGGGTGAGGGAAGCGAAGGGCCGTTCGCCGGCCATGCGAGCGAAGGCGCGCACCAAAGGCAAAACTCCCTTACGGGGTTCCACGCGACCGAGATAAAGGAAGCGCGCCGCCGCTTCGGCGCGGGCCATACGCCTGGGCGATGCCGGAACGGTATCCGCATCCGGCGGTAGCGGATTGGGCACGTGCTTCCAGCCTTGCAGCCAGGGCAGCTTTTCGCGCATGAATTCCGCCGAAGGCGCGGTCAAACAGGATGCGCGCATCAGACAGTCCCTTTCCCGCCAAGCCGAGATTTTGGAAATAAAGCGGTCGAGGGTTTTCGCCGGCGCGGGCGCGATCAAGAACGCAGGCGTATGCACGCGTACCTGGCAGCGGGGGCGCAAGCGCGGATTGCGCAAGGCGAAGAAGGCGTAGCCCAGGAAGTCGGCGAATTCATAAACGCGCCCCGGGACGTCCGCGGACGACAATTCGCGCTCCAGCCAGCGGGCCTGCTCCCACAGTACGTTCTCGGCGTAACCCAGGCGATACGCCAGGCCGAGCAAGGGCCGCGGCAGGCAGGGGGATCGGCCGATGGGGAAAGCGTTTTCGCCGGGGTAGGCGGCCGGAGTATGCGTGTAAATCCGCGTGGGGACCCCCACGTCGCGGCAGAGCGCTAAGGCCAAGCGCGTATAGGTGCGGATGCCTCCGCCGGCGGGGCCGGGCGGTTCGGGATCGATGAATACGACTTCCATGCTAGCGCTGGACACGTCCTTAGGTAAGCCCTTTTCCGGCGGATAGCTTTCGCGCCAGAAACCAAGCCACGGGGCGCGGGAGGAAACGATCCAGGGCCTCTAGGATACGGCGATCATCCTCATTCGGATGGAACATCAACAGGATCAAACCCAGGTAGGCCAGCCCCCCTACGGCGCAAGCGAACCAGAGTCGCACGGCCCGCGCTCCCAGGATGCTTTCCACTTGGTGGCCGGTCCAGTCGTAGATCACCAATTGCATGGGCTGGAAGAGGTAGAACGCCGTACTCTCGATCCTCAACAAGGATATGGTGACCGCGCAAAGTCCGACCGTCGCAAGGGCCGCCTTCGTCCACGCCCCCCACGGAATGCTCAAGCCCAGCTTGCGGCTGGTGTAAATGAACCCCCCGATAACCCCGAGCGAGGTGGTGCCGGAATAGCAAACGGCCGCCCCGCGCGAACCGTATTTGGGTACGAGCCAGAAGCAGAGCGCGATGTTGAGCACCGCCAGCACCGCGCCGTACTTGAGGATGAAGTTCTGCCGGTTGCTGGCGTACAGGACGGCGGAGCCCGGCTGGGCCAGGGAAGAGAGCAAGGCCCCGGCGCAGAGGATCCGGAAGCAGTCCTTGGCTTCGCTGTACGCATGCCCGTAGAAGATGACTACCAATTCGTAGGCCGCCAGGTAGCAAATGGCGATGGTGGGGAATACGAAGAAGGCCGAATAGCGCAGGGCATGGCGGTATGTTTTCCGCATCTTGTCCGCTTCCATGCGGCCATGATGCTGGGCCGAGAGGGGCAGCAGGATGCGCCACATCAGGTTGGGCAGGGTCCCCGTGAACTTCACGATCAGGTTCTGGGCCAGGTTGTAATACGCGATCTGGGCGGCCGCGCAATAGCGGCCCAGGAAATAGTTCTCCGAACGGGACCAAACCACCAGGTCGACGAAATGGACCCCGATGGCGGAGCGATTATACTCGAGGATTTCCTTCTTCCATTTCCCGTCCGACGGGGCGAAGCGGAACCAGCCCGAGAGGAGGCCTTCGCGCCGCGCCGCGAAGTAATAGAAGGCCAGGTTGACCACCGCGAACAAGAGATTGATCCAGAAGAGCGACTTCAGGCCCCAGCCGTGGTACATCACGTAGACTTTAAGAAGCAGGGCCGCCGGGGTGACGGTAAGCGAGTGCAAGGTCTGGTAACGGAAAACCTGCGCGCCTTCCAGGGTGGCCGAGAAAATGGCGGTCTGGATCCCCGGGGTGATAGCCAGGAAGGCGAGTCGGAAAATGAAGGACTGTTGCCGTGTGAAGTAATGATCGGCGATGCGGGAGGCGAAAATCATCAGCCCGATGGTCGTGACTACCGCGATGGCGAACTCCACGTAGAAGATGAAGCGTACGGCCGAGAGGGCATCGGCGTGGCGGCCTTCGGCGCGGTACTGGGCGGTGAATTTCGTTATTGATGTTATGAAACCAAGGGAGATGACCACCGATATCGTCCCGGCGAACCATTGCACCTGATGGAATATGCCCAGGTCGTTGGGCCCCAGGGAACGCGCCATCACCACGGAAGCGACCATCCCCAGTACGAAGGAAACGGCGTTGGAGCACAGGAAGTGCACGATGTTCCGGGCTACCGTGCGTAAGGTCGCCGACATGGGTTCAGCCTGCGGGGAACGGGTCGATGGGGGAACGCACTCCGGGGCCTAGTCCTTCTTGGCCAGGTAGTTGTGGTAGTAATGCTTGTAATACCCGTAAGAGCTGTAGCCTTTGGTGATGTCCACGTCGTTGAGGATGCAGCCCAGCATGCGCGCGTTCACGTTGCGCAGGGACTGCAAGGTGCGCATGGTCATGCCTAAGGTGGTCTTATGCGCCCGGATCACCAGCACCACGCCATCCAGCTTGGTCGCCAGGATGGCCGCGTCGGTCACCGCGATGATGGGCGGGGTATCGAACAGGATGTAGCGGTAGCGCTTCTTCAGCTCGTCCAGGAAATGGTCCATCTTCTTGGATCCCAGCAGCTCGGCGGGATTGGGCATATAAGCGCCCGCGGTGATGACTTCCAGGTTGGTCCCCGGGATGTTCCGGCACACCTCGTCCAAGGTGTTGGTGCCGGCGAAAAGTTCGCCGAAGCCCGGTCCGCGGTCGAGGCCGAACAGATGGTGGTTCACCGGACGGCGCAGATCGGTATCGATCACCAAGGTGGGCTCGCCTTGCTGCGCGAAGGAGAGGGCGGTATTGGCCATGGTCAGCGATTTGCCCTCGCCGGGGCCGCTGCTGGTGATCAGCAAGGTCTGGATCGCCTTATCCGGGCTGGAGAAAACGATGTTGGTACGCAGGGAGCGGTAGGCTTCCGCCACCACGCTTTCCTCGTTCTGGGCGCCCATCATGAGGCCGGGGTACCGGTTACGGACGTTCTGCTTCTTGCCTTTGGTGAAGGTGCGCTTTACCTCGAGATCGCTCTTCTTGGGAACGATATGGGGAATGGTCCCGAGCAGGGTGAGGGCCAGCTGCTTCTCGACGTCGTCGGGCGACTTCACGGTATCGTCCATGAATTCCCGCAGGATGGATAGCCCGATGCCGATGGCGAGCCCGACGAGCAGGGACACCGAATAGAAGATGAAATCCTTCCGCGGCACGGGTTCGAGGGGGACCTGGGCAGCGTCCACCAGCTTGAGGCCTCCGCTCTTGGATTCCATCTGGATGGTCGCATCCTCCAGGCGATCCGTCAGGCGCTGGTGGGTGGTGACGTAGCGCTGGAGCATGTTGTCGAGTTGGGTGAGTTCGAACTCCTCCTGCCCCAGCTGGGGATGGCCCTCGCGGTAACTGATGATGGCCCGCTTGAAGGCTTCCAGGCGGGCGCGCTTCATGTTCATCTCGGCCTCGGAGGAGGCCAGTTCCTTGCGGATGACCTGCCATTGGTTGAGCAGCCCGATGTCCTGCTGGGTCTCATTGCCCTTGGTCAGGCGCACTAACTTGCTTTCCGCCGTTGCCATGTCCTGGCTCACCTTGCTATCCGGAGTCACGGGCACTCCCAGGCGGATCATCTTCTCCTTCTCGCGTTCCAGCGTCTTCATCTGGGCGCGCAGGGAATCGATGGCCTTTTCATTTGCCCCCGAGGCGGGCTTATTGATGGTGTTGTCCAGGGTCTTGAAGTAGCTGCGCTTGGCCTCCAGGTTGGCCTTATCCAGTTCGAACTTCACCAATTCTTCCTGGTAGTTCTTCTCCAGGGCTTCCAGTCCCGCCGCGTCGCCGATGCTTTGCAGCTTAGAGATGTCCGACTTACGGTTGCGCTCGATCTGGATGTCGTCGCGCTTCTTCAGGCAGACCTCGATCTGCTCCTTGATGGCCTGAATGGTCTTGGCGCCCTCTTCGTTCTCGACCCTGCGGCAGAAGACGATCAGGCTATCGGTGGCCACCTTCACCAGGGTATAGCTCAGGCGCGCGCTATGGGTCTTGGAGGTGATGGTGATGAAGGATTCCACCGTTCCCTCGTCCACGCGCATGTTGGCGCTGATGAACTCCTTCACCTTGGTCTTAACGCCCGCTTGGGCCAGTTCCGGGGCGGCGCCCTGCGCCACCCGATCCAGGAAGGCTTGGCTTTGGAAGATGGCGCGGTAGAAGCCGATGTTGCGTTCGGTTTGGCCGTCGTTGGACATCAGCACCGAGGCGGCGTTGACCGGGGCCTTGTCCAGCACCAGCTGGCTGGATGTGATGTAATAGTCGGGAACATGCTTGACGAACCACCAGGTGGGGCCCACGAAGGCCGCCACGGAAAACAAGACGATGTACCGGCCTTTCGCCAGCAGGCGGAAGTAATCCCGGAATTGCAACTCCCGCTGCGGCTTGGCCGGTTCGCTCATTTCTTCAGCACCGAGGTGATGACGAACCAGGCCGTCAGGAAGGTCACGATATCGCGCATCACGTCCAGGGTCTTCTGCCAGGTGATGACCTTGGCGTATACGATCACCATGTCGCCTTCGCCCAGCAAAGGCAAATCCTCGGTCTTGCCGTTGTCGATGTACTTCTGCATGTCGAGCAGGTAATCGGCCCGCTGGCCGCCGGCGCTCGAGAAGATGCGCACCTTGGACATATTGGCATCCGCGTTGGGGCCGCCGGCCAGGTAGAGCATGTCGAAGAGGCCCGCTTGTTCGCCCACCGGATAGAAGCCGGGCTTATTCACCGCGCCCAGGATTTTCACGTACTTGGACTTCTTGGATGCGAGCAGGATGATGCGATCGCCGTCGTACAGGGCGGGAAGCAAGGTGAGATCGCCAGAGTTCAGGAACTTGGCCAGATCGTAATAGCTCGCGTTCTCATCGCCTTGGTTCTTATGCACGATCTTCACGCGTTGCAGATCGGCCGTTTCCATCGTACCGCCCGCGGCCAGCATCACTTCCTGCAAGCTGGACTTGGGCGGCAAGATCAATAGGCCCGGCTTCTTCACCTGGCCCAACACGTAGATACTGATGGGGTTCTCGGTCAAAACGCTCACGAGCACCATGGGCGATTCCACCACCTTGGCCAGCTTGTAGGTCAGGATATCCTGCAGCTCGCTGGTGGTTTTGTCGATCACCGACATATCCTGGTACAGCGGATAATCGATGGTGCCGTTATCGTTCACCTTCACGATTTGCGAGAGATCCTTGTCGTTCTTGACGACGATGGAAAGGGACATGCCCGCTTTGATGACGGTGGCAGATACATGCCCGGCCAATAGCAAAACCGCGAATACCGAACTGAGGAGCCTTAGCATTGGACCCTGGGACATGCTTACATTCTGCACTAGGCATTGCGCATTTTTCATCTTGCATTCCGTTCGCACCATATCGTCCCGATTATAACGCCCGGATCCGGAACGGATCCGCCTGGATCGGCGCCGGGTTAAGCCGGCCGGAACACGAATGGGGACTTCATCTCCACGGGCCCGCCGTTGGAGGGCGGGAATATCCAACGTTTGATGCGCCGTAATAGTTCCTCGGTGAAATCGGGATCATCCAAGGTGGTCTCCGAGCCCAGCACGGATGCGCTGGAAACGGTGCCATCGTCCTCGATCACGATGAGGATGGTGATTTTCCCCTCCAGGGCGGGGTTGGATTTGAGACGTTCTTCGTAGAGTAAACTCACCGTCGCCTGCTTGCGGGCGATGAAGGCCGCCACATCCGAAGGGCTGCGGTTCCCGGTGAATTTGGCGGAACGATCCGTAGCGATCGGGGCCTCCAGGTTGGCCACGCCCATCTTCTTCCCGATATTGGATTTGGCCGTCGCGAAGCCTTTCACCACGTTGTCGATGCCCTGGGCTTCCGCTTCCCCGTTCCTCCGGGCGGGAGCCGAACCGTCGCGATTGATGTTCCCTTTCTTGCCGTCGTACTTGGTCAACCCCTCGATGCTGCCCAGGCGCGCATCCAAGTCGCCGAACCCCGCGAAGCGGTCGCCTCCCTTGCCGCCCGGAGACCGCCCTACCGTCTTTCCCGCCGTGCCCGGTCCTTTGCCGGAGAGGATCGAGAGCACTGCGGCCTTGGTAATGCGTTCCTGCACTTGGGTGATCTGCTGGGTCACGGTCGCGCGCGAACGTTCGATGCGCGCCAACGCCGAAGCGTCGCCCTTGCCCGCCCCGGCGGCCCCGCGCGGCCGCCCGTTGCTTGTGCCCGGAACGGCTGCGGGTTTGGGAACCGGCTTGCCCGCCGGCTTTAAGGGCATGATGATCTTGGCCACCCGCTCGGAGATCTGTTCCAGGGACGGTTTCTCCAGTTGGCTATAATCGATGCTGCGGATCCCCACCAGGATCAGGATGAACAGCAGCAGGCAGGCCGTGAAGCTGGTAACGCCGGGAACGTCGATTTGATCGAAGAGGCCGCCCCGGTACCCGGAATCGGGTTTCACCTTGGCGGGCTTCGGCTTTTCCTGGGTGGGGCTACTCGACATCTTTTTTACTCACGGCTAAGGAGAAGCTGCTGTAGCCGTTGGCCCCGCAGGTGGCGAGCACCTTCTGGAGCAGGAAGTAGGGGATGAGGCGATCGCCCTGGATGGTCAGCTTGCCCGTGAAGGTGACGTTCTTATCGTACTGGGCGATTTCTTCCGTCTGCTTACGCTTGTCCTCGAGATAGCGGGCCAGGCCGGGGATGTCGGTGCCCTGCCGATCCAGCTCCTCATCCACCAAGGCCACCGGCGTACCCTCCGCCATGATGTGTTTCCGGCTGATGGCGATGTTGAGGGTGTTCTCGGGCTTGATTTTGGAGCTGCTGATCGGCAGTTCCAGGTTCTTCGCGGGGGTGATGATATCCCCTTCGGTGGAGAAGTTCTTCAAGAGGAAGAAAACCAGAACCGTAAGCACATCCACCAGGGACGTCATCTGCGGCTTGGCCGATTCCGTCGGAGGCCGGCGGCGCTGGCGTCCCGTCTTCACCGATACACCCCGCCGGATAACAGGATGTTGGGGAACTTGTTCTCGCGCATCACGTCCATGGTGGTGATGATGTCCTGGTACACGATGGCCGAATCGATCAACAGAACCACGTCCTCGGCAGTGGGATATTCTTCCTTCAGCTTGCGCATGAATTGCGCGAGCCGCGGGTAGTCGTAATCCTTCGTCCCCTTCGGGATGGGATCGAGCTTGCGCCCCTCGCCGATGATCTGGAACCCGTTCTCCGAGACCAGCACGGTAATGTCCACCGAAGGGCCCTTCTGAGTCGAGTCCGGACTGGCGGCCTGATCGCCCCCGCCGCCGGCTTGGGGCGGAAGATTGAATTTGATCACCGCCAACTGGGTGAAGACCACCATGGTGACCAGAAAGGAAATCAGGATGATGAGCATGTTCATCATCGGCGTCATGTCCAGATCAATGGGCGTTCCCATGGCGGAACCGCCCTTGGACGCGATGCCCCCGCGGTGCTTGCCGCCGCCTGGCGCCGGCCCGGCAACCGCTCCGCTCATCCTTGTTGCCCGGGATATGCGGTCCCGGCCGTGGGCTTGATGCCGGCCTTCCGCTGCGCGTTCATGAAGTTGACCATGCGCAGCACCGTCTCGTCGATCTGCTCCAGCAATTGGTTCGACTTCGATCCCAGCCAAGTGAAAGCGGCCATGCAGATCATCGCCGACATCAGCCCCAATGCCGTCGCGTTCAGGGCCAGGGTGATGCCGCGCGCCAGAAGCTTACTCTTTTGCGAGGGATCGGCGGACTCTAACGCGGAGAAGGCTTCTTGCAAACCGAAGATGGTGCCCAGCAAGCCGACCAGGGTGCAGAGGTTGGCCAACAGCCCCAGCCAATGGGTGCGCTTCTGCAAGCGGGGTACCTCGCGCAAGGAGACCTCTTCCAGGGCATCCTTGACTTCCTCCGGCGTGGCCGATTGCTCATATTTCCAGATCCCCGCCTCCAGGATCAAACCCAAGGGTGTACCCGTTTGGCTACACAATTTGCGGGCATCGGCCAGCTTGTCCTTGCGGATGAGGGAGGTCGTGTCGGCCAAAAGCTTCTTCGAATTGATCCGGCACTTGATGAAAAAGAACCAGACCCGCTCGCAAATGACCGAGAGCCCCAAACCCAACAAGGCGAGGATGAGGTACTCGACCGTGCCTCCTTCGTTGATGAATTTGGCGATTTTCATCAGGATTTCCATAAAACCTCTGGTTTCCGCGGGACTGGGATGCAGGGGGATTATCGTATTCCAGGGGAATTGGAAGCAACGGATCGGGACCTGGGTATCTCCTTTCCCACCAAAACCTGGGTTTGGTCTTCCCTTCCCTTGTGTAATTACGGCCTTGGCGGTATATTCCTACGCATCGGACTCGGCTTCCCTCCAGCCGGTTTTTTAAGGAAGGATTTATGAAGAAGACCATCGCGTTTCTGTTCCTCGCGTTCGCATCCATCGCCCTCGCCGGATCCAAGACTGAAACATCCACCGTCATCCGCATCAAGTCGGGCGGCGCCACCCTGTACAAGTCGGAAGCTTCGGACGCGGCGGACAAGGTTGCCGATCTCGGGACGGGCGACGAGGTCACCATGTTGAAGCAGGGCAAGGCCCGTTCCATGATCAAGACCAGCGGCGCCATCAAAGGTTGGGTCGACAACACCACCTTGGAAAAGGTCAAGGTCACCAGCGGCGGTTCCCATAACCTGAAGGACGTGGAAGTCGTGGGCTGGCTGGATAACCCGTCGGCCGTGTACATCTTGGACAACAGCAACCCCGATCTGAACGCGCTTCCCTTGGATCGCGATTTCACCAAGGAAATCGTGGAAAAGAAGGATCGCGAAGAGGTCGAACGCACCTACGACGAGAACTAAGCAGGACTTCGGATATACAGAGGCGGCCGGGCGGGACCCGGTGCCGCCAACGGGAAGGGCCTCTTCGGGGGTCCTTTTTCGTTTCCGCCATTCTCGTGTGAAGGGCCTCCCGTTCGGGACCCTAACGAGCCTACCAACCTTGCTTGCGGATCCCCTTCTCGCCGATCAGGGACCGAATCCCTTCCTTGAGCTCCGGCAAACCCGATCCGGTAACCGCCGAGGTTCGGAGGATGGGGCAAGCCTCCGCTTCGAAGCGCGGGTCGATTGGGAAATCGCCCAAGTCCTGCTTGTTGAGGACGATCATCCTGGGCTTTTGCAGCAGCAAGGGATGGAACTTTTCCATCTCGGCCCGTACTACCAGATACTGGCCAAAGGGATCCTCGACGCTGGTATCGATGACGTAGGCCAGACAGGCGCAACGTTCTACGTGTCGCAGGAACTGGTGGCCCAAACCCTTGCCTTCGGCGGCGCCTTCGATGAGGCCCGGGATGTCCACCAGCACGTAGCTCTTACCCGGCGCGACGTTGACCAGGCCCAACACGGGCTTCAAGGTCGTGAAAGGATAATCGGCCACCTTGGGGGTGGCGGCGGAAAGCCGCCGGATGAGGGAGCTCTTGCCCGCGTTCGGGAAGCCCACCAGGCCGCAATCGGCCACCAGCTTAAGCTCCAATTGGAGCTTGCGGGATTGGCCGGGATCCCCCGGAGTGGACTTGCGTGGCGCGCGGTTGGTACTGCTCTTGAAAGCGGCATTTCCAATGCCGCCCCGGCCGCCCTGGGCCACCACGCATTCTTGGCCCTCTTCCTTCAAATCGCTGATCAAATCGCCTGTTTCCAGGTCTTTCACCAGGGTGCCCACCGGCACCGGAAGGCGAATATCGCCTCCGTTCTTGCCCGTACACAGCGACGGCTCGCCCTTGCCTCCGTCGTCGGCCCTGAATATGCGTTTGTTGCCGATATCGTAGAGGGTATGAATGTCATGGCTCGCGACTAAGATCACATGGCCGCCTCGCCCCCCGTTGCCCCCACTCGGCCCTCCGAGGGGAACGAACTTTTCCCGGCGGAAACTGACCATTCCTTTGCCGCCATGGCCGGCGTGGGCCTCAAGCTTGGTTTCATCTATAAACATGGGGCAAATCTAGAAAACGGTCCAGGACGCAAAGCGTGTGCCATCGAATCGCCGCTTCTGTCCTCCCCGGTCCGTTAGTTGGGGCAGGGCGTAACGCCGGAGGGACGGCGATACGCATGAATTGTGCGTACCTGGATTCGCTTCAGGATCTTGAGGGCGACGATCCTCGTTGTTAACTTAATCTCATTCATGGCGCCCGGACGCATACCGGCGGAACACACCAAAGAGGGAGTTGCCAAGGATGTCCAAGAAAAAATTCGTGACGACCGGAGAGATTGCCCGGATCTGCGAAGTCAGCCCGAAGACGGTGATCGCTTGGATCGAGCGCAAGCAACTGCGCTCCTTCCGCATCGGGAGGGGTCCCCGCAAAGTTACCCTTGCTGATTTGTACGAGTTCCTCGGATCCCGCAATTTTCCGATTGCGTCCCTGGAAGATTTGTCCCGTCTGCTCGAGGAGCAGTCCGTCAGGGCAGAGTTGGTTCCCGCGATCTGAAGGCTACCTCAAGAAATGTCTCCCTGACTGCGGCCGGCTGTGCGAGCCGGGGCCTGGGTCGCACTCAATCGCGATATTCTCCGAATATCGCTCCTTCCTGCTCCTTGGCCGCGGGTCGCTCGCACGGCCTCGGCGACGGGATCCATTTCTAGAGGTACCCCTAAAGTCCCGACCAACCTTATGATTGCTCGGCTTCGGCCGAGCGACGAATCGCTTAACCCTTCCCGACCAGGCTCGATCCATCCCGCTGGTCCGCGTCCGCGCCGCTTTTCCTCAATTCCCGGCTGTTGATCCCGAGTTTCTTCATCTTGTTATGCAAGGCCGTCCGGGTGATTTCCATGGCCTTGGCCGCGTCCGATACGTTCCACTCGCAAGCTTGCAGGCGCGCCAATACGAAATCGCGTTCCACCTTGCGCAAATGGCTCTTTAAGGCGGGATAGGTTTCCTTATCGAAGACCGGCCCCGAGAGCGGGCCGGCCGAGATCGTGCCGGACTTCAGGTAGGCTTCCACTTCCGAGCGTGCGATGAACGGGCCCTTAGCGAAGGAGATCGCGCGTTGCAGGATGTTTTCCAATTCGCGGATATTGCCCGGGAAACCGTACTGCATCAAGAGCTCCAAGGCGCCATCGCCCATGCCCACCTTGGACGCGTTCCGTTTCTGATGCTTTGCGAGGAAATGCCGTACCAGCAGAGGCACGTCCTCGATCCTATCCCGCAGCGGAGGCAGCCTGATGGGAATCACGTTCAGCCGATAATACAGATCCTCACGGAAGTGGCCGGACTTGATACCTTCCTCGAGATTGCGATTGGTCGCCGCGATGACGCGCACGTTCACGTGCCGAACCTTGTTCTCGCCGACGCGGCGGAACTCGCCTTCCTGCAATACCCGCAGCAGCTTGGTCTGGCTGCGCAGGGGGATATCGCCGATCTCGTCCAGGAACAGGGTGCTCCCGTCGGCTACCTCGAACAGGCCTTCGCGATCGGCGACCGCGCCCGAGAAGGCGCCTTTGGCGTGCCCGAACAACTCGCTTTCGATCAGGCCGTCCGAGATGGCGCAGCAATTGACGATGACGAAACTATGCGTAGGGGCGGCCGCCTCGGCGCTGAAGATGGCGCGCGCCACCAGTTCCTTACCGGTTCCGCTCTCGCCGCTGATGAGCACCGTTCCCCGCGAATGACGGGCCTTTTCGATGAGGCGGAACACCTCTTCCATGGGCTCCGAGGTTCCGATGATATTATGGGTGGCTTGCCCGTCGATGGGCAGCTTGGCCAAGGCCCCGGTCTTCGCGCGCGCGCCCTTCTCGAAGGTTTTCGCGAGGGCGGCGTGCAATTGGTCCGGGTTGACCGGCTTGAGCAGGTAATCGTCCGCGCCGATGACCTGGGCCTTGCGGGCCACGTCGTAACTGCCGTGGGCGGTGAGGATGAACACCGGGAGCCCCGGTTGGGTTTGCTTCACGCGGCGGACCAGGGCGAAGCCGTCGATGCCGGGCATGACTAGATCGGTTATGACCAGCTCGAACCGGCGGCGGCCCAGCTGCTCCAGGGCTTCCTCCCCGTTCTGGGCCAAGTGGACGTCGTAATTGGCCGCGGCGAGGATGTCCTTCAGATAGAAGGCGGTGATCTTTTCGTCGTCCACGACCAAAATGGAAGGCTTGTCCATTTTCCGATCCACATTCCCGAGTCCGGAAGTTTCGGCGCGGTTACGCCGCAGCTTGCCAGGATTTCACCAGCTCGGCATACAACTTAGGATAAGTTCCCGCCGTCTCCTTATCGAAGCCGACCACGCCCACCCGCGGCCGGATGGAAAGGCGGGTGCCATCGGGCAGGGCCACTTGCCGGCCCATTTGCTCCGCAAGTTTGCGTAGGATCGCGGAAACCGCGTCCAGGGGCGTCATGGGAAGCACCACCAGGAAGCGGTTGAAGGACAAGTAGCCGACGAAATCGGATTCGCGCAAGTTACGGCGGAGATCCCCGATCAAAACGTTCTGCAGGCCGCGAAGGGCGTCGCCTTGCGCCTCGAAGGCGGCTTTGTCTTCGGGTAGGCCATGGAAAGAGATCAACATGGCGCTGAAGGGCAGATTGTACCGCGAAGCCCGACTGATCTCGCTTTTGACGAAGAAGTCGAGCACGGCTTTGACGTAGACGCCGGCGGGAAGATCCTTGGAGGCGGCCTTCTCGCGCCGCGAGGCCATCTCCTGGCGTACCTTCTGCATTACCTGGCCGCCGGCTTCGCGGGCCAAGGCTTCGGCATCGAGCCCATCGCGGGCCCGCCCCATCACGTCTTCCATCTCCTTCTCGTCCCCGAACATTTCCAGCAGGAATTGGATCTTTTCCGATTCGTTCACGCCGGCCGCGCCCAATTGGGCCATGGCGGCTTTGCCTTTCAAATCGTTCAGGGAGTTCTGCATGCGCAGGCGCAACTTCTGCTGGCCCATAATGCGCATCTCTTCGGGAATGCCTTTGTCCTTGAGCTTCTGATTGACCTCGGCTTCCATCTGCTGGAGCATGGAACCCAGCTTTACGGCTTCGCGGGGATTGGCCAGGATGCGGTTCTGGGCGGCCTCACCGGCCTTCTCCACATAATCCGCCAAGGAATTGATCAGCTCCTCGGCGGAGCCTTCGCGGTTCGACTTGCGCGCCTCGCTGGCCAATAAGATGAGCTGGGCGGCCTGACGGGGATTCTCCTGGAGCTCCTGAAGCAATTCTTCGTGGCTAACGCCCAGGCTTTCACCGGCCTGCAAAAACTCCTGATAGCTGCGATCCGTTCCCAACAGGGTATTGAGCTCGGCCAGCAGGTTGAAGAATTCCATCAACGGTACGCCTTGCCGTACCAACGCGGCGCGAAAGGCGGTCAGCACTTGTTGCAGCAAGGTGCGATCGGGCACGATGCGTTGAACCACCTGGGCCATGCGCTTGGGGTTGCCCTTGCACTTTTGGTATTCCTCCATCACCAGTTGGGCAGCGGTCTGCACGAACACGTCGTCCGCCGCTTCCGCCAGCTTCCCGGCCTCTAAGGCCTTGCCTTCCGATGCTCGCCCGTTGGAGCCGTTTCCCGGATTGCCGTTGAGGCCTCCCGAGAGATGTTGGGCCAGACCTTGCTGGGCCCTCACCGCCTTGAGCAGTTCGGCGCGCATGGAGTACATCCCCGCCAGCAAATCCTCGAGGGGGACGCCGTTCTGGCCCGCCTCGGTGCGGAACGCGCCCACCACGTTGATCAGGCTCTGCCGCAAGGTTTCCGCTTCCTGCCCGGGATTGGCCGCCGCATTCTTGAGGATGGCATCGGGTATGGCCGAGGGACTTTCGAGGGACCGTAAAAGGCTCAGGTTCGCGTTCATCTCCCGCGCGGTGAGATGCCCCAGGACAACGCGCATGGCCGCATCATCGAAAGCGCTCGTGCGGCCCGCTTCGCCGGGAAAGATTCCGTCCGCCACCTCGATCGGCGGCCCCGCGGGCCGGGACGAGCCTGCGGCCACGACTTCTTCGCCTTCTTTGACGGTCTTCAAAACCACGTTATTGACGTTGAAGCAGGTGACGCCTTGATTGCTAAGGTAGGCCAGGAAGCGCATGGGATCGGCATGCGTCAGGCTGCACGCGTCCAGGAAGCGCGAGAATGCTTTTTGCGAGACGGGCGTGGTGATAGTGATGGATTCGATTCCGAAGCGGCGCAGATGATCGGCGAACCTGCGATTGTTCGGCGCATAGACGAGGTCCACGTGCCCGATGTAATACCCGAATTCCTGGAAGAGCAGGGAAAGGGATTCCGAAGCACCGAGGCATTTCCGCAAGGCCTCGTAAGCCCGGGGGATAAGCTCTTGCGCGGCGGGATGATCGAAGGCATAGGCTACCGTGCGCTGGTAGAACAGATTGAGCAGCCGGACCAGGGTATCAGCATCGACGCGGCTGAATCCGGAGCCTTGCTGGCCGGGGCCATGTTGGCCCTTGGAATCTAGATTCATGGGTTCCCGTTATTTTAGCCTTTTCCGCCCCCGGCGGCCACATGCGGCTGCGGGGCGGGCTTCCGGGCTTGTTCCATCAACGGAACGCGCCTCCGAAGCCCGGCCCATGGTATAATTCCCGGGCATGCCCATCCCTCCGAGCCTGCCGGATCTGACCGGCCTGACCCTGGGAACCGTTACCTTGCTGCAAAAGATCGGCGAAGGCAGCATGGGCGTCGTTTATCGGGGATTCCAAAATACCTTGAGCCGGCCGGTGGCCGTGAAGGTGGTATTCCGCAATCGGCTTAACAAATTGTTCACTTCCGAACGGTTCCGCCAGGAAGCGGAAGTGGTGGCGAACCTGCTCCATCCGAACATCGTCACCATTTTCGAATTCGGCGAACAGCCCGATTACATGTACTTCGTCATGCAATTGGTCGATGGGGTGAACCTTTCCGCCTGGCTCAAGCAAAAGAAGAAGCATCCTTTGCCGAAGAAGCGCCTGCCTTCCATGGATGATTTGTTGCGGGTGGCCGAGCAAGCCTTGGAGGTGTTGGTCTTCGCGCATGGGGAAGGGGTCGTCCATCGCGACATCAAACCCGAAAACCTGATGTGGGTGGAGAAAACGCGCAAGGTGATGGTGGCCGATTTCGGGCTGGCGGCCGTTTACCACACCGTTTACGATGAAGAGAAAGCCTTTATCCTGGGCTCGCCTCTTTACGTATCGCCGGAGCAGGCGCGCGGCGATACGGTGGACGGGCGCGCGGATCTGTTCTCGCTCGGCTGCGTTTTGCTCGAGTTGACCCTGGGGTTTCTGCCGGTGAAGGTGGAGCGCCCGGAACGCATCTTCCAGACCCGGGCCAAGGAAAGCCCGGACATGTTCACGGGCATGGCCCGGGACCTTAATGTGGCAGTGCCGCGGGCCTGGAGCGATTTCATGGCCAAGGCCCTGGTGCCTAAGCGCGAGCAACGCTTTCGAGATGCGGAGGAGATGCTGGCCGCTTTGCGCGCCATCGCCCCCGGGTTGCGGACGGCGGACAAGGAAAGCCCCGTCCCCGGAACATGATGCCGTTCCTATTTTTATAAATTTACCTGACTGCCTGTCCTTCACCTGGCCGCTTGTCCTAAAGGGGAAACGTAGATGGCGTTCGAGGGCTCCGAGACCGAAAAGCACGATCTCCTGGAGGGCTTACTGAAAGGCCTTCGCGAGGACGATATCATCGTCTTGGACCAATTCACCGAGTACCAGAAATCGGCCGCGCCTTTTTTCGATAAGGTGGAGGTGGCCCACGAGTTCCTCGACTTGCTCACCTTCAAGATCAAGGAATCGAAATCGCGGATGAACAAGGAGGTCCTGGCCCAATTCTCCTTGGCCTTCCTCCGCCAGACCATCCGCACGTACGGTTACAATCCGAAGTTCGTCGCGACCCAGGCCAAGGCCCTCATCACGTATTACCAGAACCAGAAGAGCCTCGACAAGGCCATCGAGGTTTGCGAGTTCCTCATCCTCCAGGGCATCACCGATGACGATGCCAAAGGCTTCCACGTGCGCTTGGACGAGCTCTATCGGCTCAAGCGCAAGATCGAGGAAAAGGGCGGGGACGTGAGCGGGATTTCCTTCCCGACGGCCGACGAAGACGAGGACGATTCCGACGCGGGATAACGCTTCCTTTTAAGCGGCGCCTACCGCGCCGCTTGCCGGCTTCATCGCATCACGACCAATCCCATCAGGAACGAGATCAGGTTACAGCCGAAGGACAGCGCCAGTGCCCGCGCCGGTCGGGCGGGAAGCGCCAACGCCAGGATGCCCGCCTCGGCTAGGGTCACCGCCGGTTCGCCGATCGCCATGAGCACATGCCGGTCCTGCACCCAAGCTGGGAGGACGAACCACAGGTAGGGCAGGGTCGCCGATGAGCAGAGGATTCCGCAGGCCAGCACCCGGCTCGTGGAAGGGGGCGTCCCGCTTGGCAGAAACCGGCGGGTAAGGCCCCATAGCACCGTTGTCTCGATCGCTACCGTCAGCCCTAGGGCCTGGAGGAACATTCCTTCATATCGCATCCCCGTGCTTCAGCGCTTTCCGAGATCGAGCCAGGCGCTCTGCGCCCAACCCCGTCCCTGCGCGGACACGAGATAGCGGCCCGCGGCCATCGCCGGCAAAGCCAAGACCTGGGCTTGTCCCGAGGCAGCCACGCGGTGTTGGGCCCAGGCGCGCCGTCCGCTCGCGTCGAAGAGGCTGACGGTGGCGAGACCGGTATGCTGGGGAACCCAAATCAAGGCACGCCCATCCGCGGCGAGGCGCGCCATCGGGGTCGCTGCAACCGGCGCATGCAAGGCCGTAGCGCTCGGCGGAACCTCCTGCTTGGATCCGTCCGCGTGGGTCTGGAGGATCGCATGCAAAGCAACCTTCTCGGCAGATGTCCCCTCCAATTGGTACTCATAGGCTTCGGAGATCAACGTGCTGGTATTGGGAACCCATTGCGATGCGGCCTCAACGTTGCCCTGGATCAAAACCTTCGCGCTGGTATCCGACGCCTTGGCCGCGTAGAGCTCGATATAGTCGAGCTTATAACCGGTGATCTTCGCTTGCACTCCCGTTCCCATGCGCGTGGTCGCGACCGGGGTGGTCTGGTTTCCGGGATAAAATTCGAGGGCGGCGAACGCCAGGTCCGGGTAATCCCCGGTGTTGATAAGGGTTATGGTACGGGGAACGAGATGGGAGTCGGGCGGTATGATGTCCGCGTGCGCGGACCAGGCCGTAGCCGCGGCGAAGCATAGGGATTTAACGAAGCATGAGGAATTCATGACTACTCCAGGTTGAATGGGTTTATAAATACGGGCGCGCCCGCCCCGGTTTAATGCGGGGTCACCAAGTCGCGCTTTCGCCTGGACGGATTTGCACTTGGGCGGAATCCTGTCTCGTGGCTCCTCCGCAAGCCGCACCCGGTGCGCAGGACGTCGTACTCCAGGTTTTCACGACGGTGTAGTTGCCGGCCGGCATTCCCTTCAATACGAAGTGGTTCAGGCTATCGGCTTGGGCGAAGAAGGGTGTGCCGAGCGCGTAAGCAAATGCCGGGTAGCCAGGCGTGGATTCCGGGATCGTCCCCGACAAGGTTCCGGTCGGTTCCAAGGGGGCGCTTGCGCTCGCGTTTGCCTCGGCCGGGATGGTGATTTCGGTGAGCAAGGCGGCCTTGCCGTTCGCGGGATGTCGCGCCAGAAGCTGGTAATGGCCAGGGGGCAGACCGGCAAAGGCAAAGGCCCCGGTGGAGTCGGCGGTGATGGCCTTAGCGAAACCCAAATTCGCCTGCGGAAGGAAATCGGCGGAGTAGAGATCGAGGGTGTTGCCGGGATCCGTGCGGCCGATGATGGCGTCCCGTCCCGCCGTTTCTTCCACCATCCCCACGGTTTCGGAGCTGGTCCCGCCCTCGCAGCCGCTCAATTCCACGGCAGCCAGAAGCAAGCCAAGCGAGCTGACCAGTAGGCATTGATCCGACAACCTCATGCGGCCGCACCCGTGTCATAAACCGCGCTGAGCGGGAAGATCTGCATGTTCACCTGGTATACCCGACTAGCGGTTTCCGAGGTTTCGGCCAACTCGCCGATGCGCCGCCGGGCCTCGGCCAGGATGTCTTTGACCATCGGGAGAAGCTCGGGAGCGAGGCCGAGGGTCATGGTGGAGAATTCGCGGTCGGGCTTGGCGAACCGATCCATCGCTTCCATGGCTAAGCGCAGGGTTTGCTGATGAAACAGGTCCACTTGCAAGGCCGAAGCCTTGCGCCCCGTGGTGATGGCCGCCGCGGTCACCTTAAGGGCCCCGTCCGGGCCAGGTTCGACCAGCCCCAAATCCGAAAGCAGCTTAACCGACTTCTGAGCCTCTTGGGCCGTGAGGGGAGGCCGCAGAGCGGCGCCGAGGGCGGCGTAATCGTTGCGGAAAGGGGCGATGGCGAGCAAAGCGCGGATAACGCTATGCTGCCAAGCGGAATAGTATCCGTATTGGGTCTCGCGCACCAACTGGGGATCGGAAAGCCGCGCCATGGCTTGGAGCTTCAGGAATCCCGATTGGCGATCCCCCGCGCCCTTGGCTTGGTTGAACTCGACTAGAGCGAGGAAGTAACGGGATTGCAGGCCCGTATGTCCCAGGGCTTTGGAGAGTTTGTCGGCAGAGGCTTGGGACAGGCCCTTGCGGCCTTGCAGCAAGGACGTGAGCCAGGAAGTGGATTGCATGCCCGCCCGCAATGCGAACCACCGATTGGAGCAAGGCAGCCCTTTCTTCTTGCGGTCATCGACTACGTCTCGCAAATAGGCGCGGTAATCGGTATAGGCGGTGAGCGGCTTCATCAGGGCGCGTTCCGGTGCTGCGGGTGCATACCGAAAGTATACTCCCGATGCGGACGGGCCGATAGATGCGGATGGATGCTGCTTAAGGATTCCGCGTTCCCGGGAGAGCGCCGGAGGGCCTGCTCCGTCGGGTTCGGTCGCTTCCCGGCGGAATCACCAGAATTTCGTGAGGACCTCGGGCCCATTACGGGTCATGGCCACGGTATGTTCGAACTGGGCCGAAAGCTTGCCGTCACGGGTGAAAACGGTCCAACCGTCTTCGGCAACGTATACGTCCGGGCTGCCTTCGTTGATCATGGGCTCGATGGTGAATACCATGCCCTCGGTGATCTTCTGCCCGCGGCTGCCGGAACGGTAATGCAGCACCATGGGATCTTCGTGGAAACCGCGTCCGATGCCGTGCCCGCAGAACTCGCGCACCACTCCGTATCCGAACTCGTCGGCCAGGTCCTGGATAGCGGCGCCGATGTCCCCGAAATGGTTCCCGGGTAACGCCACGGCAATGCCCTCCTCCAAGCAACGGTAGGTCACGTCCACCAGCTTCTTCGCCACCGAAGACGCCTTGCCCACGAAAACGGTCTTGCTGGTGTCCCCATGGTAGCCATTCAGGGTGCAGGTTACGTCGATATTGATGATGTCCCCGTCCTTCAGCACGGTGGTTCCGGGGATGCCATGGCAGACTACGTTATTCACCGAAGTGCATACCGACTTCGGGAAGCCATGGTAGTTCAAAGGAGAGGGGTAAGCCCCCTTCTTGACGGTGTAGTCGTGGACGAAGCGATCGATATCGTTGGTGGTCATGCCCGGCTTCACGATTTCCTCGGCGCGCGCCAGGATCTCGGCGGCTAAGGTACACGCCTCCCGCATGAGGCCGATTTCCTTTTCCGTTTTGATCTTAATGGCCATATAACCCCGGATTTCCGTGCAATTTACAAAATAATACCTCATGGACCGCCCGAGGGGGATGCCAGGGCGGCCATTGGCCGGTCCACGGGCCGATCAGCGGAATAATCGGGGAAATGCGACGGCCCGGGGCTTCCGGGCCGGACGCTTCAACGCCGCGGTCCCGCGCCTTCTTCGGAAGGTTCGTCTTCCCGGGGTAGCGGTTCGGTCAAACCCGTGAAATGGGTCCAATAGAACTTGTGCAGCATCATGCCCAGCACCTGCTTCTCGTCATCGGAGCTGATAAGCGAGTCCAACAGCGGGATCATCCGGTTCGCGCCAGCCAGGTCGTTCTGCTTGAGCTGGCGGAATTCCTGTTCGAGGTAGACCGTGGTGCGCTCTTGGATAATGGCCGCCAATTGCGCGTCCGACTTAAGCGTCTTCTTGACGAAGGGAATGTCGAACTTGGCCGCGGTGTTCTTCAAGGCGATCTCTTCCACCAATCCCACGATGGATATGGCTTGGCCCGATGCGCCCGCGCGCGCGGTGCGGCCGGCGCGATGCACGTAGACTTCCGGATCGTCCGGATGATCGTACATGAACACGTGGGAAAGGTTCTGGATGTCGATGCCCCGCGCGGCCACGTCGGTGGCCACCAGGAACCGGATCTCGTTGTTCTTGAGATCCTTCATCACCTTCTGCCGCTGCTTCTGGTTCACCTCGCCAGAGATGAGGCCGACCTTGAACCCGCGCGCGCGCAGGTACTCGTGCACGTAGGCGGTGTCGCGCCGGGTGTTGCAGAAGACGATGGCCGATTCGGGGTTGGTCTCCTCGATCAGGCGCAGCAGGGTCCGATCCTTCTCATGGGGCTCGCATACGTAGTAGATATGCTCCATGTTGGAGACCGAGATGTCGGTGGGGCAGAGGGACAGGAACTTCGGGCTGCGCATGAATTCCTGCGCCAGGCGTTTCACGTTCACCGGCATGGTGGCGGAGAACATGTAGGTACAGCGATCCTTGGGCAATAGGCTGTGGATGCGCTTCATGTCCGGATAGAATCCCATGGACAAAAGCTCGTCGGCCTCGTCGAGAACCAAATCGCGGATGGATTTGAGGTTCAGGTTCCCGTTGATGATATGGTCCAGCAGGCGGCCGGGGGTGCCCACCACGATGTGCACGCCGCGCTTGAAAGCGTCGAGCTGCGGGCCATAGGCCACGCCTCCGTAAACGGCCACCGAACTGATGCCCATGGGTTCGCCGAACTTGACGGTCTCCTCGAAAACCTGCAAGGCCAGCTCGCGGGTGGGAGTCATGATCAGGACCTGGGGCGAGCGATGGCTCTTTTCGATCACCTGCAAGAGGGGAAGCACGAAGGCGCCCGTCTTGCCCGATCCGGTCTTGGATTGGACGATGATGTCCTGGGCATTGAGGATGTAAGGGGTCGCCTTCTTCTGGACCAGCATGAGGTCGCTCCACCCGTTGGAGCGGATCACGTCCTGCAGGGCGGGGGAGAATTGATCGAAGGTAAAATCAGGCAGGGGAGGATTCGGTTCGATGATGCGAACGGAAGGCTGATCGTAGGGGCTTTTTGCTTCGGGAACCGAGTCCGGTGTGGAATCGCTCATCCTGGGGAACCAATCGGGTTAAAGTAGATCTCGTGGAAAACGAAGGAAATCTAGAAAAGTGCGGGTCGGGTGCAGGCCGGGGATGGAGCTGGGTCTGCGTCCGGCGCGGGGCGCGGGAGGGCGGAAGATGGATGAGGGCGTCGGGGAATAGCTATCGTTTCTGCCCGATTGGCGACTGCCAGTAGTGGGTGGCGCGACGGATGGGGGCCCATGAAACACGTGCTTTGCTTTGGTGATTCCAATACCTGGGGATATATCCCGGGTACGGAGGGGGAACGTTTTTCGTTCGAGGAACGTTTTCCGGGCATACTGCAGGGCCGCTTGGGGGCGGGGATCCGCGTGCATGAGGAAGGCTTGAACGGACGCATGACCGGTTGGGATGATCCGCATACTCCCGATCGCAATGCCTTAAAGCAAATCGAGGCCGTGTTGGAAACCCATCGCCCCTTGGATATGATCGTCGTGATGCTGGGGACGAATGATCTCAAGCGGTTCATGGGCCTGGAAGCGGTGGACTGCGCCTTGGCCCTGGATGTCTTGATCGAACGCATCGAGGCGGCCCGTTGCGGCTCGTCCGGAGGGCGGCCGGCCCTGTTGGTGGTGTCTCCTCCCCATGTGGTGGAGACCCCGACGCCATTCGGCCGGAAGTTCGACGGGGCGATCCCGAAGTCCCATGCCTTCGCGGCCGCCTACGCGGAAATCGCCGCGCAACGGAATTGCCTGTTCCTGGATGCCGCCCCCGTGGCGCGGACCTCGGCGCGCGACGGAATCCATCTCGAAAAGGAAGCCCACCGGCAACTGGCCGAAGCGGTGGCCGGGATCGTGAAGAAGACCCTGGGCGTCGGTTAACGGGCGCGGCCACGACGGCCCTTAATGCCTGGCCGGGCCATCGACCTGTAACTCTTCAGTGCACCGCGGTCCCGTCGGGGGCCTGCGCCTGGATGGGGCCTTTCGGGCTTTGCAGCGCCTTGCCCTTATAGGCCACCAAGCCGGCGATAACCGATATGGGGGCCTTGTCGAATTCCTTCAGGGTAAGATCGGCTTTGGGCGCGAACGGGAGATCGGGCAGGCGCACATCGTCCCCTGGGGCCGCCGTCAGGGGATCGACGGGCGCGAGTTTACCGCCCTCGGCTTCCGCGGCCAATAGCATGCCCTGGCTTTCCACGCCCCGCAGATTGGCAGGCTTCAGATTATAGACCACCACGACCTTACGGCCCAATAAATCGTCCTTGGGGACGTGCTTCTTCAAGCCAGCGCAGATGGTCCGCTCTTCGGCGCCGAAGCGGATCTTGAGTACGTAAAGCGAATCCGCATTTGGATGATCCTCGATGCTTGCCACTTCGGCCACCTTGAGATGGACCAAAGAAAAGGGATCGGCGGCGCCTTGGCCCTGGGCGCTGGCGGGATTCATCACCGTCTTGAGGCCCATGGGCGCGGCTTGCGCCGCGGCATCGAGCTGCCGCCGGGGGAACAGATTGAGACCCTCGGCCAATGGCCCGGAATAGTCCCATGCCCCCCAGCGAAGGCCGGAAGCCCCTGGGGTCGTGCCCAGGGCCGCCAGGGCCTCTTCCATCTTGGCGGGCATCACCGGATGCAACAGGGTGAAACCGATGCGTAGGGCTTCGGCCGCATGATAGAGCACGGCGTTCAGTTTGGCCTTCCCGGCCTCGCCTTCCTTGGCCAGCTTCCACGGGGCCTTGATTTCGAGATATCGATTCACCGAGCGGATCAACTGCAGCACGTCCTCGATGGCGAAGGAGAGTTTCAGGGACTTGACCTTGTCGAGAGCGGCGGAAATGGCGGCAGCGGCGCCTTGGGCCAGCGCCTTTTCCTCCTCGCCTTCCGCCGCGACCGGGGTAAGCCTCCGGCCCAGGCCTGTGGAGGCAAGCTTGAGGATGCGGCTGAGGCCATTGCCGGCATCGTTAGCCAGGTCGGAATTCACCCGCATGATGAACGCCGATTCCGTGAATGAGGCGTCCTGTCCGACAACCATCTCGCGGATCAGGAAGTAGCGGAGTTCATCTACGCTGTATCTCGCGATCATTTCCCAGGGGTTGATGACATTCCCAGTGGTCTTGCTCATGCGCGCGTTGTCCACCAACCACCAGCCATGGGCCAGGATATGCTTGGGCAACGGAGCGTCCACGGCTTTGAGCAGGGTGGGCCAATACACGGCATGGGTGGTGAGGATGTCCTTGCCGATCAGATGGTAATCGGCGGGCCATATCGGGCTGCCGTCGGGAAAAGTTTTACCGTCCACGGCCGATTGGTAGTTGAAGAGGGCGTCGACCCAGACGTAGGCGACGAAGTCCGGGGCGAAGGGCAGGGAGATGCCCCAGGAGAGCCGGGATTTGGGACGGCTGATGCAAAGGTCGTTCAGAGGCTGACGCAAGAAGCCCAATACCTCGTTGCGCCGGAAATCCGGCAGGATGAAATCGGGATTGGCTTCGATGTGCCCGATCAGCCAACTTTGGTAGGCCGACATCTTGAAGAAGTAGTTCTTCTCGCGGATCTTCTCCACCGCTCGGCCGCTGATGGGATCCTTCCCGTCCACCAGTTCCTTTTCAGTGAAGAACCGTTCCTCGCTGGTGGAGTACCAGCCTTCGTATTCTTGCTCGTAGATGAGGCCCTTGTCCCAGAGCTTGCGGAAGACGCCTTGCACGAAAGCGATATGGGCGGGATCAGTGGTGCGGATGAACTTGTCGTAGCCGATGTTGAGTTGCTTCCAAGCGTCGCGGAAACGTTCCGAATACTTGTCCGCATGCAGTTGCGGCGATTCGCCGGCCTTCTCGGCGGCTTGCTGCACTTTCTGCCCATGCTCATCGGTGCCCGTTAGGAAGTAGGTGGCTTCCCCCGCGAGCTTGTGGAAGCGGGTGAGCACGTCGGCCAGGATGGTGGTGTAAGCATGCCCGATATGGGGCTGATCGTTGACGTAATAGATGGGCGTGGTAACGTAAAAGCGATCTGTGCTCATGGGGGCAAAGCTAGAAATTCGCCTTAGCGGTCCCGCCATCCGGCCCCAGCCGCTTCGGGGCTTAAGGCAGGGCGTCCCCAGGAAAGCTGCGGCATGGGTAGGCTTCGTAAACGAACGGCGGAGACATCACCGGACAGACGATGGAAAGCTTGCCTTCGGCCCGCAGGGAAAAGTTCCGCCGGCCATGCCCCCACTTGATCTTGTCGGCGCCCTCCAAGCCGGCCTTGGGGCCGGGCTTCAGGATCACGGCGGTATAGGCTTTGGCTTTCGGGAGCATTTGTAGCATGTACTCATCGGTGATCGGATCCATCTATTCCTCCTTCATTATCCGTTACTGCGGTTATCCAGGCCGTGAACTCGGGCGATGCGAAAGCCTCTTCCGTTATGTAGTGGCCGGCGCTCGGAAGCACCTTGAGATGGACATTCCCGCCGGCTTCGCGAATTTCGGCTAGGCGATCGGGCACCCGGGATCCGGAAAAGCGCTCATCGGAATCGCCATAGATGGCCAAGAGGGGAAAGCGGGCGAGGCCTTCCGGGCTGAAGATCCCGATCCGGCCCGCCACGACGATACCTGCGGCGGCCTCCGTTCTCGGCTCCGAAAGGTAGGCGTAAATTCCGGTTCCTCCCATGCTATAGCCGCACAGGACCAAGCGACTTTGAGCGGTAGCCGGATGAGAGCGCAATCCCTCCAGGAACATGCGAATCAGTTCCGGTCTCCAGAGATCCCCAGCGGGACATACGGGGGAAACCACGGGTATTGGTAGTTCCAACCCCGCGGCCAGGACGCGTGGAAGCCCCCACGCCTCGTCCAGCTCTTCGGGGGAAACGCCACGCTCCCCGCTCCCGTGCAGGTATACCAGGATAGTCCCTGGGTTCGCGGAACCCTTGGGTAAATAGGTTTGATAGGGAAGAGGCAGTTCCCCATAGGATGGCTTTAGCATCCGCCGCATGCGCATTCCGAGTTGAGCACCGCGTTCAATCCGGTCCGGCGCGCTGGCCCCGGTTCAGCCATCCCTACCGGCCCGGCCTGCCGCCAGCCCGGCCACCTTGCCGATCACCAGCAGGGTGGGGGAGTCGAAACCCAGGCGTGACGTCTCTTCCCGGATACCCTCCAGGGTGGAAAGGCAAACGCGTTGGTCCGGCAGGGTTGCGTTCTGGATGGCCGCCGCCGGGGTTCCGGGTTCCCATCCTTGCGCCAGGAAAGCGGGTACGATTTCGGCCAGGCGATGCAGTCCCATTACCAGCACGATGGTATCGGCCTTGGGGATTTCGGTATTGGTGGCGGAATAGGCCATGCCGGACATGACCGCGAAGGAGCGCGCGACTCCCCGATGGGTCACGGGGATGCCGGCCCAAGCCGGTCCCGCCGTGGTGGAACTGACTCCGGGAATCACCCGCCAGGGAATGCCCTTGGCCTGCAAGGCCAGGACTTCTTCCCAGCCTCGGCCGTACACGAAAGGGTCGCCGCCTTTGAGCCGAACCACGCGCTTCCCCGCGAGGGCATGTTCGACGAGGCGGGCTTCGATCTCATCCTGGCGGGCGGATTCGAAATGACCGCGTTTTCCCGCCGCAACGAGGCGGCAGTCGGCCGGGGCGAGGTGAAGGACTTCTTCCGGGATTAAACGGTCATGGATAATGACTTCGGCCCGGCGTAGGATGTCCGCCGCCAACAGGGTCAAAAGGCCCGGATGGCCGGGTCCCGCGCCCACCAAATCGACGCCCGGCAAGACGCCAACCGCGCCTGAACGCGCCCGCCCCCCATCCGGGGCCCCAGCATCCAGCGACCCCCGATGCCGGTCCGTCCCCGCATGCCCGTCCGTCCCTGCGGATTCCGGATTCCCGTTCGCCTTCGCGGCTTGATCTAATAAGGCCTCGGCCTTGGCGCGGTCCCCGGATTGCAAGGCTTCCAGAAGGGCCCGGTAAGGAAGGGTCTCCAGTATGGATGCCGCTCCCGGAACGCCCAGGGTACGCAGTCGGGAGCGGAAACCGGAAAGCAGGGCGGCGGCTTCGGCCACTTCCGGTCCCAGGGCCTGGGCGAGAACGCGTTTCAGATGGCGCGTGAGGCCGGGGGCCGCCCCGCCGGTCCCCACCGTAACCGTCACGTTACCCTGCCGGAGGACGCCAGGGACGTGGAAAGTCCCGGCTTCCGCCGCATCCGCCACGTTGCAAAGGATATTCGCCTTCCCGCAGATCGCGGCGATCTCCCGGTTAACCGCCGCATCGTCGCTGCATGCGAAGACCAGGTATTTACCGCTCTCATCGCCGGAACGGAATGGCCGGCGCTCCATCCGTAGCGCCGAAGCAAGGCGCTCCACCGCGGGCGAAATTTCCGGGGCCACCACGGTGACGTCGGCGCCGCAACGCAATAGCTCGGCCAGCTTGCGTCCGGCCACGGATCCGGCCCCGATCACCAGGACGGGCTTTCCATGGAGATCCACGGCGAGAGGATAAAGAATGCGCGAGGCATGCAGGGGCTTATCCGAAGGCATATCCGAAGGCATATCCCGAAAGGTAGCAAGTCAGGAGGCGGCCTTCCGGCGCCCCCTTGCGAACCTCGTGCGCAGGTATTCCCTACCTACGACCCAGAGGATTTTCTTCCCCGCCCGCCAGCTGCCTAACACGGTTCCCGAAATCTTGGACTTTCCGATCCGCTTCCGGTACGTAACGGGGACTTCTTCGATGCGCAGGCCCAAGGCAGCCGCCTTCACTTGCATCTCGATGGTCCAGCCGAAATCGCGGTCCTCCATTCCCAGCCTTCGTAAGGCGTCCATGCGGATGGCCCGGAAGGGGCCGAGATCGGTATAAGCGACGCCCCACCCCAAGCGCACCAGGCGCGTCGTCAGCCAATTCCCGAAGCGCGCCACCGGCAACAAGGCTCCCGGCTCGCTTCGGCCCAGAGTCCGCGATCCAATCGCCAATTCGGCCCGACCCGATCGGAGCGGCTCCAACAACCGATCCATTTCCCGCGGATCGTCGCTGAAGTCCCCGTCCAGGAAAACCGCCACCTCGGTATCCGCGGGCAGGGCGGCAATACCGCGCAGGCAGGCCGCCCCGTACCCGCGGCGGCTCTCGGCCACCACCGTAGCGCCCGCGTTACGGGCGGCGGCGGCGGTCCCGTCCGTGCTGCCGTTGTCCACGACGATCACCTGGTCCGCCAAGGCCGGAATGGCGGCCAGCACCTTACCGATGGCCGCCTCTTCATTCAGGGCGGGGATGATCACGCCGATTTTCATTCCGTCTGCTCCCGCCGGCGGCCCCAAGCGAGCCAGGCTCCCAGGATCAAAGGAGGCAGATACTACGGGAGGCGGAGCCAAGCCCGCTCGGACCACGCGCCCGTGGCCGACGTGCGCGCGTAAACTTCATAGCTGATGAGGCTCGTAGCCGTAAGCAGCAGCCAAGGCCGGCTCAGCCGCAAGGCCGCGAAGGGCAGGAGCCAGATTAGGTACCAGGGGTGCATGGTGGGGGAGAAAAGCAGCACGGTCCCCAAGCAGGCCAGGGCCTGGGATTCCGGCGGTTCCCGGCGGGTTCGCCATAGACAGGCGCCCAAGACCACGCTTAACAGGATCGCGAGGATGGCGTCGCGCGCCATCGCCGGCAGGAACGGGATTGCACAATCCAACAGTCCCGCAACCGCGCCATTGAAACGGAAGCGCGTGGCGAAGCGCTGCAGCACGTCCAATGCGCCCAACCGCCATAAAAGGAGGCCGACCGCCGCGCAGGAAGCGAGTACCCAAGCCGACCCTCTTCGCCATCCTTCGCGCAGGACCAGCAAGGGCGCCAATGCCAGCGAGGTGATCTTCGCCAAGCCGCCCATCCCCAGCCATGCAGGCGCCCACCCCGATCCCAAAGCCCATAGGAAAGCCAGGTTCAGCCCGGCCGCCAGGGCATCGAAGTGCCCTCTTCCCGCGACTTCGAAGATCAACAGCGGATTCAGGAAATAGGCGGCCAGCACGTGGGCATCGTAACCGCGCGCGGGTCCGGTCCTGCCCCATCCCTCGCTCTCGCCCCGGCCCTCGTTTCCACCCAACCCTTCCCCAAAGCTCTGGCCCTTGTCCCGCCGCGCCCGTAACCAGCCCGACAGCGCGAAGAAGGCCGCGAGATCACAGGCCAGGAAACCGGCTTTGAAGACGAGAACCTTCGGCCCCAGGCGCGCCAAGAGGCGGAACAGCGCTTGCGCCAAGGGAGGGTAGATGGTGGGAATGTGCGGATGGTTGATACGGGCCCAATCGGCATCGCGCAGGAAGGCCAGGTAAGGATGATCCGGGGCGAATCGGTAGGGGCTGAAACCGTTGAGGCTTACTTTGCCTTCCCAAATGAACCGATAGATATCGTCCGAAGGCGGCAAAGGAAGCAAGAGCAGCCGCGCGGCCACGCCGATGGCGAACACGGTTCCTATCCCGATAGGCGCCCGGTTTTCCGCCCAGGCGTACCCATATACCAGAAAAGCCGATCCCAAGCAGGTCCAATAAATCGGAAGGGCCCCTTCCAAGGGGCCCAATCGGGAAAGAACGGTGAATGGCAGGAGGAAAAGAACGGCCGCCGCAAAGCTTCGGCGGTCCATGGGGGCGTCTTTAGGCTTCTTGCAGGGCCGGGACGGTCGCGAACTTGACCAGGTAGAACTTGCGTAAGTAATGGGTCAAGGACATGGTGCCTACGACCAGGAAGCCGACGGCGTACAGGCCCAGGAAAGGCCCGACGAGGTACTTCTCGGCGGAGGTGTACTGGTAGAAGCCCGTGAAGCAATAGGCGGCGAGGGACAATTCCACCACCGAGGCATAAGGGAACTTCGACTTGTAAACGTGCACCTGTTTATCGCCCGCCTTGGGAGTGCGGATGAAGGCGCCCTTGCGTCCGGACAAGGCCGAGAGGACCGCGCGGGTATTGTTCAGGGCTACGCCCACGCCCAAGGCCATCAGGGTAGGCAGGGAAAGAATACGGCTCTTCCAGTTCTTCCGGGAGACGCGTTGGGCCACCAGATACAGGATGGACGGGGCCAAGGAAGAGATCAGGATCAAGACGCACAATCCCGAAAAAGCCACCGTGCCGACCTTGAAGGGGAACCAGAACAGCAGCGGCAGCGCCAGGATGGCGGTCATGAGCATCAGGGGGTGGATGGCGTAATGCGTCGTGTGCAGAACGCTCTGCAGCTTGACGCGCCAGGAAACATTGGCCCGGAGCACTTGCGGTAGCAGCTTCACCGCGGTCTGGATGGAGCCCTTGGCCCAACGGAACTGCTGGGACTTGAAGGCGTTGATGTCGGATGGCAACTCGGCGGGCACGACCACGTCGTAGAGGAACTTCATGCGCCAGCCATGCAACTGCGCGCGGTAGGACAGATCCATGTCCTCGGTCAGGGTATCGCCTTGCCATCCGCCCGAGGTTTCGATGGCGCTCTTGCGCCAGATCCCGGCGGTGCCGTTGAAGTTCATGAACAGCCGTCCCCAGGAACGCGCCGATTGTTCGATCACGAAATGCCCGTCAATGCCGATGCTTTGGGCCAGGGTGAGGGAGGACTCTTGCGAGTTGAGATGGCCCCAACGGGCCTGCACCAGTCCGATTTCCTTGTCCATGACCAGGAAGGGCACGCAGCGCATGAGATAATCGGTAGGCGGGACGAAATCGGCATCGAAGATGGCGATGAACTCGCCACTGCATACCTGCATGCCATCGTTCAGTGCGCCGGCCTTGTAGTCATGGCGATTGGTGCGATGGATAAGCTTGATGTCGTGGCCTTGGGCGCGCATTTCGGCCACCATGCGGGCGGAAATCTCCTCCGACCCGTCGGTCGAATCGTCCAGGACCTGGATTTCATGCTTGTCCTTGGGATACTCCATGGCGCATACCGAGCGAATCAGCCTTTCCACGACGTTGGCCTCGTTGTATACGGGCAATTGGGTGGTGACCTTGGGCATGCGGTCCATGCCGCTTTCGGCATAATAGCGCCGCAGCTTGCGCTTATCGTGGACCACTTCCTTCCGCTTATTCTTCAGGAACAGCGCCAACAGCCAGTAACAATTGATGCCATAGGTGAATAGCCCCACGGAGGCTATGGCATACAGGCCAAACATGGCGTAGATGATCGGTGAGGGCATCTTATCCTATTCCCAGATGTTTGAGTGGTTCCAGATGTCTTACCCGCTCGAAGTCTTCCAGGGTATCGACATCGGAAAAAGCGTTCAGCGAAATGTAACTTAAAGAATGGATTTTTAGAATATTTAAGGTTTGCTCCAGAACTTGCCCCGTGCTCCAAGGGATGTTTTGGAAAAGCGCCGGGCGACCTTCTTTCAAGCCGAGCAAATAGTAACCTCCGTCTTCCGTCGGTCCAAGGACGGCATCGCAATCATTGAGCGCGGTAAAAGAGGAAACTATGGATTCTTTCGAAATTTGCGGGCAGTCGCAACCGATGACGATGGATTTACGCGCGCCGCGGGCGAAGCTGGCCGCGAAGGCGGCGGTCAACCTGGTTCCCAAATCTCCTTGCGCCTGCGGCAGATAGGCATCCATTCCCGGAGCCCAATCGGCGCCGTCTTGCGCATGCGCCGGCGGATCGGCCATTAGGATCTTGCGGCACGGCAAGGCGCCGGCGACCGTGAGCGTGTGGTGAAGCAGAGCCCGGTAGACCCGTAGCGCGTTCGCGGTTCCCATGCCGCGCGCTAATCGCGTTTTGCAATGACCCGCCTGGGGATACTTGGCGAAGACGAGGAGTTCGTCGGGGGTTTCCGCAATCACGCGAGGAAAATTAAGAAAAGCGGAGTCGCGGCAAAATGAAAATGAGGAAGAAGGCAGCGATCCGGGTCAGGGGACCCGGATCGGCGAGGGGTATTTAGTGAACGGTGCCGCGGGGCTTCTTGGTGGGAAACGGGACGAGGTGGGGCTGGCTCAAGGCATATTCCTCGAACTGCGCCTCGTAATCGGACCACTTGCCTAATTCGGGACGTTGATAATCGGGCTTGCGGCCGGTGGCCAGCATCTTCTGGAAGTGGCGGCGCTTGTATTCGGTGCGATGCAGCTCGCAGTACATGGGATAGATATTATGGTCGGGATACAGGGTGAAGGAGTATTCGCGTCCGCATTCGGGCAGGGAGCAGCACAAGGTCTTCTGCATCGGCTGAATGGCGTCGGGCTCGATCACCAGATTGGTGTCTTCGGGCTTGGGAGCTTCTTTCGGCACGAAACGTTCCGCGCGGCTTTTGCGGGTACGATGGTCCACGCAATAGAGGCTCGTGGGCGATCCCTCGAACTTCTTGTTGCAGGCCGGGTGCTTGCAGGTGCGGATTTCCTTGCGGACCCGGCTGCCAGTGTTCATCCCCTGGCCGAATGACCGTGCTTCAATGACATGCGCTGATTTTTCCATGGTGCGGTGCTCTCCCTAAGACCATTATCGGAGGCGGAACCGCATTCCTTGAGTGATGAAGTGGAAGTTGAAGCGGTCAAATCATTATGGCTTGCAAAAAAACCCAATGGGTTTTTGGAGCCTTGGCCGGCCCGCGGTAGAGGCAACGGAGGGAAGCGGGATGGGGCGTTCCGCCGCCGTATCCATTAACCAAAATTCCTATATTGGGCCAATGGCCACCGAGTCTTCCGCTGCCGGCGCACGCGACGAGTTCGATGCGGCGGAGCACGTCGCCCGGCTCAAGCCCGGAGTGGTGCTCCTCGCGCGGGATATGTCCGATCCCAATTTCAATTCCACCGTGGTGCTCGTCTGCCAGCATGGCGCGGAAGGGTCGTACGGCCTGGTGCTCAATCGGCCTTCCCACATGCCCCTCTCCGAGGTGTTCGATAAGCCGCCGGTCTGGGCCGGGGATGCCTCGCGCAAACAACGCATCTATATCGGCGGGCCGGTGCAGCCCGAGGAATTGCAGATCCTGCAAGTCACCACCGAACCCGTTCCCGGCTCCTACCAGGTCGCGTCCGAAGTCTATCTGGGCGGGTATTGGGGCGACCTCAAGGACATCATCGAGCTTGATCCCAGGACCATCCGCTTGTTCCTGGGGTACTCGGGTTGGGGCGCGGACCAACTCGCCCGCGAGGTGCAGGCGGAAGCCTGGGAAGTGTGGAGCGTGGACGTGAAGCGGTTGTTGCTGGGGCCCGAGGACGCCTGGGCCGGCGGCATCGGGCAGATCAAATCCTTCCTGTCGACCCTGCGATAGCTTCTTACGAATCTTGCCACTTGGGCAAATCGGCCCTGAATCGGCATCCTTTCGCCGGCAAAAAAAGGTGACTAATCCGGATTTCTTCTTATTTTTCCGATCGAATGGCTGCCTCATCCGGTCACCCCTCCAAGTTGAAACGCAGGTAAGGTTTTTCCGAGCGGGTTTGCCCGCGACCTCTCCTGCAAAGGGGAGGGGAGGGTGGTCATTGTGTCGTACGCAAGTTTTTAAGCAGGAAAAAAACATGAAGGCTCCAGGAATTCCCCAGAATGAAGGCTTGTACGATAGCGCGTATGAGCATGACGCCTGCGGCGTGGGATTCGTCGTCCATATCAAGGGCAAGAAGTCCCACGACATCGTGGCCAAGGGCATCCAGCTCCTGGTCAACCTCGAGCATCGCGGCGCCGCCGGCGCCGAACGCAACTCCGGCGACGGCGCGGGCATTATCACCCAGATGCCGCATGCCTTCTTCCTCAAGAAATGCACCGAGCTGGGCATCGCTTTGCCGCAGCCGGGCGAGTACGGCGTGGGCCAGTTGTTCCTGCCCAAGCCGGAAGACCAACGCAAGGAGATCGTCAAGCTCTTCACCCGCTGCGCGGAAGAAAGCGGCCAGATCATCCTGGGCTGGCGCAGCGTGGAGACCAACAATTCCGAGTTGGGCGAATCGGTCAAGCGCACCGAGCCCGCCCATTGGCAGGTCTTCATCAAGCGCGGCAAGAACGCCAAGGATCCCGAAGCCTTCGAGCGCAAGCTCTACGTCATCCGCAAGTATGCCGAACGCGTCATCCGCGATTCCAAGCTGCCCGGCAGCGAAACCTTTTACTGCGGCTCGCTTTCCTACAAGACCATCGTCTACAAGGGGCTGTTCCTCTCGCCCCAGGTGATGACTTATTTCCCCGATCTATCGGACGAGAGCTTCGAGTCGGCGCTGGCCCTGGTGCATAGCCGCTTTTCGACCAACACCTTCCCGACCTGGCCGTTGGCCCATCCCTTCCGTTACATCGCCCATAACGGCGAAATCAACACCCTGCGCGGCAACGAGAACTGGATGAAGTCCCGCGAGACCTTGCTTAAGAGCAAGCTCTTTACGCCGGACGAGATCAAGAAACTGCTCCCCATCATCGACGAGAAGGGTTCGGATTCGGCCAAGCTCGACAACGTGGTCGAACTTCTGGTCCTGTCGGGCCGTTCGCTGCCCCATGTCATGATGATGCTCATTCCCGAAGCCTGGGAAAAGGATCCGGAGATGAGCCCGGAGAAAAAAGCCTTCTACGAATACCATGGCACCCTGATGGAGCCGTGGGATGGCCCGGCTTCGGTGGCCTTTACCGACGGCCAAATGATCGGCGCCACGTTGGATCGCAACGGCCTGCGTCCCTCGCGCTACCAGCTCACCGAGGATGACATCCTGGTGATGGCTTCCGAAGCCGGCGTGATCGAATTCCCTGCCGATAAGATCAAGCTTAAGGGCCGCCTGCAGCCGGGTAAGATGTTTACGGTCTCCTTGGAAGAAGGCCGCATCATCCCGGACGAAGAAGTCAAGCAGCGGATCGTCACGCGCAAGCCCTACGCCAAGTGGCTCGCCAAGAACAAGATCGAGATCGCCAACCTGAAGCCGCCCCGCGAAATCCGCCAGCCGGATCCCGAGACGGTGATGAAGCGCCAGAAGACTTTCGGCTATACGCTGGAAGACCTGCGCATCCTGATGGCCCCCATGGTGAATAGCGGGGAAGAGGCGCTGGGATCGATGGGCAATGACGCCCCCTTGGCCGTACTCTCGGACAAGTCGCGCAACCTGTTCGACTATTTCCACCAGCTCTTCGCCCAGGTGACCAATCCGCCCATCGACAAGGATCGCGAGGAGATGGTCATGTCCCTGACCTCCTTCGTGGGCAAGGAAGACAACCTGCTGGACGAGACGGATAAGCATTGCCGGGTCATCGAATTGCCCCAGCCGGTTTTGACCAACGACGATCTGGAACGCCTGCGTTGGGTGGACAAGAACCATTTCCAGGCCCGCACCATCCCCATCGTCTTCAAGGCTTCTTCCGGGGAAGATCGTTTGGCCAAGGCCCTGGAGCGCATCCGCCGCCAGGCTTCGGAGGCCATCGCCGAAGGATATAACGTCATCGTCCTTTCGGATAAGCCCATCGATTCGGACCATGCGGCCATCCCGTCGCTGTTGGCCGTCGCGGCCGTGCATCATCACCTGATCCGCGAAGGCACGCGCTCACAATGCGGCATCATCATCGAGACCGGCGAGGCCCGCGAGGTGCATCATTTCGCCGTCTTGCTGGGCTACGGCGCCAGCGCCATCAATCCTTACCTGGCCTTCGAGACCATCGAGGACATGCGCCGTCGTAAGATGCTCAAGGACGGATTGACCCCGGAGAAGGCCCAGCACCTCCTTATCAAATCGGTCAACAAGGGTCTGCTCAAGGTCATTTCCAAGATGGGCATTTCCACCATCCAGTCGTATATCGGCGCGCAGATCTTCGAGGCCGTCGGCCTATCGAACGACGTGGTGGACGAATATTTCACCGGCACCGTCTCGCGCCTGGGCGGCATCGACCTGGCCACGCTGGAAGAGGAAACCTTGCTCCGCCATCGTTTCGCCTATCCGGAAATCCCGGAAGAGGAAACGGCCGAGCTCGAAGTGGGCGGCCAATACCAATGGCGCCAGCGCGGCGAACGCCACTTGTTCAATCCGGATACCATCCACAAGCTGCAGCACAGCGCGCGGACCAACGATTACAAGCTCTTCAAAGAGTTCACCAAACTGGTGGATGACCAAAGCCGTAATCTCTACACCATCCGCGGCCTGCTGGAGTTCAAGGACATCCAGCCCATCCCGCTCGAATACGTCGAGTCGGTGGAGTCCATCCTGAAGCGTTTCGCCTCCGGCGCCATGTCGTACGGATCGATTTCCTGGGAGGCGCATACCACCATGGCCATCGCCATGAACCGCATCGGCGGAAAGAGCAATACCGGCGAAGGCGGCGAGGACGCCTCCCGCTTCCAGCCGCTTCCCAACGGGGACAGCATGCGCTCGGCCATCAAGCAGGTGGCTTCGGGCCGCTTCGGGGTGACCAGCAACTACCTGGTCAACGCCGACGAGTTGCAGATCAAGATGGCGCAGGGCGCCAAGCCCGGCGAGGGCGGACAATTGCCCGGCTGGAAGGTGGACAAGTTCATCGCCAAGACCCGGCATTCGACGCCCGGGGTGGGCCTCATCTCGCCTCCGCCGCATCACGACATCTATTCCATCGAAGATCTCGCCCAACTGATCTACGATCTGAAGAACAGCAACGATAAGGCTAGGATCAGCGTCAAACTAGTGGCCGAAGTCGGCGTGGGCACGGTGGCCGCGGGCGTGGCCAAGGCCCATTCGGACGTAATCCTCATCTCCGGCCATGACGGCGGCACGGGCGCTTCGCCCCTCACGTCGATCAAGCATGCGGGCCTGCCCTGGGAGCTCGGCTTGTCCGAAGCGCACCAGGTCTTGATCAAGAACGGCCTGCGCGGACGCGTGGTTTTGCAGACCGACGGGCAATTGCGCACCGGCCGCGACATCGCCATCGCCGCCCTACTGGGCGCCGAGGAATGGGGCGTGGCGACCGCCGGCCTCGTGGTCCTCGGTTGCATCATGATGCGCAAGTGCCATCTGAATACCTGCCCCGTGGGCGTGGCCACCCAGGATCCGGACTTGCGCAAGTTGTTCAACGGAGAGGCCGATCACGTGGTGAATTTTTACCGCATGCTGGCCCAGGATCTGCGCGAGCATATGGCCATGCTGGGCTTCCGCACCGTCAACGAGATGGTGGGCCGCGTGGATAAGCTGGCGCCTAAGCGCGATGTCAAGCATTGGAAGGCCAAGCAACTCGATCTGAATAAGTTGCTATTCAACATGGCCGATACCCATAAGGGCATTGGGACCTTCTGCTGCGAACGGCAGGACCATGGTTTGGAAAAGGCGTTGGACTGGAAGCTGATGGAAGCGGCCAAGCCCGCGCTCGAAGAAGGCAAAAAGGTCAAGGGCGACTTCACCATCCGCAACGTCAACCGCACGGTGGGGACCATCTTGTCCTCCAACATTTCGCGCCGCTATGGCGAGGATGGATTGCTGGAAGACACCATCTGGTTCAAGTTCAAGGGTTCGGCGGGCCAGTCCTTCGGCGCCTTCGGCGCCAGGGGCCTGACCTTCGAGCTGGAAGGCGAAGCCAACGATTATTTCGGCAAGGGCCTGTCGGGCGCTAAGCTCATCCTGTACCCGCCCAAGGCCAGCAAGTTCATCGCCCGCGAGAATGTCATCATCGGCAACGTAAGTTTCTACGGCGCCACCGGCGGCGAGGCCTACGTGCGCGGTATGGCGGGCGAGCGCTTTTGCGTGCGCAACTCCGGCGCCAAGGTGGTGGTGGAGAGCTGCGGCGACCACGGTTGCGAATACATGACCGGCGGGCGCGCCGTGGTGCTGGGCGAAATCGGACGCAACTTCGCGGCCGGCATGAGCGGCGGCATCGCGTACATCTGGGACCCCCAGGGCAAGATGGCCGCGCGCGTCAATAAGGAAATGGTGGATTTGGAAGAGGTGACCCAGGCCGAAGAGGCCATCGCCTTGAAGGGAATGATCGAAAAGCATCTGGAGTACACCGGAAGCGGATCGGCCAAGGAAATCCTGGCGGACTGGAAGCACAATGCCGCCAAGTTCCTGAAAGTGATGCCGCGCGATTTCAAACGGGCCATGGCCGATCTGGCCGTGGAGAAGGCCGCCGGGCATGCGGCCCCGACCGAAGGCGTGGGGGCCCCCGGGGCCTCGGGCGCCGTCGCCGAGGATTTGGTTTCGCCGATCGTGACTCCGAAAGCGAAGGTATAAGAGGCATGGGAAAGATTACCGGTTTCAAGGAATACGAACGCAAGACCCCGAAGTACCTGGCGGTCGACGATCGCGTCAAGAACTACCAGGAGTTCGTGGTGCCCCTTTCGAAAGAGGAAGTGGAGCAACAGGGCGCCCGCTGCATGGACTGCGGCGTGCCGTTCTGCCATACCGGCTGTCCCCTGGGCAACATCATCCCGGACTTCAACGATCAGGTTTACAACGCCAAGTGGGAACCCGCGTTGAGGACCTTGCTTGCCACCAACAATTTCCCGGAGTTCACCGGCCGCATCTGCCCGGCCCCTTGCGAGTCGGCCTGCGTGCTGGGCATCAACAAGCCCCCGGTGAGCATCAAGAACATCGAAGTCTCTATCATCGATTACGCCTTCTCCCAAGGTTGGATCGTCCCGGAACCGCCGGCTGTCCGCACCGAGAAGAAGGTGGCGGTGATCGGTTCAGGCCCGGCGGGCCTGGCCGCCGCCGATCAATTGAACAAGGCCGGCCACTGGGTGACCGTCTACGAACGCGCCGATCGCATCGGAGGGCTGCTCCGCTACGGCATCCCGGACTTCAAGTTGGGGAAGAACCACGTGCAGCGCCGCGTGGACCTGATGGAAAAGGAAGGGGTCAAGTTCATCACCAAGGCGGAAGTGGGCGTAAGCGTGCCCCTCGCGGAGCTGAAGCAGAACTTCGACGCCATCGTGCTGGCGATCGGATCGACCGCACCGCGCGACTTGCCCATTACGGGCCGCGATGCCAAGGGCGTGTATCCCGCCATGCATTTCCTGACCCAGAACAACAAGCGCGTGGCCGGCGACAAGATCCCGAAAGAGATCGAACTCCTGGCCACCGGCAAGAACGTGGTCGTCATCGGCGGCGGCGATACCGGTTCGGACTGCGTGGGCACTTCCATCCGGCATGGGGCGGCTTCCGTGACCCAGATCGAGCTTTTGCCCAAACCCCCTCCCGGCCGTACGCTGGATACGGCTTGGCCCAACCATCCTGGCCCGCGCATGCTGTCGACCTCGTCTTCGCAGGCCGAAGGCTGCCAACGCGATTGGGCCGTGCAGTCCAAGGAATTCGTGAAGGACGAGAACGGGAACCTGAGCGGCATCAAGGCGGTGCGCCTGGATTGGTCCTCGGGCAAGCCCGTCGAGATCCCCGGTTCCGAGTTTTTCATGAAGGCGGAGTTGGTTCTGCTCGCCATGGGCTTCCTGTTCCCGGAGACCAAGAACTTCGTGGATCAGCTCGGCGTGGAGAAGGACGAACGCGGCAACGTGAAGGCCAATGCCAAGTACGCGACGAACGTGGAAGGGGTTTTCGCCGCCGGCGACGCCCGCCGCGGGCAGTCCCTGGTGGTGTGGGCCATTTCCGAAGGCCGCGAATGCGCCCGCAACGTGGATGAGTTCCTGACCAGCCAGCCTTCCATGCTGGCGTCCAAGAACCGTTCGCTTACCGAAGTAAGCGCCTAGCCGACGACCGGCGGCCGCCCCGCGTCAGGGCTATCCGCCGGTCAATCTTCCCCAATTTATCCGGTTCCTCTCAACCTTTCCCATGGGCCGGCATCCCTTTGCGCTGGCCGCTCCCTTCTGCCACCCCCAGAATGGTTAAACCATGTCCTTGGATGGAGTGACACCTTCCCTCGATCCGACGGGGGAAATCAGCACCTTTTGCCCGGTCCGACTGCATCTGGCCAATCGGCGCTTCGACGGCCTTTTGGATACCCTGGATACCAAGGGCGGCTCGTTCTATGTGCTCACCGATGGGGATGTCCCCCGGCCGGGCACGCGCCAGCGCGAGAATTTGGAAATGGAGAGCCGCGCGGAACTCGTTTTCGGCCTGTCCGAAAGCGAATTGCGCATCCCGTGCAAGGTGCGCAGCATGCGCATCGATGAGGATGGGCTTTTCATGTACGTGGGCCTGGATTTCCAGTTCGGCGCGGAAATGGATCGCCGCCGCCTGGATGGGTTCATCGCCTCGCTTTGGTAAGCGAACTATATTCCGTTTCGGGGTAGGTTCCCGTCGCGAGGGGAAATGAATCGCACCATAAGCGTTTGTGCGCTCTGTCTCGGCTGCTTGAACTTCGCCGCCGCCGCCGACGCCTTGCCTCCCGACACCCACGTGGAGAAAGCGGATTCTTGGTCCGCCCTGTTCAGGCGCAGCGAGGGCTGGACCGGCGCCGATGGCATCTTTTCCATTCCGCTTTCGGGCTACGAGGGACCGGGTCATGCGGCGGAAGGGAAGACCTTGTTCGTCTTCAGCGACACCTTCATCGGACATGTGGACTCCTCCACCGGGGCGCGCAAGAACGCGGTCCTGATCAACAATTCCCTGGCCGTGCTGGAGGGCGACCAGCCGGACCCGGCCCGGATCCGGTTCCTTTGGGGCGGCACCGATAAGGCGGCCCCCGCCGCGGCTTTCGTCCCGGATTTGCCGTCGACCGCGGGGAAACAGGCCTGGTACTGGCTGCAGGACGGCTTCGCCCGTAACGGGTTCGTATACGACTTGCCCATCGTGATGGCCCGGGATACGGCCGGCGCGCCGGGTTTCCAATTCAAGGTTACCGGAGTCGCGCTGCTTAAGATCCCCTTGGATTCCAACGGCGATCCGGACCTGGCGCATGCTGTCCAGCGGGAAACGCCTTTGTTCCACGCCGGCGCCAAGCCTTTCTATTTCGGCTGCGACATCTTCGTGAACACCCGCGCCGCCGGGGCCCCCGATCCGGACGATTCGGTGTACGTGTATGGCCGCGACGGACTTTACGTGGCGCGCGTGCAAGCGGATGAGTTCGAGGATTTCAGCAAGTGGCGCTACTGGGACGGCCAGGGGTGGAACGAAGACATCGCCAAGTCCGCGTCCCTGGGGTTGGGCGGACCAGAGCTTAGCGTAATCGCTATCGATGCGGGAGCCTTGCGGGGCAAATACCTGCTGACCACCATGGGACTGGAGAACAAGCTGTTCGTGCGCATCGGGGATAGCCCGGCGGGCCCCTTCGGAGATCGCCACGACGTCTACGTCGCGCCGGAATGGAGTCCCGCCGACTCTATCGTGACCTACAATGCCAAGGCCCATCCCAGTCTTTCGCGGGACGGCAATTGGCTGGTGACCTACAACGTGAATACCACCAGCTGGGCGCGCGATTTGGCGGATGCGGACATCTACCGTCCCCGTTTCCTATGGATGCGCTTCGATCCGGCGGAGGCCCTTTTCGGGACTCCGGAAACGCGCGCCAGGACGCGCGCAGGGGCCGTATGGAACGGAAGCGGATCGATCGGCTTCGGGCAGGCTTCCGGCGCGGTCCGCGGGACGGATGGGCGTCGGTGGCCCCCGGCGCAATCCATGCCGGCCGGGCGTTAGCGTCGCTTCCCGGCCCAGGGAATCATCCCAAGCCAATGTCCAGGCATAGGATGAAAGTATGCCCGTCGGCATCCTGGAAGCGGCAGGAAAGGGTGCGGCAAAGCATTCCCGAGGCCAGGGAGAGATAAGGCTCGGTGGCATGCGGGAAATCCCCGCTTTCGGCCAAGCCGTAGAAGTACTCCTTGGAGGAGTGATCGGCGCCTTGGGTCGCGGGCAGGAACAAGCGCGAACGGGGCTTGGCCGCCATGGTCGGGGCGAACACCGTGGGCGTCACCTGCAATCCGTCGCAGCTCAATACGTAAAGGCATTCGATGCGGGGCGAGCGCAAGGCAAGCGCCGCCAAGGTTTCCTCGAAGCATGCGAAGCGGGACGAGGCGGTTTCCGAGAGCATCCCAGCCATCAGATCCGTCCGGGCTTGCTTCTCCGCGCGATGGCGGCCCATACGCTCCGCGGCCCGCTTGCGTTGCTTCTCCGCTGCGGCGAACAACTGCGAATCCACCAACTCGAGCGAAAGGCGATCGGGGGCGGATGGGCGGCCGAAGAAAAAGCCCTGCACCATATCCGCTCCCAAATCGACGCAAACCGAAACCTCTTCTTCCGTCTCCACGCCTTCGGCGAGGACGAGCGAACCGACCCGCCGGCCCAGGCCGACCAGGGATTTGAACAATTCCTGCTTGTGGAAATCCGTTTCGATGCCCACGATCAGGGAGCGATCCAGTTTCAGGATTTCCGGTTTCAAAAGGCCGATGCGATCGAGATTGGAAAAGCCCGCGCCCAAATCGTCCAAGGCGATGAGGAATCCTTGCTCCCGGTGGACCTCCACGAAGCGGGCCAGCGCTTCCACGTCCGCGACCTTGGACTCATTGATCTCGATCACGATTTGCCCGGGAACGAGCCCGCACTCGCTTACGGCGCGCCTCAGCACGCCCGACCCGAGCACGCCCTGATCCAGCACCGAGGATTCGAAGTTGAGGAAGAGGAGCGGGGACTGCGGGGCGCCGGCCATGAGAGAAAAGGCCGTTAGGGCCTTTCGCCGGCATAGCCGATCCAGCGCGACGGTTTGCCCGCGACGGGAGGCCCAAGCGAAAAGATCGAGAGGGAGGATGGGCCGCCCCGAGCCTGTTTCCCTCGGTCGGGCGAGGCCCTCCACGCCGATGATGGACTTCTTCTTAAGCGAGATGATGGGCTGGAAATGGATGTCGAGGGAGCCCTCGCTTAGCACCGACTCCCACGCCGTATCCGCGTTTTGCGGAGTCCAATCTTGCGCAGGCCCGGGCGCGATCAAACGCGCCGGGGCAACCGTACGCGGCCATGATTGCCAAGTCGCCGGGCCGCCTCGCCCACCGGCTTCTCTTCTTTGCGGCATGCAGGATCTCCGAAAAAATACCGATCAGATTGTAGGGTATGGCGCCAGGCCCGGTCCTGCATGTCGGAATGGGTTCGGGTCTTCCTGATCGAATGGCGGATGGGGTCGGGCCAAGGGTCAAACGAGAAGTGTCAGGTTGCCATCGCTCGCGGCATGGAACGGGCGGGAATTGTCAAAGGATCGCGAAGAACGCAAGCGGCCGCGGAGCCGGGGCTTAAGAACAGCCCCAAAATGTTTTTGGTTCTAAGTAGGCTGCGAGGCCGGCTGACCTTGGGTCCCCGAAGACTTGGCCAAGCCGCCTTTGGCGGCCCGCGGCTTCGATCCCCAGCCCAGTTTAACGCCCACGCCCGTTACTACCATGAAGGCCAGTTCGCCGCCGATATAGCTGAAGAGCTTGGTGGCCGCGCCGGTGGTGAATCCGTAGGAATGCAGCCCCACGTTCAGCAGGTTCACGCCGAACCAGGCCAGGCTTACCACGATGGCGCCGAACACCGCGCCCTGCGCCAGGCCGAAGGCGCGGATATAGCCCCACTGCTTGGCATGCAACAGGATGATGCACCAGATGACGATCAGGAGCGCGCCGTTTTCCTTCGGGTCCCAGCCCCAGAAGCGGCCCCAGCTTTGATCGGCCCAGATGCCGCCCAGCACGGTCCCGATAAAGGAGAACAGCAACCCGAAGCACAAGGTCCCGTACACCATCTTGTTGATTTCCTTCAGCCGTTCGGACTTGCCGCCGTCCGCGGGTACAGCGCCACGCGATGCCGCGCCTCCCGACGCTTCATCGCCGCGAACGGTCGCCGGCCACAAGGCGCGGATCAACCAGAGGTGGCCGATGGCCCCCGCCAGCAGGCAGGCCGAATAGCCGATGGTCACGCAGACCACGTGGGTGGACAGCCAGAAATTGCTGTTGAGCACGGCCACCAGCATTTTCATGGTATCGCCCTCGGCCGCATATCGATTGGCGATGGACAGCAGAACCACCCCGAGGAGCGAGGCCGACAGCAGGCCGATGGCCCGGCTGGGCTTGTTCCGATTGATGCGTTCGATGAAAAGGGCCGCCAGGATGGAAACCGCGGCCACGAACGGGAAGGTTTCGAACAGCGAAGTCACCGGGGGCCGCTTCATGATGAGGATGCGCGATACGATGCCGGAGATATGCACGACATAACCGGCCAGGAAAACCCAGAGCGCGCCCTTATACATCCACTCCTTGCGGGTCAGGAAATAGGCGAAGCAACCGATGAGGGCGAACCAATACAGGACAAGGCCCCAGTAGAAAGGCTCGCTTTTCTGATACAGGATTTCCAACGGGAAATGGGTCTCGGAGAGTTGTTCGTAGGCGCGATTCTCCATGGCGGCCACGTAGTCGCCGGCGTCTTTGCTGAAACCCGCCTGATCCCCGGAGCGGTAGGCCGCGGCGGCATCGGCCCAGTAGTCCAGCTCTTTGCGGAAGGATTGCAATTCCTCGGGCACGGCCACGATCTCGGCCGGGCTGACCCAGCCCGGAACTCCCGCGGCGGCGGCCATGGCGGGGGGAATGGGGAAGCAGCGGAACGGGGAAGGATGCAGGGTTTGGGAGTTCATGTACATGGCCTGGGACAAGGCTACGATCTCCCGTTCCATGGGACTGCGTTGGGCTTCGCCGCGGTTCCCGATGCCTTCCAGCACCTTGGCGATGGGCTGCGCGTCCATCATGAGATCCCAGAAGGAGTAGCGCGGCTGCCCGGGCTTGAGTTGCAAGAGGGCGCGGGTTTCCGCCAACTGCACCTCGTAAGCGGCGTTGGGCAAGGCGAAGGAAAAGGTGCGGGAGAGGTTCACGAATTCCACCAGGTTGGCGAATACGCGCAGCACTTCCTTTTGCACCAGATCCCGCTTTTCATCCGGGACGGCATTGGCCTTGTCGGCCAGCTCCTGGAGTTTCGGCAGCGATTTCTCCAATTGCGAGAACGAATAGCGGCGGCTTTTCTCGGGGGCCACTCCCAAGGCTTCGGCCACTTCGGGATTGTTGATCAGGAAGATGCGCAGATCGCCGACCGTTTCGGGCGCGAATAGGATCTTGGCCATTACCTGCGTGGCGGAAAGGTTTTGATAGCTGGTGCGGCCGGAGAATTGCAACAGCATGTGCCGCGCATAGGTGATCATGGGTTTGAGGCGGCCTTCGTGCAGCACGGGCACGGCTTCCAACGCCTTCACATCGCGGACCGGGACGATCGGCACCGGACCCAATTTCGGCAGCAAGGATCCCATGCCGGCATGGGCATGCGGATCGGCGCCGGTTTCCGGCCCCCCGGTTTCCGGGCCGACCTCGGGATGTCCGTCGGGAAGCGAACCGTCTTGGCCTGTCGGCCCGTTCGCAGGCGCCGCCGCGCTGCCGGCCTTGCGGGACTCATCGAAAAGCGAGTCGAACTTCCGATCCATGCTGGCGGGGGCCGGATTGGCGCTTTGCGATTGCGCGCGGGCGAAGGGCGCGGCGAGGGCGAGCAGGATCCACAGACTTTTGGCGATGCGCGTCATATGGCGGTCTCCCTGCGCACGAACGGGATCAGGCGGATGAGGAAATGCAGCAGTAGCCCCGCGAAAACGGTGATGCTGGAAACGTAAGGGAGCACGCGGCCGGGATTGGTCACCACCGCGAAGGTGGACTTGTTGGCCTGCCCTTCCGCCTGCGCATAGGAAGCCTGGAAGAAGGTATAGCCATAGGTGCGCAGAGGATTGTTCATCCACACCTTCACCGGACGGCTGGCCCCGTTTTCGGTCAGGTCCGCGTAGCTCTCGAAGCTGCTGGGGATGTCCGTACCGGGGTGCAGGTTTTTCACGAATTGGTTCAGCTTCAGGCTGAAGGGGAGGGGATAATGCTTCAAGCGCAATTGCGCGAAGACGTGTTTGCCTCCCAAGGTGAGGGTGAGGGGCCTGGGCTCCTGCGCATAGAGCAACACCTCACGGTTCGCTTGGCCCGGCTCGCTCAAGGTGAAGATGACTCCGGGCGCGTTCTGGGTCACTTCCTTTTCCGGCTTGCGTTGTTCCAAAAGCCCGATACCCGAGCCGTTTAGATAATGCGGCCCGTTGGTGGCCTTGGTCGTGAAGGCATCGGAATTTTGATAATAGGCGTGTACGGTGATACGGGCCCCATAGGGCGAGATGTCGAGCTGCCGACCCGGTTGCAGCATCTCCGCGTTCCAGGCGAACACGCTATTGGTGTCGCCCCGGCTCTCCCAAAAGGCCAATTCGAATTCATGATAGGCCGTGGTAAAATGCCCGATCTCCCCTTCCGCCAAGGTGAGTTGGGATTCCACCGCAAGCATCTGGGTGATGAATCCGCCCACGAGCAAAGCCATGATCCCCAGGTGGACGATCCAAAGTCCGATGCGGTTGACGCGCCAGGCCAACTGCACCGTCATCATCACGGCGAGTTGAACGGACAAAATCCAGATGACCAGGCTCGCTCCCGGCAGCGGGAAAAAACCGCCGACCAGCACGATCCCGTAACCGAAGAAACGTTTCTGCGCTTCGAACAGACCATGATCGGCCTGGTACAGGGTGCCGAAGAAGATCAGCGCGAAAAGGATCAATAGGCAAACCAGGGTGATGGCGGGATGCAGCACGGCCTTGACGAGGCCGCTACGGGCGGCCGTCCGCCGCCAGGATCGCGTTTCCGTCATGCCTTAGGGCCCTCGATGCGCAACGTCTTGCAGAAGGCCGCGACTTGGGGCTTTTGCTTTTTCACCTGGGCGAAATCGCCCATGGCCTTCACGAACACGGTATACTCCTCGGTCTGCACGATGGCGCCGTAGATGGTCTTGGACTGCGTCATATCCCCCGAAAGCATCCCGGTCAGATCGATGAGCATGCCTTCCTGCCCGGTGGCGGTTTTGAAGCGGGGCGCCTTCTTGATGATTGCCTCCATCTCTTCCGGGGAAGCCTTGAGCCCCACCTGGCCCATCCAGCGGCGGATATTGGCCTCCAGGCCTCCCGCGGTCCCTCCGAGTTGCACCACGGAAACGTCCACGGCATTCGGATCGATTTCGCCGGAGTTGGCCAGATTCGCATCCATGGCCGCGAAGCTCCCGATGCGCATGGCGTTGGCGGAATCCTTCGGCATCCAGCCCTTGGGTAACGTCCACGTTACCTTGATATCCGCGGGCGGGCCCGCCATGGGCGGCATCCCCGTTCCTCCCGGCATGCCCATGCCGCCCATGGGACCGGCGGCGGCGAGGGGTTTGAAAGCCACCTCGGAATAAACTCGGGGCTTTTCCTCCTCGCACCCCAGCAGGGCGAGCAGAACGGCGGCTACGGCGAAGGTGGATTTCAGGCTGAAAATGCGGTTTTCCGGGAAAAAAGGCGGTCTCGACATCGGGGTTAATCTAGAAAATGAGCCTTCTCCGCATTTTCGCGCGCATCCTCGCTGTCAACCGACCCGGGGCCGGCCCAATTGGGGCCGAACGTCCCGTTTCCGCCCGGCGGGACTATCCGGGTGGGAATTTCGGGAATCCAACCGTTGTGGATAGATCAGGGGTAAAAACTTTTTTTCCGCTCCCCTGCGGAGATCGAATCCACATATGCCGCAACGCGTTCATCCTGCTTTATATGTGGATAGTGTTGAAAAGAAAAGGCGATTCCGGCCCTTCCGTTTTGGCTATCCTTATCCCTCTAAAACGCCCTCTTCATCGCCATTCCGGACCTCTTTCGGCTAAGTCCTTGTTTCTTCTTTAAATAGCCTCAATCCACAACATATTGTGGGGGGATCGGAAAAAATACCCATGATCTAGTTGCAAAGGTATTTTCAAAACACTACACTTCATCAGCAAGTCGACGCTAAATGCAGAACTCCCCACCGAACCGCCCAGCATGGGGGTCGATCCGCCAAGCAGGCTGGAAGCGGTCTCCCAAGAGTGGGCCGGCCCCGAAGCGGGCCAAAAGCGCGAAAGCGCGAACAGCGTGCAGGTGAAGAAGGTACGGCGGAGGCGGGGAAGTGTATCTGGCGACGAGAGGCTGAACGGGACAACCGGAGTATCGCTACCCGGGTTCATAGCAGGAACAAGAGGAGAAGGGTTCAATGAGCATGACGCTGGTGGACAAGGAGTCCGTGCGTACGATTGATGCAGTGGGAACGGTAGTCGCGGGCCTCGACCCGGCCAAGTACCAGGTGGAGCGCCGCAACGGTACCGTGGTGAGTTTCAAGGGCGAGAAGATCGTCAATGCCATCACCAAGGCGTTCCTGGCCCAAGAAGGCCTGGAACGCGCCACCGCTCGCATTTCGGAAGAGGTCCAACGCATCGCCGACCTGGTCTTCTCGGCCCTGTCCAAGCGCCGGCCGAACGGCGGCACCTGGCATATCGAGGATATCCAGGACCAGGTGGAACTGGCCCTCATGCGCGTGGGCCGGCCCGAGGTGGCCAAGCGTTACGTGCTGTACCGCGAAGAGCGCGCCCGCCTCCGCGAAGCCGCCAAGTCCGGCGCCGCGGCGGTTCCGGCCCAGTCCCCGGCCATCGAGTATACGGTGACCGACGTCCAGGGCCAGGTGAAACCCCTGAACCGCGCCCGCGTCGAAACGGTCATCCGCGAAGCCGTGACCGGCTACGAGGCCGTCGTTCCCTTCGACCGCATCCTCAAGGAGGCCCTGGCCAACCTCTTTCCCGGCATTCCCGAGAAGGACGTTTCCAAGGCCATGGTCATGGTGGCCTGCTCCCATATCGAGGAGGACCCCGCCTGGAGCTTCGTCACCGCCCGCATCCTCATGGACGATATCCGGGACGAAGTGCTCGGCGAGCGCCTGACCCAGGCCCAGATGACCCCGCGCTACGCGACCTATTTCGGCGAGTACGTGCAATTGGCGGTGGACGCGCAGCTTTTGGACAAGCGCCTGCTGGAGTTCGACCTCGATCGCATGGGCAAGGCCCTCAAGCCCGGGCGCGATCTCGACATCACCTACCTAGGCTTGAAGACCCTGGTCGATCGGTATTTCGTGCATACCCCGGATGGCCGCACCATCGAGCTCTTGCAAGCCTTCTGGATGCGCGTCGCCATGGGCCTGGCCCTCAACGAGGTGGACCGCGAGACCCGCGCCATCGAATTCTACGAGGTGCTCTCCAGCTTCCGCTTCACCAGCTCCACGCCCACCCTGTTCAATTCCGGCACCCTACATTCGCAGATGTCTTCCTGCTACCTCACCACCGTCCCGGACGATTTGAACGGCATCTTCGGCGCCATCCGCGATGATGCCATGCTGTCCAAGTTCGCCGGCGGACTGGGCAACGATTGGTCCAACGTGCGCGGGCTGGGCTCGCATATCAAGGGCACCAACGGCAAGAGCCAGGGAGTGATCCCCTTCCTCAAGGTGGCCAACGACACCGCCGTGGCGGTGAACCAGGGCGGCCGCCGCAAAGGCGCCATGTGCGCTTACCTGGAAACCTGGCACATGGACATCGAGGAATTCCTCGACCTGCGCAAGAACACCGGCGACGACCGCCGCCGCACCCATGACATGAACACGGCCAACTGGATCCCGGACCTGTTCATGAAGCGCGTGATGACGGACGGGGAATGGACCTTGTTCAGCCCCAACGAGGTCCCGGACCTGCACGATCTGTACGGCCAGGCCTTCGAGAAGCGTTACAAGCATTACGAAGAGGAGGTCCGCCAGGGCCGCATCAAGACCTTCAAGAAGATGAGCGCCACGGCCTTGTGGCGCAAGATGCTCACCATGGTCTTCGAAACCGGCCATCCCTGGATGACTTTCAAGGATCCCTCCAATGTCCGTTCGCCTCAGCGGCATGCGGGCGTGGTGCATAGCTCCAACCTCTGCACCGAGATCCTGCTCAACACCAGCGAAGCCGAAATCGCGGTCTGCAACCTCGGTTCCCTGAACATGGTGGCGCATATCCGCAATGGCAAGCTCGACGACGGGCTGATGGGGGAAACCGTCGCCATCGCCATGCGCATGCTCGACAACGTCATCGACCTGAATTATTACCCCGTGGTCCAGGCCCGCAATTCCAACCTGCGCCATCGCCCGGTGGGCCTGGGGCTGATGGGTTTCCAGGACGCCCTCTACGAGCTGGGTATCGCCTACTCGTCGGACGCGGCCGTGGAGTTCGCGGACTATTCCATGGAGGTCATCTCCTACCATGCCATCCTGTCCAGCTCCAAGCTGGCCAAGGAACGCGGGACCTATCCCAGCTATCAGGGATCATCCTGGTCCAAGGGCCTGCTTCCCATCGACACCATCGAAATCATGGCCGCCGAACGCGGCGAGCCGGTCTTGATGGACACCAAGTGCAATCTGGACTGGGCTCCGGTGCGCGAGCATATCAAGCTATGGGGCATGCGCAACTCCAACACCATGGCCATCGCGCCCACCGCCACCATCTCGAACATCATCGGGGTCTCGCAGTCCATCGAGCCCACCTATAAGAACCTGTACGTGAAGAGCAACCTTTCGGGCGAGTTCACCATCATCAACACCTACCTGGTCGAGCGCCTCAAGAAGCTGGGCCTATGGGACAAGGCCATGGTGGACGACCTGAAGTACTTCGACGGCGAGCTGGCCGAGATCAAGCGCATCCCCGAGGCGGAGAAGAGGATTTTCCTGACCTCGTTCGATATCGAGCCCAAGTGGATGATCGCCTGCGCCATGAAGCGCCAGAAGTGGATCGACATGGGCCAGAGCCTGAACCTGTACATGGCCCAACCTTCGGGCAAGAAGCTGGACGCCATGTACAAGCTGGCCTGGCAGGCCGGCCTTAAGACCACGTATTACCTGCGATCCCTGGGCGCCACCAACGCGGAGAAATCCACCCTGGACAAGACCCGCGGCGTGAACGCCGTCTCAGCGGGCGACGTGCTGGCGGGCCCGGTCAACGGCCTGGACGGCAAGTCCAAGGAGGCCTCCATCGCGAGCGCCGCCATCAAGCCCAGCATCGTGAAGGACCCGATGGATTCGGCCTCCGCCGCCGCGGTGCTGGCCGCCCTCAAGGGGTCGAACGGGGCCGCCCAAGGCTCCTCAGGCTCGGCGCTGGACCGCGCCGCCGCCTCGGCCCGGGAATTGGCCGAAGCCGAAGCAGAAAAAGCAGCGGCCAAGGCCGCCTGTTCCATCATCAACGGCGAGGAGTGCGAAGCATGCCAATGAATTGGGATGACGAAGACGATAAGAGCGGATCCCCCAGCGTATTCGGCGGGGCGGCCGTCGCACCCGCCGCGCCGACCGCGGAGCTGAAGCCCAGCGCGATCCTCGCCGAGACGGTCATGACCCCGCGGTCGCCCGCCGTCCAGCGCATGGTGGCGGAAGCCGCCGCGGCCCGGCCGGCCGCTCCCGCGCAAGGCCTGCGTCCTAGCGCTCCGCCCGTCCTGGACGCCGCCGCGGAGGCCATGGCCGCCGCCGCCGCCTCCCTCAACGGCACCGCCAAGCTGGTTTCCTTGCTGGGGGAATCCGTCTCCCGCGTGAAGGTGGATGAGAAGCGCATCATCAATTGCCGCGCCGACCTCAATCAATTGGTGCCCATCAAGTACCAATGGGCCTGGCAGAAATACCTGGACGCCTGCGCCAACCACTGGATGCCGCAGGAAATCAACATGTCCCGGGACATCGAGCTGTGGAAAAGCAACGAGCTCACCGAGGACGAGCGCCGCATCGTGAAGCGCAACATGGGCTTCTTCTCGACGGCGGATTCGCTGGTGGCCAACAACATCGTGCTCGCGGCCTACAAGCACATCACCAATCCGGAATGCCGCCAGTACATGCTGCGCCAGTCCTTCGAAGAGGCCTTGCACACCCACGCCTACCAGTACATCGTGGAGTCCCTGGGACTGGACGAAGCCGAGATCTTCAACATGTACCATGAGATCAACACCATCCACGGCAAGGATGCCTTCGAGATCGCGCTTACCCGCGAAATGCTCCGCCCCGACTTCGAGACGGAGAGCTTCAAGGGGGCCCAGACTTTCCTGGAGAACCTCATCGGCTACTACGTGATCATGGAAGGCATCTTCTTCTACAGCGGCTTCGTGATGATGCTCAGCTTCCAGCGCCAGAACCGGCTGCCCGGATCCGGCGAGCAGTTCCAATACATCCTCCGGGACGAAACCATGCACATGAATTTCGGCATCGACGTGATCAACCAGATCAAGATCGAGAACCCGGATCTGTGGACCCCGGCCGTCAAGGAGAAGTCCACCGAACTCGTCCGCAAGGCGGTGGAGCTTGAGATCGCCTACGCCAAGGACACCATGCCGCGCGGCATCCTGGGGCTGAACGCCGCCATGTTCGAGGATTACGTCCAATACGTGGCGGACCGCCGCCTGGAAAAGATCGGCTTGGCCAAGGTGTATGGGGCAAGCAATCCCTTCCCTTGGATGTCGGAAATCCTGGATCTCAAGAAGGAGAAGAACTTCTTCGAGACCCGGGTGACCGAGTACCAGACGGGCGGGGCCTTGAGCTGGGAATAACCGACGGCCGCCCCTTGCGGGTGGACGACGGCCCGGCGCGGCAAACTCCGCCAGGCCGGGCGGGATTTCGATTCGGATCCGAAGGGGCTCGCGCAAGCGGGCCCTTTCGCGTAGTGTAAAGGAAAGGAAGGGAAACATGAGTGAAGATAAGATGGGCAGTACGCTATGCCCTGGAAGGCGGCATGAAGGCCTGGCTCATGGCCGGGAACCCGGCGGCGACCGGGCCGGGGCGATCTAAGCCTAACGCGAGGCCAGCATGATCGAGATCCGGGAGAGGACCGTGTTCGAGGCGCCTATCGAAGCAGTGTTCGACGCGGAGCGGAACATTGATCTCCATTCTATGACCCAGGGTCATCGGGGCGAGCGGGCCGTGGGCGGGGTAATGGCGGGGTTGATCGGGCAAGGGCAGGAGGTGGAGTGGGAGGCCGTGCATTTCGGGGTCAAGCAGCGGCTGCGGGTGCGGATCACGAATATGGTGATCCCGACTTACTTCCGGGATGAGCAAGTGTTCGGGGCCTTCAAGAGGTTCACGCATGAGCACATCTTCAAGGAGGTAGGGGAGGGGCGGACGGAGAAGACGGACGTGATGCGGATCGAGGCCCCGCTGGGGCCGTTGGGGTGGTTCGCGGAGAGGGTGTTTCTGGGGGATTATATGCGGCGATTTCTGAGGAAGAAGAATCAGGATTTGAAGAGGTGGATGGAAGGTATGGGTAAAACGCCATAGTGCTGTTCCATTAGACGGGTCGGCGAGGGTCATGCGGCCTTGTTACCAGTACGAGATGCCATTCCGGGACGTCCTTTGGATAGCTACTTTTACAAGCCACGCCCGGTCGTCCGGGTTACGCCCGGGTCGTCCGCGCGCATGGAGGCAACATGGCAGCAGTCAACGCATATCTCAATTTCGACGGCAATTGCGACAAGGCTTTCGACTTCTACAAGTCCGTTTTCGGCGGCGAATTCCTGACGCGGATGCGCTTCGGCGAGGCGCCGGGCATGGACGTACCGCCTGAACAGAAGAACAAGCTCATGCACGTGGCCTTGCCCATCGGCAAGAACACGGTCCTCATGGGCAGCGACTGGTCCGCGCAGTTCGGCCCCATGGTGCGCGGCAATTCCTTCTCCCTCTCGGTGACAGCCGATTCCCAACCCGAGGCTGACAAGGTATTCAAGGCCTTGTCCGACGGGGGCAAGGTGACCATGCCCATCGGCGTGGCTTTCTGGGGCGCGTACTTCGGGATGTGCACCGACAAGTTCGGCATCAATTGGATGGTGAACCACGAAATGAAGAAGGCCTGAGCCGGCATCCGCCGTCGTCATAAATGCCCAGGCATCGTCCCAGACGTTTCGAAGCCGTTTCCCAGCCCCTATTGCCGCGTGCCGCCTTCCTCAGGCGCCTGGCGCGGCACGGGGGCGTGGCCACCCTCTTCATTGCGGTCTCGCTACTGATCGGAATGGCCGGGTACCGGGCCTTCGGGGGCTTGTCCTGGTTGGACTCCTTCCTGAATGCGAGCATGATATTGACGGGCATGGGTCCGGTTTCGCCAATGACGACGCCGGCGGCGAAAATTTTCGCCGGCTGCTACGCGCTCTTCAGCGGCTTGGCCTTCTTGAGTTCGGCGGGCATCTTATTCGCGCCCATCGCGCACCGCGCCTTACATCGGTTCCATCTGGGAACGTAGGCGCGTCAGATCCATCAATCCCGGAATCGGCTCTGCTTAGCGGGGAAATGGGAAGCGCGGAAAATCCCCGAGGTTTACCTTAGAGGCGTCCTTATCAGTAGGACCGATGCAATCGCTTTCGCAGCGCCGGGAACCATGAGCAGAATACCCACATACGCTTTTCTCCCCTTGTTCGGGTCCATGGCCATCGCAGGCCCCGTCACCACCGTGCCTTGGAACGGGCATACCGGCGCCGTCAGCTTCACTTACGACGATGCCCGCTCCAGCCAGATCCCCAACCTTTTGCCGCAATTGGATTCCCTCAAGATCAAGGCGACCTTCTTCATCGCGGTGACCGGGACGGGCGGGGACTTCGAAGCGAGGAAGGCGGATTGGATCAAGGTCGCCAGGAACGGCCACGAATTGGCGAACCATACCAAGAACCACGTGAACGTGCCCGCCGATCCGCAAGCCGCCAGCATCATCCAGGAAATGGCGACCTATCTGCGCGCCCTCGACCCCAGCGTCCAATCCGTCAGCTTCGCTTATCCCAATTGCAATATCAACGGTAAGACCGGCGTGGGCTCGGAGGACTTCCTCGCGCGGGGATGCGGGGGAACCCGTTTTGCCTGGAACACCCAGCCCGCGGATTGGATGAACATCGAGGGCCTTATCCTAGGGCCTACGAGCGTCGCCAGCGGGATCAGCCACATCAAAGGAGCCAAGTCCGGGAATACCTGGGCCGTCACCATCGTACATGACGTGAAAGAGAACCCCGATACCTACAGCCTTACCCCGGCGGACAATCTGTCCATGCTCAAGGCCGGCGTTTCCAGCGGGGTGTGGATCGATACCTACCAGAACATCGGCGCCTACTATCGCGCGCATTTCACCATGGACACGGTTACCGCGACTGCCACTTCCGATGGCTGGAAGATGGCCTGGACTTCTCCCAACCCCAAGCTGCCGAAAAGCATCAATCTGCGCGTGAAGCTTTCCGCGACTCCCTTCGGAAGCGCCTTCACGGTCCAGCAAAACGGCGTCACCATCGCCCCGGAGTCCGATGGATCTTACGTCATCGACTTCATGAAGCTTTCCTTGAACGTGCTCAAGACGACAACTGGCGTGGCGTCGGGTGCGTTCCTGCCTTCCACTTTGCGGGCCCGTGCCGTCCGCAACGGGATCGCCTTCGAAGGGGTTGTCGGCGAACCTGAAGCCCTGGTGGTGGATGTGCGGGGAAGCCGGGTGTTCCAAGGCAAAGTAGCCCATGGCCTGGTCCCGCTCCCGATGGACCGGTTGCAAGGAATCCTTTTCCTGACTTTGTCCGACCGCGCCAGCGGCGCGTCGGTGCGCGCTACCATCGACCCGATCCATTGAACGCCCGGTTCTTCTTCGGATCCGATTGAAATCCCTGTTGCAGGAAATCAGCGGTTGCGCCTTATGCGCGGACCATCTGCCCGGCCTCCCCAGGCCCATCCTTTCCGCCCATGCCCGGAGCCGTATCCTGATCATCGGCCAGGCCCCCGGCGCCAAGGTGGATGCCAGCGGCGTTCCTTGGAGCGATCAAAGCGGCAAGGAGCTTCGCCGTTGGCTTGCGGTCGAGGAAGGGGCTTTCTACGACGTCGGGAATTTCGCCTTGATCCCGATGGGGTTTTGCTTCCCGGGAACCGGTAAGTCGGGCGATCTACCCCCACGACCCGAGTGCGCACCGCAATGGCATGCGCGCCTGTTAAAGGCCATGAAATCGGTGCGGCTGGTTTTACTGATCGGGCTCTATGCGCAACGCTATTATCTGGGCGAGGCGGGCGGGAAGTCGGTGACGGAAAACGTAAGGAACTTCCGGCTCTTCCTACCCGGCTATTTGCCCCTGGTGCATCCTTCCCCGCGGAACAAGATCTGGCACAAGCGAAATCCCTGGTTCGAAACCGAGGTGCTGCCGGAGCTTAGGCTGCGGGTCCGCGGGGCGTTAAGGGAGGATTAAGAATTCTTGGAAACGAGTTCTTTCCACTTCGGGCTCATGGCCCAAACCCGGCCAATCCTTTCCATCAATTCCGCCATGGTGAAAGGCTTCTTGATGAAGTCCGGGCCGTCCGGGCAGAGCTTGAAGTTTGTCAGGATCTCCGCCGTATAAGCGGACATGAAGAGGACCTTTAAATAGGGCTTGATGGAGGAAAGCCGGTTCGCCAAATCCCGGCCATTCATGTGAGGCATGATGATATCCGAAATCGGGATATCGATGTTGGTTTCCGGGGTCGTGGCGATGGCAAGGGCTTCGCGTCCGCTCTTGGCTTCGAATACTTCGAAACCGGAGACTCTCAGATTCAGGCAGATAAGTTCCCTGACCGACCGTTCATCGTCCACGACAAGCAGGGTCGGCTTCCTATTGGCTAACAATCCGGCATCGCCCTTCTTTTGGAATGAATGGAAACTAATTCTGTGCCGATCAGTCAGTAGGTATTTCTTAAGTAGGAGAACCAAAATCGGAGAGCCTGGGGACTGGAAAGCGGGAATTCGGGGGCCAAATCCCGGAAGGAAAGGTCTAATCCGGAACGATGAAGCCCCATTCACGGGCCGGAAGCCGGCTTAACCCCATCATCACGGGAATTTCCGGGTCATGGGGATTCTCGAGGCCCTTTTCCACTGCTCGCTTGCGAAGGGTAAGCTTTCGGCCCATCGGGTTCATCTGCCGAAAGAGATTCACGTCCCTGGGAGTCAACGCGACTCTCTGTCCCTTTTCATCGAGATAGTAGGTGCCGGAATCCTTCACCAGTTTCATGGTTCTAAGCATAGAACTCGGATCGATTCGACGGTAAGTTAAACCTTGGGAAAATAAATGCGATACGCACAACATGTGCGTAAGCGCTTACCGGTAGTAGCTCTGGCCCTGGGCATGGAATATTGGTGGGATCCTATATTCGCCCCATGCCAAAAGGAGCTGGGGATTCGTCGGCTCACGGCCGCGAAGCCTTGGACGCATGCCGGATGCGCGTTTACGATCTCATCTTTCTGGAATGCCGCATGCCGGTGATGGACGGCTTCGCTGCCGTGCGTGAGATCCGCGCCGGGGAAACCGGGAAAGGGAGGCGGGCCTACATCGTAGGGATGGCGGAAAAGGCTGGGGAGGATTGGGCGGGGCCCGGTCTTCCGCAAGGGATGGATGCGCTCATCATCAAGCCCTTGAACCTCGAGGCGGTACGGGAGTCCCTCCACGGGGCCACGAGCAAACGCCAAAACGTTCGGCCTGCTTAAGAAGTGGCCGCATAAACGGGTTCTACTACGGCCGGCTCGCAGGCGCGACGCCATTTTTTTATTTAGGGGCGGAACATGCCTCTCCTCCAGCATAGATGCGCCTACCCGTTCCGATAAGCTTAGGCATCTGCCTGCTGTCCGCGCCGCTGGCCCGGGCGGCTGGCCCGTCTCCCCTGACCGATACGGAAAGGTTCCGGCTGGAAGATCGCTATCGCGTGGGGAATTACCTGGCCATGGGCGGCTTGTTCGCCGAGGCCGTTGCCGCCTTGACCCATGATCGCGCCCTGGCATTCGGCTTCTACGGAACATCGGCCGCCATGCGCTTCACGGGGCTTCCGATCATGGCCTCGTCGGCCCGCGCCTTATGCGCAGAAGGCGGTCCGAGTCCTTGCGCCAACCGGGGCTATGCGTATCTCGTTCTTAGCGCGGTGGCGGAAGTGGGCTTGGCAGGAGAGTTGTACGCCCTCGATTACGACCGACGCCACGGGATGCCCCGCAGCTTGTCGCATCTGGCGGGCGCATACGCCGCCGCGGGCGCTTCCACCACGGCCTATCTGGTTTCCTGGTATCGTTTCCGCGACCTTCGATCGCGCAGCGGGGAAGAGGAGCGAGTGTCCTGGGCGGTCCGGCCCGTTCCCGGGGGAGCGGGACTAACCTTGCGTTTCGCTCTCGGCGGAGACCGCTGACTCCTCGCCCCGGAGGGCCGCTTCTCCGCGATTCGCTTCCCTTTGATCCGTTCCCGGAAGGGAAAAGCGATAATGCACCCAGGCCTGGATGCCGATGACCACGGGCGCCAGCAGAATGGCCGAGACAACCGCCAAGAGCGGGAGGGCCCCCAGCGCCCGTCCGAAGGGCGCCGTTCCGATCAAGGCAATAGCACAAAGCGCCAGCACCCGCGAGGTGGGACGGATATAGGAACGATCCTCTTCGTCCTCGGACATGATCCGGGTGAGACCCAGGATGGCGAGGGGGATCACCGCCAGGGAGAGGCAAAACAGCCAGGGGACGTCGCCTGGCAGGCTGCCGCCCAAATGCCCTATCAAAACCTTCACGCAAGCCCCTACGAAGCTCAATGCGGCCAAGAGCGGAAAGTGCAGGAAGATGAGGGCCTGCATGTTATGGTAGCCGGGCTTGGTCTCCTGCTCGCTGGTCATGTCGAAATACAGGCTCCAGAGGAGGAAGGACAGGAAAAGGGCCAGGGCCGCGGCGCCCCAGGCCGCCGGGCTGCGGTGCTTGGCTTCGGTCACTCCCGCCACCGTTCCGACGATGCTCTCCGTCAGCACGATGATGGTGAAGAGACCGAAGCGCTCCACGAGAGCGGCGGAAGCCGAGAATACTTGACCCCGCTCGCGCAGCACCCCCACGATGGTGGGCCACCCGGCCAATGGGGGCGAAATGTCGACCAAGACCGCGGCGATCCAAAGCCCGGTCGCCATGCGCGCGTGGCAAAAGGCGGACGCGATTAGGATCGCCAATCCGATGAGATAACCTACGGTGAAGAACTTGCTGAAGACGCGATGGGAAGGATCGAAAAAGCCCACGCTCCACCACAAATACGTGACGATGGCTTGCGAAAAGGCGAAGGCGAGGGCGAGACCGCTGGTGCGGCCGGCGAAGGCGGCGGGAATGGCGATGGCGACCGCGCCGATGGCGAGCATTTGCAGGAAGGTCAGCACGCGCGTGCGGATGCCGTCGCTGCCATGCAGATCATAGTATTGGCTGCCGTTGGTCCAGGCCCAGAAGATGAGGGAGAAAAGCAGGAAGCAAGCGCCCGCCACCGGCCAGGAGGGATGGGTCGAAAGCTGGTGGGTCAATTGGGAAATGGCGGCCACGAAGGAGAGATCGTAAAACAGCTCGAGCCAGCCGATCTTGCGTTCGTGCAGGCGATCGTTGAAATTGCGCGGGGGGCCCCACCAGAGGTTCCTATTGCTTCCGGACATGCCTAGCTGATCTCCACTGGGCCAAAAAGTAACTCCTCGCGATATCGTCTACGCTATGGAGAGCGTACCCAGCGGTACACAGGATGCTCTGGGGGCAACCATCCTATCCGCGGCTGGGGGCAGGATGGAGCGGATTTCACCAACATATCCGGCCAATTCGGATCTTGCGTGACAGGCGGAAACATTTTTACTTCCTTTCCGCACTAATTACGGCAAGGGGGGATTCGCGCAAGCGGAATCGGACTGCCCCCTTATCCAATTACCAACGGGGGAAATTTCATGGGTAGGTTGAACGGTTTGATCATTTCAATGTCCATTGCCGCCATAATCGGCGCGACAAGCGAAAAGGCCGAGGCGGCGAGCGCGAAGGCGAAGGCCCGGGCCTACGCCGATACCGCCGACTACTCTCTATCCAGTTTCGACTACGGGCTGTTCGCCGGGTCTTGGGGCGGCTATTGGTTCGAATACAGCGATATCAACTCGGCTGCGGCGGACGATACCACCTTGAGGGGGAACTCGAGGTTCACCGCCGGGGATTCCATCACCGGCGCGCCGTTCCCTAACGATAGCATTACCGGTGCATATGATCCGCGAACCTTTACGCTGGATAGAACGGGCGATACCACCCTCCATTCCTACCACATGGGATTCGCCCTGGGCTCTCGCAAACTGAGCTGCGGTACTGCCTGCAGCTACGACCCGTACATCGGCTGGGGCATGAATTTCACCTATAGGTCGGCGCCCGATGACACCGTTGATCTGACGGGCTCGACGGGGATTTCCTTCTGGGCTAAGGCCGACACGGATACCGTAACGGTGAGTTTCAGCGTAGCGACCCTCGATTCTACTCCTGGCGCCGCCGACTATAGCCAGGTATTCAAAATCGGTCCGACCTGGGCGAAGTACACATGCAAACTCGTAGCCTCAGCCGATTTCGCGGAGCCGGCCTATGCGACCCCTAAGCCCTTCAATCCCGCGCACGCGACCGGGATGGGTTGGAATTTCAATAAGGGTTTGAATGCCAAACACCCCACGAACGGGATTGAAATCGACGATCTCTTAATCGATCATTGGACGGACTATCCCCCGGAAGACGATGCCATCCGTCCTTTGGCGCGCGCCTCGGCTGCCCACGCGGGCTGGCGCCTGCAAGTCCAGGGATCGCAGATCCGGCTGGTCCGTCCCGATGGGGACCGTCTAATTCCGCTCAACCTGAATGGCCGCGCCCTGCCGGCGCGTTGAGAGTAATCCGCCGCGGAAGCGGCCCATCTGCCTGCGCGCCCGGTCCTGACCGGTCCGGGACGCCTTCATCGAGACCCTATGGCAAATGAAACAGGGATTGGGGCCGGGCCCGGCCTTGATCTAGTCGCGCGAATCCAAGCCAAGCGCACCCAGGTGGACGCCTGGTTGGCGCGCATGCGGCCCCGCAAGCGCCGCTTGCTGAACACCACTATTGTCGGAGGCGGGATTTCCGCCCTGCTCACCGCGGGACCCGCGCTGGGCGGCAAACCCTTTACCGATTGGCTGACGGATTCCCTTGGCCTGGCTTCTCCGGCTTGGCGCCTACTCTGCGGAATGGCTGCCGTCGCCTCTTGTTCGGCCGCCTTGGCTACGCAGATCATCAAGTCCAACAGCCTTGAGGAAAACCTTGCCAAGGCGCAGGGGTGCAGCGCCAAACTCGAGATCCTGGAGCTGGGCTTGGTTGCGGGGCAAATTGACTTTAAAACCGGCCTGGAAGAATTCGCGCGCTGCGCGGAATCGATCGCTTTCCTCCAAGGCGCTTAAGCAGTAGCCTCATAAATTTATGAGACTACTGCTACGGACCCTTTCAGAAGGCGTGGTAGTCGAAGCCCACCGCGTAGACCAAGGCGCGCTTCTTCACGTCGGCGGTGGGGGGCAAGGGGGGCGGCAAATCCGCTTTATCGTCGAGACCGAAATTACCGGTCCATCCTAAGGTGATCCCGAAATTCCGGCCTATTCCGTACCGCCCTCCCAAGCCCGTGGAGATGCTGTTCAAGGCGGGATTTTCGAGTTGGTAGGAAGCTTGATCGGCACCCGTGATGGTGTACTGGGCGCTTGCGCTCAACTTCAACGGCAGGCGGTCCGACGTGTATTCCAATCCCGCGGCGAATTCATACCCATCGTCATGTTTGTCCTCTATCCCGTCCCAATTGGCTTGGCTGTTGAAGTAAACGTTCATGGAGAGATCGGCGCGCAAGACAGGCAGGATGCGGTAGCCGGCCCCCAGCCCTAGGACCGCCGGCAGATCGCGGTTGAATTTGGTTCCGTACGGGCGCAGGACCGAGCGTAATTGCGCGATGTACGCGTCGCGGGTGCCCGGATCATTCTTGAAAACCCCGTCCAGATTGAGCTCGGAGCGCTGCACTTCCCATTCCAGGGGTACCGTGGCTTCATAACGCACGGCGAGGATCCAATCCGGGCCTGGAAAGAAGTCCACGCTGGCCACGCCGGAATAACCGCGGGCTTCTTCCATGTGGTCGATGAGCTTCGAGGTGTTGGCAGGCGGGAAGTCCTTGCCAGCGTCCACCGTGATGTCGGTGCGGGCGTAGAGGGTGCGGGCCGCCAAGGAGGCCGAGAACCAGGGCCGCGGGGCGTAGCTGCCTCCCAAGGTGAACCCGTAATAGACGGACCGCAAGTAGGCGTCGGCATTCAGTTTCTGGACTTGCAAATTAGTTTCGAGCGGAAAAGTGGTGGCCGAGCCTTTCTTGTACTCGAGTTCGCCCCCGCCCCCGGGGAAGCTGAAGGCCGCGAAACCGGCCCAATCATCCTTCTTGTAAACCGCGAAAGCGGTCGGGTAGATGGGGCTTACGATATCCGAGGTATAGGTGATCTTCTGGGCCGTGGCGGTGGGCGCGAAGCTTTGCTGATTGAGTTTGGCCACGGTTTGGTTGGAGAGGGACAATGACAGGCCGTCCTGAAGTTTTACGGTCCCGGCGGGATTGTAGATGGATACGTCCGCGCCTTCGGTTGCCGCATTCCGGCTTAGGTCGCGGATATATTCGGCGCTATTGTTGTTTCGGTTATCCACGCTGCCTGCTCGCGCGGCGGGAACCAGCGCAAGGGACATGGCCAGGGTAGGGAGCAGCCGTAAGCGCATATGGGTATTCCTCCTGTCGGGGGGCGAGACGCGCCATGAAGATTTCCCGGCGCATTTTGTGGTAACCAAGCCGCGGGAAAATTAAATCTTAACCTCGCGCTGTCAAAGAGCGCGGGAAAACTATACTTTCCTGCTTATCCGCGGAGGGACGCATGCGCACAGGATCGCAAATGAAGTTGATCACGATTCTCGCCGCATCGGCGATGGTCGGATGTTTCGATAGCACGAACAACGACAACGGCGGGTCGGGGATCACCGCTCAATACTACGTGGCAGTGGGCAATAGCCTTACCGCCGGTTTTCAGAGCAACGGGTTGCGCGCCGATTGGCAGAAAGAGAGCTATCCCGCCTTGATCGCGAAGCAAATGGGCGTGGATGCCGATTTCCAGCTCCCTCTCGTGGATTCGCCCGGGATCGGGGGCAAGGTGAATGGGAAAATCACCGAGCCTTTAACGCTGGATTCCACGGGCTCGGCCATCGCGGCGACCAAGTTCCTGGCGGTGGATCCGGCCACCCTGCTTTCAAACAAGACGCTGAACCGCCCTTATAACGACTTGGCCGTGCCGGGATGCACGACCCATGATTTCATTTTCGCATCCGACAGCAGCACCTCCCAAGGCAACAACGGCCTCTTCAACATCATTTTGCGCCCCGGCCTGGAAGGCGGCCTCAGCATGATGCGACAGGCCATTCTGCTGCAGCCCACCGTGCTCACCATATGGATCGGGAACAACGACATCCTAGGGGGTATCACCTCGGGTACGGTGATCGAGGGGACCACGGTGACGCCCGTCGCCGCGTACAAGCAGATGATGGATTTGGCCCTCGACACTTTGCTTCGGGAAACCCAGGCCCATATCTTCCTGGCCAATATCCCTTCCATCCCCACCATTCCTTTCGTGACCACCATCCCCACCTGGATTTTCAAACCCGACTTCACCCCGGCCGTGGACACCAGCACCAAATTCCTCACCGAAGAGTCGAACGTGAAATACATCCTGCTGCCTGCCCTGTCCTACATACAGGGCAGCAAGATGGGCGTTCCCGCCGCCTTGGGCGGCTCGGACGTGAAAATCCCCGCCAGCCTGACGCTCACCGAAGAAGAGGCCGCCACCGCCACCACCCTGGTCGAGGGGTATAACGCATACCTCAAGGCGAAATGCGATGCCAATCCCACGCGCCTGACCCTGGTAGACATCAACGCTCTGCTCGAGAAATTGCTGAAGGGCGAAATCGCCGGCCTCACCGGGACCTTCCCGCTCCTCGATCCCGCCCATAGCGCCTTCAGCCTGGATGGGGTCCATCCCAATGCAAAGGGATACCAGCAGGTCGCCAACGTCTACATCGATGCCATCAATTCCGCCCTGGGCAAGAACTACAGCCACGTAGGCGGATAACCGTTCCCCCCGGCGGGGTTCTATATTTCCCGCCATGGCGGACAAGGCGGGCGGGAGCTTTTTCGAGCGGCTGGGCGGATGGATGAAATCCAGCCGCCCTACGGTGACCTGGATCTATTGCAGCGCCATCCTGTTCCCGATGGCTTTCGCCTTGGTGGCCGCGCTGATTTTGCGTTACCGGGAAGCGGGGCAGGCGCCCACCTCCTCCCTCGGCTTCTTCACCTTGTTCTATCTGTCCCTGATGGTGACCCTGGCTTCGGTCCCCCGTTCCATCATCCCCATCCTCTTAATCTGGCTGGCGGTCGCCCGCTTTAAGCCGGCTTGGGACGAGCGTCGCTGGATCCGATACGGCGGATTATTCCTGCTCATGTTCCTGGCCGTGTCCGCCCATGCCTTGGCCTATAGGAACGGCTTCAACGTGCCCTGGCTCTTCAGCGGATGGCTGTCCATCGCATTGCCGCGCATGGCCTTTCCCATGCTGAGGGAAGGCCTGGGAAGGCCGGCTTAAGGTCCGGACCGGAACCGATGGCCACGCAGAAGGAATTGATCGCCTTCAATCGGCTCATGGCCGAAGTGGAAGAACGCCTACAAGAAGAGCGGCGGCTGCATGTGGAATACGTGCAGGTTCTGACCGCGGTAATGAAGGTCTTCGACGAGCCCAATCCCGAAAAGCTTTGCGGACTTAGGTTAACCGCGGAAGACTTGCTGGCAAAGCTGGCGGATTATCCTTTCGACGCTCCCGTAGTCTTGGGATCCATCGAGGCGCCCGGTCTACAGATTCCCGGCGGGATGGGCCGCATCCGCGCGGCCTTGGGCCGAGGGGTGGGCGAGCAATGGAAAATCCTTTCGCATCCCGCCGATCCCCATTTCCCTCCGATCCTTGCGCCCATAACGAGGCTGACGACGTGACCCTGGATTTGTCCAACGGGGCGTTGTACCATGATCGCCAATACGTGCATACCTTGTTCCGGAAGGACTTGACGGCCTTCCGGGCCAGGGTGGCGGCTGGATATCCGGGGTTGCGACTTCCCCCGATGAAGGAAACTTGAGCATGGACATCGCGACCGTCTTCCGCACCGAACCCCGCAGCTTCAAGCTGGCCTTCCAGGACGAAGCCGCGGTCAATATCGCCGAGATCAACGACGAGATCCTGGATTCGGTGGGGAAGTACGGCGAGCGCGCCGTCCTGGGTTATACGAAGAAGGGCCGCGCGGTCACCTTCGAAGAGCTGGCCCGCAACGGCATCACCTCGGATTTGCCGAACGACGGAAGTTCCGTCCTGCGCATCCTGACTTTCGACTTCAAGGAGGAAAAGCTTTTCGTGCTGGACCGGCAATCCGCCGTGCCCCTGGCGCGCCTGCGGCTGACCGTGGCCTATCGCGCCGTGCCGGCCGAACCGGCCGCCGCTCCCGAAGCCAAGCCCCTGGACCCGGAAGATGATGATTACACCCTCGACGTGTTCGTGAAGCGTAAGGAAGACTGACCCGGGTCCGCCGTCCGTTGCGCACCCGAGCCTGGCCAGGTTAGGGCAGGCTGCCAGGGCCGGAGCCTACCGTCCCTTCTTCCTATCCTGGTGCACCCCGGCATTGCGTAATTGCCCTTCCATCACCCCGTACTTCTCGACCACGCCGAGGCGGGCGAAGACGCTCCCAGGATCGGCCGCGCCGTTGAGAAGGGACGCGTAGGCCTCCACCTTGGCCCGCAGCGCCTCAGGGCCTTCGTAGAGGGCCTCCAGGCGGAAGCGGCGTACGCCTTTGGCCAAAAGGCCGGGCGCCAGCTTGGCCGCGCTTTGCGGACGACCATTGAACATGGTGTTCCGGCATTCCTGATCGGCCTTGAGGGGGTGGGTGGCGCCGGTACGATCGCGTAGCTCGACGCGATGGCTTTCGCAAGGCTTCCCGCAGTCCCGGAAGCTGGAACCCTGGCTCAGGAAGGCGGCGAAAACGCAATGCTCCATGTGGAAGCTGGGCAGGTACTGGTGTACCGTGATTTCCAGCCGCTGCGGCGCGGCGGGATCGACGGCCGCAAGCGCGTCGATGAGGTCGGTCAATTGCCATTGGTTCAGATCGTAAGAGGGGCAAAGGGTGGAAAGGCCCTTGCCCAGCAGCCAGGCGGCGGAAAGCGAATTGCTGACGTTGAGGCTGAAGTCGCCCGCCAAATGGAGGCCCTTGCCCGCCAGCCAATGCAAGGCGCCCAGGTTGCGGACCAGGACCGAGTCAGGCGCCAGAGCCTCGATGACCTTGAGGTTATGATGCTCCGCGGGCTTGAGGATGCGCGTGGTAGCGATGCCGGCCCGGAATCCCAGTTCCCTTACGCGCGCTAGGGATGGCTTGTAATCCTTCCCGTGCTCGAAATCGAGGTAGACCGTATCCACCGGCAACCCCTGCAATGCCTCCAGGCTGGACGGTTCCCGGATCAGCAGATTGAGGCGGGGACGTTCCGCGTCGGCCAAAGGCGGCGCGCGCCGCAATCCTTCCAGGGCATCCCCCTCCATCCAGGCCACGGCCTCCGCCATGTCGGGCAAGATGCGCGCGGGCCGACGCGAGCGGCGCGCCTGCAAATCCGCCACGGCGGCCTGGCGCGCCTTGCGCAACTCCTTATCCGGCAGGAACAGCCCTTCGGGAAGGTCAAATGCAAAGCCTTGCAGGCGGAAGCCCGATCCCGATAGCGCTGCGGCTTCGACGGAGGCTTTTTCCCGCGTGAGCGCGGCGGCGGCGGAACGGGCGGCGGAGAGGAGGGCTTCCGAACGGCCGATCCCGAAATGGCCCAGGGAATCGCTGGCGGTGAAAACCAAGGCCTCCCCGGCGCGGCCTTGGGCGCGCATCGAAACGGGGACGGTCTTCCATCGGGATTTGTCGGAGTAGCTCTGGCGCAAGGCCTTTTCCAGCGAGGGCGAATCGTTGAGCCAGCAAGGGGCGCCTACGGGGATCTCGCCGATCGGGAAATCGTTGGCGAAGCCCACGTCGAAGGCCTCGGCGCCGGCGGACCGGGGGGTAACCGAGAAGATACGCCCGCCCCAGGTGCGCCCTTCCTTCCCGGACGGATCCGCGAAGAAGAGGCCGTCGCCGGGCTGCAGGGGATGCGCGGCTGGGAGACGCAGGCTGGCTGGACCCCGGCCCAATACGGTTCCGATTTCGAGGCCGCGATGCGCGCCATAGCGCCCGTCCACCAGGCGCTGATGATCGACCCCGCCGAGCCAGCCGCTGAAGAACCCGCGGGAATAGGTGACTTGCAAGGCGGCGATCTCCTCCGGCGTCGGCGCCTCGGCTCCCGGCCCATCCGCGCCCGGCCCGTCCGGCTTCGGCCCTTGGGTCGCGGCGATGGCGCGCCGATAGGCGGAGGCCGTGGCGGCCACGTATTGGGGGGTCTTGAGGCGCCCTTCGATTTTGAAGGAGTCGATCCCCAATTCCGTCAGGGCCGGAACTTCGTCCAGGCCGCAAAGGTCCTTGGGGGAGACCAGGTACCTGCGATCCCCCAGATCCCGCTTTTCCCCATCGACGAGCAGATCATATTCCATGCGGCAGGATTGGGCGCATTGGCCGCGATTGGCCGATCGTCCCCCGAAGCCTTCGCTGGTCAGGCATTGCCCCGAGTAGGCGACGCAGAGCGCCCCGTGCACGAAGACTTCCAGTTCCTTATCCGTCGCCGCGCGAATGAGCCCCATTTCCTTGACCGATACTTCGCGGCCCAACACGTAGCGCGCTAATCCTAAATCCGCTGTGAGCGCGATGGCCTCCGAGCTGGTCACCGTCATCTGGGTGGAGGCGTGCAGGGTTTGTTCCGGGCAAAGATGGCGCAGCAGCCGCGCCAGGCCGATATCCTGCACGATGAACGCGTCGGCGCCGGCCTGGAGGGCGCGCGGCAGAACGTCCAGCAAATCCCGCAGCTCCTTCTCGAACAGCAGGATGTTGAGGGCCAGGAAAACCTTGACCCGATGGGCATGGCAAAAGGCGATCAAGGCATCCAATTCGTCCCAAGAATGATCGATGGATCGGCCGCGGGCGTTGAAACCCGGAAAGCCTACGTATACGGCATCGGCGCCGTTATGGACGGCGGCCCGGCACATTTCCATGTCTCCTACGGGGGAGAGGATTTCGGGGGTATTGCCGGGCATGGGATAAGGGAATATAGGAACCCCGTAGCGCCCGCTTCGGGGCACGTCCTGCATTTCCGGATCGCCCCCACGGTCCCTTCGGTAAGGAATGCCCTTCCCCAAAGACCGTAAATCACGGTAGAATGGGAACGATGGTGCGAATAAAAAGGCAACGGGGGTAGTATGGGCATTACCATCCATTATCGCGGAAAGCTGGGACCGAAGGTTAAGGCCAAGGAGGCGTACATCCTGGCCAGCCTCATCAGCAAGGAGAAGGGTTGGGACTGCTCGGGATTGGCGGAGACGGATGGCCCGGCCCTATTGGCGAGCCCCGACGGGGAGAGCCCGTACGACGGGAAGTTGTACACCTTCGCTATCAATCCCCACGAGCATTGCGAGCCTCTCACTTTCCAAATCACCGCGGACGGGTACTTCAAGAATTGGTGCAAGACGCAGTTCGCGCCCCTCGAGATACACATAGGCATCGTGGACTTTTTCGACCAGCTCAGGATCAAGTTCGGGGAACTGGTAATCCAGGACGAAGGCGGATATTGGGAGAATCGCGATGCGAAGGCTCTCGAAGAACGTATCGTGAAATGCTTCATGGAGATGCAGAAGACGAAAGACGATGATCCCGATTATTACGGTCCGGTCAAAAGCGAAGATGGCCGTATCACCGATTTGGTTAAATAGGCTCCGCCCCGGACCTCGATCGCGATGGGATTCACGTTAGCGGGAATTCAGCGATAGCCAGCGGGCACCCGCTTGGCGTCCCCGCCGGTGCGAATGTACTCGGCGAATAGGCGGCGGGCCTCCGGCACCGTTCCCGCCCGCGCCGACAAGGTTCCCAGGAAAAAGTAAGGCGCCGATTCTTCCGGACAGCGGGCGGTCGCGCGCCGGCTCAAATCACCGGCCTGGGTATCGTGGCCGGCCCGCAGATGGGCCTTGGCGGCCACCACCATGAAATCGCAGGAAGCCGGATGCGCGTCCAAGCCGGCCTGAGCCAAGGCTACGGCATCGGCCTCGCGATGTCCGGCAAGCAAACCGTCCACGGCGGCCATCAGTCCCAAGGGTTCGTCCGGATCGAGTTTCCGGGCCTTGGCGGCCCATTCCTCGGCCTCTTGGTTTTTGTCCAACTTGAGCAGCACCAGGGCCAGGTGAGCGGCGGCTTCGGCGCCTGGCGCGGCCTGGAAAGAGCGGCGCAGGTTCTCTTCAGCCGCCTCGGATTTCTCCTCCCGGGCGAAGGCCTGGCCTTGGCCCAACAATCCCTTGGCCCGCCAGGAAGGCTTCTCCGAATCCATCAGTTCCGTGAAATAGAAATGGGCCTCGCCGCTCCGGCCTTGCTTTAGCAGGCAAAGGCCCTGCAGGTACTTCGCCTCGGGGTAATCCGCGCGGTACTGTAACGCGGCGGTTAACCATTTGCCGGCGGCGGCGTAGTCGCGGGCGGCGTATTCGGCCCGGCCCAGCAGGTAATGGGCTTCGGCATCGGACTCTTGCCCGGCCGGAGGCGGATCCAACAATCCTTTCGCCTTGTCGGGTTGGTCCAAGGCCAGGTAAGCTTCCGCCCAGGCCTTGCGCACCCCGAAATCGCCGGCATAGGGAGAACCGTCTATGGCGGATACGGCCTGATCGGCCCGCTTGGAGGCCGTGAGAGCCCGGGCATAGGCCGCCAGGTTGGCCCCCGAAGGCTTACCCGCGTAGAGCTTTCCGAATTCGGTGACCGCCGCTCCCGCCCGCCCCTGGGCCAACAGGCAACTGCCGAAGACGGCCAGGCCCTCGGCGCCTAGCTTAGCGCGCACCGGTTGCAAAGCCTTCAAGGCCGGGTCGCATTCCTCGCGGGCGAAATAGGCGGCGGCCACCGCCTCCGCGAACTCCACCCGCTTGGGAGCCAGGCGGGAGGCCTGCTGGAAGTGTTCCAGGGCCACCCCGTCCTGCTCGCGCTTGAGCGCCATTTCTCCAAGCCAGTAATGGGCATCCGCTTCGCGCGGGCGGAGCTTGAGCAAGGAATCCAGCAGGGCCTCGACCGGCTTCCAGGTGCCGCGGGCCAAGGAGAGCCTCGCCAAAAGCATCAGGTCGCCGCGGCCATCCGCGGAGCGCCCTTCCAATCCGAGCGCCCGCCAAAGCGCCTTCTCCGCGTCTTCGCCGCGACCGCCGCGCCAGGCCAGCCGGGCCGTGGCGCGGAAGCCGCGCGCCTGCCATTCCGGCGATTCCACGCGGGAGAGGGAATCGTACAGGCCGGCCGCCGCCGTCGTGTCCCCGGCCGCCAGCGAGGCTCCGGCGCGCGCGGCCGTAACGCGCGCGTCATCGGGTCGCAAGGCGGCCACCTGTTCCAGATCGCCCAGGGCCTCGCGCGCCTTGCCGGCTTCGGCTTTCCGGATGGCCAGGTGGTAGAGCGCAACGGGATTGGGCGCGCGGCCGTCGGCCGCTTCCGTCATCACTTTCCATAAGGCATCGCCCTCCCATGCGGGCGGCGGGGGCGGCGGCATCTTGGTCCTGGGCTTGCGGGGCGGATCGATGGACAAAGCGATGCGGCGGGCCGCTTCGGGTCCTATCATGCCCTTTATCTTGGCGAGAAAGGCCTTCTTCTTGGGCTTGGGGGCGGGGGCGGAAAAGGTTTCCTCCAGTATGGCCAGGGCGATGGACTTCGGCAGGGCGCGCTTGGCCAGATCGGCAATCTCATCCCGCTTCGAAGGCTTGGCGAGCATCCGATAGGCTAAGAGGGCTTCGGCTTCGGTGGAATCCGCGTCGGCTTTGAGCCAAGGCTTAAGAGACGTCGGCGCAGGCAATCCCGCCGCGCGCAGGACCGAATCATAGGCGTGGGCCAGGTAAACGTGCGCGGCCGTCGGGCGCCCCTGCCCCTCCACATCGGCCCAAAGCATTGACGCCCACAGCGATCGGTAGGCGAGGGTGGTATCTTCGGCGTCATAGAAGCGGCCGAAGCTGGCGTTCCCGATGGCGGAATCACGGTAACACGCAGGTGACCCCAGGGAAGCCAGCATGCCCGCGGCCAGTTGCGGGTAGTAGGGGAGGGCCGGCGTTTTGGCGTGGGCTTTGGCCTTTGATCGCGTGGGGGCCATCCCCTGGACGGGTACGCCGCCCCGCGAGGGAAGGCGATCTAATGCGAAGTCCCGCGTAAGCGTATCGCCCTCGCCGACTACGATGGAGCGCACGAGCGGCTTGGGCAGGTAACCGGCGCGCGAGACCGCGAGAGTGTAGGACCCGGGTAGCAATCCCGGGAAGGCATAAGCGCCGTTCCGGCCCGCGGTTTTGGCCGCGCGTTTCTTTCCGTCCGATGCGTACAGAACCAAGCGTGCGGCGGCCACGCCTTTGCCGGCCGGGGCCGCGGCCAAGGACGCTCGCTCGAAGATGCGGCCACGCAAGGTTTCGGCCTGCGCCGGGATAATCAAGAGCGCGCATAAGAACGCGCTTAAGAGCGGGCCATGAACACGGGTATCGACGCGCATGGCAAACCCCTCTGCCCGGGCTGTGGCGGAATCCTTAGAATGGTACGCGGCCCCTAACGGCCCGGTCCATAGCGTCTCCGCCGGTCCGGCGCCGTCAGTTCCGTTTCAGATCGGCGAGGATCTTTTCGGCTTCCGGATCTTTCTGATCGGCCGCCTTCAGGAACCATTTGAAAGCGGCGGTCTCGTCCTTGGGAACGCCCTTCCCGGTCTTGTACATCTGCCCCAGGGTGACCTGGGCGCGGGGATGGCCTTGCTCGGCGGCGGATTGGATCCAATGGGCGGCGGCGTAGGAGCTCTTCTTGGTGCCTTTGCCCCAACGGTACATCATTCCCACTTTGTATTGCGCATCGGCCATTCCCTGGTCCGCCGCCCGCTTGTACCACTTGAGGGCGATGGAATCGTTGCGGCGTACGTCTTTCCCGTTCTCGTACATCTCGCCGGCCTTGTACTGATCCGCCGCCGAGCCTTGGGTGGCCTTACGGAGGAAGGCTTTGGTGGGATCGTCATCATCCGTAACCGCCACGATACCCGAAGGCTTGGGCGGGGCTTCCGGTTTCGGGACCGCGGCTATCGCGCCTACGGGAGCCGCGAGGGAGGGTTGCGCCGGAAGGGCCTGAGAGGACGGGCCTTCGGGGTTCTCGGTGCGGTAGGGAACCGATCTCAGGATGGGAGTGCCTTTGAGCTTGACGGCGGCAAGCGCCAAGAGCGCCAATCCCACCGCGCCGAAGGAAAGCACCCGCGGCAAGCGGCCGCTGCCCCGGTTGCGGCGGCGGAAGGGAGTGGCTAAGGCCTTTTGCAGGATCGGAATGGTGGTGGTGGCGCTCGCGCGTCCTTCCGGGGTTTGGGATTGCGGCAGCAGGGAAACGCCCATGGGTATCTTGCGCGTTTCCGAGGCCTTCGCCTTGAACTTCACGGTCCTGGGTCCCGATTTGGGCTTAAGTCCGGAGTCCTGGGCCAGCCGCCACAAATCGTGGGTTACCATGGAGACGAGGGAATAGATGTCGTCGAAAACCTTGGCTCCGTGGGTGGTTTCGATTTTGTCCCGGAAGGCCTTCAGTTGCGCGGCGCGGGAGGGGTCCCTTTCGAAATGGGACGGGTGCATTCCCGAATCGGGATCGCGCAGGTAGACGAGTACCTTTTTCCCGGAGGCGGCGCCTTCGGCGTACTCGGCTTCGGCATGGGGCATATCCAGCCCCGGGGCGATGACGCCATGGAGATGCCCCAAGATCAAGATGAGTACGTCGCTCCGGCTGATCTCATCCTTGGCGGCATCGAGAGGCTGGATGGAACGCGGGCAATAATAGGTTAACGACGCGAACTGATCGGTGAGGCCTTCGAGGCCGTCGAGAACGGCGTTCCGCTCGCTCACCAAATCGCGATACGTGCTGCAGACGAAGACGTGGAGGGACTTATCCATGGGATCCCCTGATTTTCCGTGAAGTCCCCCTAGAGGCGGGACGCCTATGCGTGGGAAGGATGCCGGCGCCGGCCCGCGCCGTCCCGAGGGTTCGGGGCGGGAGGGATGAAACCGTTCCTCATTGGAACACTCCGAAATCTACTTCCGGCCCCGAGCGAGGTCAATCGGGAAAAAACCTCCCGCACGCCATCGGCGGCTGTCCCGGCCGGAAAACCAATCTAAGAAATGGTCCCGCGCCGGCCCACCGCCGCGGCTGCACGCCGGCCCGGCTCCGTCGATGCGGGACGCCGCGTCTCCTTCGCGAAGCCGCTTGGGGCCAGGGTAACGGAGGCGAGACCCCCGCCGGACCCAAAAAACCCATGGACCCTGATCAGCGGGAAAGGTCCAACGCCTCCAGATCGGAGCGGGCCGGAGATAGGGAGTCCGCGGCATAGGCTTCCCGGAAGTCGCGCTCCGCCGCGTCCCGGTCGCCCAAGCGCAAGGAGCAAAGGCCGCGATTGCCGATCGCCTCGGGGAATCCAGGCAAGGCTTCGGCAACGAGTTGGTATTCCCCGGAAGCGAGAGACCATTCCGCCCGGGCCCGGCGCGCGTTGGCCATATTGAAAAGCAAAGCCGATAAGGCCACATCCGGTCGCGCTTCGGCTAAGGAATACCAGGGCCGTTTCGCCAAGGCGAACGTCTCCCGGTAGAAGGAATCGCTGCGGGCGATCCCGCGCCGCAAGGTCTCCACGTTGAAGGTTTCCCCAGCGGTTCGCCGCAGGCGCAAGGCCAGATGACCCGGCAGGAAGATAGGGAAGAGGGGTAAATCCAGGGACCTGCCGACCGCCAAGTATAAGAGAACCAGGGCGACGCAGGAGCCACGGCGATGGACCAAGGCCAGGCTGGGCACGGAAGCGGCCAAGGTGGTGTCGGCATCCAGGGCGGCCAATCCCAATGAATCGAAGAAGAAGGCATTGAGCCTATCCATGCGCTCGCGATCGGAAGCGGCGGAGGCCAGCAAGGGCTTTAGGCGGGTGCGGTAGACGTAGAGGCTTTCGGCCAAAACCGGAGGCGATGCGGGCATGGCCCCGGGTTCGAGTTCGGCGACTTCGCGTTGGGCCAAGGCGTCGAGGGCGACGAGTTGATCCTGGAAATCCGAGGGATGCTTGCGCAGGATGGCGGCCGCCTGGGAGGCCGGATCCGGCCTTTCCAGGTGGCAAGCGGACAAGGCGAAAGCCAGGCCGGCAACGCCGAGGGATATCCGCGGAAGTCGAATCACTTCGAGGCCCAGCCTCCGGGATACACGAATAGGTCGCGGGAGGACATCATCCACACCACGAGGCGCTTATGATCGAGGTACCCGTCCCCGCGCTTTTTCAGCTTGCCCGGGGCCTCCGGCCCGCCGCCCCAGCCCATGATGAGGTCCACCGGCCCGCCCAATTCCTTGGCCAAATGGGCGGTAACGCCCGCGTGGCGGCAACCCACGGTCTGGAATACGCCGGTGTAACTGTCGCCCAACACCAGCACCGCCGAGGAATCGGAATCCTCGTATAGGTTGCCCGCATTGTCGATGACCTGGCGCCCCAGCACGGACTCGGGAGCGACCTGGCCCTTCTTCGCATCCGGCAGGCGCGCCTGGATATCGCCAAGGTTCTCGAAAGTGGTGTCCTTCAGCTTGTAGCTTTTCTTATCGGCGAAAACCGTATCGTACCAAGGATACTGGCGGACCCGCTCCGCCACCAATTGCGCGGCGGCCTCCAGGCCCACCGTGGTCCAATGCGTGTCCTGGCGCTGGTACAAGGTCCGTTTGCCGTCCTCGCTGGCGGCCTTGATCTGCAGGAAAGGATCGAGCAAGTCGAGCGTCTCGACGCGTGCCTCGGCCAAATCCCGCATCAGTTTGCGACCCATTGGTTGGGCGATATGGCCGGGAAGGGTATCGGTCCCCGAGGCCAGGTACTCCGGATAGAGATCCAATTTGGTGGGGATGGGCACGAAGAGGAAGTCGATGCCCTTGGCTGCCAATTCGTCCTTGAATGCGGTGATGGCCGGCACCGGGCTGGCGGGGGCCCCGGGCGCGCTCCAGTCGGGCGCGAGCAGGTAATCGACCTCGCGGCGGAAGACCAGGAAATTGTCCTTGGCTATCAACCCCAACACGGCGTCCGGCTCTTGGGCGGCGAAGGCCTTGAGGTCGCGATGGAAGAGGCCCAAACGCCCGCTCCATTTGGACCAATCGCCTTGGCCGTAATTTTTCTTTTCGATATCGAGCTTTGCCGTGATGGCATCCAGGCGCCCGTTCAGCCCCTTGTCCAGGCCGCGGGCCACCGGCTTGCCTTCCTTACGCTGCTGCAAAGGGGTTTTGGTTCCGCCCATCCCGTCCACCACGAAGGCATTGAAAAGCGTATCGGCGAAGGGATGCCCTTGCAAAATGAAAAGGGGGTTGGCCACCCAATTGCCAGCCAACTCTTTCTTGGCTCCTTCGGGGCTGTCTTCGTAAGGCCAGGCCGATCCGGCCTTGAGAGGGAGGAGATCGGTGTTATAAGACGGATACCAGCGCGAGGCCAGGCTACGGGCCCAATCGATGACCTGGGGTTCGCCCAGGACCTTGGTCGCGTACTCCCCGGCGATTTCCGCCGTCATGGCATCGGTGAAGACCTTGGGATCGAGGCGGCCCACCACGGAGGGGTAGCCGTCATGATCATCGTCCGGGATTTCGTTCAGGAAGGAACCGAGCCAGGGTTTGAACTCCAGTTCGACCCAGACTTCCTTTACGTTCCCGTTGGCGTGGACGTATAAGGTCGCGAACTCTTGGTAGGGCTGGGAGATGTCGGTGGAGTCGCCCCATTTCTCCCCGGTTACTGTGGCGTAGGCGTTGGCCAGGCCCGAGGCTTTCTCGAAATTCCACTTGAGCAAATGCTCGAGGACCGGCGTCCAGGCCATGGGGCGGGACTTTTCGGCGCCGGTGAGGGGCGCGAAATCGAGCATCGGCTTCACGTCCAGGAGCAGCCCGTTGAAGGAAACGTCGGACAACCCGATCTTCTTGGGGGGATGGACGGCTTTCCATTCGGGATCGGCGAGCATGACGTTCTTGGAATAGGCGGCGAAGTCCAGTTCGGCCTCGGTGGGCACGCGCACGCGGCGGACCAGGGCATGCGAACGGATGCGGTTATAGTTGGGATTGACGGTCACTACGGCCGGCTCGGCCGTCGCCTTTTCTTCGACCTGGCAGGCGGAAAGCGCCAGGGCCAGGGCGGCGGCCAGGGTAACGGATGCGGTACGGGTAACACTACAGTTACGGTTGATCGGCATTCGGTCCTCCCGGAGGACGGACGATCCGCCCGGCCTCGCGTGCAAGCGGGAAAATATAGGAATCAGGTCCGCGCGGCCGGGGCGGAACGGGGAGCATGAATCGAGAAAGCGTGTTCCAGGGTACGGCGCAGGATGCCGGGCAGGCTTTCCCGGGGTTCCCAGCCTAACAGGCTTTTGGCCCGGTCGATACGCGGCATGCGGCGATCGGAATCCGCGTACCCTTCCCCGTAGAAGTCCACGGCCGAAACGCTTTCAAGGGGGAGGGTGAGGTAGCTGCGATCGCCGGTGACGGACGCGGCCGCTTCCCGCATCGACTCCGCCAGATGGCGGATGGTGGTCTCGTTGGCAGGGTTGCCCAGATTGAATACGCGGTTCTTCGCCGCCGCGGGGCGCTCCAACATGCGGGCCAAGGCCTGCACGGCTTCTTCCACGGCCAGGAAGGTGCGACGGGCCAGGCCCCCGTCGACCAGGGGGAGGGGTTTGCGATCGAGCAAGGCCGCCGTAAAACAGGCCAGTACCCGGGGCAAGCCCTCACCCTCGCGGCCGGGCAGGAAATCCATGCGCGGGCCCAGGAAATTGAAGGGCCGCACCAAGGTGAACTCCAGCCCCTTCTCCTTATGCAAGGCGTAGATGTAGCGTTCCAGCAATTGCTTGGCGCAGGCGTAACTCCAGCGCTGGCTGGAAATCGGTCCGAGCAGCAGAGGCGTTTCCTCCTCGTCCATTTCATACAATCCGGGACGGGTATCGCCGGCGCCAGTCCAATGCGCCAGGGTTTGGCCATACACTTCGCTGGTGGAGAACTGGATCAGCCAGCGGCCGGCTTCGGCGCAGAGGTCGGCGATCTTGCGCGCCTGGATGAAATTGCTCTCGATGACATCCAGGCCCCGGGTGTTGTACTGGGAAGGATTGCAGATGGCTGCCAAGGAAATCACCACATCGCAAGCGGCGAAACGCTCTTTCAAGTCGGCCTGGGCATAGATATCCCCGGCATGGAAGCGGAAATTGGGGCGCCCCAAATGGTTGGCGATTTTGGCGGAGGACCAATCCCAGCCTTCCACTTGGATATCGGGATCGGCCAGAAAGGCATCCAGACAATGGCTGCCGATGAAGCCGCCGCAGCCCAGCAGGGCGATCTTGGCCATGGCGCCACAAACTAGCAAAGCTGATCGCCTCTGTCGGAAATCCGGAGCCGGGTACCTTCCTACCTTTGGGCCATGCTTTTTCGAGTGTCCCTCCCGCTTTGCCTCGCATGCGCTGCCGTCTGGATCGGCGCCTGCTTATGGTTCCCCCTGACCGATACGGATATCTGGTGGCATCTGGCGGCGGCCAAATGGATGTGGGCCCATAAGGCTTTTCTGCGGACCGATCCCTTCAGCCAATCCTCCTTGGGCGCGCCTTGGACCGATTTGCATTGGGGATTCCAGATCCTCGCCTCCGCGCTTTGGAAGGTGGGCGGGGCCTTCGCTTTGATAGCGGGGAAATGCCTGGCGGTGATCGGGGCCGTGGCCTTCGCCCTGCGGCCCCATCTCGATCGCCGTACGTGGCCCTGGCTTTTGCCCTTGGCCGCCGCCGGAGCCTATCTCGTGCGCTTTTACCTGGACGTGCGTCCCCTGGCCCTCACCCTGTTGGGACTGGGAATCCAATACGCCGTGGTGATGGCCTATTTACGGGGCCGTTCACGCCATCCTTACCTGATCCTGATCCCCGTTCAGATCGCGATGGCCAATGTGCAAGGCCTCTACCCGTTGGGATTGATTCTAGTGGGCTGCCTGCTGTCCGGAGAATTCCTGGCGCGCCGCTCCGGGCGACTTGCAATCGCTTTTCCCGGGCACTTCCGGACCGACGGGGGCGGCGCCTCGGCCGACGAAATCGCGCCGGTTTCCCTGCGGCCTCTGGCATGGACCTTGGTCCTCATGCTCGCGGCCGGTTTCGCCACGCCCTATGGCTGGGACGGGTTCCGTTTGCCTTTGGCCCTATTCGCCCGCATCACGCCCGAGGCATCCAACATCTTCTCGCGGGAGATCGCTGAGAACCTTCCCTTCCCGCGCTTGTTCCATACCGACCCCGCCCTCGCGACGGCCTGCCTGGCCTGGGCCGCCGTCGTGACGTGGACCTTTCTCGGGACCCGGCTCTCGGCGGGACCCCTGTTTCTCTGGGTGGCTTTCGCGGGGCTGGGGCTTATGGCGCAACGGAACCTGCCTTTGGCCTTCCTGGCCGGGCTGATGGCGGCTGGGCGTAACCTGAATGTGTCCCAAACGGAACCGGATTCCGACCCCGGGGCGGGTAAAGCCGGTGCGGAGCGCCGTATGGCCTGGGCGGGGGCGGCGGCCTTGCTGGCGGTGGCCGTGGCTTTCGGTCCCCGCCTGCGCGCGGCCTGGGCCTATGAATTACCAGGTTCGTTGGTCACGCCTTTCCGCGTTCCGGAGACGGCAGTGGACATCCTGGCTGCGCATCCGCTTCCGGGCCCCATCTTCAATGAGCTGCGTTTTGGAGGCTACCTGGAGTATCGCCTCTATCCGCAGTCCGCCTTCGTGGATGGGCGCATGATCCTTCGCTCGGCCGATTTCTACCGGGACTTCCTCGCCGCCGCGGATGATCCGGAAAAATTCCCGGAGTACCGCGCGCGTTACGGCTTCACCCATGCCCTTCTCCCTATCGCCGAGGACGCCCGTTTCCTGCCGCTGGCGGCCTTCCTGTTGCGATCGGGTTGGGATCTGATCTATTGCGACGGGGCCTCGGCCCTGCTTGCGGATTCCGCGCTCCGGGCCGGTGGCATGGCCTTGGATTCCTTGCCGCCGGAACATCCCCTCCCCGTCGCATTGCGGACGCGTTTCGCCGCGAACCCCCGTCTGCTGGCCTTGGCGTCGGGGTACGCCCAAGCCTTCTTGAGCGCGGCCGGGAAGGAACGCGCGGCTTCCGATCTGAGCGGAAACCTCGCATCCCTCAGGGGATTTTGATTTAGAGCTACGCCATGTCATCCCTTGACATCCGAACGCGAATGGATATACTTGGGAACATGTCGCATCCGTCCGCCCGAGCCCATATGTCTCTAGCCTGCGCTAAACGCTGGCAGGTTAAGCGTATTTGGGGCGCGGGGAGCGGGCACAGCGGCTGATCGTCTAAACAAACGACCGGACCGTCCAGATAAGCCCGCTCCTCCCAGAGCGGGTTTTTTGCGTTTGGGCGATTTCCGGGAGAAAGGCAGTTATGGCCCTGGGCCCAGAGATACCGAAGAACATCCGGAAGGGATTGGCGGTGGCGGTGGCGGCGTCCGCGCTTTTCTCGGCCAAATCCGTATTCCACAAGCTGTGCTTTCGTTATGGCACGCCTCCGGTGGTGCTGCAAACGCTGCGGGCGTTGTTCTCCCTGCCATTCTTCTTGTGGCCCTTCGTCGCCCGGCGCTTCGCCGCCCGGCGCCCCGCCGCCCATCTTGCAGGTAAGCGAACCGGCCCTGCCGATAGGTTCGCGGTCAAGGACGTCCTGATCCTGGCGGCGCTGGGCATCACCGGCTTCTATGTCGCGAGCCTGCTGGATATGCTGGGGCTGCAATACGTTTCCGCGGGCACGGAAAGGTTGATCCTGTATGTCTATCCCACCCTCGTGATCCTGTTCTCGGCCTTCCTTTTCCGGAAACCCATTCCGCGGGCGCTTTACGCGCCTTTGGCCCTGTCCTATCTGGGGATCGCGGTTTCCTTCGGGGGAGAAGCCAAGTTGGGCGGGAGCCGGTCGGTTTACGGCGGTTGCCTGGTTTTCGCGAGCGCGGTCTGCTACGCCCTTTTCATGGTCTGGCAAGGAAAGCTGGTGCACCGGTACGGCCCGCGTTTCTTCGCGGCCGGTTGCATGCTCTTCTCTTTCGCCGCCTACTTCGTCCATTTCCTCGTCTGCTACCCGATCTCGGCCTTGGCGCAGCCGCGCCCGGTGCTGTGGATCGCCGCTTTCACGGCGGTGTTCTGCAACGTGGCCCCGACCTATCTGACCTCTTACGCCATAAAGCTGGCGGGATCGGGGCCGACTTCGGTGGCGGGCACGGTGGGGCCGGTTTCGACCTTGCTGCTGTCGTCCTGGTTGCTGGGGGAAAACGCCGGATGGCCGCAGATCCTGGGCCTGGCGCTGGTAGTAGCAGGCGCGTTACGCCTGTCGGCCGGAGGGAAACCCGGGGGTCAAGGGCCGAGTTCGCCGCCGGGCCCGGCCAAGGGCGCTTCCGGAGTATCGCCGGTGCGGGCCGCATCCGTTCCGTCCGAGCTCTCGGACCCGGCCGCATCCGCGGCCGCCTTTCTGGCATCGACGAAAGGGGGAGGGTCAATGGCCAGGGCCCGCGGCGCTAGCCATTCGCGCAGCGCATAGCCGGCCCAAGCCCCCGCTGCGCCCATGAGGCCGCCCACTAGGCCGGTGGCGGCAATCGCCCCCATCGGCCCGGGCAAGTGGAAGAGGGGAGCGATGCGATGGGATAGGATGTGGTGGTTGCGGAAGTCCTGCCAGGCCGCCGAGCAGGCCCATGCCGCGCCCGCGCCCAGAAAGCCCGAAAGCGCGGCCATGCCCGCGCGGCGAGGCAGCCAGGCCCCTATGGCGCAAGCCGCGAGGGCCGGCCACCACCAAGGAAAGAGGTAGCCGCCCAGCCAACAACCGGCGAGCAACAGCAAACCCGCCACTCAGCGCCCCCTCAATTGCAAGCGATAATCGGCTTCCCCCCCGGCCATGCCGGGATCGGAAAAGAAGGACAAGGGGTAATGCTTTCCCGCGGCCCAATCCGCCACGAACTCGGCGTAATGGGGTGAGCCGGGATTGCCCGATTGCCCGCCGGGATAGATGCCGTAACCGCTGGGTTCCCCCGAGAGGTCCACCACCATCCGCCACGAGGGGCCATGCGCGCCTTTCAACGAGTTCACGCAATCGGCGCAGCCGCCCGCACGCACGTCCATGGCCCCGAAGGGAGCGATATGCGCCAGATGATTGATCACCACGGGCCGATAGGCGGCCCAATCCGGCGGCCCGCCGGGTCGCTTCCGCAGGGATGCGGACGCGTCGCGGAACGCGCGAAGGGCCAGGGACGATAAGGTTTCATGCGCCGGAGTGGTGATGTCGTCGAACCATTCCGCGTCCGGTTCTTCGAGGATCAGCTTGCGGGTGCGGTCCTTGGACGGCCATTGATAGTGGACCGAGTCGCCCCCGAATTCATCCGACCATGTCGCCTTATAGAGCAACCGCCACCATTGATCGAACAAGGCGGCCGGCTTGCTATCCGGCCGATGCCGGAAATCCCAGGCCGTGAGGGAATTCCGGGCGGCGGAATCCTCCCGGGAGAGGGGGGCCCGGGCGATGCGGGGAAGCAGGGCGGGGAGCAAATCCGCCGCGGTGAGATCGTATTCATCCTGCATCAGAGCGAAGGCCCCGCCGACGGTGAGTGATTCGGCCTCGGCCGCCAGGCTGGCCACGCGGCGGGCCCGCGGGCCGTCGAGATAGCCGGCGCCCAGGTAGAAGGGGTAGGTGGAATCGGCGGGACTCTGGTTGGCCGAAGCCAGCCAGCCTTGGGCGGGGTTGCGCGCGGCGGGTTCGTACCTGCGCGGCAGCCAGCCGGACCAATCGTTGCCCGGCTCCGATCCGTCCAAGGTGAATCGTCCCTGGCCTTTCCATTTGCGCGGGAACAGGCCATGATGGAAAAGGGCGATGTCCCCATCCACCGATGCGAAGGCGAAGTTCTGGGACGGGCAATGGTAGGGATCCAAGGCCGCCGCGAAATCGGCGTAGTCCCGCGCCCGCATGATGTCGAGGAAGGCCCGCAGTTCGTTGGAGGGCTCCAGGGCCAGCCAGTGCAGGGCGTGCAAGGCAGGCGTATTCCGGGTGAAGGGCTGCTCCTGATCCTTCAGCACCACCGGTCCCTGATGCGTATACACGATGGTGTCCAGCACCGTCGTGCCGCCGCGCACCTTGATGGCCTCCACCTCCTTGCGAGTCGGCTTCCAGTTCCCTCCGTACTGGTATTCGGATAGGGAACCGTCCTTGAACGTCACCCGGTACCAATCCAGCACGTCGTCCCCGCCGTTGGTCATGCCCCAGGCGATTTTCCGGTTGAAGCCGATGATGACGGCGGGGGAGCCGGGGAGCGAAGCTCCGTATACGCTCAGGCCCGGGGCCGAAAGTTGGATCTCGTACCAGATGGAGGGCAGGCTGAGATCGAGATGGGGATCATTGGCGAGCAGGGGATGGCCAGTGGCGGTATGCGCGCCGGAGATCACGAAATTGTTGCTGCCGTTGCCCGGGTCGGGATTACGTTCGGGGACCGAGGGAGAGGCCGTGTCCTTGGACTTGGCCGGGAGCGAGGGCGCGAGCGCGGCCGAGTCCGGAGGCTGGCCGCCGGCGCCGAAGGGCAGCAAGGTCGGGGGCACGGGGCGTCCGGTCATCCCGGAAGGGGCCGCGGGCGGAGGCGGCGCGGCGGTATCCCATGCGGTCCCGGCCGGGATCACGGGAGGCGTTTCGGGATGCCTTAAAGGGTAGAAGCGCGCGGTGAAGTCCCGTCCCATCCTGGCCAAGGTATTGGACATCGGCAAATCGTCGCCGCCTCCCGCCAGGGTCCATTGCATGTTCTTGAGCATCAGGGCGGTGTACAGGGCGCTCCATTTCCCCGGAGCATAGCCGAGCAGCTTGTATTCGATCGGATAATCCTCGGGATCGAGCCCGGCGATCCAGGCGTTAACGCCGTCGGCATAGGCGCGCACGGCCGTCGCCGTTTCTTCGTCGCGCAGCATCACCTCCAGGGAACGCGCGGCCGCCTGCGGGATGCCGAGGCGGCGCTGGAAGCGATCATGCTCGATGAGGTTCGGGCCCAGTACCTCGGCCAATCGGCCCGCGCCGGCGAGGGACTGGATTTCCATTTGCCAAAGGCGGTCACGGGCGGTGACGAAACCCTGGGCGAAGAAGGCATCGTGCGCGTTCTGGGCGAAGATATGCGGCACCCGTCGTTTGTCGAACACGACCGTGACCGGTTCTGTCAATCCCCGCAGGCTCAATTTCTCGTCGCTCGCATGCAGGCTTTCGGCATTACGCCAAAAGCCGCCGAAGGGGCTGAAGAAGCGCGCGATGGGGGGCACGGGGCCGAGATGGGAGTCGAGGAGGATGCAAACCAGGACCATCAGGCCGAGCCGCAAGGCCGGGCGAACCCAGCCGGCGCCCGGGGAACGGGCCCGCGGAGAACCGGGAATCATGGCGTGGAAAGGTAGGATCTATTGCGAACGGTTGGATCTATTTCTTGCGCAGGCGCGCGAGCTCTTCCGATCGCTTCTCGGCGAAGCGGCAGCGCTTGTCTTCGGATTCGGTGCTGCAATCCGCGAAGCGGCTGAATCGATCCCAGGCCGAGACGGCCGCGTCGAGGTTCTCGGGCTTCTGCTCGATATAGGTATACTGGCCGTCCAACGCATTGGCGTAGGCGTACAGCGCATCCTTCTGGAAATCGTGCGGGTTGAACCAATTGGAATTGCGCAGCACCGTGGTCTTGGTGGAATTGAAATACGCTTCCAGGCGTTCCTTCGCTTCCATGTACAGGGCTTGCCCATAATAAAGCTGGCCCAGATAGGCGTCGATGGCGGGATCGTCGTAATCGCGGCGCAGGCTTTCGAGCACCGAGCGCGCCTTGGTCAATTGATCCTTATGCCGGAAATAGATGGCCGCGCTGCGCAGGCGGGCCTCGAGATAAGCGTCGTGATCGCCGCCCTTGTCCGGCGGGGGCACCAACTCATAGGCGGCGAGGGCCCCGCTGTAATCCTTCGCCATTTCCGCTTCCAGGCCCTTGCCCAGAATGGTCGAGAAATAGGATCGCAACTCGGGCGAAGCCGAAAAGCCGTGCATGAACCGCCACCCGCGCCAGAAGGTATAGCCGGACAATGCCAGGGCGATCAGGGAGGCGCACAGGGCCAGGGTAGGGTAGGCGCGTTTCCACGAGAACGGGATGCGCGCCGTGCCGCCGCTGCCCCAGCTCCGGAAGGCCCGCAAGGAGATCTGCAAGGTCTCCTGGATCTCCGCCGCCGTGGCGGGCCGATGATCGGGATCCTTGGATAACAGCTTCTCGATCAGTTCTTCGGTCAGCGGGGAGATGGCCGCGCGTAACTTGCGCACGCGCTCGAATTTGCAATCGTCGATTTTCCACAGCAGGGAGGCCAAGTTGTCGGCCTCGAAAGGCCGGCGCCCGGTGCACAACTCGTAGAGCAGGACCCCGAGGGAAAAGAAATCGCTGCGCGCATCCAGGGCGTCGCCGTTGATCTGCTCCGGGGACATGTAATGGGGCGTGCCCACCACGGTGCCCTGCATGGTGCGCGTGTTCACGCTCATGGGCTTGGCCGCGCCGAAGTCCATCAGCTTCACCGTACCCGTGGAGGTGATCATGATGTTCTCGGGCTTGATGTCCCGATGCAAGATCCCCTTGATGGTCTCCCCGTCCGAAGTCTTGATCGGCACGTTGTGGGCGTAATCCAAGGCGCCGGCGATTTGCGAGGCGATCCCCAGGATATCCGTTTCCCGCAAGCGCACGTGGTTGCCCAGATAGGTCCGAAGGGATTGCCCTTCCACGTATTCCATCTCGATATAGAACTGCCGGGCGATTTCGCCGGTGTCGAAGACGCGCAAGATGTTGGGATGATCCAGGCGGGCGGTGAGCTGGGCTTCCTGCTTGAAGCGTTCGAAATTGTCCGCGTCCTCGGCCAGGGCGGGCCGCAGGATCTTGATCACTCGATCCAGGCCGAAGTTCACGTTATGCGCGCGATAGATGAGGGCGCTGCCGCCTTCGTTGATCTTCTCCAGGATCTTGCAATTGCCTACCATGCGCCCGAGGAAGGGATCGCCCGAAAAAGGATCGACGGGAACCCCGTCCGCGAAAAGGGACGGGTCGGCCTGGGGCATTTGCCCCGTCGGCGGATCGGGCTGGATGGGGATTTCCTGGGAGGGAGAAAGCGGAAGGATGACCTGGGATCCCGTCGCGAAGCGCCGGTCCGGATAGGCCGGCCCCACCTCGGCCTGACCGGGCTTGGTCGCGCCTTTGCCCAAGGGCCGGGTCTTCATGGTGGTGATGTCCTGGTCCTGATCCATGGTCCGCTTAAACTTAGTCAAGTTTCCGGACCCCTGGATCGGCCGCCGGAACGGGCCAGGCGGGGGCATCTGTTTCGGTAGACTTCCTATTTTTGGAATTGGCGGGCCTCTCGCGAGAAAGATGGCTCCCGGGAAGACGGAAGCGTCGGGGCGGTTGGGGGCATTGGACGGAAATGCGGAAAGCACAGGTAGATCTTTGATCCTGGTGACAGGTGGTGCGGGAACCATGGGGCTACGCCTGAGCCAGGCCCTGATCGCCAAGGGGAATCGCGTGCGCGCCTTATGCCTTCCCGGCGATGCCTCGGCCGCGAAAGCCCGGGCCCTAGGGGCGGAGACCGCTTTCGGCGACATCACCGATCCCGATGCATTGGGCAAGGCCTTGGAGGGCGTTCGCATCGTCTTCCATTTAGCCGCCGTTCTCCTGAGCCCCGGCCGGCCCGAAGTCTTCCGCCAGGTCAACGCCAATGGCACGCGCAATCTGATCGCCGCCGCCGAGATCGCGGGCGTGTCGCATTTCATTTACGTTTCTTCTATTTCCGTCGCCTATCCGCGCGGTAACGCTTATGCGCGCTCGAAGGCGCAAGGCGAGGAATACGTGAAAGCATCGCGGCTGGCCTGGACCATCGTGCGTCCCACCTTGGCCTACGAAGATGGCGGCGCGGCCGAGTTCATGGCCTTCCTCGCCCACTTGCGACGCAGCCGTTCCGTATGGCTGCCCCAGGGCGGGCGGGCGCGCAAGAATCCCGTGTACGTGGAGGATCTCGCCGCCGGTTTCGTCGCTCTGCCCGGCAATGCCACCGCGTACGGGAAAACCTACGTGTTCTCGGGAGGCGAAGCCTTGACCTTGCGCGAGATGGCCGTGCTGCTCTTGGCCCATATGGGAGGCCCTAAGCCCGTGCGCAACTTGCCTGCCTGGTTATGCCTGGCCGCCGTGGGCGCGGCTTGGATTGTCTCGCTGGCGACGCGGCGTCCGCCTTTCTTCACCTGGCAAACCTATACCGGCCTGATACAAGATGCCGACTTCGCGCCCGATCTGGCCCGGGCCGAACTGGGCTATGCGCCGCGGCCGTTCCGCGCAGGCGTTGCCAACCTGAACTCGCTGCGCGACTGCTTGAGGCCAAAATGACGGGTCCGGCTCTGGGCGTATTCATTCCCGCCTATAATGCGGCCGCGACCTTGCCCGCGGTCATCGATCGCATCCCGAAGGATCTCTGGGCCGATATCGGAACCGTGACGGTGATCAATGACGGAAGCCGGGACGAAACCGCCGCGGTGACGGAACGGTTGTGCGCCCGCTACCCTAAGCTGCGCTTGCACAACTTCGATCGCAACCAGGGCTATGGCATGGCCGTGCGGCGCGGACTGGGATTTTGCCGCGAAAGCGGATGCGAATATTCCGCCTGCCTGCATGCCGACGGCCAGTATCCACCCGAAAAGCTGGTCCTCTTCCTGGCCCATATGCGGCGCCACCGCGTAGACGTGCTGCAAGGCAGCCGGCACAAGGATGGGACGGCCAGGGCGGGCGGCATGCCGCGCTATAAGATCGCCGCGGGTAAGACCCTCACCTGGATGGAAAACCGCTGCTTCGGCCTGGACCTGAGCGATTACCATTCCGGCTTCCTGATGTATAGCCGGCGGGCCCTACGTTCCATCCCCTTCGAGCGGCTTAGCCTCTACTTCGATTTCGATCTGGAGGTGATCGCCTCGGCGCAGGCCTTAGGGCTACGCATCGATGAATTGCCTATCCCCACGCGCTATGCCGGGGAGAAATCGTATCTCAATCCGGTGCGCTACGGGTTCCGCGTGCTGAGGGTGATGGCCAGGTATCAGCTGGGAAAATATGGCGATGCCGCCGGCGCCTTCCGGGCTTGACTCTTCCCATCGGTCCCACTAGATAATACCCCATGAACCGCCCCCTAATCCCCGCGGCCCTGTGCGGCAACCACGCCTGGCAACTCGACCGCGTCTACGGCCGGGGGCGTAAGGCCGAACTCGCGTCCGAGACGAACTTATTTCCGGAGTACGTGACCACGGTCGATTTCCCGCGCCAGGCGCAACGCTTGGGCGGGGTGGAGGTCCTGTTCTCGACCTGGGGCATGAGCGAGGAATTGGCCCGCATGCTGGCCGGCCTGCCCGACTTGAAAGCCTTTTTCTATGCCGCGGGAACCGTGCGCGCCTTCGCCAAGCCCTTATTGGACCGGGGCATTATCGTGGTGAGCGCTTGGGCCGCCAATGCCGTACCCGTATCCCAATTCGCCCTGGCCCAAATCCTGCTTTCCCTCAAGGGTTATTTCCGCAACGTGCGCGAAGCGGGCAAGCCCGTCCATCGCGGACGCCAGTTGGAAACCGATGCGCCCGGGGTGATGGGGGAGACGGTAGCCTTGCTGGGATGCGGCATGGTGGGCAAGGCCGTAGCGGGCCTGTTACGTCCCTTCCGCGTGGACGTGTTGGCCTACGACCCCTATCTTCCCGACGGCGACGCAGCCGTCTTGGGCGTGCGTCCGGCCAGCCTGGAGGAATGCTTCGCGAAGGCCTACGTGGTCAGTAACCACTTGCCCGATCTTCCCGCCACGCGCGGGCTTTTGGGCCTCCCGCTCTTCGCTTCCATGCGGCCGGGGGCCACCTTCATCAATACCGGCCGCGGCGCCACCGTCGACGAGGCCGGCCTGGCTTCCGTACTCGCCGCCCGCCCCGATCTGACCGCCCTTCTCGACGTGACCGATCCCGAGCCGCCCCCGGCCGACTCGCCCTGGCATAGCCTGGAGAACGCCCGCCTCAGCTCCCACATCGCGGGCTCCAACGGCAACGAGGTCGTGCGCATGGCCGATTACTGCCTGGAGGAATTCCGGGCCTGGCGCGCCGGCCGGCCCTTGCGTTACCAGGTCACGCGGGAGATGTTGGCGAAAATGGCGTGAGTCACGGAAGCACGGCAACGTAATCCGGATGCACGATGTTCCACTCCGCGTCGTACACGTGGATGCGGTTCGTCGGCCCCCATTCGCCATGATCTTGGCGCGCCACCAGGGGCCCGCCCACGAAACTCCACATCAGGATCCCGCCTTCCAGCACCTGGTATTTGATTCCCAAAGGAGCCAGTTTTTCCCCGTACTTCCCGCTGCGGTAGCCGATGGTGCAATAGAGCACCAGCCGCTTGCCGGGAGGGATGCCATGCTTATACTGGTCGGCGAACTGATACGTGTCCATGGCATGGCGGATCTTCGAGACCGCGATTTCCGCCGGTTGCCGCACGTCCACAAGGATCAGATTGGTGTCGTCGATGATGGTTTTCAACTCGGCCGCCTTGATCCAGGGGCCCTGGATGTCCTTATTGGCCTTCAACATGGCTACGCGCAACTTTCCCTCCAGCTTCTCGGCGCGCGAGAGGGCCTGGGCCCCCGGCGCTGCCGGTAAGGCGAGCGCCAGGAGCAGGGCGGAAAGTGATATGCGGCGGGAAAGAGGAATATTCACGGACGCAGCATCTTGAAGGCGTGCATCCAATCGTTGCGCACGAATCCCGGAATGCACCAGAGAATGCAAAGGGGCTCGATGGCGCGGGCCGCCGCGACCCCGCCCATGTCCTCGCTCTCCCAACCGAACTGGGTGAGGATGGCCTGGGTCTCTTCCTTAGCGCCCGCATCGTTGCCGCAAATGAACATCGAAGGCGTGGCCGGCAGCTTGGGATTGACCATCAGGGCCGCGCCCACGCTGGAGAACGCCTTCACGAACTTCGCCCCCGGCGCCTTCGCCTGCAACCGCTCCATCAGGGAATCGTTCAGGGTCGTGAAGTACTGCACCATGCCATCCTTCGGAGGCGCATCGGCGATGGGATTGGTCGCGTCCAGTACGGTCTTCCCGTCCAGCCCCGGACCGCATAGCGCCACGGCCGCTTCGGCCGCGCTACCCTTTACCGCCAGCACGAGAATCTCGCCGAACTTGGCCGCTTCCGCGAAGGTCCCCGTCGCCGCTTTCCCGCCCGCCTTCTGCTTCCACTCCGCCAGTTTGGCCGGTTCCCGCGACCCGCGCATGACGTCGTAGCCATGCTTGAGGAATCCATTGGCCAAGGTTTCGCCTACCATTCCCGATCCCAGCACACCGATTTTCTTCATGTTCCGACTCCTTCGCGAGGGAGCCTCCAAATTAACCTTTGTCCGGGGCCGTGCCCAGCCGTACCGCGGATAGCTAATTTTCTTCCCATGAGTCCTAGGGGAGGAGCAGGAAGGCATATCCACAAGCCGGATCCGGATCGGGAAGACGACATCTTCTCGGCCGAAGGCGAAGCCGCCGCGGGTACGCCCGCCGAGGTGCAGCGCCGCAAGGATTCGCCTTTGGCCGCGCGCATGCGCCCGCGCACCCTCGATGAATTCATCGGGCAGGAACATATCCTGGGGCCGGGACGACTGCTGCGCAGGGCCATCCAGGCCGACCAGCTCAGCTCCATCATCCTTTATGGGCCGCCGGGCACCGGCAAAACCACCTTGGCCCGCATCATTGCCAATACCACCAAGGCCCATTTCATCGCCATCAACGCCGTACTGGCCGGCGTGAAGGACATCCGCGAGGCCATCGAGGCCGCCAAGGAGGCCCGCTCCCTAAGCGGCCGCAAGACCATCCTGTTCGTCGACGAGGTGCATCGATTCAACAAGGCCCAACAAGACGCCCTGCTCCCGCACGTGGAGAACGGCACCTTGACCCTGATCGGGGCGACTACGGAAAATCCCTACTTCGAGGTCAACAAGGCCCTGGTTTCTCGTTCGCGCATCTTCCAACTCCGTCCCCTGGGGGAAGCGGACGTCAGCGCCGTCATCCGCGCCGCCCTGGCCGATGCGGAGCGCGGTTTCGGGACGCGCCGGGTGGAGATCGACCCGGAGGCCCTCGCCCATCTCGTGCGCGTCGCTTCCGGAGACGCGCGCAGCGCCCTCAATGCTTTGGAGCTGGCGGTGGAAACCACGCCGGAAGGGGCCGAGGGTATCATCCAGGTTACCCTATCCGTCGCCGAGGAAAGCATACAAAGGCGCGCGGTTCTCTACGACAAGGACGGCGACACCCATTACGATACCATCTCCGCCTTCATCAAATCCGTGCGCGGCTCCGATGCCGACGCTTCCCTTTACTGGCTCGCCAAGATGGTATATGCCGGCGAGGATCCCCGTTTCCTCTTCCGCCGCATGCTCATCCTCGCCTCCGAGGACGTCGGCCTCGCGGATCCAAACGCGCTGGGAGTGGTCTCCGCCGCGGCCCAGGCCTTCGATTACGTGGGCCTCCCGGAAGGGCAATTCCATCTGGCCCAGGCCTGCTTGTACCTGGCCTCCGCGCCCAAGAGCAATACCGCCATGGCTTACTACGATGCGCTGGAATCGGTGCGCCAAGAGCAAGAGGACGAGGTGCCCGATCATCTGAAGGATGCCAGCCGCGACGGGGCGGACTTCGGGCACGGGCAAGGCTATCAATATCCGCATGCCTTTCGCGATCATTGGGTCGCGCAGCAATACCTCCCGTCCTCCCTGCAAGGCAAGGTCTTCTACCAACCCAGCGATTCCGGCTATGAGGCCGCCATCCGCGATCGCGTGGCACGCAACCGCGAGGCGCAGATGGAAGCGGCGGAACGCGAACGCCAGGACGCCGCGCCGCCGAAAGCCGGTCCAGGCGCAAGCGCATCGTCGATGACCGCGCGGACACGCAGCCCAAAGGCCGGGTCCTGGCTCGATCGGGCCGCGGCCCAAACCGGCGAGACTCTTAAAAAGGTCCGCGACGAAATCTTCCGATTGGCCGCGGTCAAGCGCGATAGCCTGGTGCTCGACCTGGGCGGGGGCACTGGCTTCCTCACCTGGGAGGCCTGCCGCCGCGCCCCGGCCGGCGGCGTTTGGTCCCGATGCGAGGACGCGAGCCAGCGCTCGTCCATGGAAGAGTGGGCCCGCCACCTGGAGGTTCTGGCGCGCCCCGAGCTGGTCACCGCGAGCTTAGTCGACTTGCCGAAGGCCCTGGCCGCCAGCGCCGAGCCTCCGCGCTTCGACGCCTGGGTCGGCCTGGAAATCCACCGTTTGCTTCCGGACCCGCATGCCTGGCTCACGGCCATGGTTCCCTTCGCGGCCCCGGGCGCCCGCCTGGTCTGGGCCGAGCCCAATCCCGCCCGTTCCCAAAGCCTAGGCGCCTACCTTTTGCCCGCGCGCGTCGGCCAATCCCTATCGGCCAAGGTCGCGGAAATCGAAGCGGCCTGGCGCGCGCGCCTGCCGTCCTCGCCCCTCGAAGCCGTGAAGTCGGCTTGGGCCGGTCCGGGCACGGCTTCCTTGGCCCCCCGGGATATCTCCGCTTTACGGCATTTCACGCCATCGCAAATCCGCACTTGGTTCCCCGAAGCCGGCCGGCGGCCGGAAAGCTTGTTGGCGGCCCTCGCGCAGGCCCTGACCCCGTCCGAAAAATCCCAAATCGAAGGCGCCCTCGCCGACGTGTTCCAAGGCTCCGGCGCGGATTGGCGGCAAGGATTCGATTTTCTTATTATCGTTTTCCCGGAACGGTAGCAGTACCCGCCCTGGGAAGAAGGTATCGTAAGCCTTCCAGCCGTTACCCTCCGAAAGGCCCGCTCATGCCCCGCACTTTGCCTGCCTCGAAATGGATCCAGACCGCTGGCCATTGGCTCGAAAATTCCATCCGCGGCGTGCGGCATCCTTTCTACGCCTCCTTCAAGGTCACCAACCGCTGCGCCTTCACCTGCTCCTTTTGCAATATCTGGAAGATGGACAAGCACGACCTCGACACCGAGACCCAGATTCGCATCCTGCGCAACCTGGGGCGCTCTTCGGTCATCCTGGTGAGCTTCGAAGGCGGCGAACCCTTGCTGCGCAAGGACATCAAGATCTTGCTGGAAGAAGCCCGCAGGCAGCCTTTCTACGTGATGTTCACCACCAGCCAACGCAACCTCATCAAGTACCCCTGGAAGGAATACGCCAGCTACATCGATTTCCTGGAGATCAGCATCGACGAAGGCCACGAGAACCTCGCGCTCTTCGATCAGCTCAAGGAAATGTGCGGTTTCGGCATGGACGTGACCGTGCAGACCGTGGTGCGCGATGAGGATTTAGGCGCGATGGAGGAGAAGGTGAAACTCAGCCGCGCCGCCGGGGCGCGCATCCTGCTCATGCCCGCCGTGGAGCTGGAAGAAGCCATCCATGCCTACCCGCCCTTCCAGAGGTTCGAGGCCGCGGTGAAGCAACTCAAGAAGAAGTATCCCGCGACCATCATTACGCCCAACGGTTATTTCCGCCGCGTGCGCATGAAGCGCGGCGGCTGCCAGCCCGACAGCCTGGTCATCAATGCCGATGGGACCCTGGCCTATCCCTGCCGTCCGCGGGAGGATCACGCCATCCGCATGGACCTGGTGGATCTGAAGACCTGGCTCAAGACCAGCGAAGCGGAGGAGGCCCGGGCCACCATGTCCTCGTGCGAGCGCCAATGCGGTTGGTACCAATACTTCGCCACCCCGGCCTTCAGCAGCCTGCGGGATCTGCCGGACGCGCTGCGGCCCTATTTCAACAGTTTCTTCGGCCGCGGCTGAACGGATTTATCCCGATTCCGGCCCCGGGGTTTGCTAAACACCGCGGCGCCCCAGTCCGTTCTTCAACGGGAAGCCTCCCCCTCGCCCGTTTCTGTTCGATTTCAGAAAATCAGAACTCTCGCGTTCGCCTGGAAAACGTTTTATTTCCTCGATCGTCCCTATGAAAGGATTTTTATGACGAAAACACGTTTGATCCTGGTTCCTCTTTTGGCGCTACCGTTGTGCCTGCATGCGGCCGTGGGGCTAAACGGCGCGGGCTCGACTTTCATCTACCCGCTGGCCTCCAAATGGTTCAGCGACTACGATAAGAAGACCGGGGTCCAGATCAACTACCAGAGCATCGGCTCCGGCGCGGGCATCCGGCAGCTCCTGGCCGGAACGGTCGATTTCGGCGCGAGCGATGCGACCATGTCCGATGCGGATATGAAGAAAGCGAAATCGCCTATCCTCCATCTTCCGGCCACCATGGGCGCGGTAGTGGTCGCTTACAATCTTACCGGAGTTCCGGAAGGCCTGAAGCTGACTCCCGACGTTCTCGCGAAGTTGTTCCTGGGCGAGATCAAGAAGTGGGACGACAATGCCATTGCCGCCCTCAATCCCGGCGTCAAACTTCCCTCCACGGACGTGTCCATCGCGCACCGATCCGACGGCAGCGGGACCACGAATATTTTTACCGAGTACCTGTCCAAGGTGAGTTCCGCTTGGAAGGAAAAGGTGGGCAAGGGTACCGCCGTGAATTGGCCGGTCGGTCTCGGGGCCAAGGGGAACGAAGCCGTGGCGGGCCTCATCAAGCAGGTCGGCGGCGCCATCGGATACTTGGAACTGGCCTACGCCATGGAGAACAAGCTCACCTATGCCTTGATCCGCAACCGCGAGGGAAGCTATCCGGTTCCCTCCATCGCAACGACCACCGCCGCGGCCGCCGGCGCCTTGGCGGAAATGCCCGCGGACTTCCGCGCCTCCATAACCGAAATGCCCGGCAAAGATGCCTATCCGATTTGCGGATTCACCTGGTTCCTGGTGTACAAGCATTATGACGATGCCGTGAAGGGCAAGGAACTCGTGAGCTTTCTGAATTGGTCCATGGACGAGGGACAGAAGACGGCGCCTGCCCTCAATTACGCGCCCCTCCCGGCTTCCTTGGTCGCGAAGATTAAAGCCTCCATCGCCACCATCGACGTCTCCGACACCCAGAAGCCCGGTGCCCAAGCCAGCAAAGGCGATTGATCCGGATGCGCCGACCGAAGGGAAGGCGCAACGGCCATTGCCGGAGATAGCCCAAAACGCGGGCCGTAGCCCATTGACGGGGAAGGCGGGCAAGGTCCCGTCCCCGGCGCCGTTGAGCATGCGAAAAGCGCCGGGGGATTGGATTTTCAAGTCCTTTACGGCCGGCGCCGCGGCCATGATATTGCTCTTGGCGGGGGCCATGCTGGTGGAACTGGCTATGGCCTCTTCGGATTCGTTCGGCGCCATGGGATGGCGCTTTTTCCTGACCCAAGGTTGGGATCCGGTCATGCAGCGCTTCGGCGCCCTGGCATTCGTTTACGGGACCTTGGTCTCCTCCTTGATCGCGTTGTTGTTAGCGACCCCCTTCGGGATCGGGATCGCCCTCTTCCTCACGGAAATCGCCCCGCGCGCCCTGAAGGAGCCGGTCTCCTTCTTGGTGGAAATCCTGGCGGCGATTCCCAGCGTGGTGTACGGGCTGTGGGGCATTTTCGTGTTGGCCCCTTTCATGCGGGCGCATGTCGATCCGTTCCTCATCCGTTGCATCGGCGGGCCGCTTTTCGCGCCCCCTTCCACCGGATTATCGCTGTTGACGGCGGGGATCATCCTCAGCATCATGATCCTTCCCACCATCATGGGCGTGAGCCGGGAAGTCTTCAAGGCGATCCCCCGCGGAACGCGCGAAGGAGCCTTGGCTTTGGGCGCCACGCGTTGGGAATCGATCCGCGTGGCGGTATTGCTTCCATCGAAACCGGGTTTATTGGGGGCCGTTTTGCTGGGGGCCGGGCGCGCCTTGGGGGAAACCATGGCGGTGACCATGGTGATCGGGAATCGCCCCGAAATTTCCGCGAACATCCTGGGGCCGTCGCATAGCATCGCATCGGTCATCGCCAATGAGTTCGCCGAGGCCACCAGCGATATGCATCTTTCCGCCCTGGCCGAGTTGGGGCTCGTCCTCATGGGCATCACGATTTTCATCAACATCGGGGCGCGCCTGCTGGTTTGGGCGACATCGGCGAGCTTCCAGGCGGCGCGGTAATCCATGGGATCGACGCGGGATCGGTTTCGGCGCGGGACGGACAGGTTCATGGGTTGGCTTTTCGTCGCGATGGCGGCGCTGATATTGATACCCCTGGCCAGCGTCGTCCTCTACGTTGTCGTCCATGGCCTCAAGCGCCTGGATTTCGGCTTCTTCACCGCGATGCCGGCACCCGTGGGCGAAGGGGGCGGCGGAATGGCCAATGCCATCTACGGCACGCTGGCGATGGTGGGCGTGGCCTGTTGCATCAGTTTGCCCATCAGCATCATGGCGGCCATCTACCTCGCGGAAGTGGGGAAAGGGCGTTACGCGTTCCTGGTGCGGTTCACCGCGGACGTCCTTTCGGGAGTGCCCTCCATCGTAACGGGCATCTTCGTCTACCAAATCCTGGTGCGGCGCGTCCACCACTTTTCCGGCTGGGCCGGCGGATTGGCGTTGGGAATCATCATGATCCCCCTGGTCACGCGGACGACCGAGGAATTGCTCAAGCTGGTGCCGCGGACCTTGGCGGAGGGTTCCCTGGCGCTCGGGGCGCCGAAATGGAAGACCACCCTTTTCGTGGTGCTCCATGCCGCTCGTGGGGGCATCATGACAGGGATCCTGCTCGCGGTGGCGCGCGTGGCCGGGGAGACCGCTCCCCTGCTATTTACGGCCTTGAACAACCAGTTCTGGCACGCAAGCCTGGATCAGCCTACGGCTTCGCTGACCGTCCAGGTTTTAACCTACGCCATCACCCCTTTCCAGGATTGGCAGGACCAGGCCTGGACTGGCGCCCTGGTTTTATTATTGATAGTATTCGCCGTAGCCTTGGCCGCGAGAATCGCCTTACGCCGGAACTTGGGCGTGGAAGAGTGAGGGCGATTCGGTTCGGGCCATGAACCGAAGGACGCCTGCGATGACTCTTATTGATCCGGCCAAGGTCGGTGCGTTATTGGGCCTCGGGGCGGCGGCGGGAGCGTTCAGCGGGCTGGTGGGGGTTGGCGGCGGGGTGATCATCGTCCCCGCCCTCATCTATTTCCTGCGCTTCGATCAACATCAAGCCCAAGGCACCACCCTGGCCATGTTGCTTCCACCGGTAGGTTTGCTGGCCACCTGGATCTATTGGAAGCAGGGGTTCGTCGACGTTCCCGTGGCGGCCATCTTGTGCGTGGGTTTTTTCGTGGGCGGTTGGGCGGGAGCGAAGATCGCCGTAAGCATGCCTTCCGCTTGGTTGGAAAGAGGCTTCGCCCTGCTGATGATCGGATTGGGGATGAAGATGTTGCTCAAGGCCTGATCGGCCGGCCCATCAGCGCGGAGTCGCCGAAGTCACCACCGGCCGCACCCGCGCCCGGGTGGGGGCCCACCGTAACGCGTCGGTGACGTGCCAGGCGTAATACCGCTTGCGGGCGGAGCTCATGGGCGAATCCTCGATCATCGCCAGGCAGGAATCCCGCATGGTCCGCAGCGTGGCCAAGGCGGCTTTAGCCGGCTTCTCCCCGGGTTCCAGGCTGTCCTCCAGCGCGCGCTTGCTCCGCATGCCTTCGATAAAATCGGGATAGAATGCGTAGTCCCGCAGGCCGAAGGAAGTGTCAGGAGCATAGCGGCGCTCCGGCGACGGATCCAGCAGGGTGTATTGCCAACGCACCAGATTCCCGTAGCGGAGGTTGGCGAAATCCGAAGAGCCGCAAGCCGAAATGCGGGCAGCCAAAGCCGGGCGCGCATCGGGGGCGAAGAAGGCGTCCGGATGGAAGCAAATGTTCTCGTCGTTCTCCAGGAAGGCGTAATAGGAATTGCGCGGGTAGGCGGATTCCAAGCTGCGGAAAATCTGCCGTTTCTCGCGCGCGAGTTCCTCATCGTACGGAGGCAGGAATTGGATCAGGAAAAGCTGGCTCGAAACCGAGGTATACTGGCCTTGGTAGGCGCTCACGCGCAAGGCTTCCAAGCCGGCCTTCATGGATACGCTGCGGCCGACGATCTTGAGGGTGGCGCGTACGAAGAGGGGCGCGTTGGCGGCCGTGCAATTGAAGATGCCGGTTCCCAGGTAGCTGTCCTTGAGGCGGGAATCGGCCGTGCGCGCCTTCTCCAGCAACTTGAGGGCCTGGAAGCCATCGGAAAGGGCCTGGCTCGGGTTGCCATGGATCTTCAGGGTGGCGGTGAAGCCCCGGATGCCGCCCAGGATCAACAGATAGATCGGATGGCCGGGACTCCGTTTGAGCGCCTCCTGGCAGGCGTAACTTCCCTGTTCCGTCGCGCGGCGGATGGATTCCAGTAGGGCTTCCTCCTCGTCCCCGTCGGCGAAGTCCCCGTTCTGGTAACGCATGACGTCGATGGCCAGGGAGAGCAGTTGGGAAAGGGGCGGCAGGCTTTTAGCGGTTTCGAGGTCGCGGAGGTCGGCGAGGGTTTTATGGGCCCGCTTTACTTTGCCCGAGTAAGCTTGGACCAAGGCCGAATGCGCCAGCTCGCTTTGCTCGCCGGTGATGTCGGGATACAGGCCATAGCCCGCGTTTCCCTGGGGGGCGTCCGTTTCGGCACGTGCGCCATCCGCATCTCGGATGGCTTTGGGCTGGTCGGGGGCATCGGCTCGGAGCGGCGAATGGATCAGGAAGAGAGCGAGGATCGAGGCGGAATATAAAGAGGCGCGCATTTTGATTATTTTCAGGAGCAGGCGGAACAGGACGGCTTTTGGCGGATAAAGATAACAATCATTCAAGATATCCCATCGCGGCGGTCCGCTTGCTGGGTGCCTGGCGGACCTTGTCGGGCAAGGGCCAGGCGGCCTTGGCCCAATTGCACAGGGCCGGCATGGATCAGAACCTCCGGTGGACGCGTAAATTCGCGGCCCGCCTGCTCCGCGTCCTGGTGCTTGCGGGAATGAGCTTTCCCGTCAACCAGATCCCCGTGCGGGCCAGCGCCCTTACCTACACGTCCATTCTATCATTCGTGCCTTTCGCGATCATCCTTTCTTCCGTGGCGGGCCGTTTCGGCTACTTGGACATCCTTTCCCGCCTCATCATTTCCATGGCCGATTCGCTGAACCTCGATCTCAACCTGGATCCCATCCTGAACGTTATCGAGTACGCGCAGAAGATCGATTTCCAGCGTTTAGGCCTGTTCGGCAGCTTGGGGCTCCTGTTCACGTTCTTCCTGTCAATGAGCAATATCGAATTGGCCTTCGATCATATCTGGGACATCCGTAAGGACCGGAACTGGTGGGGGCGCATCCGCGCATACATTCCCTTCCTTTTGCTCCTCATCCTCATCGTGGTGGCCGCCGGCAATGTTTTGCTCAGGTACCGTTCCTTCCTGACCGTCAAATTTTCGGGAGCGGCGATGCCGGGACTGATGCAGGAAACCGTGGTCGTGCTGAGCACGGTGGCCGTGGTCGGGTTCCTATGGCTGGCCATGGTTCTGCTCTTCTACATCATCCCCAATACGCGCGTCCGCCTGTTCCCGGCCATGCTGGCGGCCACGCTTTCCACCGCGGCCATTTACGGGCTCACGCGCGTCCTGGTGCTGGCGCCCAGCCTCTTCCTTTCGCGCAACAATTTCCTCTATGGATCGCTGGCGATTTTCCCCGTGGTCCTGTTGCTCATCTACCTCACCTGGACCATCGTGTTGTACGGAGCCGCGGTGGGCTTCATCTACCAGCGTTTATACCATGCCCGCGACAAGACTTCGGCGCCCTTGGCCAACGATAGCGAAGCCTTCCATCGCCTGGAGCGCGAGGTGTTGGACGTGCTCAAAGCGGTTTACGCATTGTCGGGGAGCAGCGCGGCGAAAGGCCGGGTTTCGGTCCCCGTGGCCCTGTTGGCGAGCGAATTGTGGGACGACGAGGCTAGCGTGGAGCGTCTGGCCGGACCCTTGGTGGACTTAGGGCTAATAGCCCGCCGGCGCATCCGGAGCGGCCCGGTGTATGCGCCGCGCAAGCCCATGGAAGAGGTCGATCTGACCGGCATCCATTACCTGTTATTGCGGCTCGATCCCAAGGGAAACGGCATGTTGGGTTCGCTCACGGCCTGGGACGAATTGAAACATACCATGGGCGTCCTCTACTCTTCCGGTAAGCGGCATCCGCCTTTGTACCTCGGCACCGTGCTGGCCCCGCGGCCCTCGCAAAACGGCTGATGGCGCCGCATTGGGGGCCATGGACCTACCCGGTTCTGTTCCTGGCCGGAGTCGTAGTCGCGTTCATCAACTCCGTTTCCGGCGGCGGCTCCATTTTGAGCTTGCCGTTGCTCATCTTCCTAGGCCTGCCCTCCGCGACCGCCAACGGTACAAATCGTTTGGGCATCCTCTTGGGATCGTTGTCCTCCCTCTTGGCCTTCCGTTCGCAGGGCATCTTCCTGCCTCGCCTGGCCCTGCGCGTAGGCGGCCCTGCCATGGTGGGCGCTTTGGCCGGCTCCCTGATAGCCGTCCATCTTTCCGATCGGATGTTCAATCCCATTCTGGCTTGCGTGGTCCTGTTCGTGGCCGCTATGACCTTCCGCGGGCATGGGGCCCAAGCGGACGCGGGCCAAACGCCCGCCATGCGCGGCGATGCCTTGGCCATCTTGGCCTACCTGGGCATCGGTTTCTATGGCGGATTCATCCAGGCCGGATCCGGGCTGATCATGATCTTCGCGTTCACGCGCCTCGGCAACCTGGATATCTTCCGCGCCAACGCCCTCAAGGTCTCGAACACCCTGCTGTTCATCGCGGTCTCGCTGGCCGCTTTCGCGGCCGCCGGCCGCATCGATTGGCCCATGGCCGCGGCCCTGGCCGGAGGCAACCTGGCGGGGGGATGGTTGGGCAGCGTAACCCAGCTCAAGCGCGGGGAGAAATGGGTCAACCGCTTCGTGCTTTGCAGCGGCCTCGGGGTGGCGGCCAAGCTGCTATGGGACAGTTGGGTTTCGTGGGCGAGGTAGCGCGTCGGGCGCGCATTGCCTTTCCGGTGACGCCCATTCAATAGCGCAAAGTGAGTTCGGTGCTCAAGGTCGGCGCCGACAGGGACTCGCCGGGCTGGCTCTTCCAATCCTCCACCCACATCCACCCCGCGGCCCCGCTCAGTTCCACGAACCGCCGCCAACGCCAGGTAGCGCCCGCTGAAATGGCGTTCCGCGTTTCCACCGTACCTCCCAGGAATTCCTTGAGGGTCCCGTCCAGCGCATCATTGTGCCAGTCGAAAATCGAGGTACCTCGATCTACGGCGTTCCGTTGCATGAAGGCGTAGTCCAAACGCAAATCGAGATCGGCCCCCAACGCGTGTTCCCAAGCGGCCCGTAGGGCATGGGAGTCCGGGGGCAGGGAACTGCCGAGCAGGGCCCCGAAGTTCTGGAACTGCCGGCCTTGCATGCGATGCGTGAACAACCACGGTTCCACGCGGGCGTACTCGATCTGCAAAAGCGATCCGGCCAGGGGGAAGCCGGCAATCTCCCCGCCCAGGGAGAAGGCGTACTTATCGCCCCAGAAATCCAGATCCCATCCGCTCCAATCGTCGAGGAAGAGTTCGCCGAAGACGCGGGCATGCCCGGGCAGCAGCACTTCGATGTCGGCGCTGAGGGCGGAGTTGTCGCGATCCCCCAACTCATGCTCGGCGTATTTCAACGGCACCAGGGGGATGACGTAGGTCCAATCCAAAGGCCGGCTTCCGGTCGCCACCATCTCGGAAATGCCCAACCCGATGCGATCGACGGGACGCCACTCCAGGCGATGCGCAATCAGGTACGCGAGCGAATCGCTCCATAGCCCAGTGCGTTGGGCGATGACCTTGGTGTAGAGGAAGCGGCCCGCGCGCACGGAGAGGCGGGCTTGGGTCATGGGGGCGGCTTCGCCCGGGCGACGGTAACCGTCGCGGTACCTCCCGGGATTCGGGGTCCCCAGGAAGCCCGCGGAATCGTTGGGCGGCAGGGAATCCTGGACCCAAAACCATGGCTGCCTGGACAAGGTGGCATGCTGCCAAAGGCCCGGCCCCCATTGGTTCCAGTCCGCCCCGAATTCGGCCCGCAAGCCGGTCTGTTCATAGCCAATCACGGTACGGAAGGCGTCGAAGGTGCCTTCGGTCCGGGGCACGCCTTGTTTGCCGAGGCGATCGGTATTGTAAGGTTGGCCTCGTTGGGGATCGTAGTTCTCGACGAAGCGTTCATGGAGGGAGCGCTCTTGTCCCGCGTTGGCGTAGGTCAGGAATTGCAGGTGCTCCTTGAAATCGCCTTCTGCCTTGGCGGTGAGCACCCCGAAACCATAGGTGCGGGCCTTGGGGAGGGAGTCGGCCACGTACACGCCGCTAAAATCCTCGGCGCCGATCGCCACCCGGAAAGATGAATCCCGGAAGCCCAGGCGATGGAGACGCCCGTCCTTACTATCCAGGCCGCCGAACTCCTCGCGGAAGCCATCCAGCCGCCGACGCTCCCAATCGGGTAAACCTTCGGAACGTGAAGCTTGCTCAAGCAGGCTGGCCGCTTCGGATTTGGCGATGGGCAAGGTGGTGAGATGCCCGGGCGCGATGCGCCCTTCAAGTTCCAGACGGTGTAGGAAGGGATAAACCGGGCTCCCGATATCGACGGGGACGGCATAGATCAAGGGGACGGCCATGACGAAGGCCAGGCAGAAGGCGGGAGCGCGCGCGGCAAAGCGGAACATCCGCGAAAAGATAGTACCTTGGGGGGCCATGGAATCGCGTTTCCCACGCGTCACGCGCAGCGCCTGCGTGGCTCTGCTTCCCATCCTGACTGGGTGCCTCTTCGATACCTCCGCTCCCAATCCGCTCACGGCGCATGCGCTAGCGTACCGGCTGGAAGCGGGCCCGGGCGGCGTCTGCCGGATCTCCGTCCGGATCGATGCGTGGCCTCGAGGCGCACCCAAGCTATTCCAGGCGCCGGTCTATTACGCCGACAATCCCGTCCTTCCGGTGCCCGGCCTGCATGCTTCCGATCTGGACATACGCGATGCCCGGGGCGGGAAATTGGCAGCCCGCGATTCCGTCTCCGGGACGCCCGCGGACGGGAATTTGATCCTCCTGCCGGAGGCGGCCCATGCTTTCTCCTACGCCATCGATTTGGCGCCGTCCGATCCCGGTCGCTTCGGCCTTCCGGTCCCGGGTTTGGCCCCCGGCGTGGATGCCATCGACGGGGCCTATTTCTTCGTGCTTCCAGTGGTGGAGGAAGGGGTGGCGGCGCGCTGGCGCGCTCCCATGCGTCTGTCCCTGGACATCATGGCCCAGGGCCGTTCGCTAGTCGGCAGTGATCCGCATCGCGACTTGAACGATCCTTATGAACTGATGTTCCTGCGGGCGGCATTGGATCCCATCCGCACGCTTACGGTTCCGATCCGCGGCCATCAATTGACGCTATATGCCACTTCCGACACGGCGTTCGATATGCCTTTGCTCGCCGAAATATTCGCCAATTGCCTCGGCGCAGTGGAAGATAGCCTCATGCCAATTCCCACTGACAACTACTTCATCGGGGAGTTCCCGGTTTTCTCGGGGATCGAGGGCATCCAAGGTTATTGGTTCAAGGCGGATGGCTACCAGCTACCCCAGGTGCACACCCACGAATTGATCCATACTTTCGTCGGGGTTTATCATGGCGATCTCGAAGATCCGTGGTGGAAAGAAGGTCTGACGAATTACCTGGGTTTGCTGCTCCCCTTGCAGGTTGGCTTTATCAACGATTCGATCTTCGCCGCGGCCGCGCTAGCGGATCTCAGCGATAAGGCCGCCGTGCGCGACCTGCCCCTGTCTTCCCCGACCATCCGCACCCGTCTTTTCATCCCCCTCGATTCGGCCTGGAACGATCCGCAAGATCCCTTGGGCTTCCCGGACCTGGTTTACGGGAAAGGGGCGCAAGCCTCCATGATCCTCGACCGCTGGATCCTGGAGCATTCCGGGGGCCGGAAATCGGTTTATGATTTGGTGCGCGTCCTGGCACGGCTGCCTAGCCCGGGCTTCACGCGGTCGCAACTCGTGGCGGCGGCGGAATCGGTCGCGGGAGCCCCCGCCGAGGCCTTCCTGACCTCCCTCCTGGATCGACCCGGGGCCTATCCCGCGGACAGCTTGCGCGCGACCTATCTGGCCCTGAGGGCCATGGGCCGCTTCGGCCCGGGCGGCGGCAAGTTGCCGGTACCGGGAATCGAGCCGCCTGCGTCCAAGCTCGGATCCCGATCCGTAACTGGCACGTTACCCTTAGGAGCCAAACTGTGAACGGTCTCGAGGAAGTGGAGCGCCTGAAGCGGAAGCATCGGTTGTGGGTTATCCTGAACGGGGTCCTCGGCGCAGGCCCGATCTTCGCGGCCATCAACAAGTTTCGCCCCATCCTCTCCGATGGTTACGGGGGCGATTTGCTCCCGACCCTTCTGCCCGAAGCCTTGGGGTCGCACTACAATGCGATCCTGGCGGGCCTCCTGGCCCTGCTCGTCCTCAGCGAACTGGCCCGTCGCCGTTTCTACCGCATGCACGAGGCGGATCTCCAGCTTTAGACTTCCCGGTCAGGGAGGAGGAGAATCCTCAACATGCGGATTGGATACCTGCTCCTTTTCCCGGTCTTTCCGCTATGCCTCGCAACGGGCATGGCCCACGCGCAATGCGCTACGCCCGCCTTTACTCAACGGCGTGGCTACGACCGGATCCAATGAAATCATGATCTGGACCGAGAACTATAACCAGGTGTCCGCCGGAACCAAAGTGGATACCGTCACCCTAAGCGGGCATGCGTTTAACGTGTGGAAAACCAACGGCAACCCCCGAACGGAATCGTGAGGAAATCGACCACCGAAACGATCAAGCCCCCCACGGCCTACGGATCCTACACCGTCACCGGAAACACCCACACGGACCGCACCCACCGGACTCCATTAACACGGATTAGTTCTTCACCCCAGGAACAGAACGCCCGCGCTCTTCAAATGCGCGGGCGACCCCTTCCTCGAACTGCGGATAGACCAAGCTTACGAAAGTGCAGCATCCGAGCCGGAACGCAGACCCGCCCCCCCAGACCCACCTCTACCTTAAGTGTCGTAGCACTTCATGATCCCCTCTTCCATCCACTTGTAATCCCCGTTCATCATGGACTTCGCGATCTTATTCGCCTGCCGATCGTCGTTATCCGACACGGCGGCGAAGGCGGCATCGATGCGACGACGGGCTTCCTTGCAGAAGAAGTTCGCCAAGTGGATGTAATGAGGGTTCTTCGGATCCTGCTCGGTGCGCAGCTTGGCTAAGGCGCATGTGGAGGCCATCGCGAACAGCTCGGTGCCGATGTCCACGAAGCGGCCCAGCAAAGCCTGCTTGCGTTCCAGGGTGTTCTGGTACATGCCCATGGCGTGGAAGATGCTGCGGGCCAGTTGATGGCTGGTGCGTTCCACGAAGTTCATGTGCCGGGCCAGCTTGGGCCCGAACTCGGAATACCCCGGGAACACCGAGCTATTGATCCACTGGGTCGGATACCATTTGGAATAGAAGTTGGCCATCTTTAGGCCGGCCTTCACCTTGCGGCCGAAAGGAACCTTGAGCATGATCTCGGCGGCCACCTGCATGTGCGGGTCCATGGCTTCGCGCGCCAGGAAAAGATGCATGATCTCGGTGGTGCCCTCGATGATGCGGTTGATGCGGCAGTCCCGCATCATGCGCTCCACGGGGACGGCCTTCTCGCCGCGGCCCTTCAAGGACTCGGCGGTTTCATAGCCGCGCCCGCCGCGAATCTGCATGGTCTCGTCGATGATCTTCCAAGCCGCCTCGGAGCAGAACATCTTGGCCATGGCGGCTTCGATGCGGATGTCGTTGCCGCCTTTGTCGGCCATGGCCGAGGTGAGCCAGGTGGTCGCCTCCATCGCGAAGAGGGTAGAAGACATGTAGGCGATCTTTTGGGAAATGGCCTCGTGCTTGCCGATGGGCAGGCCCCATTGCACGCGCTCGTTTGCCCAGTTGCGCACGATGTTCATGCACTGGCGGCCCATGCCCACGCAGGCGGCGGGCAAGGTCAGGCGGCCCGTGTTCAAGGTGGCCAGGGCGAGCTTCAGGCCTTTGCCCGGTCCCAGGATGATGTTCTCGGCCGGAACCTTCACGTCCTTGAAGGATAGGAGCCCGTTCTGGATGGCGCGAATGCCCATGAAATCGCAACGCCACTCGGTTTTGATCCCCGGCATGCTCTTCTCGACGATGAAGGCGGTGATCTGCGTGATTTCCTTGCCATTCTTGATCTTGGGGGGCGTGCGGGCCATGACCACCATGATATCGGCCGCGGGGCCGTTGGTGCACCACAGCTTCATCCCATTGATCAGGTAATGCTTGCCGTCCGGAGTGGGGGTAGCCGTGGTCGACATCTTGGCCGGATCGGAACCCACGTTCGGCTCCGTCAGGGCGAAGGCGGAAATGGCGCCCTCGCGAAAGCGGGGCAGGTATTTCTTCTTCTGCTCCGCGGTGCCGAAGATCTTGAGGGGCTGAGGCACGCCGATGGATTGGTGGGCCGACAGCCAGACCGCGGTGGAGCCGCAGTAGGATGCCACCAGGCCGACCACGCGGTTATAGTTCACCTGGGTGAGCCCCAGGCCGCCGTACTCCTTGGGGATCTTCATGGCCCACAGGCCCATCTTGGTGAACTGGTCGCGTACCTTTTGAGGCACCTCGCGGGTGCGGTCCACTTCGTCCGGATCCAGGTTGGCCTTGAGGTAGTCCGCCACTTCCTTACAGAGCTTATCGCCGATGACCCGGTCTTCCGGGGACTGTTCCGGGAAGGGGACGATCAGCTCGGGCTGGAACTTGCCCATGAAAAGGCCGCCCGCGAAGCTCGGGCTTTCCCATTTGTCCTCGCGCGAGGATTCGGCCACCATCATGGCTTCGGCCTTCTCCTTGGACATCTTGGAGGTATCGATCTTGAGTTCGAACTCTTCCGCTTTGGCGGGGTCTTTGGTTGCTTCAGCCATGCTGGTTTACCTCCGGAAATATCGTGGGGAAGATCTTCGTAACAGTCTACGATAAAGCCTTTTAGGGAGCCAGAAAATCCCGCTGACGGATTGGCGGGAGGACGGGCGCGGAAAGATCCGGATCAAGGGATCAGATATGGCAACTTGGGATGAAAATCGAAACGACGGAGAGGACCAGGGCGAGGACTACCGAGCCGATGCCGATAGCGAACATTTTCTTCTGCCCCTTCTCGAGCCCTTGGGTGAAGATCAGCAGTCCCTTCAACGATTGGCCGAGAAGGATGCCGCCGAAAGAAGAGAAGATGCAAACCAGGCTGAGGATCCACATGTATTCCGCTCCTTGGGGATTTTGGAGCAATTATACGTTGTTCCCCGGGTGGAAGCCAATTTTCTTTGCCTGCCAATGGGGCACGGCGAAACAAGTTTCTCCCCGGAGCGGGGCCGATTAGGAGGGGCGTGTAAATCGGAGGGAAAAGAAAAAGGCGGCCGGTTTAACCGGACCGCCTAAATACTTGCCACCCTTCGACCTGACTACGGGGTCAGGTTGTGTCGAATCAGGTCGCGGGGCTCTTGGATTTCTTCAGCCGCACGTACTCTTCCAGGCTGTAGGAACGGGCTTCCAGGTCCGCATCTTCGGCCTTTTTATTATCCGTCGGCTTCGGCTGCGCGCCGGAAGCCGAAGCGTTGCGCTCCAGGATGTGGGTATCTCCCGAAGACGCCGTCGGCATCGGGCCGTTCGCGAAAAGTTCCATGGAATCCAGGGCGGAGATGTCCAAGGTGGGTAATTCCTGCTGAAGCTTCTGGGTCAGGTTCTTGCCTTCGGAGCTGGCTTCCACCAGCATCTCCTGGAGACGGACCGGAATGGTCAGGCGGCCCAACATAGTGCTGATCTTGATCGCGGTGGAATTGGGGACTTCGTAAAGGCCGAAATAACAAGTGGCCCCGTTGGTCAGGGACTTGAACTCTTCGCCCAGCAAATTCAGGAAGCGGCTGGAGGTTTTCTGCAAGATGGCGGCCGGGGCATAGATGGAAATCGCGCCGCTGGCGGCGGTGGCGAAGTTGAAGCCTTCGGCCATCAGGCCCGAGGTCTGCCAGATCTCCCGCAAGCGGGGCAGGATGTCGTCCAAGGTATTGATCTGATTGGCGGCCAGCTCGGTCTCGCCGAAGATCAAGATGCCTTTCGACATGAGAACCTTACGGAAGTCTTCGTTATCGAAGGAGATAAGGCTCTTGGCCGAAAGCTCGGCGCCAAGGGAGTTGAAGTTGGTGAAAGTCTTAACCACGTAGTCATTCGCCTGCGGATAGAAGGCGGCCAGGCTGCTATCGGGGAACTGCTGCAGGATCTTGTTGTTGTCGACGATGATGCAGGAGTCGAAGTTTTCTCCCACGATGCGGTTGACCGCGCGCAAGGCGTTCACCTTGGACAAGGCCGATTCGTCATTCGTGGGGATGGTCACCAAGGACAAGATGGGTAGGTTGAATCGCTTCAGCATATTGCCCAGCAAGGCGATATTGCTTCCGGTCCCGCCGCCCAGTCCGGCGGTCAGAAGGATGGCATCCGCGCCGGAAACGAATTGTTGTATCCCGTTCAGGATCTCAGGCAAATGGGAGAAGAGGGCCTTCTCGCCGATGCGGGGATCCTTGCCGGCGCCATCGGTATCGTTGAGGGGCGCGTGGATCTTCCGGTTCTCGGGGATATTGGCGAGGTCCTTCAGATCCAGGATGGAGGTATTCACCGCCATCGCCGGGTATCCATACTTGGCGAAGGAATTGGCGATATTGCCGCCGCATTGCCCCAGGCCGATCACCGCGAACTTCAGTCTCGTCGTCATAGCGCTCCCGTGGATTGGAAAGGACTCCGCCGGCTTTCCCCGCGGGTGTAGCGGTTAAAGCTATTCATTTCAGGGACTTCCCGCCAAGGGAATCCAGGTGGGAGAAGGGGTTCCGTTCCTCCCCGAATACGCGGGTTTGGGCCTTATTCAGAGGTCGCAGTGCCCTGTTTCTCCAGTGCCCCCATCAGGGCATGCCAGGCCAAGGAGGCGCATTTGATGCGCGAGGAATACTCTTTTACGCCCTGAAACAGGGTCAATTTCCCGAGATGGTTCGCTTGGGTCGCCGGGTCCATCTCCCCGCGCACCATGTCATGGAACTCATTAAAGATGAGCTTCACCTCGTCCACGGATTTGCCCTTCAGAAAGGCGGTCATCATGGAAGCACTCGCCTTGGAGATGGCGCAGCCGTTCCCCTGGAACCCCAAGTCTTTTACAGTCCCCGCCCCATCTAACTCCAAGTACACCGTAATATGATCGCCGCAGAGGGGGTTATGCCCTTCGCAGGCCAGGACATCGGATCCTTGTAAGGCGCGGTAATTCCGAGGATTCTTGTTATGGTCCAGGATGACCTGTTGATATAGTTCGTTGCTACGCGACATATTCGGAACCACCCATTAGCGGAACATCTCCCCGACCCGCCGCAACCCTTTCGCCAAAGCGTCCAGGTCGGAGTAATCGTTGTATGGCCCCAGCGAGGCCCGCGCCGTGGCAGGCACCCCGAAGCGATCCATGGTCGGTTGGGCGCAATGATGGCCCGCCCGGATGGCGATGCCGTCCTCATCGAGCAAGGTTCCGATATCATGAGGGTGCACGCCCTCGAGGGTAAAGGAAAGGATGCCGGCTTTCTCCCGGGCCGTGCCGATGAGCTTTAGCCCCGGCACTTGCTGGAGGACCGCCGTTCCGTAATCCAATAGGGCATGTTCATGCGCGGCGATCTTGTCGAGCCCGGTCATGTGCAGCCAATCGACGGCCACGCCTAATCCCACGACTTCGGCGATGGGCGGGGTGCCGGCCTCGAAGCGATGGGGCGGCGCCTGGTAGGTGGTTTTCGCGAAGGTCACCCGCATGATCATGTCCCCGCCGCCCTGGTAAGGGGGCATGGACTCGAGGATGGCCAGTTTGCCATAGAGAATGCCGATACCGGTGGGCCCGAACATCTTATGGCCGGAGAAGGCGTAGAAGTCCGCGTCCAGATCGCGGACGTCCACCTGCGTATGCGCGATGGACTGGGCCCCGTCGATGAGGACCAGCGCCCCGGCTTGATGGGCCAGGCGGGCGATCTCCTTGACGGGATTGATGGTGCCCAAGGCGTTGGAGATATGGTTGACCGCCACCAGGCGGGTTTTCTCCGAGAGCAGTTTCTTGTACTCGTCCAGGATCAAAGTCCCCGTATCATCGACGGGAATGACCTTGAGGATCGCGCCGACGCGTTCCGCGATGATCTGCCAAGGCACGATATTGGCATGATGCTCGATCTGGGAGAGAATGATCTCGTCGCCCGCCTTCAGGAACTTGCCGCCCCAACTGTAGGCCACCAGGTTGATGCTTTGCGTGGTCCCGCTGGTGTAAATGATTTCCTTATCGGAGCTTGCGTTGATCAAGGCGGCCACTTTTTTGCGGGTGCCTTCGTAAGCCGCGGTGGCCTTTTCGCTCAAACGATAGACACCGCGTCGCACGGTCCCATAGCTCTCGCGATAGAAGCGATCCATGGCGTCGATGACGGCCACCGGCTTTTGCGTAGTCGCGGCGCTATCGAGATAGTGAAGGGGCGTCCCGCCGAAGTCGCGGTTGAGGACGGGGAATTCCCCCTTGATGTCGAGAGCGAGTTTGGGGTGGGGCAGGGTAGTGGCGTCAGGCATGGGGAACTCCTGGGGAGACGCCGGGCAGACGCGCGCGCAAGCCGTCCAGCAGGGCATGGTCGAGCGCATCCCGGAAAGGGTCGCCCGGATTACCGGCCTTGTCCAACGCTTCGGCGACGAAAGCCACGGTCAACAGGGAGCGGGCCTGGTCCGGGGGCAGCCCCCGGGATTCCAGGTAGAATTGTTGGGCCGGATCGAGTTTGCCGGCCGTGGCGCCATGCGAGCATTTCACGTCATCGGCATGGATCATGAGGCGCGGCTTGCTATCGGCGCGAGCCTCGTCGGAGAGCATAAGGTTATGGATGCGCTGGCCGGCATTGGTCTGCTGGGCATCCAGGGCCACGATGATGGTTCCGTCCACGCTGGCGCGGGACTGCTCGGCGGCCACGGTTTTGAAGAGTTGCCTGCTGGTTCCATGCGGGACCAGATGGCGCAAAAGCACGTGCTGATGCCCCTGGCGCGCGCCCGACAGCACTGCGGCTCCGTTCAACTCCGCGTCGGCTCCCTCTCCGGCCAAATCGATGCCGAAGGCCGTTCGCGTAAGGCGGGAACCGGTATGCGCCGAAACCGCCACCAAACGCGCATCGCGCTCCAGGCGTACGGTCAACTTGCGAAGATGCATGTCCTGAGCAGCGTCGGCGGAATCGGCTCCGAGTTCCAGGAACCGGAGCGAGGCGCCGTCTTCCAGTACGGCCAGGGTATGGATGTTTTCCAGAACCGGCGTTGCAATACCCTTTCGCCCGCCGCCGACCCCGGTCGATGCCAGGGTATCCGCAGGGGTCGCCTCATCTTGCGATACGGAAAGGCGGACATGACGGACCTGGATGCGGGACTCCGATTGCGCCCCCGCATGGATGATCACGAACGAATCGTTTCGATTCGCCGCATCGCTTCGATGCGCCCCGGTGGTCAGGTGCAGAATCTGCAAGGGACCGGCGGCTAAGCGCTTGGCGGGCACCCGTATCAGCAAGGGCTGGGCGGCGAAGAGCGCGGCCAGGGCGGCGGGCGCATCGTTTTCCTCTTCCAGCATGTTCTCGATGCGGTTGACGAAAGACGCGTGGAGGCCCTGGAAGCGGAGATGCATTCCGGGAATGGGAGAATCCGGGGGCGCGGAATCCTCGAGCGGGGAAACGAAATAATCTTCGCCGACCTGTGAGAGCTCGGGTACGAAAACGCCGTCTATCAATACCACCCGATTACCCTCGGCCGCGGGCGAGATCCAAGGCGCCAACTCCTGCGCGGAAGGGAGTTTACGGGAAATGGGCTCCGGCGATGCGGCATCCGACGCCGTAGTCTCCGAGGCCGTCGCGGCCGTGGCGGCCAGGGCCGATCTCGTCGGAACCTGGGCGAGCAGGGACATGAGATCGCCGACCCGGATGAAAGAGTAGTCTTCGGAGCCAGGGTGGGGCAGACCGATGCGGCGCAGGGCCATGGCAGCCGCCAGGCGTACTCCGGCCGAAACCGGGGGAGAAGCCTCGAGATGCCGCTCGATAAAGTCTTCTAAAGCCGGGGTTAGGGACGGAGTGGTAACTTCCCGCATGATAAGGTGTTGCGATACGGTCGGCGCGTTCATGCTCTCCTCACTTCACCAACCAATCGTAGCCCTTGGTCTCGACCTCCAGGGCCAATTCCTTGCCGCCCGTCTTCACGATCCGGCCGCCGCTCAGCACGTGTACGATGTCCGGTTTCACGTAGTCGAGCAAGCGCTGATAATGGGTGATCAGGACGATGGCCCGCGAGGGACCGCGCAGGCGGTTAATGCCCCCCGCCACGATCTTGAGGGCATCCACGTCCAGGCCCGAATCGGTCTCGTCCAGGATGGCCAAGGCGGGATCGAGGATCGCCATCTGCAAAATCTCGTTACGCTTCTTTTCCCCGCCCGAATAGCCCTCGTTGATGGCGCGCTCCTTGAAGCGGGCGTCCATGTCCAACTCCTTCATCTTGACGTCGAGGATCTCTTCGAAGTCGAGCGGATCGGCTTCTTCCTTGCCTTCGGCTTTGCGCCGCTGGTTGTAGGCCATGCGCAGGAATTCGGCGTTGTTCACCCCGGGGATTTCCACCGGGTATTGGAATCCCATGAAGATCCCCTTGCGGGCCCGCTCGTCGGCCGCGAGCGCGAGGATATTCTCCCCGTTGAAAAGCAGCTCGCCCCGGGTCACGCTGTAATCCGGATGCCCGGCGATGACCTTGGACAAGGTGCTCTTGCCGGAACCGTTCGGGCCCATGATGGCATGCACTTCTCCCCGTTTGACCGATAGGTCGATCCCTTTCAGGATGGGGGTGATGGCATCGCCCTCGCCGACATGGGCGGTTAGGGATTTCACTTCGAGCATGGTATCCACAGGCTTAACTCTTTCCGTTTGCGTTTCGGGGTCGGAGGCGGCGAGGCCGCCCGTCGGGCTCAACCGACGCTGTTCTCCAGCTTCAGGGCCAACAACTTCTGGGCTTCCACCGCGAACTCCATCGGCAACTGGTTGAACACGTCCTTGCAGAACCCGTTCACGATCATGCTGATGGCTTCTTCCCGGGGGATGCCGCGGGATTGGAAATAGAAGAGCTGCTCTTCGCTGATTTTCGAGGTCGAGGCCTCGTGCTCCACCTGGGAGGCCGAATTGCCGGTTTCGATGTAGGGGAAGGTATGCGCGCTCGAACGGTTCCCCACCAGCATGCTGTCGCATTGGGAGAAGTTGCGGGCGCCGGTGGCGTTCTTGGCGATGCGCACCAGGCCCCGATAGGCATTGCTGCTTTGATCGCCGGCGATGCCCTTGGAGATGATGCTCGACCGCGTGTTCTTGCCCAGATGGATCATCTTGGTCCCGGTGTCGGCCTGCATATGGCCGTTGGTCAGCGCCACGGAATAGAACTCGCCCACGCTGCCTTCGCCCACCAGGATGCAGCTCGGGTATTTCCAGGTGATGGCCGATCCAGTCTCCACCTGGGTCCACGAGATCTTGGAATCCTTGCCCAGGCATTTGCCGCGCTTGGTCACGAAATTGTAGATGCCGCCCTTGCCCGTCTTGGGGTCGCCGGCGTACCAGTTCTGCACCGTGCTGTACTTGATCTCGGCATTGTCCAAGGTCACCAGTTCCACCACCGCGGCATGCAATTGGTTGGTGTCGAACTTGGGGGCCGTGCAGCCTTCCAGGTAGGAGACGTAGCTGCCCTCGGCGCAGACGATGAGGGTGCGTTCGAATTGCCCCGACTCTTCCGTGTTGATGCGGAAGTAGGTGGACAGTTCCATGGGGCATTTGGTGTTGGGAGGGATGTAGACGAAAGAGCCGTCGGTGAAGACGGCCGAGTTGAGGGCGGCGTAGAAGTTATCGGCCACGGGCACGACCGAGCCAAGGTATTGCTCGATCAATTCGGGGTATTCGTGGATGGCTTCGCTGATGGAACAGAAGATGACCCCATGCTCCATCAGTTTCTTCTTATGGGTCGTCGCCACGCTTACGCTATCGAACACCGCATCCACGGCCACATTGCTCAGCCGCTTCTGCTCGTCCAGGGGAATCCCCAGTTTTTCGAAGGTCTTGAGGATCTCCGGATCGACTTCATCCAGCCCCGTTAAGGTGGGCTTTTGCTTGGGCTTAGCGAAGTAGACGATATCCTGGTAATCGATGGCCGGATACTGTACGTGGGCCCAGTTGGGCTCCTTCATCGTCAGCCATTTCTTGTAGGCTTTCAACCGGAATTCCAACAGGAAGGGCGGTTCGTTCTTCTTGGCCGAGATGGCGCGGATCACGTCTTCCGAAATGCCCTTGCCGAAGCTCTCCATTTCCACATTGGTGGTGAAGCCGTACTTGTATTCCGTTGCCGTGCCCATCACGCCGGCGTCCCCGGCGGGAGCGGTCGAGGCAGAGGTGTTTCTATCGGAAGCGTTTTCCATATCACTCTTCCACGGGGACGACCTGCATCCCGCTAAAGACCTGGCGCCGCAAGGAATCCTCGATGTAGGAAAGCGTGGCGCCCGTCGAGGAAGCGCAGCCGCCGCACGCGCCCTGCCACTTGATGAGCAGCCGCTCCCCGTTCTCCAGGTCGCGGATGTGCATATCGCCGCCATCCATATTCAATCCCGGCCGGATATCCTTGTCGATGATGGTCTCGATGGCGGAGATCTGCTCTTCCTTGGGCTTGGCCAACCAAGCCTTGTCCGCCTCGGTCAGGGCCTCGAATGCCGAGCGCCGCGGAGCGCCATCGGTCTTGGCCTTCATGGCGATGGTCGCCAGGGCCAGGGCTTTGGCCGGAGTATAGGCGTCCCTGACCGCGCCCAATAAAGGCGGGAGGGATGCGAAAACCTCCTCGGCCGGAGCGGCGGTCGCCGGAGTGGATGCGTCGTCCCGGAGCAGGGCTTCGATTTGAGGAATGGTGAAAGCCGTGGCCGACTCCACCTTCATGCCCTTGGCCAGGGTGCAGAGCATTTCGCCCAAGGCCACCGAGCCGGGGCCGCCATAGGAAAAGAACTTGGCGTCGTAGATCAGATCCGATTGGGGATCGATCAGCCAATAGACCTTGATGTCCTTGTATTTGGCGGTCGCGAGGGCAAGATCCTTGGTCGATGCGTCTTCGGTGAAGAAGGCGCCGCGATGCTTGGGCGACTGGGCCATGGACTCGATTTTCTGCGAGTACTTCCGGTCGCCGGGAGTGGGGGAATCCGCCTGCGCAATGGCAGGGGTTGCGGCAGCCGTACCTGTAGGAGATGAAGGGGTCGCCGGGACCGCAGGGGCCGTCCGGGGTACTGGGCCAGAGGGCCGATAGACACCCGGACTTGAACTTCGAGTCTGATTTTCACTCATTTTGGCCATTCCGGGGGGAGGTATCTCCCCATACCCTGATTGTGATCCAAAGATAACAAATCGTCTACCAATTCAGTATACAATTGGGGGCGCGAGGTCCCCAAGAATCCAAAATCCTTCCAAGGCTCCATACCGGCGAATGCTACTTTCCGGGGCATGTCCGAAAAATTGCCGGAACCCGGAATCCGCTCATTGTTGCTTAATCCTCCCCTCGGCTCCGAAGTAAAAATCCAAGGCTGGGTCCGCACCAAACGGGAGTCCAAAGCCGGACTGGCTTTCCTCGAGATCAACGACGGTTCCTATTTCCAGAACCTGCAAGCCGTGGTGCCCGCGACCCTGCCCGATTACGCCACCCTGATGCACGGGATCAATGTCGGCACTTCGGTCTCCATCGTCGGCAAGCTCGTCCCTTCCCAAGGCGGCAAGCAGGCAGTGGAACTCCAGGCGGCCGAGGTGAAGATCGTCGGAGCCTGCGATCCGGGAGCATTCCCCTTGGGCAAGCAGAAGATGACCTATGAATATCTTCGCGACTTCACCCATCTGCGCTCGCGAACCAATACTTTTTCCGCCATTGCCCGCGTCCGCAACGTCCTCGCCATGGGCATCCACGAGTTCTTCCAGACGCGTGGCTTCCTGTGGCTGCATACGCCCATCATCACGGGAAACGATGCCGAGGGAGCGGGGCAGATGTTCCGGGTCACGACCCTGGATATGGAAAAGCCGCCGCGCGGCGAAGACGGCAAGGTGGACTTCGCCAAGGATTTCTTCGGGCAAGGAGCGAACCTCACCGTGAGCGGGCAACTCGAGGCGGAGGCCTACGCGTGCAGCATGGGCAAGGTCTACACCTTCGGGCCCACCTTCCGGGCCGAGAATTCCAATACCTCGCGCCACCTGGCCGAGTTCTGGATGGTGGAACCCGAAGTAGCCTTCAACGACCTGGACGCCAATGCCCGCCTGGCCGAGGATTTCCTGAAGCATTTGCTCGCGACGGTACTGGAAAAATGCCCGCTGGAGATGGACTTCTTCAAGCAGCGCATCGAGGCGGGAATCCTGGATTTGCTGAACGGCGTTTTGAAAAAACCCTTCCAGCGGTTGACGTACACCGAGGCCGTGGACGTGCTCAAGAAAAGCGGTGAGACCTTCAAGTATGCGGTGGAATGGGGCATCGATCTGCAATCGGAACATGAACGTTACCTCACGGAAAAGGTATTCCAGGCTCCGGTGGTACTCACCGATTACCCCAAAGACATCAAGGCTTTTTACATGAAGATGAATCCGGACGGGAAGACCGTGCGGGCCATGGACGTGCTGGTCCCGGGCATCGGCGAAATCATCGGCGGTTCCCAGCGGGAGGACGATCTGGAAAAGCTCAAGGCGCGGCTTGCGGGGATGGGAATGCATGCCGGCGGGCTGGAATGGTATTTGGATCTGCGGCGCTTCGGGAGCGTCCCGCATGCGGGCTTCGGGCTCGGGTTCGAACGCTTGGTGCAGTTCGTGACCGGGATGGGGAACATCCGCGACGTAATCCCCTTTCCGCGGACGCCTGGGCACATTCGCATCTGACCTCACTTGGCCCTCAACTCGTCCTCACCCATCCCTGAACTCCGGATCCCGGACATTCCCTCATTTATGGATGATTTCGCGCCTGTTCGCCGATTTTATACAGAGGGTCACGGGATTTCTACACATTGACCAGAATTGGCATTCCTATTATTCCCTAGATGAATTTTCTAGGCATCGATCTCGGCACTTCCTCGGTTAAAGTCATCCTCGTGGATGGCAATCAGAATCTGATCGATCAGGCTTCCTCGCCTCTGGAGGTTTCCCGTACCCAGCCTCTCTGGTCCGAACAGGATCCCGAGCATTGGTGGAACGCGACGAATCAGGCGGTGGCGGCGCTGCGCGCTTCCAAACCCAAGGAATTCGCCGAGGTGAAAGCCATCGGTCTATCCGGCCAAATGCATGGCGCTACCTTGTTGGGCCGACAGGATAAGGTGCTACGGCCGGCCATCCTGTGGAACGACGGTCGCAGCGGCGCGGAATGCGCGGAACTCGAACGCCGGGTTCCCAACAGTCGGAAGATCACCGGTAATATCGCCATGCCCGGATTCACAGCGCCGAAGCTCCTGTGGGTTGCGAAGCATGAGCCCGACGTATTCTCCAAGGTCGAGAAGGTGCTCCTTCCCAAGGATTATCTGCGCATGCGGATGTGCGGCAATTACGCCTCGGATATGTCCGATTCGGCAGGCACCCTTTGGCTGGACGTGGGCAAGCGCGCCTGGTCGGAGGATATGATCCTCGCGACCGGCCTTAAGCTGAGCGCGATGCCGGAGTTGTGCGAAGGGACCCAGTCCACCGGACGCTTGACCGCATCGGTGGCGTCGGCTTGGGGCCTTTCCATGGACGTGATTGTCGCCGCGGGCGCGGGCGATAACGCCGCGGGCGCCGCGGGCGCGGGTACGGTCAAACCGGGCGATGCTTTCATTTCCTTGGGTACTTCCGGGGTCTACTTCGCGGCGGCGAGTTCCTATTCCCCCAATCCCGAAGGCGCCGTGCATACCTTCTGCCATTGCCTGCCCGGCAGCTGGCACTATATGTCGGTCATCCTGAGCGCGGCCTCCGCCCTCACCTGGGTCACCAAGTTGACGGGCGCTGCCGATGAGGCTTCGCTGCTTTCCGAGATCGAAGCCGCGGGCGATGATTTGGCGACGCCGATTTTCCTGCCCTATCTATCGGGAGAGCGTACTCCCCATAATGATCCGCATGCGCAAGGCGTCTTCTTCGGGCTCACGCATGAGACCAACCGCGCGGCCCTGGGGCGCGCCGTCCTTGAGGGCGTGGCTTTCGCCTTCGCCGACGGGCAACGCGCCTTGGACGATGCCAAGGCGGAGTTGAAAGAAGTGACCGTAATCGGCGGCGGCGCGCGCAGCCGCCTGTGGGGAAAGATCCTGGCCACGGTTCTGAAGCGCCCGTTGATCTATCGTAAGGGCGGGGAAGCCGGTCCGGCTTACGGTGCGGCGCGCTTGGGGCGACTGGCCCTGACCAATGAAAAGCCGGCGGACGTATGCACCGCGCCGGCCATCGATTACACCGTAGGGCCGGAGTCCAAGTGGACCGGGCGCTACGAGGAAAAATTGGCTTTGTACCGCCGCTTATATCAGGATTTGAAGCCCCGCTTCCCGCGAGGCTAAATAAGCCTGAGGCGGAGCCTCCCCTTGGCAGTATATTCATCAAGCGATTTCGTGAAAGGAATTCCGATGGCAGACACGTATTTCAAAGACATCCCGACCATCCGCTACGAGGGTCCCGAAACCGAGAACCCCCTGGCCTTCCGCTATTACGACAAGAACAAGATGGTGCTGGGCAAGCGCATGGAAGATATCCTCCGTTGCGCCGTCTGCTATTGGCACACTTTCGCCTGGAACGGTTCGGACGTTTTCGGAGCGGGCACCTACGATCGCCCCTGGCATAAGAACCCCACCACCGTCGAGGCCGCCAAGCTCAAGCTTGCTAACGCCTTCGATTTCTTCTCCAAGCTGGGCGCGCCCTTCTTCACCTTCCATGATCGCGATATCGCCCCCGAAGGCGCCACGCTCAAGGAAAGCAACAACAACCTGGACATCATCGTGGGCGAGGCCGAAAAGGAAATGGCCCGCACCGGCATCAAGCTCCTCTGGGGCACCGCCAACCTATTCAGCAACCCCCGCTTCATGAGCGGCGCGGCCACCAATCCCGATCCCGAAGTCTTCGCCTTCGCATGCGGCCAGATCCGCAAGGCCATGGACGTCACCTTGCGCCTCAAGGGCGAAAACTACGTGCTGTGGGGCGGCCGCGAGGGTTATGAGACCCTGCTGAATACCGACCTGAAGCGCGAAGGCGAGCAGTTCGGCCGCTTCCTCAAGATGGTCGCCGATTACAAGCATAAGATCGGCTTCAAGGGCCTGCTCCTCATCGAGCCCAAGCCCAAGGAACCCACCAAGCACCAATACGACTTCGACACCGCCACCGTGTACGCCTTCCTCCAGAAGCACGGCTTGGAGAAGGAATTCAAGGTCAACATCGAGGCCAATCACGCCATCCTCTCGGGCCATACCTTCCAGCATGAAGTGGGTTACGCCTTGGCGAACGACGTGTTCGGCTCCCTGGACATCAACCGCGGGGACGAACAGCTGGGCTGGGACACCGACCAATTCCCCAACGACGTGCCCGCCACCGCATTGATGCTCTACACCCTATTGCAGGGCGGGGGCTTCACTTCCGGCGGCATGAACTTCGACGCCAAGTTGCGCCGCCAGAGCATCGATGCCGAAGACCTGTTCCACGCCCATATCGGCGGCATGGACGTGCTGGCCCGCGGCCTGATCATCGCGGAGAAGATGATCAAGGATGGCGCGCTGCAGAAGAAGGTGGAAGACCGCTATGCGGGTTGGAACACCGAACTCGGCCGTTCGATCCTCTCGGGGAAGAAGACCTTGGCGGATATCGCCGATCTGGCGCTGGCGCAGAACCTGGATCCCAAGCATCGCTCGGGCCGCCAGGAAGCGCTGGAAAACCTGGTCAACCGCTACCTCTAACCGTCCGCCTGAAACCGCTCCGGTCGCAAGGCCGGCCTGCGTTCCTGGGCGGAAAACCTGATCCCCGAAAAGCCGGGCAGCACAAGCTGCCCGGCTTTTTAATTGGCATGCTTAGCCGACAGGCGAATCGCATTTACCCGGACTGCCTTTCGGGCCGCCGGCGGTTCATTGAGGGCAGGAATTTTTCCACTAAGTATATTGGTAGAATTGGGGGTCCCGTGAATGCCAATGGCTACTTGATCCGCGGATGCCTTTGCTTGCTCGCGGTTCCGGCCATGGCCGGATATTTCCCGATTGATACTAAGGCGACGTACGAATACGAGGAAGTAACCAGGTACGGTTTCAAAGATACTGATCACTACGATACTTACTCGATAATCAGAAGAACCTATTCTCCGGTCGTTTCGGGGAGCGGCGACCCCTATCAGCGCGTTACGGATAGCGTATTCGAAATCGATTCGCTTACCTATCCGGAAAAAAAGACGGATACCCTGTTCAAAATCAAGACATACACATTCAGTTACTCCGATACGGAAATAGGACTCGACTCCCTCTTTCTGAATTTCGCCTTCCAGTTCGATCACCCTCAGCTTAGCAAAGGGATTTTTTCCTCTCCCTTACCCAATGCAAACTTCGTAATTGCCGATGGAGTGGTGGCAAATGCTTGCCGGTTCCCGTTGAATGGGGGTTCCGAAAACTGCATCAAGATCGAGAGAGGGAAGACGAATTCCCCTCCTCCACAGTCCGACACCTCCTGCGTCGTGTTCTCGGAAAATTTTGGAATCAAGGAGGCGTATTATTTTTTTGGAGGCTTTTACGGGGGATCAAATAGGCTTGTAACTTTGAAACGGGTTTTATCGCGCGCCGATACCATTGATTTCAGCAATTCGGGAGTCGTGGGTTTGGTCAAGAGGGAAAATCGCGCGAGATACCGGGACCTGGATGTTATCCGGAGAAACCGACCCGTCGACATTAATCTCTACTCCATACAGGGTAAACTCCTGTACTCGCGGATATTCGGACAGGGTGAAGAAATCGATCTTAAGGGCAAACCGGAAAACGCCGGTATCATCATCCATTTTAGAACGGGCGATCCCTAAGGCTTCCGCTCTCTGCTCAGAAGCCGCTGTTGGCGATAGCCTTGCGGATATCTTCTTCGCGCGCCAGGAAACGTTTGCTTTCGCCCGCGGCTTCCGCGACAACGATGCGCTTGCCGGAAGGGGAGAGGGTGAAGGCGATCCAATAGAAGTAGTCCTGGTTGCCCATGGGGGCGGCCAGCTTGAGCAGGGCTCCCTGCGATCCATGCATGGGACACACCGTATCGGCCACCACTCGGTAGCCGGCGTGGCCCATGCGGGTCTTGAGGGCTTCGCGCCAAAAGCCGAGATCCGCCGGCGGATCGTTCTTCTCGGTGCGGACCGTGAAGAGGACCCCGTCGGGGCTGGAAGCGCGCAAAGGCGAACTGGATACGCGGCTGCGCGGGAATTGGGCGAATCCGTCCGGAGCGGAGGCCTGGAACGCGCATCCCGCCAAAGCCCATACGACCGCCAAAGCCATGAGGAGGACCGCGCGCATCGCGGGAGACGCGGCGCTCGTGCCTTTGCCCGCGCAGGCGCGCGAGCGGGACCGCTTCGAGCCGGGCCGGCTAGAAGTTCTTTGGATTCGCATAGGGGAAACGTTCCATGAGGGAAGGAAGATCCAAACGGTTGAGCCAACCGAAACGGGATTCCGCCGTCGTGAGAGGGGCTGCTCGTTCGAAGAACCGGAACGCCACCGTCACCCTCGCGTAGGCCATGCGATCTTCGAGCTTTTGGATCTGCCCGGCGGATTGTTCGATCTCCGTTTGCAGATTGACGATTTCGTTCTGGATGGTGAATAGGGTGGAGTCGCTGCTTTCCTTCAAGACCGCGTAATAGTCCTGGAGCATACCGCGCCGGGCCTTGAGCCGCGAGGTCAACTCGCCCCGCTCCGCCTCCAGGCTTTCCGTGGTCAGGTTGCGGTCCATCAAAACGCCCATGCCCGCCAGTCCGGCGATGAAGGAATCGGCCCGGGCCGAGGGTACCCGGAACTCCAGATCGGATTTGGACCGGCGCATGAACCATCCTCCCAGGGAATCCGCCCTAGCGATGAGGATGCGGGCCGCCTGCTCGCTTTCTTCGACCTGGAGCACGCAAGCGAAGGTGATGGCGATGCCCGGAGGCCGGCCGGCAGAGTCCGGCGGGGAGAGCGGCGCCGTCGCTGGGTTCGGCTGCGCTTGCGGCAGGCCGATCGGCGCCTCGGAATATCCTCCCTTCGCGGGCAGTTGCGGTATGCCCTGCGCCGCTACAAGCGCGGACGGCGGCAAGGCGGCGCAGAGGAAGAACAAGATCGCTTTCACCGGGGCTTCCTTTCCACGGCGGCCAGCATCCCCGGGAGGAGCTTGCCTTGTTGGTCTTCGGTCGGGAAATAGAACTCCGCGACATCCACTTCGCCGCCGCGGCTCTGCACGCCTATCCAATAGTAATAGGGCGTCGGGCCGAAGGACTGGAAGCGGCAGAAGAGGAACTCTCCGGCGCTGGCGGTATCCGAAACCTTGAACCCGGATTCGAGCCGGTTGCGGACGGCTTCGCGCCAAAAACGGGTATCGCCCCGCAGATCGACGTCGATCCGGGAGCCCCAGAATTCCGCCCCTTGCGAACTCGTAGCGCGCCAGTCGGAAGAGAAAAACCCGTTTTCCGTAACCACCATGCCGGCGGGCGACGGAAAGACAAGGCGCGAGCGGCCGCGGAAGCGATCATCCTCGAAGGGATTGAGCCGATGGATCCACGCGAAATCGCCGAGGTCGCGGCTGAAGAGGCCGGCGGCGGCCGTGGGCGCATGCGTCCGCACCCAGAGTTGAATGGAGGCGAAGCGGGACCGCTGGACCAGGTCGCGCTTCTTCGCTTCCAGGACTTCCCTCTCCTCGCGGAACCGCTTCAACTCACCCAGAAGCCGGAGCTTTTGAGATTCGGTGCGCGCCTTCTTAACCAGATCTTCCAAACGTTCCAAGGTGGCCACGACGACCTTGAGGCGAAGTTCGGCGTCCTGAAGCGCTTCGGTGATATCCTCGGCTTGCTGCTTGTAATCGACCACTTCCGATAGTCGGAGCATGCGGGCGAAAAGGGAATCGAAATCGCCCGATGGCACGCGCAGGGAGGCGTATCCGGGCGACCGCTGTTCCACATACCCGCCGGCGGCCTTGGCCAAGGAGATGGCGGAATCCAGGATGCGCTCGGGTTCGGTGGAACGCAAGGTGGCGGATCCCGAGTATTCCACGAGGCGTTTCGGCGCCATGCCGGGCTTCATCGCTTGCTGCGGGGGTGGCGAATAGTAGGAGGCTTTGCCCGCTCCGCTCATGGAATTCGCAAGCATCTTTTTCATGGCGAAGCCCGCGGGGGCCGCATTCGATGAGCGGGAGGACTGATATGCTTCCCGCGACTCCTGATCAGCCGTTAGCGAAGCGTTGGCCGGAGCGGCACCTTCGAGGCCGGCTTGCAGATCCTCGTTTTCCCCATACCCTTGGCCTTCGCGAGGCGCGCGTCCGCGCGTCGACGACGTGCATCCAGCCAAGAGCATGAGGAAGATGAGAAGGGCCGGGAACATCGTCGAAAAGGTAACAACCCGCGCTTTCCGCGTGGGCACACTATACCTTGGTTTTGCGGGGAAGGGATATTCGGAGCTTGCGGTCCTCCGCGGCCCGGGCGCGCGCTTCCAAGTAACCGATGATCGCGGGCATTACCAACAACGGCGCCAGTAGGCTCATGCTCAGGCCCAATAAGGCGGTGATGCCGAGCGTCGCCAGTCCTCGGTGATCGGAAAAGGCGAGCCCGGCGAATCCCGCCATGCCCACCAAGGTGGCCACGGCCGTAGTCTCGCCCGTCCGCCGTAACACGAAACGCAGCGATCCCCGTCCTTCTTCGATATAACGATGGTATAGATGCACGGCATTGTTGATGCCATATGCGACCAGGGCGGGGAACGCCACCAAGTTGAACCAGTTAAGCTTGATGCCGAAGAGCTTCATGAAACCTAAGGTCCAAACCAGGCTGAAGAGGAGGGGAAGCACCAACACCAAGGTGCCTCGCGCGGAGCGAACATCCAGCAGAACCAGCAGCGCGATGACGCCGAAAGCCAATAGGAAAGCCCGCCGGGAGTCGGGGATCATCATCGCGAGCAGATCGGCTTGCACCACCGGGAGGCCGGAAGCATGGTATTCGCCGCCGTTGGCGGTATGGATATCGCGCACGTCGTCGGCGAAGGCGATGACGTTCCAGCCTTCCCGCAGGTTCACGGAAGGGAAGATGAAGGTGAACTGGCCGGAAGCCGTGTCATGCCCCAGGAATTTCCGGCGATAGCTCGGGGGCAGATTCGCCGGGACCAAGGGAACCGTGTCCCAGGCCCCGGCCAGCTTCTCCAGATTGCCCCGCAGGGGCTCGGGAGCGCTGGCAATGAGGCCTGGCGTCACCGACTTCCGGATCTTTGCGATCAGGGCCAACTTCTCTTCCTGATTGGCGGGAAGCAGATCGGTCATGGTGGTGACCGATTGGATGGTCGGCGTCAGGGTGTCGGCGCGCATGTAGTCGCGGACGGCGTCGGCCACTTGCTGGGCCTCGTCGAAATCCTTGGTGATGACCACGGCGGGCGGGACCAGGGCCTCGCCCGCGGCCTGCACCAGGCTATCGGCCTGCATGTTGCGATCGTGGAAGGCCAGCTTGTCGAAGTCGAATTGGAAGCGGAGCTGGATGCCTCGGCATGCGGCGACCGCGGTGAGCAGCGCCAGGGCGGCCAGATGCCAGCGCCATTTGCGGTACGGCCGGGCGGTGAATAGGTTGAAGTTGTAGATGCGCCCGCCCCAGGCTTTCAGGATCCCGTAGGGCTCGGCTACGATCAGCAGGCAAGGGAAGACGATGAGCACCGCCGCCAAGGTGCACAGCATACCGATGCCCGCGGTGATTCCGAACTCGGCGAAACCCTTGAAATGGGTCACCGTCAGGGTAAAGAACGCGGCCGCGCTCACCAGTACCGCAGTGGTGATGGCGGGGCCCGTCTCCAAGATGATGGTCTCGAAGGCTACGGCAGCGCTGAAGGCTTTGCGTCGCTCTTCCCGATAGCGCGCGAGCAATTGGATGGCCGACTCCATCCCCAGGCCGGCCAAGAGCAGACTCAATGGCCCGCTTACCAGGCTAAGGTATCCGATGGCCTTGGCGGTGAGGGCCAAGGTCCAAACCGTGGCCATCGCCAGGGGGATCAGGGCCAGCAAGGCCCCGAAGGGGAGGCGGAAAAAATACAGCAGTAAGAGGAGGGCGGCCAAGGCCAGCGAGCCTTTGGCCGAATCGATGATGCCGGAGTAGAGGCGGCCTTCGTTACGGATGTTACGCATCATGTCGCCTGTAAAGAGCATCTCCGGACCGCTGGGGTTCTCCTCTTTGAACTGCGTCGTCACCGTGCGCACGTCCTTGAAGAAGGCGCGGCAACGCGCGACGTCGGATACGTCGAAGCCGGGATAGATGCGCAGCACGCGGGTCTTCCCGTCCGGCGTCCCGAGGAAATCCTGCAAGCGGGCGAAATACTTCTTCTCCAAATCTTCCAAGCTAGTCGCTTCCAGGCTTGTCTCTTTCTCGTCTTCGTCGAGCAGATCGAGGATGAGCGGATTACGCTTCTTGCGGCTCAGGTAGAATCCCGTCTCCAGACGCTTGTCGACCTCCTTCAGATCGTTCAAGGTGATGTAGAGGAGCTTATGGGCTTTGTAGAAATCGGCCTCGGTCTTGTATTCCAGAAGGTTCACGTCCGGGTGGTTGCGCAAGCGCTCGGCGAGGAACTCCACCGCTTGCCGGTTGGCGGCGGAATCCTCCGAATGCACCACGATGGCCAAATGGCCCAGGCCCCCGAATTTCTCCCCGATCTGTTTCCAGGTTCGCACGCTCGCGAATTCCTGCGGAAGCAAGTCCGCGAAGGACATGCGCGTTTCCAGGCGCTTAAGCGGTATCAAGGCGGCCAGGGTCAGGAGAAAAGCGAGAGCGAGGACCGTGCGCGGCCTGGAATGCAGATGCTGGAAGATTTTACAGAGGTAGGTGAACATCGCCTGGTGGGTGTTCTTTCGATTCCCGCGTGGGCAGTCGCAAATCTAACATTATTCGCCTGAACAACGCCATTTTAATAGCTTACCGGCATGGACGAGGCTCGTTCGGCATCCGTCCCGCCGCTTCCCCGCAAAAGCATCCATCTATTCGATCTGGATGATACCTTGATCCGGACCTCCGCGCGCGTGCTCGTCCGCGATGGGGAAGGTAAACAGCTGCGCGCGCTTTCCACCGGCGAATTCACCACCTACCAGGCTTCCCCAGGAGAAGTTCTCGACTTCGGCGAATTCTCGGATTTGGGGATCCTCTCACGCGGGATCGTGGTGCGTTACACGCGTACCATCATCGATACCATCCTCGCCCACGGCACGCGTAGCGAGTTCGGAATCCTCACGGCGCGCGCGGACAAGAAGATGCACGCGCCCTTCCTCATCCGGCTGTTCCGTTCCCTGTTCGGCGTGCGCCTCGCCAACGAGCTCATCTTCGCCGTTTCCGACCAACGATTCTCGGGCTATAAGGACCGGCGCCTGGGGCCGGAGGGCGTTCCCTTTTCGCGCCTGTCGGTCTCGCAACGCAAAGCCTTGGTCATCGCCGAGGATCTGGTGGGCCGCGGCTTCAACGACATTTCCTTCTACGACGATAGCCGGGCCAACCTGGAGAGTTTCAAGGTCATGCGCCAGGCCTTTCCCTACGTGACCTATCGGCCCCATTTCATCGATCCCACCTGGGCCGGCCGCTTGGAGGAGTTTCTGGCTTCCTCCGCGGAGCGTAAGACCCTCATCAAAGGGGCCGGGTCGGTCAGGATCCTTCTGGAGCATCATACGCGGGGAACCGTCGGGCCGGAAACGGCTTTGCGCGACCTGATGGATGGGCGACCGCTCCGGCTGGATACGGGGCCGGTATGGATCTGCTTTGAGGACGGGAAATTCTGCCTACGTAAATCGCTACCGGATTCAATCCCGTAAGCGGTAAGCCAGCCCCGTCGCGAATCCCGTCGTCAAACGCCATCCCGCCATGGCCACCATGGACAGCGAGTGTCCGGGTAAATCTTGCTTGCGGCTGTGGAATCCCACCCAGCCGCGCATGCGCCGCAGGAAGCGCGGCATGCCGGCATAACGGCCATGGCGGCCGTAGAAGAGCGCTTGGTTATAGACCTGATCGAGGAAGAAACCGCGTCTGAAATCCGGGGCGCGGCAGCCCCCTTCCACGGCCTTGAGATGATAGATGCGGATGGCAGGATCGGAGTAGATGCGGATCCCGCGTTTCCGGACCCGTAAGGAAAAGTCGATTTCTTCGCCTTGGGAGGCTCCCCGGAAGGCCGGGCAGAACCAGGGCCGGGCCGGCAGGCTGGACTTGGGGATGAGGAACAGTCCGCCGGGGAAGAAGGGTATCTCGCCGGTTACGGGGCGGGAGAAGTTGGTGCGGATTTCCCCCGAATCCAAATCCACCCGGCCGGGCGTGGGCACGTCCCCGGGTTTGTCTTCCTGATCGATCAGTCCGGTCAGGATGCATCCGGGATGGGTTTCCGCCGCCTGGCGGAACCGATCCAGCAGGGCGGGGTCGGGCACGATATCGTCATCGAGGAAAACCACCAAGGGGGAGGCCGCGCGCTCCAGTCCCAGGTTGCGGGCCCGCGTCAGGGAGGGGCGGTCCAGGCGGAGGAGCTTAAGCCAGGGGCCGGCCAGGCCGTCGGGCGCCCGCAAAGGCGGATGATTCTGATCGATCACCAGCACCTCGTCGCCATCCCGGATCTGGGGACGCAATGCCCCCAGGGTGTCCCACAAAACCTTTTCCCGCATAAAGCTCGGAATGATGACGGATAATGCGATACGCATCACGGAAGGTTCCAACCCTTGCCCTGGAAGCCGCCGCGATCGATACGCAGCATTTTGAATGATCCTTCGATGGCGAGGCTGGAATCCGAAAAGGCCGAGTCGGCTTTTTGGATCGCGCAGGATCCTTGGATGAAGCCTTCCGCGAAGAGGGGGTCGGTCGCCGTTTGCCGGATGGCCAGGTTCTGATCCGGCCGCGAGCGGCAGGTGAACCGCCCCAGGGAGCGCGTGCTATCGGTGAAAGCCAGGTAGAAACCGGCCTGGCCGCTTTGGAAGGTCTCCTGCGCCTTGGGAAGCGTGAAGCCTATCCATAGGGATGTTTCGGTTGGGCCCGCATAGATCTCGAACCGATCCTTTTCGTTGCTCTCGTTAAAGAAATAGGACAGGCTGTCCCCGCCTACTTTTAGTCCGAAGTAACTTGCCTTGTCGAAGCGAGCCAGGGGATTGGCGGTGAAATCGCCCTGGACCAAGGTAGCGGCATAAACGCTTTGGACGGGAAAATACGCTCCCGTATCGATAAAGAGATGCACGCGCCCGCCCGCGGTGTCGACGCGCATCCTCTGCGGCGGATGGTTGGCTTCCGCCAGGGCGAGGAAGCCCGAATCCAGGGTCCAGGCAGACCAATTTGGCATGCCTACGACGTTGGTCTCCACCTTGGCGGAATGATCTTCGCCCAGGATCCAGTCGTAGTAACGGCCGTAATGGTAATCAAAGGAACTGAACCCGGCCTTGAGGCTGTCCCCCCGCAAATGCCCGAGCAGGAGACGCATATCGATGTCGCGGGCATCGTGGCGGCTCGCGCGCACGTAATCGTAGAAGCCTGAATCGGGCATGGAGTCGGCGAAGGGCCATAGGCGCAGGGAATCCGGAGAGGGGAAGTCGGCCAGGAATTCGCGGCTTCCGCTACCCGTTTTCCAGGTCCAATGCCTCCCGTCGCGCGTCAACGGGCCGGAGTCCGTCCGTACCACGCCATTGCGTCGTTGGTCGGAGAACATGGAGTCGGCCCGGAAGCGCAGGTAGGCGAAGTTCTGCACCAGGGCCTCTTTCTGGTAGATGCCGGGAGCGGCGCGATGCCCGCGCAAGGCCCACAGGCTATCGGCGAGCAAGGAGTCCTGGTCCTGCGGGCCCGGGGGTTTGACCTTGTGGAAAAAGGTATAGCGCTGTTCCGAAACGCGGAAGATCTCCAGATAGTTCCCCAGGAAGCGCAGATGGACGACGAAGGTATCGGGAGGGGCCGACATGGGGAACAAGATCAAGGTATCGACGTGCAAATAGAAGACGCCTTCGGACCGCAGCGCGGGGAAGGCGGATTTGCCGGTATCCGATTGGGTGAAGGACGTATCCGATAGGATCTCGAGCCGCACTTGATCTTTGCCTAAGGTGGTAGCGCGGGTATCGTCCGCGGTGTAGGTGGAGTCCCCGATCCATCGGCCGACCATGAGCTCCATGCTCGTGGGGATGACCTTTGCTAGCTTGTCCTTGGCTTCCTGGGCGGGATCCTCCAGGCTCAGCGAACATTGGCAAAGTAACCAGCCCCAAAAGAGCCGGATCAGGATCCGAAGCGCGCCGGAAACGGCGGCCAACGGCCCGCGGGGAAGGGACATGGGACGAATGCGCATGCCTTACGATTTTACCATAGCCGGGACCCGTTTTCCGATGCAAGAACGGGCCTTGCTTTTGGCGGGCACCCACGTTCGCTACGCAACCGTGCCCTACACGCCTGAGATCCTGGACCGCGTCTCGGTACTGCTGGGGCTGCGGGAACGGACTTGGCCTTATTGGTTGGAGGATTGGCCGGCCACCTGGGCATTGGCATCCCTCCTCGCGGGCGAAAATCCGGACGCTTGGCCCGGGCCCGTTCTGGATCTGGGCTGCGGCAGCGGAGTTATGGGCGCCTGGTTGCGGGCGCGCTTCGGCATCGAGCCTTTCAGCTGCGATTTCAATTTGGATGCCTGCCGCCTGGCCGCCCGCAACGTGGCCGACAACGTGGCCGAGAATCGGTCCGCGAAGGGAGACATCCCCGCGCTCGGCCGCGTATTCTGCGCGGATATGCGCGCCTTCCCCATGCGTACGCGATTCGGCCTGGTGCTGGCCGGCGAAATGCTGTACGCGCGGGAAAACCAAGGTCCCATCCTGGCCTTCCTTTCGGAGCATCTTGCCGTGGGTGGATGCTGCCTCTTGGCCGACAAAGGCCGATCCGCCGCGGAAGGCTTCGCCGGCGCCGCCCGCGCGGCCGGATTCACCGTAGCCTTGCGGCAAGCGGAGGCCGAGGGCAAGAATGCGCGGGTCTTCGAGTTGCGCCTCGGATCGCTTTAGGATTCCCCGTTGCGTTAGGGACGCTTAGCTAATTTCTACTATTGGGATCCCCGATGAACCTGCGCGCCGCTTCCGGCATCCTCATCCCGGCTTACGATGCGGCCGCCTCCTTAAGCTCTACTCTTGCTTCCGTGCTTGACAAGGCCGATCCGGCCCGCATTGCCGTCATCGACGACGGCTCTAGGGACGCGACCGCCGAAGTTGCGGAGAAGTCAGGGGTCGTTTGCCTGCGCCACGCGGCCAATCTCGGCAAGGGTTCGGCGCTCATGACCGGTTTATCGTGGGCGCGGGAACGCGGTTGGGAATGGGCCGTGACCCTGGATGCCGATGGGCAGCATGCGGCGGCGGACCTGGAAGCCTTTTGGAGCGCCCCCGTCGCGGCGGACACGGGTATCGTGGTTGGCCGCCGCGGCATTCGCGGTACGCGCATGCCTTGGCACCGGCGTTTCAGCAATACCGTCACCACCCGCATGATCTCGCGCTTGGCCCGCCGCCCCGTCTACGATGCCCAATGCGGTTTCCGCATGTACCGCCTGGCGGCCGTGGAGGCCATGGGCCTGCCGCGCGAAGGCCGCTTCGAATGGGAGTCGCAAGCCCTGGTCCTATGCGGCCGGCGGGGATTCTCCATCTTGCCGGTGGATATCGCGACCGTATACACGGATAATGGTTCGCATATGCGCCTGTTCCGCGATACGCTCCGCTTCCTAAAGATGTATTTCCGACTGGCCGCCCTTCCGGAAGCCGCATGGACGCGGTAACCACCGCCCGCCGCCTGCTGATCGAATCGGTATGGCAAAAGCAGGGGATCCGGAACGACGAACTCAAAGCCATCATGATGGCGGTGCCTCGGCATCTGTTCGTGGACTCGGCCCTGGCGGCCAAGGCTTATCAGGATATTTCATTGCCCATCGCCGCCGAACAAACCATTTCGCAACCGTCCATGGTCGCAATCATGACCAACGCCCTGGCCCCGCGCAAGGGCGAGAAGATCCTCGAGATCGGAACGGGCTCGGGCTACCAAACGGCCATCCTCGCCCATTACACGCCGCGCCTTTACACGGTGGAACGCCACGCGGTCCTGTCCAAGCGGGCCCAGGCCTTACTGGAACAGCTCGGCTTCCGCAACGTCATCTATAAGACCGGGGACGGGAGCCTGGGCTGGGAAAGCTGGGCGCCGTTCGACCGGATCATCGTAACCGCCGGCGCGCCCGTGGTTCCGGAAAAGCTCAGGCAGCAATTGGCGAAGGGTGGTCGGCTGATCATCCCTACAGGCGGGCGGGAAGCGCAAAGCCTGCTCTGCGTGGACCGCATCGGCGACGATTTCCGCGAGACGGATTTAGGTGACTGCCGCTTCGTGCCATTGCTCGGCAAAGAGGGCTGGGACAAGTAGGGGGCTACCCCGAAGCCGGCGCCGGGAGCGCGGAAGCACGACCAGCGGCTTTCTGGTTCATCGAAACATCTCTCCGACGCCTTTGCCCAACAACTTGTTGGCCGCCACCACGGCCGCCGCCAATATCAACATCCCCACCACCGCCAGCGCCGCCGCTAGGTTCAAGCCATCCCCTGCCCGCGAGGCCAGGAAGTACATGGCCTTGGTGATCGGGTAATAGAACTCCTTCATCGCCAGTACCAGGGAATCGCTTACCTCCAGCATGGAGAAGGCGAAGACCAGCATGCCCGCTCCCAACAGATGCGGAGTCAACAGGGGCAGATGGATATCGCGGACCCGGCCCCAAAAGCCCTGGCCCAGGCTCTGCGCGGCCTCATCGATGCGGTCGGGAAGGCTGCGGTATCCGGTCAGCGCGCTGCGGAATGCGAAGGGTAGTCGTCGCATGGAGTACGCCATGACGAGAAGGAAAAGAGGATTACCGGCCGGATCCAGGCGGGTGCCCGCGAAGAGAGACACGTAACCGAAAGCGAGGATGATGCCCGGCAGCGCCAACGGGGCCATGGCGAAGGTTTCCCACACGCGGGCCCAGGCGCGCCGTTCCGTAAGCACCATGCGCGCCAGCCACCAGCCCAAAACCAAATCCGCCAGCACCGCCAGGCTGGAAAGGAAAAGGCTAGTCTGGATGCTGCCGCGGGTAATGCGATGACGGAACAGGTTGCCGAAGTACTCCAGCGTATACGCCTTGGGCGCGATGGACAGGAACCAATCGCGCGCGAAGGCCTGCAGGATCACGGCCAAAGAAGGGATCGCCGCCAACAGCAGGACCATGCCGAGGGACAGCCCGGTTGCCCAAGCGACCGATCGCGACGGGGTCCTATCGGGAGCGGGCCGGAACCCCTTGCCGCTGCGGGCCTGTCCCCGCGAGAGCATCTGGCTGATCCAATACCCGCCCAGGCCAACCGCCCCCATCAAGGTGGCCAAGGCGAAGCCCATGGGATTGCGATCCAGATCGGTGACCAGGGAAAATGCCTGGTAGGGGATGACCTGGCGGTATTCCATCAGCAGGGGCGTGCCGAGATCGGTAAAGGCCCATACGAAAACCAAGGCCATGCCCCCCAACAGCCCGGGCTGGATCTCCGGGAAAAGCACCTTGCGATAGTAGCGCCAGCCCTTGCCGCCGAAGCACAGGGCCGCCTCCTCGCTGTCGCCGTTGAGGGCCGCGAAGTGGGGCGACAAAGAGAAATAAAGGACCGGGAAGAGGTGCAATCCTTCCAGGAGAATGACTCCCAGCAGGCCGCCGCCCAGCCAATCGACGGACCCGTGGATCCATCCGGCCTTTTGCAAGATAAGGTTCAGGGATCCATACCGGCCCAGCACTTGCCGGATGGCGATGGCCCCCGCGAAGGGCGGAAGCAACAACGGAATCATCACCCCGGCCTTGAGCCAGGCCCGCGCCGGAATGCGCCAACGGCCCAAAACGGCCGCGAAGGGAAGGGCTAGCGCGGTGGACAAGGCGGTCGCGCCCAAAGCGATGATCAGGCTGTTCCATAGGCACCCCCGCAGGACCGGATTCCGGAACAGGGCGATGAACAAAGCGAACCCGAATCGCCCACCCGGGAAAAAGGACTCGGCCAGGATATGGGCCGAGGGGACGACCAGGAAAGCGCCCAGCAGGGCGCCTAAGGCGAGTCGCTGGAGCCAGCGGTTCAGTACCATAGTCGGTGCTCGGAGGGAAACTCCAGATTCAGTTCCGTTCCGGGCGGCCAGGCGGCGGCTTCCGCCAGGGAGGCGCGCGCCAGCACCCGGCCCGATAGGGTGGTAATCCCCAGCAAGGCATGGGTCCCGAGGAACTCGGAGAAAGCCAGGTTCCCCTCCAGATGGGTAACGTGTCCGTTACCCTCCTGCGCGCGGCCTCCGCCCTGAGCGCCCTCCCGCGCTAAGGCCCTTACGTTTTCGGGCCGTACGCAAAGGGTTTTTCCGGCCCCTTCGTTTCGCAGCGGGGCCGGCACCGAGTCCGCCGCGAAGACGTTCATATCCCCCAGGAAGAGGGCCGCTTGCAGGCTGCTCGGCCTGGCGTAGACCTCCCGGGGCGCGCCCAATTCGATGATGCGGCCGTCCATCATGACCGCCAGGCGATCCGAAAGGGCCAAGGCTTCTTCCTGATCGTGGGTCACGTACAGCACGGTCGAGCCTTCGCGCCGGTGGAAGTCGAGCAGTTCCCGTCGCAAAGTCTTGCGTAAGGCCGCGTCCAAATTCGACAGCGGCTCGTCCATCAGTAGGGCCTTGGGCTTTACCGCCATGGCCCGCGCCAGGGCCACCCGTTGTTGCTGGCCCCCGGAAAGCTGATGCGGATACCGTTCTCCCATGCCTTCCAATTGATACGCGGCGAGCAATCCCGCTAGCGCCGCCCGGATTTCCGAACGGGGCCGCTTTTGCACCTCCAATCCGTACACGATGTTCTCCGCTACGGTGAGGTGCGGCCACAGCGCATAGTTCTGGAACACCAAAGCGCAGCCCCGTTGATGCGGGGGCGCATCCGACACGTCCCTGCCGCCGATGGCCACTTCGCCCGCATCCGGTTTTTCCAAGCCGGCGATCACCCGCAATAAGGTGGATTTGCCGCAGCCCGAAGGACCCAGCAGGCAGAAGAATTCGCCTTCGGCGATGGAGAGATCGGTTCCTTGCAGGGCGGCCACCGCGCCATTTCCGTTGCGAGGGTCGCGCCCGGAATCCCGGTGGGCGACGCTCCCGCGGGATCCGGGGAAGGTTTTGCGGATGCCCTTGGCTTCAATCATGGCTTTTCCTTCCGGCTAGCGCGAGGGGTTTGCGCCAAGCGGATCGCCCAGTCGGCTAGGGTGGCGTTGCGGAAGGCATCGTCCTTCCAACGGGCGGCGGAGACGCGCAACTTTTCCCAAGGCTCAGGCGGCGCGAATAGGGGATGGCTGGCCACGGCGGCTTCCCAAGCCGCGCGATCGACGGCCGGGGGATGGGCCCGCGCTAAGTTGGCATACGCATCCCGGGCGGCGTCATGATTATCGACCATCCACAATCCCACGGCATCGTTCACAAAGGCCCAACGCGACTCGGTAAGCGAATCGGAATAAGCCCAATCGCGGGCCGCGGCCTCGGCGAAGGGATTCCCGCGCACGAAGCTGAGCGACGTGTCCAGCCCGGCGGCCACCTCCGGGCGCACGCTCATGCGGTTCAGGGATTGCGCGCGCGGCCCGCCGGGCGCTCCCGCCTTCAAGATCCACATGCGTTGGCAGGGCACGGAAAGGACGAAGGCGGCGAAGCGCTTGGCCAGTTCGCGGTGGGGCGCCCCCTTGAAGATGGCGATGGGATCCGGCGTGGTTACGGTCCCGCCCGCGGGCAAGATGAAGTCCACCCGCTCCCGCCCCAGCTTCTCGATCAATGACCAAGCATATTGGTCGATGGCCACCGTGTAAGCCGCTTCCCCCGCTGAGATGAGCGGCAGGACCGCCGAGGCGCCCTTGGTAAAATGCGAGGCATTGGCGCAAATCCCGGCCAGGATGCGCCAGCCCCTTTCCCAGCCGTACCGCTGCAGGATGATCTCGTAAATGACATGCGCCGAACCGCTACCGCGGGGATCGACCATGGCCACCCAGCCGCCGGCTTTCGGCTCCGCTAAATCGTCCCAAGCAGCCGGCCTAGGTAATCCCTTATCCTGCAACAAAGCCTGGTTGAAAAGGATCCCGAAGCCGGAAAGCGCGGCTCCGTACCAACCCTCCTCCGCGGAGTAGATGCGCGCGCCTCCGAGGAATTCAGGGATGCCTGCCAAGGCTTCCGGGCCGAGGGAATTGGGTTCCAACAAACCGGCCTTGGCCAGGGTCCGGAAGGGGGGCGTCCCGCCTCCGAAGAACAAGTCGATGCCGATGCCTTCGGGGGTCTTCGCATAGCGGGCCTGCACGTAACGCAAGTCCTCGGAGGTGCCGCCCTGATCGATCCAGGACAATTCCGGGGTTTCGCCGAAGCGCGCCTGATGCCAAGCTTGGAAGGCCGCTCCGATCTCCTGGCGGATATTGTCCCCATGCGGGGTGAGCAGGGTAAGGGAGGGAGCTCTGCCGCCGGCATCGGCCAGGAAGTGCGCCCCCCCTAGGGCGGCCAGGATAGCCAGGCAAGCCGCGAAGACGAGGAGGGGGGCGTTCCGTTTCAGTTGCTACCTCTCGTCCCGGCAAATTAATTGATATATAGGGCCATTTGGGGCCGAATTAATATCTTTTCGCGGTGTCGATTGACATGGCCCGGTTTTGGCGTATCTTGGGATTGGGGTTTCCCCAGGAAAGGTCGATAGTGCGTTTTAGGCTTCCCGTTCTCTTGGCTTTGGCAATTTCCGGCACCGTTCCCGTCCTCGCCCAATACGAGGATCTGGTCGATTTCCCCGACGCCCCGACCCGGACCAAGGAAGAAGAAGGCGTGATCTGCACCATCGAAGGCGTGCAATTCACCAAGAAACCGGGCGCTACCGAAGGTTCCAAGGAACTTTCCATCGTCTTCTTGCTTACCGAGAAGCCCTCCGCCTACTTCAACTATTACGATCCGGTGAAGAAGGCCGTGGTTTTCGATTTCTACGATACGCATATCGGCGAATCCATCATGGATCCGATCCACGAGTATCCGATCACCAATAGCACGGTCGAATTGTTCAAACTGGACTTGAACAAGGACGTGGCCGGCCTCAAGCCGGACATCCGCGATGTGGTCCGCGTCAGCCTGTTCACCCCGTACGATCTGGAATACGACATCCAGGAGGATTACGGCGTGATCACCATGAATTTCAAATGGAACAAGAAGGTGGAACGCAAGTATATCGCCAAGGGCCGCGCCATCTACTGGGAATTTCCCCTGGCCTTGGCGGTGCTGGGCGGCGGCGGTTACTTCGCCTGGAAGGAGTGGGGCCCCAAGCCGGCCGAGCCCCCCGTGGATTTCCTTCCGACCTTGCCCACGCACAATACCGATAAGTAACTACCGATAAGCAGGACGTTTCCGCCGCCCGACGTTTGGCCGCCGCCTCCCTCTCCGCTGCCCGTCCATGGCAGGGCCCGCCGCGTTTAATTTATCTTTCCGGTCCAACCCCAACCCAGACCATCCGGAAGGACCGTCATGCCTTTCAAGATCAAGACTCTCAATAACATTTCGCAGCAGGGACTCAAGCTCTTCGGGGACAATTACCAGATCTCCGGCGATACCGCCTCCCCGGACGGGGTGCTGGTCCGCAGCGCCATCGTCGATACCGACGAGATCCCGTCCATGCTGGCCATCGCCCGGGCGGGCGCGGGCGTCAATAACATCTCCATCGACAAGGCGACGGAAAAGGGCGTGTGCGTTTTCAACACCCCGGGCGCCAATGCGAATGCCGTGGCGGAACTGGTCTTCATCATGCTCGGTATCGCCGCGCGCAAGATCCACAAGAGCCTGGAATTCTCCCAATCCCTCTCCTCCGAAACCGATGACAAGGTGCTCAACGAGAAGGTGGAGAAGGGCAAAGCCCAATTTTCCGGCTTCGAGCTCCAGGGCAAAACCCTGGGCGTGGTCGGCTTGGGCAAAATCGGCGTACTGGTCGCCAATGCCGGCTTGCAGCATGGCATGACCGTGATCGCCTACGATCCTTTCCCGACGGTAGCAAACATCCATCTTCTCAATCCCCGCGTGGAAATCGCCTACAAGCTGGACGATGTCGTGGCCGCCGCGGATATCATCACCGTGCACGTGCCCCTTTCCGACAAGACCCGCAACCTGATCGGCGAAGCCCAATTGAAGAAGGCCAAGCCGGGGGTGATCCTGATGAACTACGCCCGCAAAGGCATCTATGACGATGCGGCCGTCATCCCCGCGCTGGACTCGGGCAAGGTCTCGTTCTACATCAACGATTTCCCCTCCAAGTCGCTGCTCGGCCGGCCCAACGTCCTGTGCACGCCGCATCTGGGAGCGAGCACCGCCGAGTCCGAGGAAAACTGCGCCGTAATGGCGGTGAAGCAGATGAGGAACTATCTCGAGTACGGGATCGTGGCCAACTCCGTGAACTTCCCCATCATCGAAGCCTATCCCGAGGAAAGCATCCGCACCCGCGTGGTGGTCATCAACAAGGACGTGCCCAATATGATCGCGCAGATCACCCAGGTGATCGGCAAGGCCGGGCTGAACATCGCTTCCTTCACCAATGCCAGCAACGGGAAGATCGGATACAACATCATCGATCTGGACAAGGATGTGCCCGATGCGCTGGTCGAGTCCATCAAGGGCATAGACAACGTGGTACGCGTGCGGGTCCTGCGCTTTCCGCATAAGTGATCGGTGTTTTCCGCATATGCGTTCGGCAGGCGGCATCGTGAATCGGTCCAGTCGGCCCGGAAAAGCCTCCCCCCGGGAGGCTTTTTTGATTTCCGCAATCCGGTATATCTATAATGGGTCGGGATCCGGCATATCGCCGGGGTCCCCGGAGCGCCATCGCCGCATGCTTTCGATTGCCCGCGGATTCCTGATCGCCGGTTCCTTGGCTACCGCCCTGGCCGCCGTTTCGCGCCCGAGCGCTGCCCCGCGCCCCGTCGCGGCTTCGCGTGTCGGCGCTGACTCGGCGGTCCCGAAAAGTACCGGCATCGATCTCCGTTTGGAAGTGGCGAAGCAATGGGAGACGAAGGGGGAGTACGATAAGGCCGTACAGGAATTGCGCCTGTACCTCTCCGAGCATCCGGAAAATCCCGGCCCCATCTACGCGCGCGTCGGCGGCCTGCGCCTTAAGCAAGGCAATTACAAGCTGGCCGGGGAGAACTTCAAGATCGCCCTCGCCAAGGACCCTTCCCTGGTGGACGCCCGCGCGGGCTTGGTCTTGGCCTACGAGAAGCAGGGCGAGAAAGCCAAGGCGGAAGAGGAGCGGAAGAAACTGGCCGCCATGTCCGGCGCCAAATCCATGACAACGGCCCAGTCCGCCCCGGCTCCCGCAGGGCCCGCGACGGCCGCGGCCAAGCCTCCCGCCGCCTCCGACGATTTGCCCCCGCCTCCAGGCGAACACGGTTCCGCCGTTCCCATCGCATCCGGCGACGAGACGTTTTCCCCGGCCCTGGATTCCGGAACCTCCAAAGGCGGCGAAGGCATCTATGCCGACAAGGATTTCCTTGCCGCCCTCGAAGCCTACAAGGCCGGCAAGCTGGATGCCATGGCCGCCCCCTTACGGCGCTGCTTGTCCCGCCATCCCGGCCATCCTGGCGCATTCTACTTGGGCGGCGTGATGCGCTTCGATAAAGGGGACTACGCTAAAGCCTTGTTCAACTTCAAGCGGGCCCTGGCCTATCCCGATCGCGGTTTTAACGCCCACTATTACATGGGCCGCATCTATCAAAAGCAAGAACGCTTCCCGCAGGCGACGGCGGAGTTCCATGACTACCTAAAGTCGACCCGATCCACGGCGGGGCGCAAGCAGGCCGAGGCGTTTCTGGGGCAGATGGGGGAGGGTAACGCGCCCGCTCCCGCTGGAGCGCCCGCTTCCTCCGGAGCGCCTGCTCCCTCGGAGGCTAAGGAGCCGGCGACCGCGCAACTGAAGGAAACCACCGCCAAGGAAGCGGCCCATGAATCGGGCGCGCCGGAAGGAGCCGGCAGACCCGCCGGGAAGGAAGGCATGCCCGCTTCCGCCAAACCCGCAGCTTCCGCGCAGCCCCCCGCCAAAGCCCAGCCGGTGCCCCCCTCGGAGGCGAAAGCCCTGGTCTTGGGCCGCGATGGGAGTTTCCTGTTCCTGATCCCCGATCCGGAATCGGCCTCGGGAAAGAAATTGCACGAAGCCCATCTGCTGGCCAAGAACGATAAATTCGAGAAGGCGATCGCCGCCCTCAAGGAAGTCATGCTCGGTTATGGAGGATCGGATAACGCCCTTGCGGCCGGCCTCGATCTGGCCTCGGTTTACCTGCAATTGGGCCTTTGGGACCAGGCGGGCGAACGCGCAGCCGACCAGATGGGATCGTCCCCGCAGGATTCCGCGAAGTTCCATGATGCCGCGCAGTACCTGTCGGCCTTGGCCGCTCTCGGGATGAAGGACGGGGAGAAGGCGGAAAAGGCGTTGTTGAAGATCAAACCCGGGGCTCCCGACGGGCCTGCGAAGGAAGAGGTCGAATACCGCCTGGCCCAAGCCGGCGCGCTCCAAAACGATCCCAAGAAGTCGGCTGGTTACCTGGAAAAGGGATACGCGAACTCCAAAGACCCCGTGCGCAAGGCCGGCTACGCGCGCGACCTGGGCGGGCTGCACGCGAAGTACGGGGCCTTGGACAAGGCTTTGGGCTGGTACGGCAAAGCCACCGGGGAGTGCCAGGATCCCAAGGACAGCGTGCTCGCGGACCTTTGCGCCGAGGTGAAGTTGCGCATGGCCGACCTGGCTTTCCGCAAGAAGGATTGGAAAGGGGCCATGGCCCAATACCGCCAATTCGCCGCCAAGTGGCCCGGGCACAAGGAAGCGGCCTGGGTGCATTACCAGATGGCCAATATCTACAAGACGACCGGGAACTTGGAGTCGGCCTTGAACGAGTACAAGAGGGTAATCGATAATTACCCGGATAGTTATTGGGCTTCCCAAGCCAAGTGGAAGCGCGAAGACGCGATTTGGCGCAAGGAGTACGAGGAGGTGCTGGATTAGCGGACCTGGCGGATTTCCCTTGGAGACCTTCACCGGCTTGTTGGCCAGGCATTTGGAAACGTTCCGGGAATTTGAAGGCTTGCAGATGGCGGCCCTGGAAAGCGTGAAGTCCCAGGGGTTGGAAGGCTTGGAAGCCATGCTGGCGCGCCAAGGCGAGATCATGTCGGCCATCGCGAGGGAAAAGGGCGAGCTCAAACCGTACCTTGATCAATGGGAAGGGCTACCGTCTCCCGAGCGGGCCCGCCTGCGCGCGGGACGCCCGGGGGAAATCCTCGATGCCTTGGAAGGGGTGGCCAAAGGCATCCAGGCCCGCCACCAGGCGATGTTCGGCGATGACGGAAGCACCCCGGCCGCCGCCGCCAAGGAAGAACCGCCCCGCGATCTTTCCCAGATGATCAACCTTTACCGCGGCCTGCAATGATCCATGGTCCGCGCCCGACCCATGCAGAACCTGCCTGACGGCATTCCCGCCGAGACCCGGGCCCAGCTCGATCAGGTCTTCGAATGGTTCAACGCCAACGTGGGTAAGCTCGAGTCCGCCTACCGCGAATTGGGCGTCAAGTTCGACAAGATCAGCCAGGAGCTGGAGGAAAAGAACCAGAAGCTGGAAGCCTCTTTCCGCGAGAAGGAGCGCGTGGAAAACCAACTGCGCTCGGTGCTCGAGAGCCTGGATTCCAGCGTGGTCATGATCGATACCGAGGAACGCATCACCCTGTTCAACCCTTCGGCCGAGCGCATCTACGCCCTGAAGGCGGCGGATGCCCTCGGACAATCCTACGCGGATTTCTTCGCGGACCAGGCGGATTCGCATTTCCCCCTCATCGAGACCTTGCGCCATGGCAAGAACCAGTTGGGCCACGAAAAATATTGGAAGATAGGGGCGGGGAAGCCCATCGGTTACACCACCAGCGTGGTGAAAAACCGCGAAGGCCAAGTGCTGGGGGCCGTGGAGATCTCCACTGATCTCACCAACATCAAGCAGATGCAGAATCAGATGCAACATGCCAAGACCTTGGCGGCCTTGGGCGAGATGTCGGCCACGGTGGCGCATGAGATCCGCAATCCCCTGGCCGGCATAGGCGGATTCGCGGGCCTGTTGGAGCGGGATCTCGACGGGGACGACCCCCGGCGGGCGCTGGTGAAGAAGATCGTGCAGGGCGTATCCAGCCTGAACAAGATCGTTTCCAACCTGCTGGTCTACACCCGGCATATGGAGCTAAACGTTTTACGGGTTGACTTCGTGTCCTGGATGGAGGATATCCTCAACTACGCCGAGGTCGAGATCGACAAGGACAACAAGGATATCGCCATCATGCGGGATTACGCCTTCGCGAAGATAGAGGCCCGCATCGACCCCGAGAAGCTACAGCAGGTATTCCTGAACCTCATCTTCAACGCCATCCAGGCCATCGACGGGAAGGGCGAAATCACCATCAAGGCCGATCTCGACGAGAAGGATTTCCTGCGGGTGGCCGTGATCGACAACGGCAAGGGCATCCCCAAGGACATCCAATCGAAAATCTTCAATCCGTTTTTCACCACCAAGGAACAGGGCACCGGGCTGGGGCTGGCTATCGTACAGCGCATCGTGGCCTTGCACGGTGGTGAAATCGCCGTCGCCAGCCGTCCGGGCGAGACCCGCTTCGAAGTGCGCATCGATTCGCGGGGTAGCGTTCATGGCTGATATCCTGGTGGTCGACGACGAATCCCTGATCCGCGATCTCATCTCCATGAGCCTGTCGCGGCTGGGCCACAAGCTTCGGACGGCGCGCAGCGGCCAAGAGGGTTTGGATGCCTACGAACAGGCCCGGCCCGACCTGGTGCTTTCCGATTACAAGATGCCGGGCATGACCGGTCTCGAGATGGCGGAGAAGATCCTAGCGACGGATCCCATGGCCTGCATCATCCTGATGACCGCCTTCGGCACCATCGAGACGGCGGTGAAGGCCATGAAAATCGGCGTGCAGGACTTCATCGAAAAGGACGCCGACAAGGGCTTCCGGGTGGAGATGTTGGAGCATACCGTGTCGCAGGTGCTCCAGATCGGGAATTTGAAAAGCGAGAATAAGCGCCTGCGCGAGACGCTGGACGAACGCTATAAGTTCGTCGGCCAGACCGCCGCCGTGGATAGCCTCATGAAAACCATCGAGGAGGTGGCAGGGTCAAATTCCACCGTCATGATCTACGGGGAGTCGGGCACGGGCAAGGAATTGCTGGCCCAGGCCATCCACAACAAAAGCAAACGCTCCAACCTGCCCTTCGTAAAGATCAATTGCGCGGCCATTCCCGAAAGCCTCATCGAGAGCGAGCTGTTCGGCCACGAAAAGGGCGCGTATACGGGAGCCATCAAGACGCGGGTGGGCAAATTCGAGCTGGCTAACGGCGGCACCTTGCTCTTGGACGAAATCGGGGAGATGCCGATCTACGCGCAGTCCAAACTGCTCCGCGTTCTGCAAGAACGGGAAATCACCAAGATCGGCGGCAGCGAAGAGGTGGCCATCGACGTGCGTATCCTCTGCAGTACCAACCGGAACCTGCAGGATGAGGTCAAGAAGGGGAATTTCCGCGAGGATTTGTACTATCGCCTCAATGTCATTCCCATGGAAGTGCCGCCTCTGCGCGAACGCATGGCCGACATCGAGCCTTTGGCGCAGCATTTCATCGCCAAGTACAACAAGGACAACGGCTTCACCGTTTCCGGGCTCAAGCCCGAGTCCTTGTCGCGGCTGAAGGCCCATGATTGGCCGGGCAACGTGCGGGAGCTCGAGAACGTCATCCAACGGGCGGTCGTGTTCGCCAAGAACGGGGAGATCGGCATCGACCACCTGCGCCTCGACGGGGCGCGTCCCGCCTCCGCGGGGACGCCGTCGAACGGCGCCGGCGGGCTGGTTCCCGGCATGAGCGTAGCCGAAGCCGAGCGCATCCTGATCATCAAGACGCTGGAAGCTTGCGCGGACAACCGCACCAAGGCCGCCGAAATGCTGGATATCAGCATTCGCACGCTGCGTAACAAGCTCCACGAATATAAATTGCAGGATCCCTAAGGAGACCTGCATGCCCCGCGAGGCGGCCGAGCCCCCCAAAGTCCTCATCGTTACGCATGACCCGGAGTGGGAAGCCCGCTTCCGCAAGGCCTTGGACGCGTTTCCCTTCGCCGAACCCGGAACCCTCCCCGGTTCCGATCCCGCACAAGTTTGTTTGGTCGATTCCCGTCTGGCCCGTAAATTCCCGTCCATGATCGATGGCGAAGCCGACGTCCTTTTCGTCCTCGCCAACTCGGTTACCCTCTCGCCCGAAGCGCTCCCGGTGGAAGAGAAGGTGGCCTTGTTCGAGATGGGCTACTCGCTGGTTTCCGAAGGCGCCGATTGCCTGCCATCGCTGCGGGTGCGCTTGCAAGGTCTGCTGGCCCTGAAATCCAAATTGCTGACGCAGCAGATCATCAACCGGCGCCTGCGCGCGCGCATCGAGTCCCAGTCCGCCAACCTGCGGCATCAGAATGATTTTCTGCACATGGCCGTTCACGATCTGCGATCTCCCCTGGCGGCCATGATTTGCTATGCCGAACTGCTGATGGAAGGCGTGCTCGGCAACCTGCAAGCCACCCAGCTCGAACCCATCCGCACCATCCACCGTAATTGCCAATTCCTGATCGACATGGTGACCGATCTGCTGGACTCGGCCAAGATCGGGGCCGGCAAGCTCCAGCTCAAGCTGGAAAAGGTGGATTTCAATAACGAGGTGGGGCTGGCGGTGCAGTCCCTCAAGGGCTTGGCGGACGCCAAGAGCATCGTCATCGATCTGGCGCTGGTCCCGGTGCAGGAAACCTGGCTGGATGTCCAGAAGGTGAGCCGGGTGCTCTCCAACATCCTGGGCAACGCCATCAAGTTCACCAAGGCGGGCGGCAAGATCATGGTCCGTTCGCGCCAGCAGGGCAACGTACTGGCCCTTTCCATCCAGGACACGGGACCGGGCATCGCCCCGGCCGATCTGGAAGCCATCTTCGAGAAGTTCCACACGGGTGAAGCCAGCAATGTGGCCGGCAAAGGCCATGGACTGGGGCTGGCCATCAGCAAATCCTTCGTGGAGCTGCACGGCGGCAAGCTCTTCGTGGAATCGACCCGCCATAAGGGTTCCATCTTCGTTGTCCACCTGCCTATCGAGAAGCGCAAGGCCCGCGCCCTCAGCCAAACGCGCCGCCATCTGCTCATCCTCGATCTCGGGCGCGATTTGCCCGGGCTCAAAGAGGCCGCGGCCGAAGTGGAGCTGGCCGACTTCGAGGTCCAATACGTATCGGCCAGCATGCGCGATTGGAACAAGACCCCGCTCCCGCGCTTCGATTTCCTCCTCATCAACGAGGCGCCCGGTTTTGAGGAATTTGGGCGGGACTATTACCTGCTGGCCCTCAGCGGCCTTTCGGCGGATGCGCGCTGCGCGCTCCTCATCGACTCGGCCATGAGCACGGAGGATAAGGAAGTGCGCCGCTACCTCGGCTTCCAACTTTTGGAAAAGCCTTGCGCTCCGAAGGATCTATTCGATAAACTCCAGGGAATCGTCGGATTCGACCGACGGCATAGGAATGATTGACGCACTCGGTTAGAGCACCCATTAAGTTAGGGGCTCGTAGGGGCTCTTCGTGCTGGGAATCAGAAGGAACTCGCTGTCCTACAAGACCGCGGTCCTCTACATCGTCCTCACCATCGTTATCGTTTCCATCTTCAATTTCATCATCTGGGAGAACCAGAGCGATCTAATCACGCGAAATCAGCAGCTGATTTCCGAAAACCAATCGGTGCGGTTGAAGAACCTGTTCACCCGGCAACGCGATCTCATCAAGGACAAACGCGACCCCGCGCCCTACAAGCGCGTCGCCGAGGCGGCCGCGCAGGAAGGCATCGACGAGCTCACCGTCTTCACGGAGAAGGGCGAAGTCCTTTATTACCGCGGCACGCATCAGGCGCCCAAGCCTTCCGCCGAGGAAACCATAATCCTCAACCGCGCCATCGCCAAGAGCGAGCTCGAAGACAAGGAATTCTACCACGACATCCACATCAAGGACCGGCTGATCAACCTCTACATCCCCTCGGCCTTGCCCTCGGGCGAAGTCATCGTGGGCAAATTCCCGATCCGCATCAAGAGCCTGGAAAGCGAGAAGAACGTTCTCTTGCGCCTCTGCCTCCTCGTCACCCTGATCGTGGTCGTAATCCAGTTGGTGTTCGCGCTCTTCTTGCGCAAGATCATCATCGTGCCCATCACCAAGCTGGAAAAAGTCACCCATGAGGTGTCCAAGGGCGACTTCAGCCAGCAGGTGGATATCCAGCAGAACGACGAGATCGGCATGCTGGCCAGCTCCTTCAAGGAAATGATGCTCTCCTTGGTCCGCATCCGCGAAGAGGCCAAAGGCGCCAATCCTCTCTCGGGCCTACCAGGCAACAACGTCATCGTGAAGAAGATCGAAGAGATGATCCAGTACCGTGTGGAGTTCGCGGTCATCTACGGCGACTTGGACAATTTCAAATCCTATAACGACAAGTACGGTTTCTCCAAGGGCGATGACGCCATCCTGTACACGCGGGACTGCTTCCTGGACGCGGCCAAGCGCTTCGGCAACCAGCACACCTTCGTGGGCCACGAGGGCGGGGACGATTTCGTGATCGTAACGGAATACACGAATTGGGAAGCCATCTGCAAAGGCATCACCGTCTCATTCGATAGCAACGTCAAGCAGTTCTATAACGAGGCCGACGCCAAGGCGGGTTTCATCGAGTCCCTGGATCGCCAGGGCCGCCGCATGCGCTTTCCGCTCATGTCCATCTCCCTGGCCGTGGCCAGCAACCATTACCGCCCCATCGGCGATCATCGCGCCATCGTGTCCATCGCGGCGGAGATGAAGAAATTCGTGAAGAAGAAGACGGAGGAGGGCAGCAGTTACGCGATAGACAAGCGGACCAGCTGAGCATCCATGAGCAGCTCCGATTCCCAGTTCTCCAGCCTTTCCGAGTTCTGGTTCAGCATCCGGCCGATCCTTCTGATCGCCGTCCTGGTGCTTTTCTCCCTGTACGCCAACGAAGCCATCATCCAGTACCGCATGGACGAGTATAATCGGGCCATGGAAACGCTGTCGCAGACCTACAACTCCAGCCATGCCCTCAACATGCTGGCCCGTTTCGAGCTCATCAACCAGCGGCGCAACCAGCCCGAGGCCGACGATGCGGCCATGGAGATGAGGATGCAGACCCTGGCTTCGAGCCACCTGCTCGTCGACGACGGGAACAAGAAGGAAAACCTCCAGACCAAGGTCATCGCGGCGGCCATCGGGGTCGTGGAGTTCATCCTGGGCAAGAAGAAGTCGGCCACGGCGGTTCCCAAGCTGGTGCAGGCCGATCTCGAGGCGGCCTACTTCTTCGAGCGCTCGCGCAAGTACGACAAGGCGATCGCGATCTATTCCAGTAGCCTGGATGGCGCCGGGCTCTCCAACGAAGTATCCGCGACCTTGGTCCTGCACCGCGGCTTCTGCGAAGGCCTGACCGGCGACTATTCCAAGGCCAAAGGGGATTACGACCGGGTAATCTCCCTCGTACCCGGTTCCGAAGAAGCGCATGTGGCGGCCAAGCTCCGGGACCTGACCCAAGGCCTCGAAGATCAGGTTCGCTTGGCGCAGGCCAGCCAATCCACTCCGGCCCAGGCCGGCCGCCAAATGTTCTTGCTGGCCAATTACGCCGAAGCCGCCAAGAGCCTCGCCAAGGCCATCGCCAACCCTGGGACAGACTCGGTCTCACGGATCCAGAGCCGGTACCTGTATGGCCGCTCCCAGGAGGAATTGGGCCAGGATAGCGATGCGGTGCTGACCTATCGCCAATTGATGCAAGGGGCGCCCAATTCCGAGGAGGCCAAGAAGGCCAATCGGCGCCTGTACGTGCTCGGCAAGTTCTATAGCAATGACGAGGAGTTGGCCAAGACCGCTCTGAAGAAGATCGAGCAATACCAGGACTTCAAGTTCATCAATAGCCTGAAGGCCCTGGAGGTCCCTACGGTCCCGCAAAAGCGCGCCCCCGCGGCCGAAGTCCCCGCGAACCCCGCGGTCCCCGCCGCCGTGGAGAAGCTGGACAAGCTGGACGTGGGCGATCTCAGCGGGCACAAGGCCGACAGCGTCGCCCGGGTCAAGAAAGCGGAGAAGGCCGAGGCCGAAAAGCTGTCCGCCACCTTCAAGCAGGACGTGAAGGTGAGAAAAGCCGCGGCGAGGATCCAGGCCGACCCCCTGCGCCAAGAGGCAATCTTCTCGGCGATCGAAGGCAATCAGGGGGAGCTGGAGTTCCTTTACCAAAAGTTTATGCGCAAAGGGACGATATTCGAGGGCGACCTCACCGTCCGCATCCTCATCGACCCTACGGGGGCCGTAAAGGACGCCCGCATCGTTAGCGAAAAGAGCAGCATCGATAATGCCGCCTTCAGCGCCGAAGTCCTGAAAACGGTGAAGAAGTGGCGGTTCCGCGAGGATCCGAACGCGAATGGCGATGTTCCGGTCTCGTTCCCGCTCAAGTTCGTGAACAAGCAATAGGGGAATGCGTTGTTTTCGGCTCTTGCCTTTTTTTACTTTACCTCAAGTCCCGGGTGGACCCGGACTCCAAGGTCCAGCCAAGAAAGACCGCCCCGCTTCCGATAAAGAGCTTGACAATCCCGGAACCCAAGATATATTTGCGGAAAATATGGTAAAATTGGAGGCGATATGGACCCTATGAACCCCGGCCCATGGGAGCTCGGCAGGCGTCCGAAGCACGATGACTTCGACGATTTGGAGCCGTTCGAGAACGAAGAGGACGATGTCGAGGAAGATGACGACGAAGAGGACGAGAACGAGGAAGTCGATTTCGACAATCCGAAGTTCAAGAAGACCGACATGTGGAATGATTACGCCGAGGATCTCGATTTCGAGGAATAATACTCCCGACCCCGGGCGTACGCTCCCCCAAACCCGGGCTCTCGTTTCACCATCCCCCGTCGTTATTCGCGAAAACCTGCTTCACGGAGACCGTAGGATTTGCTGAAGCGGATCCTGCTATGCGTATCGGCTTTGGCCTTGTTCCAAGCCTGCTCCGGGACAAAGCCCAAGCCTACCCAGGCCCTGGGCCCGTCCACGCCGTTGGCCAAGACTCCGCAGGATTCCCTTCTGCCGCCCTTGGTCCCGGAAGACGAGATGCTTTTTTCCGAAGTGTCCGAGTTCATCAAGCTCGGGCAGGACGGGATCCGCGACTCGCTCTGGTTCCAGGCGGGAGAGGATTTCGATAGCGCCCTGGTGCGCCTCTCGGCGCTGGATGGCACCGATTCCCTGAGCCCTTCGGTTTACGCGCATATCCGTACCATGCGCGACAGCGTCCAGAAGATGCTCATCTTCTCCGTGGCCATGACCCAGCGGATGGGCGAGCCCGCTCCCTTCACCCAGCAGTTCGACGAGGAGATGGAGGACGTGCCCGACTCCTCGGTGAAGGTAATGGACTCCATCACCCATTTCATCGACGGCACCAAATACACCTTGCCTCTCACGACGCCTCTGGATCCGCGCATCCTACAGGCCATGGCCGTGTTCATGGGGCCCGGCCGCGGCTATTTCACGAAGTGGCTGGCCCGCAAGTCCCGCTACGAGGATCTGATCAAGGCCAAGCTGGATGAACGGGATCTGCCCCATGATCTCATGTACCTGGCCATGTGCGAGAGCGGGTTCAATCCCAAGGCCTGGTCCAAGGCTTCGGCCAGCGGCATGTGGCAGTTCATCAGCGGCACGGGCCGCCGTTACGGCCTGCATGACGATTGGTGGTACGATCCCCGCCGCGATCCCATGCTGGCCACCGATGCGGCGCTCGATTACCTGGACGATCTGCACGACGAATTCCAGGATTGGCATCTGTCCATGGCGGCCTACAATTGCGGCGAGGGAAAGATCCGCAAGATGCTGGCGCAGGATTCCGCTCGCGGGTATTGGAAGATGCCGTTACCGCCGGAGACGCGCTTCTACGTTCCCAAGATCCTGGCGGCCATGATCATCGGGCATGATCCCAAGCGCTACGGATTCTTCATCGATAATCCCGAACCCAAGCTCAGCTTCGATACGGTCACCGTAACCTATTGCCTCACCATCGCGACCATCGCCAAGGCCGCCGCGGTGAATGAAGATACCATCATCGCCCTCAATTCGGGCCTGCGGCGCTGGTGCACGCCTCCCAACAAGACCACGGGCTTCACGCTTTACCTGCCCGAAGGCACACGCGATGCCTTTTGGAAGAATTACCAGGCGCTGGACAAATCCTCCCTGGTCAATTGGCACCATCATCTGGTCCAGAAAGGCGAAAACCCCGGCTCCATCGCCGCGCATTACCACGTTTCCGTCGCCTCTATCAAGGCCACCAATAAGATCAAGGGCAACCGCCTGGCCCGCGGCCAGAGCCTGATCATCCCCTTAGCGCCAAGCGATGCGGCGAGGTATAGCGAACCAGATATGGCCGAAGCGCCGCCCATGCGCGGAGGCAAGTTCCGGGGCGGCAGCTACAAGGTGCGCTCCGGCGATAATCTATTCGACATCGCGCGCCGCTTCGGGACCACGGTCTCCGGCCTGATGGCGGCCAACCACATGAAGCACGGCGCCAAGTTGCGGCCCGGCCAGCGCATCCGGCTCGGGACCCGCGGCGCGGGCTCCGCCATCGAAGACATGGGCGAAGATCATCATGAACCGGTTCTCCCCGCCGTGGCGAAGCGTTCTTCCAAGGCCGCCAAGGGCGGAGTCGTAGCCAAGGGCGAAAACGCCGCCAAGGTCGAAGCCTCCGCCCCCGAGGACGTCGCCACTACTCCGGTTTCCGTCGCCAACACCCCTGCCTCAGGCCGCTTCGGCGTGCATACTGTGGCCTCCGGGGAAACCATCTATTCCCTCAGCCGCTCCTTGGGGGTCAAGGAAGAGGACTTGGAACATTGGAACGGGCTGGTGGGCAACCGCATCCAGGTCGGGCAAAAAATCAAATACGTGGCCCCCAAGGCATCCGGTGAATCCGTAGCGGTTTCGGACGAGGATGCGACCGACGAGGAAGCCGGGGATGGGGAAGCGCGGACCAAGGCTTCTTCCGCTCCGCATTTGTCCCCGGTGGCCGCGGCCGGATTCATCGGCGCGGCTCCCGAGCGCGAAGAAACGACCGCCCCCCGCGAAGATAAGCAATATTACATCGTCAAGGCGGGGGATAGCCTATGGGATATTTCGGTACGTTACCGCAGCACGGTCCAGAAGTTGAAGGACCTCAACGGGCGCCTGCCCTCGGTGCTCAAACCGGGAACCCGCATCCGCGTCAAATGAAAAACCAAGGGTCCCATTCGCTGGGAAAGATGGGAAGGGATGCATGAACCGATTCGCCAAAATCCTCACGGTACTTTTTATCCTCGCTTTCATTTCCGTTTTCTTTTTCCTGGGTTCGGTGTTCAGCCTGATCGGACGCATGGCCGGGGAAGGTCCCAAGGAACCGCGCGCCCACCTCACCGTGCTCCGCATCGAAGGGCCCATCATGGGTTCGGACTCTTACCTGGAGAGCATCCGCCGCATCGCCGATGACAAGGCCTGCAAAGGCGTGCTGGTGCGCATCGACTCGCCCGGCGGGGCGGTGGGCTCGAGCCAGGAAATCCACACGGCATTGCTTGCCCTTAAAGCCAAGGGCCTCCCCTTGGTCGTGAGCCAGGGGAATCTGGCCGCTTCCGGCGGCTACTATGTCTCCCTGGCGGGAGATCGCATCTTCTCCAACCCCGGGACCCTGACCGGCAGCATCGGCGTCATCTTGCAATTTCCAGAAGCGGATAAGCTGTTGGACAAGGTGGGGGTAAAGCTCAATACCATCAAGAGCGGAGCCCTCAAGGACGTGGGCAATTTCGCGCGGCCTCCGACGCCCGATGAGATGCGCTATCTGCAATCCGTCATCGATAATACTTACGGGCAATTCATCGACGATATCCTGAAAAGCCGCAAGATCCAGAGGGCCGAACTGCTCCGCATCGCCGATGGCCGCGTCATGACGGGCAAGCAAGCTTTGGGCTACGGGTTGGTGGATACCTTGGGAGGGTATCGGGAGGCCGAGAGCTATCTGGCTTCCGTGGCGAAGTTGGGCGGCCAGCCCCTGGTGGTCAAAGAGCCTCCCGCGCATTCGCGTCTCGAGGATTTCTTCGGGTCCAAGGGCGAGCAAGGCATGGGCACGCTATTGCAAACGGCCCGTGAATGGCTGCCCGAGCCCCACGTGGGCACCTACTTCCTCTGGCGCTGAAGCTTAGCGCCCGCCGTTTTCCCACAGGCTGATACGACCTCGAACATCCTTGCTTCCGTGCCCGGAAGGGTGTCCTTGCCGGCGGGACTTTGTACCTATATTGGACGCGTTTTTCGTCGCATAACCAAATAGGGAGCGAAGGCCAGTTTCGATGGGAGATACGATCGCAGCCGGATTGAATCGCGCTTTTCGCCTTGCCCCCATGCTCTTGGGGACCCTTATCTCCGCCCTCCCCATGGCTTCCGGGGCGGCACCGCTCGATAAGGTCGTGGAAGACGTCCCGGGCCACCTGGTGCTTGATGTGATCGTCCCCGCCTTCTCCCTCGTCCCATCCGGTGATGCGGGCGCCCAAAAAGTATCTTGCGTTGGCTGCCAATCCGCCTCCCAAGCAGGCGCTCCCGATGTCCCCGCCTATCATTTCGCGGTGCTCAGCGGTCCGGCCATGCCTGCGGTGAATCTGGCAATCCTCGAATCGGAAACCCGCGTACTGTCGGGCGGCATCGCCCCCTCTCCGCATTATCTCAGCCCGACCCGCATGGAATATCGCCGCGATGAGAGCGCGTTCGCGCGCGGGGCCGCGGCCGAGGCGCGGATTATGGGTTCCCGCATCCTACGCGGCGCTCCCGTCCGCGGGATCCAGGTTCCCCTTGCCCTATGGGACGAGGGACGCCACACTCTCACCTTGATCAAAAGGATGCGGGTCCGGATCGAATTCCCCGGTGTGCTTTCCCGGCCCGCTCCCTCGCTGGAACCCAGCATGCGGCGGGAGGTCAAGAATCCCGCCGGCGGCCTCTGGCTGTACGCGCCTCAGCGTATGGCCCGGCAAACCGCCGTGGCCGCCGGGGGCAAAGCCTTTGGGAAGCTCGAGGGATCTTCGGGGAGCCTTCTGCGGAAAGCGGCCGCGCCGGTGGTCACCAGCGTCGGGGACACTCTGATCCGGTTTAAAGTCCGGAATAAAAGCGTCGAAAGCTTTTCGGAGGACGGTTATTACGCCATCGCTTTTTCTTCCCTTCCTTCCGATGTGTCCCGCGCCATGCAGGGACGCAAGCTCCGGTGGATGCGGCTGTTGACGGGCATTAATGACACCCTTCCTCTCTCGATGGATTCCGCCGGGCCGCTTCCCGGCCGCCTCCATGAGATTCCCATGGAAACGGTAGACGCCGATCAAGACAGTATTTTCGGGCCGGGGGATAGCCTGAAGTTCTTCGCCCACGGAACCAATATCTGGAAGCGTATCGAGAATCCCGGCACCAACATCCGTTACGAGTATTCGAACGATCCTTACTCGTTCGACAACTTCTACTACCTCGATTTCGGGACTTCCGGCCAAGTTGGATTGCGGTTAACGCCCACGCCTACGCCCGCCCAGGCAGGGACGCCCTTAGCGTCCAGCCCCTACTTCCTGCATGCCGAAAGGGACCTCGAGACCGCGAACTGCGATCTCTCCACGAACAAGGATTTGGAGACGGGCCCGGATTGGCATTGGATATGGAAAGGCGATTGCGGTAACAGCCCTGACATCGACCTGACCCCGGGCGCTCTCGCCAGCGAGGAAACCGCCACCTTGCCCAATAAGGACGGGGATACGGTTCTCATCGGACTCTACACCAACCCGCGCAACGCGACCTTCCAGGTCAAATTCCAGGGAAATATCCTGGAGGAATATCCCGACTCGATTTCTCCGGGGTATTGGTTCCTCTGGACAGGCGGCTTGCCTTCATCCGGCGCTTTTATCCCGGAGAACGTGCATTGGCAAGGAATCGCGCGGCGCTTTGAAGGTTACTCCATCATCTATCGCCGCGCCCATGTCCTCGCTTCCGGGCAGCCGGCCTGGATCTTCCCGACGGAAACCGGCAAAGCCGTTGCCTACCGTGTCCAGGGCGGGGAAGGGGCTTATTGCGCTCGCATCGTAGACGGGGAGGCTTCCGCCTTGTTGCTCTTGGATGGGAACGGTGTCTTTACCGACAGCCTGCCGCCGGGGGCCAACGCCCGCTACCTGGTTTTCCGTTCGCCTTCGGCCCCGACGTCCATTGCCATCGATCTGGAAACGCCTCCCGTGGCGGGGCCCAAAAAACCGATCCGTGATCTATCCAACTGCGACGGGATCGCGACCGATAAGCTGCCTGAATACCTCATCGTAACCGGCCGTGCTTTGCTTGACCAGGCCCTGGATCTGAGGAATTACCGTGATTCGGCGGGACGGGTCATCCGCGTCCGCGCGGCCGTCGTGACGGTCGAGGATATCTACCGTCAATTCTCGGGAGGCCGGCTTTCTCCCACCGCGATCAGGGATTTCCTCCGGTATGCCTACAATGGATGGGATCGAGGTTCATCCGGGGCCGGCGCACTCAAATACGTGGTTCTGTTCGGCGATGGCAATTACGACTACCGCAATATCCGCGGCGCCGCGCGCGGCGCGGCAGGCAATATCATCCCGCCCTTTGAATACGTGATCCCGAACGGTTTTTCCAACTCCGACGATCAGGTCGCCAGCGACGACTTCTTCGGCAATTTCGAGCCTGGCCCATTCTCCCTCGAGGGAAGAGCGCTTTCCCTCGCCCTCGGCCGCATCCCCGTGCAGACCACGGATGAGGCCTCCGGCTACCTGGCCAAGCTAAGGGCTTATGAGGATCCGAAGCTGGCGGGAGAATGGCGCGCTCATGTGGTGCTAGCCGCTGATGACAATCTGCAGAGAGGCTCGCCCGATAATCTCGACCCGATATTTAATGGCCATACTACCGATACGGACCTTTTAGGGAAGCTGATCCAAAACAACGAGAAAGGCATCGCCCTCGACAAGGTCTACCTTCTGGACTACCCGCTGAATTCCGCTTGGCACAAGCCGCAGGCGGCCCAGGATCTCCTGACCCTCATCAACCGGGGGGCGGTGGTGATCAATTACGTGGGCCATGGCGCCACCAATCAATGGGCCGATGAAGTATTACTACAGACCAATGACGCGGTGGCCCGCATGAGGAACGAAGGCCGCACGGGCATGGTGAACTCCTTTTCTTGCACCGTCGGCCGTTTCGAGAGCTTGCTCGGTGAAGGCATGAGCGAGCAATTCGTGAAGCAAAAATCCATAGGCGCCATCGGATCGGTTTCCGCTACCCGGGAATCCTATCCCGTTCCGAACCTGACCTTGGCCGGCGAATTCTACCAGCGCGCCTTCCCGCTGGATGATTCGACGGTGGTAACCGTCGGCGAGGCGCTGCAATACGCGAAGGATGCCACCATATCGAATGGTCAAACGCAGGAGGTAAACAACCTGAAATACGGGCTGCTGGGGGACCCATTGCTCTTGCTGCGCAAGCCTCCGCTCGCGATCGCGTTCACGAACGTCATGGACACCATACGCGCCCTCGATTGCGGGACCCTGCGCGGCCACGTGTCGGGCGGGACCGGAAAAGGGAAGGTCAACCTCAAGGTTGTGGCGGGAAGCATCCACAAGGTCTACACCAATCTCGGACAAAACCATGTTGACCAAATCGCGGATAAGAGAGGCAACATCCTTTTCGAAGGCACCGTAAACTATACGAACGGCGATTTTTCGGCGCAATACTTCATCCCCAAGCAGATTTCCTTCGGGGATACCAACGCCATGGTGCAAGCCTTCGCATGGGACGATTCCCTGGAACAGGAGGGCACCGCCGCCGTCCTGGGCTTGCATATCCAGGGCACTTCCACGAGCTCATGCGCCAGCAACGACGACGGCAAAGGCCCGCAGATTCGCATCACGGGATGCGAGAACAAGGAAACCGGCGGCCTGGACTTCCCTGACCGGGTGAAGCTGGCCCTGCCTTATTGCCTGCAAATCGACGTGAGCGACAACGCCGGAGGCGTGATTTCCGCCGAGGGGCCGGACGAAGGCACCACGGTGGAAATCCCGGGTACGCTCGATCCTTTCCATCCCCAACCGGGCATCGACGACCTCTTCCATAAGACCTACCAGATCAGCCTGGATCCCAAAATCATCCGTCCCGGCAGCCATCTTCTCAAGGTTTCCGCCCGCGATGGGTACGGGAACTACAGCGCCCGCCAAATGCAGATGGATATCACGATGGACAGTTCCCTCGTGTTCATCAAAGCCTACAACCATCCCAATCCCATGAAGCGGAACGGGACCACCTTTTATTTCGCGACCGGCATGCCCGCGGCGGAACTCGAGTTCGGCGATAATCCCGATGCGGGCTTGCCGCGTTTGTCCTTCGAGGTGCGTATCTTCAACCAAGCCGGGCGCCTGGTCAAGGTGCTGTCGAACGTGATCTCGGGCGAAGCGCATTGGGACGGCCGGGACGAATGGGGCAACCCGCTCGCTAACGGCGTCTATTTCTACAAGGTCACCGCCACCCAGGTTATCTCGGACTCCGGTGACAGGCCCGGGTATTCCACCGTCACTTCCAAATTCAATACCCTGGTGCTCTCGCGCTGAGATATCGGCCACCCAGAATAAAAAAAGGCCCGCCGTAAAGCGGGCCTTTCCTTTGCATTGTGGATGGCAGACTACGGTAAATACTTGCGTGAAATGCCTGCTTCGCATTTGTACTCGAGATAGGCGGGCACGGCGCCGGCGGGAAGGTTGAAGGTGACGCCCCCGGTCTTGGACTCGTCGCCCTTCTGCACGATGCCCGGATCGGGCTTCCCATTCTTCGAGGGCTTGGGCGTTTTGCCCCCTTTGTAGAATCCGCCGATGGCGGCAGTGGGCTTGTAGGTCTTGCCGTCCTTGTCGACCAGGGTGTAACCCTCGCTGCGATAGGGGAAGGCCATCGAGCCGCCGTTCCAGGCCTTCACCTGGATCTTGGTGGCCTTCGGGCCGGCCTCGTACTTCACGATGCCCAGCAGGATGGCGTACTTGTTGATTCGCGCGTCGGGGCGTTCTCCCAACTCGGACACCACGTCGTCGTTATCGTACATCAGATAAGTATTGAGGTTGATCTTGCGCAGAGGAGACCAGATCTTGGTCATCTCGGGGGTTTCCCCGCCGACCATCAGGCCCAGCTTGTTCAGCTTATAGTCGGCCACGATGCCCATGGTGGGGTTCTTGGCGGCTTCATCGATCTCCCCTTGGATCTGCTTCAATTGGGATGCCACCACTTGCTGCTTGGCGTCCGCGCCGCCGCTGGCTCCGGCCTTCTTCGCGGCCTCCAGGAAACGGAACCCGCCCTCCACGCCTTCGGGCGTGCCCATCTTGATACGTGCGTTGGCGATGTTCTGCAAGGTCGTGGCGAACAAGGCCTGATTCTCGGGATCCGGATGCTGGACCAGAAGGCTGGCCACGGTATCCTTCAGGACATCGAGGAAATCCGCGGTCGGGTCTTCCTTGGCGCGCAATCCCATGGATTGGATATTGACCAAGGTGTAATTCTTGTAAAACTCTCTCGAGAGTCCGCCCCGCTTCAAGGCTTCCTCGTAATACTGAAGCGCATGCAGGGGGTCGCCAATCTTCCGATACTTGTCCGCGGCGGCTTCCTGGCGGGAACGGCAGCTGGTGAGGAAGAGGGCCAAGCTGAGACTGGCGAAGAGCGCCACCTTGGATTTGTTCATCGTTTTTCCTTTTCGTGCATTGGTGGAAATACCGAAGGCCGCATCATCGTCCCCGGCCGGCCGAAATTCCGATGCTGAAAAATAGCGCAATCGGGCGGCTTTTGGGGCGCCATTTCGGGCTTTTTTATAACTTTCAGGTCTTCTTTTCACGGGCCCATAGCTCAGTTGGTTAGAGCAGGAGACTCATAATCTCTTGGTCCTCCGTTCAAGCCGGAGTGGGCCCATTCACGCATGCCATGGACGGGCGGGACGGCAATGAAGAAGATCATCTTCTGGGGGGACGGGATTCTGGCCGGGCCTTCCGGGTTCGCGGAACTGCTGCTGAACCATATCTTTTTGCACCATCCTCGCGCCAATGTGGCCACTTCGCTCTATGGCGGCGAATCCGAAACTTGGCAGGCCGCCGCCAAAAACACTCCCTTCCATGTGATCGGGAAATCCCCCGACCTGGCGGTGCTGGGATTTGGTTACGCGGATCTGTCCGAGGGACGTACTCCGGAAGAAATCGCGCCCATCGCCCAGGGCATGATCACCCTAATCCTCCAGAAAACCCAGTGCCGGATCAGTTTGCTCTCGGTGGTCTCCTCTTTCTTCCCTGAACCCGCGGATCGGGAGAAATGCCATGTCTTGAATCGCCGTCTTCGCGAGCTCGCGGGGCCGCGCGTCGATTTCGTGGATTTGGAAGGCCGGGCGGAGCGCTTCCTGCTTGAACACAAACAGGGTGCGGGAGAAAAGCGATCCTTGCATCTGGACAGTAGTCGACTCACGCCCTTGGGAAGGCTTTTTCTGGCGCATCACGCCTTCCACCTCATCTCCTGGCCCGTCGGCGCGGAGGCCTGATCAGAGCGCCCCGCGGATAGCCAGCCCCGCCCCATTTTCCTATATGAGAAGTCTCTAACGACGCCGCCAAGCCGGGAGGGATTATGGCAGAAGAAGATCAGCATAGTCGATTCCTCCGCAAGAATCTCGCCCTGAGCAAAGCCTACGAGATTTCCAAGAAGGACAAGTTCAAAGAGAAGGTCGTCAAAGGCGAGATCAAGCCCGAGACCGTGGCCTGCTACCGGTGCAAGAAAGTCCGCCCCTGCCTGAAGTTCAGCATCATGGAAACCGGACGCGCCGAAGGCGCGGTTTCCGTCTCGAACGAATACGTGCCTCTCTGCGACGAGTGCGCACCCAAGCGCAAGAAGAACCCCAGCGAGTTGAATCCCAAGCAGATCAATGCCCTGCTGAAAGGCGCGAAGAAGGGCAGAATCTAAGGGTGGGGTAAAGGTCGGTCGCGAAGGACCGACTTGATTGCAGAGGAGCCGACCCTTAAGCCGGCGCGAAGTTCAGGTGTAGTTCTGTTGCATGACGGAAATCTCGGAGAGGAACTCCTTGATTTCCTTGAACTTGCGGTAGACAGAAGCGAAGCGGATATAGGCCACCTCATCCACGGGGAATAAGGCCTTCATGCACAACTCGCCAATCACTTTGGATTGGATCTCACCGTCCGTCATGCCTTGCAGGCTGTTCTCGATCTGGTCCACCATCTGTTCGATGGCTTCCGCAGCGACCGGGCGCTTCTTGCACGCGGTGTAGAGCCCGCCCAGGACCTTTTGCCGATCATAGGGCTCGCGACGCCCATCCGCCTTCACGATGGTGAGCGGCATGGTCTCGACATACTCATAGGTGGTGAAGCGTTGTCCGCAGCTCAGGCATTCGCGACGCCGACGGATGGCCTTACCTTCCCGGCTTGAGCGGGAATCGACCACTTTATCTTCTTCGCATGTGCAGAACGGGCACTTCATATTGGGTCCGTTTAATATATCCAACTCTAAACACTTAATCAACAGGCGGGTTTAAAAAAGGGAAGAAAGGTGAAGCAAGAGGCTTCGCTTACAAGCTCTGGTTTTGCGGGGAGTTAGGCGCTTTTGAGCCAGCGCCCTTTCCCCAAATTCACGTGAATTGGCCCCTGAATAAGTGCAATTTGCACTGCACTTATTCACAATGTTTGTTGAAAACCCACGTGTTTAACCTTGTTCCAGCTCCAGGGTCTTGGTGATGGCATCGCAAACCTCGGCCGGTCCGAAATATTGGATGGGTCCTGGATACACGAAGGCATCTTCGATTTCCCACTTGGACCGGTTAGCCGCCAAGGCTTTGAAGGCCGGCCCGTCGAGATCGACCAGCGCCTTCTGGATGACCGGTTTCAAATGGCCGTGGCGTTGCTCCATGTTGAACATCATGGTGATGGGGATGCCGCCCGCGACCCATTGGTCCGGTCCCTTGGACACGTTCCGGATGGAGGCCATGTACCCCGTCCGCCCGCTGCGCACGAGGATGGCGGCCACGCAACCCAGGCTATAGCAATAGTCGGAATCGAAATTGGACGGCGCGGCGGCGCGGCCTTCGTAGCCGAAGAAATGCCGCTGGGCGGAGAACTTGCCTTTGAATGAGGGCGATGCCTTCAGCTTACGGCCCACCAACTCGGCGAGCAGCGCTTCGGTCTCGATAAGGGAGACTTGCACGTTGCCATGCGGATCCCGATCGAGCAGAAGCTGGAGCTGGATGGTCTTGGGCAGCGAAGCGAAGGTCTTGCCGAGATCGGCGGTCGCCGCATCCGCCCCCAGCCACTTCGTCATGGTCGCGATCTTGGTTTCCGCCGAATCGAGCTTGGCGAATTCGTCCGCATGCTTGGCCAGCAAGTCGTTGAGGCGGGAGATCAGCTTCTTCACCGACGGGATGAACTCGATGAGCCCCTCGGGGATGAGGACGACGCCGTAGTTCTTGCCGGCATCCGCGCGGGCCGAGATGACGCGCGCGATGTCGTCGACGATCTGTTCCAGGCTGAGGTTCTTCTTTTCGACCTCTTCGGAAACGAGGGTCACGTTGGCCTGGGTCTGCAGTCCGGCTTCCAAGGCGATATGGCTGGCGGAACGGCCCATCAGCTTGATGAAATGCCAATACTTCTTGGCCGAGCCCGCGTCGCGGGCGATGTTGCCGATCAGCTCGCTGTAGGTCTTAACCGCGGTGTCGAACCCGAAGGAGACCGGGATATGAGTGTTCTTGAGATCGCCATCGATGGTCTTGGGCACGCCGATCACCGAGGTGGTCAGGCCCTTGCCCTTGAGGTACTCCGCCAGGATGGCCGCATTAGTGTTGGAGTCGTCCCCGCCGATGATGACGACCGCGTTCAGGTTCAGGTTCTTGATGACCTCTATGCAGCGATCGAATTGCTCCGTGGTCTCAAGCTTGGTGCGCCCGGAGCCGATGATGTCGAACCCGCCGGTGTTGCGATAGGCGTCCATCTTGGCCTGGCCGATGATTTCGTACTTGCCCTTCTCCAATCCCGAGGGCCCGCCCAGGAATCCGATGATCTCGCTCTGGGGATGGATGGCCTTGATGCTATCGTAAATTCCCGCGATGACATTATGGCCGCCGGGGGCCTGGCCTCCCGAGAGCACGACGCCGACGCGCAAAGGCTTAGCTTCTCCGGCTTGCTCGCCCGTCTGCAGGGAAAGCAGCGCGGCGCCGTAAGTGGTAGGGAAGCTTTTCTTGATGGCCTCGCGATCCTTGGGGGGCTCCGCAGCCGCTCCCTCAACGACTTTGACCTTGGCGATGCCCTGGCGCAGGGAGGGCGGGACTTTCGGCTGGTATTGCTTGCGATGCTTTTCGAGGATGGAGAGGCTCACGGTAGGGTCCTTTGGGTTGCAATGGGCGCGCTGGCTGCGCCCCGGAGGCCAAAAATAGATCCGCTGCGGTTGAATTCCGAGGAGCCCGGACTGGGCCCTCGGACCGCGCAGGGAGGATACGCGCGCTCGGGCCCGGCCAGGGCCGTTTTATTGACGCGGAGACAGGCGTTTAGGTAGATTATCCCAGCCATTGGAAAAGCGCGCCTTTGGCGCGCCTTCATCGGGATGTGGCTCAGTCTGGTAGAGTACCTGAATGGGGTTCAGGTGGTCGTGGGTTCGAATCCCGCCATCCCGACCAACTCGAAAACCCGGTCCTTCGGAAGAGGGGCCGGGTTTTTCGTTTAATATCCTCCTAAACACAATGAAATTGTGGATCGGGCACGCGTGAGGATCGGGTAGGTCTACGTGGGTGCGTGTACTTCGTTGGAGGCAAATCGGACACTTCCAAGAAATTTTTTACGTACCGTTTACGTACTTCCGGCCAAGCTTTAGGGGAACGGTCGCCTTGAATCCTTCTTGTTAAAACCACCAAACTCCAATAACCTAAATCGATTCACTGAACTTCCTGACTCCTTTTAGTCGCTTCGCCTATATGCCATTGACATAGGTATGCCATTGGCGTATATTTCAGAAGAATGAGGATCCTTTTCGTGGAGTCCGATTTGTTCGCGCGCAAGCTGGCTCAAGCAGCTACGGATGCTGAATACCAGGTACTACAGATGGAGCTTGCGGAAAACCCAGAGAAAGGCGATGTGATTCAAGGCGCCGGAGGCGCACGCAAAGTGCGCATGGCTTTGGGAAGCCGAGGCAAGCGAGGCGGCGCACGGGTGATTTATTACGTCCGGGTGTCGCGGGACATTATCTGGTTCCTCGACCTCTATACCAAGGGTGAAAAGGCGGACCTGACCAAGGAAGAGAAGAAGGAAATCGCGGCTTATATCAGGAACTTGAAAGGGACGTAGTATGAAAAAGGAAGCCAGGAATCGATACGCGGGCATGGCACAAGAGGCGAAGGATTGGGCGGCTGGTAAGAAGCAGCTTCGAACCACTTTGATCGATGAAGCCGGAGAACGGACGCTTTTCCGCGCTAGCGGGCCAGAGCTTAAAGTGCGCCAGGCCAAGGTGGAGGGCTTAAAGAAGATGCGTGCAGATCTAGGTCTTTCCCAACCCGCCATGGCTGACGCCCTACATGTCGGCGTTGGAACCCTCCGGAATTGGGAGTATGGCCGTCGTGAGATCCCAGAAGTGGCCTGGGTTTTGGCGCAACTGCTTCATGATTTACCGGCGGTGCGGAAGCGTCTTCTGGCTGCCTAAAACAGGACGGCGGCCCGGTTTGATCTTCAGTTCGAAATCTTCCGAGAAGCGGGAACTCCAGGTCTTCGTAAATAGAAAACAAGATGCTTTCGTCGTGGAAGAAACGAACGCCTGTGTTTCCGGTCGGAATGGATATCTTTTGATACTGTGAATAGGGCCCGTCTGGATTACGATTCGCTGGAAACCCTAAAGAGGAGCCATCCCGCCTGGCGCCTGCTCGCCGCGGATCATGCCCCGTTCATCCTCGGCTTCTTCCAGCATTGCTTCATCGAGCCCAATCTCCGGTCCACAGGCGAGCAGAACCTTGTGTCCAAGCTCGAAGATTACCTGTTCCAGCTCCGGGAAAGACAGGGGGAGGATGCCTTTCCACGCGCCCCCAAGGAATATCTGGATGAATGGGCATCCGAGGGGAAGGCATGGTTGCGCAAATACTACCCACCGGGGGAGGACGAACCGCATTTCGATCTGACGCCCTCTGCCGAAAAGGCCCTGGAGTGGGTGGCAAGCCTGGGCAACCGGGCCTTCGTCGGAACGGAGTCGCGGCTCCGGACCGTCTTCGAGTTGCTCCGGCAGATGGCGGAAGGCGCGGAATCCGATCCCGAGGTGCGCATCGCGGAACTGGAAAAGCGACGTTCCGGTATCGATGCGGAGATCGGGAAGATCCGCGAGGGGCGCGTGGAACTGCTGGATGCCACAGCGCTTAAGGAACGCTTCCTGCTCATGGCTGCGACGGCGAGGGGATTGCTTTCGGATTTCCGGGAAGTGGAACAGAACTTTCGGGATTTGGACCGGAGCGTCCGCGATCGGATCGCGACTTGGGAAGGCGCCAAGGGCTCTTTGTTGAAGGAAGTATTCGGGACGCGCGACGCAATCAACGATTCCGATCAGGGCAGAAGCTTCCGGGCATTCTGGGATTTCCTCATGTCTTCGGATCGCCAGAATGAACTGTCTTCCTTGTTGGAGTCCGTTTTCGATCTTCCCGCCGTGGCGGATTTGGCGCCGGATCGCCGCCTGCTCCGGATCCATTACGATTGGCTGCAAGCGGGGGAAAGCGCGCAAAGGACCATTGCCAGGCTCTCCGAGCAGTTGCGGCGGTATCTCGACGACCGCACCTTGATGGAGAACCGGAGGATCGCGCAAATCCTCAAGGGGATCGAGCAACATGCCATCGCCCTGCGTGAAGCCCCGCCGCCCGGAAGCATGGCGGAGTTGGACGCATGCGCGCTGGACCTGGAATTACCCCTGAGCCGGCCGCTTTTTTCGCCTCCGGTCAATCCCGTCATCGGGGAAGAAATCCTGCTGCCGGGGGAGCAGAACATTCCCAGCGAAGCATTGTATCGGCAGGAATACGTGGACAAGGAGCGCCTGAAGGCCCGTCTCCGCAAGGCCTTGCAGGCCCGCGACCAGGTTTCTTTGGAGGATTTGATCGGCGAATATCCCTTGGAACAAGGCCTTTCCGAACTGATCGCCTATTTGGCCATTGCCGCCGAAGAGGGACGGTCCGTCATTCAGGATTCGCCCAAGCAGATCTTGCGCTGGACCGATCGCGCAGGCGCGGTCCGGCAGGCGAGCCTGCCTCTTGTTATTTTCATTCGCTAAGTCTCATGAACGCAGATACGCCAACTTCGCCCAGCTTCTCCCATGTTCTGATCGCGCTTTTCAAAGAAGTGCTGCATGCGGAGGAAGATGCCCCGCTTTGGCAATCCCTGCTCAATCTCCAGGCCCGGGTCCGCGATCATCTATCCGTCCTGGGCCTGGAATTGGTTCTGGACGAGAGCGAAGGCTTCGCTTTTCTCAAGCAGAGGCAGGCGCGGGAAGGAGAGCCGGAATTACCGCGTCTCATCCAGCGCAGACCCTTAAGTTATCCTATCAGCCTCTTACTGGCGCTCCTGCGCAAGCGCTTGCTCGAGTTTGATGCCCGCGGAGGGGAGACCCGGCTTATCCTCGGCCGCGAGGAGATTATCGATTTGGTCAGGCAATTCCATGCCGACGTCGCGAATTCCGCCAAGCTCGATGAGCGTATCGCCGGGCATATCGGCAAGGTGGCTGAAATGGGATTCCTGAGGCGGTTGCGCCGGAGCGAAGATCAATACGAGGTCAGCCGGGTCTTAAAAGCTTTCATCGATGCGGAATGGCTTCAGGGGTTGGAGGGCCGCTTAGCCGAATACAAGGCCCACGCCGCCTCCCGCGGGGCGGTGGAAGAGGGGGAACCGGCTTGAGTCTGCGGGAGCCACAAGCCGAACCGGTTTTGGATTTCGCCGCGCCTGCGCCTGAAGAGGGCGCTCAGGGAGCGCGTGCGGGGTTCCGCTTGCAGCGGCTGGAGGTCTATAATTGGGGGACCTTCCACGGCCGCGTCTGGTCGTTGGATGCCGACGGCGACAACGCTTTGCTTACGGGCGATATCGGGTCGGGAAAATCCACCTTGGTCGATGCCATCACCACTTTGCTGGTTCCTGCGCATCGGATCGTTTTCAATAAGGCGGCGGGTGCGGATAAGAGCGAGCGCAATCTCCGCTCCTATGTGCTGGGCCATTTCAAATCGGCGCGGGAGAACGAGTCGTCGACCGCAAAGGCTGTCTCTCTGCGGGATCAAAACAGCTACACTGTCATCCTGGCCCGCTTCGAAAATGCCGGCTTCGCGCAACAGGTTACCCTGGCCCAGGTATTCTGGATGAAGGGGGAAGCCCAGCCGGCCCGCTTTTTCGTGGTGGCCGACGATCCCCTCTCCATCACTCCGGATTTCTCCGGCTTCGGAAAGGACATCCAGGACCTGAAGAAGCGCTTGCGGCGCATGGATCGCGTGGAAGTGCACGATTCCTTCACCCATTATGCCGCCGCTTTCCGCCGCCGGTTCGGCATCGCGAACGAGCAAGCATTGGAGTTGTTCAATCAAACGGTTTCGATGAAATCCGTGGGCGACCTGACCGACTTCGTGCGCCAGCATATGCTGGAGCCCTTCGCGGTGGAACCCCTCATCCAAAGGTTGATGGCCCATTTCGACGACTTGCGCCGCGCCCATGAGGCGGTACTTACGGCCAAGGCGCAGATCGGAAGGCTGACGCCGCTGGTGGAGGATTGCCGGAAGCACGCGGAAACCGCGGCGGAGATCGCCGGGCTGCGTGAATGCCGTGAAGCCTTGGAATCCTATTTCGCGCAAGCCAAGTCCGGGCTGCTGGCGCGTCGGCTGGAAAACCTGGAAATCGAAAACGCACGATTCACGGCGCGCGGTATGGACCTCGACGCGGCGCGCAGGGAATTGCAAACCAAGCGGGACGGATTAAAGCGCGCCATCGCCGACAATGGCGGAGATCGCCTGGAGCGTTTGCGGGACCAGATTGCGGAGAGCAAGAAGACCCGCGATGAACGGCTTAAAAAGGCTGAACGCTACGATGCCATTACCAGGGCGGTCGGCTTGCCGACTGCGGAAGACGGGGACGTGTTCATCGTGAACCGAAAAGGGGCGGATATTTTACGCCGGGAATCCGAGTCCCGCCAAGCGGAGGCCCAAAACCGTCAGTCGGAAGCTGGATTCGAACTCCGGCGGCAGAAGGAAAAACACGACGAACTGCAAGCGGAACTCACTTCGTTGCGCGGCAGACGCTCGAACATTCCCGGGCAGGTACAATCACTGCGGGTGGAGTTGTGCAAATCGATAGGCATCCCCGAGAGCGCTTTACCCTTCGCAGGGGAACTGATGCAGGTCCGCGAGAACGAAAAGGACTGGGAAGGCGCTATCGAGCGGGTCATGCGCGGATTCGGACTGTCGCTGCTGGTGGCGGATCGACACTATGCGCAAGTCGCGGAATGGGTGGACCGTACCCATCTCCGCAACCGTCTCGTTTACTTCCGGGTGCGCGAAGCGAAATCCGTCCGCGAATCGCTTTTGCGGGGCTCCCTGATCCATAAAATCGCTTTGAAAACCGACTCTCCCTTTTATAACTGGCTGGATTCCGAAGTTGCGCGGCGCTTCGATTACGTATGCTGCGAATCCTTGGAAGACTTCCGGCGCGAATCCCGCGCCATCACCCGCTCCGGGCAGATCAAACAAGCCGGCGAGCGCCATGAAAAGGACGACCGGCATCGCATCGAAGATCGCTCCCAATACGTCCTAGGATGGTCGAACGAAGCAAAGATCGCGGCCTTGGAAAGCCAAGCCAGGGAACTCCAATCACGCATGGGTGATTTGGCAGAGCAGATCACCCGATGCGAGGTGGAAGCGAAAGGGCTGAAGGACCGGTTGTTGAAGTTGCAGGAATTGCTCTTCTTCGAAACTTACCAGGATTTGGATTGGAAGCCGCTCGCGGTGGCCATCGAACAATTGGAGCGGGAAAAACGCGATCTGGAAGCGGCTTCCGACGTCTTGCGTACCCTGGAAGCCCAGTTGGCCGAGGCGGAAGCCGGGATTGCGAAAACGCAGGCGGACTTGGATGAGGTTAACGGTAGGCTGGGGGAGAACCGGAACAAGCAAGTTGCAGCGCAGGAATCTTTCCGGGAATGCACCGAAAAACTGGATGCGACTCCGGATACGGTGAAGTCGGAAATATTCCCCATGGTGGAAAAATTCCGGGCGGAAGCCTTGGGCAATTCCGTCTTAACCGTGGAATCCTGCGAGCACAAGCAAAAGAGCCTTCGGGACTGGATCCAAGCCCGCATCGACGCGGAGGATAAGCGGGCGGACCGTATCAAGGATCGGATCATCGCGGCTATGGCCTCTTTTGCGAAGGACTATCCGGCGGAAACCCGGGAGATCGACGCGCACCTGGAATCGGCCCCGGAATTCGAGAGCATGTTGGCGCGGCTCCAATCCGACGATCTGCCTCGCTTCGAGGAGACTTTCAAGCAACTCCTGAACGAGAACACCATCCGCGAAATAGCCCAGTTCCAATCCCAGTTGGAGCGAGAAAGGCGATCCATCAAGGATAGGATCGAGCAAATCAACGGGTCCTTGCGAGGCATCGACTACAATGCGGGAACCTATATCCGCTTGGAGGCGAGCAACACGGACGACACGCAGGTGCGGGATTTCCAGCAGGATTTGAAAGCCTGCACGGAGGGCGCCTTCACCGGATCAGACGAAGATGCCTATTCAGACGCCAAGTTCCTCCAAGTCAAACGGATCATCGAGCGATTCCGGGGGCGGGAGGGGAGCGCGGAAGCCGACCGGAGATGGATGGAAAAGGTCACCGACGTGCGGAACTGGTTCGAGTTTTCCGCTTCCGAGCGCTGGCAGGAGAACGACGGCGAGCACGAGCATTATTCGGATTCGGGTGGAAAATCCGGCGGGCAGAAAGAAAAGCTAGCCTATACCATCCTGGCTGCCAGCCTGGCATACCAATTCGGGATCGAAGCCGGAATCGGTCCCTCCCGGACCTTCCGCTTCGTGGTGATCGACGAGGCTTTCGGGCGCGGCTCGGATGAATCGGCAAAGTACGGATTGGAACTGTTCAAGCGGCTGGGGCTCCAACTTCTCATCGTCACTCCGCTCCAAAAAATCCACATCATCGAACCGTATGTGGCGGCCGTGGGCTTCGTGTATAACGAAGCGGGAAAGAACTCGTTCTTAAGATGCCTGACGATCGAGGAATACCGGAGGGAAAAAGCGGCGGACAAACCGCAATGACTTCTTGGACCTCCCCTGGAATCATTGCTGAGAAAATACTGCGACGTTGGAATGACGGCTCGCTGCTCACGACGCCACTACGTGGTGAATCGCCGTTCCCCATGCGCATTCCGCTCAAGCATCCGGATTCCGAATCCCTGCTGCACCGGTTTTCCGAAGCCTTGGAATGGCAAAAGGAAATAGAAGGGGGCAGCCGAGCGGTGCGGGGGTTCGGGTATGAAATAGAATGGAAGGAAACCAATCATAGACAATTAGGTCGAAACCGCATCGCCGTCTCGGCCATCGTTCCGAGTGAAGAAGATGCCCTCAAGTTGATCGGCAAGTGGGAGGAAAGCCAACTCTTCCGAAGGTTGGCCGAGGAAGCCCTGGCGAGGTTTCCCGGATTGCGGGAGTGGATTCTCCGTAATCCCCTCAAGCTCGTTGAGCTTGCCGAGGATTGGGGGAACCTGCTAGCCGCGTTGGAGTGGTTCCGGAAGAATCCCCGTTCCGAGCTCTATTTGCGCCAAGTGGATATTCCCGGTGTCGGGACGAAGTTCATTGAAACCAGGAAAGGGCTGTTGCGGGAATTGACGGATGCTCTCCTTCCGGGAAAATCGATGGAGGCGGAAGCCCCAACGCCGCAGGATTTCGAAGCCCGCTTTGGATTGCGCGCGAAACCTTTCCTTGTGCGTTTGCGAATACTGGATGAAAGCCAAACCATCCAAGGGCTCTCCGACATTTCGGGACCGATGGATCAAATATCCAAATTTGATTTGCCCGTTGAGCATGTCTTCATCACCGAGAACGAAATCAATGGCCTGGCCTTTCCGCCCCTATCCCGCAGCATCGTGATTTTCGGGCTGGGTTATGGCGTGGAGAGCTTGGCGCATATCCCATGGCTCGCAGGCAAAACCGTCCACTATTGGGGAGATATCGATACGCACGGTTTCGTTATGCTGGATCGCCTTCGCCGGTCATTTCCGGCGGTGCGGTCGCTGCTGATGGATCGGGATACCCTGTTGGTGCATCGCGATCAATGGGTCGAAGAGCCAATGCCCGCTAAGGGGAGACTCGAAAGGTTGACCGAATCCGAGCAGGAATTGTTCCAGGACTTGGTCTCGGACCGCTTTGGGTTCCGTGTGCGTCTCGAACAAGAGCGAATTTCTTTCGGATGCGTTAGGCTTGCGTTGGTGCAGAGTGTGAATGGATAAAAAACCCGTAATGCCAGCGACTGTGAGCTGTATCGGCACGTTCAAAGGCATTTCTTCATTCGCTAGGGAACGAATCATTTCGGATACGAATCAGAATTTGCTGTTTTGACCCGATCCAGGTCCCGAAATTTTTTACGTACCCATTTACTTACATCGTGAAATTCGCACATTTTCCCCAAAAGTCGTGGGTTCGAATCCCGCCATCCCGACCATTTCGAGAGACCCGGCTTTCTGAATAGAAGGCCGGGTCTCTTCGTTTTTGGCCTTCAACTCCAATAAAATCATGCATTTATCTAAGTGGTGATGCTGGATGAGGTTTGTTGATCTCTGTAGATCAAGGAAGCCAAAACAGGACTTTTTTGGAAATAATTTGCTCACGTATTTACTCACCTCCCCATTCCTAGTCTATTCCGGGTATTCCCCAATAATGGGCTCTAACCCGATGGACGAGCATTTCTTCGCGCATTGCGCGCGGGCGTCGGTGGCCTGATCAGCGTAGCCACGAACCGGATAGGGAGTCGACTTGCCCTCGCACCCGAAGGCGTAGGCCATATTCGATCAAGGCCGGCTGGGCGCCGTCTTTCCACACTTGCAGCGCGGTCCCCGTCGAATCCGGTTCCAGGCAATCGAACCGCGCCTCCGTGAGGGCCGGCAAGCGAGTCCGGAGCCGGTCGCCGAGATCGACTTGACCGCTATCGTTTAGAAGGGCGAGCTTGCCTCCGGAACAGGCCAGGATTTCATTATTGAGGCCGGCTTCGACTTCCCCCTTCAGGCGATAGCATAGGGCAATCTTCTCCGATTCCGCCGAGCGACGGACGAATTGGGCCTGGCCGGAAAGGAAAATGCGGCTGGCCATGGCCACGACGAATGCGGAGACCACCAGGGCCGCGAGCAATTCGATCAGGGTCACGCCGGCTTCTTGGCCAAACCGCCGGTTGCCGGATATGCGCCTCGACCCACGATCGAAGCTCACGGGACCTCCGCGAAATAGCCGGACTCCAGCTCCGCCAAAGGGCGGCCCTGTCGGTCCAGGGCTTGACCCGAGATGCGCGTCTCATCCGCATTACGTTCGATATGCAGGATCAATTTCAGGTAGAACGGGGAAGAATCTTCGCGGGTGGCATCATGATCCCAACGCAATAGGACCGCCCGGTTGATTTCAGATTCGAGGGCCTGTGTTGCGCGAAATTTGTCCCAGGCCGCCCGGCTGGCGCGGGAATGGTAAAGCCAGAAGGATGCTGGCAGCAGGATGGTGGCCGCAAGCGTCATCGCGATTAAGGTTTCCATCAGTGTGAATCCGCTCGCGCCCGGATGCTCCATTCCTGCCTTCCCCGTGTTTTCCCCGATCCATATCATTGCGATCTTCATAACGAACCGATCCCAAATTCGGCCGGATCCAGCCCGGGAAAAAGCAAGGGCGCCGGGATGCGCGCCCGGGATTGGGAGATGCGGCTATCCTTCAAGTGCCCGAGCCAGATGGTTCCCTGGTACTCGAACCTGAGATTGTGGCAAAGTAAGCTGCCATCCAAGTCGCCTTCCATGCGGGCATAACACGGCGTAAACAGAAATCCAGACAGGCGGACGCCTTTGGCGACGGTCAGCCTCTCTTGCTGATCGTAAGGCGGGTGTTCGCGGCAGGCGGAAATGAACAGGCCCGGCCCGGCGACCTTGTCGAGGAGCATGGCTCCGACCATGGCCGAATCGGGACGACCCCGGTTCGACATGCGACCCTGCGCATAAAAAAACGGCCAACCGGAAAGCGGCCGATCCGTCGCCAAGCGGATGCTATCGCCAGCCAGGAATTGGCCGCCCCGGATCGCCCCTCCGGTAACGCGGATGTTACCCTGGGCGAAAGCGATCACCCGCAGGAGTTCCGCGCCCTCCCGGATCTCAATGGATTTCGCAGCCAGCTTGCAATCCCGCAAGCGCGCCCCGGCCCCGATGGACAGCCTTGCCGCGGTGATGCGCGCGCGCGCGATCACGGTATCGACGATCAATGCGGTATCGCCGAGACGCATGTCGGCGACCTTTCCGCTATCATAGTCCCAGTCGGAAGAGAAGTCCCCTGTGGCCAGCATTCGCGACTGGGCCTCCATCCACTTGTCCGCGCGGGCGATATCGATTCCGGTGCGCTTCCAGGCTTCGGCGGTGCTGTCCCAGGTCGGCCCCACGTGCCCCGACCCACCCGTCCATCGCACGTGGTAATCGGTGGCCTTGCGCACGTCGCCCCGCCAGAGCAGGACGGGACCGGTAACCTGCGCGCTACCTGCCAATACCAGGTTGCCTTCGTGGTTGAGGAGGCCCAGGGCCGGCATCCGGGCCAGATCCAGCGTTTGGCCGAGCAGGGCCTCTTTGGAAGCGGTGCGGCCTGGAGGCGGGGTCGGCGAGAGGCCGAGCGCGACGGCCCGGGCGAACATCCCGTGGCTGCGGACCGTGAGCCGGAAATCGCGGCCCGCATCGTCCAGACGATACTGCAGGCCTTCGGTGGCATATCCCAGATCCTGGCCGGGACCGGGAGGTCCGATGCGGGAACGGGCGTAGTCCAGGCCGGCCGCGGCCAATAAGCGCGCTTGTGCTTCCCCGCGGCTACGGGCCGCCAGGGCATTGTCCGCGCGAATCAGTCTCCAGACCGTCCCGACCAGTATAGACATCACGGCCAAAAGGGAAAGCACATAGGCCAAGGCCGCCCCCCGTTGGGAACCGGGGGTCCGCATCAGTACTCCAGGGTGAAGGCGTGGCCTTGCCTACGGACCGTAACGCGATTCTTCTCGATCTTGATAACCGTGAGATCCCAGGCGGTTCCGCCTTGCTTGACCAATTCCGTTTGTCCATCCTGCTTGAGGATGGCTACCGGCTCATCGCCCCAAAGGATCCCGCCCAGGACCGCCTTGGGAGGATCGATAACCTTCGGCGGGGCCTTCACGGCGGCGGACTTCGGAACGACCGGCGCCGGCTTCTGGGCGTACAGGTAGGATTGGAAAGGGTCCCGGAAAGAAGTATCCAGAGGCGGACGGGGACGGGCCAATAGGGCCATGGCGGCCGAGGTTCCCGCGGCCGCTTTGGGATTCTGCTCTTCCCCGCCCCCCAACAAGATCATCACCACCCGGAAGACCACGTAGCCCCAAACCCCGATGGCGGCCACGAGCAGGGATACGAAGGTCTTTTTCACCGAGTCTCCCGGAGGTCGGAATCGGGCGCGGCAGGGGCCGCGGCTTGGGTAACTCCGGAGTTACCTAAGGTGAAGGCGCTGATGCCCAGCTTGGCCTTGATCCGGGCCTTGTTGATGGCTTCGGTATGGATGGAGAGCCCGCGCACCTGTAGCGCGACGCCTCCGGTTTCGAGATCGCGAAGGTAGCGGACCAATTCCTTGAATCCGCCGGCGACCTCCATTTCGTAAGGGAGCTCCCGATAGCCCGGGAAGGGAATCTCATCGAGGGCGGTGATGCCGGCGATGGACAGGGAGCAGGCTTTGGCGCTTTCCACCAGCCGGTTCAAGACCTGGGCGCCCGGATTGCCGTTGGGCAGGGCAGAACGCAGTTGATGCAGATCCCGCTGGATCCCCGCATAGGCCGCGGATAGGCTATCCGCCTGGCCGGCGCCTGCTTGCAAGGCCTTGTAGGCGCGATAGCGGCCGGTCTGGGAGAAAATTTCGGCGACGGCCAATCCCCCGCCCACCGACAGGACGGCCACGCCCATAATGATTCCGGCAAACATCCCGGCAAAGGCCAACCTCGCGCGCCAGGCCCGCAGTCCGTTCATGGCGCGCTCCCCAATTGAAAGCGCACCAGATCGCGCCGATTAGCGGCGATCCCGGTTTTCTCCTCCACGACCTCGGCTTTGATCTTTTCGGTGGCCTTAAGCTTCAGAGAGCCCGAGGCTCCGCCCTTCTCTAGCGCGGACAGGAATTCCGGGACGCGTCCTTCGGAGGTCGCGAATCCTTCCAGCCGGTATTGGCAGCGGGACCCGGTCTTGCACTCGGCTTCCCAGCTTTCCAACCAGGTCTCGGAAGGGAGCTTTCCCGCGATGCGCTGGAGGTCCGCATACACGGAGGTGCGCCGCGAAAGCAGCCCGCGCAGCCCGCCCAACTCCGCTTCCACGACCGCCTTGCGGCGCTGGAATTCATCCCACTTCCGCAACTCGCCGGACCAGGAACGGGCCTTGGCCTCCACCGTCCAACGAAGCCCAAGAGCGGCGGCGCCTATGAGGGCGACCACCAGCCCCAAAACCGCCAGGGACGGGATGCCGTAACGCGCGAGTTCCCCCGCGCGTCGCATCCACGTTCGTTGCGCCACCGCGGCGGCGGGCTCGGATCCCGAGAAAGATTCGGGCCGTTCCCCCTCATTACGGCCGGCCCAAGCGGCCGCAGCGGCCACCCGTAACTCCGGCGCTACCTCGGAAAGATGGCCCCATGCCGGCGCTGAGAGGGGTATCCCCAGCCCGACCAAGGCGGCGCCGATTTCGACCCCCGGCCCATCGCGCCAAACCTGCAAGCCGGCCAAGGGACCCGCGCCGAAGCGACCGCCGAAATGGTAGACCAAGGCTTTCCGCATCTCGCGGGTGAAGGCCGCGGCATCGCGCCCGGCGTCCTCCCATCCCGAAAAAACCTTGGCATAGGCGAGCAAGGCTTCGGCGCGGAAGAAGAGGACGTGGATGGCATCCGCATCGCCCAAAAGGGCCGCCCAGCAACCAGTGGCCGCTCCCAGGTCCAGGACGGGAAGCAATGCAAGCGGCGAGGGAACCAGATCCCACAGGGCGGCAAGCGGCGGAGGCAAACCCTTCAGGAATCCTTGCAGGGCATCCTCGCGGGCCAGCGCCAGGCAGGCGCGTTCCCCGATGGGGAAGATATGGCTTTCGTAAGCCTCGGGGGTTAAGCCTTGGGGACGCGCCCTATCCAGGGCTCGGGCCGCCTCGTCCGAACCTTCTTCGGAGGCCGGCATGGGCTCCAGTTTGAAGGGAAGCTGGGAGAAAGCCGCATGCAATCCGGCGTAAGCGAGCCCGTGGGCCTTCGCGAAAGCCTCCGCTTCCGGATAGGGACCGGAAAACGAGTGGACCACGGATGCCTTGCCCTCGCGCTCCTCGATCGCGCACAGGCGCGCGCCTTGGGCCGTGAATTCGGCCCCCCAATGGACGGCGGGCCGGAAGCGCGCCTCCCACCTCGCTCCGGGACCCGTGGCCTTCACTCCAGATCCGATTGCTTCTTCAGGTAGTCATCGGGGGACACGGCCGCGTCCTTGCCATAGAAAACATGAGGCGTGACAAAAATCATAAGCTGACTGCGGGATTTGGTATCGGAGACGTTCTTGAACAGCCAGCCGATGACGGGAATGGATCCCAGGAAGGGAAATTGGCGGGTGGTGCGATTCACGGATTCCTTCACCAATCCGCCCAGCACGATGGTCTCCCCGTCCCTGAGTCGCACCTTGGACTTGAGCACGCGACGGTCCAAGGTGGGCGGGGTGCGCGAATCGAAAGAACCCACCGGCTCGGTGAAGTCGGGCACTATATCGCAAGTGATTTCGCCCTGCCCAGTGACGAAAGGAGTCACCGTGAGGGTGACATTGGCTTCGATCTTCTCGAAATGCTCGGTGGTCTTGGCCGCCACCCCGGCCACTTGGGAATAATCCGTTTCGTTCTTGAGGAGGAAATACTGCGTCTGCCCCACCGTAATAGTGGCTTCCGATCCGTTCAAGGTGGCGATCTGCGGGCGCGAGCGGATCTTAAGGGCTTTCTCCTGCTCCAAAGCCTGTATTTGGGCCACGAAATTCTTAGGCAGGGACACGATGTCCCGCACCCCTGGAATGGCGTCCACGATGCTCTGGCTGCGATCCTTGTTGAGCACCTGGTCGATATTCGGATAGATATGCTCGCTGCTGGCGACGTTCTTATAGTCCCCCATGAACATATCGACGCCGTACTGGCGGATGCGATCCATGTCCACGTCCACCACCAACGCTTCGATCAGAATCTGTGGCACCGGCAGGTCGATCTGGCTGATGTATTGCGACAGGCCGTCGATGATCTCGTAGGTGCCCATCACCATGATGGCGTTCTGGCTCTTGACCACCTTCAATTGCGCATCCTTGGAAAGCGAGGCGGGAATCATGTCCATCACGTCGTCCACCTTCAGGTGCTTGAGCACGATAAGCTTGGAATTGTTCAGCACCTGCATGGTCTGCGGCCCGATGAAGTAGATGTTGTTGTGCATCCAAAAGGTGAAATCGGTGCCTCGGAACAAGATCTGGAAAGCCTGTTCGATAGGCACATCGGAGATGTGCATGGTAACCGTACCCTTCAGATCGCCATACACCACCGTACTGATGCCCGATTGCGCGCTAATGGACGCGATGATTTCCGAGACGGGAGCGCCGACCACCTCCATGGTCACCAGCTTATCCTTCACCGAAACCCGCATACGTCCTGAGGAACCCCCGGCCGCCCCATCCTTCCCCGTCGAATTCCAGGATTCGCGGTAGAAAGTGTAAATGCCATCTTTCTCGCGCATCGCGAGCCCATTGGTTTCGGCCAGCAGGACCAGGCCCTTGCGCAGTTCCATGTCCTTGAAGAAGGCGCTCAACTCGCCGGTGGCCGACGGCTCCTGCACGATATTCTTGCCGGTGGCTTCCACCAGGCGGCGCACCACTTGTTCGGCGGGAATCTTCTGAAGATCGACGGCGAGTTTCCCACCTTCGTAGGTGACCGAGAAGCGGGGCGGCGGGGGTAGCACGGCTTTGGGTGGCGGGCGCTTTTCCACCTTCACCGCGCCATGAACCACGGACAGCATGTAGCCGTTCTCTTCGGCGATAAGGCGCAAGGCGTCCTTCAGCTTGATCTTGCTGAAGTTGACTGTAACCGGCCCGCTTACGTCCGAGGCCATAAGGATATTGACTCCGAATTGGAGCCCCAAGCCTTGCAGGACGTCCCGGATTTCGGTATTGCGGACGTTGAGCGATTTGACCATGGCGGTATCGGAAATCGGGAGTTCGACGCTGGGCGCGGGAGGCTCGGGGGCGACCGGAGCGCTGGCAACCATGGGTGGAGCGGAAAGCGCGGAAGAGGCGGAAGGGCCGGAAACGGCCGGAATGGAGGCGGCCCCCGTAGTCGCTGAAGGGGGATTGGCCGAAGCCGTAGGCGGACCGGACTGAGTCGCGGCTGGGGATGACTGATTAGGAGCACTCCCCGGCGCCGCTTGGGAAGGGGCCGGGGCTTGGGCTTGCGCCGCACGCGCCTTCAGGCGCTCTTGGCGCAGGGAATCCCGGACGAAAGCCCGGCGGGCCGCGGGGGACATGCCAGTATTCCCAGCCGAAGCGGAGCCAGGCGTCTGAGCCCCGGCTGAAAGGACGGCAAGAGCCAAGCACAAGGCAGAAAGGCAAAACCGAACCCGAGCCATCATGCGGTCTCCCGCAGCACTTCTTCCAGCGTCGTAAGCCCGGATTCGATCTTGGCCATCCCATCCTCGCGCAATCCCATCATGCCTTCCTTTACCGCCAACTCACGAATGGCGGCGGTCTCCTTTTTCGCGGTGATCATGCCTCGGATGCCCTCGGTCACCGGCATGATTTCGTATACGCCCAGGCGGCCCGTATAGCCCGAGCGATTGCAGATATGGCATTTCGCTCCGGAGCAATGGGGACAGACGCGGCGGACCAAACGTTGGGCCCCGATCAAGGTGAGGGCCGAAGCCAGCAGAAAAGGCTCGATGCCCATATCCAAAAGGCGCGCCACCGCGCCCGGCGCATCGTTGGTATGCAAGGTCGAGAGGACCAGATGCCCCGTCAAAGCCGCACGCACGGCGATCTCCGCCGTCTCCCGATCGCGAATCTCGCCCACCATGATGATGTTGGGATCCTGCCGCAAAATCGTCCGCAAGGCGTTGGCGAAGGTGTATTCCACTTCCTTCTTCACAGCCGTCTGAGTAATACCGTCGAGCTTGTACTCGATGGGATCCTCCACCGTCACGATATTGGTTTCGGGTGACTTTATGCGGTTAAGGCAACTATAAAGAGTGGTGGTTTTCCCGGCGCCCGTGGGACCGGTCATCAGAATCATCCCATAAGGCTGCGTCAGGGCCTTTTCCAGATGGGACAAAGCCGTCTCATCCATCCCCAGGCGGTTCAGATCCAGGGCTATCGCCCCTTTGTCCAGGATACGCAATACCACCTTCTCGCCATGTTCGGTGGGCAAGGTCGAAACGCGAACGTCGATCCCCTGCCCGGCCCCTTCCATGCGGATGCGCCCATCCTGCGGCCGCCGCTTCTCGGCGATATCCATGTTGGCCATGATTTTCAGGCGCGAGACCACCTCGGCCTTGGAACGCGCATTAATCGTCCGATGCACGCGCAACACGCCATCCTGGCGCAGGCGGACCTTCATCTCCCGTTCGAAAGGCTCGAAATGGATGTCCGAAGATCCCGCATGGATGGCCTCGGAAATGATTTCGTTGACGAGGCGGACCACGGGGTTATCCGAGTCGCCTGCTTTGGCGGTCAAGCGTACGGGGCCGCGGGGTCGCACCGTCTCGCCCGGCTGGCCTGTCCCCGGCGCGCCTCCGGTAGGCGCCTTCCCGTTGGCCGCGCTGAAGTCGACGTAACCTCCCGCCCCGCCTCCGCCCTGGTAATGCTTGGCGATCATCTTGTCGATGGCATCCCGATCCGCGGCGACGGGAAGGATGACGGCGCCCGAAAGCACATGCAAATCGAGAAGCACATCTAGATCGGTGGGATCGATCAAAGCCACCTTAAGCTTTTCTCCGACCCAGGCCAGAGGCATGGCCGGATAGGTGCGAACGGCTTCGGAGGGTAACGCGCGTAAGACGTCCCCGGATGGAACGTAGGTTAGGATGTCCTCCCCGGTCACGTTCAGTTCGTCCCGCATGAGGTCGGCGACGGCCGATTCGTCCCCGCCGAACGCGCGCGCGAGGCCCTGGGACAGGCTGTCGCCACTGATGCGCAGTTCGGACAAGGCGGCTTGGATGCCGGATTCGATGGCGGGAGCGGCGTTCATTGCAGTGTGAAACCCTGGGTGTGGTTGCGGTGCCAGATGGGCTTGCCATTGAAGAGCACGCCGTTCAAATCAACCCGGATCACCTGGTATTCGTTGATCGCGGGCGGGAGGATATAACGGACGCGCCCATTCTTGCCATCGACCCAATGCCACTGCGCGATGGTCGTATCAAGCTTTTCGTTCAAATACGCTTTCGTAGTCGGCTGTGATACTCCCCAATCGATGGCGGATTTCGGATCGGTCGGCGATTTCACGAAAGAAACCAAAACGGAATCCGTATCGTTCTTATCCATCTTGAGCACCCGGCCTTCCTTATCGAATCTCGAATAGACGCTCGGCCCCATCCCTTGCTGTAGATCGTCCAAGGTCGTATCCGCGAAAACCTTTCCCTGATACTTCGGGATGACCCGGAAGGAAATCCTACCCTCCGTCTTAAACGGCAAGGGCGGCTTGTTCGGATTCGGCTCGAGGGAAGTGGAATAATGATCGGAGAACACCAAGGTGGCAGAGTCGGCGAAGCCAGGCACGGCTCCCCATAGGGTCCAATTCCCCGCCGTCACCCCTCCGTCCTGGTAATACAGGAGCAGGCTATCGACCTTACGCCCCGAAGTCCCGCTCCATCCCCAACGCAATCGCGCATATTGGTTGGACGAATCGGGGAACGGGCTGGTGTTCGTATCCGCCGCGTTGAAGAGGAAATAGCCTCCCGAATTGAAATACGCGAAGGCGATCCCTTTCGGCATAAGCAAGCCCGAATCCGATCCCACGCTATCGGGCACGGAGAAATCCCCCGTGATCGTCCGCAAGCTGTCCCCCACCGCCGTGAAGTACTGCCCGGCCCCATTTCGCGCGGACAGGTTATACCGATACGACTTTCCGCGCTCCCATTTCCCGTCCCGCAACCAAATGCGCAAACGATTATGATCCGTATTCCAACCCGTATCCGCCAACAACGCGCCTTGGTTAATCAGCTGCACGGAATACTGTTCCAAAGCATCCACCCGCTGATTGAAAAGGAAGACCAGGGAATCGTTCGGGCGCACGGAATCGCCCGGGGCCTTGGTCAGGTAGGGCAGGGAAGAATCGCTGGCTATCGTCAATGTCATGGAAGCCAACGGACCATCCCTCAGCACCTCATCCTTGAGGATGGGAATGGTCTTGACAGGTTCACGGGAGGATCTGTCCTTGAAGTAGAGTATTTCTCCATCGAGAGCGGGAACGCTGTCCATTTCGAACCAGCCCAAGCGGATGGAGTCCCCCGAAGTGAAAGCGACGAAAGTATCCGGAACAGCCAGGGAATCCTTCAAATGGAATTCGACGCGCGCGTTCAGCAGCGGCTTTACGCCCGAACCCGTCGTCTGGAAAACCTGGCCCGAAATGGAGTTCGCCCCCAAGGGGCTTAAGATAGTGACCAGGCTCGGCGCCCTCCCTGTATCGGAAAGGCTATTCACCGTGGCCTCGAACCAATGGCCCAGGTAGCCCGGCTGTTTCACCAAGACCAGGGTCTTACCCACCTTCAGGGCCTTAAGACCGATGGTCCCGATGCCCGCCGTATCTGCCACGATGCGCCGATCCCCCAGGCTGTCCTCATAGGTTGCCGTGGCCCGGGTCAATTTGTTCAGATCGGCATCCCGCGCCAGGACATTCATCTGGACCCGACCGCCGTCGATTCCGTTGCCCTTCGACATTCGTATGCTCAGCAAGCGCGGAATGGGACGATGGAAGACGGTATCGGGTTTGGCATTGACCGTATCGATGGTATCCCGGGTGACATATCCTGGGCGGCTAAGCTCGAATAAGGTCCGAGAGCTAGCGATGGTGGCGATTTGCGCGCGGCCTTCGACATCGGAGGTGAGGTAGCTGGAGGTATCGCCAGCGATGGTGGTGACCCGGATCCGGACGCTGTCCAGGGGGGCCGCGGTGGCGCTGTCGGTGGCCAGGACGACGTAATCGACGGTGGGTTGGTCTTGGGAGGAATTCAGGGCTTGGTCGCAGGAAAGGCAGGCATGTACAAGGAGGGCTAGGCCCAAGATTTTGAGCAAGGACGGGAGCTGAGGACGCATGGATCGGAAAGATAACTCTGACGCAGTGTAATCCGGCCCGCAGCGACCCGAATCACCACGGTGTCTGGTGCGGTGCGCGCATTCGGCTCTCTGCGTTTCCCCCAAACTTGTACGTCAAGGCAAGCCCTGCTCCCGTCGGGGCAAGGTATCCATTAATGCCTACCTTGCCCTGAGCGGCATTGTAGGTCTCCACAGCGTGGACCAGTTTATTCTCCGCGATTTTCCCAAAGGCAATCGAAACGGCCGCGGAGCCCACTCCTGCGAAGAACAACGGGGCATTGAACTTTCCGCCTACTACAGGCTGAATGGCCTCGAATCCAATCAGGAAGCCGCCCACGGCGCCGAAGCCCAAACCGGGATACATCCAAACCTTCGCGGAGGAGGCCGCGTCCTTGGATTCGGGATAGCGTTCAAGCACTTCATACATGCTTCCCTGTATTAAGAGGTGACCCTCCTGCTGGAATTTTGTGCCCCAGAAACTCGACTCAACATCGACTGGTTTTTTATCCACCATGATATTTGGTAATTCAAGCGCGGGGGCCAATGAAAATGCGGATAATAATAGGAACAATGCGATTCTACTCATGCGGTTTTCCTCTACATTTATCCAAATAAACAGAAATAAAGGGTTGGAAAAAAATTCAACTTGAACATGGCATGCCGCCCTACAGAATAACCGGATCTGGTTTTTTTAGTCTCGCACGCACATTCCAGCCCTTACCCTATAGACAGAAACTGGCTGGCGACTGTAGGCAAGCGCTTCCAGAACGCCAATTTAAGCTCCTCCTAAAAACCCAACTTTCGCCCTCATCAATCCTTTCGTTCAGAACGCTCACAGTTTCTCCTCTTCTTGGTAAGCCCACTGTAGATTTAACCTAACTCCTTGTCCCGACATCCGTAATAGAGTTTTAAGTCCTCTTCCATGAGCCATGCTTACTAATGGTAATTTGGAAGAAGATGAGTAATAGATTTACCAATATATCTGGTGAGGTGTCGGTGTGGGATACAGTGTGATCGATATGCAACAAAAATAGTTGTGAAATCGTCCTACTCTAATCCCACTTTGTGATTACCTTACTTTCCATCAGGATATCTCTTACTTTCCATCACTTCGCTCCGGCCTAAGCGACATCGCTTGCTCTACAGGCCCTAGTAAGATGCGGATTGAAGGCCGGTGAAGTGTCCCGGTTCGGCCCCAAGGTGGGCCGAGTGCGCTCGTGCCGTTCAGACATGATCATCTGGGTTCCATCGGGAACCCTCGCGTTGCATCCCGTACGCGGGAAGGAGTTTTCCTATGCGCCTTGGTTCCCCTTTTGTCCTCTTCCCAAAGGCCGCTCTGCTGGGCCTCTTGCTCTGCTTTCCCGGCTTCACCTTCGCCATCCCTGCTCCCATTTTGGAATTCCTGATCAATGAGAACACCGGCAATTCCGTCGCCAACACCGGAACGGCTGGCGGCACGGCCACCCGTCCCTCCACTAATCCTTTGTTTTCCTCAAATGTCCCGGTGAACGGCGGAGCCCATAGCCTGGACTACGGCACCGTCGTCAACTCCAACTATTACGTGGAGATGGCGACGCCAGCCGCTCTGAAAAACCTGAAATCCTTCACAATCACCGGTTGGATCAATTGCAAAAGCCTCACCGTAGGTGCGGGCGGAAATCGGGTCCTCATCTTCGTGGCTCCCGGGGGTGGTCAAGGCATCGACCTCGCGCTCCAGTCGGACGGCTCCATGGGACTGGGTATCAACCAGTGGAATGACCAAGGCGGGGTGCGAAGCAATGGCGGCAAAATCACCGCCGATGCGAACGCCTCCTATAATAATTGGCGATTTTTTGCAGTTTCGTATAACTCCTTACTCTCATCCAATCAGGTTAGTTTCTTTTTCGGCTCCAACGGCACAGTGGCCGATTGGGATTGTCTGCGCACGTACGCCCGCGGCAGCGTCGGCTCCACTCCCGGGAACTATCTGGCCCTTGGCAACATGAACGGCGACACCCGCTACAGCGGCGCCGACCAGATGGTCCGCGGGCACTTAGACCAGATACGCCTCTACGGCAGCGCCACCGATGGGAGCGGAGCCTTGGCCGCCGCCGATATCGCCACCATCCAGAACGCAGCCCCGTTGGCCGGCCAAGGGGTCCTCTACGAGGAGTGGACCGGGGTCACGGGCACGTCCATCGAAGACTTGGTCACCGGCCCTGCCTATCCCAGCAACCCTTCCGCCACCTTGATCCGGCCCACCTTCGATGGATTCCAGAACCGCGCGGATAACTACGGCGCGCGGATGAGCGGATGGCTGAAGGCCCCCGAAACGGGTACCTACACCTTCTGGATCAGCGCCGATGACAACGGCGAATTGCGCCTGTCGTCGGATGCGAACCCGGTCAACAAAGCGCTCATCGCTTCGGTGCCGGCCTTTACCAATTACCTGGAATGGGAGAAATACCCGTCGCAAAAGAACACCACGGTCAGCCTGACTGCGGGCAAGTTCTATTACATCGAGGCCCTGATGAAAGAGGGCACGGGGGGCGATCATATCGAGGTGGGTTGGAAGCTGCCTTCGGGCGCCTTGGAACAACCCATTCCAGCAGGACGGATGTACCTGCGGCCCTCGGAAGGGGATGAATTGTTCCCCTCCACCTTGGACCTCTATGACCCGGGCACTTCCAATTCGAAGATCACACTGGGCTGGCACAAGGAGAGTAGCAACAACTACACCTTTTTCAATACCGAGGGCTCCTCCAAGCTGAAGGTATTCAACGACATCCTAAACCTGCCCTCCAAGAAGTTGTACTTCGGGGACAACAACGACGCCACGGCCTGGGGCTTCCAATCGAGTACTACGGGAGGCGTGCCCACCTTGTCCGTGCAGCAGGGTCCGAACGCGAACACGTGGGCAATGCGCTTTGACGGGGCGACCCCATCGGCCCCCGCAGAGGCGGAGTTTTACAATGGCTTTTTGGTGAATGGATCGAATTGGCTCGGGGATACGGCTTATGCCAGTATGGATTCCCGCAATGGGCTGATAGGCGTGCATATCCGAGCGAGCGTCCCGGGCGACCCCTCTTCCGAGACGATCAACACGACTGCCTTGAGCGGCGATAACCTCGCCCTTGCGGAGACCTTTCCCGGAGGGTCAAATTTGACCAAGCTCTACTCGGGATCGGCTGATTTTGAAGTCACCGATGCTGCCGGCCATACCAGCCAGACGCAGATCGAAGGCGGAGTGGTGACGGCCGATACGGTGGATGCGGCAGAAGTGCGGACGCACAAGTGGAAGGTGAAGCCGGCCGACTACGTGTTCGAAAAAGGGTACGCGGTCAAGAGCTTGGATGAGGTGGAGCGCTACGTGCAAAAGCATAAACATCTGCCGGAGATCCCCAGTGCGAAGGAAATGGAACGCGATGGGATGGCGATGGGGGAGATGCATCTGCGCCTCTTGAAGACAATGGAGGAAATGACCTTGAACCTCATCGCGCTGAACAAGGAAGTGAAAGCGCAACGGGCCGCCGTGAGGGCGCAGCAAGTGAAGAACGCGGCGTTGGAGACGGAGATCAGGTCCCTGAAAGGGGAGCGGGAAGGAGCGGGGCAATGAGCCAGGAAGTACGAAAGAGTGTGATAGGGGCGTTGGCGCTCGTGATGATGGGTTTGGCGTGGGCAGGGGGAAACAAAGGCGTCGATACGAGCAAGGCGTCGGGCGCGGAGCCGAACGCGAATGGCGCGACGGCCGGCGCATCGGCAGGGCAAGGTGCGAATGGCGACGGCACTGGAACCGGAAACGGTTCTGATCAAAGTGGACCAGCCGGCAATTCGGGACCGAAAGTGAAGGACCAAGCCTTACAGCGTAAGCAGGCGCGGGCCGCGCGGCATGCGGACATCGACAAGGCGCGGCAACAAGCGTTGGAATCACTCCAGGCGGCGTTCGCGAGAAGGGCCGCGGCGGAAGTAGCAGGGTCTTCGGAGGGAGTAAATGAGAAAGTACAGGAAGAGAAGACGGCCTCTAAGGCGACGAAGGAAAAATGACACTTGGTGAACTGACTCGGTAAACCTGTTAACACCAAGGCTCCCAATGCATGATGCCAGAGGTGGAATCCGTAAGGAAGCGGCCGCTAGAAAAATGAGGATTCAAGCATGATACGGAAAGTGCTGTATAACACAAAAACGGCCTTGAAAGGAAACCGATTCGAGAAATTCGAATGGCTATTCGGGTCGTTGTTGCTTGCGATCTCTTGTGCAGGGGTAATGCTTTCCGATTCCCATGCGGCACCCGCCAGTATTGATCCGCCCCAAGCGGGAAGCTCGCCTACTCAAGTCGCTTCACCTTCTTCTGGAACTCCTGATCCTCTCCGAAGTATCGTGAATACCTCGGAATTTGTTAATGAATTCACCGGACAAGCTGCCTTTACCATACCTTTGGGCTCAATTTCGAATCATGGTGGCATTAGTTATGCCTTGAATCTGTCCTATTATGGTGGAGGAGTAGAGCACAATAATCCCAGAAAATTGGAATTCAATCCGACCTCATGGGTGGGAGAGGGATTTTCGCTGAAAGCGCCGTACATCCTGGCGGATACGAAAGGGACGGTGGATGCGGGAGATGATACCTACCAATTGTCTTTGGATGGAACTACGAAATTAGACTTGATCCCCGAAACCGGGAATCCCAATTCTTTATATCCGAAAATCAATCCATATATCCATATCGCGCGAGCGACGGGAAGTCTCTTTTCCGGGTGGACGGTTACCCTTCAAGATGGCATTTCCTACCACTTCGAAAGCTGTGCGGATGCCAATTCCTGCGATGCAGCGAAGAATACCTTCTGTTTACCGATACAGGGCGTGGTTTTCCACTCCGTGCCTTTATCAACAAAGGCGCCGGTTATATGGTATCTGTCTAGCATCAGCTCCCGGGATGGCGCGTTTCGGATTTTATTCGACTATCACAAAGTCATAGGGGGCGCCGCGGACAGGGCGGTTTACCTGGAGAAGATTCGTGCCGTAAATGGAAGCGATGCGAACTCGCAGTTGGTAAGCGAAATGACCTTTCAACGCGAGGCCAAACCGGATTATGTGGACAATTCCTTCCGGGATCCTTTGGCCAGTTTTGAAGCGGAAAGGTTGTTAACCGTCAACCTTCAAAACCAAGGGCAACCGGTCCGGAATTTCAATTTCCAGTACCAAATTGGGAAAACCCGATTGGTCGGAATAACCGAAGCGGTTGGTCAGCATGAGCGGAGCTACTATAAATGCGATTATGACGCCACGAATGCCTGGCAAATCAAAAAGGTCACCGGGCCTTCGGGTTTGATATGGGAGTATGGATACGGTTCCACCGCAATTAATTCCGGTCCGCACGGAATCAACCTAGCCGGTCTATCAGCCGCCGGATTACAAGTCGGGTATACAGGGGAATTCAACGGCAAATATTATGTCCTTGTAGGGACTGTTCCTGATACTTTGCACAATATTTCTCCTCGGGCATTATATGAATTCGAGCGCCGAGGTACTTATTGGAATTTGTTCAGGACTTATACCATGTCTACGCGTTTTTCCACGTTTACAATGGCTCCCAACGGAAATTATTTTGCCTTGGCTTCCCCGGATGGCCAATATGCGGATAGCTTACAAGTTTTCAACTTGTTGGATTCCAACTTAAATGGCATCAGTACGATTGATTTGACTAATCCGGCAACCTACCCCTCCAGTTTTCGGGTGCTACAGCAGAATCTCTACCTCCAATACTATTGGGATAAGTTATGGCCTCCTCGTAAAGGCGATCCGGCTTTGCCACTACAGATTTTCGCGTTCAATAATTGGATGGCTATTTACAGACCCGGGTACGGAGCCGTGCGATTTTTCAGGAAAGATTCTCAAAACACCTGGACGCTTTCTTGTCCCGATTATGGCGATCAATCCCATCCGGATCCTTTTGTGCTCCCTATAGCGTCCCCGAATACACCTTCTGGATTGGGTTTCAAATTAAGACCGAAAGGCCAAAGCAATCCCTGTTGGAGTTGGAACGCCCTGGATTCCTCTGTTGATGGAGTTCAAGGCGGGCAAGACGTAAGGCTATTGGACGTGAGGCAAGGGGATAACTTTGTCGCCGTCATTCTACACAATGTCGGATTGGTTGCTCCAGACTGGGATATGCAGTGGACAATGGGTCACGCGATAAGGATCTTCGCAAACATTGGGGACTCTATCCAATGGATAGACCCCAACAATACTACGGTGTATGATGGTGTAGGTACCGGTTTTGGTGGGCAAGCGGTAACTACATGGGGAAGTTATTGTAGGAGATCGCAATGCAATGACGGCAATTATAATAATTTTATGCTCGATGTCTCGATTCAAGGCGATTTGGTCGGTGCATTGCTGCGTAGGATAGAGCCTACTTCAAATACCACCCTTGAGAATAATTATGTGCATGTGTTCGCGGTTGATTTGAGTAGTAAAACCCTAAAAGGATTTTACAGTGAAGCTATCCCCCGAACACAAGAAAGGGTGGAGTATGGCGATATTATTAATAAGAGCTGGATTTCCACTGATGACACCCATTTGTATATGGGGCCGAATTTTATGCTGCTTAAGCGTAGGTCAACCGGAATAGTGTCGAATTCATTCCAGATGGACGGCTACATTTTCAATCGACTAACGGGTCAAACGGACGCGGTGTCCATTCCAACACGCGATTTGCGTTTCAATACTTCAGTCAGGATCATGGGAAATTATTTCTTCCTGGAATCCCTGTATCCGGTTTCGTGGAACGGATCAAATGCTGTGGAAAATGTTAATGATCTAGTTCAATCGTATAAGCAACCAGTGTCCGGCAGTTTATATCCCACCTTGGGTGAGGGGACGTTATTTCAAATATCGCCCCGAAACGGGACCACCCCTCCAAATGTAGCTGTTATCCCTTTGACTGGATTAAACCAAGTAGTGGTCCAAGGGGATGTTTACATCGGCTACAATAATGCGACCGGCGCCCAAAAATACGTGTACGGGAGGATGAACGAGCAAGGTATCACTTCCAATGTAATCAACAGCTCACCAATGAGCGCCGTATTGAGCCCGAGCGGAATTTTAGAATTCAATAGTTCGACAACAGCGCCCCAGTTTAGGTTTCATGAGGATTACAAAGGAAGTCTATCGCCTTCGACGATAACGGCGGTCAACCAAGTCCAAATTTCGACCAAAGGCGATATTTCCTCACCAGCAGACGGATCCAAGCAAACGATTCAGTTCGATTATTCGGGAGCCTTGGCCCAGTACAATGCTAATGGCAAGACTCCTAATTTCAAGAAGGTGAATCGCATTTTGGCCGGCCCGTCTTCGCAAACCATCACCGAGTATGCAGCCGATTTTGAAGGTGCCGAGTTGGTTGGGGCTCTGCAAAATCTGCACGGCATGCCAGTTACGATTACCACGCGTCCTGGCCCCGCTTCCGGCAGGCAGCCTGGTGAGAAGGAAACGCAGATGGATTATACCGTCGCCGAGCTGGGCACGGCTCCGGATGCTTTAAACCAGGGAGCGGCTCTTAGGCAGAAAGTCCAAGCCACCCGCGTACTTAAGAGTACGGAGAAGGTTTATTTCTTCGGAGGCGTTCGGAAATCGGAAACCAGATACAGCGATTTCGACGGACGCAATGGGCTGCCACGCGTCGCGATCAACGCCCATGGCGGGGATTACCAGATGAATGTCAGCGTGTTTGACGACGCCGCCTCCACTTCCAAAACTCTAGTCAAACAAAAAGCATCATTCCTATTCACGGACCTGACCAGCGATCCCTGCTTAGGGTCCTCAAGCGATCCCTGTTCCAACATCAATACTCCGTGGTTTTTAGCCGCGGACAGCCGGAAGAAAAAGGCAATGGCCTCCCAATCCTTCACCTACACAAGCCAAGGGGACCTCAACCAGACCTTTAGTTGGCGTCCCATGCAGATAGGGGTTACGGGGCTGCAAACACTCGATGGCTCAGTCACGATTCCGGCCGGGCAGACCGAGCAGACCGCCGGAAAGTGGGTGAAGGAGTCTGAAGTCCTTTCCCGGGCCAAAGACGTGGCCGTGGCCCTTTCTAAGCACAACGGCCCTACCACAACCGATATGCGAGGCGTGAAGACAACCACATTTTACGGTGGATTGGAAGGCCTGCCTTTAGCGACCGCCGAAAACGCGAGCAAGACGGTTTGCACTTTCCTCGGGGCCGAAGAAGAGAACACCGGAACGGGCTTTGGCGCCTTTGGCGACTGGGAGCCTATCGGGAGCATTTCCACGGATATGGCCCATTCGGGCCAACGCAGCATCAAGTCGACAGGCGCATTTGGCCCTTCCCTCAACATCCATTTCAAACAGGATTCCGAATTCTGGGCGCGAGGAAAAGGGATGCTTGTTTCCGGTTGGATGTTCGTGCCGGGAACGAATAACGGAAATCCCCAAGTGGATCCGGTACCGGCCGCTTCGGTTGAACTGAGGACATCGGACACCGCCGCCCCCAGCGTCATTTTCAATCTCATTCCGCCGAATATTCCTTATAACCGATGGGTAAAGCTGGAACGATTGGTCACCTGGAAAGAGTTGAACAACATCGGCGGAACCGATCCCGTTATGCGGGTCTGGTTCGGTAAAGCGCCAACCCTTCCTCCGGCTCCCCAGAACACCTTGCCGGTTTACGTCGATGATTTACGCATTCATCCGGCGGATGCGACCATGACTTCGCAAAATTACGATGCGCGCGACAGGGTGGTATCTGTTCTCGACGCTGCGAACTTCCCTACTTTTCTTCAGTACAACGTTTGGGACGAGAACATCGGGGCTAAGGACGACAGAGGCAATTTGTTCTCGGCTTCCGCCGATAAAAGAGCAGGGGAGGAATAAGACATGAGAAACTCCTTCGCTATCCTTGTTTTTGCCGCCGGCGCGGCCCTGGCCCAAGACCAGGTGAAGCGGGCCATCCACTATGATTGGACCTTTCCGCAAGGCAACCTCATCGCCAATTGGAGCTTCGAGAACGAGGATGATGAGGACTGTATTTCCAATTCGACTTCCGATCTGGAAATCGATTGCCATTATCCTTTCTCCTCGGCCCCATCGGGGAGCCGAGTGATGTTCGCTTCCATGGCCGCAGCGAGCTCATCGACACCCTCTTATCCTCATCGTACCGACTTCGTGCGCGTGCAAGGGGATTCAACTTATTCGCTTTCGGTCCAAGTCAATCTTCTCTTCGGTTCCGCGACCGCCCTGGGGAAAATCCAGCCCGCCGTGGAATTTTTCACTGAAAGCAAAGTCTCACTCGGGACCCTTCCGCTCGCATTCTACAACCTCCAAGTAAACGCCACCATCGGAACATGGCAGGCTTACGCGAAGGATTTCGCGGCTCCTTCGACCGCCGCTTTCGCGCGCATCAGCCTGGTTTCCTTCGCGCAAACGGAGGAATGCGCCCTCCTTTTCGATAACTTCCTCGTGTCCCCGAAGCCAAGCCCCGCCTTCGTGGAAAACCGGGTATACATGGATGCGGCCGGCAATGCGGAAAAAGAAGTGCTCAGCGACGGGACGAACGACGTGGTGCGCTTTACGACGTATGATGGGCAGCGACGGCCGGCGAGGCGGTATGCGCCCGTGTTCGGGGGCCCCTCCCAGCCCTCCGGCGGCCCAGGCGGCGCCGATCTTCCGCTCTTCACCGTAGGGGCCAATCCCCCGCCGAATTCTTCGGTCCCGGATTTCGCCACTTTGGATTCGGCTTACGCCGCGCTTGTTTCTTGGGCCGGCACCCGTACCACCGCTCAGATCGGCACGCAGGACATACGCATCGTCGTGGTGACCGATGAGAGCGCCCCCGAAATCGAAACGAGCACGGATATCTCCACCGTGATGTCGGGAGATGCGGTCCCCGTGGAGTTGGGGTTCACGATCGAGGGAATCTATCGCGGGAGTTTTGAATACCTGAATCTCTTGGCATCCATCGGCCCGAAACCCTCGCAGGGCGGCCCGCCGCCTTCCGGCAGTCCATCCTCCTTCGATAACCCGGAAGACGTGGTAAGTGCCGGCACCTTTGGCCAGAATTATCCCGGCGAATCCCATTTCTATTCCGAAGCCAGCTATCCCAATCCGGGCGTCAATACCTTCGGAGAGTCGGCGCTTCCGGGAAACGAGTATACCCTATCGCACGGGAAAACGGACAAAAGCGGCTGGGCCTATGTCGCCGATGTAAGCTTGCTGAACAACACGACTCCCAGCGTCTCCGATCTCGAAGTGTCCAGCTCCTCGTTGGCCGAAACCGACCCCGACCCCTATTTCTATCAATGGAGCCACGACCGCCAAGGGTCTTATTCCGTCTCCTTCACCAACCCCAAAGGGCTTTTGGACAAGGAGGCGGTGCAAAAAAGCGGAGGATGGGTAACCACCACCTACGCCTACGACGGCTTCAACCGCCTGTTCAAGACCACCTCTCCCGAAGGAAAGGAAACCCAGGTCACCGCTTTCGACGGGCAGAGTCGGGCCACCACGGTGGTGGATCCGGATCGGGGAACGAGCCAGTCGATCTATGACGATCGCGATCGGCTCCGCTTCGCCCGAAACGCCGCGAACAACTACTTCACGGCGATTAAATATGATCTCCTCAACCGGGTCATGGGCGTGGCGAAGATCTCCGACCTGAGCGCCCTGACCCAAGCCAATGCCGATTCTCCGGATTACCCGGCGACCTCAGCATTGGAACAAGGCAGCGTGTACGACGAACTCACGGACGTGGCCTTCACGGCCCGAACCGGTCTTCAACCGGCAGACATCGGGCTCGATTTGACCTGGCTCCAGAACACCCAGGGCAAGCTCGTCATGGCCTACAAGCGAAATCAGGAAGCCACGGTGGCGGGGCTTACGGCGGTGGACAAGCTCGTGGCCTGCTTCTACGCCTACGATGACCGCAATCGGCTCTCCGCACGGTTCGAATATGTGGGGCCCGCACCATCGGGACATCGGTGGCATAAAATCGAATATCTTTACGATAACCAAGACCGACTGGAGCGGCGGGTCGTGTACAAAGACGCGGGAACCACGGTGGCGCAATCGGATTCGTATCAGTATGATGCCCGGGGCCGGGTCTCGAAGGTGGTGGATGAAACCGGAACGGCGCCGCAGGATGCGGCCGCCTACACCTATGACCCATTGGACCGCCTCCTCGGGGTTTCGTTGTACAACACGGTGCAGATGGCCTATGGCTATGATATCCAAGGCAAGACGCTCTCCATCGAGGCGGATGCGGGCGGGAAGAACGTGTTCGCCGAATACCTAGGCTATGAAGGGCTGGCGCATCCGCAACTGCCGAACACCACACCCGCCACGGCGGGACGTTTTGATGGGAAGATCGGCTCTTCGCTTCTGAAGTATTCGTTGAATGCGCTCGGGGTGGGGGCGCAGCCCATCGAGTATCGGACGTATGCGTATCTGCCGCATGGGCCCTTGTCGGAGACAAAGCGGTATCAGGGCTCGTCCTTGACGAGTGGCGGGGCCATCGACTTCACCCAGCTTCCGTTCAGCTCGACGTCCGTCCAGACCCTAGATTATGCCTACCGGGACGATGGCGGGTTCAGTGCGCAAAGCACGGACAATGCGACGGGAAATGATATCAGTCAGTCTTACGTGTATCCGACGGGGTCGCATCAGTTGGGCGCGGTGACGCGCGTGGAGGGCGCCAATCCCCCGTCCACGAGCACCTTCAGCTATGATGCCGAAGGGCGGATGACGACAGAAACGGGCCTGAATGCGAAGACGCTGAGCTATGACTTCATGGGGATGCCGGTGGACATTACCGCCGGGGGCGTGAAGCAGCATTACTTCTATGGGCCGGATAATTTCCGCGTGGCGACGTATACGGAGGATCCGACTACCTCAACGATGATCCAGAAGAAAGTGTACGTGTATGAGGAAGGGCTGAAGGTCGCGAAGGAGATTCGGGACAACGGAACATCAATAACGACGCGGGTGCACCTGTATGGGCAGGATGAAGACCCAATTGGGGTGATGGATGAGGCGACGGGGGCGAAGCGGTTCTTGGTGAAGGACCACCAGGGGAGCGTGGCACAGGTGGTGGATGGGGCTGGGACTCCGCAGAACGAGAACTTCTTTGCGGACTATGGGGATGAGACGAAGAAGGTGGGCGGGGCGGACATTTTGAATCCGAGCGAGGGGTGGACGGGGAAGGAATATGATGGAGATATCGGCCTCACGTATTTTGGGGCGCGGTTTTACAACCCCCTCCTTGGAACCTGGACGACGTCAGACCCGGCCGCCGAGTTTTTCAACCCCTATTCTTATGTAGGGGGCGAACCGATCAACTTCGTTGACCCTCTTGGTTTGGAAGCCGGTACTGGTCAGGTATTGCCCAATCAGTTTGTGATTGGTACTGGTGATCAGGCTCAACCCTATATCTTCCAGGGGTTAGGAACCTTTAGCCCGTCTGGATCTAGGGGGCCAATTTATCTTACCCCCACTCCAGAAGCGCATGCTGGGATTGAGGACCTCGTTCCACAGGAAGAACTGGTAGCCATTGAGGAACACCAGATACAAAATCCGAATGAATTTTCTCCTGGGACAAATGCAACGGATGCGGGAACTGCGAATCTTTCGGGACCGGAAGCCATCTACCAGCAGCGATTCGGGACCAACCCGCAAAGCTATAATGAAGCGAACAGATCTGCGGGTGGGGGTGATTGGGGGGCTCTTCGGAATGACCCACTCTTCCAATTCAATAGAGATGTCGGAGTACCTGTTGGCAGGGGGGTGATGACCGGAGTGGATTTGGCCACTTGGTTCATCCCATTTGGTGTTGCAGAAAAGGCTGCGGTAAAGGGAGTACAAGCCGTAAGGGGTACAACAACGGTCTATCGGTCGCTGAATGCTGCCGGTAGGGTCCAGTATGTTGGAATCACGAACAATCTTGCTCGTCGCGCAGCTGAGCACTTGGCATCCAAAGGGATTCAAATTGAAAAGGTAATGAGTGGCCTGTCGCGCGAAGATGCAAAAGCTATGGAGCAAGCGCTAATTGAGACTCACGGATTAGGCAAAAACGGAGGAACCTTGTTGAACAAGATCAATAGCATTTCACCTTTGAAATCAACTTACAAGAGTCAGTTGCAACGGGGCTATGAACTCTTGCAACAGGCTGGCTATTAGGTGAACGTATGTTAGGAGCGAAGAAAAAGAAAGCCAAATTCGGGGATATCATCGGGATTAAGACTCCAAAGGGGTTCGCATATCTTCAGTATACGCATAAAGACCCTGAGTACGGGGATCTATTAAGGGTTTTGCCGGGGGTATTTGACGGAGAACCCGATTCTCTCGAGTCACTTTCAAATTTAAAGGAACTTTATTTCGTTTTCTTCCCCTTATCTTTTGCTTTGTCAAAGGAGTTGGTTAGCGTCGTTGGTTATGCGGCCATTCCTGAATGGGCAGTAGAAAAACCGTTCCTGAGACGGGCGGGAGGACGGGCGCCAACTGGAAAAGTACTCAATTGGTGGCTCAATGATGGTCGTCGTGAATGGAAGGTAGACAAGTTAAGCGAGGAGCAGAAAAATTGGTCGTTGGCAGCAATTTGGAATGATACTCTTTTAATACAAAGGATTTGCGAAGGCTGGATGCCAAGCAAAGAAATTTGAGTAGCATATGAGACAGGATGATCTTTCTGCATTGGACGGTCTTAAAGATGCAGGTTCCGATCGCAGTAAGCCCCATTTCGTTCGACACTATCTCTATTTTCCAGAGAAGAAAATGGCGACTAAGGCGGTCGATGCTCTTAAAGCTATGGGCTTTGAAATCGAGTTTCGGTTAGGAGCTGACGGCGTGAATTGGCTTGTTCTGGCTCTGCATGAAATAATTCCTACCGATAAGGCAATGTCTGATGTTCGCATTCAAATGGATCGGCTTGCATCCTCGTTGCGAGGGGAGTATGACGGCTGGGAGGCAGGGGTTGAGTAGATAGTGTTTTTATCATAACTAGAATGACTGAGGACTAGGTCGTTTTCGTGTTTATAGATTTCCAAAGATTGAAGAGGGGCCTGTGCCAAAATTCATTACAGTCCTTAAGATCCTCTTTGTACTCGTTGCGGGAGCATTGGCGCAAAATCACTGGACTTGGCGCTACCCTTACCCTCAGGGCAGCAATCTCCACTGCGTAATCTCAGCAGGCTCCCAAATCGTGGCCGTGGGTGATGCTGGCACCATCATTACTTCTTCCGATGGTAAAATCTGGACCAATCGAATCTCCGGGACCAAAAGCCCGCTCTTTTCCGTCATTTGGACGGGTTCGCAATTCCTTGCCGTAGGCGCGAGGCTCACCTGGGATAGCCTTCCCCTTCCCGGTTACTATGACGTCGTATCGTCCCGTGACGGCATTAATTGGACACCGAGGAGCTCTGGGGCAATGATGGATCTGTTTTCGGTTACTTGGACTGGCTCCCAATTCGTAGCCGTTGGAGAGCTGAACGGCATATACACGTCCCCCGACGGAATAACGTGGACATCCAGAATTTCCAGTAGTACCGCAATAATTGATACATATAGATCCGTCACGTGGACGGGCTCCGTGCTAGTGGCCGTTAGTGAAACCCAGATCATCACATCCCCGGATGGCGTAGCGTGGACCCAAAGACGGTCGAATGATTCCGACTTCTTGGTATCCGTCACCTGGACTGGTTCCCAACTCATAGCCATCGGAGGCAAGATCCTCACTTCGCGAGATGGAATATCTTGGACTTCTCAAAGCTATTCTTCCCCGACCGATCATCTCAATGCAGTTACGTGGATGGGAACGCAATTCGTAGGCATCGAAGGAGGAAACTCGGAGTATGGCCTTGCATTCACTTCGCCTGATGGCGTAATCTGGACGCAAAGGACTATGGATCCAAATTTCGGTCTTGTTTCTGTCACTTGGACCGGCACACAACTTGTGGCCGTGGGTCCCACAGGAACCATCGTAACCTCGCCGGATGGCGTCAACTGGACCACCCAAAGTTCCAAACCGATTAATTCTCTGGCGGCCGTGGCCTCGAATGGTTCCCGACTGGTCGCGGTAGGATACGCCGGTGGGATTCTCAGCACAGATGATGCAAAAACCTGGACCAACTGGACCGCTTCCGAATTCACCAATTATGTTAACGTAACCTGGGCCGGGAACCAATTTATAGCCCTTCGAGAAGCCGCAAATTCTGCGGAAAATAGTCTGGATACTCTGTACACTTCATCAGATGGCATCAATTGGACCCCAAGAACTTACGAAGGTCGCGGCGGACAGCCTCTCTCCGTTGCTTGGACAGGTTCCCTATTCGTGGCTGTGGGTCGATCTGGCGTGATCTATACTTCCGCTGATGCCATAACTTGGGTTCCCCAAAGCTTGGGATTAGCGGCGCATGTTCAAGATCTAAATTCGATCGTTTGGACCGGTTCCCAGTTTGTGGCGGTAGGCTACGGCTGGAACGATTCCGGCGCCGTATGTACTTCACGCGATGGCGTCTCCTGGACCGTCCATAATATCGGGTATTCCCAAGGGCTCCGGAGCATAGCTTGGACGGGTACGGAACTCCTTGCCGTCGGGGAAGGGGGAAAAATAGTCGCCTCTCCAGACGGGGTAACTTGGACCCCAAGAAGTTCCGGGATTTCCGATAACCTATACTCGGTCGTCTGGACCGGAACCCAACTGGTCGCCGTTGGCCAGAATGGGATGGTCGTGGATTCGCGCGATGGCATTACTTGGGCGACCAAATACTCAGGAACGAATTTCACTCTCACCTCGATTATTTGTACGGGAGATCAACTAGTGGTCACAGGTGGGTACGGCATCCTTACCTCTCCCCAGGATCCAGACCCTATCCTCACGCATGCCCTGCCGCGCGCCAAACCCGCTAGCCCGTATCCGGCATCCTATCTTCTGCATAACGGCATGCTCTACGATGCAATGGGCCGCCAGAAATTCCCTCGCCCAGGTCCCACTTCATTCATGTAACCTGGATGCTGCCTGGTGGTTTATAGGGAAGCTTTTTGAGGGCCGACTACCAATGATTGGCATTGAAGATTGTCGGTAGCCACCTAATACTTAGTAGACCCTCAAAAAGGTCCCACGAATTCCGGCCTCGGCCAGGTTAGCAATACCCTGAGGGTTTCGAGCATTTTATGACTCCAACGAAGCATCTCGAAAATGGGCAAAAGGAACCGACTCATCCAGTTCACCAGGTTCATCGCTGACGCCGCCAGGATGACGTTGGCCATATCCCCGTAAATTCCCTTCAAGAAGTTCCGCCCCAGGCGGAAGCGTGCCTTCAGGTGCCCGATGCGGGGCTCTATCGACGCGCGCCGTCCAAGCTTCCGTTTCATGCGGTAGTAAGCGCTCCCTTTTAAGTCCCGTCCCACACGCCCCGCATAAAGGATTTCCGTTCCGCCAACTTCCTTCGCACCGCGGTAGCCCAAATCCACCAGGGCCACTTTCGGCCTTTGTTCCGTGAGCCGTTCGCATTGTTCCAAGGCTGCGGGTAAGGTGTGGCCATCGTAAGGATTCTTCTCGAAACTCATCGCCCCCACGCACACGCCCGAATCCTTGGTCACCGCGAGCGAGACTTTGCATCCGAATTCGTACTTCTTGTATTCCTTGCCCTTAGAGATGCACTGTACATCCGGCTCATGGACGCTATAGACCTTGTCCGAATCCGATTTTTTTTGGTGGATGATCTGCTGGAAGACGTCGAATGCGGCTGCGTATTTACCAATCCGGTTCTTCGCGATCTTTTTCAGCAATTCCCGCGTGAGGCGGCCTGCAATCACTTTGAGTCGCTTCTCCGCACGGATAGCCTCTTTAAAGCGCACTTTAGACTTGCGGAAGCGCTGGAGGTACAAATACTTCTTCTGGACACGGCTATATCTTTGCCGCAATTCTATTTCTTCCTTGTCCGCAATTCGCCAGCAATGCTCGATGATGCGACTATACAATTTCACATCAGTGGGATGAGTAATGTTTTTCTCTTGCACGGTGGTATCGACGATGACTTCTTCTTCCTTCGCGGATTCGCCATGCACCTTGATCGTTGCAACCAGAATGCGCTCCAGACCCTCGGTGCCGATGCGCTTGCGGAAGTAAACCATGTCGGAAGGAGCCACCGGAGGCTTCCATTGGAAAACCGATTCGCCCGTAAAGTACTGGTAATAGGGGTTCTCCACCCAGGCCTTGATCACCGTCTCGTCGCCCAGATTGAACATATGCTTCAGGAGGTTTAAACCCACCATGAGCCGAATCGGTTTGGCGGGCCGACCAGAACCCGCGTACAGCGGGCTCAACTCGGCCTCAATTTCTGTCCAATCGATCTTTTCGGCAAGTTGCCAGAGAGGATTCTTGGGGTTGCACATTTCGCGGAGGCTGGGAGCCAGAAAGTGCAATTGATTACTCTGGGATTCCGATTTCATGCGTCACCTCAGTGAAAAAACACACCGGATTTCTCACCCAAATTTACGCATTCCCGGTAGGTTTTCCGATCCCAAAAATGCATTTAACCCTTTTATCCATTGGGCCAAGGGCCTTTTTCAGGACCGACTACTTAGAAAAAGGGAGCGGCGGTAGTAAGAAAGCGGTTTATATAGAACAGTAGGCATCAAAGTTATACTGCAAGGGGATCCGAGTGGTTCTTGAACATGCGGCACAATTTGGTGAATCGCTATCGATGGCGGTTGCAGCACTAGTCCTCGGTCATCAGTATCAAGCTACCAACTTCGGGGTTTTGTTGTTTAATAGGTATGAGACAGCGAGAACATATCCCCTCTGGCATTGATCAAGGCTAAAAGTATGCGTTCAGGCACCTGGCTGTTCCGGGATTTTGGGAGCGCCCTTGGGAGGTTGCGCTTGGTCACCAGGGCGCAGCATGCCAGGTCATCAAGAATCTTCCCGAGCGTAACGCGCGAGCTACTGATGACTGGGCGATCGCGGCCAACATCGGTAGGGGTATGGATACCCGAAAATTTTTACGTACTCATTTACGTACATCGTTAAATTCGCGGGATTTCTCCAAAAGTCGTGGGATCGAATCCCGCCACCCCGACCATTTCGAAAGCCCGGTTCTCCGCGAGGGGGGCCGGGTTTTTTGCTTAATATCCGCTTAAATACAATAAAATTATGGACTGGGCACGGATGGTGATCGAGGTAGATCTACGTTGATGCATGTGAACAACCGTCCAATTGGGTCAATTGGCCATCTTTATTGGTGATTTGGTGGCCGTTCAGGATTCAATAATCGACTGCCCAGAGCTGGTCGCAATAGCCCGCCGCGGCCGTGCAGGGTTTTCCGCCGTTCTTCGAGTTCCAATGGATCTTGAACTGGTTCTCGATGCCGGGAGGCCATTCCGGCCCGCTGGCCTTGGCATGGATGAATAATCCCGAGTTCCAGGGATCGCCCGTGATCCAGCCGTTGTTGGCGAAGTCGCCGTGGCGGTATTGCAGGCGGACCACGTAATATCCGTATTCGATATCGGTGGACAGGATCCCGTTGGGCGCGGGAGGATGGTTGGTCTTCGTGTAACCCTGAAAAGGCGCACCCAACCGGAATCCTTGTGGTTGGGGACATGCCGGCAAAAGAAGAGACCGCCGTCAGGGCGGCGGCCACAAGCAGATAACCGGTCGATTTCTCCAAACTACCGCCCGACGTATAGGACGCGGGAAGCGGCGGCGCCCTGTGCCCCGCGTACGCGGGCCAGGAATAGTCCCGAAGAGTAGGCGCCTTGGGTGACGATTTCGGAATTACCCTGGCCTTGGCGGGTTTCCAGAATCCGGCCGTTGAGATCGAGGATCTCCACGGAGAAGGTCCCGGGCTCGGAGACCGAGATGGACCAGCGGCCTCCGGCGGCGGAACGCGCCTTGAAGAGGGGGCCGGAGATGGCGCGGGCTCCCCCGCGGAGATCTGTGGGGCTGACCACGGGATCGGTTCCCGGGCCGAAGGCGTTCTGGGTGTACCAGGCTTCCGTTCCGACGAGCGCCTCGTTGGTGGAGGATGTGATGTTGCTGAGTTTGAAGTACACCACGTTCTTGACCAACATGCCGGAGATGTCCAGGGTCACCTTCTTCTTGTCGGTGCTCAGCGTGGCGTTGCTTACCGTGAGGGTCTGTACGGGCTGCTTGCCCACCCCGTAATCGAGCACGGGCTTGTAGAACCATTGCTGTACCTTGTAGTTGGCGGCAACACTGGCTGCATCGCCGGCGGGCTCGGTGAACTCGATTTCCATCTTATTCTGCCCCAGGGAGCGCACCGCGAACATGTCGAAGAACGCCTTGCCGTTGGGCGCCAGGCGCTGCAGACCGTAGTTCTTGTTGTTCCAGGCCCAGCCGTTCCATTCCTGGGTGCCGAGGCCGCCCACGTAGAAGGCTCCGTCGGGGCCGGTCATGATGCGGTTGGCCCCCGCTTCCAGCCCGCCCGAGAAACGGAAGATGGCCCCCTGCCATTCGCCGGCCACCTTTTCCAGTGAGTAGCGCTGCAAGGTCCCCATGTTATTGTCGCCGGCGACCATTTGTCCTTTGAACGGGCCCGAGGTCATGTATACGGGCTGGGTTGGCGAGATGGAGATGTTGCCGTCGTCCATCCAGATGGCGGGAGGGGTTTCCGGCTGGCTGTCGAACGGCCCGGGGCCGGGGTTGGACTTATGCACCCCGTAGAAATGGCCCTGCATGATGTGCAGGAGCTTGGAAGAAGGAACCCAGTTTCCCTGGTTCTCGGTGGTGAAAATCTCCCCGTCGGGTCCTAGGACCAGGCCGTTGGGCGTACGCATGCCGCAAGCGATGGTTTCCCAGTTGCCGCCCTTGATGGGGATTTTGACGACGCAACCACGTTCGTTGGTCTGCTTCGCGTCCAGGGTCCAATTGGTGGCCAGGCCCGCGTAGAAGGCGCTGTCCTTGTAAACCATGCCCAGGGCGAATTCCAAGTTCTGGGTATTCGACTCGATGACGAAACCGGTACCCACCTTGACGATATTGTCGGCCGAATCGTTCTTGTCGGCATCGGGCAGATAGGAAAGCTGGTCCTTTTGCATGACGTAGATCTTGTCGTCTACCACCTTCACGCCCAGGACTTCGTTCAGGCCGGTCCCCTTGTAGAACGTTTTGTAGGTGACCTTGGAGGCGTCTCCCGAGGTGAAGTTGGAGATCAGGTAGACCTCGCTGCGGCCCTTGCCGAAGCCGTCCCAGGTCGTCAGGACCATGCGGCCATCGGACAGGAAGTCGATGCCGCTCACCATCGGGTTGAAGTTCGCCGGGCGCAGGGAGGTCAGGGTGAAACCCGGATGGACCGGCATGGTCGTCTGGGCCCAGAGTTGGGCGGCTGCCAGGAGCGGCAACCCGAATCGAATGATGGTTTTCATGCTAACCTCCTTGGGATGTTCATTTCCGCTCCTCAGGGCCCTAGGATGAGTCGGGAGCCGGGTTTCAGGTTTCCGAAAGACAGTTTAACGAAGTCATCGGCGAGGGCCGCGTGGATGACCCGGAATTCGTCCAGCGATCCCCGTAACGACACATAATATTCTCGCGTACATACTATCCCCCGATTTCGTTTCCTCTGTCTTAGCCGACCTCGCCCCAGGGTGCCGTCTGCGATAATCGCGATGCGCGGTTCCACGGCCACCATCGTCGCCGCCCTTGGGTTCCGATGGCCGTTTGGAACGAACTACCGTTGCTCGTCCCAAAAATGGTCTCTCGAACCAAATTCCGGATTAGGAAGTCGGAGAATACCGTTTCCATTCGGAAACTTCGTAATACCATCAGCCGTCGACAGTTACGTTTATTGTTTCGGCGTAGCCTTTTTGGCTACCAAAAGGCCCCGCCGGAAAACCGGCGGGGACGTGAGGCAGTTGCCCACACCGATTGCCCTCGGGTATTTCACTGGAGACGATTTGTGGCGATCGGCTTTGGCGAACCACCGATCGTCCGACCCCCTCCCCTAAGTCTTCGACTTAGCGCCCCCCCGGGGTACCCGGCCCATCCCTAGGTTCCACGCCGGCTCTGCCTTCGGTCTGCCCAAGGGTTGGCCGCGCTTGGCGTCGCTGCGGTTGTCAGGATCTTCGCTTGCGCAAAGGGGCGAGTCAACCCTTACTCCCTACCCCATACCGTTCCGGGATTACGGGGGGCACGCCGGGTACCCCGGGGGCCTCGCGCGAGCCGTCGGAAACCTATCCCGACACGCTTTGACAAACATGGCTCGATCTGCTTGATCGGCGCCCTAAGGCGACTAGGAGGTTGTTTTACCGGGAAGCCGCCGCTGTCGTATTCCATGCTTATCCCAGGTCGTAAAGCATCCAAACAACGGCTGATTTGTCCGTGGCAGAGAATCGAGGTTCTCAACATCGGAAAGAATCTCATGTTATGGCAGGCGGAAAAACACAACCCCTGCCGGATGCTGCCTTCCCATCTCGAATATAAGCCAGCCGAAATCCTGGCCTCGAGTCAGAAGCACCGCGCCCAACTCAACCACCATCTTCAGCACCCTCTTCGTCCGAAAGCCCGAATCCGAACTCTTGAACGAATCGCACCGCATGGACCCGTAACGTTAACACGGTTGCCACATTCGAAGGCATGTTCTCGTCGGCTAAGAAGAACAATGCTCAGGCATCCAAATGAAAGGCTTCGGAGCGAATCATTTCGGATGCGAAAGCGAGGGAAGCCGGTACAGCTTCCTTCGGAAGATGGGGGTACGACCGGAAAAGGTCATCAGCCGTAGCGCCATGTGCCAGGTCTTCAAGGATCATTTCGACGGTAATGCGCGTTCCCTTGATGACGGGACGACCACTGCAAACAGCGGCATCGGTATGGATAAAAGATTTCCTCTCCATGAATTGAATATACCCTGGAGGCTACGGAGTCCGGACTGCGGTGGCCGTCTGCGCCTAGTTGCCCTGGTAAAGAAGCAGGAGATGATCCAGGCGGTGCGGACGGCGCTGCATTTTTCTCCGGGCTCCCCGACCCGCCGGTCCAACCCAGGAAGCGAGTGCCTCTCGCTGGTGATCCGGGAATAGGATCGAGACGGGCAGGAGACCGGTGAAGGCACTGACAGGCGAAAGTATCCGGACCGAATGGGCCGCTGGGGCCGAATCCTTGGGGGAGACAGGGTGGAGTATGGCCTGGGAGGATGGATGGTGCGATTTTGCGTCTCCGAACTGATGTCATATCGTTGCGCTACTTGCAAAAACGCATTGTCATCAGATACAATGACCCAACGCCGGGGCTGGAGAGAATCGCGCAATGGAAAAACGCCGGTATGCAAAGGGCGATACGCCAGATGCAAAGGAGAGCACTTCCTCGCAATGGGATCTCGAATTCCTATTGGGAATAATCGACAATATTCCCGACGCCATTTTCGTGAAGGATGCCGAAGGCCGTTATCTCATCAGTAATCATTCCCATCTTCGCCTGCTGGGAAGAAAAAATCGCGCGGAAGTACTTGGGAAAACCGTTTACGAGATTTTCCCCGAACAATACGCCCAAGGCTTCGACCACGACGATAAAGAGGTCATGCGCAGCGGTGAAAGCCTTTTGAACCGGGAAGAGCTGATGTTGGATAAATCGGGGCGGCCGCATTGGATGTCGACAAGCAAAATTCCCCTGAAGGATGCGCGCGGCAAAGCGTGGCGCTTGGTAGGAATCAGCCGCGAGATTACCGAGATAAAACGCTATCAGGAATCGCTCCGCCAGGCGCATGATCGCATGGAACATGAATTGGCTGCGGCGCGCCAAGTACAGATCGGGTTAATCCCAGCGAACAATCCGAATATTCCCGGCATCCGGTTGCATGGTTTTTACCAACCGGCCTCGGAAGTGGGCGGGGATTATCTGGATTATTTTCCCACTCCCGACGGAAGATGGGTGTTGGTAATCGCCGACGTATGCGGCAAAGGCGTGGCCGCGGCCTTGCGCATGGCCATGTTGCGCGACGCGTTCCGGAGCGAAGCCGTTTTGGCCGATGGGGCCAAGGATTTGTTGGGCCGGGTTAATCGCGTTTTGCGGCCCATTGTGAGTGCGACGACGTTTATTACCGCATCGTGTTTGGTCGTGGAAGACGATGGCCGCCGCCTGCGCTATGCCAGGGCCGGACATCCTCCCTTGTTGGCGATTCGGCGTGGCGCGCGACCGAAACCAATACATTGCCAAGGGGCGGCGATTGGTCTCCATGAATCCGCCTCCGACTTCGACGCGAGCCTGCAAGAAATTGAAATCGAGCCGCAAGCGGGGAACCAATACTTTCTATTCTCCGACGGATTGATTGAAACCCTCAATCGGAAAAAAGAAACCTATGGAATGCAACGATTATCCAGGATTTTGGCCCGGCGGATATATCAAGATCCGCAACGCATCATTCAACAAGTAGTTTCCGACGCGCGCAGATTCCGGGACGGGGCTCCCATCAGCGACGATCTCACCTTACTGGCCTTGGAAGCGCCGCCATAAACCCGCGATTCCGCCTCACTACGGAATACAGGCCCCGCCTCCGCCCGACGCCAAGTGAAGGTTGAGCAGCGGGATGTACCCCGGCGTGCCGTGGCCCACGCCGGTATAGGTGCCCGATAGAGCCAGCGTATTATTCACCAGGTCGAGCGGGGTGAAGAACCACTCCGGCGACATGATGTTTCCGGATTGGACGCCGGCCACATAGAGTTCGAGCACGAGCTCGTCCTCTCCGAACACGTGCATCGATGGTACCCGCCCTACCGCGAGGAGGACGTCGCTTCCGGGATCGAATGGGGCCTGGGAGCCGTAGCTCGAAAGGGCCGGCATGCATTTGCCATCGGAGCCGGCGACCGCGCCCGCGAGATTGGAGATGGAAACCTTCAGCTCGAACGGGGAGGCGGTACTGGTTCCCCCCTGGAACCGTTCGGCGAGAACCTGCACCCGGACCGGCAGGGTAGGTATGCCATAGCGCCCATTCGTCCGCTGCGAGATAAGGCCTTCGAACGCCTTGCCCTTTAGGGGCGCGAGGAAAAGCGATTCGGCGAACAGGATGGCGGGCCGGAAGCTTTCGACCTTTCCGTTCTGGAGCTTGATTTCATAAAGGGCGGACCCATGCCGAATAAGCTCGGGATCCGATGAATTGCCCGCCGCAAACGGGTAGGTCTCCCCGGAGACGGTGATGAATCCATCGGCGGTCCTCGCGGCATAGGCGGACGGGGCGGAGGGCGTCGGCAGGTGCACGCGCGGAGGCGGATCGAAGAGCGCATCGCAGACCACGACATCGACCCCGTCGGCCGTAAGTTCCGCATGCTGCCTGGCGCAGACGCTCCCGTCGTCCGGCATCGCCGACAGGATCAGATCGCCCAGATCGCCGGCCGTGTAACTCGCGATCTCCCTGACGGACTCCCGGTATCCGTCCTTGCGGACCCGCAAGGAATCGACGGCTACGGCCCGCTTCGCGGCGACAGCCGGGTAAGCAGGCGCGAAAACCGTTCCGTCGGACCCGCTTCCGGAATGGAAAAAAGCATGGATGAAGCTTTGTCCGCCCAATCGCAATCTCAGGAAATACACGCCTTCGCTCCGGCCCGGAGCGGGCATGGCCTCCGCCAGGGCGATCCGGTGATGTCCCGCTTCCAAGTGACGGGCAAGTCCGCCCAGGGAACGCCCTTGCCCGTCGAACACTTCCATCCTCAGCTCCAAAGGGGAGCGGATGGCGAGCACCAGGAAACCGGCATCCAAGCGATAGTCGAAGGGGTGTACGCCGCCGGGGCCCACCGAAGCATTGGCATCCAGGGCGAAGGACCCGTCCGCGGCGGTTTTCGTGGCGGCCGCGAGTACTTTCAATTCCACCGTCGCCTCGGGGATGGGCACGCCGTTCGCATCCACAACGCGGCCCTTGAGGTTCAGCGGCTGCCCGTACGATGCCCCTACGAGGGCGAATGCGAGTAAGCCGGTTACCGTTGCGCGCATCTTGGCCTCCGAAGAAATGCCCGATCTCCGGGAAAGGATAATCTTCGGGACCGGATTCCGATTGGGACGGGACGCAGTCCATGCGAAATACCGCGTTCCCGGGAGAGCGGTGCCGCTCTCCCGCTCGGCTTCCGGCCTATCGGGACGGCCCATGCGGGAGTATACTTCTGGCATGGGGCCAAAGGTTTTCCAGCGCACGGTTCGCCTCGGCCGCCGGGGCCGGGCATGAAGCCGCTCACCGCCTATACGGATTACCGGGGATACTTGCGCGACGTGGTAGAGGCGCGCCGGGAGCTGGGCCTCCCATGTTCCAACCGCTGGTTCGCCCTCCGCGCGGGCATGCAATCCTCCTCTTGGCTCACGTCCATCCTGCAAGGCCGGAAGGGATTGTCCCAGGCTTCAGCGGGGAAGCTATCCAAGGCCCTCGGGCACACCGCATTGCAGGCCCGGTACTTTTCCGCCCTGGTGGAATTCAACCAGGCCAAAGGTCCCGCGGAACGGCAAAGCGGCTTTCTGAAGCTCCAGTCCATGTCCCGGCTATCGGATCCCGAATTGGTCCGCGAGACCCAGTACGGCTTCTATTCCTCCTGGCACCATAGCGCGATCCGCGCCCTTTTGGCCATGGCCCCGTTCCGCGGCGACTACGCCGCCCTGGGAGCCGCCTTGCGCCCTCCCATAACTGCCCAGGAGGCGCAGAAATCGGTCAAACTCATGCTCGATCTAGGGCTGGCCGTTCAGGACAAGGAAGGCGGGCTGAAGTTGGCCTCCGCGGCCATCACCACGGGGCCCAAAGCCTCGGCCCTGCAAGTTGATTTGTTCCATCAGCAGACGCTGCGCTTGGCCATGGAAGCGATGGATCGCTTCCCGAAAGCGGATCGGGAATTCTCGACCCTGACCTTAGGGATCGCGCCGGAGTTGCTCCCCATGGTCAAAGACATCCTGGTCGATGCCCGTCGCCGTATCGGCGAGTTGGCCGAGGCCTCCGAGACCGCCAGCCGCGCCTACCAGGTGAATATGCAAGTCTTCCCCCTCAGCGCGAGCTATGGTTCCGAGGCCGCCGTATGAATGTCCCGGCCAAGCTGTTCATGGCCGCCATGGTTGCCGCTTGTCTTGGCAGCCTGGATGGGTGCGAGGGAGGAACCAGCTCGGAAACAGTGGGGATGGCGGAAGCCACGCCTACGGCCGATCAAATCGCGGTCCGCACTGATCCCGGCAATAGCGTAGGTCTTTATGCCGCGGATTTCCTTCCCTATTCCGACTCCGGGTTCTCCAAATCTGTCACCGCCGATTCCAACGGGATTGCCGTATTCCCCCAGCTTGGCTCCGGTCGGTACCAAGTCCTCGTCCGGCAGGTTTCCGGCGGCAAGGCCGCATTGATCACCGATCTCGCCGTTCCCGCGTCGGGCCATGCGACCGCGCGCGCGCGCCTGGAAGCGACCGGAACCTTGGCGGGAGTGATCGCGGATTCGCTTCCGGCTATGGCCGGAGTCGTATACGTGCCTGGCACCCCGTTTTTCGCGGAAGGCGACAGCCTGATGCGGTACGAGCTCCCCGGACTTCCTCAGGGAACATACCGGGTCGTTAAGGCCTGGAAGCAGCCGATCGCTTGCGATTCATCCAGGACCTGCGGGGGAAGCGTCACCAAGAGGGATTCCACGATCGTGCGGATTCGTCCCGGAGAAAACGCAACCTGGTGATTCCTCCCAGCCGGTCGTGGTGGGAAAACGCGAGACACTTGAGGAGACGGCGAAGGCCCTAGAACAGAACGTCCGCGACTGTCCGGAAGATCCGCACGGGCGGGCACCAGGGATTTATTGCGAATAAAGGAGTATCTGCGACGGGATGCATCCAGAACCGGTAAACACGTTAGGTCAAAACCGGCCCGGCCCCCTAAATTAGCCTGCAATGCTTAGGAACCCGTTCAGTAGTGAGTTATCTGAACATGCCCGGGTGAAAAGGGGACTGCTGCGGGGCACGGCCCTGTTGATGGCCATGCTCAGAGTCCCTAACAGAATGGGCGCTCGGCTACGGCCGGCTGCGCGGCCCGGGGCCTGCATCGGCCTCAGTCGCGATATTTTCCAAATATCGCTCCTTCATCCTCTTTGGCCGCGGGCCGCTCGCACGGCCTCGCTCTTCGCCCGCATTCTGTTAGGGACTCTAAGCCTAGGCGCCCCCGCATGGGCCGCGACCTATTATCTCGATGCCGCTGCGGGCGATGATGAGCGCATCGGGACCTCGGAAGCCCTGGCTTGGAAATCCCTGGCCAAGGTCAATGCCGCGATCTGCCAACCGGGAGACAGCATCTTGCTGAAGTCAGGCGGATCTTGGACGGGCCAATTGAGCCCCAAGGGTTCGGGGGCCGATGGACGTCCCATCGTGGTGGGCCGGTATGGCAGCGGGTCCAAGCCGCGCATTGCGGCGAATGGCGCGGCCCCGAGCGCGGTCTATTTGCTGAACCAAGCCTATTGGGAAATCCAAGATCTGGAAATCACCAATACCGGCGCATCGCCGGCGGACAGGCGCGGCATCTGGATAGCCGGGCGCGACTTCGGGGTGATTCGCCATATCCGCATCCGCGATTGCGATGTGCACGATGTTAACGGCGATGTGAAGTGGATTGGCGGCGACGTAGCCGATAATCTGCCGAACGTGACTTTCGAAACCGGATGGGATGACTCGAAACGCTCCGGCGGCATCGTCTTCGAAACCTTGCAGCCGGGAGCGAATCCGGTGAAGACGCGTTTCGAAGACATCCTCGTCGAAGGATGCAGCATTCGCGATTGCTCTTTCGGGGGCATCATCACCAAGCAGTGGGACGGCGCCCTCCATTGGGGGATTCGCAATTCGGCATCGGATACCGCCTGGCAACCGCATACCCAAGTGGTACTGCGCCATAATTTCCTAAGCCAGCAGAATACCGCCTTGGGATGCAATGCGATTTACCTGACCGGGGTTCGCAATGGCTTGATTGATAGCAATGTCTGCGCGGGGGCGGGCACCAGCGCCATCGAGGTTTACTACGCCGATAGCGTCGTCATCCAGAACAATGAAACCTATGGAACGGTGCGAAAGGCCAATGGCGCCGATTTCAACGGCATCGACGCCGATAAGGGAACCACCCGCATCACCATCCAATACAATTACATGCATGACAATGGCGATGGTTTGCTGCTTTGCCAGTTTTCCTTCGGCGATTGCGTGGTCCGTTACAATATTCTGCAGAACAATTCGCGCTATCAAATGTACCTGCACTCCGACTCCAAGGCGATGGCGAGCATCTACAACAATGTGCTTTACAATGACAAGAACAGCCCCAAAACCGTCTATGGGTATGGCGATTTTCTGGCGGCCGCTTATGCCCTCAAGAACAATATTTTCATGTCAACCCAATTGAATGCCGACTTGACGACAGGCGGGGGCATTGTCTACGACAACAATGCCTATTCCGGGTCCTCGGTCGCGGCGCCGGCCGGCGATGCCCGCGCCATTCGTGCCGATCCGAAATTCGTAGATCCGGGACGCGGAGGCAATGGTGATGCCAATGGCCCGGCTTTCGCATCGCTTGCAGGTTATCGTCTGCAAGCCGGCTCGCCTTGCATCAACAAGGGATTGATGATCGATGGGAACGGGGGCCGTGATTTCTGGTCAGGCGCTTTGTATTCCGGAAATCCCGACGTCGGGGCGCATGAATTCGGCGCAACGGTTGGATTGAAAGGCCCGGTCATTCACGAGACCTCGGCGCCCAGAACCAAGCCTGGCCAGGGATGGAATGATCGCGGTCAATTTCGCGCCAACGGGAGCCGTCTTTCTGTGGAAGGAAATGGGGTGAGGTTTATCGATGCGACAGGGTTTTCGATTCCCTAGGTTAACTCATTCATTCCGAATAAATATTTAGCTACTAGTCCGAGTAATCACTGGGGAGGGCAGGGTTTCCCGCTTGGGAAATTCGGAGTACGTTGGCGGTTGGTTTATTTACGCGCGAGTCGAAATGGCCCGCATTCATGATGTTTGCGAGTTGGGTAATGTTAATATCTGACGTTCTTCGGATGTAACGGCGCATTCGCCCGCATATATTGGGGAGCGGAGAACTTCATGAAGCGAACGCAACACCGGACCATCCTCGCGGCAGCCGTGCTGGCCCTTTCGGCCCTCCCGTCGCCGGGAATTCCAGTGGCTCCCAATCCCAAGAGCCTGCTCAAGTCCAAGAAGGTGCTGGTGGTGGAAGCCACAAATTGGAACGGCGATTCACATAAGGTCCCGAAGGCGAACGCGCTCGCCCTCCTCAACAAGATCAAGACCGAGGCGGGTATCGCCACCTTCACCGTGGCCGACAATGTGGAGGCGTATACCGCGGCCGACCTTGCCCCTTACGACATCATCGTCTTCAACTACGTGTTCAACACCCAGTACGCCGTGGGCAAGCCTTTCGAGACGGCCTTTAAGGCCTGGCTGGCCTCCGGCAACCGGGGTTGGATGGGGTACCATAGCTCGGGGGCGAACGACGTGGGCGAATGGCCGTGGTACCGCGATTCGGTCACCGTGATGCGCTACCACGTGCACACCGTCGCCGCCCAACCCGGCAAGATGAACATCACCACGGATGCGGCCATCAAGGCTCTTCCCGTCTTGCAGGGCATGGACGCCTCCTTCACCGGCACCGACGAATGGTACGATTTCGATCTGCCCCCGCGTGCCCCGGCCCCTGCCCTGTGGGCGGATTGCAAGGTTACTTACTACCTGGACGAGTCCACGCTGGCCACCGCGCCTACCCGGCCCATGAATCCGCATCCCATGTCCTGGATCCGGGAGGATGGCAAGAAGAACCGCTTCTACTATTCGGCCTTCGTCCATTCGGACCAGGGATCGTCCTCGGATTTCTTCCATAGCGCCCTTCTGCGCGGCCTGGAGTATGTCGCCGGCTACGACACGGAAGTGTCCGTCTCCTCCGAAGGGAATTCCATCCGCAACCAATTGAACCTGGCCTACGTCACGGGCAGCCGGGAGCTGCGCGTGGACGCCGAGGGCCACCACATGCTGGAGATCCTCTCGGCGCAGGGCAAGGTGCTGGAGAGCCAGGAAGGCATGGGACCGCGGACGTATCGGCCGTCCGCCTTCACGAAAGCGGGCGTCTATTACGTGCGTTACAAGGGCGAGGGCGTACGGTACGCCCAACGCATCCTGGTGTATTGACCGGCCATGGACTCCCTTTCCGCGACCCTTTCCGCACCTCGCCAGGGCCTGGCTGGCTGGGCGGGCCTTCTGCTCGCCGCGGCACTTTCCGCGCATGCCGACCCGCCTGTGCCCGCTATGCTATTGGACGCGGTGGTCACCACCGAATCCTTCTCCAAGCCTGTCGCATACGGGGATGGCCTTAACGGACTCTCATTCCAGCAGGACGCGGTACTAAGCCATAAGGGCTGGCAATACGTCACCTACTACAATGCCGCCCGCCACGTTTGCGTCGCCCGCCGGAAACTGCCTGCGGGCGCCTGGCAGATCCTCGAGCTGAAGGATTACACCCAGACCGAGGATGATTCCCACAACACTATCTCACTCGGGATCTGCTCCCAGGACGGGACCATCCACCTGTCCTTCGATCATCACGACAACGATCTGCATTACCGCAAGTCCGTGGCCGGCCTCGCCACGAGCCCCGATTCCTCCGCATGGGATGCGTCCCGCTTCGGCGTTACCACCAACCAACTGACCGGCGCCCGGCTGACGACCATCACCTATCCGCGCTTCGTGAGCGAACCCTCGGGCAAATTGCTGATGGAGTTCCGCATCGGGTCTTCCGGCGAGGGCGACAGCTATCTCTACGAATACGACGGGGCCACGAGGAAGTGGAGCCAAATCGGCTCCGATTCCCGCTATCTCAACGGCGTGGGCAACAACGCCTATATCAACGGCCTGGACTATGGCACCCAGGGCCGCTTGCATGTGACCTGGTGCTGGCGCGAGACTCCGGATGTGGTAAGCAACCACGATCTCCTGTATGCTTACAGCGATGACGACGGCCGTACCTGGAAGAACAATGCCGGGACGTCGGTAGGCCAGACCGGGTCCAAATACATCTCGCCCTCCACTCCTGGCATCATGGCCTGGAGCATCCCCCAGAACAGCGGCATCGTGAACCAAGAGGCCCAAGGCGCCGATCCGCAGGGCCGTATCCATGTCTTCATCCGCACCGACTCCACGCTTCCCGGCGGGACCCAGAAGCCGTTCCACACCCATTTCTGGAGGGACGAGTCCGGCAAGTGGACGCGCATCAACACGAGCATTCCTTCCGGAAGCCCGACGGGGGATAGAGGCAAGATCCTTTTTGATCAGGAAGGGAATGCTTTCGCGCTGCTTCCGGGCTTCCGAATTGCTTCGGCGTCCGCGGCGCAGAAATGGACGGATTGGAAAATCACGTACACCGGCAATTCCAGCCAACGTACCATGGAACCTTTGTTCGACCGGGCTCGCTTGGTCGAAGAAGGCGTGCTGTCCGTTTTCTGGCAGGAGATCACCACTACCGGCAAAGCCACGCTTCGCATCCAGGACTTCCAGCTGGGATCCGTAACCGCCTTGGCCCCCAAACCTTCGCCTGACCAGCCGCACAAACCCGTTCAGGGTCGCTTTTTATCCAGGGGATGGTCCTGGCTCCGGAATGCCACCGCCTTCGGCTTGGACGGCCGCGCGCAAGTGGAAAATCGGCGGGTCCCCCGGACTATCCACTGATGCGGGACGGAGATGCGGATGCAATGTATTTATCGGAAAATGGCATGGAAAACCTCTCTGTTGTACTTGTTGGTTTCCGCCGCATTCGCACAGACCCCTACGCCCGGCGCCGGCCAGGATTTCCCTACCGTTGACGCCAACGGCGCATGGACATTCTTCACGGATCCCCGCGCTCTCTATTACAAGGGCCAACGCGAAAAAATATACCTGGCCTTCATAACCCGACAGGGTACCACGCGCGTATGGTCCTACGATTATGCGACCGAAGCCGTCGACACGGCCAGTTTACATGTCGACTTGGAGCAGGACGATCATGACGTACCCGCCCTCTACATGCGCAAGGATGGGCGCATCACGGCGTTCTACTCCCGCCATACCGTGGATCATAACGTGTACATACGCACCACGGTAAATCCCGAGGACATCCGCACCTGGGGCGCCGAGCGTACCTGGGTTTTCCCGGACAACACCACCTACGCCAATCCCATCCGCCTTTCCAAGGAAAACGATCGGGTTTATTTCTTCAACCGTGTCATCAACTGGCATCCCACGGCGACGACCTCGGATGACGACGGCGCCACCTGGGGGACCCCGGCGCAATGGATTGGAGGCGGGGCCGCGCGTCCCTACGTGAGATACCGCGGCGATGGGGTCTCGCGGATCCACTTCGGTTTCACCGATGGGCATCCCCGCGACGTGCCCGACAACAGTATCTACTACATGTATTACGAAGCGGGCGCATTCCACCATGCGGACGGAACCCAGATCAAAACCGTCTCCCAGGTTCCCGTCGAGCCCAAGGAAGCGGATAAGGTCTATGACGGCTCCACCAAGGGCAAGGCGTGGATATGGGACATCGCCCTGGATGCGCAAAACCGGCCCGCCCTGGTCTTTACCGTGATGCCCTCGGATTCGGATCACCGTTACTACTACGCGCGCTGGAACGGAACCAAATGGATCGTCAACCAGATGTGCGCCGCTGCGCGTTGGTTCCCGCAAACGCCTCCGGGTACAACGGAGCGTGAACCGCAGTATTCCGGGGGCATCATTTTGAATCCCCAGGATCCTTCGGAGGTATTCCTCTCCCGTCCGCCGAACGGAACCGTGGGCGGCGTTTTCGAAATCGAACGTTGGTACACCGGGGATATGGGCGTCACCTGGACCAGCGAGGCCATCACCTCGAAATCAGCCAAGAACAACGTCCGTCCGATCATCCCATGGGCCGCACCGGGGCAATCCAATCCGCGCCGAACCTTGCTCTGGATGTACGGCGACTATACCCATTACACCGATTTCAATACGGGGATGAAATATGCCTTCCTTTCCGATCCGACTTCCCGGTTGCCTTCCTACGCAGACCGGCGGCTACTGATTTCGCCGTCAAACTCCCGGTTTTCATCCCCGGTGTTCCGGTTTTCGGGTACCGACTTCAATCTCATGGGGGCAGAAGAACAGGGCGGCGTGCCCGTTTCACGGCTTCATGCGCGCTGAAGTGGGCGTCCATCCCGACCAACTAAGAGAAGCCCGGTCCTTCGCGAGAGGGGCCGGGCTTTTTGCCCCTAAACCCATTCTCCGGCCAGTCCGTGCTTTCGTCGGCCCCGCGGAAAACATTCGCGGCTTCGGGTAAAACCGGCCTTTACCTGGTTTCGACCTGTTTCCTGGGCAGAAGGTTTTCGAGGCGGGCCAGATTTTCGCGCGCTTCGCTGAAGCCGGAATCAATTATTAATGCCCTCTGAAAATAATCGGCCGCGTCGGGAATATTTCCGGATATTTGCGCCGCGATTCCGAGATAGTTCAAGGCGCGCACATGTCGGGGATCCAAATCCACCGTTCGGTGCAAGTAAGGAATCGCTTCCGCCACCTGGTTGTTCCGCAACAGGGCCGCACCCAAGAGGAAAACCGAATTCGTGTCGTTCGGCGCATGCCGCACCACCGATCGTAAATGGGGAATGGCCTCGGTTTCCCGGTTTAAAGACAGGAGCAAGGTGATAATACGATTCTCTATTCCGAAATCATTCGAATCTAGCGCCACCGCCTTGAGATAGTGCTCCAAGGCCTGTTCGGAATTTCCGGAATGGATTTGAAGATCGGCAAGCAACACTTGAGTCGGTTTGAAATTCGGGTTCCGCGCGACCGATTTTTCGACATGTTCGATGGCCCGGGCAGATTCACCATCGGATTTTTCCAGGGCGCCCAAGAGAAAATTCACATACCAGTTCTCCGGTATCAATTGCACCAGATTTTCATATTGGTCTCGTATCCCCATCCCTTTTCCTGCATGTTCCGAAAATCCGAGCACAATCACCGGGATTACGAACAACGACCATTTCCATCCGGGAAACCACCCTAAGAATCGCGGACGACCCGAAGCGGCCGCCGCCTTGGTGGTTCCCGTTCCCATCCCCAAGCCTTGGCGGAAATCCCCTTCGCGTACGCGCCAAATGAATCCGTCGAAATAAAAATGCAGCATGGCCGATGCCATGAAAAGCGATGTCCAAAAATGCCCCGAACCGATTGCGGCCGACGAATTCGGGTTCTGGAGCTTGGCATAATCAGTCTCCGCCCCAACCACCCCGTAGGCCAATACCAACAAGGCGTACAAGGCGAAGCGCGTGAAGGCGGGTTGAAACAAAAAGGTTTCGACGGAACTGGCCGTCAATTTTTGCGACACGCGGCGACGGTTGTAAACCCACACCAAGGCGTTGTATTGCACATCGTGGAATATTTCGAATAGCACCAACGCTACGAGCAAATTGTCCAGGCGTACCATGGCATACCACCAAAAACCGAAACTGGATGCCATCAGCAAATACTTCACCGGATTCGGAGCTTGACCCGCGCGGGTTTGGCGCCATGCATTGATCCCGAAAACCACCGTGACGCCCACCGCGCACAAATCCCAGGCGTGACGGAATAGATTGAAAATTTCCGGTGACACGGCGGGTCCACCCGCGTTGTAGAAATAGGTGATGATTGTCAACAGCCTCGAATCGGAATGCAAAAGCCCGCCGCCGAACCAAACCAAGCACATGGTCCAATCGAGCCATGCCGTGGCGGGTGAAATCGACCCGACCTTGGAATCGTAGATGCGGAGAAAACCATTGATCTGCATCGCACCATGCCACATGCCCCAAAGCGCCAAAATCAAGCTGAGGCTTTGCAAATCCAGGATCGTAAAAACCACGCAGATGGCGATTAGAAATAGCGGGGCGAGAAGAAAGCGTGTCCGAAACCTGCGGAACAACAAAGGATCAGTATAGGCGCGAATGAATCCCGGGAGATGATGGCCGATTCCTCCGACGACCAACAATGTGTTTCCGAAAGAGTCGATATCGACCCGGGTTTGCACGGCCCATATCAGGAAGAGAATCCATAAGGGAGACAATACGAAAAGGGCCAAATCACTCCATGGATTCAGGATCCAGAACCGGTTAGACGCGATCGAGCCGTTCATTTCGCCGGGCCTGCCGGAATCGGGGAAAGGTGAATGCTGCGGGCTGTCTCCATAGGTCGAATCTTTGCCTTTCCTTAGGGATTCCGCTAAATATATGCGGGAAAGGGTCCGGTGATGCCCTCTTCTTGATTTTAAATCGGCGGAATCATCCAGCAGGCTTCGATTCATGCGAATTCTCGATTGCTAACCGGTGACGTAGTTTTCCGGTTGTTCCCGGGTTGCGAACGCGGTACCGGGGAATGCCTACGGTAGGCGAGGGTTTTCATCCTGGTACTCTTTCGACTCCCTTTATTCAATTACCAACCAGGAGCAGGAAGAGACGAGGACGCGCCATGAATGCCTTTCGACGCTTCTTGCGGAAAACCGAGGCCATGCTTTCAGTCAAATGGGATTGGAATCGTGACGGAATATTACACCCCGAATTTCACCAACCGCGGCGAAAAAGGCGCGGAGTTAGAGGGTAAGTATTTTCATATCTTGACCCGACCGGTTGGCGTTGATGGCTCGAGCGAAGGACACGCCGCTGCCACGATCCTTGCCCCCGGCAGGGCAGAAAGACCAGCGAACACGTTTTTGGCGTACCCGCTTGGCGAAGTGGCCAAGCGTGAAGGCGCATCGCGAGGCGTCCCGATGACACAATCGGACTCACATGCACGGCAGCCTCAAGCTGAAGTGAATCTCTCCGACTACGAGATCGTCGAAAAGCTGGGTCGGACCGCAGGATCGAACCTGTACCGGGCCCGGCGCACGAAGGACGATGGGTTCGTGCTGCTCAAGCGCTTGGACGCGAAGTCAGATCCTATCCGTATCGACCGGTTGCGGATTGAGCATGAACTGCTCGCGTCCCTGCATGTACCTGGGATCCCGCGGCCTCTCGCCCTGATCAGCGACGGGCCACAGCCGGGGATGGTAATCGAAGACCTCCCCGGAGATCTGCTCGAGTCGGTCCTGGCCGAGCCGATGTCGATAACGCGGGCGCTCCGCTTCGGGCTGCAACTAGTTTCCTCGCTTAGCGGGCTTCACGATAAGCACATCATCCATCGCGACCTACGACCGGTGAACCTGCTGGCCTTTAGCGCCGATGATCGTATCAGCATCGTCGATATGAGCCGGGCCGCGCCGATCGGCTCCAGCGATGCGGCGGTCCACGACGACCTGGCTTACATATCTCCCGAGCAGACGGGTCGCACCGATCGGCCCGTTGATGCGCGCACCGATCTCTACTCCCTGGGCGTGGTTCTTTATCGGATGCTCAGCGGGCGATTGCCTTTTACGGCAGCCGATGCCCTCGAGTGGATGCACTGCCACCTGGCCCGCACGCCGATACCCATTGCCGGACTCGTGCCGGAGCTACCTAGGGCGATTGCGGAAATCGTGGGCAAGTTGCTCGCCAAGAGTCCGGAGGAACGTTACCAGAGCGCCCGGGGGGCGGCCGCCGACCTGGCGCGCTGCCTTTCGGAATGGGAGGCGGGAGGGCATGTCACGGACTTCGCGCTAGGCAGCCGGGATATCGCCGATCGTATTGCGATTCCCGACAGTCTATATGGCCGCGCTCCCCAAATCAAAGAACTGAACGCGGCCTGGGATCGAATTGCGGGGGGAGGGCCGGCCGAAATCGTCCTCGTCTCCGGCTACGCGGGCATCGGCAAGTCGTCTCTGGTGAACGGGCTGCGCAAGCGCGTCCTCGATGCCGGCGGATTCTACCTCACGGGAAAGTTCGATCAGCGCAAGCGCGATATTCCCTACGCCAGCTTCACGCAGGCTTTTCAGTCCCTGATGCAGCAGCTCCTGGGCGGAAGCGAAGCCATGCTAGGGCAATGGCGCCAGCGTCTGGGCGATGCCTTGGGCGCCAATGGCCAACTCATTACCGCCGTTATTCCCGACCTCGAACACATCATCGGCCGGCAGTCCCCAGTGCCCGAGGTCGGCGCCCTCGAGGCGAGAAACCGGTTCCAAGCGGTATTCCAGAAGTTCCTCGGGGTCTTCGCCAGTGAGGAACATCCTCTCGTCCTCTTTATCGATGATCTGCAATGGCTCGATCCGGCGAGCTTGACCCTGCTCGAGTACCTGGGGACCCAACTGGACATCCGCCATCTGATGTTCATCGGCGCGTATCGCGACAACGAAGTGACGTACGCGCATCCGCTGCATCTTACCTTGGGCGCGATCCGGAAAGCCGGGACGAGGATCTCTCCCCTCGCCGTCGGCCCCATGTCCCGCGGGGAGGTTGAAGCCTTGATCGGCGGTACGCTCCGCGCCAGCGGCGAGGCGGCGTGTGCCCTGGCCGAAGTGGTTCACGAAAAGACCGCCGGTAACCCCTTCTTCGCGATCCAGTTCCTCCTCTCGCTTCACGAGGAAGGCCTGATCACGCTCGACCGCGCGAGAGGCGAGTTCCGATGGGATCTGGCGGCCATCCGCGCCCGAAGCGTTACGGACAATGTCGTCGACCTGCTGCTCTCTAAACTGCGGCGCTTGCCCTCGAGGACGCAAGTCGCGATGGCCGAGATGGCCTGCTTGGGCAACAGCGTCGAGACGGCCATTTTGTCCGCGGCCCATGGCGGATCGGAAGATGACATCCATGCGGCCCTCGCGGAAGCCGTGCAGGCCGGATTGGTGTTCCGATCGGAACGAGGCTACCGTTTCCTGCACGATCGCGTCCAGGAAGCCGGCTACGCGCTCCTGCCCCCGGACGAGCGCGCCGGCGCGCACTTGCGGATTTCCCGCCGCCTGACCGCGCGCCTGTCGGAAGCGGAGATCGGGGACCACGTGTTCGATCTCGTCGGTCAGTGGAACCGTGGCGTCGATCAGCTCACCGATGCCAGCGAGATCAACGCATTGATCCGCCTGAATGCGATGGCCGGGGCGAAGGCCAAGTCGTCGGCCGCATACCCTTCCGCACGCGAATACAACGCGCACGCGGTGGCGCTATTGCCCGGGGACGCCTGGTCGGCGCGCTACGAATCCGCCCTAGACCTGCATCTGGCGCTCGCCGAGAGCGAATGCCTCATCGGGGTCTACGGGAAATCCGCCGAACTGCTCGACCTCACTCTCGCCCATGCGCGCACGTCCGTGGACGGCGCCCGCGCCCACATGATCCGGATGCGCCTAGGGCAAGTCGCCGGCAATTACCAAGCAGCCGTTGGGGCTATGCTCGAGGGCCTGCGCGCGTTGGGTATGAGCCTCCCGGAATCCGAGGACGAGATAGTAAGCGCCACCCACGCCGAGCTGCATGCGGTCGAGCGCTTGCTCGATGCGCAACGCTCACCCGGCTTTGTCGCCCCGAAGGCGGAAGCCGATCCGCGCGTGCGCGCCATGCTCGATCTCCTCGACGAGGGCGATGCCGCGACCTTCGTCGCGCATCCTCGTTTGTGGCGCCTCGTCGTGATCCGGAGCGTTACGATTCGCCTGCAGTACGGCGAGACGATGCGTTCACCGGCTGCGTTCGTCTCCGCTGCGATGTCGATCGCATCGGTGACCGGCGACATGACCAGGGCTTTGCAGGTCTCCGAGATGGCGATCGGACCCGAATACCTGGCCTGCCGCAACTTGGATGTAGACACCGGAAAGCTGATCGCGAAGCACGCCGCCATGGTCAACGTTTGGTGCCGGCCTTTCGCGGCGAGCTTGCCCCTCCTCGAGATAGCGCTTTCCGCATGCGTTGAGGTCGGCGACTTCGTCTTCGTCGGTTACTTGACATTCAACGTCGTTTGGATGGTGTTCGAAAGCGGCGCGCCTCTCGACACGGTCGCCGCGGCCGCGCGGAGGTGGGACGCTCTCGCCCGGGAGACGCACAACGACGTCATGGGTGAGGTCGTTCGGGGCGAAGAGCGCTTCGTGGCGCGCTTGCGAGGGGTCTACGACATAGCTTCTTCATCGTTCGATTTCGACGAGGCGATTGCCAAGCAGACCGCCGCCCGTTTCAACGTCGGCGTCAACTTCCTCCTGGCGATGAGGCAGATGACCGCTTTTCTGGAAGGACGATACGACCGCGCCTGGCAGCATACGGAGGCGATGTCGGCCGTGTTGCCCGCCGTGCAGCTACTGGCCGTGGAAGCATCGTATCACACCTTCCGCGGCCTCACCGCGGCGGCGCTATACGCGAAGGCGGGGGCCGATAGGCGGCGGGAGCTATTGGAGGCCGTCGCGGACGAGGTCCAACGGCACGCGCATTGGCGGCAGCATGGCCCCGGAAACTTCGCCGCCCGCCACGCCCTCCTTTCGGCCGAGTTGGCGCGGATCGAGGGACGCTTGGTCGAGGCCGAGCAGTTGTACGAAGAGGCCGTCTCGGCGGCGCGCGAACAGAGGTTGATCCATTACGAGGGATTGGCTTCGGAACTTGCGTCGGAGTTCTATCGTCGACGCGGATTGGCCACGATCGCCGACGCCTACCTGCTCCATGCGCGGGCCGGTTACCGCAATTGGGGCGCAGCAGCCCTGGTGAAGCGGATCGACGCCAAACATCCCCACCTGGCGATGCCGCGCAGCGGATCGGCAGGCCCTACGGCGGTCGGTATCGAGGCGTTCGATCTGCTGGCGGTCGTCAAGGCGTCGCAAGCGATTTCGCAGGAGATCGTCCTCGACGATCTCACCACGACCCTGATGCGGGTCGTTTTGGAAAGCGCGGGAGCCCAGTCAGCAGCCCTGCTTCTGCCGCAGGGCGCGGAGTTGACGGTGGCGGCGTTCGCAAGCGTCGCAGGCCCTGCCATCTCGGTGCGCCGGCCGGGCGGCGACTTCGCCATCGCCGCCGAGCTACCGCTTTCGGTGGTCAACTACGTGCGCCGCAGCAAGGAACAGGTGCTGCTTATGGACGCCACACGGGCCAATGCGTTCTCGGCCGACGAGTACTTCATCCGGCGAATCCCCAAATCGCTTCTCTGCCTGCCGATCATCCTCCAGGCCGAACTCGTAGGCTTGCTTTATCTGGAAAACCGGGTCCTTGCGAATGCGTTTCCGCCCGATCGGGTCGAGATGTTGGCTTTACTCGCCGGTCAGGCGGCGATCTCCTTGGAGCATGCGCGGCTCTATGCCGACTTGCAGCACGAGAACCTGGAGCGGAAACAAGCGGAGGCTGCGCTCCGGGAAAATCAGGAGTTGTTGAAGGGTATTGTGGACAACTCGATGGCCCTGATCTACGTCAAAGATCTCGAAGGCCGGTTCCTGCTCGTGAATCGGCGCCTGTCCGAGGTGCTGGGACGCGATCGCGGGAATCTCCTGGGCAAGACCGACTTCGACCTTTTCCCGAGGACGCAGGCCGCCGCCTATCGCGATGTCGATCAACGGGTCTTGACCGAAGGGCTCCCCGTCGAGGCGGAGGAGTTCGCGATGGGCGCCGATGGCCTGCACACCTACCTGTCGGTCAAAGCGCCGCTCTTCGATCCGAACGGCAAGCCCTACGGGATGTGCGGCATTTCCACCGACATTACCGAACGCAAACGTACGGAAGAAGCGCTCCGCCAGAAGGAGGAGGAACTGCGACAGGCGCAGAAGATGGAGGCCATCGGCAACCTCGCAGGCGGCGTCGCCCACGACTTCAACAATCTTTTGACGGTCATCCTGGGATCCTGCGATATGCTCGCCATGAAAATGAATCCCGGCCATCCCTGGAAGGCCGACTTGTATGCTATCGAAGAGGCAGGCGAGCGGGCGGCGACGCTCACCCGGCAATTGCTCGCTTTCAGCCGGAAACAGATCCTGCTGCCCAAGGTCGTCGATCTGAATGAAGTGCTCTCCAAGACCGCGCGCATACTACGTCGACTGATCGGCGAAGACATCGAATTCATCGTCAGGGCGGGCGCGCCGCTCGGCCAGGTGCTCGTAGATCCGGGCCAGGCCGAGCAAATCATTATGAATCTCGCCGTGAACTCGCGCGATGCGATGCCTACGGGAGGGAGGCTGACGATTGAGACGTCCAACGTCCTGCTCGCAGGGAATCAAGCCGGCGTGGCGGTCGGTCCCCACGTCATGCTTTGCGTGACCGATACCGGCATCGGCATGGATGCGGCGACGCAATCCCGGATTTTCGAGCCTTTCTTTACCACCAAGGAGGCCGGCAGGGGCACTGGTCTCGGCCTCTCGACGGTATTCGGCATCGTGCGGCAAAGCGGTGGGATAATCGAAGTGGAAAGCGAACTCGGAAAAGGCACGACCTTCAAGATCTACTTCCCGCATACGAACGAGTCCTTCAGCGAAACCGCGAAGGCTCCGTCGTCGGAAGGGGCATCCTTGAACGGGAGCGAGACGATCCTGCTTGTCGAGGACGATGCCCTCGTGCGAGCGTTGACGTGTACCCTGCTGGGGGAGGCCGGGTATCACGTGTTCGAAGCGGAAAACTCCGAAGACGCGCTTGCCCTGGCCGAACGGTACGCGGCGGCCATCCAAATGCTCCTTACCGATGTGGTGATGCCTCGCATTGGCGGACGCCAACTTGCCGACCAGTTGTGCGCGCGGCGCCCCGGGACGAAGGTGCTTTTCATGTCCGGCTACACCGATGACTCGATCATCCGCCACGGAGTCGTCGATTCGGGCATCCATCTTTTGCAGAAGCCCTTCACTCGCATGTCCCTGCTGCGCCGCGTCCGCGAGATATTGGATGCTTGAAGCAAAGCCCATCCCGGGCGGGCGAGACGCGAGCATTCCCGCAAAGTCACTTTATTCCAAAGAACCGATCGGTTCTTTCAACTGCGGTATTCCGAAATAGATTCGCATTCGGAGAATTCGGGGATCCGGTACGGATTCATGGCTTGTTGAAAAGGCGCAGAGCTGGATAGGAAGCTATAGCCGGCGGGAAGGGAGGGAATCAGAAGCGGAAAGAATAGCCGAGGCCGCAGGCGCCGGTAATCGGGTCTGCAAGCAACCGCAGACCTGCCGCGGGGCTTTCGACGCGAGCAGCAGCGGAGGCCTGGGCTTTGGCGGGTGGCCCCCATTGTAACGCCGTCCACGCGATATAGGCCAGTGTCATCACCTCGATGGTGGCCATGACGTAGTAATGGGGTTCTCCGTTTCCACCTCCTACCAAGAGAAGGGCGGTTACTCCCGCCGCTCCCACGTTGGCCCAACGATTGGCGTCGCGGTCCAGGTATCGGGAAAAGAAGATCATGCTGATAGGAATCTCATAAATCACGGTGCCCGCCAGCATGTACCATTTGACTTTCTCCTTCCCCCCAGCGAAACTCTCCAACTGCTCCCTCCATCCCGGGATAAAGGAGGAGAGTACATCCGTGGCCACGATGTTCAGGGATTGCACCGTCCACAGGGTTGAAAGCTTGGTTCGTATGTATTGATCGTCTTCGGACGAGGACGTCCCCGCTGCCGCCGGAAGGGCGGATGGATCGGCAGTGGCGGCCGCAGACCCAAAGCAGGAAAACCAGCAGGCAAGGATAAACCCACATAAAATTCTCATGTCGTCTCCTTTTTCATGAGCGGCAATCTAAAATATTCGTTTGTCTGGTTCGTAAAGGGTAGGATCCATTTAAACCATGAATGCTATCTTGCAGGCAGGCTTCGGACCTCCGGACCTGGCGCTCCGCCACAGGAATGCATCGTACCGGAAGTCTCATAGTCGAACCGGAGGCAAGATGGGCCGAATCGTGAAGGGAATTCCATGAAAGCCTCCGTCTGCGACGCGTATGGCCCCCCAGAAGTGGTTCGCATCGCCCAGGTGGAGAATCCGTCGCCCAAGGATCATGAAATTCTCGTCCGCATCCACGCCACTACGGTAACCTCCGCGGACGCGCGGGTGCGCGCCATGAGAACGCCCAAAGGCTTCAAGCTCATCTCACGCCTAGTCTTTGGAGTGCGTCGCCCCCGCAAGCGGATCCTCGGCAGCGAGTTCGCGGGCGTGGTCGAGGCAACCGGCAATGCCGTGACCAAATTCAAGGACGGGGACGCGGTGTTCGGCACCAGCGGCATGGCCATGGGGTGCCACGCAGAATATGTATGTCTTCCCGAGACTGCTGCCCTAGCGCTTAAGCCGGTCGGCCTTTCCTTCGAAGAGGCGGCATGCCTCGCCTTCGGGGGGACAACCGCTCTCTCCTACCTGCGCAGGGCAACGGTTGGTCCCGGCGATAAGGTTCTGGTGAACGGCGCCTCCGGGGCGGTGGGCACAGCGCTGGTGCAATTGGCCAGGCACCAGGGAGCCGATGTCACGGCCGTGTGTAGCGCCGCCAACGCGGCGCTCGTCTCCTCCCTGGGCGCCGGACGCGTCATCGACTATTCCGTCACCGACTTTTCCGCCGAAGGCAAGCTCTACGACCTTATCGCCGACATTGCGGGCACGGCCCCGTTCACCCGTTGCCGGTCCTCGCTCAAGCCCGGAGGCCGCCTTTTGCTGGTGCAAGCCAGCCTGCCGGAAATGTTGACCATCCCCTGGGTCTCACTCACCTCCGGCCGCAAGATCATCGCTGGTATGGCCGACGAGCGGGTCGAAGACGTGAGGTTCCTGGGCGAACTCGCCGCCTCCGGTAAATACAAGGCTGTGATCCGGAGACGGCTTCCCCTGGAAAATATCGTCGAAGCCCATCGCCACGTGGATCAAGGCCATAAGGTAGGCAACCTGGTGGTTTCCTTGATGCCGAGCTGACGCCGTTTCCTCGCGATGGGAGGGCGGCGCCCCAGTTCTTCATGGCTCGGGTGGGGGCAACTAACAATGCCCTAAACCCAATTCCACGCATTTATGACCGTCAAGATATTCCACACAAGTCCGACGACAATCAGGAACTTGTCAAAAATCGACGGATAACCCGGTAATCCGATAGCGTTAAAGATAAAGAAAACAACGGCAACGACGATATTTGCCCATCGATTGATAGCAAGGGGGAGCCTTAACGATAGATAGACCATGACGATGGGAATAAGCATAAACGCGGCTATCCCCAATGCCATCACTTGCGTAATTTGCATTCCTTGGATTTTGCCGGGCATTGCATCACCAACAAAGATGCGCATCACATCACCTAATAAATAGGTTAAGAAGAGGCAAACCCATAATCCTGATAGTTGTATTCTCATGTCTAGCATGGATAATTCCTCCTTCGCCCCACTAAAGTAGACAATCCTTTTTAGTTCGCTCAGCGAAGACCGCCGCTGGCTCTCAGACGCTCGCCGGTGAGCCAACCCGATTCGTCGGAGGCGAGGAAAACCGCGACGCGTGCGATGTCTTGGGGCTTACCTAGGCGGCCGAGCGGCGTCTGCCCGACCATCTGCTTGAAGAAGCCCGCGCTTATGAAGTCCGCGGTGCCCTCGGTCTCGACGCCGCCGGGGGCGATGGTGTTTACGCGGATTTTACGGGTCGCGAGCTCCTTGGAGAGCACGCGCGTGACCGTGTCGAGCGCGCCCTTGGTGGCCGAGTAGAGGATCGAAGCCGGCGGCGCCGATTCGCTCGCCACCGAGCTGATGTTGATCACGTTTCCGCCCTCGGCTCCGAAATACTTGAGCGCTTCTTGAGTCGCTAGGATCGGCCCGAGCACGTTGGTGTGAAACAGCCGCGTAAACTCGGCCACCGTCACCTGTTCTAGCAGCGAATACGCGTACAGGCCGGCATTGTTGACCAAGACGTCGAGGCGGTCGAAGGTGCGCTTCGTCTCGGCGAACAGCCGCTTCACGTCCTCGGCCTTGGTCATGTCGGCCTGCACCGCCACGGCGCTGCCGCCCTTGGCCTTGATCTCCGAAACCACGCGTTCCGCATCTTCACGGCTGCTCGCGTAGTTGACGACGACCTTAGCGCCTTCGGCGGCCGCGTGCTTGGCGATGCCCGCGCCGATGCCCTTGGATGCGCCTGTAACCACTACGACTTTGTTGAGTAGTTTGCCCATGATTTGACCTCGCTCAAAGACTGTTTGACAATTCGATAACTAACTAGCGACCGGAGTGACGTCATTCGCCCGACCTGCCGGGGCACGTCACCCAGGAGTTACGGAAACCGGGAACCCTTCGGATGGCCCATCGGCTCGCGTAGCCTTTCCAGGTAGTCCGACTCAAGCCCGAAGGGATTCATGATCCGCACCGCCACCGAGGCCGAATCCGGCGGCAGTATGTCCCCGAGATAGGTCGCCAAGGCGCCGCTGGGGCTGGCGTCGACGAATACGTAGTCCCCCATTTCCAGGAGCCCCAGGATCGCGCGATCGAATTCGACGGGGTAGCGGATGATCTTCCAGAAATAATCCTCGTCGGGCTCCCGCAGCACCCAACCCCGGCAAGCGGTGACGATGGGGATGCTCGAACGGCGCAACGGAATGCCCGCGCACATCGCCTTGAATTCCGAAGCGATGAGGTCGAGCAGCCGGGTATGGAATCCATATGTTACCGGCAGCTTTTGCCAGAGGGTATTGCTCGCCTCGAGGCTTTCCTTCAGTCGATCCACCGAATCGGGCAGGCCGGTGGCCACGTAACAATTCGCGAAATTCTGCGCGGTGATCCAACAGTCGGCGGGCATGGACGGGTAGGCTTCGCGGGAACCGGGCGCCGCGAATACCGAGATCATTTTCGCCGCCGGCGCCTTATCCTCGATCAAGCGGGCCATGCCGATGACGAGACGGAAGGCGTCGTCCAGACCCACCAATCCGGCTACCACCGAAGCGGTGATTTCCCCCAAGCCGTACCCCAACGCCATATCCGGGCGTACTCCCGCCTCGCGCAGCACTTGGGCCAGGCTGAATTGGATGGCCAGCAAGGCGGGATTGCTGTGCAAAAGCCGTTCGAAAGGCGCGTCTTTTCCTTCGCCTTCGTAGAGGAGTTTCACCAGGGAGGCGCCCAAGAAAGGCTTGGCGATTTCATCGCAGCGATTGAGGACGCGCTTGAATCCCGGATGCCGCCGGTAGAAATCGAGGCCCATGGTGTAATACTGCGTTCCCTGTCCCGAGAACATGAATACCGTGCGGGAGCGCGGGGATCCGTTCATCAACCTTTTCGCCTGGTCGGGATACGCGGACTGCGGGTCGTTCATGTTTCCAACTCCACGATCAATTCTTCGGGGGAGAGCAAGCGTAAGGGGAACGAGGGCTTCCCTGACTCCTTCGCAGACTCGCCGGTCAGTCCCGGCTCAGGACCACGGATGAATTGATGCCCCCGAAACCGAAGGAATTGCTCATGGCGGTTTCGACGCGGGCCTCCACCGCGTTGGGCCCGGTGAAGCGCAATCCGCTATCGATGGGGGCTTCCAGGTTCCGGTTGGCGTGGATAAATCCTTCCCGCATTTGCAGGACGGTGGCGATGATTTCCACTAGGCCGGCGGATTGCAGGCAATGTCCCGTCAGCCCCTTGGTCGCATTGATCCAGATCTGCGGAGCGAGCTCGCCGAAAACCGCCCGGATGGCGGCCAACTCCGTATTGTCGCCCAAAGGCGAGGAGCTCCCGTGAGCATTGATGTAATCGATCTTGGACAACGGCAGGCCGCTATCGTAAATGGCCATTAGCATCGCTGCCGTTTCCCCATCCACGCTTGGATTGGAAGAGCTGTTGCCGTCCAGGTAAATGGCTCCGGACTTGACGGTGGCGAATATGGGCGCGTCGCGCCGGGCGATGCTGGCTCGGGATTCCAGCACCACGCAGGCGCCTGCCTGGCCATAGATGAAACCTTCGTGCTGGGAGTCGAAGGGCCGGCATGCCTTGTCGGGTTGGCCGGAAAATTTTCTGTTGCCCATTGCCCCCATGGCAAAAAAACCCTGCACATCCATGGGGGAGGGATCGGCGACGATGCCCGCGACCAGGCAGGCATCGAGGAGGCCGGTATTGACTGCCTGCCAAGCCTTGATCAACGCCAGATTTCCCGTGGCGCCGGCGCCTTCCACCACCAGGCCTTCTCCGTGGATATCGAACAATTCGCTCAATACGCCGATATGGTTGGAATCGAAGAACTCCAGCCCATAGTGGGGGCTCAAGTATTCGGGATTTTCGAGGAACCGGGGGAACAGGCCGCATTGGTGATTCTGGCTCGTATTCTGTCCCGCCACGATGATTCCGATGCGCTCGGAAGGCGGACGCCTTTCGAACAATCCGGCCATATACCAGGCCTCCAGCGCGGAGAGTATCGCCACCTGAACGGAGAACGGGGCGCGTTGGCCTATGCGCTTGGCCTTTCGGAATGTGGTTTCCGAAATCCCGTCCATTCGCTTCAGGCTTTCCAGAAAGGAGAAGCCTTTGAGCTTCGCGGCTACTTCCACGGCCAAATCGGACTGGTCGCTCCCGACCCGATCGAAGCCCGCGCGGCCCGTGCGCAACGAGTCGCAAAAAGCGGGCACGCTGTCCCCGATGGAGGAAAGAATGCCCATGCCCGTGATGCTGGTCCCGGTGGCGCGGACGATCATGGCTTGGCCGCTGCGAACGTTTTAAAAGTCGATTTCTTGCTCATGGTATTCCTTAGTACGGGGGGAATCGAAAAGGCGCCGGATGGACTCGAACCACCGACCGAGGTTTTGCGAACCTCTCCCTTACCGCTCGGGTACGGCGCCACGGAATCTTCTGTGTCGGACCTCTGCCGCCAGGACGCGGCCCTGGGGAGGAAGCCATAAATACACCAAATAAAATAGTCAAACTAGAAATCCGCCTCCGACGCGGCCGCGACCCGCGGAGCCGGGCCCGACCTCTCCAGCCGGTGCAGGGAATCGGCTAGTTCTGAGGGGGCGATAATCCGTAGGTCGGGCGCAGGAGCATCCGCAACGGTGCATAACGCGGCGGAGTACTCCGGGTGGAGCTCCATCAGGCGGAGATGGCGCATGGGAAGATCCGCATCCGCCCGTTGCAGGCGCACGGCCCCGTCGCTTCCATCCGGGAGGCAGGCGAAGGATTCCAGCGGGCAGGCCAGGCCCCGGCCGAAGGCCTTGATATAGCTCTCCTTCAAGGACCAAACATCGAAGAACCTTTTCCGGGCCGCATCCGCGCCGGGAGCCTGGGAAAGCCAGGTTCGCTCCGCCGGCGAGAAGAACCGATCCGCCAGGCCCGCATGCACGTCATGATGGGCCTCGATATCGACGCCGATCTCCTCGGCGGCAAAGCCGCAAATCACCCAATCCCCCGAATGGGACAAATTGAAATGCGGACCGTCGCCGGGAAGGGCGGGTTTGCCGTAGGCACCGGTTTGCAGGGAAGCGCCGTCCATGTCCCGGCCGGTCAGGGCGGCGAAGCCGTGGCGGAGCAAGGCCTCGGCGATAAGGCACCGGCAGGCATCCTCTCGTTGGAAGAAGCGCCGGGCGCGGGCCTTCCGGGGGGCCGAGGCGATGCCGAGGAAAAATCCGTACGCGGCGGCATCGAGCCGGGCCGCTCCCGGGACGGCGAAGAGGCGGATCATGCGGCGAGCGCGGAAAGGATGGCCGGGGTCACGTCGACGATGGACTCCGCGGCGGCGAAGCGGCGGGCCTCCGGGCCGCGCGCGAGCAGCGGCACGGGATTGCGGGTATGTGAGACGGTGGAAAGGTCCTCCATGTTTCCATGGTCGCTGGTCAGCACCAAGGTGGCCTCACCGGCCAGGTCCTCGGCCAAGGACGCCAGAAAACGGGTAGCCAACTCGCCGAACTCCGCGGCCTGTCCGGCATGCCGGGCATGGCCGATCAGATCGGGAAGGAAGGATTCGAACACCACCAGATCGTATCGGCGCGATAGGGCTCCCACCACGGCGCCGGCGGCCTCCGGGGAAATCTCTTCCAGGTCCATGCCCGCCTGGCGCGCGGATTTCCCGGTGATGTCCCAGAACACGGCCTCGGAGTAGGCGCCATCCTCGAGGCCGCGCAGGGGCAGGCGCGCAGCGCGGCAGGCCACGGTGGTGACCGAGTCCTGGACCAGGCCGGCGCGCACCATTTCGGGGTATTGGGGGCGATAGGCATTCGCGAAGGTGGCGGTCTTGCCCGCCCGGAGCGCTTCCAGGAATAGGTTGCTCCGGCCCAGTTCGGCGCGCAGTACCGGGCAAGGATAGGCCGGCAAGTGGTAACCCAGGAGCATCGCCGCGTTGATACCCGTGAACAAGGCGACCTGGCCGGTGGCGCTTTGGGGAAGCCCGGGTAGGCCCAAGCAGCCGTCGATGCCCTTTGCCAACAGGTCCGGGGCGGAAACGGAAAGGCCTGCGGCCAAGGGCGCGCCGATTACCGGCTCCAGCATGCGATGGGCATAGATGGGGTTCCCGGGATGCGCCGGCCCCAGCCCGAAGCCATCCAGGAAAACGAATACCACCCTAGCCATGCCGGCCATCCCGTGCCCCTCGCTCCAGGACCAAAGAGGTGTTGATCCCGCCAAACCCGAAGGAATTGCTCAAGGCCAACCGGATGTCCGCGGAAAAGGCCCGCGGCCCGCAGAACCTGAGGCTCTTGTGCACCGGATCCTCTAGGTTACGGTTCGGATGGAGGAAGCCTCCTTGCATCTGCACGACGACGGCCACGGCCTCCACCACGCCCGCCGAATAAAGGCAATGCCCGGCCAGGCCCTTGGTGGCGTTGACCCAGACCTCGGAGGCCCTTTCTCCCAGCACGCGGCCGATGGCGTCGGCTTCGGTGTCATCGCCTAACGGAGAGGAGCTGCCATGGGCGTTCACGTACTGAACCTCCGAGGGTGCGACCCCGGCGCGTTCCAGCGCCACGAGCATAGCGCGCATCTCCCCGTCCAGGTTGGGATCGGAGGAGGCGTTGCCGTCCAGGACGATGGAGCCGCCGCGCAGGGTGGCCAGGTGATGCGCGCTCCGGCGGGAGGCCGAGGCCTGCGACTCCAGGACCATGCAGGCGCCGGCCTGCCCGTAGATGAAGCCTTCATGCCGGGAATCGAAGGGGCGGCAGGCCAGATCCGGTCGATCCGCGAAAGCCTTCCCCGCCGTGGCGCCCATGGCGCCCATGGTCTGGAACCCCTGGATGTCCATGGGGGAAAGATCCGCCACCACGCCGGCTACCAGGCATAGATCAGCGGTGCCGGCCTGGATCATTTGCATTCCCTTGATCAGCCCCACGTTCCCGGTTGCCGAAGCGCCGCCGGTGACGAACCCTTCGCCCCGTATGCCCAAGAGTTCGCTCAGGATGCCGACCTGGTTGGTCTCCAGGAATTCCAGACCGTAGCGGGGCGACAGGTATTCGGGATTGGCCCTGAACTTGGAGATCAGACCGTACTGGTAATTCTGGGTCGTATTCTGCCCGGCTACAACCAGGGCGATGCGTTCCGGCTCAGGGCGCGTGCCGAACAGGGCAGCCGCCTGCCATGCTTCCAGGGCCGCGAGGATGGATACTTGCACCGGGAAGGGCGCCCGCTGCCCCAGCCGCAGCGCGACGCGCTGGCAGGCCTCGGGCAGCTCCACGCGGCGCGACAGCTCCTCTTTGAATGCCAGGGGACCGATCTCGGCGGCGACGGGCAGGACGGCATCGGGCCGAGCGGACCCCCGCGCGAAGCCGGCTTTGCCGGCGCGCAGCGACGCGGCGAAGGCGGGCACGTCGGTTCCTATCGACGAGACCACTCCCATACCGGTGATTCTGACTGCATTCACGGGGGTACCTTTGCGGAGAAGCGGATGCTCAATTTCTTAGGTTGGCGTCGAGCACGTCCACCAGGTCTTGGATATTGGCCACCTTGGCGAAGCTCATCAGGGGAATTTTCACGCCCAGCTCTTCCATGCTGATGGTGACCACCTCCATGCGGTCGATGGAGTTCGCACCCAGGTCCCGCAACTGGCCTCCGATGTCGATCCGCTGCGGATCGACATCCGGCAGGATTTGCAGGATGGATTTCTTCACTACCGAGAACACGTCGTCTTTCGTCATGGGCTTGTCTCCTTGTGTCGGCTTTTTCCGCCCGATTTCTTAGTGCCCTCAAGAGAAGGCGAAGAAGCGGGACCTATCCTGGACCTTGCGCATGCGGAAGGCCACGAATTTCTCTACGTCGTCGAATTGCAGGTAGATGTTTTCCTTCAGCACCTGCGCGAATTCCCGGCCCACCGGCTTGCCGTAACTGTGGCCCGGGAAGATGCGCATAGCGGGGCCAAGCCGGGCCTTGAGCCTTTCCAGGCTGCGGAACATGGCCCGCGCGGCCTCCAGGTCGGGGCATAGGCCGCAGCCCTCGGCGAACAGGGTGTCCCCGGTGAAAAGGTTGTCCCCGATCTGGAAGCAGGTGCTGCCGGCCGAATGCCCCGGCGTGGGGATGGGCTCGACCCGCATCGCCCCGACTTCCCATGGGACGGGATCGATGCCCACCAGCCTCGCATCGCTGAATCCGGAGGCCTGGATCTCCGCCTTGGACATCCAGATCGGGCAGGTATGCCGGGCCGCCAAGGGGCTGGCCAGGTGCGTGTGATCCGGATCGGAATGGGTGAGCAAGATGCCGCACAGACTGGCCTGCGACTCCGCCAGGGCGTTCTCGATGATATCTTCATGCCAGGCCGGATCCACGAGCACGGCCGAACGGGTAAGCGGGTCGATCACCAGGTAGTTGTAATTCACCAGCCATCCATAGGCCATACGCATGACCACCACACTCGGGCTTTGCGTCATTCCTTGGTTTCAGCGCGGCGCACGGTGTCAGCTTCCGCGGGGTTTTCCTTGGTGGCCACCGCGTTCAGCTGGGACATGGTTGCGTTGGCCAGAATGGGTAGGGAGAAATTCAGCATAGGCGGGAGCGATCCGCCGCCGGGATGGAAATGGTACAGGTAGGTCACCATGACTTGGCCGTCCGCCTCGGGCACGAGATGCCAGGATCCCTTGACCATGCCCATGCGCACGCAGCACTTTTCCGCGGGCACGTCCTTGACATCGTTGAATTCGATCACGGCCTCGCCGGTTTCCGGGTTCCGGGTCACGACGGAGCGCAAGACATAATCCCGATCGCTGATGGGCCAGGGATTGTTGATCATGAAATAGACGCTCTCGGAGCTGTCGCCCTTGCGTTCCACCAGCCTCGCCTTCTGGCAACTCGGGACCCATGCGGTGGCCTTGGCGGGGTCTAGGTACACCGCCAGCAGGCGGTCCACGGTGGTCCGCATCCGCATGGTGGCCTTGAGTTCATTCACCTTGCTGCCCTCCACCGGACGGGTGTACACCTTGATCCCGTGCTTGTCTTTCTTGAGCTGCCAACCCTCCTCTGCCCAGCCCGATGAGGCGAGGGTGAGCAGGCCGGCCAAGGCGATTCGTTTCAGGATGCCTATCATTCTCCGACTCCTTCTTCGCCGCTTAGGCGACGGGTTTGAGTTCACGCAGGTCGAAATACCCGTTGTAGCCGTCCATATATACCGCCGCGCGGTGGCCGAACAGGATCAGCGCCTCGGTGCGGGTACGCAATTCGCCGTCATATATATCTGAGTTCACCCGTGTTCCCACGGGATATTTCCGGTTCCAGACGTCCACAAGCTCCTTGGCGCCGCCTGCCGCCGACTCCGCGGGGGCGGAAGCCGGAGCTGAGGCGTTGGCCGGGGGGGAAGTCTTCCAGGACCGCTTGATATTCGCAACCAGCTTGGTGAGGACATCCCCTACGCCCAGTTCCTCGAACGCCACTACACCCTGCTCCAGCAGGAAGAGCACCGTATCGGTCCAACGCACCGGGCTTGCGATTTGCTCGATCAGGTTTGGGAGGATATGCCCGGACTCATAAGGCCTTGCCGTCACATTGGCGACAACCGGCATAGCCGGGGCCGCGAATTCAAAGCCTTGGGCGAAATGCCCGAACTCGGTCGCCGATTCGCGCATGAAGCGGGAATGGAAAGCGCCGCTGGTGTTGAGAGGGATGAACTTCGCATCCGCCTTTTCGAAATGCTCCTGGGAGTTGGCAACATCTTCCTTAAGCCCGGAAATGATGATCTGGTTGGGGGCGTTCAGGTTGGCGATGTCGATGTTCTCCAGGTTCCATTCGGCCAGGATTCCCCGGACGCGGGCCTCGGGGCAGTTGATGACGGCGGCCATGGCCCCGGGCTTGGCCTGGGCCATCAATTCCCCACGCTTGCGGACCAGGGCCAGGCCGGTTTCGAAGCTGAAGGCGCCGGCGGCCTGCAAGGCATTGTATTCACCGAGGCTATGCCCGGCCAAGTAGTCGGGCCGCTCCCCGCCTTGGATCTTTTTCAGGTAGGCTAGGGCATTCACCGTGTAGAGGGCCGGTTGGGTGTACTGGGTCTGGTTCAGCTTCTGCTCCGGGTCCTGGAGGCAAAGCTCCTTGATGGAGTAACCTAGCACCTCGTCGGCTTTCCGGGTAAGCTCCGGAAACTCATCGAACAACTCTTCGCCCATTCCCTTGCGCTGGGATCCTTGTCCGGGGAACATGTACGCTTTCATCTCAATTCCTTCCGATGGTTTTAACAGTGTTTTCCGCGAGTTCGCCCAGCGTCTCGTTCAACTTCTCGAGCGAGCTCAAATCCTTTCCGAATTGGTTCATCATATGCAGGGCCGCCGAGCGCGAGCCAGGCGGCAGCAGGTACTTGAGGAAAGTGGCCAGGGTGCCGCTGGGCCCGACGTCGACGAAGAGGAAGTCCCCGGTTTCCAGGAAGCTTTGGACGGTCCGATCGAATTCCACGGGATTGCGGATGATCTTCCAGAAAAAGTCGGTGTCCGGCTCCCGGAGCACCCAGCAGCGCCGGGAGGAGGAGACGATGGGGATGCCGGCATGGCGGAACGTAAACCCCGCGGCCAGGGCCCGGAACTCGGCGGCGATGGGATCGATGAGCCGGGTATGGAACCCATGCTTCACCGGAAGCTTTTGGAAGATGTGGTGCCCGCCGGCCAGCATCTGCGCCAGTTCGCCCATTGATCCGGGAAGTCCCGCCATCACGAAATGGTTGGCGAAATTCCTTCCCGTGATCCAGCAATCCGGGGGCAGCGGGGGGAATCCCTCCAGTATTTCCGGCGCGTCCAGGATGGCCATCATCTCGGCCGGGGGCGTTTTCTCTTCGACGAGGCGGGCCATGCCGATCACCAGGCGGAAGGCGTCCTCCAGGTCCATCATTCCCGACACGGCCGAGGCGGTGATTTCCCCCAGGCTATAACCCAGCAGGTAATCGGGACGCAAGCCGGATTCCATTAGCACCTGCGCCAGGCTGTATTGGATGGCCAGCAGGGACGGATTGGTGTGCAGCAGGCGCTCGAAGGGATCGCCCCTGCCCTGGCCCCGGTATAGGATATCCGTGATGGATCCCAGGAGCATTGGCCGGGCTATGGCCTCGCATCGGTCCATATGGCGACGGAAGCCCGGATGATTCCGGTAAAGCTCGTCGCCCATCTTGTAATACTGGGAGCCTTGCCCCGAGAACATGAATACGATGCGTCTTCCCATGGAAATCTAGGCCTCCGTCAATTCCCGAACAGGGTTTGGATGCGTTGCCGCACCTCGGGTTGGTGGAATGTTCTTTCGTGCATGGCCACCTCGGCGTCGATGGCCTCGGGAAGCCCTGCGCGGAGATGGGCCACGAGGCGATCCTTCAAGGTGATCAGGGAGAGCCGCGGCTTCTCGGCCAAGGATCGCGCCAGCTCCAGCGCATAGGCCATCACCTCTTCGCGGGGCAGCACCGGGAAAGGGAAGCCGCGCTTCCGCAGCTCTTCCCCGTGATAGTTCCTCGCGGTCAGCATCATCTCTTCCGCCAAGCCGATGCCCAGCTTCTGCGGGAGGATGAAGGTGGCCCCCATGCCCGGCGTGAATCCGTATTTCATGAAGTTGGTGGTATAGATGCTCTCCTGGCTAAGGACCACGAAGTCGGCGAACAGGCCCATTACGAAGCCGCCCCCGATGGCATGGCCCTGCATGGCCGAAATGACGGGGACGGGGCAATTCAGGGCCAGGCTGTATAAATCCGTGTCCGTGAACTTGGCCCGACCCTCGAACAGCTCCAGCAGGATTTCCTTGGTCCCGCCGCTGGCGAAATAGCTCCCATACCCGGTGAAGATCACCGCCTTGCAATGCGGGTCGCGACCCACTTCGGCGAATGCCGCTACCAGGCCACGGGTCAGCTCCAGAGAGAAAGTATTCTTGCTGGCTTTGTCCTGCATCCGGAGCTGGATGATGCCCGGCTCAAGCTGGGTGAGTTCGATCACGTCGTCGATGCTCAATCTCCTTCCCAAGGGAATTTGCCCGTCTGCACGTACCGGGCGATTTTTCCCAGGTTGTCTCGATCGGAGAACACTTCCAGGTTGGCGGCCAGCGCTTCGGCCCGGCAATCCTCCAGGGAGCCTTGCAGCCCGCCCAGGTAGCGCTTGTGCCGCGCGATGGCGGTGCGGTTGAGTCGCCGCAGTCGGAGCAGATGGCGGCGCAGCAGGTTCTCGCTGCTCTCCTCGCAAGCATCCGCCAGGCCCCATTCCACCGCCTGTTTGGCCGCCACGGGCTGGCTCATGAGCGTCATATAATTAGCCCGGGAGCGTCCCACCCGCCTGATCAGGAAGGGCATCACGCAGGCCGGCAGAAGCCCGAACAGGATCTCGGAAAGGCTGAATACCGCCTTATCGTCGCAGAGGACCAGGTCGCAAGCCGCGACGAAACCCATCCCGCCCGCATTGGCTTTGCCCCGCACATGGGCGATGGAGACGTAAGGATCCGTGGCCAGGCGCTGCCACAAATCGTACAGCGGACCCGGGTCGTCCGGGCTCGGGTCGCCGCTCTCCACATCCCTCTGGATGGCCCCGAAGTCGGCGCCGTAGCAGAACACCTCGGGCATGCCTTCCACCACGACGATTTTCGCCGACGCGCGGAAGCGGTCCAGGGCGGCGGTGAACTCCCCCACCATGGCCGCGTTAATGGTGTTGTTCGCCTCCGGGCGGTGGATTTGGATGAAGCCGATCTCGCCGTCAAGGCGGACGCGTAGGGTGGCCGTGGCGGTCAATTCCATTCGTACTCCCGGTGGAATTCCTTGATCTCGCGGAGGAACAGGGTTTGCCGGCCATGGGCCTGTCGGGCGCCCGGCAGGTAGCCGGAGTCCAGCACCACGTTGCGGGTGCCGAACCGCACCACCTTGCTGTTCACCAGCAAACCGTCGTATTCCTCCATGGAAAGGTGGTAGCGCCGATCCAGATGCGCATCCACCGCCAGCGCACGCAGCTTCTCCTGCCCTTCCTTGCGGACGACGCCGCTGAAGAACTCCGAGCAGCAGCCGGAACCGTACGAAAAGCACCCGATGCGGCGGGGCTGCGGGAAACTGCCGTTGGCGATGGTGCTGAACAGGGCCAGCGCCGCGGTGGCGCCCATGATGTTGCCTACGCGCTGGCAAAAGGTGAGCCCGGGCGTCACCCGGCGCTGGAAATCCTCTTCCAGCACATCGGGCGTGGCCCGGGCATGCTTCCGCATCAGGTTCCGATGCGCGCCCTTGACCATGCCGCCGAAGGGGGTGTGGAAGGACAGGTAGCCGAAGCTTTTCACGAAATCGGCGCCCTCCACGCGCTTCTGGTACTCGGCGAAGGCGTTCTCGCAGCAGTCCAAGTAGGAAAGCAGGGACAGGTCGGCGTCGCCGGCCTCGCTATCGGGTGAAGGGCGGCAGGTGTCCATCACTTCGTAGCCGTAATAGCCGTTGGCGCCGATGTCCGCCTGGAACACGTGGGGCGTGTCGCTGATCAGCATGGCCACGGCCCCGGCTCCGCTGCTGGGCTCGGCAAAGGACCAGTCGAGGTTGAGGGCCGAGCCCTTATCCTCGACCATGAAGCGGGAGAGGTCGGTGGCGATCACCAGCGCCTTGGCCCCCGGGGAGGTCTGGGAGAGGATGAAGTTGAAGGCCATCTGCAAGCCTGCCACGCCGGAATAGCAGGCGTTCTTGAGCTCGAACAGCCGGCAATTGCGGTTGAGGCCCAGCAGGCTGTGGAAATAGGTGCTCATGGACTTCCCGAAGTCGAAGGCCGATTCCGTCGAGGTGATGACCAGTTCGATGCGGGACCTCTCCTCCGGAGTCAAGGCGTCGATCAGGGGCTTGGCGGCGTTGACTCCGAAGGTGATGGGATCCTCATAGGGCAGGGCCACCGTCTTCTCTTTCATCATCAGGTTGCGGAACCGGCTCGTGTCCAGCTTCCGGTGCTCGGCGAGCTTCTCCACGTTCAGGCAAGCCGTGCCCGCGAAAACGTTCATGGCCTCAATTCCAACCGCAGTCATTCGCTCTCCTTTGTGTGCATCGACCATTGTTTCGATACGTGCTTTAATTGTGGTCCGATAGGCGCTTCGGTGGTCGTGCTGCCTTCTTCGGAGGCCTTCATACCACGGCTTCCGCATGCCGGCGGACAGGGGCCTTGGCCAAGGCGCGGACATAGAAGCCCTTTAGCTTGACCAGCGCGTCTCCCCCGTCGTTGAGCAGGGTGATGTCGAATTTCTTCAGGCCGCTTCCCTCCGCCTTGGCGGCGCCCGCCGGCTCGACCCAGGCATGGCAGGTCTGGGACAGCGGCCGGAGCAGTTCCACCTCGTCGATGGCGAAAGGCAAGTAGGGCGTGGACGGCTCGGCCCCGTCGACGAGGCCTATCACCGTTTGCAAGGCGCCATCCAGCAGGCTGGGATGCAGGATATAGGCCCCGAAGGCCGGCTTCAGGTGATCCGGCAGCTTGAGCCGGGCCAGGGCCCCAGCCGGGCCGGCATGGACTTCTTGCAGGGTCTGGAACGATGGCCCGTAGTCGAAGCCGATCTGGCGGAATCTCTGGTAGCATTGCTCTCCGGTCATGCGTTTCGGGCAAAGGTCCTTCAAGGCGGCCAAGGAAAGCGCCTGGGCGCGGGCCCGGCCGCCTGTCTGCATGGACATCCGCCCTTCGGAATGGACCTTCTCCCGTCCCCCTTCCACGGAGACGATGCGGTATTCGATGAAGCTTCCCACCGCCTTCAGGCAGGTGCGCAGCGAGCGGGCGCCGTCAGTGAAGCCGAGCGGATGGACCCAGACCACGTCCTGCAGCTTGGCCACCCGCTGCTCGCCGGCGATGTTGCCCGCGACGCAGGCCAGCTCCAAGTAGCCGGAACCCGGGAACAGGCTTTCCCGATTCACTTTGTGATCTCGGGCATAGAATTCTTCAGGTGATAGCTGCGAGGCGAAACCGATTTCCCGCAAGGAGGAGGCGTTGGAATGCAGCAGCGGGTGCAAGACTCCGGCCGCGGCCGCGGGAAGGGGCTCCGCTGCTTGCGGGATCCAATGCCTTTCCCGGGCGAACGGATAGGCGGGTAAGGCGAGGCGGGCTGGCCGATCGGCGGCGTGCAGGGATTCCCAATCGATCTCCGCGCCAGCCAGCCAGGCATCGGCCACGGCCTCCAGGTTGCCCGCGGCCCAGGCAGCCTTTACCTGGGCGGCCTGCGCCGATGGCGAGGCGCCGTTGCGGCCGCCGCGGGTCCCGTTCCTACGGAGGGCGGGCACGGGCTTCCCGCCCAACCAATGCTCAAGCTGGAGGGCAAGCTCGGCTACGCCGGCGGCCACCAGGGCGGCCCGTTCCGCCATGGCCTCCCGGCCGGCCTGCAAGGTATAGGCCAGTGCGTCGGGATCGGTTTCCGGATGGGCGCGGAGGAAGGCGGACAATCGCCCGCCAAGTTTGCGCAGGCGATCCTCGTCGCGGGCCGAGAGGAGGAACAGGCGAGGCCGCGGAACGGCGGGCCGGGGTTGTGGAATGGTTGCGGCGAACTCTTCCAGGATAACGCAGGCGTTCACGCCGCCGGCGCCGAAGGCGTTTACCATGGCGCGGCGGGGCTGCCCGGGCGCGGCTTCCCAGGGGCTAAGGCCACGCTGGAGGAAGAAGGGCGATTCGCCCAAGGCGAGATCGGGATTGGGCGGATCGGAATGCAAGGTAGGCGCCAGCTGGCGATGCCGGAGCTGCAACAGGGCCTTGGCCACCCCGGCGATGCCGGCCGCGGATTCCGCATGGCCGATATTGGCCTTGACCGAGCCCAGGGAGCAGAATTGCTTCTTCGCCGTCTGCTTCCGGAAAGCCTGGCTCAGGGCGGCGACTTCCAGGCTGTCGCCCATGCGCGTGGCCGTGCCATGGCCTTCCACGCAACCGATGGACTCGGGACTGACCCGGGCCTTGCGAAGGGCCTGATCGATCAGGGCCGCCTGGGACTTGGGGTTGGGCGCGGAATAGCCGTTGGATCGCCCGCTATGATCGTAGGCGCTGCCCGCGATGACGGCCAGCACCCTATCGCCGTCCGCGACGGCCCGGTCCAGGCGCTTCAGCACCAAAGTGCCCACGCCTTCGCCGGGGACGAAACCTTCCTCTCCCGCTCCGAAGCTGCGGCATTTCCCGTCCGGGGACAGGGAGCGTTTCTGGCAGAAGGACAGGTACTTGGAGGGATGCAGGTACAGGTTGACGCCGCCCGCGATGGCCACCTGGCATTCGCGGCGCTTGAGGCTTTCGCAGGCCAGGTGCATGGCCACCAAGGAGGAGGAGCAGGCCGTATCGATGGGCAGGCTGGGCCCCTGGAAATCGAACAGGTAGGAGACCCGGTTGGCGATGGACCAGGGCAGCGAGCCCGGCGAAACCGCGTTCCCGCGGCTCCAGGCCTCCGCGCCGAGCAGATGGTAAGAATTGGTGGTGACGCCGACGAACACGCCGACATCGGCGCTTTTGCCCTTGGGATGGCGCCGCTTGAGACCCGCCCGGGTATAGCCGGCATCCTCCACGGCGGCCCATACCGATTCCAGGAAGATCCGCTCTTGCGGATCGATCATCCCGGCTTCCTCCGCGGGGATGTTGAAGAAGCGCGGATCGAACTTGTCCACGTCCGCGAGGAAGCCGCCCCACTTGCAATAGATCTTGCCCTCGGCGGCTTTCTCCGGATCCGAATCATACAGCTTCTTGCCATCCCAACGCTCGGAGGGAACGGGCCCGATCGAATCCTTGCCCAGCTTCAGGTTCTCCCAGAAGGTTTCCAGGTCCTGCGATCCCGGATAATGCCCGTGCATGCCGATAATGGCGATTCGATCGTCTTCTTCTTCCGAGGGCTGCGTTGGGGCCGAAAGGAGAGCCACCTCGTTGGCCGCAGCTTCCGGGACATCGGAGGCAACCGGGGTTACGGGAGAGGCGGGAGCGGAAACTTTCCCGTGCCGGCGGGCCAAGGCAGCCGGGAATTCCCGGGACAGATGCTCCGCAAGCTCCTCCACGGTTTCATATTCGTAGAAAAGCGTCTTGGGGATTTCTCCGAGATCACGTTCCAAGGCGATATTGAGGCGGGCGATGACGATGGAATCGATGCCGAACGACTCGAAGCGTTCCCGGGCATCGATCCGATCGGGATCGAGCTTGATCTCCGCGCCGATCAAGGCCTTCAGGTAGGCGCCCGCGGCCTCCTCCGCGCCCGCGTTTGCCGGATGCTCCGGGGCTGCCGCCGGCTCTTGCGTGACCGGGAACTGGTTCATGTCCAGGCCCGCATAGGCGGCTATGCGCGAGCCGATGCCATACAAGGCAATGCCATGGGCCGCTTCCGCGCGCAGGAAGTCCTCCCAATAGCGGACGCCTTCTTCGGTGGGCAAGGGGCAAAGCCCTATCCGCTCCCGGGCCTGTTCGATGTTCGCGGGAGAAAGGGTCATGCCTCCCGCTTCCCAATACGGCCAACTGATGGAAAGGGACTTGCCTGATCTGCGGCCCTGCCGCTTCTCCTGCTCCCGGCATTCTGCGAAGGCATCCAGGAAATGGTTTCCGTAGGCATAGTCGCATTGTCCCGGATTACCCAACACGCCGGCCAGGGAGGAGAACAGGACGAATAGGTCCAGGTCCTCGCCGCGCGTGGCCCTGTCCAGGTTGAGGGCGCCGAAAACCTTCGGCCCGATCACCCCTTCCATTTCCTCCCGGGTTTTCTTGAATAGGAAATTGTCCCGGTTCACGCCGGCGCTATGGATTACACCATCGATGCGGCCGAAGGCGCCTTTGGCGGCCTCCACCACCGCGCGCATGTCCTCTAAGCGGCTGACATCGGCCCGGAGATAAATCACGTCGGGGCTCAGGGTCCGCAAATGCGCAAGCTTCTTCTCCTGCTCCGCGCCGGTAGCGGAGCGTCCGAACAGCACCAGCTTGGCCTGGAACCGTTCCGCCAGAAAGGCGCTGAACACCAATCCCAAGCCACCCAGGCCGCCCGAAACCAGGTACACGCCTTTTTGCTTGAAGCCTGCTCCCGTCCGGGCCGCTTCCAGGAGCAAGGGAGCCAGCTCTCGTACGCTGCGTAAGGGCTCCGCCCCGGGCTCGTGGAACCGATATTGGATCTCTCTCGGGGTCCAGGACTTTTCCCCGAGCTCCGCCCGCAAGATGCGGATCATTTCCTCCGCGCGGGCTTGCGGGGATTCCGGTCCGCCTTGCAAGGACACCACCTTGCCCTGGTACTTGGGATTCTCCTGCGCGAGGGTCTTGAGGAAGCCGCCCAGGGCCGCATGCAAGGGCAGCGCGACCCCGGGACCTTCGGATTGGAGGGACAGGATGCGGACGGGAACCTGATGCCGATGCTTGAGCAGGCCCTTGCATAGGTGGAACAGGGCGTATATCCCCCGATCCAATTGCAGGCCCGCGCCCTCTGCTTCATCCATGCCCACGGATTGCATCGCGTGATGGACGATGACGCGCGGAAGCCTGTCCCCGGCCTTCAGCCAGGCAGCGAATCGGTGAAAATGCTTCTCATTGCCCGGGTCCAAGGCGATGATATCCGCGTTTATTTCCCGGTAGGCGGGTTCCCAGCGCACCTGGATCACCGGATGCCCGGGGGACTCGGATTCCGCCCAGGCCCGCAACCCCCGGTGCAAGGCTTCGTCTTCGCCGAGAAGCAGCACGGGGCCCGCCAAGGGGGTAACCTCGGAGGTACTGATGGCGGCTTCGCGCCAGCGCGGCCGGAAGGCGTAACGCCGCGGTGACTCCGGTTGCCCGGCCACCGGCGAGGGAACCTTGGCTTCGGAAGGTACGACGGGAATAACCGGCCTGGCCGGCGACGGCGTCCCAGCCGTAGCCGCGGCTTTCGCCACGACTAGCGCCGCCGCCGGCGCGGCCGCAGGAGGCATCGGAGGGGAAACCTCAATCCAATGGCGTTCGCGGGTGAAGGGATAGGTGGGCAGGGAAACGCGCTGCGGACGGATACGGCGGGCCAACAGGGCCCAATCCACGTCGCTGCCGGTGGCCCAAAGCTTGGCGAGCTTGGCCACTTCGCGGTTTTCCGCCAAGGCGCGGATGAAGGCCTCGCCTGCCTCGCCTTCCATCAAGGTCCCGGCCTCGGATCGCGCCTGCCGCGCATCGCCCAGGAATATCCCCTCGGCCTCCAAGGCCCCGGCCCCGGGCGCCGCCGCCAGCCAACGCTTCAGCTTGTCCGCGAGCTCTTCCCGGCTGGAGGCCAGGACGGCCAGCCGATCCTTGAGGAAGGTGCGGCCCACCTGGGAAGTGAAAGCCAGTCGCGCCAAGGAAATGCCGGGCGCCTGCTCTAGGAAACCCACCAGGCGCATGGCATAGCGGCGCAGGGCCTCGCTGCCTTTCGCGGAAAGCAGGCAGGCCTCGGGATGGCCTTCGGAAGCCTGCTCGCGCCCTTGCGCTTCCGGGCATTCCTCCAGGATAAGATGGGCATTTGATCCGCCGGCGCCGAAAGAGCTGATGCCGATGCGCCGAGGTTGTCCCGAGGGGGATTCCCAGGGCTCCAGGCGGGTTTGCACTCGGAAGCAGGTGGATGCGAAATCGATATTGGGATTGGCCGGCTCGGCATGCAGAGAGGGAACCAACATCCGATGCTTGAGTTGCAGCAGGGCCTTGGTCAGCGAGGCGATTCCGGCCGCCGATTCCAAATGGCCGATATTGGATTTGACCGATCCGATTGCGCAAATCCCCCGGCTACGGCGGTCATCGCCGCCTGCGAAGGCTTTCATAAGGCCGGCAATCTCGATCGGGTCGCCCAGGGAAGTGCCGGTGCCATGGGCCTCCAGATAACCCACGGTGGCCGGATCGATGCCCGATTGCCGCAGCGTCTCCCCGATCAGGTCGGCCTGGGCATTGGGATTGGGTACGGTGTAGCCGTTGGTTTTCCCGCCATGGTTGAGTGCCATGGCCTTGATCACCCCATACACCTGGTCGCCGTCCGCCAAGGCTTTGGACAAGGGCTTGAGCAGCACGGCGCCCACGCCTTCGCCGGGCACGTAGCCGTCCCCGCCTGCGCCGAAGCTGCGGCAGCGGCCGTCGCTGGCGGTGAAATTCCCCTGGCTCAGCAGCAGGTATTTCTGGGGATGCAGGGAGAGGTTGACGCCTCCGGCCAGGGCCGCGTCGATGCCGCCCTTGCGGATTTCCTCGCAGGCCAAGTAAATGGCCGTGAGCGAGGAAGAGCACATGGTATCCACCGCGAGGCTGGGGCCGCGGAAGTCGAAAAGGTAGGACACGCGGTTGGCGATGGAGGCGAAGGAAGAGCCGGGAACGTAAGCATCGCCCCGAGCCATCGCCTCGGAGCCGAACAGCTCGTATTGCCCGTACATGACCCCGACGTACACGCCCACCCTAGAGACGGCCAGGCGTTCCTTGCTGTAGCCGGCGTCCTCGACGGTTTCCCAGGCGGTTTCCAGGAACAGGCGCTCCTGGGGATCCATCAGCTCGGCCTCTTGCGGCGAGATGTTGAAGAAAAGCGGATCGAACTTGTCCACGTCGGAAAGGAAGCCGCCCCATTTGCTGCGGCTCTTGCCCGTGGCGCCTTTGCTTTGATCGAAGTAGCGGCCGCCATCCCAGCGTTCCGGAGGGATCTCGGTGATACAATCCTTACCGGCCTTCAGGTTTTCCCAGAACCGATCCAGGTTTTCCGCTTGCGGATAACGTCCCCCCAGTCCCACGATGGCAATCTCGTCCCGGCTTTCTGGGCCGGCAAGGAAACGGGCTTTCCGCGATCCGGCGCGCGGCGCGGCTTTTCCGCCCTGTGCCGGAACGGCAGGGAGGGCCGCGGCCGCCATGGTTCCGGCAAGCCCGGAACCGGCGGAGCCGAAGCGGCTCCGGGCGCGGATCAGGGCGGGATATTTCCCGGCGAAGAAGGCAGCCAGGCCGGCCACGTTCTGGTATTCGAAGAACAGGGTTTTCGGCAACGCTCCGAAGGTCTCTTCCAACTTGCCGGTGAGGCGCATGGCCAAGATGGAATCGATGCCGTATTTCTCAAGGGGCGCCTTGGGATCGATTTCGCCGGGCCGCAGCTTCAACACTTGGGCGAATTCGTCGCGTAGGTATTCCGCGGCCGCGGTGACAAGACCGGCTTCCGCCCCGGCGGATCCGGCTGGGGCTACCGGGACTATGGTCGTGAAGTTCGGCGCCGCAGCCCATCGGTCGGGATGCAGAAGGGCTCTGAGCCTCGCCAAATCGCCTTGCAGTACGAGGACCTGGGAGGGACGCGAGAGGAGGGCGCGGTGGAAGGCCTCCAGACCCGCCGCGGTGTCCATGGGCCGCATTCCCGAGGCCCGGAACAGCAGCTCCCGGCCCTCGGCGTTCAGGCCCATGCCGCCCTCCCGCCACAAGGGCCAGTCGAGGGAAAGGGTATGCCCATGGCGTTGCCCGGAGGCGGCCAGACGGTTTCGCCACGCGGCGAATTGATCCAGGAAGCCGTTGGCGGCGGCATAGTCGGCCTGGCCCGGATTGCCCAGGGCCCCGGCCGCCGAGGAGAACAAGGCCAGGAAGTCCAGGTGCAGATCTCGACTGGCCGTATCCAGGTTGCAGGTTCCCGCGACCTTCGGTTCCAACACACGCAGAAATTCCTCACCAGATTTCCTGGCGATGAGGTTGTCGGCAGTCATCCCGGCGCAATGCAGGATGCCGTTCAGGCGGCCGTACTCCTCCGCCACCGACGCGATGGCCTGACTGACTCGCTCGGCGTCGGCCAGGTCGAGGGGGAGGTAACGCAGGCGTTGCGTGCCCCCCGACATTTCCTCCAGCAGGGCCCGCTTGCTCTCGGGGAGCTCGGATCGCCCGGTGAGAACGACCCGGGCCCCAGGCGCGCGCGCGAGGATGTCCCGGGCGAACAGTAGCCCCAAGCCCCCGAGCCCCCCGGTAATGAGATACACGCCGTCTTGGCGGTAAGCGGAGGCAGGCTGGACGGGATCCGCCGGCAGCTCCCTCCAGGCCAGGATCTGGCGCTCGCCCCCAAGGTAGCGGATCATTGGCGCGACCGGGTTCAGCGCTTCCCGCGTCAGGCGGCGGGCCAGCTCCTCGGCGGGGACTTCCGGCTCGCACAGGATGAGCTGCCCCGTCAAGCGGGGGTCCTCCAGCGAAGCGGTGCGCAGCAGGCCGGTGAGGCCCGCGCATAACGTCCGTTCTCCATCGTCGGCCACTACGATTTGCACCAGCGCTTCCCGATCGGATCGGGCGGCCAAGGTCCGTTGTACGAGCTCGAAGCATTTCCGCGCGCTATCGCGGTAAAGGGCCGCGCCGTTTCCTTCCTCCGGCCCGGGAATGATCAGCGCCACAGCCGGCAACCCGCCGATCCTTCCCGCACCGATGCGCATGCCGATGAGAATCACCTGCCGGGCATAGGCGGCCGGCCCGTCCGGAGGCAGCGGGATGGGGGCAGACTCCCAGGTTGGAATGGCCATCAGGATGCCTTCTTCCGCGCCCGCTTCCGGCGCGGAATCGCGGCGTGGATCGCGGCGTGAGAGGGGCCGCGAGGCCAGTCCCCGCCATTGCGCGCAAATGCGGCCGTCGCCGTCGCAAAGGTCGATGTCCAGCGGGGCCAAGGCGTCCCCGCGCGCGGCTCCCTCCGAGCGACGTACCCAAGCCGTCATCGCCTGCGTACAGGGAGCCAGCACGCGCAGGGACGCCAGGGCGAAGGGGATGGCGGGCTGCGCGGGCAGGTTATCGGGATCGGCCAGCCCCAGGGCCGATTGCAGGGCGCCGTCCGCCAGGCCGGGATGCAGGAGGAAATCGGCGAGGCCGTCTGCCGCGGTGTCGGACAGACGTATGCGGGCCAGCACCTGGCCATCGCCCCGTAACACTTCGGTTACGGTGCGATGGGTGGGACCGTATTCCAACCCCATGCGGGCGTAAGCGGAATAGAGCCGGGTGGAGTCGAGGGCGGGGTTCCCCATCCCGGCGGCCAGCGCGCCGAGATCCAGCGGGGCCGGCATTTCGACTGGAACGAACGCGGCCTTGCCTTCGAAGTGGACGATTTCATCCTCGCCGTCCCTTCCCAGGACGGAGATGAACAGGGACCCGTCGCTATCCGGGATCAGCTCGATGGAGATCGGCGTTTCCTCCCCGACCACGATGGGCCGGGACCAGGAAAGGTCCCGCAACTCCAGGAGACCCTCGGCATGGGGCAGCGATTTCTCCACGGCCGCCCGCGCCATTTCCAGGCAAGCCGCCGCCGGTAGCACCTTGCGCGCCTCGCCATCCAGGCGCACCTGGTGATCGGCCAGGAAAGGCTCTGCGCCGGTGAACACGGTGGCATAGCGCTGCCGGGTCAGGTCCGATACGTTGGCATGCAGCAGGGGGTGCAGCGCAGCCATTCCCGGCTTCAGCCGGGCGGCGGGGACGTCCACCCAATACCTCTCCCGGGCGAAGGGATAGGCAGGCAGGCTCATGCGTCGCGGCCTGGCGCCCGCATACAGCCGGTTCCAGTCCAGCTTCAGGCCTTTCACCCACAGCCCCAGCAGCTTCTCCAGCTTCCCCTGGGCAATCCATTTCCCCAGCGTTTGCTGCAAATCCGCATCGTCATGGAACAAGGCCAGGGTATCCGCATCCCCTTCGGCACGGCCGCGGAACAGGCCTTCGCCGCCTTCGCCCCTGGCGCACGCCTCCAGCCGGCGTTCCAACTCCTCGCAGGAAGCGGCTACGAAGCCGAGCCGTTCATCCATCGCCTCGCGTCCCGTTTGCAAGGTATACGCCAGCGCGGCCAGCGAGACCCCGTCGCGTTCGGGCAGTTCCTCGCCGCGCACGAATGCGAGCAGGTCCTGGATCTTCTGCCCGAGCTGCTCGGCGGTGCGGGCGGACAGGAGGATGGCCACGCCGCCGTGGCCGGGAGTGGCGGGAATAGCCGCCGCCAGCTCCCGCGTCGGAACGAATTCCTCGATGATGAGATGGGCGTTGGACCCGCCCGCGCCGAAGGAGGAGAGGCCCGCCAGGCGGGGGATTTCCCGGCCGCCGATGATGGGCCGATCCCATGGGCGCAATTCCTGGTTCACCACGAAAGGGGTCTTGGCGAAATCGATGTGGGGATTGAGGCGCGCCGAATGCAGCGACGGGGCGAATTGCCCGTGCCGCATTTGCAGCAGCACCTTGGTGAGCCCGGCGATGCCGGCGGCGGATTCCGCATGGCCGATGTTGGATTTGGCCGATCCGATCCGGCAGAAGCCGTTCTCCTCGGTATAGCGGCGGAAGGCCTGGGTCAAGGCCGCGATCTCGATGGGGTCCCCAAGCTTGGTGCCGGTGCCATGGGCCTCCACGTAGCTGACATGCCGGGCGTCCACGCCGCATTCCGACAGGGCGCGGGCTATGGCGCCGGCCTGGGCCTGGGGATTGGGGACGCTGTAGCCGTTAGTCTTGCCGCCATGGTTGATGGCGCTGGCCCGGATGATACCGTATACGTGATCCCCGTCGCGCAACGCATCGGATAGTCGCTTCAGCATCACCACGCCGATGCCTTCGCCAGGGATGTAGCCTTCCCCTCCTTCGCCGAAACTCTGGCAATGGCCGTCGCCCGAGATGAACTGGCCGGCGCTGATTACCAGATACTTGTTGGGGTGGATGCTGACGTTTACGCCGCCGGCAATCGCCATGCTGGTGCGCCCCAGCTTCAGATCCTGGCAGGCCAGGTGGATGGCCGTCAGGGAGGAGGAGCACATGGAGTCCAGGGTCAGGCTGGGGCCGTGCAAGTTGAGCAGGTAGGAGACGCGGTTGGCGATGCTGGCATAGCTGCCGGGAATGCCCAGGCGCTTTTCCCTCGGGCCCGCCGCGGATCCGAAAAGCTGGTACTCGCTGTACATGACCCCGGCGTATACTCCCACCTGCCCGGCCTGGTCGCCGGCGTCGGGAACCTGCAAGTTGGCGCGAGTGTACCCCGCGTCTTCCATGGCCATCCAGGCATGCTGCAAGAACAGGCGTTCCTGCGGATCCATAAGCTCGGCTTCCAAGGGCGAGATGTTGAAGAAACGCGGATCGAATTCATCGACCCCGGCGATGAAGCCTCCCCATTTGCTGTAGTGGCTACCGGGCCGGTTCCGATCCGGGGTATAGAACTCGCGCCAATCCCAGCGCCCGGCGGGTATTTCGACGATACAATCCTTCCCTTCGCGGAGATTGCGCCAGTAATCCCCGATCCCCTGGGCCTCGGGATACCGTCCGCTCAGGCCGATGATGGCGATGGGCTCGGCAGTCCGTGGTCCGGCTGCGGCCGCGCCGGAAGGGCCGGAAGCAGGCTTGGCGCGCCGCGGCGGCCTTCCCGGCTTGGGCAGGGAGCGCGGAGCGGGAGCTGCGACGGGGGAGACGGCCGCGGATGCCGGCCGGGCGTCGGCGGGACGGCTTCCCGCGGAGAGGATTTCCGCCAAACGGGGGCCATGGGCCTTGACGAAGTAGGCAGCGAGTTCGCGCAGGGTCTGGTATTCGAAGAATAGGGTTTTGGACAGCGGGCCGAAGGCCTTTTCCAATTGGCCGGTGAGGCTCATGGCCAGGATGGAGTCGATGCCGTATTTCTCCAAGGGCGCTTCCGGATCGAGGCGATGGGCCGGCGCCTTCAACAGGGCGGCCAATTGGCCCTTGATATAGTCGAGAGCCTTCGCCTCGATGTCCCCGGCTTCCATCACGGCGGCGGGTGCCGCCGGGATCGGATCCTGCGCGGGGACCGGTCCCGGAAGGTCGGATCCGGCCGCAGACGCGGGATGGGCGAAGAGCATGCGGCGAAGTCGCGCCAGGTCCCCTTCCACGGCCAGGACCTGGGAATGGCGCAGCGTAAGGCAGCGATTGAAGCAACGAAGGCCCGTCGATGTCTGCATAGGATGCATGCCGGCGCTTTCCCGCGCCCGGGCCCGGCCCGCCTCGTCCATGCCCATCCCGCCCTCCTGCCAGAGGGGCCAATTGATGGATAGGGTCTTGCCGCGCCTTTTGCCTTGGGTAACTTGCTTGTTACGATGGTCGGCGTACCGATCCATGAAACCGTTGGCCGCCGCGTAATCCGATTGGCCGGCATTCCCGGTGACGGCGGCGCCCGACGAGAACAGGACCAGGAAATCCAGGTCGAGGTCCCGGGTGGCCTCGTCCAGGTGGACGGTCCCTGCCACCTTGGGCGCAAGCACGGCGAGGAACTCCTCCGGGGATTTCTTCAGGATATAACCGTCCTGGATGATGCCGGCGGCATGCAGGATGCCGTCGAGGCGCCCCCGCTCCTCCAGGATGCCGGCCACCAAAAGCCGGGCCTGGTCCGGCTCGGCGATATCGGCTTGGCGATAGGAGACCCGGCTCCCGATCCGGTCGTGGTTCGGGGACAGGCCCACGATGCGGGCGCGCTTGGCATAATCGAGGGGTGAGCGCCCGGACAAGATCACCTCGGCATCCCCGCAGGCCTCCAAGATGGCCCGGGCGAAAACTGTTCCCAGGCCGCCCAGGCCGCCGGTGATCAGGTAAACGCCGCCGGGTTTGAAAGCAAGCGGGTGAGGCCCGGGCGGCTCCGGGATCTCCGCGAGGACGGAAACCCGGCGCTGTCCGTCCAGGTGCGAGCTTAGGGTATCCTGGGGACGGCGGCGGCCTTCCCGCAGCCGCTCGGCGAGATCGGGGACGGATAGATCCGGAGGGACCAGGAGTAACTGCCCGGTTACCTGGGGATTTTCCAGGCGGGCGGTCTTGAGCAAACCCTCGAGTCCGGCCAGGAGGTTTCCCTCCGGCGTGCCGGCCACGGCGATTTGCACCAGCGCCTGTCCCGTGGACTTGCTCCCCATCAGTTCCCGCAGCAGCCCGAAAACCTCCAGGGCCGCCCCGGAATAGAGCCCGGCCGCATCGGTCCACGCCGGCAGCGGAAGGCCGCGGCATCGGCTGCCGGGAAGCGATGCTTCCAAGGCCCGGGCATCCAAGTCCGGGAATCCGAACAGTAGGACGTGGATGCTGGAGAACTCGGCAGCGGCCAGGGACGCGGGGGCCGGAATGGCCTTCCAGGTCGGGGCAGCGAGCAGCAAGCCGAGGGTCCCGGAACTCTCCCCGGCGGGCAAGCCTCCGGGGGAGCGAGAAGAAAAGCCCCGCATGCGAACGCATAGCGTGCCCCCGGCATCGCATAGATCGATATCCACCTTGGCCAACCTGTCCGCGGGACCGCTACCGGGGACATAGCGGATCCAAGCGAAAAGGTCAGGGGCGCAAGGACCCAGGACTTCCAGGTTTTCCAGGGCAAAGGGCAAGGCGGCTTTTCCGGGGGCATCGGGATCGGGAAGCATGCCGATGCAGGCCTGCAAAGCGCCATCCAGGAGGCTGGGATGCAGGGGCATGTCCAGGAGGCTTTCCGCCGGGGCCGGAAGCACCAGGTGGGCAAGGACCTCGGCCACGCCCACGTGTATTTCCGCCAGGCTCCGATGGGTTGGCCCGAATTCCGCCCCCACCTTGAAGTAGGTCGCATAAAGCCGGGAAGCCTCTAGATGCAGCCTTCCCATCCGGCTGCGGAGATTGTCCAGGTCAAGCCTGGCGGAGGCGGGGGCGTCCACGCGGGCAACACGGCCCTGGCAATGCACTTTTTCCACCGCCTGGCCATCCTCCTCCCTGCAGGCGCTTGAGATTTCGAAACCGATCCCTTCCTCACCTCCATCCGGATGGTCCGCGTATAGGGTGAGGGATACTTCGGTGGGTTCCTCCACCAGGAGCGGGTGCAGCCAAACGATGTCGGCAAGCTTTAAGATGCCCGCGCCTTCCTCCGCGGGGAAGACCCTCTCGGCGGCGGCCCGGGCCATTTCCAGGTAGGCGGCTCCCGGCAGCACCTTGCGGGCGAGCTGTCCCTCGAGGCGGATGCGATGATCGGCGAGGAAAGACTCTTCGCCGGTGAATACCGACGAGAAGCCCAGCCGGGAAAGATCCGAGGTATTGGCCTGCAGGAGCGGATGCAGGGAAACCTGCGGGGCCTCGGATCGGCCCGTGCCGGGAGACTTCCGCGAGAATTGCCGGATCAGTTCCAGGGCATCGGCCCGGGAAAGCCGTTTGCGTTTCAGCTCCGCGACTACGTATTCGATGAAATCAATCATGGTCCCTTTATCTCCGCCGATGCGGTGATCATCGTTTCGTCAAACCAGATTCTTGATCAGCTTCAGGGCTTGCTCGGTATCGATGGCGTCCTCATCCACGTCCTTGAGGATGTCCTCGACCGATCCGAGGTCCGCGGCGGCCGGGGCCATGCGGCCGGCGTCCCCGGAGGCGGGCGCCATGCCGGCGTCTCCTATCCAATACCTCTCCTGGGCGAAAGGATAGGTTGGCAGCCGCACCCGGCGGGGCCGCGATCCGCGGTAGAGAAGATCCCAATCCAGATCCAGCCCCTGGGTCCACACCTCCAGGAGCTTGGGCAGCTTGTTGCGGGTAACCCATTTCTCCACGGCCTCGTACAGATCCTCGTCCTGGCCGAACAGGTTCACGGATTCCGGCTTGCGCTTCACCGTGCCCCGGGCCGTGCCTTCCAATCCCGGAGCTCCGTCCAGCCAGGCCTGCAGCTTTCCGGCCAGTTGGCCCAGGGAGTCGGCGATGAAGCCCACTCGTTCCTCCATGGACTCCCGGCCCGTTTGCAAGGTATACGCCACGTCCAGCGGTCCCGCCGCCGGGTCCCGCAGGTCCGGAGAGCGCAGCCAATCCAGTAGGCCCAGCGCCTTCTCCCGCAATTGCTCCGGCGTCTTCGCCGACAAGGGGAATACGGCCCCATGCTCCGCGACGGGAGCGGAAGCCGCGGCGCCGGAAGGCCGGTATTCGCGGATCACCAGATGGGCATTGGTCCCGCTGTGGCCGAAGGAATTCAAGGCAGCCATGCGCGGGTCGCCCTCGGACTTCCATTCCTCGTCGCGGGTGTTGATGCGGAAAGGCGAGCCCTCCAGTTCGATCAGCGGATTGACGGTTTCCAACCCCGGCAGGGCCGGGATGCGGCGGTGCTGCAGGGAGAGAATCACCTTGATCAACCCGAGCACGCCGGCGGCCGCGGCGGTATGGCCGATATACGCCTTGGCGGTGCCCAGGGCGCAATAACCTTGTTTGGAGGTGAAGCTGCGGAAGGCCCGGATCAGGGCATTGGCTTCCACCGGATCGCCCAGCCTGGTGCCCGTGCCATGGGCCTCCACGTAGCCGATGCGGGACGGATCGATGCCGAACTTCCGGTATACCGCGCTGATCAGCTTTTCCTGGGCCGCCCCGTTGGGGGCCGTGATGCCGTTGCTGGCGCCGTCCTGGTTGATACCCGATCCGCAGATAACCGCATGGATCGGGTCCCCGGCGGCTACGGCATCCTCCAGCCGCTTCAGCACCACCATGCCGACGCCCTCGGATATCACCGTACCGTCCGCCTTCTCGTCGAAGGCCAGGCAGCGGCCGGTGGGGGACAGCATTTCGATTTCGTCCAAGCGTACCTGGGTAAAATGGCTCATGGCGGCATTGACGCCGCCGGCCAATGCCAGTGCCGTCTCCCCATGGCGAAGGCTTTCGCAGGCGAGGTGCAGGGCCACCGCCGAGGAGGAGCAACCGGTATTGACCACGAAGGCCGGCCCGTTCAGATTGAGGAAATAGGACAGGCGCGAAGCCACGATGGCATCGGAGAATCCGGTGAAGCTTTCGCCGACATAGCCCGTGGGTTCCGCGCCGACGAAGATACCGGTTTGCGAACCGGCCAGCTTGCGCGGATCGTATCCGGCATCCTCGATGGCCTTCCAGCTTTCTTGCATTACCAGGCGCTGGTGCGGATTCATCGATTCTGCTTCTTTGGGCGAGATATTGAAGAAGAGGGGATCGAAGCAATCCCGCTTCTCGAGAATTCCGCCCCATTTGCACCGGGTTTTGCCGGCCTGTTTCCGGGGACTGTAATAGGCCGGGTCCAGGTAGCGGGCCGGCAGCTCTTCGATGCAGGAAACGCCTTGCAACAGGTTTTTCCAATAAGCCTGCGCATCCTCCGACTTGGGAGACATGCCCGACAACCCGATCACGGCGATTTCGGGATGCGCGGAGGGAGCCTTTCCGGGCCTTTCCAAGCGCCGCCCTAGCGGAACGGGCTTGGCGATGCGACGATCGCCGATGGTCCCGGCCGCAGTAGCCGCAATGGCCGCCGCTGCGGGGGCCGCGGGCCGCAAGCGGGCTTCCACCTGGTCGCGATATGCCGTGGCCACATGCCGGCTTAAGGATTCCAGGGAGGCGTAATCGAAAATAACGGCGGTGTTCAGGTTGATGCCGAAACGCTCGTTCACCTGCTTGATGAAATTCACCCCCAGGATGGAATCCACGCCGTAATCGGAGAAGGCCGCGTCGGGCCGGACGATTCCGGGAGCGATTTTCAGGACTCCGCAAAGGCAAGCCAGGATTTGGGACTGCACGGTTCCCGGCAAGGCTGGGGTGGAATCGGCGGGAGCGGCAGCGACGGGCGCGGGCGGTCGGGGCTCGGCAGTCAGGGCAGGCGTCGGCGCGCGCTCGGCAACCGGCGCGGACCCCGGCGCCTGAACGACGGGAACCGCGGCGGCAGAGGGAGGGTTTGGGAATGGGATGGGCATGGACATCCGGGATTCCGTCTGGCGGATTATGCCGTCGCTAAGGGCTACGATGATCTGGTTGCCCAGTCCATGGCCCTGCCGAGCCGGGAAGGCCACTGCGCGGAAGCCTTCCTCCTCCAGGACTCTCTGCCAGCTTTCAGGCGCGAGCCCCGGGCAACCGGGGATGCGCAGCTCCGGATCCTCGAAAAGCCACCATCCGTCCAGCAACCCGAAGGTCAAGTGGGTGGAAAGGGAATCGCGGCTCATCTCGTTGAGCACCAGCATGCCTCCCTGGCGCAAGGCTGCCTTGGTATTGCGCAGGGTACGCCGGATGTTACGGGTGGCGTGCAGGACATTGGTGGCGATGACCAGATCATAGCCGCCCAACCCCATGCCCTGGGATTCAAGGGGCCGCTCGACGTCCAGCAGGCGGCATTCGAGATAAGGGCAGTCAGGGGCGAAGGTCTTTTCGGCATGGAAGAGGAAGGCTTTGGAGAGATCGGTGTAGGTGTATTTCCCCACGGCGTCCCGGTACGGCCGAAGCTTGTCGAATACGAGGGCGGACGTCCCGCCGGTGCCCGCGCCGATTTCCAGGATGCGTAGGGGAACCGGGGGCACCTGGGTGCCCGCCGATCGGGCGCAGGCGGCGGCGGCCTCGGCGACAATCCCGTTGAAGGCGTCGCATACGGCATTGTCCCGGTACACGCCCTCCACTTTGGCCACGGAGGAGTCGGGGAAGATGATGTCGGTGGCCAAAGCGCGGCCTTGCAGGATGTCCGGGAGATGGACAAGGCAATCATCTACCAAGTCGGCCAGGGCCCGGCAATCGGGATCCTGCCGGAAGCTCTCCTTCTGGATGCGCCAGGCGTCCCGGAGGGTAACGTCGGGGCTTTGCCAACCCTGGAAGATTCCGCCCTCCAGATCCACGCAGCCCGCATCGGCCAAAAGGCGCATGGCCTGGGCCCACCAAGGGGCGTATTTCCCGATGACGCGGCCCTCGACCCGCAAGGCATCGGCCGTTTGCGGGACGCCCCTGGCCCCGTCCCCGAGCATTTCCATCACCTGGGCATGGAGCAGCCGGATGAACCAGACCTCCAGGGCCGCTTGCTTGCCGGCCCGCTTGAGCTCCTCGATCTCTTCCGCGGGAACCCCGATCCGGATCCCCTGTCCTTCGCCCCAATGGGCCGCCGGCTCGTCGACCAGCACCACGGACTCTCCGCGCCTGCCCTGCATGAGGGCCTCGATCTGCGGCGAGGCCCTCATGCCCAGCACCTGGCGCAGCCGGCCGCGGCCCAGCTCGTTCACGAAGCGTTCGAAGCAGCCGAAGCCCTCCCGGTCTTCCAGGGCATCCAGATTGTCCATGGATACGCCCGCGGGCATGGCCTTGATCTCCGCGACGGAGGCTTTCCAGAAGCCCCAGTTGATGATCCCCACGGGGAAGGCGGAAAACCCCCGTAGCGAGCGCGCGAAGCTATCCGCCGCCACGATGCCCGCCGAATAGGCGGAAAGTTGCGCGGCCCCCGAGAAAGCGAAGGCTTGTCCCGAGGAGAAATAGCACAGGAAATCCAGGGGTTCTTCCGCCAGGGCCGCGAACACTGCCTGGCTGCCCCTGATCTTCACCTCGGCAATGGCGCGGAATCCGGCCTCGCTAGTCTGATCGATGGAGTTTCCGAAATCGAAGACCATGCCGGCGAAAATGGCGCCATCGATGCGTCCGTGATCATGCTTGATCGCCACCACCGCGCGGCGCATGGCGGCAAGATCGGTGGCATCCGCCTGGACATACGCCACGCGGTTCCCGGCGGCGGCGAGGGCTTTCCGAACCTTGTCGGAATCCTTGGCGCTGCGGCCGGTCCAAATCACCGTGGCCCGGTATTTCCGGATCAGTTCTCGGGTGATGATCCTACCCACGGTGCCGCTGCCGCCCACGATGAGATAGACGCCTTCCTGGCGCAGGGCCTGGCGGTCGGGCGCATCCCATTTCAGCGGAAAGAAGGCCTGGCGATAGCGGCGGCCCGCCCGGAGCCGAAAAATCTCCCCGCGATCCGAGGCGGGCTCCCGAAGCAAGGCCGCGACCAGATCGCTCCTGGATTCGGGCGTGCTCAAGTCCGGGACTGAAAGTTCGAGATTTCTCACTTGGAACCGGGAGCTGCCCTGGGCCAGGGAATAGCCAAGGCCGGCGGCTGCGGCCCCGCGAGGGCCCGTCGACCCGCCTTCCGTGTTTTGGGCATCCGAGGTCAATACATAGGTGTCGATGGGGCCGCCGGACCCTTGCTTAAGGTGCTTGACCAGGCGCAACAGATGGACTTCCGGGCCTACATCCCCCGGCTTCGGCGCGGACATGGATTTGGCCTCTTCATCCAGGGCCAGGAAATACAAGGCATCGGGAGGCCCCATTCCCTCCAGGCAGCGGGCCAAGGACCCCGCATCCCCGCTCTCGCATAACCAGTCATCCTCGGAAACCCGCTCGGTGCGGTCCGAGAACCGGAGGATCCGGATATCGGCCGACCCCATTTTCCGATGCTGCTCGAGCAAGGTCGATTCGAGCCGGAAGGAAGGACCGCAACAGGCGATCAGAACCTTCGCATGGGGGCCCGTCGCCATCCCGGCCGTTGTGGGCTGCGTTTCCCAATCGCATGCGTAGCTGATGCCGTCCCAGGCGCTTCCAACCGCCGCCGCTTCGGCGCCCGTCGCTTCGACGCCCGGGGCTGCCGCCGCTCCCGCCAGCGCCAGGCCCCGCAAGCTGGCGCATACCGCTCCGGTACGATCGCAAAGGTCCACATCGAAAGCCGGGCCAATATGATTCGGATCGGCCGACTCGGCGGGCCGCACCCAGGCCAGCGTCTCCCGCGGACAGGGCGCGCACACCCGCATCGAGGCCAAGGCCGCGGGGCTCAGCCGCGTATCCGGGAGGCCGTCCGGTCCGGCGCAACTGGACATGCAGGCGCGCAGCACGCCCTCCAGGATAGCGGGAGGCAGGACATAGGCGGGATGGGCATCCGCGTCGCCGAGACCGAGGATAGTAAGCCCGCCCGCGGCCTCGAGGCCAGCGATGTCTAGGGCGGGGAGGTTCGATGCATCCAGGCAAAAGCCTACGCCCCGGAAATGCGTTTCCGGAGATTCCGCTTCCCCGGCGCCGCGGGAGCCGACTTCGAAACGGATCTGGCCGGCCTCGCCGACGGAAAAGCGGATCACCGCATCCCGGCCCGCCTGCACGGCCAAGGGAGCTTCCCAGGCTAGATCGCGAAGCTCCAGGACCGGGCCCGAAGCTTCGGCGGGGAGGGCATCCTCCAGGGCGGCGCGGGCCATTTCCACGAACGCCATCGGGGACAGGATACTCCCTCTCCCGGGAACGGTCTGCAGGAAGGTCTCATGGCCCGCGAATTCCGACGCATATCCCTGGCCCGCCAGGTCCGACACGTTGCGATGCAGCAGCGGATGGAGGATCCCTAGAGTAACCTTCGAGCTACCGGTACCCGATTCGTTACCGTAACCGGGATCATTCCCGATCCAATACCTTTCCTTGGCGAACGGGTAGGCGGGCAGGGGAATGCGTCGGGGCCGGGTTCCGGCATAGAGACGGTTCCAATCGAAGGCGAGGCCCTTCGCCCATAGCTCGAGGAGCTTGCCGATTTTCTTCCGGGCCAGGAAATTCTCCACCACCGCGGACTGGATATCTTCGGAGGCCAGGAGGCGCATCCCCTCCTTGTTGGCCTGGACCTGTCCGCGATAGGCCGCGGCCGCATTGCCGCCCAGGTAGGCTTCCAGCTTGGCGGTTAGTTCCGCGATGGAGTCCGCCATGATTCCCAGGCGCTCCCCCAGGGAATCCCGTCCCGTTTGCAGGGTATAGGCCAGATCGGGCAGGTCCAGGGAAGGGCCGTCCCGCCGCAGGGCGGCGAGCAGGTCGCGGGCCGCTTCTTGGAGCTGCTCCGCCGTGCGGGCGGATAGGGGAACGGCGTATTTCCCGTTGTCGAGGACGACGGAGCCCTCGCCGGCAGGAATGGTATCCACATACTCGGACAGCACCAGGTGGGCATTGGTCCCGCTGAACCCGAAGGAGCTTACGGCAGCCCGGCGCCCGCCTTCCGCCGGCTCCCATGCCTGCAGGCTGTGGTTCACGAAGAAGGGGCTGTCCTGCAAGGCGAGATGCTCGTTGAGGCGATCGAAGTTGATGGTCGGGGGCAATTGCCTGTGCTTGAGGGCCAATAGCACCTTGATCATGCCGGAAACCCCGGCGGCGGTGAGGCAATGACCAATATTGCTTTTCACCGATCCGAGGGCGCAATAGCCGGATCGGCGGGTGTATTTGCGGAAGGCCTTTTTGAGGGCCTCCACCTCGATGGGATCGCCCAGCTTGGTGCCGGTGCCATGGGCCTCCACCAATTGGATGCCGGAAGGGTTTATGCCATGCCGGTCGTATACCTCCATCTCCAGGCGCGCTTGGGACTCTGGATTGGGCGCGGTGATGCCGTTGGTCTTGCCGTCTTGGTTCACGCCCCAGCCTTGGATCACCCCGAGGATAGGGTCGCGATCGCGTTCGGCATCGGCCAACCGCTTCAGCACCAGCACGCCCACGCCTTCGCCCGGTACGAAGCCGTTGGCCCGCTGATCGAAGGAATAGCAGCGGCCGTCCGGGGAAAGCATGCCGGCCTGGGAGGCCATGATATGCAGGGAGGGGCCGGACATGACGAATACGCCCCCGGCCAGGGCCGCGTCGCTGCCGCCGGCGCATAGGCTGTCGCAGGCGTTGGCGATGGCGACCAGGGACGAGGAGCAGGCCGTATCGATGGACAGGCAGGGCCCTTGCAGGTTGAGGAAGAAGGAGATGCGCGCGGCGAGTATGGAGGTGGCCGCGCCCGTGAAACCCTGGGCGCTTAGGCGGCGTTCCCGCGATGGCTCCAGGTAATCGCTGGCGGAGCAGCCCACGAAAACCCCGCACCGGCTGCCGGACAGGGACTTCGGGTTATAGCCGGCGTTCTCCAGGCCGTGCCAGCAGGTTTCCAGGAACAGCCGTTGCTGCGGATCCATGCTTTCGGCCTCAGTGGGAGAGATGTTGAAGAACAGCGGATCGAAACGATCGTATTCCTCCAGGGATCCCATCCATTTGCAATTGGTCTTCCCTGCGACGGCGCCCTCCGGGGTATAGTAGGCCTCGGCATCCCAACGCTGGCGCGGGATGGGGGTGATGCAATTCCGGCCCGCGGCGATATTTGCCCAGAATTCCTCCAGGTTCCGGGCCTGGGGGAATCGGCCCGCCATGCCGATCACGGCTATGGGCTGGGGCCGGTAAGCGGCAGATGGAGGGGCTTCCGGATCGGGGGCGATGCGGGCCGCGGGCCGATTGCGCCAGGAGGTGAGCTTCCCTCCCTCCGGGGGCGGGATGTCCAGCGGGACAGATGCGGAAGGTGCGGGCACGGGATGCTCGGGAGAGGGGCCCCTGGCCTCAGGGGGCGGGGCGGCCTCGACCGGAACGCGGGCCACGGGGGCAGCGACCGAGGGGGAGCGTGGCGCGGGCGAATCCGGGACGGATACCCCCGGCCGGACGGCCTCTTCCCGGATGTATTGGGCGAGCTTGGACAGGGTTGGATAACTATAAATCTTGGTGGCCTCGATGGAGGTGCCCAGCTTCTCGTTGATTTTCCTGATCCAGGTGACACCGGTGATGGAGTCCAGCCCCAAGTCCACGAACTGGGTATGGTCATCGATCTCGTCCTCGCGCAATTGCAGCTCGGAGGCGAGCATGGCCTTGAGCTCCGCCGGAAGATCCGCCGCAAAGTCGGGCTGCATGTCGGAGCCGGGCGCGATGGCGAGGACCGCGGACGCGGCTACGATGGCGAGGGGCGCGATCGCGACGGCGACGGTCTCGGCGGCCATGGCGACCGTCTCGGCCGCAACGGACGCGGATGCAGGGTGCAGCTCCGATACGAAATTACCGTGGATCCGCTCCAGGGTTTCCGTCTTGCCCACGAAGGTTTCCCCATGCATTTCCAGCTCGCGGGCATAGGCTTCTTCCAAGGGCATGCGCAAGGGCTGGTTGAATTGATGCTTCAAGGCCACTTGCCGGCGGCGCGGTTGGCCGGCCAGATGGCGGGCCAATTCGAATGCGGCGGCCATCACGTTGCTTTTGTCCACTACCGGCAGCGGGAATCCGCGGGCCTTCAATTCGGCGCCGGTATATTCCCTGCCGGTCAGCAAGGTTTCCCGGGCCAGGTCATGGCCGGCCCGCTCGGGGAAGATGAAGGTGGCGCCCGCTCCCGGAGTGAATCCGTAATTCATGTACGGGCTCATGAACTTGCAGTCCTCCGCATGCAGCGCGAAGTCCGCGAACATGCCCAGGCCCCAGCCGGCGCCTACGCCATGGCCTTGCAGGGCGGCTACCACCGGCACGGGACAGTCCATGGCGATTTGGAAGGTCTTGTTGTCGGTGAACCGGGCACGGCCTTCCTGGATAGCCAGCAGGGTTTCCTTGGTTCCGCCCATGGCGAAATACCGATCATAGCCCATCAGGATGACGGCCTTGCAAGCGGGAAGCCCGCCCACCCGGGCGAAGACTTCCTGTAAGCCGTCCATCAAGGCTGGGGAGAACATGTTCTTCGCCTGCCTATCCTCCATGCGGACGAACACGATTCCCTTGGGATGTAACATGGCGGATACCACACGGGTCTTGAGGGGAATGGCGACCGAGCCCTGCGCGGGGGCTTTGATCCCGGCTTCCGGCGAGTCCTCTTCCTCCGGGCCCTCGTTCCATTGCGGCTGCCGGTCCATTCGCTGCCGCAGCGAGCGCGTCACGTCCGCCTTCCAGGACTCCAGCGCCGCCTGCGGCCAGCGAGACCAGGCCTCCGCCCGCCGCAAGGCCAGCGCCAGGACTTGGTCCTTGTCGGCCACCGCCAATCCCCTTTGCTCCAGCTCATGCCCGAAGAAGATCCGGGCCGAGAGGAGGATTTCCTTCCCCGCATATCCGCCGCAGCGGAAGGCGAAGAGGGCCGCGGCCCGCCGCGCCAGCTCCGGATCGGCAAGCATCCCTCCCACCGAGAATTTGCCCTGCCGATGGTACACGCAGTCATCGCAGCATTGGGCCACGAACCAGGCCAGGCCCCGGGCCCCCTGCTCAAGGGCCGCGATCACGGGTACCGCTGATCCGGAAATGTGGCGGAACAAGTCCTCGCCCATCCGGCGGGCCAACCCGCTATCCGGATCGGGTAGGAAGCCAGCGTAGCCGCTGGCCACCACCACGGCCTTGAAGCGGCGCGAGGCCTTCACCCTTGCAAGCATATCGCCGAATCCGTCCACCAGTTCGGGCCAATCGCAGGCTTCCGGCGCGCGGCGGAGGCGGATGATCAAGGTGCTGTCGCCGGCGGCTTCCCATTCCAGCAGGGAATCGGGCGGCGCGAAATCCTCCCGGGGCGACTCATCGGAGCCTCCGGGCGGCTCGACCGGGCCCAGGGCACCGGCCAGCTCCACGAACGGTCGGGCGAGATGCTGCTTGAGCAGGCGCAAGGCCTCGGGCGACTTCCTGGCCAGGCTACGCGCCAATTCCAGAGCATGCGCATCGACTTCGCCATCCGGCCGGCAAGGGCAGCTCCAGCCCTTGGCCTGGAGCTGTCGGCCGGTGGAAGGTCCGGCATACAGGAAATCCGCCCCGCGCGCTTCGCCGAAGCGCAGGCGGAACAGACTGTCTTCCGCGGCAGTGGGGAACAGACCTGTCTCCGCATCGGTGAAGGCATAAGTCCCGGACTGGTTGAGGATCAGGAAATCGCATAGGGAGGCGGCCAGGAATCCCGCACCGTAGGCATCTCCCTGCAGGGAGGCGATGATCGGATAGGGAAAGTCCGCCAAGGCCCGGAAGAATTTCAGCTCCGCGGCCCGATCGCATTCGGCCCTTCCGCCGGCCAGGAAGGCGCCGCGCGTTCCGCGCAGGATGAGCACCTTGGCGGTGGCATGGTTGCGGGCCGCTTCCAGGGTTTCCAGGACTTGGTCGAGCAAATCCCGGGTCAGCGTATTGCGGCCGTCGGAGGCGGCCACTTGCAGCGAGAAGATACCGCTGCCCAGGTCGCCCAGTTCCACGGAAGCGGGCTGGTTTCCATTGCCCATGACGGGAGTGCTTGGGAAAATCATGGTACCGCCTACATCAAGCTGGAAAGGGTGATCATGGATTTGCGGCTGGGTGCTGCCTTGCGTTCGGGGGCCGCCTGGGCATGGGAAGCCGGCGTGGGCGCCACGGGAATCGCGAGGGCCAGGACGCGTTTTTTCGGTGCCGCCGCGGCCAGGGAAATGCCCCGAATCTGCGCGCGGACTTTCCCTTCGCCATCGCAAATGTCCACGTCGAAGCGGAGAGCCGCCTCGCTTCCCTCCCCGCCGCCGGACGATCTCGCCCATGCGAACATTTCCCCGTGGCACGGCGCCAGGATGCGTAGGGAGCCGATGGCAAAGGGGAAGGAAGGATGCGAAGCAGCGCGGAAGGGTTTTTCCGGAATCCCGGCGCAGGCCTGCATTGCGCTATCCAGGAGGGCGGGGTGCAGGCCGTAGCCTTCTGCTCCCCCCTTGGGCATGCGGAGACGGGCCAGGACCTGGCCCTCTCCCCGTTGGATGGAAACGATTCCCCGTAGGGACGGGGCGATGGCATGGCCGGCCTCGGAAAGACCGGCATAGAAGGTTTTCCCCTCTTTGCCGCGGCCCCAAGTCGCGGCGATACCGGCGGGATCGATCCGGCCCGCGGCCGCGTCGGCAGCGGGGAAGGCATGCCCCTGGCAATGGACCAGGTCCGCCTGCCCTTTGCGGCTGTGGATTTCGAAGTCCACCTGGTCGCCGCCCCGGGCGAACAGGGTGATGAAAGCTTGCTTCCCCCGCTCCGCCAGCAATGGTTGTCCCCAGGCGACATTTCGCAGCTCCAGCCCCCCGGATCGACCGGAAGCCTTTTCCACCGCGGCCCTGGCCATCTCCAGGCAGGCCGCGGCCGGCAGCGCATGTCCGGCCGCCAGAAAAGTTTCCTCGCCGGTGAAGGTGGTGGCGTATCCCACCTGATGCAGGTCGGAGACGTTCACATGCAGCAACGGATGGATGACCGTAACGGGCGAGGTACCTGTAACCGGAACGGTCGCACCCGCTGCGGCCGGCGGCGGGGGAATGCCGGCCGGTTCCAGCCAGTAGCGCTCCCGCGCGAAAGGATAACCCGGCAGGCTGATCCGTACGGGCCGGCCCTGGGAATGGAACCGGTTCCAGTCCAGCTCCAGGCCCCGCACCCAGAGATCGGCTAGCTTTTCCAGCTTGCCCTCGGAAATCCATTTCCCCAGGGTCTCCCGCATGTCGGCATCGGCGCTGAACAGGGCCAGGGCGTCCCTTTCGCGTTTCGCCTGGCCGGCGAAGCAATGCTCGCTTTCCTTCCCGGCCAGGAAGCTCTCCAGGGCGCCGGCCAATTGATCGGGTGTTCCCGCCAGCAAACCCAGCCGATCTTCCATCTCCTCCCTGCCGACCTGGAGCGTAAAGGCCAGGGCTTCCATGTCCAAGGCGGAATGCCCGGCCCGAGCCGTTTGCAGGAAGCCCAGGAGGTCCCGGGCCTTTTGCCGCAATTGTTCGGCGTTGCGGGCCGACAGGGGGAAGATGCGGCGCATGCCGCTCCCGGAGCCGCGTGGCGCGGCGGTAGCGGCGTATTCCTCCACGACAAGGTGGGCGTTGGAACCGCCGGCCCCGAAGGAAGAGATGCCCGCGACGCGCGGCGAGGCCCGGCCTTCCACCAAGGGAGGCGCCCAATCGCGTAGGGTCTGGTTGACCACGAAGGGGGTTTTGGCGAAGTCGATATGGGGGTTGAGTCGTGTCGAATGCAGGGACGGCGCCACCTTCCGGTACCGCATTTGGAGCAGGACCTTGGTCAATCCCGCGATGCCGGCCGCGGATTCGCAATGGCCGATATTGGACTTGGCCGATCCGATTAGGCAGGTACCATCCGCAGCGCCACGGAAGGCGCCTGACAGGGCCGCGATTTCGATGGGATCGCCCAGCTTGGTGCCGGTGCCATGGGCCTCCACATAGCTGATCCGCCGCGGGTCCAGGCGCGCCTCTTCCAAGGCCCGCCCGATCACGGCGGCCTGGGCATTGGGGTTGGGCACGCTGTAGCCATTGGTGCGGCCGCCATGGTTGAGGGCGCTGGCCAGGATCACGCCGTGGATGTGATCCCCGTCGCGCTCCGCATCCGCCAGGCGCTTGAGTACCACCGCCCCCACGCCTTCCCCGGGGATATAGCCGTCGCCGCCTTCGCCGAAGCTCTGGCAATGTCCGTCCCCGGATATGAAACGGCCCTTGCTCAACATCAGGTATTTGCCGGGATGGACGCTGACGTTGACGCCGCCGGCGATGGCGAGGTCGGTGCGGCCCAACTTGAGATCCTGGCAGGCCAGATGGATGGCGGTGAGGGACGATGAGCACATGGAGTCCACCGTCATGCTGGGGCCATGCAGGTTGAGGAAATAGGAGACCCGGTTGGCGATGCTGGCCAGGCTCCCGGAGAGGTTGTATTCCCCGTACATCACGCCGGCATAAACGCCCACCTGCCCGGGCAAATCCCCTTCTCGGGGGATTTGTAGTCCGGCGCGGGTATAACCCGCATCCTCCAGGGCCAGCCAGGCCTGCTCCAGGAACAACCTTTCCTGGGGATCGATGGCATGGGCCTCGCGCGGGTGGATGCTGAAGAAGCGCGGATCGAACTTGTCCACATCGGCGATGAAGCCGCCCCATTTGCTGTTATGCGACCCGTCCCGGCCGCGTTCCTCGCTGTAATACTTTCGCCAGTCCCAGCGGTCCGCGGGCACCTCGGTGATGCAATCCCGGCCGTCCCGCAGATTGCGCCAGAACTCCTCGACATCGGGGGCGCCTGGGTAGCGGCCGCTGAGGCCGATGATGGCCACCGGTCCGCGGTCCCCCGTATTCCCGAAGTTACCCCGGCGCGGGGCCCTCCGGGGAAGCCGTTCCCGCGCCCGCGCGGAGGGCGCGGGACGGGAGGAAGCGTCTGCCGCGGTGCGCGGGGCGGGGCCGCCCTGCGCGGCGAAGAGCTGCGCCAGGGTGGCGGCATGGGAGCGCGCGAAATACCCGGCGACTTCCCGCACGGTGTGGAATTCGAAGAACAGGGTTTTGCTGAGGGGCCCGAAGGTCTTCTCCAGGGCGCTGGTTAGGCCCATGGCCATGATGGAATCCATCCCGTACCGGCTGAGCGGAGCCTGGACGTCGATGGCCTGCGCCGGCATTTTCAACTGGGCCGCGAATTGCCGGCAGAGGAAGGCTTGGGCCTTTTCCAGCCAGGCATCCGGATCGGCAGCGCTACCTGTCGCGCTGTCTTCCTCCGCCACCGGCACAGGAAGCGGAGTCTGGGCCATATCGGTTTGGCCGGAAAGCTTGCGGCGCAATCGCTGCGGCTCCCCCGCCAGCACCAGGGCCTGATCGGAGGGCAGCCCCGGGCCGAGATGGAAGGCGCGCAAGCCTTCGGCCGTGTCCAGGGGATCGAGGCCGGTTTCCCGCTGCAGCCTGTCCCGGATGCCCGCGTCCAGGCGCATGCCGCCTTCGTTCCATAGCGGCCAATTGATGGCCAGGGCTTTCCCCTTGCGCAGGCCTTCGGCGGCCAGGTGATTGCGATATGCGGCGAAGCAATCCAGAAAGCCGTTGGCGGCGGCATAGGCGGCCTGGCCCACATTGCCGAATACCGATGCGATGGAGGAGAAGAGGATGAAGAAGTCCAGATCGAGGTCCTGGCTGGCCCGATCCAGATTGCATGCGCCCGCCACCTTGGGGGCCAGCACGCGGAGGAAATCCTCGCGGGATTGCCGGAGAATGAGATCGTCATGCAACACGCCGGCGCAATGCAGGATGCCGTTAAGCCCGCCGGCGCCTTTGATCTCGGAGAACAAGCTTTCCACCTGCCCCGCGTTCGCGACGTCCAGCCGCCGGTATTCCACGGAACCCGGAGCGCCCAGCGCCTCCAGATCCGAACTCTTGCGGGCGTTGAGGGCGGAGCGCCCGGTGAGGATGACCCGCGCCTTGCGGGTGCGGCCGAGGATTTCCCGGGCCAGGATCCGGCCCAGCCCGCCGAGCCCGCCCGTAATCAGGTAGGCGCCGCCTTCCTTGAAGACCGGGCCTTCTGTGGCACGGGAGGAAGGGGCTTCACGCCAGGCGGAGACGGAACGGCGGCCATCCCTGTGCCGGATCAGCGTGTCCTGGGGACGGTGGCTATCCGCGTGCAAGCAGCCGGCCAGGGTCCCGGCATCCACCTTACCCTCGATGAGGATCACCTGACCCATCAGGTTCGGATTTTCCAGGGAGGCGGTGCGCAGGAGGCCGGACAATCCGGCCAGCAAGGAAGCAAGCGGATCATCGGGGACGACGACTTGGATCAGCGCCTTGGCCCGGGGTTTTTCTTGCAGGATTTCCTGGATCCTAGCGAAGCAGTCCAGCGCCGCCTCGGCATAGGCTTCCGCCGGCGAATCGGCCGGTCCGCCCGGCAGGCGGTAACAATGGGCATGGGAAAGGCGCGCCGCGAGATCATCCGTTTCCAGGTGGCGGAACCCGCCTATGAACACGTGCCGGCTCCCGTATCCGGTCTCCGGCCCTGAAGCCGGGGAGACAGGCTTTTCCTCCCAATGCGGGATCGCGATCAAGGTGCTCGCGCCGTTGAGGCTGGAACCCGCGGCGTCTTCGGCCTTCAACGCGCGGATACGCTCCAAGGCATCGGCTTTCGAAAGCCGGCCTTCGCGAAGGTCCTGGAATACGATCTTTAATTTTTGTTTCATCGGTTTACCCCAGTTCGATCGCTTCGTCGATGGAAACCGCTTCGTTCAAGACATCTTCGATCAGGTTTCGGTAATAGGATTCATCGAAAGGGGAACCACCCACCGATTGCGGCACGGGCGCCGACGGGGTTCGCGAAACGAAACCCCGCAAGCTTACGCACGCGTTCCCGTCCTGATCGCAGAGGTCCGCGTCCAGGCCCTTCCCATCGGGCGAACGACGGATCCAAACCGACATCTCCTCGGTGCACGGGGAGTAGATGCGCGCCGAAGCCAAGGCGAAAGGCAAAGGCGGGCGAGGCGGGAGCTTTTCCAGATCGTCCAGGAGGCCGACGGATGCCTGCAAGGCGGCGTCCATCAAGGAGGGATGCAGGGTAAAACCCGCCATCCCGATTCCCGCCGGCAAGCGCAGATGGGCCAGAGCCTCATCAACGCCCCTGCGGACCGAGGTCAGACCCCGATGGCCGGGCCCATAATGCAATCCCATTCGGGCGAAGGCAGGGTAAATGGCCTCGGACTCCCATAAGCCGCGGCGCATCCGGTCGCCGATGGCGGCGAGATCGAGCCTGGCGGGTCGCGGTCCGCCGATGAAGGCGGCCCGACCCTGGCAATGCGCGATCTCTTCGCCGCCCGCAGCGCTGCCGATTTCGAAATCCGCCGTCCCGGCGGTATCCCCGCCTCGCGCGGCATCTCCTGCGAACAGGGACAGAGTAACATTGCAGTTACCCTCGGCCGTGATCGGAATCAACCATTCGATTTCGCGCAGCTCCAGGCAGGTAGCCTCCCGTGCCTCGGGAACGGCCCGCTCCATCGCCGCCCGTGCCATTTCCAGGTAGGCCACGGCCGGCAGTACCTTGCGGCGATTTTCCCCGTCCAGGCTCACCTGGTGATCTCGCAGGAAAAATTCCTGATCGCCGAGCTCGGAGGCGTAGCTCTGCCGCTCGAAGGTGGACGTATTCCGATGCAATAAGGGATGCAGCCAGGCCGCGCCGGCTTGCCCGCCGGCCACGCTTCCCGCGGTACCCCGCCAATAGCGTTCCCGTGCGAAGGGATACTTTGGCAGGTCCATACGGGGCATGCGCGCGTTTCCATGCAGCCGGGCCCAGTCCAGCTCCAGGCCCTTCACCCATAGCGACAACAGCTTGGGCAACTTCCACTCGGCCATCCAGCGATCCACCACCTTCAGCATGTCCTTATCGGATCCGAACAAGGAAATCTCTTCCTGCCTGCGCCGGACTTGGCCGCGATAGGTGTCCGGCGCATCGCTGCCGGCCAGGAATGCCGTCAGCTTGTCGCATAATCCCGCCACGGAGGCGACGGCGAATCCCAGGCGCTCTTCCATGGCCTCCCGGCCCACTTGCAGCGTATAGGCAAGCCTTCCCAGGTCGGTCGCCGGTTCCGCCCCCTGCAGGAAGGCGAGCAGGTCGGCAGCCTTCTGCTTGAGGCGCTCCGGGGTCCGCGCCGAAAGGATGACGGCTTGCGCCGAACCGGCGGGCCGCCGGGAAGGCTCCGCGGGCGATGCGGACGGGCCCTCGGCGACCACCAAGTGGGCATTGGTCCCGCTGAATCCGAAGGAGCTGATGGCCGCCTGCCGGACCCCGGAAGCCGGGGCCTCCCAGTCCCGCAGCGCGGTGTTCACGTAGAAAGGGCTGGCTTCCAGATCGAGATGTTCGTTCAGGTTCTCGCAATGGAGGGTAGGGGGCAATTGCCGGTGCTTCAGGGCCAGCAGCAGCTTGAGGAAGCCGGAAACCCCGGCTGCGGTCATGCAATGGCCGATGTTGCTTTTCACCGAGCCCAAGGCGCAATAGCCGCGGTTACCGGTATGTTTGCCGAAGGAGGTTTTGAGGCCCTCCACCTCGATGGGATCGCCAAGCTTGGTGCCGGTGCCATGCGCCTCCACCAATTGGATGCCCGCGGGATCGATGCCGAACCGGGCATAGACCTCTTCCTGCAGCCGCGCCTGGGATTCGGCATTGGGCGCCGTGATCCCGTTGGTCCTGCCGTCCTGGTTAACGCCCCATCCCCGGATCACTCCCAGGACATTGTCCCCGTCCCGTCGCGCATCGGCCAGGCGCTTAAGCACCACGACGCCTACGCCCTCGCCGGGTACGAAGCCATTGGCCCGCTGGTCGAAGGCGAAGCAACGGCCATCCGCGGAAAGCATGCCTGATTGGGAAGTCATGATATGCATGGCCGGGCCGGACATCACGTACACCCCGCCCGCCAGGGCCAGCTCGCTGCCGCCCGAGACCAGGCTGTCGCAGGCCTCGGCAATGGCCACCAGGGAGGAGGAGCAAGCCGTTTCGATGGAGAGGCACGGGCCTTGCAGGTTCAGGAAATAAGAGATGCGCGCCGCCAGGATGGAGGGCGATGTTCCCATCAGGCCGTAGGCGCTCAAATCTTGGTCGGTTTCCGCGCGATTGTAATCGCCGGTCCCGCAGCCCACGAACACGCCGCAGCGGGTTCCGGAAAGTTTCCGGGCGTCATAGCCGGCATCCTCGATCCCATGCCAGCAAGCCTGCAGGAACAGCCGTTGCTGCGGATCCATGCTCTCGGCCTCGGCCGGCGAGATATTGAAGAACAAGGGATCGAAGAGGTCATGTTCTTCCAGGGCGCCCATCCACTTGCTGACGGTCTTCCCCGGAGACGGCGCGCCGGCTTGGTAATACCGGTCCATGTCCCAACGCGATGCGGGCACTTCGCTCACGCAATCGCGGGCCTCGGAGATGTTCTTCCAGAAAACTTCCAAGTCGCTCGACTGGGGGAAACGCCCCGCCATGCCGACTACGGCGATGGCCTGATCGGGGCGATGGCTCCGCTCCGAAGCCGCCCGGGTTGCAGTGGGGTAGGGCGAGAGGGCCAAGGCTTCGGAAGCGCGCCTCGCTTGGGCCCGGAGGCTTTCCAGGCAGGCCTCGCGCCGGTCGGATATGGCTTCGGCCGCGCGGCTGATCACCACTTTCCCGATATGCCGGCCCTGCGCCACGTATTCCAAGGCCTCGGCCAGGAGGTGGACGGGATATACCCGGGTGGCCAGCGGCACGATGCGGCCATCGGCGAGCATGCCCGCCATGGCGTCGAGCAGCCGGGGCAGGGCGAAGTCCGCGCCGCCCTGGAAGCTGAGCCGGCGCAGGTCGATGCTGTGGAAAGACTGGTTCTGCACGAGGGCGGAAAGATCCAGCTTGGGGCTGGTTTTCAGGGCATGCACCGCGATTTCCAGGTAGCGGCCGGACGGGGCCAGGCAATTGAGGCCCTTCTGGATGCCGTCGCCGGAGAGGGTGTTCAGCACGGCATCCACGCCGCGTCCCCCGGTGAGTCCGCGGATCTGCCGATCGAAATCGGTACGGTAATCCAGGACCTCGCGGACCCCTAGGCTTTCCAGGAGGCGCATCTTTTCCGGCTTGCTGGTGGTCGCCAAGGGCTTGGCCCCGCGTAGGGCCGCCAATTGCAGGGCCATCAGGCCCACTCCCCCGGTGGCGGAATGGATCAGCACCGATTCGCCGGCGCAGAGCCCGGCCGCCTCGAAGGCATGCTGCACGGTGATGAACACCACGGGCAGGCTGCAGGCGTCCTCAAAGGAAATATTCCCGGGCTTCCGCACCGCATTGCCTTCCGGTACGTTCACGGACGCAGCATGGCCTCCCATGGCCTTTCCGGTCACCGCGATGACCTCATCGCCGGGCTGGAAGCGGGTGACCGCCTTCCCCGCTTTGATCACCACTCCGGAAACCTCGAAGCCGGGTACGAAGGGATACTCGGGCATGGTAGGATACAGGCCCTTGACGCACATGGCATCGGGGAAGTTCAGGGCCGAGGCCATGACCCGGATGGCGATTTCGCCGGGCTCCGGTTCCGGCAATCGCCAGGACTGGAAGCCCACCTCATCCAGGCCTTGGGCCGGCCGGCGCAGGACGAAGCCATACTCTTCGCCCGCCTCCAGCCATTGGGCGCGGCGCTCCTCCGCCGACAGGCTTTGCGCGAGGAAGGGGACCTTAGGCCGTTCCGCCGGCGCATAGGGCTTGGCCGGGGAGATAGGCGGGAAGGATGCGGGGGCGATGGCTGCGAGGGCGGCAAGCTTGGCTTTGGGCGCCAGCGGAGCCGACTTGCTCTTGGGTATGGTCCCCTTCGCGGGCACGGGAGAGTTGGGCCGAACCGGGAGGAGCTTGGCTTTGAGGAAGCGGGCCAAGGATCGTACCGAAGGGTGCTCGTATACCTTGGTGGCTGTCATGTCGATGCCGTATTGCTTATTGATGCGGCGCACCCATTCCACGCCCACCACGGAGTCTAGCCCTAAGTCCACGAAGGGCCTGTCTTCATCGATATCGGCGGTCTTCAGGTACAGCGCTTCCGCCAGGCTGCGGGTCAACTCCAGCGCCACTTGATCCTCGCTGAGGCCCTCCTCGATTTCTTCGACGGCTGCGGGCGGGTTTGCTACCGCCGGGGAAGGATCTCCTTCGGCCTCGAAAAGCTGCGCTTCCGCACTCGCCACTTCCGCGACCGATTCCAACTCCGGCTCTTCCAATTCCCAGGGTTCCCGGAAAGGATCGGCCAGGGTGATCGCCGGCTTCGCCGGGATCGCATCGCTGGATGCGGCGGCTTGGTCCAAATCCATCAGTCGCACCGCCTTGCCTGCCGCTGCGGGCTTCGCCGCGACCTCCAGCGCGGGCTTCGCCGCCAATCCGCTGGCGGATTCGGCCAGCCAATATTTTTCCCGGGCGAAAGGATAGGTCGGCAAGCCCACGCGACAGGGCTTGGCATCCCCATACAGCTTGCCCCAATCCATCTCGAGGCCGCGCACCCACATTTCCAATATCCTTTCGGACTTCTTCTGGGTGATCCACCCTTCCACGGTTTGCCGCAAATCCGCATCCACGCTGAACACGGACAGGGCATCCCGGTTGGGCTTCACCTGTCCTTGATAGACGTCGGGGATATCCGCGGCGCCTTCGCCCTTGCCTTCGCAGAATGACCGCAAGCCGCCCATCAGTTCGTCCACCGTCCCCGCCAGGAAGCCCAGGCGTTCCTCCATCGCCTCCCGGCCCGCCTGCAGCGTGTACGCCACCGCGTCCAGGTCCAGCGGACCCTCCCCGGAAGCCTCCGTCAAATGCTCCAGCAAGTCCTCGGCCTTCCGCTTCAATTGCTCCGCCGTCCGCGCCGAGAGCGGCACGATGCGCTTCCCGCTCCACCCGCTCCATAAAGCCGGCGCCGCGGCACGCATACGTGCCGGCCGCTCCGGCGCGTATTCCTCCACCAGCAAATGCGCATTGGAACCCCCCGCCCCGAAGGAAGAGATGCCGGCGATGCGCGGCACCTGCCGTCCCTCCACCACGGGCCGCTCCCATTCCCGCAGCGACTGGTTCACCTCGAAGGGCGTCTTGGCGAAGTCGATATGGGGATTGAGCCGGCTTGAGTGCAGCGAGGGAACGATTTGCCCGTGCCGCATCTGCAGCAGCACCTTGGTCAATCCCGCGATGCCGGCCGCCGATTCGCAATGGCCGATATTGGACTTGGCCGAGCCGATGCGGCAGAACCCGACGTCCTGGGTGTGCAGGCGGAAAGCCTGGGCGAGGGCCGCTATCTCGATGGGATCGCCCAGCTTGGTGCCGGTGCCATGGGCCTCGAGGTAGCTGATGTGGCGGGGATGGATGCGGGCCTCGGCCAGGGCCTGCGCGATGACGCCGGCCTGGGCCTGGGGATTAGGGACGGTGTAGCCGTTGGTCTTGCCGCCATGGTTGAGGGCGCTGCCGCGGAGGATGCCGTGGATGGGGTCGCCGTCGCGGAGGGCTTCGGAGAGGCGCTTGAGCACCACGACGCCGACGCCTTCGCCGGGGATGTATCCGTCGCCTCCCTCGCCGAAGCTTTGGCAATGGCCATCGCTGGAGATGAACTGTCCGGCGCTGAGCATGAGGTACTTGTTGGGATGGATGCTGACGTTGACGCCGCCGGCGATGGCGAGGCTGGTGCGTCCGGCCTTGAGGTCCTGACAGGCCAGGTGGATGGCCGTCAACGACGAGGAGCACATGGTATCGACGGCGAGGCTGGGCCCGTGCAGGTTCAGCGCATAGGAGACCCGGTTGGCGATATGGGAGATATTGCTCGCGAAGCCCATGCGCTTGCCGCGCAGGCTGGACTCGGCGCCCAGCAGCTGGTATTCGGAGTACATGACGCCGACATAGACGCCGACCTGGCCGGGAAGCCCGGAGGGGTGGGGGATTTGCAGGGTGGCGCGGGAATAGCCGGCATCCTCGATGGCCATCCAGGCATGCTGCAGGAACAGGCGCTCCTGTGGATCCATGAGCTCGGCCTCCACGGGAGGGATGCCGAAGAACAGCGGATCGAATTCGTCGACCCCGGAGATGAAACCGCCGAAGCGGCTGAAATGATTGCCCTCGGAATTGCGATCGGCGCTGAAGTATTCGCGCCAATCCCAGCGATCGGCGGGGACTTCGACGATGCAATCCTTGCCGTCGCGCAGGTTGCGCCAAAACCGGCGGAGATCCGGGGCCTCGGGATAGCGGCCGCTAAGGCCCACGATGGCGACGGACTCGTCGGGGGCGGGAGCGGACTGAGCCCGCATGCCGTAAACCGGTGCCAGCGCATGACGGCCGAGACGGCGCGTGGCGGCGGCTTCGGGTTGCTGGTTCAAGGACGGCGAGGGGGACACGTTCGTGGCGTCAGCGTCCGCGCCCGGCGCGGCGCCGAAAAGGTCGGCCAGCTTTTCCCCATGGGCTTGCAGGAGATGGGCCGCCAGAGCGCCCGGATTCTGGTACTCGAAGAACAGGGTCTTGGACAAGGAGCCGAAAGTCTTCTCCAGGCGATTGACCAGGTTGAGCGCCAGCATGGAATCCACCCCGAAGTCCTCGAAAGGGGACTGGGGTTCGATTTGCTGGACGGGGATTTTGAGGACCGCCGAGATTTCCCGGCGCAGGAATTCCAGGGCGGATTCTTCCAGGGCACGGGACCCGATCATCGCTGGAATCGCGCACCGGAGCGCCGCCGGAGCGGCTTCGGCGGGGATGGCCAGGGCAACGGAAGCCGTTGCTCCGGCAACGGAAGCCGTTGCTCCGGCAACGGAAGCCGATGCTCCGGCAATGGAAACTGTGACCGGTTTTCCGGCCAGCGCTTCGCGCATGCTGGGCAGATGGCCTTCCATCACCAGCACCCGATCCCAGCCCGCGGCCAGGCATTGATGGAAGGCCCGCAGCCCCGCTTCGCTGCGCAGGGGGCGCATGCCGAAGGTCCGGCGCAAGCGCTCGCGGCCCGCCGCATCGACGCGCATGCCGCCGTCCCGCCAAAGCGGCCAATGGATGGACAGGGCGCGGCCCCGGCGCTCGCCGGAATCCGCCAGGCGGTTGCGATGGCCCGCGAAGCGGTCCATGAATCCGTTAGCGGCGGCATAGTCGATTTGCCCCGCATTGCCCAGGGCGCTGGTCACCGAGGAGAACAGCACGAAGAAATCCAGGGCAAAGTCCCGGCTGCCGGCATCGAGGTTCCAGGTGCCCTGGACCTTGGGCGCCAGTACGCGCCGGAACTCTTCCGGATCCTTCATGAGGAGGAACCGATCGGAGACCATACCGGCGGCATGCAGGATGCCGTCGAGCCGGCCATACCCCCCCTGCGCATCGCGGATCGCGATCAAATCGCGGCGGACTTGTTCGGGGTCGCCCAGGTCGAGGCGGCGATAGGCTACGCGTCCCTCGCCCTTGTCCATGCCTTCCAGGGTCCGGTGTATCTCCGGACCAGGTTCCGCGCGGCCGGTGATGATCACCTTGGCGGTGCGGGTGCGCGCGAGGATTTCCCGGGTAAAAAGCAGTCCCAGGCCGCCCAGGCCCCCGGTGATCAGGTACACGCCGTCTTCCCGGAAGGCGAGGGGCGCTTCGTCGACCGGCGCTTCGTCGACCGGCGTTTCGCCGACCGGCGTTTCGCCGACCGGCGTTTCGCCGACCGGCGTTTCGCCGGCGCTCACCGGGATTTCCCGCCAGCGTTCCACCCTGCGTTCGCCGGACGCATATCGGATTACGCTGTCCGCAGGCCGGTTGCTGTCCGCGTTCAGCCGCTGGGCCGCCTCGGCGGCATCGACATCGGGCGCCAACAGGATGAGCTGGCCGTCCAGGCGCGGCATCTCGCGGGCGGCGGTCTTGAGCATGGCCGACAGGCCGGCGAACAGCGCGCCATCTTCCCGATCCGCAATGGCGATCTGGATCAGCGCGCGGCCTGCTTGTCCTGTTTGCCCTTCCTTCATAAGGGCCGGCAGGGATTTCAAAGCCTCCAGGCAGGAATGGGCGGCCTCGGCATAGAGGTCCGCGGTGACGCGCCCGCCCTGCGCCAGCATCGGCACGCAGCGCGCGGGACCGACCAAGGCGGCAAGTCCCTGCGAATCCACCCCGGGCAAAGCGCATAGGATTAAGCGCCGCTGTCCATAGTCCGCCGCTGCTCCGGGCTGTGCCGGCTCTGGACTCCATTCCGGAACCGCCAGGAGCAGGCCGGTTCTCGGCTCCTCTCCCCGCATGCGGGCGGCATAGCCCCGCAGTTCGACGCAAACCTTTCCGTCCGAGTCGCACAGGTCTATGTCAAACTTGGGCGTTCTCTCCGAGGCCGGCGAGCCCGCCACCGGGCGGATCCAGGCCGTCATCTCGGGCTGACAGGGCGCATGCAGGCGCAGCGATTCCAAGGCGAACGGAACGGGCGGATGCTCTTTGCCCAGGCCGATGCCGCCCAAGAGCGGCACGGCGGCCTGCAAGGCCCCGTCCATCAGGCTGGGATGGAGCAGGAACTCCTCGCTTCCCGGCGCCGCGCAATCCGGCATGGCCAGCCGCGCCAGCGCCTCGCGTTCCCCCAGGACGAGGCCGGTGACCGCTCGATGGGCGGGCCCATAGGCAAGGCCCATGCCTTCCAGGCCCGCATATAGGGATTCGGCCCCGATCCGATCCCGTTGCATCCGCGCCGCGAGGCCGCCGAGATCATGAACGATGGCCCCGGCCTCGCCGCCGGCCAGGGCATGGCCGGTGCAATGGATCCCTTCCGTTCCCGCTTCCCGGGAGCTGATCTCGAATTCCACCCGCAAGGGACCACCTTCCATAGTAGGCGTCGCCGCCAGGGCGATGGTGACTTCCCGTGGCCCGGCCACTACGATGGGCTGGGTCCAAACCGCATCCCGGATTTCCAGGACCCCGGCGGCCCGGTCCCGGGGCAGGGCTTGCGCCAGGGCCGCCCGCACCATTTCCAGGTAAGCCACCGCCGGCAGGACCTGGCTTCCCTCGACGCGGTGATCCGCCAGGAAAAGCTCTTCCCCGGTGAAGGTGGAGGAATAGCTTTGCCGCTCAAGGTCGGAGCTGTTCCGATGCAGCAAAGGATGCAAGTGCGCCGCTTCCCCGGTCACGTTCGCGGTCTCGACCCAATGGCGGCGCTTCTCGAAGGCATAGGTGGGCAGGTTGATACGATGCGGCTCGGCGCCTTTGGGCACTCTGGTGCGCAACAAGGTCCAATCCACTTCCGCTCCCCGCGCCCAGGCAAGGGCCAGCCCCCGCCAATCCTTTCCCTCCACCAAGGCCAGGATTTGGCCGGAGCCTTCCGCGGCCGCAGCCGGAGTTTCCAGGGCATCGCCGTCCAGCCAAGCCTTGAGGGCGGCTTTCAGCTCCTCCACCGATTGGCAAGCGAAGGCGGCCCGGAAGTCCATGGGCAGGCGGCCGACCTGCAAGGTGAAGGCCAGGTCATGCAAATCCGGCGCGGCTTCCGCGGAGGCCGTGGCGGCGAGACGGGCCTCCAAGCGCCGCACGGCCTCCCGCAGGGCCGAAGGCGTGCGGGCCGAAAGCGGAATGACGGCGGGTTCTCCCTGCGCGCGCGGATCCCGGCGGGCAGGCACATGTTCCTCCAGGATCACGAAGGCATTGGTCCCGCCCACGCCCAGGCTGTTGACGCCGGCCCGGCGCGGTTGGCCATCCCTTTCCCATGCCACCGGGACGGTGTTGAGGTAGAAGGGGGAGGTTTCCAGCTTGATGCGCGGATTGGCCTTGCGGAAGCGAGCCAAAGGCGGGATAGCGCCATGGCGCAGGGCGAGCACGGCCTTGATGAAGCTGGTGATGCCGGCCGCCGCGTCCAGGTGGCCGACATTGTTCTTCACCGATCCCAGCGCGCAGTAGCCTTTTTTCGCCGTCTGTCGGGCGAACGCCGAAGAAAGGGCCTTGACCTCTTCCGGGTCGCCCATGGCGGTGCCCGTGCCATGGGCCTCCACGAAGCCGAGGCTGCCGGCATCCACCTTGGCCCGCGCCAGCGCCTCGGTCACGCAGCGGATCTGGCCCCGGGCGCTGCTGGCGGCATAGCTCATCTTGCCCTTGCCGTCGTTCAGGATGGCTGAGCCCTTGACCACCGCGTAGATGGGATCCCGGTCCCGCATCGCGTCCGCGAGAGGCTTGAGCAGCGCCATGCCCAGCCCGCTGCCGAATACCACCCCGTCCGCCGACTCGTCGAAGGCGCTGATGCGGCCCGTGCGGGAGAATATGTAACCTTCGCGGTACTGGTAACCCCGGATATGCGGTACCCTGACGGTTACCCCTCCCGCGAGGGCCATGGCGCATTCGCCGTTCCGCAGGCTGAGGCAGGCCTGGTGGACGGCCACCAGGGAGGTGGAGCAGGCCGTTTGCAGGGTCATGCTGGGGCCGATCAGATTCAGCCGGTAGGAGATGTAGGTGGCCAGGAAATCCTTGTCATTGCCCAGATGGGTGGGGCTGGTGGTCACCTTCTCGAATTGCGGGTTCCGGTTGAGGAAGTCGGCCAGGTAGCTGGTGGGCACTCCGCCCGAGCCGGCGAATACTCCCACGTCCTGCGGGCCGGCGCCGGCATAGCCCGCGTCTTCCAGGGTTTCCCAGGCGCATTGAAGCAGCAGCCTTATCTGCGGATCCATCATCTCCGCTTCCACCGGGGGGATCTTGAAGAAGGCGGAATCGAACTTGTCGATATCGGCGAGGGTCGGCGAGGCCTTGACATAGGCGGGGTCGCGCAGCTCCGCCTCCGGGACCCCGGCGGCCCGCAACTCGGCGTCGGTGAACGCGCTGATGCATTCCCGTCCCGCGAGGAGGTTCTCCCAGAAGATTCGCACGTCGGCGGCGCCCGGCCAACGGCCCGCCATCCCGATCACGGCGATGTCGTCGCTTTTCATCCGCTTTCCGCCTTTCGCGCCGCTCATGCCCGGGTTCCCTGGCCTTGCAACCGCATCTTCTTGAACCGCGCTCCCATGAAACCGTCCCCTGGCGCGATGGTGATGAGCCGGGGCACCTTATAGGGCGGGAAGAACTCCCGGCATTTCCCGGTGATCCGCTTGCGGAAGGCGGCCGGTTCCTCCTCGGCAAGCAATGCGAATTCCGCCCAAACCAGGTGGCCGGTGATGGGGTTCTTCTTTCCCCGCACCACCACGTCCCGCACGTTTTCCAGGGTCATCAGGTAGGCCTCGATCTCCGCCGGGAAAACTTTCTCCCCGGCTACGTTGATGATCTCCGACTCACGCCCCAGGATGCGGTAAAACTCCCCGGCCACCTCCACGCGATCGCCGGTGTTGAACCAACCCTCCGCGTCGAAGGGATTCTCGGCGTTCAGGTAGCCCAGCATAGCCTGCTCGCTCTTAATCCACAGGATCCCGTCCTTGACCTTGAGTTGGAAGTCCTTACCGCCCATGCGCATCCAACTGGAGGCGGGGTCCCTGGGCTTGGTGGTCAGGACGCCCAGCTCGGAGAGGCCGTATTTCTGACGCAGTTCCACCTCGGGGAAAGCGCGCCGAAGGCCCTCCAGGGTGGCGGGCGGCATCACCTCGGAGCCGTAGGCGATAATCTTCAGGGAAGACAGGTCGAACTCCCGGTGCAGGTCGGAAAGGAGCAGCATGGTGAGGAAGGAGGGCGTGGTGGGAAGCACTTCCACGCCATGCCTTTGGATGGCCTGGCAAACGTCCCTGACCTGGCGGGATGCGATGGGGACGATGGTTCCGCCGCTCAGGATCACGGAGTTGAGGGCGTCCAGACCGCCGATATGCTCGAACTTGAGGAACAGCATGGTCCGGTAGCCGGCGCCGGTCTTTTCCCGGTAGCGTCCGACCATGCGGGCATGGTCCAGCAGCACGGCTTTGCTCTTGCCGGTGCTCCCGGAAGTGAAGATGACGAAGCCGGCGCCGCCGCGATCGGCGAGGGATTGCAGGAGGGGATTCGCTTCGGCGGCCGGCAAGCCGCGCTCCAGGCAGACGAAGGCTTCGGGATCCCCCTCCCGGCCGCGGGGAACCCGGATGAGCTTGCCGGCGCAGGCCAGATCCAGCCGCTCGTCCAATACGGCCCGCTCGTCTTCCGTGAGGGGGACGACCAGGCAGGCCGATTCCAGGAGCGCGTGCAACAAGGCCACCGTCTCCAGGTGGAACTCGGCCACCAGCCCCACGCGATCGCCGGGGCGTATGCCCCAGCCCGAAAGCGTCCCGCGCCACCAGTCGATACGGCTGAGGAGATCGGCGTAAGTGGCCGTACCGGAAGCCCCGACGGATACCGGCTTGTCCGCGAATTGCCGGAATCGTTCCCTGATCCAGTTCATGCCCATGGTCCTTTGCTGCAATCCCGCGCCGCCGCTAGCGCGGCACGGCTTTGATCAACTTGCCGTCTTCGGCCACCGTCCCGGGCTCCGGGTCCCGCTCGGCCGCCGCAGCCGGGCTCATCTCCGGCTCCTGGATGAAGTCGAACTTGGCCTTCCTGTATTGCTCCTTGTTCAGCAGGCCGGGAAGTTTATCGGCGAGGAAAACGAACACGCTGGGGGGCATGCCCATGCTGATCAGGAAATCCGGAACCATGCCGTTGAAGCCGACGTATTGCCGGTTCTCGACGAGGATGTCGCCGTTGGGCTGGGGCGTGTAGCGCCAGGAGTTGTGGATGCGATCCAGCCGGATGAACCCCTTCCTCGTGGGCACCTTGCCCGGGGCGGCGATCAGCTCGATGAAGACCTCCTTGGTCTGCTTGTTCTGCGTCAGGTGCGATTTGTAGAGGAACTCGCGCGTCTTCATCGGCCAGGGCATTCCCATCTCGGCCATCCAACTGTCCGACATGGTCGCCGGGTCGAACCGCTCGATCTGGTGCATGCCCACGCAACCGGGGATCCAATCTTTGCAATTCTGGACGTTGTTATCGTCGATCATGGCCGCCACCAACTGGCTGAGCGTGTAGCCACGCAAGGTCATGATGGCCTTTATCCTCACCAAGCTGGAGCCCGGAGCCTTGAGGGTATAAACCTGGATGCCCTTGGCGTCCTTGAACAGCTTCCACTCGTTGGTTCCGGATGACACCCAGAACCAGTTCAGTACGTCGAGGAATCCGAATAGGCAAAGAACGACGATGCCGATCCTCCGGGCGATCCTAAGGATTGATCGCGACCTGGGTTTCGCGGCATTATTGATTTTCTCCTGGGTCTTGGTCTCGATTTGCGTTGTGCTCATGCTTGTCCTCCTGTGTGTTTGTTCGTTACGGTCATGGGCGCCGCCTAGCGGACCTGTTTCGCGAGGCAGTCACCGTACGCCGCGCACAGGTCCCCGATGGTCCGGATGTCGGTGATCATGACGTCTTCGGCCTGGAAGGGATCCACCCCCAGGGCGTCCTCCAGGTTGGCGATCAGGGCCGCCACGTTGAGCGACGCGAAACCCAGGTCATCCACCAGCTCCGATTGATCCTTGAGCTCAGGCAGCTCCATGTGGTTGTGCTCGGCGATTTCCCGGATCACCCTTTCGACCTGCCTTTTAACTTCCGCGCTATCCATACGTCTTTCCTTTCCTGGGTTAAGCCGTCAATCCGCCATCCACCACGATCACCTGGCCGGAGACGAAGCGGGCCTCGTCCGAGAGCAGGAACTTCACCACCGAGGTCACGTCCTCGATAGCCGGGAGCCGGCCCAGCGGCGTCTGCCGGGTGATGCGCTCCTTTTGCTTGTCCGTCAGATCGGACGTCATTTCCGTGTCCATGAATCCCGGGGCCACCGAGTTGACGCGAATGCCAAAGGAGCCGTATTCCTTGGCCAGGCTGCGGGAGAAGCCGTCCAGGGCCGCCTTGGTCGCGCTGTAGGCGCTCACGCCTTTATAGCCGCGCAGGCCCAGGATGGACGAGACGTTGACGATGGCTCCTGAACGGCCGACGATCATCTGCTTGAGGCACATCTGCGTGAGGGCGATGGCGCTTTCCAGGTTGACTCGCAGCATCCGCGAGATGTCCTGGCCCTTTACCATGGTCAGCAGCCCGTCGGCCGCTATTCCGGCGTTGTTGACCAGGTAGCCCACCAATCCGTAACGCTGCTTGACGTTCTGCAGGAACAGGGACAATTGCAGGGTATCGGTCACGTCCACCGGCTCCCAGTATGCTTTGCCGCCCGCTTCGCCGAGCAGCCGCTCCAATGGGGGCGAGCTCTTGCGGCTGAAGGTGGCCACGGAATAGCCTTCGGTCAGTAGTTTCGCGCATATGCCCAGACCCAGGCCCTTGCTGCCACCGCTAACGACCACGGTTCTTTTTTTGGACGCTTCCATTGCGTTTTCCTCGGAGTTGTGTTTGTTTGTCGGGCGAATCCCCGGCGGAGCGGCGCGTCGCAGACGTCGCACAGTCCGACCGGGGCGGGTTCAGTGTTTAGGAGCGGGGGCCGCTCAAAGCGATTTCAGCAAGCTTTTCGACAGGTATTTGGCCAGGCATAGCAGAGTGACCGTGGGCGAAATACGCGAGGATTCGGGCATCAGTGATCCGTCGCAAACATGTAGGCCCTCGACCTCGGTTTGCAGGTTCGCGTCCACGTCCTCATTGATGCGCAGCAAGCCGCCCATGCCCGAGGCGCTCACCGCGGTGGCGAATATCCCGCTGGCGCCGGCGCTGCGGAGGATCTTGCGGGCGGCCTCCTCGCCCTTCTCCAGCTTACGGTAATCGCCCTGGGTTAGCACTTTATGGTAGCGGCCGTTCTGCAGCTCGCCGCCCACTTCGTCCCGCACCTTGATCCCGATGGAAATGCACCGGGAGAGGTGGCCGAACCTCAAGGGCTTGAGCGAGGCCAGCATCATCATGCGGAAGAAGAAGCGGGACAGGTTCGCGTCCCCGAGGGAAATGTCCCGGTCTAGCTTCCCGCTCATGCTGCCCATGAAATTCTCCTTGCCCGTCAGGCCCGGCACGAAGCCGAACAGCAGCTTGCTGGGCGATACGTAGAAGCCGCGGCTGGCCGCGCTGCCTATGCCGCTTTTGCGCATCAGCAGGGGCGAGGAATAGGCCCCTCCGGCCAGGATCACCAGGGGGGCCGAAGCCTTGCGCACCGCATGCCCGAAGCCGCGCTTCACCTTGTATTCCAGTCCCACGGCGCGCTTGCGGTCCACTACCACCTTGAGGGCGGTGGCGCGATTCCGCAGGGTGGCGCCGTCGGCCACGGCCTCCTGCACGAAGCTGCGCGCCTTCCACTTGGCCTCATGGGAATAGCCCGATGGGCATTTGCCGAGGTCCACCAGCATGGGGTTCTTCTTCCAGGCCAATCCCAAGCCCTGGGCGCTTTCCCGCAGCCGCAGCGCCTGCGCCCCCATCATCCCGTCAGGCAATTCGGCCAAGGGGACTTCCCGGCGCACTTCCTCCAGCTCCGAGGCCAGTTCCACCCCTACGGAACGGAATGCCTCCAGGTCGGGGAGCTCCGCTACGCCGAAATAGATTGAGGTGGCGCCGCCGGTGGCGGAGACCTGCATCTCCTTCAGCTTCTCGCCGATGGGCATCTCCTTGGCCACCGAGGCGATGCCCATCAGGTTCTCCTTGACCGGTGCGTCCCCCCCCCGCTCCAGGATCAGTACCTTTTTCTTGCGCCGGCTCAGCTCCCGGGCGATGGTGGCCCCGCAGGTGCCGGAGCCCACGATAATGGCGTCGAATTGCTCTTCCCTGCCCGCCGCTTCGCTCATGTCTCTCTCCAGATTTGCCGGGGGAGGAATCCGCACCGGAAAGGTTTCACAGCTGTAACTGCCACCGGAAAACCACTTGCTTCTGATTGCGGTACATCCAAGTGGAGCTTCGCTCGTCATCGACGTAGGGGTAATGGCCTTCCAGCTCGAGGCTCAGGTTGTCGCTCACCTTGTAGGCGGCCATGAAGATGTTCAACACCGTGGTATACGGCTCGCTATAGCGGGTGAGCAGGTTGATAGACAGGGTCTCGTTCAGGAACCGGTCGCTGGCGATGAGCACCAAGGTGTTGGTGGCTTCGGGCACCCCCTGGATGGACGGGTCCCAGCGCAGCACCCGGTTCTGCACCGCCTCCAGGCTTAAGGAAAAGGTCCCGCCCCGGGAGAATTCCAATCCCAGCGAGCCGTCCAGCTCAGGCTTTTCCAGGGTCTGTCCGGTCGAGGCCAGGAAGGCTTTGGGCTGCTTGGCCGCCAGCTCCCCTTTGATCAGGAGGTTCTCCAGGGAATAGTTGAAGGCGGCCCCGGCGAAGGCGAAACGCTGATCCTCCTCGAGGACGGTATCCTTCGCGAACTTGTAAACATGGTCGTTATCCATCAAGCTGCCGCCCATGAGGCTGATGTCGCTGCGGCCCAAGGCCTTCTTCCACCGGGCGCCGTATTCGAATTCGTCCTGCGCGTCGCGCTCCACCTTGCGCACAGGCGCGCCGCCGAAAGGGTCGTACCAATAGGCCGTCCCCACGCCCGGCAGCTTGTTATAGGCCGGGAAGGGGACGAAGACCAGGCTCCACTCGCCCCAGCCCGTGTATTGGCTGAGGGTGGCCATGGGCTGCCCGATGCGCGACTCCTCCTGGGAGACGAAGAACAGCTCCGAGTAATTGCGGGGGCTGATCTCATCGGTGATAGGCCCGCCGCCCCCGTCCGATTCGCCCCAGACCAGGATTTGGTAGCCGACCTTGAAGCTGGTCCCAAAGGCGCTGGCCTGCAGGAACGCCTCGCGGAGCGTTTGCTCCCAGGCCACCGACTCCCCCTTGGCTACGGCCATGTGATCGCGGTTCAGGTGGGCGGTAAGCTTGTAGTCCGCCTGCACGAAGAAGTTGCCCAGGAAGTATTTCGAGTACTCCCCCCGCACCGAGGACCGGTTGTTCATGATATGCACGGGCGATTCGACCTTTTCGGAGATTTCATGTTTCATGGTGAGCCGCAAGGGCTCCCGGATCCATTTCCGCCAGAAGTCGGGATCCGTCGGCACGGCGGACATCCCTCCGGCCGGCCCTTCATCCATGGTCAGATCCATTTCCCCGCCGTCCATCCCGGCTCCGGTATTGAGCGGGCCGGTGGCGGCGGTGTCGGGCTTCACGGGTAGGGGACTCAGCGTCGTGCTCCGGGCGGATAGCATGGTGGCGGCGAGGGTCAAGGCAAAGATGAGGGCAGGCGGCGGCATTGGGGAGGGTTTCAAGGCGAATCCGCCCTCACTTCAGGCTGGTGCGCAATTGCTCCAGGTTCTTCTCCCGGAAGGCGAAGTCCATCAGGCTCCTCTGGGTCAGGAATTCGTCGGAGATCTTCACCCCGAACGCCACGGACATCATATCGATATTGGTCACCCGGCCCGAAGCCAGGTTGTTCATGGTGGTCTTGCGCGGCAGCCATACGTTGTCGATGCGCTCCACGTTTCGCATAGTCTGTTGCTTGGTCAACTTTCCGTTATGGTCGTAAAGATCCTCCTTCAATACGATATAGCGCTCCGCATCTACCCAGGAAACCACCTTACCGTACTGGGTTTTCCTGGACCGATCGGCGGTAGGTACCGATTCCACCACCACGGCATTGCATCCGTTGGTAACCGTGCGCTCCAGGATCTTGTAGGTGTAATCCCCCAGCTTGCGGGTCTCCAAGTCCTCGATGGCGAACTCCGAGCCGAAGAAGCTGCCGCCTTCGTTGCTGCTTGAGACGATGCGCTTGATCTTGCCCATGGCGGGCAGATACAACCAGGTGTCGTTCTCCTTTTCGGTGGCGTCGTACTGGTGGGTCAGCATGCTGATGCCTTTGTCGCCGGCCGGTTCGATGACTACGGCCACCGAACGGGAATCCCGCAGGTCGGCGCCGAAATCCTTGCGCACGCTTTCCACGAGGGACACCCGAGGGGTTGCCACGCAGCGCATGCTGTTATTGGACACCGTGTATTGGCAGGTAGAGAGCTTTATCCTGAGGATGGACGAGTTGAAGGCGTCGCGCGCCACCTGATCCACCTTGGCCATGATAGCCACGGCCGAATCCGAAGCCGGATCCGCGGCCGAAGCCGGGACGGCCGCCATGGCAAGGCCCGCCGCCAAAGCTGCTGAAAGGATCTCGATACGCTTCATTTCATTTCCTCCGTAAACGCCAGCTGCTTGCTCATGCCGGATCCGGCCGGAACGGCCGCCTTCTTGCGTCGCTTGAAATCGAGCTTGAGGGTCAGGATCAGGGCGGGAAGCAGGAACAGGTCGTTGAAGAGGCCCGCAATTACCGAGAGGAAGACGAACTTGCCGAGGTTCGACGTGTTGGGGGCCTTGGCTATCGCCATGATACCGAAGCCTATCCCCAGCACCAGGCTGGTGAAGGCGATGGCCTGGCCGCATTCCTTGATGGTGGCGTGCAGGGCCTTGACGATGTCGCCCTCGTGCATCACATGGGTCTGGTATTGCGAGATAAAATGCACGGTATCGTCCACGGCGATGCCGATGATGATGGGGGCTATCATCATGGTGGTGAAGTCGAGCGGGATGCCGAGCAGGCCCAGCAAGCCGAAGGTGAGCATCGCGGGGATGAGGTTGGGCAGGATGGCGATGAGACCGGCCTTGAAGGAGCCGAATACCAGCAGCAGCACCACGGTGATCACTGCCAGTGCGGCGCCGAAGCTTTGAATCTCCTGCTCCGTCATGTAGTCCGCGCCCTTCATCATGAGCGCGAAAATTCCCGTGGTGGAGATGCGCGCCTGGGGGTACTTCTGTTTGAGCTCGGCCACGGTGGCGTTGATGTCTACCTGCATGCGATCGATCAACTGCTTGCTCTCGTAAGATCCCATGCTGTGGGTTTGCACGCTGATATGGGATTGACGGTAATCGTCGGAGACCAGCTTCCTCCGGTCGTCGACATTGGCGTTGTTGAAGAGGAACAGGGTTTGCGCGAGCACCTGGGGATCGGAGGGCACGACGTACATCTCATCCTTGCCCTCGTTGAGCTTTTGGTAAGACTCCTTGACGACGTTCACCAGGGAGGACACGCGCACCACCTCCGGGTGCTTCTGCTTAAGCTGCACCTGCAATTCGTCGATGGCGTGGAGCACATAAGGATCCTGGAAGGCATCGGGCTTGCCCAAGTCCAGGTAGATCTCCATGTTCTGGGCTCCCATCATATTCTTGTCCACCAGGCGCACGCTTTCGCGGATGGGGGCGTCCTTGGGGTACTGGGACAACGGGTAGGTATCCACCCTGACCTTGAAAGCGCCGTAAGCGCAGACCAGGAAAATGGCCGTGAAGACGGTTATGTAGGCGAACGGGGCCTTCTGGACCATGGGAACGACCCGATCCAGGCGGGTCTGGAGGAACCGGGAGAAGTTCGGCAACGCCAGCCCTGCCCATCCACCCCTTACGGCCCGCAAGGAATTGGGCTTGGGCGCCCAGAGGTCGAGGAGCAGGGGCATCAGGAACATGGTGAGAAAAAACGCGACCATGACTCCCACCGAAGACATGATGGCGAAGTTCTTGACGGGGATGATATTGGCATTGCACAAGGACGCAATGCCGATGATGGTGGTTGCCGCAGTGAGCAGGCAGGCAAGGCCGGCCCCGAGATAGGTTTCGCTCATGGCGGCCCGGTGATCAAGACCTTCGTTACGGTAGTACATGTAGCCGGACATGATGTGCACCGCGTCGGCCATGCCGATGGTGAGAAGGAGCATGAGGGTGAGTATTATAAAGCCGCTCACTGTATGCCCCATCCAGCCGTTGATGCCCATGGTCCAGACGGTGCTGATCACCACGATGGCCATCACCCAGGCGACGGCGCTCAGGGAGCGGAAGAAGAACCAAAGCAGGCCGGCAATGATAATGACGGCTGCCAGGTAGAGCTTGCCCATCTCGTTGATCATGGCCAAGTCGTATTGCACCGAGGCCGGGTTGCCGAGGGGGTGATACTCGAGGCTGCCGGCGTATTGGGGCTTGTCGAGCACGGGTTTGATGCGCTGCCACAGGGCGTTGTATTCGGCCAAATCGACGGGCTTGAACTTAATCGGCGGCTCTTCGCCGGCGGCTTGGCCGGCCACCGGCGCGTCCAGGGCATTTCCCAGTTCCAGGTCCTTGCCCGCGGGCGCATTCTCGCGGATGGCCCCGAAATCCGTCTCGATCAGGATGCCGCCGTATTTCATGTCCTTGGAATAGAACAGCAGCGGAAAGTTCTTCTGGGACTCCGCGGTGGCGCGGATCTTGGCCAGTTCTTCCGGGGAGCTGGGGATGACATTCCCCACCAGGGGACGGGAGATGAGGGCGTCGCCCTTGGCCTCTAGAACGGAGGCGTTCACCAGGGAGGTGATTTTCACGATATGGCCGAGGATGGAATCTTCAGGGTTGTGCGGCCCTGGCCCGTTGCGGTTGAGCAGCTCGTCGGTGATGCCTCTCAACGCCTCCAGGGATTGCTTGGAAAACAGGTTGCCATCCTTGGGCCGGTAGGCGATATAGACGCCATCCTCGCTGCCGAACTTGGCATGGAAGCCGTTCAAGGCCACCAGCACCGGATCATCCTTCGCGAACCAGCCTTCTATCGTGAGGTCGAACTTAGCCCGGTGAATGCCCATGAAGAGGAACACCGTGGCCGCCAGGAAAAAGAGGCTGAACAGCCACTTCCGGCTGCGCAGGCCATCAGGAACCCGTGAGAAAAACTCTTGTATCAATTTGGTGATCTTTTTCATGATTCATTCTTCCCTTGAATGTGTTTTCACCGGCTCTTTATGTATGGCTTTTTAGGCGCGCCGTTCCTGGCAAGGCCTTGGATCCGCTTGGCCACTTCCTGGGAAGGCTCCTTGTCGATGATGGAGAAGTGATCCGCCTCGATCTCGAGCACGCGTAAGGGTTCGGCCAGGAAGGCGTTCCACCCGTAGTCGGCGGGAACGTCCTTGAACCCGCGGGTGGCCTTGAGCAAGGTGACGCTCAGCTTGCGGGGCAGCTTGGACGGGGCATAGGCGAGGTAGTTTCGCTCGTTGGCGAAGAGCGTCTGGTAGGTGGCGGCGAATTGCTCCCTGGGCAATTCGAATCCCTGCCCGGTCATGGATGCATAGAGGAAAGAACATCTTTCCCCCTCGGGAACCTGTTGCAATTCCGAAGCCGTAAGTGCCAGGGTCTTGCCTATCCTGCCCATGGCTACGTGGCAAATCTCCACCACCGATTCCAGGAAATCCCCCTTGGCATGGGTAGGGCAAAGGCCGTCCAGCAGCCATAGCGCGGACACTTCGCCGCCCCGTTCCAGCAGACGCCGGGCCATCTCGAAAGCCAAGGCGCCGCCACTGGAATACCCCAGTAAAATCAGGGGTCCCTTGGCCAAATCGACGATGCCAGCCATGGCAGCGAGATTAATCTCGGCATTCTCCTCCAAAGAGGAAGGCGCCGGCATGTTGCCGTCCAGTCCGATGCCTTCCAGGCCATAGAAGGGCTGCTTGTCCCCCAGGGCCAGGGAAAGTTGCTGTAGGGAAAGCACGCTGCCGTCGACTCCGGGCACGGCGAAGATGGGCACGCCGACGCCTACGGACTGCATGGGAACCAGGACATCGGCAGCACCGGCACGAGCCGCAGGCGGGGCCACCGGAACGCTTGTGGCGTCCCTTGGCGACAGGCTGCCGCCCTTGGCCACGGCCAAGGCGGCGACATTCTCCGGATAGGCTGAAGTCAGATAGCTGCTGAATCCCCGCACTTGGGGATACTTGAACACCGCGCTGGGGGACACGTTGATGCGCAGCAGTTGGTTGGTTTTGGCCAGGAAATCCCCGATGGCGAGGGAATCCAGGCCTAGCTCCAGGAAATTCGCATCGATATCGACATCGTCAATGCCCTTGCCAAGCCTGCTCCCGATTTCCTGCCGCAGGAACAGCTCGATTTTCAATGCGGGCTCCAGGGATTCGCCGCCCGCGGCGCCCCATTGGAATTCCCAATCCGCGGCGCGAGCCTCCGCGGCGGCCGCATTCGGCGCAGCAGGAATATCGGCCTGCAGCCGCGGGCCCCGCAAAGGGGACGCCGGCACCTTGCTGGCCGGAACATCCAGATCGATCCAATGCCTTTGCCTGGCGAAGGGATAGCCGGGTAAGGGCAGGGGGCGCATGGCCTTGCCTTCCCACACCCTTTCCCAAGGAATCGTGACGCCACTCACCCAAAGCAATGCCAGGGTCTTCCACTGGCCTTGGAGAAGGCTGATCTCGATTTGCCGAGCGAGGATTTCCCCGCTGATCACTTGGGCCAGCACGTTCTTGCGGGCATTTTCATCGCCATAGTAGAAGCCCAGGTTCTCCAGGGCGGGAGCACCCTGTTCCAGGGCCTTCGCGGCCGCCTCCAGCTTCTCCATCAACTCCTCCGGTGTGGAAGCGATCAGAGCCAGCCTTTCCTCCATGGTCTCACGGCCCACCTGCAGGGTGTAAGCCCATTCCGCTAGGGGCTGCGATCCGTCGGAATCCGAAAGGCAGGTGATCAGCTCCCGCGCATATGCGGCCAGCCGCTCGCGATTCCGGGCCGAGAGGAGGATAAGTTGCGGGCCTATGGACATTTCCTTCTCGACGGGAGATGCGGGGCGGTATTCCTCCAGCAGGATGTGCAGGTTGACCCCGGTGTCGGCGAAGGAATTGAGGCCGACCCGGATGGGATTGCCCTGGGCGTCCCTGAGCGTCTCGAAGTCCTGGGCGCGCTCCTGGAGGAAAAGGGGGTGGGAGGGATTTCCGATGTCCAGGAAGGAGCTGGCCTTGCGATGGGAAATCGTGGCCGGGAATTTCTTCTTGTGCAGCGAAAGGGCCAACTTGATCAGCGCGGCGATTCCGCTGGCCGGCTCCAGATGGCCGATATTCCCCTTGAGGCTTCCCAGGGCGCAGGTTTTGCCGCGGCCTCCTAAGCCCCGGAAGGCATTCTTGATGCCTTCGAATTCGAAAGAGTCTCCCCACTTCGTGGCATAGCCGTCCACCTCGATGTACCGGATGGTTTCCGGCGCGATGGCGGCCTTGCCGTAGCAATCCTCCAGCATGCTGGTGATAGACTCATGCCTGATCTCGGAGATGAAATTGGCATTTCCCTTATGGGATTGATGGCAGGCTTTGATTACGCCATAAATCCGGTTGTTGTCCTTGCGGGCGTCTTCAAGGCGTTTCAACACCACCACACCCACGCCTTCACCACGGGTGTAGCCATTGGCGGAGTCGTCGAATACCCCGCAAGTCCCATCCGGCGAGAGCACGCCCAACCGCGACAGTACCGCATAGTCATCGGAGAAGAGGTTGAGGCTAACGCCCCCCGCCACGGCCAGGTCGCTCTCCCCGTCGAGCAGGGAGGCATAGGCGCGGGCCACGGCCAGGGCCGAGGAAGCGCAGGTCATGTTGATGGACTCGCTGGGGCCTCGCAAATCGAAGACGAAGGAAAGGCGGTTGGCCAGGTAATAAGACGGGCTGGACGAGGTATAAGGCAGGGGGAAGCCCAGCCGGTTGCGGTTCTCCCGCAGGAATTGCTCGTACTCGGAATATTCGTAGCCGATGAAAGCACCGGTGCGGGAACCGCGCAGCTTGGCGGGATTCAGACCCGCATCCAGGAAGGCGTTATAGGTCTCTTGGAGGATCAGCCTTTCCTGGGGATCCATCAAACGAGCCTCTTCCGGTTGGATCCGGAAGAAGGCGGGGTCGAAACAATCCACATCCTCGATCAGCGCCGCCCATTTGGAAACGGTGTTCCGGGGATTGGCCGGATTTTTGTAAAACTCCTCCCAATTCCACCGCGTGGACGGGATTTCCCGCATGCTGTTCTTGCGCCCCATGAGATTGTTCCAGAAGCGCTGGGGATTGGGCGCATCCGGGAAGCGGCAGGCCATGCCGACAATGGCGACATCCGGGAATTTCCTGGGATGCGCTGATCCGGTTTCGGCATCGCTTTCCCCAGGAACCGTGCCGGCCTTCTTGGCCTCGGCCTCGCCGATGCCATAATGATCCAGCAATGCATCGGTATGCTCGGTCACCATGGCTTCGGCTATTTCATCGAGGGAGCCGAAGCTGCGCGATCCCAGGTCGATGTCGTACTTCCGGCCGATGAATCCCGCCAGGGCTTGCAGGGAGGCCGGCCCGGCTTTCGAAAGCGGCTTGGCGGCGGGGCGAGAGGCAATGGGCTTGCGGGCCGGGGCCTCTTGGCCCCGCGAGCCCTGGGGACGCTTGGGCGAGGGTGCGGGCTTCGCGGCCGATGCGCCATTCGCCGTCGCGGTGAGGACGGCCGCAGGGGCAATGGCGGCAGAAGGAGTAACGGCGGCAGAAGCGATAACGGGGGCGGCTGGGGCCGCGATGTGAGGCCCATCCTTGGGGAGAAGGTGGGTATCGATATATTCTGCAAGCTCACGTACGGTCTTGACGCTTGTGAAATGCGCCGGGTTCAGGGAAATGCCGAGCCTTTCCGAAAGGTTCCTCATCAGGTCCATGGCGATGATGGAGTCTATCCCCAAGGTGTCGAATCCCGCATCGACGTCCAGCTTGCCGGAGGCCAGCTTCAGGGTGGTGACGAAAATATCCTTCACCTTGCTAAGCACGGTGGTTTCGAGTACGGTTTCCATGTTAGCGACTCTCCTTCTGGAACCCCTGTAGGTCCGCCTTGATCAGGTTCCGGAGCAGGGCCATCTGCTCTTCGGTCAGCGATCTGGCCACCTTGACCTGGATGCGCTCCGGCCCCGTGGGGCCAAGAGACCCTGGCGCGGGCCCCACCTTTTCCCCCACGGCCTCCGCGTCGGCCGGCGCTTCGGCGAAGAAACCGGCTTCCAGCAACTTGACCAGGCTTTCTTGCACGCCCTCGCTCACGGCGCGGATGTCCGCTTCCCCATGGGCCGTGGTGAGGAGGCAGTTCCTCCCCTGGATATTGGTCTCTACGCCATTCATCCGGAGCAGGAGGTAGAACAGGGCCTCGGTGAGGCCCCAATGGCTGTTGCGGAAGCGGAAGCGGAACAGGGCACCGAAAAAATCGATCGTGATCGGCAGCCGCCGCGCCGCGAAGAAGCCGTTGAGATCTTCGGCCAGCTCCCGGGTTTTGCGGTTCAGGTCCTTTTGGAAGCAGGTGCAGGTGTTGCAACTGCCCGCATCGGCGCAGCGGTCCTTGATCTCGGTTAGCGAGGCCAGCACGGCCGCCACCTCGAGGGGATTCTGGGTATGCGTTTCCGCCACCGAGGTGCGCTTGGCATTGGGCATCGATCCATCCCCGAAATTCCACGACCCGCCGTCTACCAGGTCCATGTACCTGGCCAGGCCCGCCACGATGCCGGTGGGCATGCCCCCGCCGGGGATTTCCCCGTAGGTGGCGAGGTCGGCCTGGATGCCGAAGTGGCCTTGCGCCCCCTTGGGGCAGACCCGGAATCCCGTGATCATCTCGTCGAAGATGAGGACAATGTCTTTTTCCAGGGTCAGCTTCCGCACCTCGTGGAGGAATTCGACCGGCTGGCGGTAGGGATGGCGGGATTGGACGGGCTCCACCAGCACGCAGGCGATCTCCCCGGCCCCCTCCTCGATGGCATCCAGGTGATGCATGTTCCCGTATTCCAGGACGATGATCTCCGCATCGGACAGGCCATAGTTGGAATCCCCGAAGAGGACGATTTTCTTCCGCTGAGTGGCCGCCCGGGCGATGCGCACCGCCCACATCACCGACTCGGTGCCCGACCGGGTGAAGAGCATCCGTTCATGGCCCGTGATCTCGCAGAACAGCTTGGCAGCTTCAAAGGTCGACTCGGAATAGCCGGCCAGGGGAATGCCGCGATCCAGGGCCTGCTTGATGGCCTCCACCAGGAAGGGGGGCTTGTGGCCGAAGATGTTGACACCCGTGTCGCCGGAAATGTCCACGTAGCGGTTCCCGTCGGCATCCCAGACATGGGCGCCCTCGGCGCTGCGGTAGGAAAGCTGGAAATGCAAGTTCTTCAATTCCTTGCTCAGGTGGAAGGCGCGCCGCTGATCGACGAAGCGGTCCTGGTACCTCATGACGTTGGCCTGGGAGGTGGGCACGCGCTGGACGTACTCCGTCGAGAGCCTCTCGATGAATTGCCAATGGCCGTCGGTGAGATCGCCCTGATCGAGGGCCATCAGACTGGGAAGGCCGGGATGACCCGCGGCCGCGCGTTCCCTAAATGGCGTGGCGCCCCGATCCGGGAGCCGCTGCTTCAGCAACTCGATCAACTGCTGCTGGCCCTCTTGCGACAGGTCCTCGAAGCTCTTTACGGCTTCCCGCTTATCGATATGGTTGCGAAGGATCTGGTCAGCCAGATTGTCGATGGTATTTATCATGGATATTCCTTCTAGCGGATCTCGTCCAAGAGGTTCGCGAATACTTCCGTTGCGCTGCTGTCGTGCCCGCCCGGTGACGAGTCGGCCAGCCCGGGCCCTCCGAGGGAGGCCAGCAAGGCGTTGAATTCGACCAAGCTGCCGTTCCCGGCCGCGGCGTCTCCGGCGAATGCCAGCGACCTGACTTGCGCGACCACCCGTCCCTGCGGATCGAGCAGGTCGACGTCGAACTTCGCGGCGCCCGGGGACTGGACGCGCCTGGAGGATCGGACCCAGGCATGGCCGCCTCCCGTGAGGGGGGCGAAGATCCGCAGTGAATCCAGGGATTCCGGAGTGGCCGATCCCGCGGTTGGGCCCGGTAGGAGTTGGGCGGCCGCGCGGAAGGCGGACTCCAGGACGCCGGGAACGATCACCCATGCCGGCGTCCCCTCCTCTGCGATCTTCGGCCCCTCGAACGGCACCAGGATCTGCTGGCCGCCCGGCTGCCGGGGTCGAACTCCGCCCAGCAGGCTTTTTAGTTTCGCGATGTCCTGGACCGGAGCGGCGGCATCTTCGCCTACCGGGTTAGGTTCTGCCAGGCCGCGGCAATGGAGGGTTTCCTGATTGTCTTCCCAACTGGTGATGCCGAAGTCAATCCGGCCCTCTTCGGTCTCGGAGAGCGTAACTTCGAAGGCACGGCCCTCCCGGCAATCCGCCGGCGCCCCCCAGGACACGTCGCGCAGTTCGAACGGGATGCCCGCATGCCAGGGGGACGCGTCCTCGACGGCGGCCCGGGCCATTTCAAGATAGGCCGCCTCGGGAAACAAGCGCCGGCCGTCTTGTGCGCGCGATGCGAGGAACGGCTCGGCGCCGGAGAACACGGAGCAGTAACGCTGTTGGTTGAGCACGGAAACATTCTCATGCAGTAGGGGATGGACTTCCGTCGCCGTCGGCGCGAAAACCGCCTCCCGGCCGGGTTTGGCAGCGGCGGCCCCCGGTTGGGCCATCTCAGCCCAATGGCTTTCCCCGGCGAAGGGGTAGGTAGGCAGGGAGATGCGGCGGGACCCTTGCGGGAACAGGGCGGTGTAGTCCAGGGAATAACCCTGGCCGTAGAGGTCGGCGAGGGCCGTGAGATGCTCCAGGTAGCGCGCTCCTCCTCCTTCGTCCCCCGCGCTTTCCGCGCTTTCAGCGCAAGCGCGGATGCACTGGTTGCCGAAGGCTTTGAGGGCCCCTTGTTCCCGCAGCTTGCTGCGGTTGATGGCGTAGGCGTTGGCCTGCGCCGCCGGCCCGTGGGCCAACCAGGCTTCCAGGCTACGGACCAAGTCCGCCGGGTCGCGGGCGACGCAGGTGAACCGGTGGTTCAAGTGCGCGCGGCCCACGAACAGGGTATAGCACAGGTCGTTCAGGGACAGGTCCGGCGCCCGCCGGCAATGGGCCAACAGGTTTTCCACCTGCCTCCGCATTTGCTCGGGACTGGCCGCCGAGAGCGCTACCAGGTAGCCGGGCGCCTGAAACCCGTTGGGCGCCGGCGCGGGCGCCTCCTCCAACACCAGATGCGCATTGGTGCCGCTGAATCCGAAGGAACTGATGGCGGCCCGGCGCTTACCGGTGCTTTCCCATGCGCGCAGTTGCGCGTTCACGAAGAAGGGGCTGGATGGGAAATCGATGGCGGCATTGCCCTGCTCGAAATGCAGGGAGGGCGGGATTTCGCGGTGCTTCAGAGCCAGCAGCAGCTTAAGCACCCCCGCCACGCCGGCGGCAGTGGCGGCATGGCCGATATTGGTCTTGACCGATCCGATGGCGCAGAACTGCTTGCGGTCGGTGTATTTCCGGAAGGCGCGGGTGAGGGCCCCGAATTCGATGGGATCCCCCAGGCGCGTGCCCGTGCCATGGGCCTCGATCACCTGGATGGTGCCCGGGTCGATCCCGAATCGATCGTACACCGCGCGCTCCAAACGCTCTTGGGAAGCGGCGCTGGGGGCGATGATGCCGTTGGTCTTGCCGTCCTGGTTGATACCGCTGCCGGCGATCAGGCCATAGATGCTGTCATGATCCCGCAAGGCGTCGCTGAGGCGCTTCAGCACCACCACGCCCACGCCTTCGCCGGGCACGAACCCGTCGGCCTTGTCGTCGAAGGCCTGGCATTTCCCTTCCGGCGAGAGCATCCCGGCGCGGTTGGCGACCTTGTAGAACCCGGAGTTGGAAGCCAAGAATACGCCCCCGGCTAGCGCCATCTCGGTTTCCCGCGCCCACAATCCCTGGCAGGCGATATGCATGCCCACCAGCGAGGCGGAGCAGGCCGTATCGATGGCCACCGCCGGCCCCTGGAGATTGAGGTGATAGGCGATGCGGGCGGGGAGAACGGCATCGGAATTGCCCCAGAAGGCCTGGGCGGGGGGGTCTTCGGCGAACAGGGATTCATACCCTGAGCTGCCGCAACCGACGTACACGCCGCAATTCTTCCCATCTACGCTGCCCGCGTAGCCGGCGTCTTCCATGGCCCTCCAGGCCTCTTCAAGGAAAAGGCGTTGCTGGGGATCCATGTAATTGGCTTCGAGGGAGGAAATCTGGAAGAAGGCCGAATCGAACTTGTCGATGCCGTCGATGAAGCTGCCCCGGCTGCAATACTTACCGTCCACGAATTGGGACATCACGCAATCCTGCTTGCGCCAGCGGGTGATATCGGAGACCAGGTTCTTCCCGGCCCGGAGGTGGCTCCAGAACTCCTCCAGGTTGGCCGAACCGGCGAAGCGTCCGCTCATGCCGATGATGGCGATGGGCTCGAATTCCGGCCGGACCGCGTCCGCCGCCGCATCGGTCGCGGCGCGGGAGAAGAAGCGCGGCTTCGGCATCTCCCGGGGACGGGAAGGCGCCGCCTCCGCGGCGGGCGCCGCTTTGCGGACGGCTGCGACGGGCACGGCGGGCATAGCCAAGAGGGACTCGATCTTTTCCTTGAATCGCGACAGGATATGCTCGGTGAGGTGGTTGATGGTGCTGTAATCGAACAGGACCATCACCTCGAGATCGATTCCCAACGCCTCGTTGATGGAGTTGACGAGGTTCACGCCTATGATGGAATCGACCCCGTAGTCGACGAAAGGCCCATCGAAGGGGATTTTCGCACCGTCGATTTTCAGGGATCCGGAGAGTTTTTCCAACACCACCCTTTGTACAGCGTCCTTGCCGGCTTCCTGGACGCCGGCGGGGGCGGCGGCTTCCTTGCGGCGTTGCGCGACCGAAACCTTTGCCTGGTGCGGCTCCGGGACCGGCGAGGGAGCGGGCGACGCGGCGCGGGCTGCCACCGTCTTGATCAGGTACAGCTGAGGGATGTCGGACGCTACCAGGGATTGCAAGGCCTCCATGGCCTCGCCGGGCTCGATGGACCCGATGCCTACTTGCTCCAGGCGCTTCCGGGAAGCCTCGTCCCCGGCCACGCCGACATGGCCCCAATAGCCCCAGTTCATCACCTGGACCGGATAGGGCCGTATCGCGGCCAGATGGCGGGCGAAGCTGTCTTTGAAGGCGCAGCCGGCTGCGTAATTGGACTGTCCGGGCGTCTTGAAGAACGAGATCATGGAGGAGAAGAAGAGCATGAAGTCCAGGTCCGCCTCGCCGAACACCTTATCCATGTTCACGCTCACGTCCACCTTGGCGGACAGGGAGGATGCGAAACGGGGCAGGTCCATGTTCATTAGGCTTTGGTCCTGCAGGACCAGGGCCGAGTGCACCACGCCGTGGATGGCTGGATAGCGTAGCTTGATCGCTTCGGCGGCCGCTTGCAGCGAGGCCAGGTTGGCGGCATCCGCCTGCACATACAGCGGCGCGGTTCCTAACCGGCCCAAGGCGGCGATCCGGCCCTCGATCTCCGCATCCGCGGCGCGCCGGCCGATCCAGACCAGGCGCGCCTGGAAGCGCTCGATCATGAACCGGCTCCAGACTTCGCCCAGGCCTCCTGCTCCGCCGATCACCACGTAGACGCCTCGATGCTTGTAGGCCGGCGCCTTGGCGGCGGTAAGCTCCCGGGGCGCCAATTCCTGGCGATGCCATTCGCCGCGGCGCCAGGCGAGCCCGTCGCCGCCGTTACGGTCCGCGGTCAGGCAGGCGCGGGCCGAGATGGATTCCAGCGAATCCACGTCCAGCCAGCCGAGCTGCCAGCGGGGATATTCCTTGGCCAGGCTGCCGACCAACCCGGCCAACCCGGCATGCGCCGGATGCAAGGCTTCTCCGCGCCGCACCTCTGCGGTGCGTCCGGTGATCAGGCTCCAGCGCAGTTCCCGCTTCCCATACTTCAGATGCAGCAGGGCCTTGATGAGGCGGAACACTTCCAGGACGCCGCGCTCTTGATCCTTGATCAGGCTCGCAGGCGCTTCCGCCTCGGCCAGGTCCGGCGCCATCCAGACCAGGTGATCGAATCCGGCGCTGGCCAGGACGGGGGCTAGGGCGGCGGCCATCGCTTCGGTATCCGCGGTCGCGGGCAAGTCGAGATGGGCCGACTGGGGGTAGGACTTCCGCAACCAGGCCAGATGCTCCGGGCGGCCTCCCAGCAGGAGCGGACGGGCCGGCTCGGCGGATGCGTACGCGGCGGCGGACGGGAAGGGCTTCCAAACCGGGACCAGGGCTTGCAATTCCGCCTTGGGCGCCGGGACGCTGGCGCCGCGCGCGGCGGTCTCGGAACTGCCGGAAAGCTTCTTCGCCGCTTCCATCGAGAAAGGCTTCATGAAGAATTCCTTGACCCGCACCAGCACGCGGCCTTGCTCGTCCAGCAGCGTGATATTGAGCTTGCGCGCGCCGGGTTCGGCCCGCTCCTCGCCTTCCGCGAAGGTGGCGTAGGCGTAACGGAGGCGGGTGAGGGGCTCGAGGATCTGGATTTCCCGGGCCGTGAAGGGCAGGCCGGCGGCGAGCGCGGTGCCGTTCTTCAGGGTGAGCCCGATGCTGGTATGCAAGGACCCGTCCAGCAAGGCCGGGTGCAGCCAGAACTTGTCGGCGCCGGCTTGCAGATGATCCGGCAGGCGCAGGCGGGCCAGGGCCTCGGTGGGCGTGGCCGAAATACCCTGGACGATTTGGAATCCCTTGCCGAGATGCAGACCCATCCCGTGCAGGTATTCGTATAGGCCCTTCCCGTCGATGACTTCCTCAAGGCAACGCTTCCGGATGCCGTCCAGATCGAGGGCGACCGGATCGCCAGAGGCCAACTCATATCCCAGCTTGCCGGTGCAATAGGTCACGGATACCGGCTTGCCATGGGAGCGGATGGAGAATTCCACCCCGTCCCGGTCCGGAGCCAACGAGATTTCCGCCTTCTCTATGCCGCCTTCGCTGAACAAAGGCCGCAACCAGACGATGTTCCGGAGCACGCGCACCGGGGCCTCGCCGGCGATTTCCCCCGCTGCCCGGGCCATTTCCAGATAGGCCACCCCGGGCAGGATCTTCCTGGACTCCACACGATGCTCGTCGAGGAAGAATTCCTCCCCCGTCAGCTCGGTGAGGAATTTCTGTTCGCTCAAGGTCGAGATGTTGCGGTGCACGAGGGGATGCAAGGCCGGGACCCGGCCTGGGACGGCCGAGGCTTCCGCGTCCGTCAGTTCCGGGATGGCGAACCAATGGCGATCGCGGGCGAAGGGATAGGTGGGCAGCGCGATCCGCCGCCGGGCCTCCCCCTGATGGAGGAGGCGCCACTCGATGACCTCGCCGGCGATCCAAGCCTCGGCCAGCTTGGCTAGATCCTTCCGCTCCGCCATGGCCTTGGCCGCGGCGGCTCCCGGAGGCTTTTCCTTCGGCTTGCGGGCATTGCCGCGGTACACCGGATCGGGGTCCAGCTTCCCATCCAACCAGGCGGCCAGTTTCCCGCGCAAATCCTCCACGCTATCGGCCACCACCGCCAGGCGCTCGGGCATTTCGTCGCGGCCCACTTGCAGGGTGAAGGCAATGTCGGCCAATCCCACGGCATGTTTGCCCAGATGCGCGACATGCGAGGCCGCGTAGGCCCTAAGGCGGTCCTCGTTCTTGGCCGAAATAACGATGAGCTGCGGGCCGGCGCCGGCGGCCGACGGATGCGCCGCCGGGTATTCCTCGAACACGACATGGGCATTGGCCCCGCCGAAGCCGAACGAGCTCACTCCCGCCCGGCGGGGGAGGGGATTCCCCGCATCATCCTTCGCGCATTCCCAGTCCGTTGTCTTGTCCGCGATGAAGAAGGGGGTGCCCTTGAGGTTGATGTAGGGATTCATCTCCTGGAAATGGAGGTTGGCGGGGATCTGCTTGTGGCGCAAGGCCAGCAACACCTTGAGGACTCCGGCGATGCCGGCCGCGGTTTCCAGGTGGCCGATATTGGTTTTCACCGAGCTGAGTCCGCAATGGGCCGCCGTGGGAATCGGCTTGCCCTGCTCCTTGTAGAGAGTGGCGAAGGCCTTGGACAGGGCCTGGATCTCGATAGGGTCGCCCAGGCTGGTGCCCGTGCCGTGGCACTCGATGAAACCCACCGTGGCGGGGTCCACCTGGCCCTTGCCGTACGCTTCCACCAGCAGCTCGGTCTGGGCATTGGGATTGGGAGCGGTTAGCGCCGTGACGCGGCCGCCATGGTTCTCCGCCGTGGCCTTGATGACCGCGAGGATGCGATCGCCGTCCGCCTCGGCCATGGCCAAGGGCTTGAGCAGGATGGCCCCCGACCCCTCACCGCGCACGTATCCGTTGGCGGCCTTGTCGAAGGACTTGCACTTCCCGTCGGGGCTGAGCATGCCGGCGGCGCTGAAGGAGATGTAGGCGGAAGGGGTCAGCATCAACTGCACGCCCCCCACGATGGCCATCTCGCAACTGCCCGAATGGATGGACTCGATGGCCCGATGCAAGGCCACCAGGGAGCTGGAACAGGCCGTATCCAGCGGGGCGCTGGGGCCGCGGAGGTTCAGCAGGAAGGAGACCCGGTTGACCAGCACGGAATGGGAATTGCCGGAGGCCGTATAGCCGTCCAAGGTACATTGATGGCTGGCCAGGACATCGGCGTAATCCCGCGTGGCCGCGCCCACGAACAGGCCGGTTTTCGTTCCCGCCAAGTCGGAAACCTTATGCCCCGAATCCTCGATGGCCTTCCACACCGTCTCGAGGAAGATCCGCTGCTGCGGATCCATCATCTCCGCTTCCCGGGGCGAGATGCCGAAGAACAGGGGATCGAACTTGTCCACCTCCCGCATGAAGCCGCCCCACTTGGAGTTGGTCTTGTTCCGCTCTTTCAGGGGATCGCCATCGAAGTCCTCCCACTTCCAGCGATCGCGGGGGATTTCAGTGACCAGGTTCCGGGCCGCGCGCAGGTTCTCCCAGAACTCTTCTAAGTCGTCGGATTGGGGCATGACGCCGCTCATGCCCACCACGGCGATGGGCATCTCGACGAAGCGCCGCTTGGGGAAGTCCTTGGCGCCGGACGTGGAGGCCGCCGGGGCCGTTGGAGCGGGCTTCCAACCTTTGTCGAAGCGGATTTCCTCCCGGGACCGCGGGGCTGGGGCCGCGGGTGCGACGGACTTGGACGGGGCGGCGGCGCCGCGGCGATGGTAGGCGGCGATTTCATCCTTGCGCTCGGCGCATAGATGCCGGGCGATTTCCTGGATAGATGGGAATTCGAAGAACAGCACCGGCGTGATGTCGAGCTTGTACAGCTCGTTGATGGCATTGGCGTAGGTGGTCATCCCGATGGAGTCGAATCCCAGATCCAGCAGGATCTTGTCCGGCGCGATGTCATCAGCGTCGAGCTTGAGCATCTCCATGGCGATCCGGATCAGTTCGCCTTGCACCAGGGCGGCCAGCTCGCCTTGATCGGCTGCGGCTCCCGCGAAGGCGGAGGCGGCCCCGGAGGAAACCGGTTGGGCGGCCGCGATGGGGGGAGCCGGTGGCTCCTTTTTCCTCAGACCCCAAGCCAGCTCGATCTTCTCCTGCACCCCTTCCAGGGCGGCGAATTGGGGGATGCCCAGCGTCAAGCCGTTGGTCAGGGCCTCGATGCCGGCCTCCCGGCCCAGGGGCTTGATGCCTAAGTTGCGGCGGAAGAACAGTTCGGTTTGCTCGTCGAGCTTCATGCCGCCGTCGGCCCACAGGGACCAGTTGATGCTTAAGGTTTTCCCGGAGCGCTCGCCTTTGTCCCGGAGGCCTTCGCGCCACCGGCTGAAGCCGTCCATGAAATGGTTGGCATAGGCATAATCGGCTTGCCCTGCGTTCCCGCCCAGCGCGGCCAGCGAGGAGAAGGTGACGAAGAAGTCCAGCCCCTCCGATCGGGTGGCCCGATCCAGGTTCAGGGTGCCGAACAGCTTGGGAGCGAACACCGCCTCCATCTCTGCGCGCGTTTTGTTCTTCAGGAATGAGTCGCGTAGGACCCCGGCGCCGTGGATAATGCCCTGGAGGGATCCGTAGCGCGCCTTGGTATCCTGGACCAGGCGGTCGGCGTCTTCGTGGCGGGACACGTCGGCGACGACATAGGCCACTTCGGCGCCCCGCTTCCGCATCGCCTCCAGCCGGGATTCCTTTTCGGCGGAGAGCGGGGAACGTCCCGTCAGCACCAGCCGGGCGGCATGCCGCTCCGCCAGGTGCTCGGCGAAGAGCAGGCCCAGCCCGCCCGCGCCTCCGGTGATCAGATAGACGCCCTGGTCCTTGAATCCCGTGGCCCGGGGCGAAGCCGCGCCTAGGGCCGCATCCCGGGCCGGATCGAACTTCTTCAACGTGCGCACTTTGCGCCCGCCTTCGGCGAGGCTAACCGTGGTTACGTCCTGGGTGTCGCATTCCAGCTCGGCCAGGAGCAGGTCCAGGAGTCGCGCGGAGACGGGAACCGGCTCGCGGATCTCCAGGACCTTGGCGTTTATTTTCGGATGCTCGATGCGCAAGGTCCGGACGAAGCCGTTGATGGCCTCGTGATGGGGCAGGAAGGCCCCGTCCCCGCCCTTGTACGCATAGAGGATTTGCAGCTTGCCGCCCGGGAAGTGCTTGGCCAGCGCCTGGGCCAGGTGGAAGAGCGCGAAGACGCTGTGGTCCAACGCCTGCCGCAAGGCTTCTCCCGCCTCGGTCGCTTCCTCCGCCTTTGCCAGCCCATCTAGGTCCGGCGACAGGGGCCAGGCAAAGCAAATCTTCCCCAGGGCGAACCCGGCCTTGGCCAAGGACTCGCAAAGCCGCTGCCAATCGCCCGGAGCGCGGGGATCGATAGTGAAGTCCAGGTCCCCGGATTCCGCGTAGGCGGTTCCCGGCCGGACCCGCGCGGCGCGGCGCGGATCGCCTCCCGCCGCCTCCAGGCGTTCGCGGTAAAGGGTTCCCAAGCCTCCCTCGCAGTCGAGGAACAGGATGGGATCAAGCTTGGCGGTCGCGGCGGCCGCTGGAGCGTCGATCCAGTCGGGGGCATAAAACAGCTTCGGGAATTCCGTATCATCGGACGGGCTTGCCGAAGCGGCCGGCTTCTCGTGGACGCTGGTCAAAGGCACGCCCACGGAATCGAGGATCTTCACCAGCACCTTGCCGGTTTCATCCACGATCAGGACGTTCGCCTTCGACACCTTGGAGCCGGGCGCGTTGGCGCTACGTACATAGCTGTAGCACAAAGGCTGCAGGGGATGCAAGATCTCCACCTCGCCGATGGAATACGGGACGAACATCTCCTTGGCCGCGCCGCCCAGCTGCGCCGCCATGCCCGCCTGCAAGGATCCGTCCACCAGGGACGGGTGAAGGAGGAAGTCCTGGAACTCGCCGAGGATATGCTCCGGAATCCTCAGCTTCCCGAGCACCTCCTCGTCGCTCTTCGAGACCTCTTGGAGCACCTGGAAGGAGGGCCCCAGGTCCAGTCCGAAAGCCTTGAACTTCGGATAGGCGTCCTTCCCATCCATGACTTTCCGGCACCGGGCCTGCACCGCGGCGAGGTCGATGGACTCGGTCGGAGTTTCCCCTTCGAGGGGGGCATAGGTGATGCGGCCCTGGGAGAAGGGCTGCCGCTTGCCGTCCTGCCCCTCGCCGAATACCTCGAATTGCACGCTATCGCCCTGGGGCTTGAGCTCGATGAAGGCCCGGGTGGGCTTCCCGTCCGCCACGGTGATGGGGCTGATCCACAAGATGTTGCGTATGCTCTTGACCCGGCGTCCCGCCGCCAGCTCGCCGGCCTTGCGGGCGAAGTCGAGATAGGCCACCCCCGGCAGGGTGGGGATGCCGGAAACCAGGTGATCGAAGATGAAGAATTGGCGATCATGGAAGGTCTTCCGGAAGACCTGCCGCTCGAAGGTGGATTCGTTGGCATCGATCATCGGATGCAGGGCCGCAGGGCCATTTCCCGGCGCCAGCCCCGCTTGCGGCTTCCTCTCCACCCAATGTCGCTTGCCGGCGAAGGAATAGGTGGGAAGGGAAACGCGACGCCCCGTCCCTTCGGGTTGGGAGCCCTGCCAATCGGCCAGGAGGCCGTCGGTCCACAGCTGCGCCAGCTTACGGGGGTCCCTGTCCCGGGAAAGCAGTTGGATGAACGCCTCCTTCTCCTGGCGGTTAAGCATCTTGGTGATGCCGGCGGCGTTCTTGACGTGGCCGGCCGGCACGGAGGCGTCTATGCCGCCCCTGAGGAAGGTTCCCAGCCTTTCCAACAGCTCTTCCTTCGAGGCCGCCACCACGGCCAGGCGATGATCGAAGGACTTCCGACCCACACGAAGAGTGAAGCTGATGTCGTCGAGGTTTTGCCGGCTTCCCTCCCCGCGGGCAAGGTCGCGCAGAAGATGGTCGCGCAGGCGGATCGCCGCATCGCGCAATTGTTCCTCGCTGCGCGCGGAAAGCGGGAACACCTGCTCGGCCCCGGAATCCCCGCGGGGCCGCAGGGCGCCCTCGTAGCGTTCCAGGATCACATGGGCATTGGCGCCCCCGGCGCCGAAGGAACTGACGCCCGCGCGCAAGGGGTGCTTGATTCCGTCCACCTCCTTGGCCAGCCAGGGCTCGGCCTTCTGCTGGACGTAGAATGGCGAACCGGCGAAATCGATGAAGCCGTTCAGCTCCGCGGAATGCAGGGACGGGACCAGATGGCCATGCGACATCTGGAGCACCACCTTTTGCAGGCCCGCCAAGCCCGCGGCCGCCTCCAGGTGGCCGATATTGGTCTTAACGGATCCGATCGAGCAGCTCTGCTTCTCCACCTGGTAAGCCTGGAAGGCGTTGGTGAGCCCGGAGATCTCGATGGGATCGCCCAGCTCCGTTCCCGTGCCATGGGCCTCGATATAGCCGATGGTGCGGGCATCCAGGCCCGCCTGCTTGAGAGCCAACTGGATCAGCCGGGCCTGGGCATGCGGGTTCGGAACCGTATAGCCGCTGGTCTTCCCGCCGTGGTTGACCACCACGCTACGGATCACGGCCTGGACATTGTCTCCGTCCCGCAGCGCCTGGTCCAGCGGCTTCAGGAACACCGCGCCAATCCCCTCGCCCGCCACGTAGCCGTTGGCGCCCTTTCCGAAGGTGCGGCATATCCCGTCTTCGGACAGCGCGCCGCCGGCCTTGTTGATGTCCCACTTGCTCTGATGCAGATCGAGATTGACCCCGCCCACGATGGCCGAGGAGCAATCGCCCTTCCGGATCGCCTCGCAGGCCAGGTGCAGGGCGGTGAGACTGGAAGAACAGGCCGTATCCAAGGTGAGGCTGGGTCCGGTCAGGTTCAGGAAATAGGAAACCCGGTTGGCGATGCTCCAGAGGAAGGAGTTGGGATTGACGTCGTTGCCGGCCAGCTTCTCCTCGGCCCCGAACATCTGGTACATGGCCCAGACCGCGCCAACGAAGACGCCCACGTCGCGGGGGGCTTTCTCCTGCACCAGGGTTTCCGGGTAGTAGCCGGCATCCTCGATGGCTTCCCAGGCGGCTTCCAGGAACAGCCTCTCCTGCGGATCAAGGCATTCCGCCTCCCGGGGGGAGATGTTGAAGAATAGGGAGTCGAAGCGGTCCACACCGTCGATGAATCCACCGCGGTACTTCTTGGCGAATCCGTGCCGCAGCCGCTGTTGGAAGCGCTCATCGGGCAAGGTCTCGATGCAATCCCTTCCCTGGGACAGGTTCTCCCAAAGCTCCGCCATGTTTCGGGACTTGGGATAGCGCCCCGCCATCCCCACGATGGCGATGGCCATGGGCGCAGTCGCTTTTACCCCTGCCTCTGCCACCGCCGCCGCCGGCTGGTAGGCCCCATAGGCCGGAACCGGTTCGCGCATATGCAAGGCATCGGCCGCGCCCGGCGTTGCTGTTGCAGGCCGGGATGAAGCTCGATGCACGGCCGTTACCCGGTAGCGCGCATGTACATCGCCAGGAATCAGGGGCTTGTCTCCTTCCGTTACCAACTCCGGTATATCCGCTTTCTTCGCGAACAGGGCGGCGAACCGGGCGGCGGCTTCCCGCACGCTCTCCTTGGTCATGCCCACGGGGATAGCCAGACGCACGGAATCGTTGAGATAGGTGCCATTGAGCATGCCGGCGTTGTGGGCCGAACCCCGGATTCCCGTGCCCTGGTACATCCAGGCCAGGAAAGAAGCCACCGGGAAGCGGAAGGAGCGGAACTCAGGAAGGCTCGTGACATGGATCAGAATGCAATGCCCCAGGGCGGGACGGGCCACCGGCACGCCCTGCCGCGCTAGCTCGCTGGCTAGGAACCGGACCGAATCCATCCGCTGGGATACCAGGGCCTCGATGGCATCCTTCTGCTGCAAGGAGAGGGCCACCAGCTTCTTGTCGATCACGTCGAGGCCGATTCCCTCTTGCTGGACCAGGTCCTGCACCTTATGGTACTGGGCCGTATCGTTCAGGGCGATCAGGCCTCCGGACTTCACGCAAAAATCCTTGGTGAGGCTGGCGAGCAACACGTCGGCCTGCAAGCAGATTTCGCGCACCACGTCCCAGGTGGGCCGGCCCGTCATGGCGGGGTCCTCCGCGATCAACTGCCGGGCATAGTCCACGATGCGGGTGCCGTCCAGGATCAAGGGTATGGCGTGGGCGGACAGCGACTCTTTCAAGGCCTTGAGCCGCTGGAAGGACATTGGGGAGCCGCCCGCCGCATTGTCATTCACTTCCAGGCAGACGTAAGCGATGGATTGCGGGTTCGCCTCCAGCCGGCCGCGGAGCGCATCCCAATCCGGGCCTCCCTGCCAAATGGCTTTCGTCGCGGCGGGATCGAGGAGGTCGCAAGAGGGAAGCTCCACGGGGGTGAAACCATTGTCGATCTGGTTGAAGAGGGTGCTGGGGAACAAGAGGTTCTGGAGCACCACCCCCTTGCGGCCGGCCGCCTTGAAGAAAGCGTGCTCGGCCTCCCGTCCGGATCCGGCCAGGACGAAATGGCGGAACGGGAATACGGATTTCAGGCTCTCGTCCAAGGCCACGGGTTCCTGGAGCCGGCTATGCAATCGCCCAATATGCGCATCGAGGGAGGGCAGGACCAGCATGGACCAGGAGTCGGTTTTGAGATCGAATCGGACCTGGTCATCGGGGACGTTTAAGGGATTGAATCCAGCCTCGCTCAGCTGGGTCCCGCGCCCTTCGGCTTCGGGAATACGCAAGGAGGCCGCCTCGCCGCCGGCTCGACCGGATCTCATCTCGGGAGCTTCGGGCTCCGGGCGGGGAAGAGCGGGTGGGGGCGGGGGTATCGCCGATTCGGACATGGGAGCGGGAAGAGGGTCCTGGACGGGAAAGGGTTGGGTGGCGACGGGCTCCGGATCGGGCGATTGATATTTCGCCGGATCCGCGATCATCATGATGATGTCGGTGACATTGTCGGGATTGCTCCCTGCCGCCGGCCGGCACAGGTAGATGGAGCGGTTCTCGGTGCGGAACTTATTCTTGAATTGCAGATTCCCTTCGTCATTGAACAGATTCTGTTCCCGCAAGGTTTCCAGGATTTTCTCGATAACCGGATCGGCATTGGGCGAAGCGTCGAGCTTGACCCCGTAAGTTCCTCCCAGGCTCAATAGGGAGCGACCCTCCGCCACCAGGATTTTCACGATATTGGCGATGGCGTATTCCAGGCCCCCCAAGGGCATTTCCGGGGGATAGAACTCCAGGTCCATGAGGTACCCATTGTCCTCGGGACGCAATGGCGTGATCAGGATGGCGTTCTGGAGAACGCCGCCCATGTAGGTGAGGAAGATGCGGTGGTCGGGGGAGAGGGTGCCGGCGAGGATTTCCGCTTTGACGATATGGATCAAGGGGTTCACCATGGTCTTGGCGGCGCACCAGCGGTCGATGAGGTCGGCGATGGCTTTGGCTTTTTCCGGATCGCTGCCACAACAATACTCTTCGGTACAACAAGCGCCCCCGCCTTCGAACTTGGAAACCTGATAACGCAGCCTGCGCATCCGGTTGCCCTGAAGCGTGAATGCGCCCAAGTTTTCGATACGTTGGATGGCGCCGAAGGGGGTGGCCGTGAAGGCGGCTCCTCCCACCTCTCTGACCTGCTCCGCTGCAAAGAGGTTGAATTCGAGACCCTGCTCGCGGCAGTATTCTAAGGCCTGCCGCGCGAGTTCGGGGAAATGCGTATCGGGTCCGGTATAGGCATAGGCGAGGAAGATGTTCCCGCCACGGCTGAAGTGGAAAAACCCCTGCCGCTCGGCGCCGATGAAAAGATGCGGGGCGATATTGCGGGTTCCGCGGGAAACCGAACCTTCGTTCTTGTGCCGATCGAAGATCGATTTCACCGTGGCGGAAAGCTCCGGGCTCGCATACGCGTCGCGCTCGCGGATCAGGATGGGACAGGTGACAATGGCTGCGGGGCGGGGTTTTTCACTCGGAGCCTGGGCGGAGGGGCGGGCGATGGCGGGACGGGATTGTCCCGTGAATTTCTTTTCCAGGATCTGGGGATGCTTTTCCAGGAAATACCGGGTCAGGTCGAGGACGTTGAAATTCTCGAAGAGCAGGGTTTTGGGAAGGGTCCCGAAATCCGCTTCCAGCTTTTTTATGATTTGCAGGATGCGAAATGAATCGATTCCCAATTCCTGGAATGGGACCGACAACTTGCTTTCATCGATAACGCTTCCCAATGCCTCCGCGATCAGAGACAGGAGATAGGTTTCCGTCAATCCTTGCAGCTTTTCCTGGACTACCATGGCCATCTCCTAAATACAGGCGAGATGTTTGGGGTTCACTTGGATGCTGGCGAATCCCGGGCCTTCTACCTGGTGCACCAGGATGGAACCGTTCACCCGATTCACCAGCTTCCCCGTATCGGGCCGGCGTACCGATTTGGCGTGGAGGGGCAGGTTGCCGGAAAAGCGGATCGGAGGCTTGTCCTTGATAGCAAATATCGGCATAGGTCCCTTTCAGGCCGGAGTTGTAGCCTGCGATTCCCGGTTCGCAAGAAGTGAATGAAAGTCATGTCAAGGCGTTCGGCTTGCGGTCGAGCCACCATTGCGCGATGAGCAGGCTGACCACCCATCCCGTCCAGATCGACGCCACGGCGATGTCCGAGAACATCGCGTCGATGCTACCGTGGTAGTAGCCTTTCTTGAACGGTAGAAGGCATAAGAATAAGATCCCGATCCACAGCCGGTTCTCGATGATCGACCAGCACAGTGCGAAGCTGTAGATCATCATGCGCCGATGCTCGCGCATGCGGCGCTTGCGCGCGTAATAGAGACCGGCGAAAGTCGAAGCCAACCAAAGCAGCGACAGCAAGACGTTGCCGACCTTGCCCCCCACCGCGACCGTGGAAACGACGCTGGCGGTCAACGCGAGCAGTCCGGACGGAAGCACTCCGGCCAGCACGTAGATGCGCCCGGTGATCCTGTGGACCTTCGGATAATTGTTCCGCAGCCACGGCCAAACCTGGAGGCTACACGTTACGATCGCGATCGAACCGAAAAGGACGTGCATCGTCATGAGCAGGTAATGCGCCTTGGGGAAGCTTGGTTGCAGATGGACCACGGAGTGGGTGTAGTCGTAGGCCAGGTAGAAAGGCAGCCTTGCGGCTACGAACAGGACGGCGATGACCAGGAAAACGATGTTCCAGGGGCTGCGATACCACTTGGATCTGACGGGAGCGGTCTGGCTCTTGGGCTTGTCGAGGACTGCCTGCATGTTCATAGGGGCCTCTTGGAAAAGGTGTAAGGGGATTATTAAGGGAAAGTGGAAGATTCAAGGGAATCGGAAAAGTCTATGGCCTGAATTTTTACTAATCCAAACGAGTCATATTATCTGCGCGAATGGATAAATGGATCGCGTTCAGGACGCGGCTTCAGAGGTGTGATTTCCGGAATTGTTGTGCTCTTCAGGTGCCGAAGCATACGGCTCCGCCTTTCAGGTGGTCCTGAAAGGGCTAGGCCGGGGAGATGACGAGGCGATGGAAAAAATAAATACACCAACATAAATAGTCAATATAAAATATCACGTTTATGCAGCCATCGATTCCGACAAGCGCCGATCCACGTCGATGGAAAATTTCAGCGAAGGCGCGGACCTGGAGTAAGCGGACCGCATGAATTGGGAATCGATTACCATTGTGGAAATGATGCCGGCCAAGGCCATGTTTTCGATTTCGCTGATGGCATCGCCGGCGAAAAGCTTTGTACGGAGCATTTCGATCTTGGCTCCGTCGAATATCCCCACGGAATCGATGGCTTTCCGATCCAATAGGCCGTCAATCGCATCCAACCTGGCGCAAGCCTTCAAGCTGGTTGAGATGGGCGCCCGGTAAGGATGTTTCGGGCGATGGAGGATTTTTTCCGGCAAACTGCCGCGGAAGATCCGACGCAATAGGAATTTGTCCTCGAGCCCGAGTATTTTCCAGCGAGAGGGGACCTTGGCCATGAATTCGATCAGGCGATGATCGAGGAAGGGCATTCGGAGTTCCACGGAATTCGCCATCGCGGCGCGATCGCCTTGCGAAGAGAGCCGGTAATTCCGCATAAAGAGGTTCATTTCCAGGTATTGCGCCTTGGTAAAGGTGTCCAGCTTCGCGAATCTATCCGGCAGGGTGGCGCGGAGTTCTTCGATCCCGTTTTCCCCCCGCGTGGCTTCCGTGAATCCGTTGGAAAAGAACCCCCTGATCTTCTGGGTGTTCCGCCAGCGGAGGAGATGCGAGAACAGGGGATCCTCGCTGTCACCGAGCCCTTGCCGGAAAAAGGATGTCATGGTCGCGGCCTGCCGCGGATCACGAAAGCCATAACCGTATAGGGTATGGATCAGGCCGGCCCGCATCGCCGAATCGGGGCGCTTCGCCCAGTATTTCCGGATTAGGGCTTCCCGGAATACTTTGTACCCGCCGAATACTTCCTCGGCTCCTTCTCCGGTGAGAACAACCTTCACGCCTCTGTCGCGAACGGATCCGGAAAGCATGTATAAGGGAACGGCGCCCATCCGCAGCAAGGGCATTTCGGCATGCCAAACGATTTTCGGGAAGTTTTCCCCGATGGCCGCCTCCGTAGCGGCGATGCGGTGATGTTTGGTCCCCAGGTGCAAGGCCATTTGGATCTGGTAATCCGTTTCATCGAAATCCTTATGCTCGAAACCCACTCCGAAGGTGTGTAGTTTCGGATGTCGGTTCCGAGACAAGGTGGCGAGGATCGAGGAGTCCAGGCCCCCGCTCAAATAGCACCCCACCTCCACATCGGCCCGCATCCGGATCCTCACCGCATGTTCGAGCAAGCGCATGGCCTCCTCGCTGGCCTCCTGGGGATCGCAATGCATCTGTTCATCCCGTGGGAAGAACGGCAGGTTCCAATACCGGATCTCCCGGATGTTCCCGTTTTTCGCGACCAGGTAATGTCCCGGCTTGAGTTCACGGATATTCTCGAAAACGGTTTGCCCGGGTAGAGGCGTCCAGAAAGTGAAGATTTGGTCCAGGGCCTTGTTGTTCCAAGCCGGATTCACCCCCGGGTAGGCCAGCAGGCCCTTGATTTCCGAGGCGAAAATCAGATCCTGCCGATGGAGGGAATAGAAGAGCGGCAGGATTCCTACCCTATCACGCGCGATGAAGAGCTCTTTGCGTAGGGAGTCCCAGATCGCGAAAGCGAATTGGCCGTTCAATTCCCGTAAGCATTCTGCGCCCTTCTCCTCGTAGAGATGCAGGATCACCTCGGTGTCGGAATGGGTGGAAAAGACGTGGCCGCGGCGGACGAGGTTTTCCCGGATTTCTACGTAGTTGAAGATTTCCCCGTTGAAGACGATCCACATGGTTTGATCTTCGTTCGCGATGGGTTGCCCCCCGCTCGGCAGATCCACGATACTCAAACGGGCATGCGCCAGCCCTACCCGCTCGTCCATATAAATGCCGAAATCATCAGGTCCGCGGTGACGGAGGGCCGCGATCATCCCGGACAGGGCGCATCTGGAAATGCCGCCGGATTCCGCGGAATGGATGCCTGCGATACCGGACATCTCAGCGACCCACCAAGGCCGTGGCCTGCAAGTGGGCGCGGAGGGATTCCGTATTCGCGACCCGGTTGCGGCGCGATAGAATCACGGGGTGGAATTTCCGAGAGAATGAGATCATGGTATCCCTCCGATGGAGAGGCTGAGGCTAAATGAAGCCCGGGACTGCGCGCTTGGGACGGAAGATCTTAAAGAGGGGCGAGGTGTTGGGAATTGACGTGGATGCCCGCGAAACCGAGGCCCTCAAGGCGGATCACGAGGGAGGTGCCGTTAATGCGGTTCACGAGCTTTCCGACCAGGCCTTTACATGGGCCCTCGCATATCCGTACCAACTGTCCCATTTCGAATGCATCCTGATCGCAGGGTATGATCGGCAGCCGGCTTTCTCGGGCCAGGTACACCGCCTGGAGCTGGGCCTTGAAATGATCCTGGGCACGGATTTTCATGACCTTGAGCACCCGGTTGGAATGCAGAATGGGTTCGGGAACTTCACTGCATTCGAATGGCAGGTAGGAAGGGAAGAGGGGCAGGATCGAAGTCCTGAGCTTTCCCGTGTCCGGACGGCGGATTGATTTGGAATAGAGCGGTAGATAATATCCGATCTCCATTTCCATGAGATCAAATGCGAGGGCCTTTTCTTGCCTTGGCTTGACCTTCGCGATAAACCAATCGAGCCCCGTCTCTTGGATGGAAGAATTCGGGAACCTGGATGGGGGGTTATCCTTAATGGCTAAGATTGGCATCGCAACACTCCGGGATTTGACGATTGGGGTGAGATAAGAGAAGAAGGGTAACTTTTGAGTTACGTTCAGTTTTTGACGATGATCCGGATCGCGGAGGAGCGGGGGACGTGCTGCGCCATCATGGGTGGTTCCACACCCATTGTGGCAATTTCCTCCAGCACAGACCTAGACGTTTTCGCCCACATCTGACGTAACATGTGAATCACGTAACGTTGAAAAAATTTCAAGACCTATACAGGTTAGATAACCTCCGGCCATGTTTTGTATCAGTCAATTTGGCGGACGGAAATTGAATTCCGAAGCCGCGAGTATATATCGCGTGACCGATCAGGCGCACGCTGGTGTTGATCCAACAGGCATCCCATGTATACGGACTCCCCGTGGCTTCACTCGAGATCATCCTAATGGGTACCCGGAAACTTATCTGCCCCATTTTATTTTTTGGGAAAGTAATGCCGTAAACTGTCGCTTCAGAAATCGGATGGTGGATTGGCATGTCCAGGTCTCCATTCGAAGAAGGCAGGTACAGTATTATTCATTATGGTATGGGATTAAAAGTCGGTGTATGGAAGGCTGTCTCATGGAAAAAATCTCTCGCATGCCGACTGATTAGCCCGTATTAGCAGGCCATCGGAGGCGTGCTGCCGGGTAATCAGTATGGAAAAGGGACTAAAGCGGAAAGGTGTTTTTCATGGAGAAAACACGCTCCGCTTGGGTGGTTCCTCCCTCAATTTGTAAAGCCATGTGTCTGATTTGGATTGCCGACCATGGCGAATTCCGGATGGTCGGTCTGGACCAAAACTTCTACTTCAAAAGATATGCTGTTGGTGAACTTTCAGCAATCGAATGTTGATCGGATACAGGAATGAAAAAAGATCGAGGGCTATTGGAATCCGGATTTCTCCGAGCGCACTCCGTAAAGTGAAACTTCTGGAACTCCGTTCCATGTATGGGACCACCCAGGATGCATCGAGCATGCCAAGCACCTAGGCTCAGGCGCGCGGCGATATGCGTCCGGATGGACGCATGGATGTCAAGCCAGGGTTTTCTCCAGCACGGGATGGCCGCCGAGCACTAGCGCGCCGACGCTGTCCTTTGCGCGGCATCCCGCGTCGGGCTGAAGATCTCTAGCGGAGATTAGCCCTTGACGAGCATGGATTTTAATAAGCCAGTTTTCCTGGTTACCGATAAGCTCTTGCCCTGTCCCAGCAAAATCTGCATGCGCTCAAAGAGCAAGGTCTCTCCCGTTGGGGCAAAGGGTGGTTCGGTTGGAGGACTTACGAAGTGTGGGAAAGGGACGAGTGGTTGATCAATGTAGCCACCGGAGCCGCGGCCATGGCGATGACGACAACGATGACATGGATGACCTACTATATCGCCGAGGCTGGTTTATTGGGGCTTTAAGTGCAAGGTGTCAAATAATGAATGCTTTAATCGTGCGTTACTATTTCCTTGAAAAAAATCATAAAGCTAACTGGGCAGAGCTGAAGGGCCTTGAAGGCGTGGTGTATTTTCTTGAAGTTACGCTTGAGTACGTTTTAATTCGCTATGACAATCCCGACTTCGCGAGTCTCGAAAAAATAGCACGCGAGATTGGGCCCACTGAATTTTTAAAACGGCAGTCGGCTAACCTGCCACCATCCATCCCGGCAGTGTTTCTATTGATCTGAAGGTACAGCAACAGATCGACAAATCCAAAAAGAAAATTGATGAGGTCCTGGCGACTTGGGAGGCATGGGCGACGGGTTCGAAAATTTCTTGGCATCGTTTGATCGTTATGTTGTTCAAGGTCGGTACGAAGCTTAATGTCGATAAGCTGATTTGCGCTTAATTTGGTACAACGAGTATTTTGGCCTACATTGCGATTCAACAGGCCTCTGGGTCGTTGACTTCTGCAAGTGTCGTTCAAGTGGTGGGGGCTTCTTGCCTTTCAGCCCCCTCCCACTACATTCATAAATACAGAGCAGGATAGCTATTCTATGAACCACATCTGCTTCTGCTTCGTGCTGACGGGAGTCTTGCAATAGGTATCCGAATTACCAGGGGACACGCTTCGCGTCAGGTAGAATTTACTACTCGAATTGTTATTCCACAGGCTCCGCAACCTGTAGGATCCCCGAGGGCCGTCGTTAGCCACCTCCTTGACCCAGACCTGATTGGCGGAAGCGGAGTTAAGGGTATTGTTGAATAATCCGTAATTGGTTCCCTCGTTATCCGAGCCATAGGCGCCGCCGCATGTCATCCGCTTATCGGGGGTCAGCATATTGCGCATGCGGACGGCACTGTCCGGAACGGTCATGGAGCCGATTTTGGTTCCCTTTGGGACGTTCTCAAAAACCCATTCCTGGTTGGTCGACCCCTTATTCAAAGGCCTGTCGTAGATTCCTTCGCCTTCCTTATACGTGTCTGCCGTAGACAGGGTCACGTACGACCAAGACACATCGTTGCTGCTGGCATTTCTTAAGTATTGCGTGGCCCTATTAATCCACGTTGTCATCCCGTTCAGGCTGCCATAAAGGTCGAGGTTTTCCATCGACGTAGTAGGCGGGCGCGTCACTCCAACTATTTCACCATCGCTGGGCAAGGATGGATTATTGGTTGGATTGTCTATGAGCGCGATTTCCTTGGCCCACACTTGTCTCCGGTGATTCCCCTTGTCGGTTGAACCCTGTTGATAGAAGATGTAAGGCCTGTCGTTATATTGAACCAGATTAACGTGATTATTTCCCGTGCCGATTTTCAGGAAACCCAGATCAATGCCGAAATCCTGGAAAATCCATCCTTTAAAATTCCAACAATACAACGGACTGTTGTAAAAGTCTTCCACACTGGCCATGGCATAGCCGATTAAGCTACTGCCTTCGCCCGCCGAGAAAACCATGTAGTAATAGGGCTTTCCTGATTTCGAGCGCATAACCGACACGTCCGGACCTTCCATGTAATTGATCAATTTCGAGTAATTGCTGTACGGCGCGGCAAATCGCACTTTCCCCATAAAATCACCGCTTACCATATCGGGGTGAAGAAAGGCCATGCTGACATTCCCGATCTTATTGGTTGCCTTATCCGCCTGATCTTTGGTGAGGTCCACGTACATCATAAAGTAAGATCCCGTATTTTGCCCATTGCTGTCTACTTGCGGGAAAACCCCGGGATCGACGGGGCTGGCTGGAGCGTTGAAAACCGCCCCGTAAGAGAAGCTGAAAAATTGGGGATCCGGTACGAAATGATCATAGGATCCATCGTAATTTACGTTTGCGCTCGCGGTACCGATCTGCCAGCTACCATTCGTGCTCGGCATGGGAACGTACATATGCAATTTGCCACCGGGAACGTATTGGATATCGGGCGCAAACATGTTCTTAGAAGCGGTGTTCGCGCCAGCGGCGGCGAAATCCTTTAATGAAAGAATGGGAGCGATGGTATTGTCGGCGAGCAGGTCCCCTTGTTCAACCCATTGGGCGTTCGCCGGAGTTTGTTCGGATGTAGTATAAAGATGCACTCCATCCATGGGCCAATCGATGCCGCAGCTCTCAAACCAGTTCACCGGCCACCAGTTCGTCCCGCAGGAGGTCGAAGAATACAGGTCGGTGGACGTGGCAAGATAAAGCATCTGGCTCCCATTCGCTATGGGTATCACCGCTGCCACCGGATCGGAAGAATAATGTTTTCTGCTATCATATGAAATGAGCGGATTGCTCGTGATGGTAAAATCCGAACGATTTCCAGTGGAACCGAATATTTTCGGGCCGAAAAGCCTCTCATCGCTGTGATATAGAGCGATGTTGCCGTTATCTTGGAATGTAGTCCCGGCTGAATATGAATAGTCGTCGAGTTCATTGACCTTCCAAATTTCGTTGTGGACGCCGACCAAAACCCAGCAATCGCTGTTCGCGTTGATTGTTCCGGATGAAAATTTCAAAGTTAGGGCCCAACCGTCCTTCAATAGCGGCTCCGTAGCAACGCTAGCCGTAATGGTGGATGCATCCGCCTGGTTGGAGTTGATAAGGAAGGACCATAAAGCCGTACTCCAAATACGGGATGAATCTCGAAAATAGTACCTAAGGGTCGTGTTGCTTAAACCGTATGGAGTCGGTTGGTCATTGACGATTTTAAACTCGAGCCTCATCCATTCCGAGGTCGGCGTTCCGTCGTTGTCCTTAAACTGAACCCGGACCCCAGCCAAAGCGGAACCGCTGAAAAAGAGCATCATCATGACTAACCCGATAGTATAAAACAGGTTCTTTAGCATCCGAGCCTCCCTTTTTTTATCCAATACAAATCAAGTCCATCCCTTTTGCACAAGATTTCCATTTAGGTGGAGATTTACGGTTCTCCCCGGAATTCAGACTACCTGATAAACTATGACTCGTGGCTCTATCTTCACAAATCAAATGCGAGACAAAAAGTCATGTCCTATAAATGTCATGACCCGGCCTTCAAGCCAAAGTCGAGGCCGAGGCGCTCAAGCAAGTTCCCTTTTTGGGGTTGAACTCCGCGCGCGCCATGGGGGGGCGGTCTAGAGCGCGGTTCAATCAGCTACTTAGCAGAAAATAAACCGGTATTAAAAACGACCTTGCTCAATTCGTCTTGAATTGATTCATGTTTCTTTTCAATGTTGTAGAACTGCATTTTCTGCCGAGCATTTTCATAGAATTTATCATCCTTTGATTGCTCATCATTCGCGTCCATTTCAATATGCCCTGCCGCGATAGCCGCATCGATTTCGGATTTCGATAGACTCGGGGACCGATCGAGAATCGAATTGAAAACCAGATTCTCCGTTCCCAATGTGAAAAGCACTTCATGAGAAACGCCACTATCTGCCGAAGCGGCGGCAAAGGAGGGGGCCGGCGGCAAGGGAGGAATGGTCGCGATTTTTTCCAGAATGCCTCTTTTCGCTTTGGCGAAGGGGATTTTGAGACCTCCCTTCTTGATGCTTTTGATTTTTACCAGCATCTGGCCGAACTTCGTATCCACCATTTGCACCTTCAAGAAATCCGGAATCGCATTGGTCTTGATTTTTTTCGTAATCGAGGAGGGCAAAGCGGCGTTCATTTTGCTTATGGACCGGAAGCGCGACGTATCGGCGGTATACATCCGGATATCCCGATATTTTCCCAGAGGCGCTAACCAAAAATTATAGTCCATGGTATCAAGGGTTACGAATTCATCGGGATGATCGTTGTAGTATTTTTTCGATTTGGCCATCAAAACCGAATCCATGCCTAAATATTTGTCCCACGTCGCCAGATAAATGCACATTGTCTGGGCTTTCTCTGGCGGTGTCCCCGGAATCCTAACGATGCCCGCGAGCTTGGCGATGAAATAACCCTCCGGCGTTCGAAAGACCTTGCTGAATTGCCCGACCTTGAAAGTGTCGGTAGGCGCGACAATTTCCCCGGGCAGATCGTCCTCGCTGAACTTCATCCAGGGCAAAGCCGAGTCGCCGTCGGAAGGGGACCTTGAATGCGCTATGGGTCCCGGTTTGGCCGAACCCAGCTCCAGAATGTTGTGGATGGAATCCAGGTGCAGCGAATCGGTGGAAGCCATCACTTGGATCAGCACGCTATCCCTTGGCGCAAAATACCGGCGATAATGCTTTTGATAGGCCGCCGAAAGCGATGCCGCATCCATGACAGGCAGGCCTAGCCCCATCAACGCCGCTCTAACCCTGCGATATTCCTGGTCATCCTTTACCTGTTGGATGATTTTTTCTTTTCCAGCCTGGTTGATTTCCTGTCGGCCCTCCAAAGATTTCAATTTCCGGAAAGCATAGGCCCTCAAAAGCCGCTCCCTGATTTCCGCCACGCTTTTGCCCGTTTGCGCATCCGCATAAGGCAAGTAAGCATTGTATTCCCCTACCGTTACGAGACAATCGCCATTAGGCATCGAAGCCAGACATGTCTCGTCGGACAATCCAGTGACCGAAAGCTTTTCCATGGGGATAGGCGCCTCGCGGCCGCTGGTATCGTTTTGTTTCTTGATTATGGAAACATCGAAATCCTTACGGGCTTTCTCTATTTCTGCCGGGTCGTCCAAGAATAGTTGCGCTTTGACGATCTCCTTCAGCAAAGGCTCCTGGGTGTCGCTTAATTGGAGGCTACGGAATTCTTCCCGACCGCAAACATCTTCCACCATTAAGTCCGGAACCTTGCGCTGGATATCGCGATCGAAAATATTCCCGATTTGGAAAATGCCGTAAAGCATTTCCCTGGACACCATATTGGTATCGACCAATCGCGCCATGATTTGGAACTGCGACGGAAACCGGCTGATTCGATCCTGGGTATTTCCTTCCCCGTTCGATTCCAAATATTGGCGGAAACTGGAATAGGTAGTTAAAAGCTTTCTCTCGGAAAAAAACCGATCCGCCAGGACGCTATCGTTTCCGTTCGCCCATGCGTTCGAGGGGCGGACCAAAGGAAAGCAGAAGAGGAAAAGCAGCGAGAAAGAGGTTAATCGCACGAGATGACTCCGGTTTGGATGGGATGGGCCCAGGATACTTGGCGCTTTGCGCGTTTTCCCCCGGGCCCGGACGATTTTAATTCTTGACGATATTCGTGTTGTAAGTCTTCAATTTGTTATAGCCGTATACTACCTGAGTCAAATAGGCGCTTTGGATATTGGATAAATCCATATCCCAGTTCGTATTGATGTAGAAACCCGTGTAGTTGAGCCAGAAAAAGGTGTTGCCGTTGGCCAGCAATCCCGTTTGGTGCCCATAGATAATGCTGCTGTAGTCATAATACGGGGCGACACTCGTGTAGATGCTGAACGCCTTATTGTTTCCGTAGGAATCGAGGTAGCTCGTATAGGTATGGTTGGCCCTGCTATCTATGCTGACGATGTCTATGGCATTATTCAGGAAATTGTTCCCGCCATCCTCTCTTCCGGATACGTTCACGCCCGAATTGGTATTGAAGACCCCGTAGGTGCAATTGTTGACCCGGACATTGCTCGCGTTTATGGAACTACCGGCGCTATTGGCGAAGATGCCTTGCAACTTGGTATTGCAGTCGATGTCGACGTTTTTGACCGTCGTACCGTAGCCGTGAATCGTAATGATCGTATTGCTTGTCTGGGCCGAGGTCCCAGTGATTTTATGGAAGTTCCCGTCGAAGACCACGTTCGCGCCGTAAATGTCGAAGCACCCTGAGACATCGTAGGGAAGGGTGTAGTTCGAGACGATGGTCCAACATGCCTCGGAGGCATGATAACCTAGCCCTAAGCTGAGGGCGGCAATGGTTTTAATAACAACCGATTTTTTCATTTGACTCCCATTTTTTTGAAATCACGCAGAACAAAATGCGCGATTCATGTTTGATGCGAGCCGGCCTCCAATTGTTTCATTTTCGAATCGGTATTCCACTGCCGCCCAAGACAATCCCGGATGAACCTGTTGTCTGTTTGGGAAAAGCCCTGAAATTTTTACGTGCTTGGTTACCGACTTCAATCTCAAGGGGGCAGAAGAAAAGGGCGGCATGCCTGATTTACGGGTTCAAACGCCCTGATTGAGGTTATTATGTACCCCTCGTTTTGTGGACAGTCCGCGTCCGGGAAGAAGGGTAGGGCGCATGCCCGATGAATTTGGCATCATTGTGCCATGGTGAAGTCGGATGAGGTCGGGATACCGGACGTCCTCGGGTACCTGGATTACCGGGTCTACCTGAAGGACTGGTACGAGGCGCGCAAACGGCGCGAAAAGGGTTTTTCATACCGGGTCCTGGCGCGCGAGGTGGGCTACCGCTCGCATGCCTTTTTCAGTCTCGTCCTCCAGCGCAGGTCCAATATTTCCATGGAAGTGGCGATGGGCTTCGCGGATTGTATCGGCCTCAAGGGCCGGGAGCGCGAGTACTTTCTGCTCCTGGTCTCTTGCAACCAGGAAGAAGCGCCCGCCCAGCGAAGCATCCTGTTTCAGCGACTGCAGGAACTGAATGGGACCCCGGCGACTCTACTGCGCGAGGACCAGGATGCGTTCCTGGCTTCGTGGCGGCATGCGGCCTTGCGCGAGATGCTGGGGATCGATCCGTTTCAAGGGGGCGAGGCGCAGTGGGGCGAGCGCATGGTTCCAGCGGCCACGGCCCGGGAAGTCCGGGATTCCCTCGACCTTCTGCTTGCGCTGGGATTGGCGCATCGGACGGCCCGGGGAATCGTGCGAACCGACCCGCGTTTGGTTACCGGCACGAATTACACGGAGGCGGCCACGCGGGGTTTCATGCGGCAGGTCCATCAGCTGGGCGGCGAGGCCTTGGATCGCTTTCCCCGAACGGAGCGGCACCATGGCTGGGCGACGCTCTCCATATCGGCGGCAACCCTGGAGACCATGCGGGCCGAGCTACGCGCCTTGGTGCAGCGCTTCCTGACGCTTGCCGAAAAGGACGATTCGGCCGATCGGGTTATGCAACTTAATCTAGAGTTCTTTCCTTTGGGCTACGGAAGGAAGGATTCGTGAAGAGGTGGCTGGTTGCGTTCGTTCTGCTCGGCCTGCTCGTTTCGTGTGACACGGGGCAGACCACGGCCGAGGGGGGCGGATTCGGTGGCGAGACGATTTCAGGGCTGGTCGTGGGCGTCTCGGGCAGAGGAGTTATGGGCGCTTCGGTGCGATTGCGTGCGAGCAGCTCGCTGGATTCAAGCGCGCTTCGGGTGGCGGCGACGGACAGCACGGGATTCTTCCGTATCGGGCAACCGGCTGGGAATGCTTTCCGGTTGGAGGTGGCCGGACAAGAGGGGACGGATTCGGTGCGGGCCTTGATCGACGTCGATCAAGGACAGTCGCCGGGCCGGATCCTGGCGGAGGCCTCGCTTCCGCGACAGGTGCGCCTGCGCGATCGGTCGGGGAAGCCGGTGGCAGCGGTCTTGCAGGCTTACGGCCTGGGGCGCACGGTCACCACCGATGATTCGGGTTACGCGGCCCTCACGGGTTGGCCGTCGGCCGACCTCTGGGTGCGGGCGACTTTGACGAACGGGGAAGCGAGCGACCTTTTCGTGCCTGCCTCCGGCGGGGAACTCGAGGTCGGAGCGGGATGGCTGTTGGATGACTTCGAAGGCGGCCAAAGTCGCACCCGCCTGGGTAGCCTTATCGGTGGAGGCTGGTGGTATGTCGCATCCCTCGGCGCCGACAGCCAATCGACCCGGGACATCGCCTTAACGAAGGATACGCTGGATGCCCACGGCGGTCGCGCGAGCTTGCACGCAGGCTTCTCTTTCACCTCGTCATCGTCAGGCTATGGTCTGGTCGGTTTCCATTTCGGGCCGACCCAGGCCGATCCCGTGGATCTTTCCGGGCTCGATAGCCTCGTTTTCTGGATCAAGGGACGCGGAGCGATCCGAGTAGAGTTCGTGGCCGACACGGGTGGCGGGGTGACCAGCCACGCCCTTGTCCTGGCTCCGGACTCGGTCTGGACGCGTCACTCCGTGGTAGCCTCGGCCCTGGCGCCGATCGACGCGGGACGAAGCTGGGCCGTGGACTCCAAACGGGTGCGCTTCCTGCAGTTCATCGTCTTCCAAGCGGCGGAATTCCGCTTGGACGACCTGCGCTACTTCGGAAGGGAACGGCCGTGATGGGTGTCTTGGACTATCCACAAAACGCCTGAGCGCGAATTCTCCTTGTGCTGATCCAGAGGTTCCCCCAAATTGGGGGGACCAATGCATTTCCGGGAGAAACCTTTGCAGCCATCCATTCCCCTCGCCTTACTCGCTCTCGTCGCGAACGCAGCACCGGCATCCGCCGCACCGATGATCAAGGTCCATGCCGACAGCCCGGGCCATGCCATCAACCCTGCCATCTACGGCATCAACTCCCTGGCTAACGGCAAGGCCGCCTATCTGGCCGCCGATTCCGCGATGCTGGGGTCCGACCGCATGGGCGGCAACCGCATGACCGGCTACAACTGGGAAAACAACTACTCCAACGCCGGTTCCGACTACCAGCATAACAGCGACAACTGGATGACCCAGAATCCGCTTCCCACCCCGGCCGGTAGCGGAGGCGCCGTGGGAAACTTCGTAGAGCGCAACTTGGGGCTAGGGCGCAAACCCATCGTGCAGCTCCAGATGGCGGGCTACGTGGCGGCCGATGGCAACGGCCCCGTGACCGCCGACCAGGCGGCGCCCTCGAGCCGTTGGAAGAAAGTGGCCTTCGCCAAGGGAAGCCCCTTCTCCCTTACGCCCTCCACTACGGATTCAGCCGTCTACATGGACGAGGAGGTGGACTTCTTGGTGAAGCAGTTCGGCCGTGCCGACCAGGGTGGCGTGCCCTATTATTCCCTGGACAACGAACCGGCGCTTTGGGGCGGGACCCACCCACGGATCCATCCGCAAAGCCTCACCTTCCAGGAACTGCTGGACAAGAGCGAGGCCCTTTCGAAAGCGATCAAGGCGGTGGACCCTTCCGCCAAGGTGCTGGGATCGGAGAGCTACGGCGCAATGGAAATGTGGAAATGCTACTCCGGCACCCCGAACTCCATTCCCGAATGCTCGGACTGGAGTTCCTATGCCTCCAAATACGACTGGGCCGTCGCGGCCTTCCTCGGCGAGATGAAGGCCCGTTCGGCGGCGGCCGGCAAACGATTGATCGACGTGCTGGCCATCCATTGGTACGCCGAGGACAAGGGCGATTCGCGCATCAACGATGGCAGCCAGATCAATGGCGGCACGGCGAAGGATATCGAGGCCCGCTTGCAGGCCCCGCGCTCGTTGTGGGATACAACCTACCTCGAGAACAGCTGGATCCCGTCAGCGATGACCGGTAACAAGCCGGTGTACATCCTCGCCCGCACCCTGAAGTCCATCGACACGACCTGGCCGGGCACGCGCCTGGCCCTGACCGAGTACAACTACGGCGGCGAAAACCACTGGTCCGGAGCGCTGGCGCAAGCCGACGTGCTGGGGGTGTTCGGAAAGCTCGACCTCGAGGCGGCCAACCTGCACACGGCTTTTTCGGGACATTTGGAGGCGGCCTTCCGCCTCTACCGCAACTTCGATGGTAAAGGCAACGGATTCGGCGACACCTACGTGGCGGCCGACAATCCCGACAGCACGGTCTTCTCCACCTACGCGAGCCTGGATTCGAAGAACCCGAACCTCCTGCACGTGGTGGCCATCAACAAATCCGCCTCGGCCAAGTCCGTCACGTTGGCGCTTTCCGGCAAGGCCTGGCAGTCGGCGGTGGCCTTCGGCTTCTCCACCGATACCGTGATCACGAAGCTTCCCGCTCCCGCCGGCGTTACCGCCTCCGGTTTCGACTATACCTTGCCGGCCACTTCGGCGACCCACTTCGTGGTCTCCACCGATGCCCAAGTCTCGCTGCCCACTCCCGACCTGGTGACGCTTCAGGTCAATGTGGTAGGCCAGGGCTCGGTGAACCGCTCGATCCGCACTGCGCTCGTGCCCCGCGGAACCGTGGTGAATCTCACCGCAGTGCCTGCCGACGGTTGGACCTTCGGCGGCTGGACCGGCGACGGTTCCGGCAAAAGCACGGCTCTTTCCGTGACCATGGACGCGCCGCATACCGTCCAAGCCGTCTTCCTCTCGACGTCGAATCTGATCATCAATGGCGACTTCTCCAATGGCACCACCGGATGGACGCCATCGGCTTGGAGTCCGGACGGGGCGGCTGCGGGGACCCCCTCGGTCCAGGACGGCCGGTTTTCTTTCGCGGTAACCAATGGCGGCCCCGATACCTGGGACGTGCAGATCTTCCAGACCGGCGTGCCTTTCGTGAAGGGTACTTCTTACACTCTTTCCTTCAATGCCTCGGCGAGCAAGGCCCGGGATATCATAGTCTACGCTAACCTGGGCGCTTTCAATAAGACCATAAGCCTAGGGGCCACGAACACGACCTATACCTATACCTTCGTCTCGGACTCCACCGAGTCGGGCAAGCTCTCATTCGATATCGGCGGCCCCGGCGGCGCCGGCACCACCGTGCAGCTGGACAACGTGTCCATCATGGCCGCGATTTCCGCCATCGCCCCGGCCGGAAAGGCCGGCAAGCCTGCGCTGATGCAGGTCGGCAATCGCCTTCTATGGCATGGAGCAGGCAAGTTGGTGGTGCGCGATCTCTCGGGAGGGGTGATCCTTTCGCGGCAGGTTTCCGGAGAATCGAGCTTCGAGTTAGTCTCCCTTCCCCGCGGCATCTTCGTAGCGAATTTCCAGGGGACACGGCTTCTGGTGCGTCATCTTGAATAACGATCTCCCTCAAAAAAATTCGTCCAACTCATGAATTCCATGGAGCAAAGCGACTCAAGACTCGTCGGGATAAGCCGTTTTTGCCCCAAAATATCCCCGTGAAAAACGATTTCCTAACTGATTCGGCAGGAAATCGGGTCTAAGCCGACAGAATGGCAGGAAAAAATGTTATACGGAACCATTGTATGTGTTAATAGTTATGATCCGAATTGAGTTTCCCCCGAGAGTATCACCATGGATCCTACAATCCGGGTACTGTATATCGAATTGGATTCGCAGGTAACCACCTCGATACGTGATCGCGTGGCTGAAGGGGACGCGAAGATTATCTTGGAAGTCGCCTCCAGCATGGAGGCAGCGCTGGATCGGTTGCGGATTTCGCCGGCCATCCACTTGATTCTCCTGGAGAAGGATGGTTCCGATCCGGGATCTAAGGATCTCCTGGAAAAGGCGGATCAACAGGGAACCGTTTTGCCCCCTGTGGTGCTTCTCCTCAGCGATGATTCCAGCGGATTCGATCGACCCGAGGAGGTAAGTGGAATAGCGGATCGGATCCTGAGACGGGATGGCGCCCTTCGGGAACTGCCTTACCGGCTCCATTCCGCATATGCCCAGTGGCAATTGCGTCTGCAATTGGCGGAACAGAAACGGGTCGAAGAAAGGCTGCAGGTCCATCAAATCGAGTTGGAAATGCAGCACATTGAATTGCAACAGGCGCACCGGGAATTGGCCGAGTCGCGCTCCCGGTATTTCGACCTTTACGATTTGGCTCCGGTGGGATACTGCACCGTGGGACAATCGGGGCTGATCCAAGAGGCCAACCTCACGCTCACCACGCAATTGGGAGTTCCCCGCAACGCCCTGCTGAATCGGCGTTTCGGCGGCTTCATCCTCAAGGAAGACACCCACCTTTTCTACCATCTGTTCCAAAATCCGGGTCTGGACGGGCTTTCCCGCAAGTTGGAATTGCGCATGGTCAAGGCCGATGGAATGCCGACCTGGATGCTCTTGGACATTTGTCCCCGACACGGAGAGGACGGAGCCAAGGCTTTCCGCATCATCGTCACCGATATTTCCCACCTTAAGCGCACCGAGGAAGCCTTGCGCATCAGCGAGGCTTTCAATTTCTCCATCCTGAATTCCATGGCGCCGCAGATAGCCGTCATCAATAAGGAGGGGGTCATCGTAAGGGTAAACCAATCCTGGCGGCGGTTCACATCGGAGTGCGGGTCGAACGAATCCGACTCCTACCGTTACTTCGGCACCGGGATCCATTTCCGGGAGAGCGCGCGCCTGGCGGCGAAACTGATTTCGGAAAGGGGAGCGAACGAAGCCAACATCGGGATCCAGGCCGTGCTGGACGGAAAGCTTCCGGAATTCAACCTCGAATATTTTTGCCAAGGCATTTCCCAACCGCAATGGTTCATCCTGAACGCCACCCCGCTGGGTCCGGTGAGCCGGGGGGTGGTGCTTTCCCACACGAATATCACGAAGCACAAGCTGGAAGAAGAGCGGATCCGTGAGTCCCGGAAAATGCTCGCCATCGGTACCCTCGCAGGGGGCGTCGCCCACGACTTCAACAACATTTTGACCATCATTCTGGCGAACGCCGAGTTGGCGCAGATGGGCGCTGCCGCGGATCCGGGCCTGCGCGAGTACATCAAGAACATTCAAAAGGCCGGTTTGCGTGCGGTCGACATCGTTAAGCAGATCCTCGACTTCAGCCATAACCGGCCGACGGAGCGCAAACCGACGGCCTTAGGCCCGATTGTGGAGGATATCGCCCGGCTGTTGCAAGCCACTCTGCCCAACCGCCACAATCTGGAGGTTAGCTGCGATCCGGATACCCCCATGGTTCTCGCCGACGCGACCCAGATCCAACAAATCCTCCTGAACGTCGTCACCAACGCCATGCAGGCGGTAAAGGAAGGAACGGGCCACATTGGAATAAGCCTGGAATCGGCAATGGTCGATCCGGCCATGGCGGCTTTGCATTCCGAATTCGGGACGTTGGATTGGAAGGGGATCGGGCGTATGGCCCGGATCACCGTAACCGACAATGGATCCGGCATGGACGCGGCCACCCTGAAGAGGATCTTCGAGCCGTATTTCAGCACCAAACCGGTCAATGAGGGCACCGGGTTGGGCCTCTCGATAGTGTATACCAACGTGCGCAACCATGATGGCGCGATCCTGGTAGAAAGCACGCCCGGCGGCGGTTCGACCTTCCGGATCTATTTCCCGGAATACATCGGCAACCAGTCGCACGGCCCCGTGGAAAAATCCGAGGTTAAAAGCATTGTCCGGACGCCGGATGCGGCAGGCAAAAGGCGCATATTGTTTCTCGACGATGAGGAAGCCATCGTTGATATTTTCAAGGAGCGGCTGGAACAGTTAGGTTACGATTTCAGCGGATTCTCGAAACCGGAGGAGGCCATCCAGGCCGTCCGGAACGCACCGGGGGCGTTCGACCTGATGGTGAGCGACTATAATATGCCCGGAATGAACGGGGTGGATGTGGCCAGGGAAATCCATAAAGTCCGCGCGGATCTGCCGGTGGCCCTGGCTTCTGGCTACATCGATGAGAGAGTGCTGGCCGCGGGCCGTCAGGCCGGCATCCGGGATTTCCTTTTCAAGGTGACCGCAGTAGAGGAGATCGGCAAGCTAATGGCCCGGCTGCAAGAGTCGCAGAGCTATATTCCGTTTGTGACGGAATAGGAGCTTTGTTTGGAACCCTCTCCCGGCCCTAAGAACGAGCCCTCGGATACCGTCGCAAACCCCTTTCCCATCGTCGGCATCGGGGCTTCGGCGGGCGGGTTGGCGGCCTTCGAAGCGTTTTTCTCGGGACTGCCGCCGGAACGCGATACCGGCATGGCCTTCGTGCTGGTGCAGCACCTTTCCCCCGACCATAAAAGCATGCTGAGCGAAATCATCCAGCGTTCCACGCGCATGGAGGTGTTCGAGGTCGAGGATGGGATGCCGGTCCGGCCAAACCATGTTTACATCATCCCGCCCAACCGGGACATGGCCCTGATGAACGGATCTCTGCAACTCTTCGAGCCGGGCGCGCCGCGCGGCCAGCGTCTGCCCATCGATTTCTTTTTCCGATCCCTGGCCGACGATCAGCACGCGCTGGCCATCGGCATCGTCATGTCGGGTACCGGCAGCGATGGGAGCCTGGGCGTACGCGCCATCAAAGGGGCCGGGGGGCTCATCCTGGTCCAACAGCCCGAGACGGCGGAGTTCGACGGCATGCCGCTCAGCGCCATCGCCACCGGCATGGCCGATTACCTGGCGGCGCCGGCCGAAATGCCGGAAAAATTGCTGGCTTATCTGACCCATGGAGGGGTCCTCCATACGCGGCCCTCGATTCCCTCCCCCAAATCCGAGTCGGCCTTGAAAAAGATTTTCGTCTTGCTGCGGAACAAGACCGCCCATGATTTCTCCCAGTACAAGCCCAGTACCATCGAACGCCGGATCGAGCGGCGCATGGCCATCAATCTCATCCCGGACTTCGATGACTACGTCAAGCTCCTCATGCGGACGCCTGACGAAGTGGATGCCTTGTTCAGGGACCTCCTGATCGGGGTCACGCAGTTTTTCCGCGATAAGGAGTCCTTCGCCGCGTTGGAGAGCCAGGTCATCCCCAAGCTCTTCGAAGACCATGTTCCCGGGACCCCCATCCGGATCTGGGTCGCGGGATGCTCTACGGGCGAGGAAGCCTACTCCATCGCCATCCTGCTCCAAGAACGCCTGGACCTCCTGAAGCAAGGGCTTCCCATCCAGGTGTTCGCGACCGACATCGACGACCGCGCCGTCAATATCGCCCGTCAGGGGCGCTACCCGGCCAACATCGCCGCCGATGTTTCGCCGGAACGCCTGGCCCGGTTCTTCACCCTCGAACCCGGGGGCGGGGAATACCGCATCCATAAGAATATCCGCGACATGCTGATCTTTTCGGAGCAGGACCTCATCAAGGATCCGCCTTTTTCCAAACTCGATCTCATCTCCTGCCGTAACCTGCTGATCTATCTCGACGCCGATCTCCAGAAGAAAGTCATCCCCCTTTTCAATTTCGCCTTGAAAGCCGGCGGATTCCTTTTCCTGGGCAACTCCGAAGGGGTGGGCGAGTTCGAAGACCTGTTCGCCGCGGTGGATCGCAAAGCCAAGATCTTCCGCCGCAAGGAGAGTTACCAAGGTTTACCGCTCCTGCCGGCGGGGCGCTTCCAAATCGCCATGCCGTCGCCGGCAAGCGCGCCTCAGCCGATGCCGGGCAAGGCGGTCCATGGGCATTCCCCCAACTTACGCGAGTTGACGGAGCGGGTCCTTCTACAGGTCGCCCCCGCGGCCGCCCTGATCGACGCCAAGGGCGATATTTTTTATCTGCACGGCCGCACGGGGCCGTATCTGGAGCCCGCCCCCGGCGCTTCGGGCGTCAACAACATCCTGAAGATGGCCCGGGAAGGCTTGCAGCACTCCCTGGCCACGGCCTTGCGGAAAGCCGCGGATTCGAAGGAGATCGTAAAGACACCAGGATTGATGGTCAAAACCAACGGCCACTTTTCCCGCGTCAACCTGACCGTCAGTCCGGTACCGATGGGCGTTTCCCCCGCGGCGGATGCATCGCTCTTCATCGTCATCCTGCAAGAGGCGGCGACCGATGGGGAAGCGCGCGAGGCGCCCCTGGCGGAAGCTCCCCTTGCCGATTCGACCTCTGACGCGCGCCTGGAAGCCCTGCGGCTAGAATTGCGTTTCAAGGATGATATGCTCCAATCCGCCAAGGAGGAGTTGGAAAGCTCCGGCGAGGAGCTGAAATCGTCGAATGAGGAAATGCAATCCATCAACGAGGAGTTGCAATCGGCCAACGAAGAGTTGGAGACCTCGAAGGAAGAGTTGCAATCGGTCAACGAGGAACTGGCCACGGTGAATGCCGAGCTGCAAAACCGGCTCACGGCCCTGTCCCGCCTCAATAACGATATGGCGAACTTGCTGGCGGGCACGGGTATCGCCACGATATTCATCAACCACCAGATGCGCATCCTCCGCTTTACCCCCGCCGCGACGGAGATCATCAACCTGATCCCGGGCGACATCGGCCGCCCCGTGGCGCATATCGTGTCGAACCTGATCGGTTACGTCAGCCTGATCCCGGATATCCAGGAAGTACTGCGTACCTTAGCCCCGATCAACCGGGACGTCCAATTGCAGGACGGCCGGTGGTTCAGCATGCGCATCAAGCCCTATCGGACGCTGGATAACGTCATCGAAGGGGCCGTCATCTCCTTCATGGACATTTCCGATCGCAAGCTCGTGACGGAAGAGTTCCGGAGGGTGAATGAGCTGGTGCATACCGTCTTTTCGACGGGCGACGCCCAGGGAGCCCTCGTCGTGAATGATATGGCGGGCCGGATCGTTTCCTGGAATCATGGCGCGGAGCGCCTGTATGGTTGGACCGGGGACGAGGCTTTGCGGATGGCCGATGGCGACCGGATTCCCATAGGGGACCGGAAGGAAGCCAAATCCCAGAGCCGGGCTTTGGAAGACGGGACGTACAAGAAATCCTATCTGGCGAACCGGCTGGGGAAATCCGGTTCCATCCTGCAGGTCATGGTCACCCAGACTCCCTTGAAGGACGAGGCCGGAAAAATCTATGCCATCGCGAGCCTGGAACGGATCCCCAATACCGGCGACATCGCATGATGAATATGCCCAAACGTAGGGGTCGCTGCCGTAAAATCCGTCACGTTGATTTTTCTCTTTTTGGGAACCGGCGGAATAGGAGCTAGGTTTCGGGTAGCCTACGTTTTGAGGACCCTAAATCGGCGTTAGGGCGGAATTCCTGTCCGACAGGATTGCGAGGTCTATCCGATGATCGAAGATGCGTTCACCCAGTCGGATTACGCGATCAACATCACGGATACCAAAGGGATCCTGCTGAATGTCAACGACGCCTACCTGCGCCTCTATAAGGTCGAGGATGCGGCCCAAATCCTCGGGCAAACCCAGCGCGTCATCCGCTCCCCGTTCACGCCGGATTCGCTCTACAAGGAGATGTGGTCCACCATCGCCTCGGGCCAGGTTTGGCGCGGCGAGTTGAGCAATCTCGCTTTGGACGGCTCCCAGGTCATGATCCATCTCACCATCTCCCCGATCCGCCGGAATGGCGAGATCGTAGGCTATATGGGATTCGCCCTCGATCGCGCGCAGCAGGTGGTGCTGGAAAGGCAATTGTTCCACGCGAACAAGCTGGTGGTGCTGGGGACCTTGGGCGCCGGATTGGCGCATGAGTTGAATAATCCCTTGGCGAGCATCCTGCTCGACGTGGATTACTTGCGCGAAGCGGTCGCCAAAATCCCGGATCCCTCCGGCCGCCAAGCGGCAGCGGATGCCGCCGAATCGGTCCTGCGCGGATGCGAACGGATGCGCCGCGTACTACAGCATCTCCTCACTTATTCCATGAATGACTTCGAAGGGGAGCGGTCCGACTTCCCCTTGCGCGGTCTGCTCGAGGACAGCTTACTGTTCGTTCAGCGGAAATTGCGGAGCAACGGTATCGAAATCCTCGTCCAGTCCGCCGAAGGCATCGTCATCAACGGCAACCGGACCCAGTTGGAGTCGGTCTTGCACAACCTGATGGGGAATTCCCGCGATGCGTTCGCTTCCCGGGACGGCGCCGGAAAGTGGATCCGCATCGATTCGTTTTTCGCGGAAGAAAACCAAACGGCGGTAATCGAATACCGGGATAATGCCGGAGGCATCCGGTCGGAGATCCTGACGCGTATTTTCGAACCCTATTTCACGACCAAAAATGAGCACGGCACCGGGCTGGGACTCGCATTAACCCGTCAAGTGCTTGCCCGTCACGGCGGAACCATCGACTGCGTATCGCAAGGGGACGAAACCCTGTTCCGCATCACCGTCCCCGCCCGCCGGGATGGGTCCGTCCCGAAAACCAATTCGCAGGCCGAACCCAATTCGCAGCCTGAATGCCGTGAAATGGTCCAATCGTCCCTTGAGGCCCATCGATCAACGCAACCTCAGATTGAGACCAGCCGACCCTAGGAAGGTCCCCAGTCTCAGGCTAAATGGATTTCCCGAGAGGATTTTGGGACCCAATCCCGGGAATTTTGCTTCCGGGCCATCAGCGCGTCGATGGCGCTGAGGAGGCGGGGGGCGCTGAAGGGCTTAGGCAGAAATTCCCACTCCGCGTTCTTGATCCCGTTTCCCGGAAGGGCGGATCCAGAGGTCAGGAGGACGGCCGTCTCCGGGCGCAGCAGGTTGAAGCAGCGCGCCAATTCCAGGCCGTTCTGGAACACGCGCATGCACACATCGGAAAGCAACACATCAATGGCTCCCTTGAAGGCGGCGCCTATTTGCAGTGCCTCTACGCTGTTCCGTGCCGTCAGTACGTAGTAGCCATCGGCTTCCAGTACCCGGCATAGGAAACTGAGTACGGTTTCTTCGTCTTCGGCCACCAAAATCACGGGAGCCAGTTCCATTTGCGATTCCGAGTTCATGCGCCGCATCATCACCTGCTTTTCTACGGCCATGTGGCCCGGTAGGATGGAAGCAGGATTTGTGCCAGGTTCGAATAGGCGTACCGCCCTCCTTTTCGAAATCTGACATCGGAAAGCGAAGTAGGTTGCTGCCATTTTGCAGCCGTGTTTGTCAGAATAGCGCGTGGAAATTCCTGGACAAACTGCGGGTCCGGAATCGCCCATCTCGGATTTTGCCGTAATGACAATTCTATAGATTGGCTATGCCCCACGGAAGAATCCAGTTTACTATATGTCACGGTTCGTGAAGGATCCGGTTTTCCTTTTTCCCGGGCGGCAAGGGAGCGGGTATGGACTGCATGAAGGATTGGACCTTTCCCACCACCCGCATCGCCGATGTGGTCAAGTTCAGGCCCGCATCCTTGGAGCTTTTCTACGGGCTTGGCTGCAACCCATGGATCCAAGGTGAAAAGAGCCTGGAATGGCTCGGGGTCCGGAACGGAATATCCACCGAGCGAATTCTCCGGCAACTGGAGGAGATGCCGGTTTCCGGAGCAGATACCCCTTGGGAAGAACGGCCCGTTTATTTTTTGATCGATTTCCTCACCGCGCAACATCGCGAGTTCATCTATTCGGATTTGCCGGCGTTCAGGACCCTTTTGGAGATGCCTGCGGGCAGGATATCCGGAACCCATCTATATAGGCTCAGATGGGAATCGCTCCATCGCATCAGCACCGTTCTAAGCCGGCACATCCAGGAAGAGGAGGATGGCTACTTTCCGGCCATTCTCAAAAATGAATATGTCTTGCATCATGGAGGCTTCGGACGGGTCCGCCCCATGGCTGATGAGCTTCTCGCTTCCGATCAGTTGATCGAAGGCGAAGATGAAATGTCCCTTGCGTTGGATCAGTGGCTCCAATCGGCGCGGCAAGGCGGCCAACACTACGTCGATCCTGCGCATCCGGACATGGCGGTGGATGCCATGCGGAACTTGTCCCGGAAGATCCTCGCGCACGAAAAGACCGAACAGGAACGGCTGTATCCTATGGCGGCGCGCATCGAATTGGAGCTCGGCGGCATGGCCGTGGCTTGAAAAAGCGGGGTCATCATGCCTAAAGCGCTGTTATTCGAAACCGCCGCACGCACCGCCCGGAATCTCCAGGCGCCGAAAGGTTCAGGTTCTCGACCGTTGCGTGTTCCTCCCGAGAGTCTCTTTCGGATGTGATTGGAACGGAAGACGATTACGCCGCCTGCTCTGCCTTCCAGGAGAACGGGGTAGGGTGGGCTACGGCATTCATCAGCATTTCTTTCGTGTAGGGTTCCGCAAGATACAGGATCTCGCCTTCGAACTCAGTCACCACCGAGGTCGTGCCGGCGCTTCGCTTCGAGGTCAGGATGATGCGCGTCTCAGGACGTAGGATCCGGAAACATGAAGCCAACTCCACGCCATTGTGGCCCGCCCGCGTATCGGCGCCCGTGACCAGGACATCGATGGCCAAAGGGTAATCCGCTCCGATTACCAAAGTCTCGATGCTATTACGGGCCATCAACACCTTGAACCCCTTCTTCTCCAAAGCGCGACGCATTTGGCGGCATAGAGCCGGATTTTCCTCCACGAACAAGACGCACGTTTCCTGGGCCCAAGGTGAATATTCCATCCAAAACCTCCTCTTTTGGTTGTTGTTGGATTAATCAATTGCCGTGCCATTTGCAGTTCGCGGAGTTTCAGCGTTTCGAGGCTATACCCTCCTTGCTTTATTGGCAGCTCGCGCCAAAAAGTCATTGGTGTTGACGTAAAGTCGCTGGGGATGGCGAAAGGGAACGTCTTGGCGCCGATCAGGAAAGCGCCGAATCCCTGAAACGGAAAAAGGATTAAGACTTTTATCATCCCTTTAGAGTATTTCGGTACCCCGCTTTCAACCCTATACTCTGCCTATACCAGAGATAGGACACAATGAATATCAATAACCCCTTCGCCTTCAGATTCCTCGAAAACCCTACCGGCATCCTTGGCGCCGCCTTGGCAATGGCTTTGATGGGTCCGGCGCCATGCAAGGCTCAGCCGCAGCCGACGGTCAACCTGGGATCTACGGCTAAGTTCGCGGTGCTCTCGGGCTCATTGATTTCCAACGTACCCGAATCCGCCATAAGCGGAGATGTTGGATTGAGCCCGTCGGCCGGTAGCAAGATCACGGGATTCGGAGCGACTGAAATTACCGGTACGGTTTACACGGTCGACCAGACGGGGCCGGCGGGATCCGTTCCGGCCGCATCGGACCTTACCACGGCGAAAGGCGACTTGACCACCGCATACAACGATGCGGCGGGCCGGACGCCCGTTCCCAGCGGCCCCTTCCTCAATCCCGGCGCGGGCGATATCGGCGGGCTGACCCTCATTCCCGGCCTTTATAAGTTCACCAGTACCTTGGCCGTTACAGGTTCGGATGTTACGCTTTCAGGAGGCGAAAATGACGTCTGGATCTTCCAGATAGCCTCCGACCTGAACGTAGGCAGCGGCATCAAGGTCATACTGGCCGGCGGGGCCCAAGCTGCGAACATTTTCTGGCAAGTCGGGACTTCGGCCACCTTGGGTACGACCTCGGTTTTCAAAGGGACCATCCTGGCCGACCAATCCATTTCGCTGAAAACCGGAGCTACCCTGGACGGGCGAGCATTGGCCAGCACTGCGGCCGTCACCCTGGCGTCCAGCACGGTAACCCGTCCGGTCGCAACATCGTCCGCATTGCACCGGCCTACGGCCCGGAGTATTCCGGCCTTTGGCAGCCTTTTCCGCCACGAGACCGATCTCAATGGCCGGGCGCTCTATAGGTTTGCGCCGATTTCGGAATAATCGGTAACCCCTCGAAGACTACTACATTTTGATCGTTGCCACGATCTACGCTCGCATTATTGTTTAATGCGGGTTTTTTCTTCATATCCGGGGCATGAATCACGGTCATGAGTACCTGCATTCATTGGTTCGAAATGGCGTTTGGCGCCCTCCCTTTCGCCTTCCTGGAAGTATGGGGGCGGTTCGCCTACATCGTCGGGATCTTCTTTGCAGTCGCCGCTTTCAGCGGGTTTACCTTCAGGCTCGGAGGCGGTTGGGGCCTGGGCAGGGAGCGGCAGGCTTGGGACGCAAAAGCCATCCTGAGCATTCCCGTCACCTTCCTTGCGATCCTCGCGACGGGCTATATCGGCTCCTTCATCGTCCTGGTCCCCGGAGCCCAGACCTTCGAATCCTTGAAGGACTTGACGGTCTTCCTCTGCATCGTCCTCTTCGGCTATCCCGCTCTCATCACGGTCCCATTCGCATACGGTCTTTCCGACCTGATCGAGGGCGTGCCACCGGATTTCCTGCGGGACTGGTTGTTGGGTTACCTCATCAACCCGGCCTGCTTCTGGGTCGCGTACCAGTTGCTCGGAAAGAATCCCGATTTCCGCCATGCCCGGACCTGGCGCAATTATCTGGCCTTCGTTCTGGTCTTCATGAGCCTGGAGCCCATCCTTTGGGGCTATATCTGCGCGGGGAAGTTCACTCCCGAGATTTCCTACCAGAAGATCGCCTCGGCGCTCTTCTTCACCACATCCATCACCTGGCTGCTTGCGCCGATCGCGATGCTGGGAGCGCTCCCCTTGGCGCGGAAGTTCGGGATGTTTTGGGCCGAGATCCCCGGGCATGTGCGGGAGCGGCGCTTACGACGCAAGGAATTGATCTGGGAAGCCGGTACGAGCGGTGTCCGGCCCGAAGCGATCTCGCTGACCGAGCATTTTCCCATCCGCTTGCTCTTCCTGGTGCCTTTCATCATTCTCGTCTTGACCATGGTAGGGACAACGGCTTACGTGACCCTGCATAGCGCCGAGAAGGGCGCGACCAAACTTGCGATGCGGCTCCATGAGGAGATTTCCGAAAACATCGTTCTCCAATTGGATGAGTATCTGGAAAAAGCGCCGCCCGGGACCGATATCATCCAGGGCATCGGATTCCTGTTCAGGAACCTTCGCGTCTCCCAAAGCGGAATAGCTCT